>RCUH01000012.1_pt1 | contig 421283 bp, 342 predicted proteins | sample 2166191 | NCBI WGS metagenome assembly RCUH01 (sample SAMN09932848, study PRJNA488358) | compost metagenome | feature: garden; material: soil; isolation source: compost soil in an enriched community after 214 h of incubation | place: Germany: Experimental Botanical Garden Goettingen | collected... | reverse complement strand
TTGTTTACACATTGCCATACCGGACCGTTACAGCTGCCCTGGATGATCTCAAATCCGTGATTTAAATTCGATTCGGCTGAAAGGAAAACACGCATCGTGGAATCCGTTGCCGTAAACTTATACCAAACATCCTGCGTGGTAAAAGTACCGCAGGAAGGAACTCCGCTGTTCATCATTGCACCGCTGAAGGTTCCGCTGGTATAACTACAAGTTGTTCCCGGAGTTAATGTTGTTGCATTGACACAACGGTCATTTGCAGGAGTCGAATAAGTTTGAACACAAATAGAGAACGGAAGTGTAGTCAATGAACCATTGTTGAAAACACGTACATAATACACCTGACCCGGGATAAAGTTGTTGTTGAAATAACTTTCACTGAAACCGGCATTGCTGTTGTTTACACATTGCCATACCGGACCGTTACAGCTGCCCTGGATGATCTCAAATCCGTGATTTAAATTCGATTCGGCTGAAAGGAAAACACGCATCGTGGAATCCGTTGCCGTAAACTTATACCAAACATCCTGCGTGGTAAAAGTACCGCAGGAAGGAACTCCGCTGTTCATCATTGCACCGCTGAAGGTTCCGCTGGTATAACTACAAGTTGTTCCCGGAGTTAATGTTGTTGCATTATCACAACGGTCATTTACAGGTGCAGGGTAACTTTGCACGCAAATCTGGAATGAAAGTGTCGTTAATGACGCTGATGCATTGAAGACACGAATGTAATATACTTGTCCGGGAACGAAATTGGTATTGAAATAACTTTCACCACTACCAAAACCATTGTTGTTGGTACACTGGAAAACCGGACCTCCGCAGCCCCCCTGGATAATTTCAAATCCCGGATTTAGGCTGGATACGGCAGGAATTGAAATCCGCATCGTAGAATCGGTTGCAGTAAACCGGTACCATACGTCCTGTGAAGTTTCTGTTGCACAAGCTGGAGCTGCGCCATTCATTACCGCTCCGCTAAAAGTTCCGTTGGCATAAGTACACATAGTTCCGGGTGTCAGGGTTACTGCATTTGCACACAGGTCATTGGAAGGTGAAGGAAAATTCTGAATACAGATTCCGAATGTAGCTGTACTGAATGAAGCCGATGCATTGAAAACACGCACATAATATACCTGTCCGGGAATATAATTGTTGTCGAATGAAAATTCACCGTTCCCGAAACCATTGCTATTTATACATTGCATGACGGTCCCGCCGCAACCTCCCTGGATGATCTCAAATCCGTGATTGAGTCCGCTCACCCCACTTAGTGCAATCCGCATAGTGGGATCGGTTGCGGTGAAACGGAACCAGAGATCCTGCAGAGAACTCGCTTCACAGGATGGGCCCGCACCGTTCATCGTCATACCGCTGAATGAGGCATTGGTATAACTGCAGTTTGTGCCGGGAGTTAATGTTACTGCATTTACGCACTCGTCATTCGCGAAGGAAACGAAGTGGCAGCAGAAAACAAAAAATAACAAAAGGTACTTTGTCATAAAATTGATTGGTTTAATTCTTAATTACAACTGCAAAGTTAGGTTATCACTCTGAAATGGAAATGTAATCATGTTGCAGGATCATGTAATATTGTTGCATAGCCTGTAAAATCAAGGCTTTTTAACAAATTGACTAGGACTTTTCCCGAAATATTCGGTGAAGGTTTTAGTGAAATAAGACTGGCTGTTGAACCCGCATTGGTAAGCAATTTCGGTAATATTTCCTGCATTATTCAGTAACAGGTCTTTCGCTTTTTCCAAACGGATCATACTGATAAAGGCTGTAGTAGAAAAACCGGTCAGTGCGGTCAGTTTCCGGTGAAGCTGGCTTCGGCTCACAGCCAGTTCATCTGCCAGTTCATTGACAGAATAATCCGCGTCACTGATATGGCTGATAATGCATTCAATGACCTTGTTTACGTATGTATTCGGGCTGTGAACGCGTTCCTCGAATGTTTTTTCCGACTGAACGGATGCCTGGTAGTTTGTTTTATTCCGCTGAACTGTGTTGAACAGGTTTCGAACGGTGAGTTTCAGTTCCTCGGGTGAAAAAGGCTTGGGAATATAAGCATCGGCACCGTGCTGTAAGCCTTCCAAACGGCTTTCGGCAGAAGCTTTCGCAGAGAAAAGCACCACCGGAAGGTGATTCGTCAGTTCATTTGCCCGAATCTCCTGTAGTAATTCAAATCCGTCTTTTTCCGGCATCATAATATCGGAAAGGACCATATCCGGCAGATTTTCACGGATCGAATCAATCGCTTTCTGACCGTTATCCACATGAATTACCCGGAAATCTTCCCACAAAACCGAAATACTGAAAGCTGCCATGTCCGGATCATCTTCTACCAATAAAAGCACCGGAATTTCCCCTTCAATTGGTGACGATTGTAAACCTGGTACAAACTCATTTTGTTTCTCCGTTTGTATTGGAAAAATCACTTCAAACGATGTCCCGAACGAACTGCTCTGCATGACAATTGTACCACCTGCCAGGTCTATCAATTCTTTCACCAGCGACAAACCGATTCCCGTTCCGGTAACATCAGCTCCGTGTTTTCCCCTGAAAAACCGACGGAATACTTTCTTCTGATCCTTTTTTGGAATTCCTGGTCCGGTATCGCTAACCTTGATTCGCAGTTCCGTATCGGAGATTTGGGATAAAATGAGGATTTCCGTTCCCTGCGGACAATATTTCAGTGCGTTCCCAACCAGGTTGGAAAGGATTTTCTCCACCGCATTGGAAGGAAAGGAAATGTATTTCTCAAATTCGGCTCTTTGATGGACGATCGTACTATTTTTCGATGTTGCTTCATTGCGAAATCCACTAATTACCTGCTCAATGAACTCATTCACATTTCCATTCGTGTAATGAAGCTGAAAGCTCCCCTTCCCTAGTTTAGATGCATCCAGCAGCTCATTTACCAAATGGATCAGCTTTTTAGAATTGCGTTCCATCAGGGACAAATGCTCCCGTACCGATGCATCCGAACTTTGTTTCAACAACTGGATCGGGCCGTCGATCAAGGTAAGTGGTGTGCGGATCTCGTGAAAAATATTCTCAAACAAACGGAGTTTCTCCTGTTCGAATTCACGGGTGATCTTCCTGCGCTGAAAAACCAGGTAAGTCACAAATCCAGCGGCAAGGAACAGGGAAATCGCACCAAACAAAAGCATGTTTTGCTGGTTATCCTTTCGCGCAATTTCCTGCTTATTCAGCTGAATTTCCTTTTCCTTTTTCTCTGTTTCGTATTTGATCTCCAGTTCCCCGATTTCTTTTTCCCTCAGGGTTTCAGTCAGTCGCTGACGGGTTTGCGTTTCCAGTTTCTTGTAATGGTATGCATTCTTAAAATCCCCGATCGAGTCGTACAGCGCACTGATCCGTTCAAACAAAGCCGGTTTGTATTGGTCTTCCGGACGCAGGTCATTTGTTGTGATTGCCTGCTTCATATAGCCGATAGCCCGGGCATGTTCCTTCTTGGCGAAGTAATAATCTCCGAGGTTTTGGTAAGTATTCATCGTCGTGAGATGATCTTTGTGCATTCTGGAAAACTCCAGGCTTTTTTCATAATAGTAAACGCAGGAATCCGGTCTCACACTTTGGTAAGCCGCACCCATCGAATTGTAAAGCGCAGCCAGGAATTGAGTCTGCTTCTTTTTCAAAAGCGTTTTCTCGGCATCTTTCAGGGTTTTCAATGATTCATCGAATGACTGCTTCATGATCTGCAATCCCGCCAGGTTTGTTGCAATCAGCGCGTAATACTGGTAATCGTTCGCTTCCTTTTTAGCCTGTGCAGCCCGCTTCATGTAATCTTCCGCCTTGTCGAGGTTGTTCAGGTAGAAATAACACACACCGATTCCGTTGTAGATCGTCCCTGCAAGCGATTTTTCGTCGTACTTTTCAGCCAGTTCCAGTCCTTTCAGATAAGATGCAATGGCTTCTTTCAACTTGTTCTGCTTCTGGTATGCTTCCCCGATCATCGAATACGAGCGGATTACCGTCACATGATCCTTTGTCCGCTTAGCAATTCCCCGCGCAGTGCGGGCATAACGAATGGTAGAATCCGGTAGTTCCTGCAAAAACGACCTCGCAATTTCCAGGTTCAATTCTCCCTTTTTCTTTTCAGTGGCCTGCTTCAGCAGCAAACGCAGCGAATCCACATTATTCTGAGCAAAAACCCGCTGCGCCAGGAATCCTGTCAAAACCAAAAAGAAGGAGAGAATAAAACGTGCCATATTGCTTCAAAAGTACCGAATTCAAGGCGATTTGCAGTCATTTTTGTGTTAAAACGGAATTTGTTTTCCTCCTTCGGAGGAGGGTTAAGGAGGAGGACAAGTGAGGTAATCTTAAACGACCAAAATTTTAGATACAACGGTTTGTATTCCGGAATTTTTTGTTAGTATTGGAGCCTTAACGTAACGATGAACTATTTGCTGGAGGACTATCTTAAATCAAATAATATTGAGATTTTTTTAAGTTGATGACAATAGTTTCTGTTATGCTCCTACACATAACATAAATTAATAATGAAAGAAGTTAAAACCAAAACCACACGAATTGGAAGCTTGAAGTTTCCAAATGAAAGTAAAATAACTGGTAGAAGCTCAACTTTAAGAGCAGCATTTATTAAAGCAATTATTCCAACCATTGGCCCCAATCATCCTGACTTTAATATGTCTGATTATGACGAGGGACTTCGACTTTTAAAACATACAAATGGAGGAGTAAAATGCTCCTATTGTGGAGAGAGAGACGCATCGGATTTAGACCATTTTAGAGCAATCGTTAAGAGTAAATTTGCTTCTAGATACATTACAGATGTATACAATTTAGTTCCAGCTTGTGGTTTGTGCAATCAATCAAAAGGAGGCAAAGATTGGAGATTGTGGATTGAAGGTAAAGCAGCAAAAAATCCCAAAAACAGAGGAATTGAAAATTTGGATGAAATAATAAAAAACCTTGATGCTTTTGAGAATTGGAGTAATTCAAAAGTAAACACATTAACTCAAGAGTTTCTTGACAGCAAAGAGTTCAGTGAATACATGCAAAGTTGTGAAAATTTAATTGCTTCATTTTATGAGTTTCAGAGAAATGCTGAAATATTAAAAGCAAAAGCTTTAACAAATTTATCAAATGCTAATGAAAAAGACTTCAGATCATGATTGAATATCTAAAAATTGAAAAGATTTTAAATCTTGTAAAATCGAAATCAGATGCTCACAACGAATTTAAGCGTGAATATGATAAACAGCTTGCATTTGATTTCAGTCTATTTAATTTTTTTGATGTAGGAGAAAATAAAGTGAGTCAGATTTTAGCTTATTTTCTCGATGAAAAACAAAATCATGGCCAGGGAAATGCATTTTTGAATGAGTTTTTGTCCCATTTTTACAACAAAGAAATTACAGGTCTGGATTCTTTAAACATTTGTGAAAGAGTTATTTCTAACAACAGAAGAATAGATATCTATATTGAATTACCCGATATAACGATTGCAATAGAAAACAAAATCTGGGCAGATGACCAATACAATCAATTACATGACTACGCCAAGTACCTTGAATATAAAACCAATGGAAAATTTTTATTACTTTATCTCACACCTTACGGTTTAGATCCAACAAACAAAAGTATTGGTGAAGAATACAAACAAATCTTGATAGCTAATGAACAATTAAAAATCATAAGCTATAAACAGGATATACTTAATTTGATCGACAGGTGGTTAGTCATTTGCAAAGCTGATAATGTTTCATTTTTCATTAAAGAATTCAGGAAATTTTTGGAAGTAAAATTTTTAGGAAATAATACATTAAATATGTCTAAGAACTTAAGAGAAATTATTTTTCAAAACCAAGCAGAAGTTCAAAGTTTGGTAGCAGAATATAAAATCATTGAAAACGAAATAATTCAAAAGCTGAATGAAACAGGAAAAACGCTGGATAAAGAAATTCCCAACCTTAATTCTGATTTGGAATTAAGTAAAAGTGGGCTTTTTAATTGGTACGGGACAAGAGTTTATAAATACTCCATCTCAAAAGGCGGAAATAAGATTTGGATTCAATATGTAAAAAATGAAATTAACCTGTTTTCGAATTATTATTTTCAAGATGGAACGGATGAAAAGTTTAAGGAACTTGTAGAGGCATCTGAAATCAATAAAAATAAAATTATAGACCATACTAAAAGCGTGAGAGAGTTGGTTAAATTATTCCTGGAGCAAGTTGAAATGACAAACGAGATCTTTGAAAAGCATGATCTGCATGTATTTCAAAATGAATCTTCGGCGGAACTCACGTAAAACACATCGTTTATGAACCGGTAAGTTAGCGTAAGAAAAATTCTCACGCTAACTTTAGTTATGCTTTTCCGATTCGGAATTCAGCATTAGGCATTCTTAATTATTCAATCCTCCCCTTCTCATCGTCATTCCCTCCATTCCGATGCTTCGCTTCCAGGTTTTTATTCCCGAACTTATAACTCACCGCAACGCGGAAACCTCTTGTATCTGCATAATTCCGGATCGTATTTTGAATTCCGTTGGATACATAACGAATTTCCGGGCGCTGACCATTCAAAACATCTTCCCAGACTGCTGTTAGCGACAGTTTTTTATCGAGTAACAGGAATTTCACCGAAAAATCCAGGATGTGCATGGTCGAAATTTGGAAGATCTGGTACTGTCCCGGCAACTGCCAGCCGTAGTTCACACCCACAAATACCGATTTTCCTTTGTTGAGTGTGAAATCGTTGTTACTATAGAAATAACCGTTGTACCCGTCAACCGATGCGATGAAGTCTGTCTTTGAGCGAATTTGCTGGTAATTCACGTTAAACCCGGTATAACTGTTCCACCAGGAAAACCGGCTGAAATTGTAGTATGTGGAAAAACCGATCTGGTAAGTATTCGCATAATTCATCGGTGTGTTTCGCGTACTATTCGTGTTCGGATCAATGATCGACACTTCCTGTCCAAAATCCGAAACCTGGGAGAAATAAACCGCATTCATCCATTTTTGGTTGTGCATGTAGGAAAACTCCAGATTGTTAATGTACGATGGTTTCAAAAACGGGTTTCCTTCCGAATAATTGTATGGATTGGAGCGGATCACGAACGGATTCAGGTAGTCAAAATTCGGACGACGAATGCGCTGACTGTAAGTCAATGAAAAGGAATTGCTGTCACTGGCATTGTAACTCAGGTAAGCCGTCGGGAACAGTTTCACGTAATTATTCCGGTTTGTTTGGTCTAAATTTTTCGAATAACCTTCCGTTTGAGTCGCTTCCATGCGCAAACCAAGCTGTCCTTCCCATTTTTTGCCCAGTTTCTTAGCGGCCGAAACATACAACGCTTCGTTTTGTTCGCGGTAATTGAATACATTGGATTGATCGGTGTTCAAAACCGGAGTTCCCGTCTGCTGGTCATAAACTTCCAGGTTGTTCGACGTATTGGTGTAGGCAACTTTCCCCCCGAAACTAACATCTGTCCACTTGTAAGGCAAAGTCACATCTACTTTCCCTGAATAATTTTGAATCCGGTTGTTATTGGTATTCACCGACGAAAAGAAAGTTCCCGGAATTGCCTGCTGCGAAACATCCAGTGAATTTCCCGAAAAAGCATTCTCGTCTTTCTTCCGGTAAGAAAAATGATCCAGGTCAATGGTGATGTTTTTCCCGGTTGAATCCAGTGCAATCGAATGGTACCAGTTCACCGAATTCATTCCGGGTTTACTGTGAGAATTCATGTCCGAAGCAATATACGAGTTGACGCTTTCTTCCATACGGTTCAGTCTCGTTGTTAACGGACTGCTTGTTCCCGACCGGTCTGTAAAACTTCCGAGGTAATTGACTCCGGTGGTCCAGCGCTTCGTTAACTTGTAATCCATTCCGGCTCCCAGACTCAGCGCATTACTTGTTGAACGTTCCTTCATTTCCTGGTCCCATACCTCATCCGGGAATAAAGTCCGGTTCCTAAAAGTGGTCAGCCAATCCTGTTTTCCTTTGTTTACGGAAAATTCCAGGGAAAGTTTTTTGTGGTTGTAATGAAATAACCCCTGGACTCCTCCACCGGCATACGTTTTTTGCGTGTACGAAGTTCCGATCAGGGCATTCCAAGAATTGGCCCGGGCTGTTTTCAGTTTGATGTTGATCAATCCGCTGTTTCCTTCCGCATCGTATTTGGCCGGAGGTGTCGTAATCACTTCAATGCTTCTGATGTTATCCGCCGGAATGGATTTCAGGAAAGCTGCCAAATCTTCTGATGACATCCGCTGCAACCGGTCATCGATCATTACCAGCACCTCACCTTTTCCCACTATCGACACCTGGTCGTTCTGTACCCGCACTGTTGGCGTAGCTTTCAGCGCATCCAATGCAGTCCCACCGGAAACAGAAGTCACATTTTCGACATGGAAAACCAGGCGGTCCACCCGCTGTTCGATGATCTTTTTTCGGGCCGTTACCGTAACGCCGTCCAGTTCCTTTGATTCTTTCAGTAGAATTTCTCCAAGATCTGTGTCCTGTGCCAGTGAAACTTCGCGGCTGATCCCGAATTCTTCTAAAACCAGGAGGTAATTTCCTTTTCCGGCTTTGATTATGAAGATTCCCAAACTATCGGTCAGAGCTCTTTTCACCGGGGTGCTGTCGGGTTTCATTAAAGTCACAACTACCAATTCTAAAGGTTGATGCTGCTGATCTTTTATTTGCCCGGTAAGTTGTACTTCCTGTGCATGAATAGCGGTAAACAGGAATGAAAGAATGATGGTAACGAATGTATTTTTCATGGAGTAATTTGTTATATGGTTTCCTGCGGAGAAGCGCAAATTCTATTTTCACACTGCACAGATTGTCACATAAACCTTTGTGGGAGAGAAGTAGTTTATTTTAAGTAAGAAGTTGCATCTACAGGTCCGTATTTCGGGCTGCGTCCCAGAAAGTCATGAAAAAATGCCGTATGCGAAGCTCCCATCAGGATAAAAACCCGGTCATCTTTTGTGAGCGGAAGCTGGTTGAGATTGGAATACATAACCAAATTACGGTGATAGTATTTTGCCGCCTGGTCTGCTCCCTGTGCTTTTCCATCCGATGCCGCATGCGTAAGAATATCCGCATTGATGTTGATCGTAAAATCACGGTATTTCTGCGTATTCATTAATTGGAACAATTCTCCAATGGATAGTTTTTCTTCGATTGAACTGCCGGCATAAGCTTCCATTTGTTTCATGTATTGATTGTACACGGCAATGTCTTTGCTTTTGGGAAATGACGCTCCCACGCGGTAATTGTATCTTTCCTTGAAATCAATTCCGTAGATCTGCTGTGCACCGGATAATCTCCCGACCTCGTAAGCGAGTAATTCAATTTCGGACGGATGCTCGAATTTCAGATCCGGGTTTCTCACATAGGCTTCATAAGATTTCAATAGGGCTTCGTTGTACTTCGGAGGAATCTCCACCACGATCACAGTGGGTTTGAATGCTGCGAGTTTCTTTGCCAATTCGTGGACCTGGCTCACATTTTCTTTATTGTTCTCGTCGAATTCCAGGCTGTGACCATCATTCGTGAAACTCATATGGAAAGTTCCCACGTTCAGAACCGGGATCAGCGTGTCGAATTTACCAGGAATGCTATCCGTATAGTCTTGTGCTTTCAAATTAGATCCTGCGAGCAGTGCAATGGAGAGAATCGTTGTTTTTAAGTTCATGTCGTTTGTTTTTGATGACACAAAATTTGAAAGAGAAAAAAACAGCTGAAAGTTTTATCGACGAACCCACCTGGTTTATCTACAAACCCGAAATCCCATTCCGTATCGGTTTCCTACCTTTGTGAGGTTCCCGCAAATTACGCAGATTACACGGATTCCATGAAACACAACAGCGAAATTTGCGGGATCAGTGGGAAATGTTAAAATAAGACATATGTACAAAGGCTCATTATCCTATCGGAAGGAATTCATTATCCACCTGCTTTTTTGGCTGGTGTGGACGTATTACAGCATTGTCATCATCGATAACAGTGCATTCCGGATCGGGGAACTTCCTTTATTTTACATTACGGGAATTATTGTTTATGTCCTGACTTTTTATGTCAATTACCTATTCGTGCTACCGAAGGTTTTCACCCCTTTCCGCTGGCGCAAAGCAATTTGGGGTTTCCTGGTCGTTTTCCTGTTTTTTACTTTATCCAGGTTCCTGATCGAACAAGTGATTACCCTTCATTGGCTGAACAAACAAAATTACACCGAAGAAACGGGGACGCTCTGGTATTTGTACGACAACATTTTCTACAGTTCGAAGCCCATTATTCTAAGTACGGTTCTGTGGACAGTGATTTTCCTGGTTCGCACTTTGGAATACAACAAGGTAATTTTGGAGGAAAACAAGAATACGGAAATCAAGTTCCTGAAAGCACAGATCAACCCGCATTTTGTGTTCAATACGCTAAATAATATTTACTCCATGGTCTATTTCAAATCCGATAAGTCACTGCCGGCTATTGAGAAACTCAGCCAGATCATGCAGTTTACCACTTACGAATCCCAAAAGGAGCGGATCAAATTATCCGGTGAAGTCAGTTACATCTTAGCTTACATCGAACTGGAACAATTGCGTCACGAGGAAAGTGCTTTCACAGACTTGAGAATCGATACTTCTTTAAACGAACAGGTGGAAATTCCGCCGTATATTCTTTCTCCTTTGGTGGAAAATGCGCTGAAACACGGGGTTGTGTCAAACGCTGAACCGATTCTCGTAGAACTAAAAGCCGACAAGCAACAGCTGACTTTCCGTGTGGAAAACAAGATCGGTACTCAAAAGAAAGACAAACTGGGCGGAATCGGGCTGGATAATTTACAGAAACGGCTTGAAATCTATTACCCGGACAATCATTCACTTCGAATTACCAGCGAAAACGACCGTTTTACCGTAGAATTAACCATTGCTTTCAAATGAAGAAGAAAATAAACTGTATTATCCTGGACGATGAGCCTTTGGCGGTAAAACTGATCGCGGATTATGCTTCCAAAGTTCCACAACTCCATGTGCTTTACGCCGATTGTGATGTATTCAAAGCGATGGAAGTACTGAACAGCGAAACCGTAGATCTCATCTTTATTGATATCCAGATGCCACAGCTTACGGGCATTGAACTGATCCGGATGTTCAACCAGAAGCACAACTTCATCATTACTTCTGCTTATTCGGAATACGCATTGGATGCTTACCAATTCCATGTGATCGACTATTTACTGAAACCGGTTACTTTCAACCGGTTCTACCAAAGTGTGGAGAAGTACCTGCGCTGGCAGGAAACATTCCAAACGCCGGAAAACGATGATCAGTTTCTCTTTGTAAAAGCGGACCGGAAACACTACAAGATCGCCACAGATTCCATTCTCTATATTGAGGGAATGAAAGATTACATCCGCATTCACACCGATACGGAAAAGATCATTGTACTGGAAAATATGAAAGACATCCTGGAAAAACTCCCGAAAAACCGCTTTGTACGTATTCACCGCTCTTACATTATTCCGTTCAGCAAAATCAAAGTGGTTGAAGGCTACCAGGTACAACTCACCAACGGCGTTTATTTGTCGATCGGGGAAACTTACCGGAAATTAGTCAGCGAGTGGATTGATACAAAGGCCCGGAATTGATCAGATCAATAAATCGATCAGTCCGCACAGACCGGATCCGAGCAGTATGGTCCAGGAAATCCAGTCTTTAAATTCATTGTTTTTATGTTTGAGAAACAAGAGGTGAAATCCTAAGTGTACCAGCATAAAAATAGCAGGTCAAAAAAGAAAGCGCTAAATATAAAAGAAAAGATGGTCTGCCATATGAGGAACTGATCGAATGCGAAGGTTTTCCCGGCAAAGGTACACTTTCTTCCTTCTTTCACGTCCTGCTAAGATGGTGTTTTTCCATGCGACATGCGTAATTAATAAATCAGTATCTTTATTTCACATTTATGAAACTATGAATCATTCTGCTGCCCTTTCTTTTCGCCTGTTCCTGGTATTTTGCGCGGGTTTCTTCCAAAGTGCTCTTTCGCAAACGGCTTTTCCGTATGATACCCGGAGCGACAGTATTTCCATCGAACATTACAGCATTCACCTGGATGTACGGGATTTTAATACGTTCGTGCTGAAAGGACGCACACAGATCAGTTTTGAGCCTTTGGTGAATAACATCTCAGCGATCAGGCTGGACCTGATAGGACCAACAATTGACAGCGTCCGCAATGCATCCGGGAACCTGCTTTCATTTACAGCTGTTCCACTGGGATATAAAATCAACCTGGGAAGCAGTTATAATGTTGGAGATTCTTCTTCCATTGAAGTGTTTTACCATGGAACAACGGTTCAGGACCCCACTTTCGGCGGTTTTTATTTCAACAGTTCTTATGCTTACAACGTGGGGGTTTCTTTGGATGACATTCCGCACAATTACGGTAAAACTTGGTTTCCGTGCTTCGATAATTTCACAACCCGTTCTACTTACGATTTGCATGTCACTACTCTTTCCAATCAAACGGCGGCCTGCGGCGGTGTTTTCCAGTCGAAAACCATTCACCCGGACCTTTCTGAAACGCATTATTGGAAGATCCATCAGACCATTCCGACTTACCTGGTTTCGGTGGCCGTATCGAATTACGTTTTTGTGAATAAAACATTTACGGATTACCAGGGAAACCCGGTTCCGGTGAAACTGGCAGCTCATGCTTCCGATACAAGCAGCATGAAAAACTCTTTTGTAAACCTCGAAAGCGCATTTGATATTTATGAGGCTAAATGGGGACCTTACCGCTGGGACAGGGTCGGTTACGTACTTGTTCCCATGACGGCCGGAGCAATGGAACATGCTATGAACATTGCTTATCCGAAAGCCGGAGCTGACGGATCACTTGCCTGGGAATCTGTGATGGCACATGAATTATCGCATCACTGGTGGGGAAATCTGGTGACCTGTCGCACAGCAGAAGACATGTGGATCAACGAAGGAAGTGCCGTTTATTGCGAGTATGTCTTCAAAGAGGAATTTGCAAACCGTGCTGCATACGAAGCGTTGGTGCGTAGCCAGCACAAATCGTTGCTTCGCACCTGCCACATTGAAGACGAAGGTTACTGGCCACTTTCCGGAGTGCCGCAGGAACATACTTATGGCAACACCACTTATTTGAAGGGCGGAGACATGATCCATACACTCAGAGCTTATTTGGGCGATTCCCTGTTTTTCCACGGCTTGTCGGAATTACTGGAACAAAACCAGTTTTCGGATATCGATGCCATTGAATACCGAGACGATCTGAGCGCCATTACGGGTGTAAACCTCGATAACTTCTTTGCTGACTGGATTTTCCAGGGCGGATGGCCCCACGTTTCCATTGATTCGATGACCGTAACGCCAAATGCAGGTCAGTATACTGTGAACATCCACCTGAAGCAAAAACTGGTCGGGAGAACTTCCTATGGAAACCAGATCCCGGTTACACTGACTTTGCGGAACAACGCATGGGAAACGTTTGAAAAAACAATCCATTCATCCGGGATGAACAACACTGTAACAGTTACAGTACCTTTCCAGCCTACACTGGGTTACCTGAACCGCGACGAACTGATCTCACATGCAGTTACGGCCAATTATTCCACATTTAACTCGACCGGCATAAAAGAATTGTCACATTCCAACCTAAGACTGCAAATCCAGCACATCACTGATTCTGTTTTCATCGTTGCGGAACACAACTGGGCTGCTCCGGATCCGGTGATTGCCTGGGAATCCGGGAAACTCATCTCTTCCCAGCGTTACTGGCGCATTGATGGGATCTGGAACGACGATTTCAATGCCGATGCTACTTTCCGCTACAGCGGACAAACCACTTTGGGTGCCAACGGATACCTGGATCATTTGTTAATTACGGGAGCGGAAGACAGTATTATCCTGTTATACCGCCCGAATCGTTCGGTAGATTGGTATGAATACCCTACTTACACCAAATCAATGGGGAATGTGAACGATAAAACAGGAACACTGAATGTTACCAATCTTCAGAAAGGAGAATATGCCATTGCTTTAAAAGGGCAAAACCTGGCACTGAATGAATGGAGCAAAAATCCGGATGTGCTGCTCTACCCTAACCCGGCATCCGGATCTGTAACGGTTGAAACAGAGATCCTATCGGACCGTATCATCGTAAGTGACGTGTTGGGCAGGTTTGTGGATCAACGCCTTCAGCCCGGAACAAAGAGCAGCTTCAGTACCTCATCCTGGCCGAAAGGAACTTACCACATTACCGGGTATAACCAGGATAAAGCGGTATTCCACCAATTATTGATCGTTCAGTAGCTAAACCCGAGGGATTTTGATCATTCCCGCAGATAAATTTGCTTCATCTGCGGGAAGAAAAAACCTGTTTTACAGTTTGAACATTACCGGCAAGACCATTTCTGCGTCTACTTTTTTGTCATCCTTTTCAGCAGGAATCCAGTCCGGCATAGCCGAAACTACGCGCAACGCTTCTTCGTCCAGCTCTTTGCTGACACCTTTTTTCACGCTTGCTTTCGTTACTTTCCCGGTTTTGGTCACAACAAAGGATACGATCACTTTTCCGGTTGTTTTTGATTTCACAGCGGTTTCCGGGTAACGAACATTTTCGATCATGTATTTCGTCATGGCTTCTGAGCCACCGGTGTATTCGGGTAGTTTGTCAACTGTTTTTTCCTGCGGAAGTGTTTTCGACTTCATTTCTTTGGTTGTGATTTCCGGCATTTCTTCAAACGGAGGTTCGAACTTGAGCACCTGGATCTCTTTTTCAGATGGTACTTTTTCTGCCTCGATCTTTTTCTCCGTTCCGGAAACAGCCTGGATTTTTCGCGGAGATTCAGCATCTTTTTGAGGTGCCCGCTTAGTTACCGGGCGCGTGTTCTCCACCTTTCTTTGTGGGATATTTTCTCCTTCGGAAGTGAAAGAGATCATCGTAAGACCGCCGGCAATCAATGGTAAAGCCAGTGCCGCGACCAATACTTTTTTTGAGGTATTTTTCATGGTTTTAATACGTTTGATCAGTGTGAGCTTTGTCACGAACTGATTGGTGAATAAATATGATGTTGAACTAGTTCCAAGTGAATATGCCAGCAAAAATTCCATATAGCCGACACGGTATTGGGTGTACATGATCCGGTCCACCTCGAATTCGTGGATGTGGATCAATTCCTTTTTCATCAGGAGCAATGCCGGGTTGAACCACGACAGGCAATGGACTGCTTCAAAAAACAGGCGGTCTGCGGAATGCAGTTTCCGGGCATGGATCTTCTCATGCTGAAAAATCAGGTCGTGATCTGGTTGCGAAAGCCCGGAAGGCAACTGGATGAAGCGAAAGAAAGAAGACGGCTCACCATCCACAGTCTCAACCAAAGAAAAACCTTCTTTTTTGACCCGTTTTGCTCCAAGAAATACGCGAAGGATCTTGTAGAGGTTGAAAAGCATCCAGGTAAACAGCACACCAACTCCCAACCAGTAAAACATCTCAAGCCAGGGCAAATCTGCTACTGCCGGAACTGCTCCCTGTCGGTGAATTTCTACCGTTTCCAGCCGGATTACCGGAATGTGGTAGCTCCAGGACGATTCCGAAACGGTACTCTCCTGCTTAAACCAAACAACAGCTATTGAAAGCAATGGAACCGAAAGCAGTGAAAAACGCTGCCATCCGAAAGAAAGATAGCGCTGCAACAATTTGAAGACAATGAAAAGAATTGTCATCAACACGTTGACTTCAAAAATATACCACAGGTAATTACTCATCGCGTTCTTTTTTGATTATTTCCAATAATTCGTTCAGATCATCCAGGTCCATCTGGTTTTCCTTCATGAAAAAAGAAAGGAGCTTGGCATTCGAGTTTTCGAAATAGTTTTCTTTCAAGGACTGGAAACGCTGTCCGGAATACGCTTCTTTAGAGATCGTCGGGTAATACTCATTGGATTTTCCATAGGTTTTGTAATTCACAAATCCTTTCTGCACCAACACACGAATCACGGTAAGCACCGTATTGTAAGCTGGTCTTGGTTCTTCCAGCTGCTCGTGGATGTCTTTTGCAAATCCCTTTTCTATCGACCAAATGGCCTGCATGATTTGTTCCTCTGCCCGTGTCAGTTCTTTTTTCATGAAACAAACATATAACTATTTTTATAACTATACAACTATATTTATAAATATAAATGAACAAAATTTACTTTTCCCCGGTTTATAAGGGATTTTTGTGATTTGTTATTCTTCACCAGTTCGTTCTTTCGCTACTTTTGAGTTCGAATTGATAAATAACTGAACATGAAACGAATGCACTTGACTCACCTGCTCCTCTTATTTTCATTTACCCTGAGCTTCCTCTCTTTCGGGCAAAAAACAGAAAATATTATCCGCGATGTGCTCGTACAAACCGATTTTGTGGAAAACGGTGTAAAAGGAATCCGGGTTTCTGCCACTTGTGATTTTTCTGTTCTCAAAAAGAAATACGAAACGGATAGTATACTGCTGACTGCCCTAAAGCAAGGCAAATTTTTAATCAAAATGAACCTTTACCAGGACAGTGTGCCGGTTAAACCCGCATTCGGATACCAGGCGGCATTTGGAAAAAAGAAGGAAATGATCGAATGGAACATACGTTGTACTCCGGAATTGTCTGATTCCAAACCGAAAGAATCCGTGCATTCGTTTTTCATCCCCTACGCAGCGATGAAATTAAAAGAAGGGAAACAAACTGTTTCTGTTTCTGCCGACCTCAACGGAAAGGATGGTTTCAACAATACTTACAGACAGACTACGCGCTCTGCCGTTTTTTCTTTTGATAAACCGCTCACCAAACTGTTTGAATGCTCGGTTGATTCACTGACTGTTAAGCATTTCAATAAAGAAGGTCAGGCCTGGGATCATGAATTATTCGGGACAGATGCACCGGATCTGGATTTCTCACTGAAAATGGGAGATTTGGAGGTTGGGAATATCCACAAAGGAAATGCGTATTTTATTTCTTTTGCAGAGAAACCAAGGGTTTTCCGCTTCCTGGTTTCTGAAAACGATGAAGTGACGGTTTACCTTGTTGACACGGACGATACTTTTCACGATCCGATAGCAAGCTGGCGTTTCAACACTTCTAATATGAAAGAAGGTACTGTTTACCAGCAAAAGGAAGCCAAAGCCAATATGGAATCTTTCAGCTTCAAATGCAAAACCGGGAAAATCAAAGATTGATATTTTGTCCGATATTTTAGGTGATTTATAGCGGCTGGTAAGGGGCTCAAACCTTTGCGATGAAAAGGAAACTTAACCGCAAAGAATAAAGGACGCAAAGTCAGATTCTAGTGTCGTCGTTTTGAGAAAAGAAAAGACCTCTTTTTTAGCACTCTTTGTGTCTTAACGGTGAAAATACATCGTCCAAACACAAAAGTTATAAACCTCTGCGCCTCTGCGGTGAAAAGGAAACTTAACCTCAAAGAATGAAGAACGCAAAGTCAGATTCTAATGTGGTCGTTTTGAGAAAAGAAAAGACCTGTTTTTTAGTGCTCTTTGTATCTTAATTGGTGAAAATACATCGTCCAAACACAAAAGTTATAAACCTCTGCGCCTCTGCGGTGAAAAGGAAACTTAACCTCAAAGAATGAAGAACGCAAAGTCAGATTCTAATGTGGTCGTTTTGAGAAAAGAAAAGACCTGTTTTTTAGTGCTCTTTGTATCTTAATTGGTGAAAATACATCGTCCAAACACAAAAGTTATAAACCTCTGCGCCTCTGCGGTGAAAAGGAAACTTAACCTCAAAGAATGAAGAACGCAAAGTCAGATTCTAATGTGGTCGTTTTGAGAAAAGAAAAGACCTGTTTTTTAGTGCTCTTTGTATCTTAATTGGTGAAAATACATCGTCCAAACACAAAAGTTATAAACCTCTGCGCCTCTGCGGTGAAAAGGAAACTTAACCTCAAAGAATGAAGAACGCAAAGTCAGATTCTAATGTGGTCGTTTTGAGAAAAGAAAAGACCTGTTTTTTAGTGCTCTTTGTATCTTAATTGGTGAAAATACATCGTCCAAACACAAAAGTTATAAACCTCTGCGCCTCTGCGGTGAAAAGGAAACTTAACCTCAAAGAATGAAGAACGCAAAGTCAGATTCTAATGTGGTCGTTTTGAGAAAAGAAAAGACCTGTTTTTTAGTGCTCTTTGTATCTTAATTGGTGAAAATACATCGTCCAAACACAAAAGTTATAAACCTCTGCGCCTCTGCGGTGAAAAGGAAACTTAACCTCAAAGAATGAAGAACGCAAAGTCAGATTCTAATGTGGTCGTTTTGAGAAAAGAAAAGACCTGTTTTTTAGTGCTCTTTGTATCTTAATTGGTGAAAATACATCGTCCAAACACAAAAGTTATAAACCTCTGCGCCTCTGCGGTGAAAACGAAACTTAACCGTACAGAGTAAAATCAGACAAGCGAAGGATGATGCTCCGCTTGTCTTTGATATTATTTGCCTTGATTTATTGCTGGTTGTAAACCGCCGCAAATTCTTTGGCAAAATCTTCCAGTTTTACCGTTCCGTATTGCTCCGGTTTGTGTAGTAAAAAGTCTTCCTGTGCTCGTCCCTCGCGGAATGCTTTTCCCATTGCGACATAGCGTTCAGCCATATCTTTACTCAAACCTGCTTGTAACATCCCCTGTAGCGAATCTTCATCACTGAAGGGAACCCAGGATAATTCCGGGCGATTGATCGCATTTCCCAGCACTTGTGCAATTTCAGCAGAAGTCCGTTCATCGCTCACAATATACCGGATGGTTTTTCCTTCAAAATCTAACGCCAGTAAATGCTTCACTGCTTCGTTGGCGATATCGTTCGTATGTGTCAGGCCTATTTTTTCATCGGTTCCACCGAAATTACTTCCTAAAATCCCGGCCTGACGAGCCATTTCTGCCATTCCGTTCAAATTGTAAAAGAAGTAGGTCGGACGAAGTATCTTAACGTTTACATCTGCTAACTTTTCCAACTGTTCTTCCAAATATCCCAAACCATCGATTGGTCCTGCCCCCTGGCGCAAATGTGCACCGATACTGCTCAATAACACCACATTTTTCACCCCGGACCTGCGGATTCCTTCCACGTAGTTATCTCCTACCTGTTTTTGGTAATCTCCAAAATTCGCTTGGGCAAAATTATTTGGTACCATTAAATAAACTGCATCTGCTCCGGTGAATGTTTCCGCCAGGAAATCCGTATCCGTTACCGATCCGATCGCTGCCTGTGCACCCAGGTTTTCAATGGCTGTTTTGGTTTCGGGATTGCTGCTGATTACGGTTACTTTTTGTCCTGCTTTTGTCAATTTCTCTACCATTGGCTTACTGATGTTTCCCAATGATCCTGTAATAATGTAATTCATCTGATTCTTTGTTTAAAATTTACAGGAACAAAGTTATCTTTGTACTTACTTTTATACAAGTACTAACCAAAAAGTAGGTATGAGACCCATTAAAGAAACCTCTTCGAATAACGAGAACAAAAAGACCATCACGGAATTTTGCCCGGTGAGTTTTACGCTCGACAAAATTAGCGGGCGCTGGAAGCCTTTGATCGTCTGGAATTTGCGCAATGGAAAAAGAAGGTACAGCGAATTAAAGAAAGCCATTCCATCGATTACTGAAAAGATGCTCATCCAGCATTTAAAGCAATTGGAAACCGATCAGCTGGTGATCCGTGAAATGGTTGCTGTGATGCCCCCACATGTGGAATACCGTTTATCGGATTCCGGCAAAGAATTAATTCCTGCATTGGATGCCATGGCGGTTTGGGGATTAAACAACGGCAGCCCTGTTCCGGGAATTTCCGGGTAATACTTACTTCCAGTAATGTTTTAGCCTGCTCAGAACTTCGGTTTTTCTTCTGCGCGACACTTCAAAAACTTCTTCATTGGACATTTCAATAATACAGGGATCTCCTTTACTGTATTTGAGGATTTTCTTTGTATTGATGATGTGTCTTCTGCTGATACGGATAAAAGCCGAATCTACTTCGTCAAAATATTCTTCGAAATCAATGAGTCGTCGTGTCGTAATGAAACGGTCATTGCTATCCGTGCGGATAGTACAATAATTCCCGTCTGACATGATTGAAACGATCGCATTTTCCTCGATCATTCTCACAGAATCGGCAGTATGTACGGAAATACTTTGATTTTCCTGGTCCTCCATATTTTTTAGAAGGTTGATGATATGCGGCTGATTGTTCCTTTTCAACACTATACTTTCCTGCGCTTTCAAAATGGCTTTTTCCAGGTCACTCACTTCCACAGGTTTAAGTAAATAGTCCAATGCGCTGAATTTGATTGCCCGGATCGCATATTGGTCAAAACTGGTTACAAAAATGACTTCGAAAGGAACTTTCTCAAACTGTTTCAGCAAGGTAAACCCATCGCTTCGGGGCATTTGAATGTCCAAAAAAACCAATTGCGGCTTCATTTTCAAAACCAGTTGGTATGCTTCATCTACATTTGCAGCTTCACCAATCAGTTCAATTTTCGGGAAGTTTTGCGTGATCAGGGTTTGTAGTACAAACCTGCTTTGAGTTTCATCATCAATAATGACAGCTGTGATACGTTTTTCCATGGTCAGATATTAGTTGGAATAGTGATTTCTACTTTTGTTCCAGAAGCATTCCCGTTTTCATCCAGCAAATCGATCACTTTCACACTTGCGGTATTTTCCCCGTGTAGCCGGTTCATGACATCCAGTCTTTCGCCCGTAAGCTGCATTCCGACTGATTTATGGTTTGTATTCTTCCGGAAGCTTTTTGCTTGTTCGCGACCTACTCCATTGTCGGTAATGCTGATGAGCAATTGTTCATCCACCTGTTCAATTGAAATGACCAGTTTCCCGCGCCGGCTGTTTTCAAGGTTTACGATCCCATGCCAGATTGCATTCTCCACATAAGGCTGCAAGAGCATTCCCGGAATGTTGAAGTCGGTGATCTCGGTTCCTTCTGCAACTATCAATTCGTAATCAAAACAATGGTCAAAACGAAGCTGCTCCAATTCAATGTATAAATGAAGTACTTCCAGCTCCCGTTCCAAACGCAATACTTTTAATTGGGAATTGTGGAGCACCATGCGAATCAGTTTACTGAATTTAGCCAGGTAACTATATGCTTCTCCCTCGTTTTTCCCCAAAATGTAGCCCTGAATAGTATTGATCGCATTGAAAATGAAATGCGGGTTCATTTGCGCCTGCAAAGCAGTGATCTGGTATTCAGCCATCATTTTGTTGACCAGTGTTTTGGCTTCTTCCGCTTTACGAATGTTTCCGACAATTAAACGGATTAAGAGGGCAATACCCAAGCCAAGGAGCAAAACGGCCAATGTAATAAACCACCCCGTTTGCCAGAAAGGAGTAGCAATGACAATACTGAAAACCTCCGGATCAGTGCTTTTAACTCCATCATTATTGATACCGTAAACAGCCAGTTTATAAGATCCCGGAGCCAGATTTTCCAGGAAAATTTCGTTGCTGTTGATCTCTAATGTCTTGTTTTCAACACCATCACTCAAGACATACATCAATTTGTTCCGAACGCCGTTTTTGAAGGTGAGAATATCAAACGTAAAATGTAAATCATTCTGATTATAATCCAGTTTGATTAAATGAGATTTTTTTGAGGGCCGGTTATTCACCAGCATTTTCTGCAAATGGATGGACGGTCCAACCCTGTTTTTAGTTTCAACTTTTAGCGGCAAACTAAAAAGACCTTCGAAAGTGGAAAACCAAATATTCTCCCGGTCAGCTGCTACTTTGTAGACCTCGTTGGAAGGTAATCCGTTGTGAATGGTATAAAGAGAAGTTTCATAGGACTTTCCTTTTTTTGAAAAACGATACAATCCTTCATTGGAAGCTGCCCAAATGGTTCCGTACTGATCTTCGGTAATGTCGTAAAGATTTGCACTTTTCAATTTCAGCTCTTTCCCGGCTGAAGTAACTTTCTCTCCATCTATCCAATAAATATCGTCATCTGCTGTAATGACCCAAATTCTTCCTGTACGGGATTTTAGAAGCCCCGATACTTTTTCGGGAATTCCTTTTATTTGAAAATACTTTCCGGTAGTCAGGCTATAGTTGAACAATCCCTGATCTCCACCCAATAAAAAATGTGCTTCTCCGTGCTGTAAAATAGTTTTACTCTTAAAGAGAAGATTGGTGGCAATCAATTCTACCGGCATTTCTGGATCTTTAAGCCCATAAATCACTCTTACCATCACTCCATATACTGTGTTCCGGTATTTTACAAGTTGGTAAGCTGCAGCCCCACCAATGTAATAATTTAAAATTTTGGCAGATTTGAATGCTTTATCGGTTTTTACCATGTTTGCTTTACTGGATAGAATCCAATGAAGATCATACGGTAAAATATCCGTAAAATAGACTTCCTTCCCAAATGGCAATGAATAAGAAGTAAATGGGCTTCCCGATGACGCATTCACAAATAATTGATTCCCCGCAGAAGAAGCATATAATTTCCCATCCAGGTATTTTAATAGCGTAATATTTCGGTCAAGTCCCGTTATTGCCGTGTAAGTCAATAAAGATTTGTTACGGCTATATTGAATTCCTTTCTCCAGGGTGGTACACCATATTCCATTTTCGTGGTCTTCACAAATCCCACTTACAGAATAATTCCGGAGGCTGTGGTGTCCCAATTGCATCGTATTCACATCCGGGTAGTAATACACTCCGTTATTGAGTACTCCTACCCATAAGCCATTGGATTTGTCTTTGTATAAACTCAAAATCCGATCAGGAAAGGCTTGAACCGTATGATTCAGTTCTTTGTCTACACGGATCAGCTGATTATGAATTCCAATAAAGTCGTTATTTCCTACCAAACTTGTTTGCGCCAGCCAGTGAAAACCCTTTTTATTCAGTTCGGGAAGTATGAATTTCTTATGCTGCTTATCATTCTCAAGAAGCACTGTTATTTGTTTCCATGTTTCCTGCCAATTACAGCGAATCGACAAATATGGGTGATCTTTTCTTTTTTTCAATCGAAAAACAATATCCGAATCTGTTTCTTTAATCAATGAAACCCGGTTCTTTTTTTGGTTGATCTCTACACTGTAGTATGAATTAGAGATCATTGAATGTTCCGGATCATTCATTTCCAAAACAGAGGGAGTCGGGTCTTTAAAAACTCCCACTCCAAATGCTTGATACTTTTTATTAAACGGTGCTTCTCTTAATTTACCATTGTCATAATAGAGAATCCTATTTTTTGAAGTCGCAAACCAGATTTTGCCCCTTTTATCTTCAAAAATCGCATAAACATTTTCTTCCGGTAATCCGTTTTTTTTATCAAAAACTTCCAGTTTGTTTCCCCCATACCGGCACAAACCGTTATCTGTACTAAACCAGATGTATCCTTTTTGGTCTTGTATGATCTGGTAGCATTCCAGTGAAGGAAGCTGTACTTCACTGGTGATACCGGTGAAAAACAATTCCTGTGCAACAACCCGTGGAGATAGCAGCAGCAAACCAATAAAGCAGATTAGTAATCGAATAGTTATCCGGAACATGAGCTCAAAAATACTCGGTTTGAGATAGCTGTGGAAGTTTAAAAGTGAAATGTGCCGAAAATTTCAAATACGGTAGGAAGGATGAATAATTAAGTCAGGATTTTTGTACGCACATTTTCAACTTTAATTGAATGACTACAATGAAAAAAATAATCTGTTGCCTATTCTTAATAGCACTTTCTATTAAGAATACACAAGCTCAAAATGCCGTATTGGATTGGGCAGTAAATATAGGAGGTACCAATTTTGATACCGGGATGTCCACTGCTACAGATGGCACCGGTAATGTGTATACAACCGGACAATTCATGGGAACTGTGGATTTTGATCCGGGAACGGGTACCAGTTACCTGAGTTCGGCAGGCGGTACTGATATTTTTGTTTCGAAAACGGATGTGGACGGGAATTTTCTATGGGCTAAACGCATTGGAGGAACAAGTTATGAATACGGGCGTTCTGTCAGTATAGACGCCTTAGGAAACGCATATGTTACCGGTTATTTTGAGGGTACGGTAGATTTTAATCCGGGAGCAGGGATCTTTAACCTGGTTTCTGCAGGAGCTACAGATATTTTCATGCTGAAACTGGATCCAAGCGGTAATTTTGTGTGGGCAAAAAGAATCGGAGGGGCAATCTCTGAATTGTCATTCGCAATTGCTGCAGATGCTTCCGGGAACACTTACATAACCGGAACTTTTAACGGAACAATTGATTTTGATCCGGGAGCAGGAACCAGTAATCTGACTGCTGTTTCTCAATCAGATGTTTTTATCACGAAACTAGATGCTAACGGCAATTTTGTATGGGCAAAAAACATAGGAGGTACGGCTTCTGACATTGGTTATGCCATTTGTACAGATGCCTCAGGGAATGTTTATACTACCGGGGAATATGCATATACGGTTGATTTTGATCCAGGAGCAGGCATCCATAATCTAACTTCTGTAGCCAATAATTTCGACGTGTTTATTTTGAAACTGGATGCGAACGGGAATTTTGTGTGGGCAAAAAGCATGGGAGGAGGAATTAATGATACCGGTAGATCCATTGCTGTAGATGGTTCCGGAAATGTTTACACAACAGGAAACTTCCAGGAAACAGGAGATTTTGATCCGGGAATAGGAGTCAGCAACCTAACTGCTGTTGGGTTAACAGATATTTTCGTCTCCAAACTGGATGCGAACGGCAACTTCGTTTGGGTAAAAAGTATGGGGGGAACATTGGATGATTCAGGTTACTCGCTTGCATTAGATAATAATGGAAATGTATACACGACCGGATCTTATATGAGCGCAGTAGATTTTAACCCCGGAGCAGGAATATACAACCTGACATCTTCCGGAAGTGCAGATATTTTTATCTCCAAGCTGGATTCCGGCGGAAACTTTATATGGACCAAAAGCATGGGAGGGACATTGGAGGATTTCGGGTATTCCATTTCAGTAAATTCCACGGGAATATATACCACCGGATCTTTTTATGCAACCGTAGACTTTGATCCCAATGCGGGTACGAATAACCTGACTACGGTAGGAAGTGCCGATATTTTCCTGCACAAACTAGTTCAGGTTTGCTCTTCTACAACTTCGACGATAGCTGAATCTGAATGTAGTTCCTATACTGTCCCATCCGGACATGAAACCTACACCGTTAGCGGCACATACACAGATACGATTCCCAATGCAGCCGGTTGTGATTCTATCATAACGATCAACCTTACAATTAGTGATGGAATTGCGCCGGTTGCTACGAATTCAACGCTTCCGAATATCACCGGGCAATGTTCTGTAGCGAGTTTAACAGCTCCAACTGCGACAGACAATTGTGCAGGAACCATTACCGGAACGCATAATGCAACGCTACCAATTACAGCGCAGGGAACAACGGTTGTAACCTGGACTTATAACGATGGAAACGGAAACACTTCCACTCAAACGCAAAATGTGATTATCTCAGACAATACTGCTCCGGTAGCAAACGCAGCGAATCTCTCCAATGTAACAGGACAATGTTCAGTAATCAGCTTAACAGCACCAACTGCAACAGACAATTGTTCAGGAGCTATTACCGGAACAACGTCTACAACTTTCCCAATTACAACTCCGGGAACGACCGTAGTAACCTGGACTTATACTGACGGAAACGGAAATTCATCCACTCAGACACAGAATGTGATTGTAACGCTTCCCGTTGCAACCACTACTTTGAATGGAATCACGATTTCAGCAACGACTTCCGGTGCAACATACCAATGGATCAACTGCGGAACAGGAAACACACCGATCGCCGGAGCAACTTCGCAATCGTTTACAGCAACTGCAAACGGAACTTATGCGGTAATTGTAACACAAAACGGTTGTTCGGCTACTTCAGCTTGTGTGACCATTTCAACTGTCGGATTAGAAGATTTGACGAAGAATCTGTTTACACTTTACCCGAACCCGAATAACGGAACATTTAAAATCGTGACCGAAGTGCGGTCAACAATTACCATTACCAATGCAGCCGGACAATTGGTTGCAACAAAATCACTGGAAAGCGGTGAACAGATCATAGAACTAAAAGATGTTGAAAGCGGAGTTTATTTCGTTTCAGCAACAGATTCCAACGGACAATCAACTGTTCAGCGAATCAGTATTATCAAGTAAACGCTGTAACTCAAATAGGAAAGCAGCCGTGGATTTATTCTGCGGCTGTTTTTCGCGTTTGAAAATCAATTTATGAATGGACTAATGAAGAACTTTAAATTGAATTACTAACAATTAATCTAAAACGATGATTACTACAAAAAAAGGACTATTTCTTCTGATTACTGGAGCGCTGCTTTTGACCGCTTGTGCAGACATGAATGCAAAAGAAATTTTGAGAGTAAAAATGAGTAAACCCGGTTATCTGCCGTCATACTCATTTGCCAGAATGAAAAAAGGCGATAAAATTGCAATTTGGTCAGACATGGATTTCAGCTACACAGGGTCAAGAATCGAACTGGATGTTCAGGTTGAACTGTATCTGAAAGATTCACTCTATGAAACAATCGAGTTCTCCCCCACTCGAAAAAGCCTTACGCTCAACGAAGTGAAAGAAACAGAAGGTTCACGAACTAACTGGAAATTCTCAGGAAAAAACGAGGAGATTGTCATAAAAGAAGACGGAAACTACAAATGTATTGCTTACTTAAAAAGTCCCAAAATCTCTTTCCGGTCAAAGAAAGCAGAAATTGTCCTGAAAAGAAAGAAATGAAATTAGTAACAAATTCAAGTAGATGAAAACCATTTTAGAAGTCAAGCAATTCTTAGAGGGATTTGTTGCAGATGAATACAAAGTCAATATAAGCAAGCTTGATCGCTCAGTAGCTGATGAAGAACATGATGAACTTGTAGAAGATTTTTTCACCAAGTATTATTCTCTATTCTATGGTTCATTAGATATAGGAAGTATGATTGTTCGGTTGTTGGATGACCTTGATGAAACAATTATTGAAGCGAATTTAGAAGTTCTCCAAAAAAGGGAAATCTATTTGATTAAACAATACAAAAACACAAAATTTGGAAAAGGAATTTTACGTGATGGTGAAGATATGTTTTCTTGTTTTTTAGGTCCAATTGAAAATTACCAAGATGATCATGTATATACAGATAATTTTATAGTTGCTGTATATAAAAATGAACTTAAAATTGTCTCAAAACGGACACTCGATCACGAATACAAAGGAGACAAGCTAAATTGGGGATACGATAAACGCTCTGTTGAAAAAGCAGATGGGATGACGGTACTCAATATCGGTGAGTTAGTTGATGTATTGAGGCTCCGAGAACCCGATGATGAGTTTTGGATGAAAGATTACAACGAAGAAAATTAAGAACAATGGAAAAGATCAAAAATCAGATTGAGTTCAGTAAACGAATCAGTGAATATGTGGATCTGGAATTTCTGGCAGAAAAAAATTATAACTAAATAATTTATGGAAGAACTTATTAAGAACTTTAAAGCAATGTTTCGCGCAGATTTTAAAAAAAATCCAACATTTGAAAATGTAGAAACGAAATTCAGCGGTTCGATAGATGAAGTTATCCAAAAGCAAGCAAAAAACATAGGAATAAATGAGGATTTGATTTATTTTTTGTGGTATACAAATGGTTTTGAAGCGAGCTGGGATTATGATTTAGACCAAAATCTTTTGGGAAGAATGAAAATCCTCAAAATAGAGGATATTTTAGCCGATACCTGGGAAGAATATTTTTGTGGCGCAACTCCTGATGAAAAACTCAGGAGTTTTAAACCGATAGATTTTTTCACGGAAGAAGCCTGTGTAGGTCTTGTTTTGGATGGCTCAGGAGAGCAAACGATGTATTATCATGATTTGGGAGATAATGAACTGTTTTCTTTAGACATTGATTTCAAATCCTATTTTGAGTTAGCCATCGATGCGAAAATGATGTTTGGATGGCAGAGATATCTTGTGCACCTTATAAATCCTAGAAATTACACGATTGATTTTCCTGAAAAAATGGAAAAACTCTTTCCCGATTTTGAACTCGAAGCTTTTACAGCGAAGTTCGAAAGCAGGAGGTTGTCGAAAAAGTAAAAATCCACAATTTGAAAATGATAGATATGGATAAATTATTCGAAGAATTCATGACAGCTTTTCACCGCAAACCCATCGTAGGATTTGAACAGGTGTCTGATCCCGAAAAAATGCTGACAAGTATTTTACACAGTGATAAGCTAATTACTGATTTTGATGTATTTCTGCAAACAGGAACTGCGTCTCTGATCGCCTTTTGGAACTTGCCAGACTCTCGCCCTGTTGTCTATTTTAATTCCGACGGTTCTCCCTTCTCTGTAATCGCCAAAAACTTTGAAGAATTTCTTTCATTATTGTATTTGGGTACGTATGCGCTGATTGAAATCGACGACCACGCCAGTTATCTGGATCGCAAAAGTAGAAATGCCAGACTCGGTTTTGGTTTTGTCGGAGAAGAGCCAACAGGAATGTTACAAGAAGAAATTGAAAACTACGAAAATGAGTTAAAGGCAGAATATGAAGACGATTACGATGAGGTAATTTCCTGGCTCAGAAATCATGGAATTGAACGTCCGAAAAGCTTTCACGATCAGATAATAAATGCATACAAAGAATCACGGAATCTTCAGGATTTTTTAGATGAAAAACTGGGAACCGTGTAATCTTTTTGTTTTGCTTAAGCATGAGACTGCCAAAAACAAATAAGACCTTTAAGTTCTAAATAATAGAAAAATTATAAAATAAGCATAGGCGATGATTGATCTAAGAGAATATTTTTTTAATAAACTGGCAACCGATGAAATTAGAGAAGGTGTAACAACTCCATCCGTTTTTGTGAAAAGTTCCTCTAATCCTGATTTAAAGAAAACGGATTTCCCTGATTCACTTAATGAGTTATACAAGCAAATAGATCTGATTAAAATTAGTTGGCAAATATCACACAAAGCAAGTGGAGAAGAAATTGTCAAAGGACTGAAACAAGATCCCTGGCTCAAGGAAACTTATTGGGATCAAGGCTATGAATGGGGAATTATTCACGAATATTTGAGCGGTTTCATCAATATCCAGAAGCTTGAAGACATGCTCAATCCCGATTATTGCAAGGAACAACATTATCACCTTACGATTCAACATTTTGTTGAAGAAGAAAACCCCGATGATTTTTTACCTTTTGATATCACTTGGGATTTAACAGCCTGTCTGAAGAAAGAAAACGGAAAAATTCCGGACAATATCTGGTTGGTACATGCTGACGGAAGAGCCATGTATGACATGAAAATATCGATTGAAAAGTACCTGGAATTGTGTTACAAAGCCAAAGGATTTCACTACTGGCAATTGGTGTATGTACTTCAGGAAGATGCTTATGAAAATTATGAACTCATGAAACGCTTTTTGCCGATGCTTTTTCCGAATGTGGAACTTGATCTGTCGGATTTTGGAATTGAATTAAAACATTAAATATTATGAGATCAAAAGAAGAAATTAAAATATGGTGGGATCAGACATATAATAGTATGCGTAATGCAATTTATGTTAGAGATGAGGAAGGTGTATTATTGGTTTACGATTTTAGTGATAATAACCCTCCCACAAATACTCCTGTAATGGACCAGATAGAAGATAAATGTATTCGCACTTTCTATAAAGCTGTAGATAAGTGGAGTGTTAATTGGAAAGTAGTAAAAAAGAAACTGAAATTTGAAGCTGAGGGCATATTTAACTTTTTACCACTTGAACAGGTCATGCAAGACTGGGACGATGATTTCGGCGGGAATAGTTGGGCACCTGACATGAAAGGTTTTCGCCCTTTCGATATGTTTTATGAAATGGAAGGACAAGTTGGATTTTTTGTTGGAAGACCGGATAAAAAAGGATTGTATTTAAGTAAAACCGATGGTGAAACCCAACCATTACACGTAGACTTCGAAGGATATTTGAAATTGCTTACCCTATCAAAAGGCTATGGCTGGTGGCAGAATGCCCTAGTTCAGATTAATACAGGAATTACTCAGCCAAATGTTGCAGGTTTCAAAGAGAACATGCCTAAAATTTTTCCGGAATTCAACTGGGATGAATTTGTGGCGTTGTATCAGTCTGTTAGAATTGATAAATAAACTTTAAATAATTAACTGCATTATTTGTATCATGAAAGAAAGAGAGCACATGGAATGGGTGAACAAGATGTATTTTGATATTTGGGAAGGAATTGATAAAAAGTATAAAATCTTAAAAATCGATAGTATTTTTTTCACTCAAGAGGAAAACTTCTTCCTGCTAAATCAGAATAATATCTCGGATAAAGCTATCATAAAGTTTTATTCCTGTTTCAGTCAATGGAAATTACATTGGAAAAATAAAGATAATATCAACATTCATATCGAAGGAATAATAGAGCTTCAACCTCTTGAAGAAATATTCGCAGGCCATTGGGATGAAACTTGGGCAGATACCTGGGAAGGAACCGAAATTGCTGAAGACATGGTTGGTTTCAGACCTTTGGATTCCTTTTATGAAGGTACTGGCATCGTAGGATTTTATATCAACAGATTTGACAAGCAAGGTTTATATCTCTACAAAGAAGAAGGTGAACCCGAGCCATTACACGTAGACTTCGAAGGATATTTAAAACTTCTGGCCCTATCAAAAGGCTTCGGTTGGTGGCAAAATGCTTTGATAGAGATCAGTACGGGGGTTCACCAACCCAATACGGATTCTTTCCGCGAAAACATGCCTGAAATTTTTCCGGAATTTAACTGGGAGGAATTTGTGGCCTTGTACCAAACTGTGAGAATTGATAAAAAATAATGTGAAATAAATTATGCAAAGTGAAGAGATTTTAGAATGGGCTGACGAAGTGTATTTTAGTATTTGGGAAGACGTTGATAGTAAGAGTAAAATTCTTAAAATAGACAATCGCTTTTTAAATCAAGATGAAGATTTAGTCTTGAAAAACATCAAGGATATAACGGATTTGACTTTAATTAAGTTTTACTCTTGTTTTAAGTGGTGGAAAATGCATTGGGTTAACAGAGATAGCTTTAATGTTAAAGTCGAAGGCACATTCGAATTTATACACATTGAAGAAGTCATGCAAGATTGGGACGATGATTTCGGCGGAAATAGTTGGGCACCTGACATGAAAGGTTTTCGCCCTTTCGATATGTTTTATGAAATGGAAGGACAAGTTGGATTTTTTGTTGGAAGACCGGATAAAAAAGGATTGTATTTAAGTAAAACCGATGGTGAAACCCAACCATTACACGTAGACTTCGAAGGATATTTGAAATTGCTTACCCTATCAAAAGGCTTCGGCTGGTGGCAGAATGCTTTGATTGAGATCAGCACGGGTGTACATCAACCTAATACGGATTCATTCCGTGAAAACATGCCTAAAATCTTCCCTGAATTCAATTGGGATGAATTTGTGGCGTTGTATCAATCCGTGAGAATTGATAAATGAACGAAATAAATATAGAATTATGATAAGTATTATAGATTTTTTTTTGACAGACTTATAATAAAAGAGATTAAAGGTACTATTAAACCAACATCAATATTAGTTCCCGACTCTTCAAATTCTGATTTGGATAATCCGAATTTTCCTAAGTCTTTAAATGAATTTTATAAGGAGGTCGATTTGGTAAAAATTGATTGGATTATTTCCAATAGAGAAAAAGGGGAAGAATTAAAAAATAAGCTAAAACAAGACCCTTGGCTCAAAGAAAATTATTGGGACGAGGGTTGGGATTTTAGTATGACAGAGGAGCGAATGAGCGGTTTGATACAAATCCAAAAGTTAGAAGATACGCTCAATCCCGAATTTTGCAAAGATCAAGGATATTATTCGGTTATAGAACATTGGATTGACGGAGAAAATCCCGATGATTACATTCCCTTTGACATTCATTGGACAATAACGGCGTGTCTGAAACGTGAAAACGGAAAAATTTCAGACAATATATGGCTCATAAACATGGAAGGACGATATCTGATTAATATGAATGTTACCATTGAGAAATATTTGGAACTGTGCTACAAAGCCAAAGGTTTTTATCATTGGCAATTGGTTTATGCTTTTCAAAATGAAGATGAACAGGATTATCAACTCATGAAACGCTATCTCCCCATGTTCTTTCCACACCTGGAATTGGATTTGTCGGAGTTTGGTATGTAATCATTATCTCGAAGCTTTTACCGCTAAATTTGAAAGCAGGAGGTTGTCGAAGAGGTAATTAGGTAAAAAAGAGTTTAAAATTTAAAAATAACATGAATATAGCTAACATATTTTTTAAAGAACTTCAGGAGAAAGAATTGTATTCATCCGAAGATTTCGGAGGAAAATTCCCATTAAATGTAGGTTCTTACGTTTCAAAGGCGGCTATTGCTTCTCCACAACCAATATTGAAAAGTAAACTGCCCTTTTCATCTGAATTAAGAAATAATTTGGTTGAGTTTTATTCACAAGTAGGAGAGCTTTCAACTGGTTGGCATTTAAAAGAAGCTGATATTCCTAGAATCCGTGAAAATGACTGGTTAAAGAAAAATTTTCCCGGTGAAGAATACAGTGACTCATTCTTAAGCGAAACAGTGAGTGGTGTTATTAACATTAACAGTCCCGCAGCACTGCAGAAAGACAAAATAGAAATAAACGGCAACTGGTATTTCCCTTTTGATTGCCATTGGAATGTAATGGTTTGTTTCAAGCAAGAAAACGGAGTCATCGAAGACAACCTTTATTTGTTTGTCGTACAAGACTCACGCAACATTACCGACATGAAAATCGGCTGTATGGAATACCTGCAATTGGCCTATGAAGCCAAACTGTTTTACTATTGGCAGTATGCTTATGTATTCAAAGACAGCTTACACAACGAACGTTTGCACAAACTACTGCCCGAGATTTTCGAATTGGTGGAATTGGATTTGAGTAAGTTCAAATAATCATTGAAAAATGGATGAATCCCCGGTACATCTTGTGCCCGGATAGAAAACAATTGTGGATTTATTTTACGGCTGCTTTTGTTTTTACCGCCCTGATAATCATACTATCACTACTTGGATAGCTTAAAAATCTTTCTATATTAGCCCTTCTTATTAACACACTAACATGTCAAAACTACTGCTACTGGTATTAATGCCTGGTATCCTATCCGTCTGTTCTTTCGCACAAACCAAAGTTGCCGTTATAGGTGGCGGAATAGCCGGAGTTTCCGGAGCCTATTTTGTTTCCGAACTCGATTCAACAGCACAAATTACCTTATTCGAAAAAGAAGAAAAACTGGGAGGAAATGCGCAAACAGTTTCTGTACGGAACAAAGAAGGAAAAATGGTACAAGTAGATGCAGGACCTCAGTACTTCGTGGAAGGTCCGTGGGACGATTACATTGCCTTCCTGAACAAAACGCTTGGTCCAAATCCGTATACTTCCGAATCCATGGCGGGCACTTTACTGATCCAAAGGGAAAAAGAATCCGAACCGGTTTTGGTTTCTCCGTTGGGTATGAAACTGCGCGGTGAAAAGTTGGGAAAATTATTGAAACTGAAACGGTTCAACAAAGAAGCTTATGACATGTACCAACATCCGGAGAAATGGAAAGGAATCTCCATCGAAACGTGGGTAAACGGATTGAGATTTGATGAATCATACAAAAACGAGGTCCTCTACCCTTTCCTGGCTGCATCGCTGGGTACAACTATTCCGGAAATCAAAACCACTTCGGCGGTAGACATCGTCAAATTATTTGCCTTCCGAAAACCTAAAGCTTCCAACCAATTCAAAGTAATGACTGATGGAATGGGAACTTTAATTCAGCGGGTTGGTGAAAAATTGGATTCTTCACAGGTATCGATCCAATGCTATTCTCCGGTCAGAAAGGTTGTCCGCTCGAACGACAAATGGCTGGTGACCTATGTCTCCAACGGTTCGGAGGAAACTTTACTGTTCGATTTCGTGATCTTTGCCACACATGCTGATCAGGCCGGTAAATTGTTACAATCGGAACCAAGCCTGAATGAAGCGCTACAATCCCTGAAGCACCTGACTTATTTCGAAGCGAAAATTGCTTTGCACACCGATCCCGGTTTTGTGAATCCCCAAAAACCGGCATTCCTGAACATCTTCACTGACAGCTCGAATCAGTTGGTATCAAGTACCATGAACCTCGGAATGATCTCAAAAAGACTGGATGGAATTTATAAAAGCTGGGCAAGTGCCGAAGCAATCGATGAACTGAAACGTTCCGGAAGGTTGTTGCACGTCACTACTTTCTGGCATCCTTTGATCACAACCGGTTTTATGAGTCAGCTGGAACTTTTGCACAAGCAGATTTCAGAAATACCTTCGCTTTATTTATCCGGTGGCTGGTCAGAAGGTTTGGAAACCCAAAACAGTGCTGTGATTTCAGGAAAACGCGCTGCTGAGAAGTACAAAACCTTCCTGGAAATGAAAAACCTGGTAAAATTCTGACCGGTTTTGCTCTTCGGTTTGCCATATGGCAAACTGGCAAATTTGCATTTGGAATGACCACGATTATAAAAGAAAAACCGCCTGCTTCCAAAGAAATAGGCGGTTTATTTAAACTTTTGAACCGTTTGAACAGATACTATTGCAATTTATTCACGTGTCCGATGAATCGTTCTCCTTTGTTCTTCAATCCGTCTTTCACATCAATCACCCACGTGTAAGTTCCATCCTGGACAAATTGAGCATTGTAAGTTCCGTCCCATCCGATCTCAGGATCGTGTGATTCGAAAAGTAATTCTCCCCAGCGATTGAAGATCATCAAAGTGTAATTATCGATCATACGGTCTTTAGAGAAAACCGGTTTGAATTGGTTGTTAAATTCATCTCCGTCCGGAGTAAAAGTATTCGGAACCCAAACCAGGAAGTCACCGAAGAATTTGATCGGTCTGCAAACAGAATCCATACATCCGTATTGAGAAGTAACCACCAAACAAACCGAAACAGTCTGGTCCGAGTTCACGCCATGGAATGTATGTGATGGATTCTCCAAAGTTGATGTTCCGAATGTAGATCCGAAAATCCAGTTGTAGGAAGTTTCTCCGTAAGATGTATTCGTAAACTGAACCGTGTTGTTCAACTCACTTGGCATTTGAGGCGAGTAAGTAAAATTGGCAACCGGGTTGTCGTAAACACAAATGGCATTGCCAAACACACCGGAAACCGGGCAACCTTCAGTTGTAGTTCCTGTGAAATTCACATCGTAGCATCCCGGAGTTGTAAATGTTGCATTCAAACTTCCGCAACCGGTAAACACCTGTCCGTTAGAGAAAGTCCAGGTACAGTTTTGCAGGTTCGCAATCGTCGGATCATTCGAGAAGGTAATCGTCATCGGGCTACATCCTGTTTGAGCACTTGTAACAAACTGAGCCGTCGGTACGGCATAGAAATCTACCACAACACTAGTATCAACCCTCACACAAATATCTGAAATGCTCACATTGTAAACAGTTGGTGTTGTCGGTGAAACAGTCACCTGGCTCAACGTATCATTTACAGAAGTGCTCCACTGGTAAGTATATTCCGGAGCACCATCCGTTACATTGACCTGCAATGTCACATTGTTTCCACTACAGATTGAAGTGTCACCCGTTAAATTGAAAGCCAGTACTGACAACATAGTCAGATCAACAGAATTCGGTGCGGCAGTCGTACAACCGTTCGCATCAGCTACCGAAACCGTATAAGTTGCAGGAGCTGACTGGATCACATCCTGTGTTTGTCCTATAAAACCGTTACTCCAGGTATAAGTGTACGGTGCAGTTCCACCGAATGCAATCGCATAAAGCGGAATCGTATCCCCGGTACACATCAAACTGTCGGGTGTTGAGAATAACTGCACCGGCAAAGGCTGATCGATACTGAATGAACTCACAGCGATACAACCTGCGGCGTTGGCAGCTTCCACCTGGTAAGCTTGTGCACACAAAGAACCAAGTGTGTTGGAAGGTGCAAATGTTGTCCCGTTATCAAAGCTGTAAGAAACACCTCCGGGAGCGTGAATTGTTGCCGTACCATCACAGAATGTGTTACAAGATGCATTCAGATGCGTAATCGAATCGATTACAAATTCAGCAGGATCTGTAACAACATAAGTCGTGTCGAAAGAACAGTTATTTACATCCGTTACCTTTAAAGTATACGTTCCGCTGCAAAGGTTTGCATTCGTATTGGAAGCTCCTGTAATTCCGTTCCATTGATAAGTATAAGCAGCTGTTCCACCGCTTACAGTTGTCACAGCCGCACCGTTACATTCCGCATAGCAAACAGGATCTGTAATATTTAAGGTTGCTGTTAACAATGCGGGTTGGGTCAATACTTCCGACCCCGTAGCCTCACAGTCATTTGCATCGTGTACAAAAATGCTGTAAGTTCCGGCTGCAAGAATCTGTGCGGTATTCACCAGACCATAAGTAAGACCTCCGTCGTAGGAGTAATTGAACGGACCTGTTCCCCCCTGAACCGTTACGCTGATTTCCCCCGATTGGTTCTCGAAACAAGTCAGGTTTGTTGCAACAGTAGTAAAGATCAAAGTATCCGGCTCGTTGATAGTGATATTCAAAGTATCTCTACAGGTATTTACATCCGAAATGATCACATCGTAAGTCCCTGCGCAAAGTCCGCTGAAAATACTGTCCGTTTGTGTCACCCCATTGATCTGGAAAGACAAAGCACCCGTTCCGCCCGCTGCACTTACATGCGCACCTGCATCACAAATACTCTTACAGGTTGGTTCCGTTACATAAACTCCCGAAATCACCGGGGAAGCCATATTCAAAACAGTCACGATGGAATCAACCGCACACCCGTTTGCATCTTCGGCTACTAATGAGTAATCATCAGCAACTAATCCCGTAAACACATTGGTTGGAACAAAGGTCGTTCCGTTATCAATGCTGTAGTTGTATGGCATGGTTCCACCCGTCATGGTCATATCGATCGCTCCGTTTGCATCCTCACAAGTAGAAGGTGTAAGCGCAAGTGTCAAGGTCACTCCAAGTGGCGCTCCAATAGTTGCTGAAGTGGTATCGGCACAGCTGTTCAGATCGCGAATGATCACATTGTAAGTATTCGAACACAAATTATCAAAGAATCCGGAAACGTTAAAGATCGTTCCTCCGTCCACACTGAACATATAGCTCGCTGTTCCACCGTTCCCGTTACCCGTGATCGTACCGTCGCAGGCATTGTTACAAAATACATCTGTTGCTGTTGCTGCAACTGCCAACGGTGAAGGTTCCGTTAAAGTAATCGTGGTATCCTGAACACATCCTTCCTGGTCCATTACCGTCACATTGTAAACCTGTGCTGCCAAATTGAAGAAAGAACTGGATGCAGAATAAGTTATTCCGTTATCAATGGAATACTGGTACCCGGAATTTCCACCGGTAGCTGCCAATTGGATAAACCCGGATTCGTTTTCAAAACAAGTCAGGTCAGCTTTGTTATTTAAGATTTCGATCGGAAGTGTTTCAATGATCTCAACTGCACCGAATTCCATACAACTATTCTCATCCATTACCACCAGATCATAATTTCCTATCGGAAGCCCCGTAAAAACAGCTGCCGGATCAAAATTATTTCCACCATCAATACTGTACATGAAAGCTCCTGTTCCACCTACAGCACCCGTAAATTCGATTTCCCCAGTCGATGCTCCGAAACAGGCCACATCCGATACCGTTTCAGAGAAAGTAATCGGATCCGGTTCTGACAAGTCAATCGGAATGGTAAATACACAGAAGCCACCATCATAAATCGTAATAATGTGACTTCCGACATTCAAACCGGTAAAAAAGCCGGAAGATTGCGTAATTCCTGAGTTATCCAATTCAAAAGTGATCGGGTCCGCACCGTTTACGTTCGTTACCTCAACCGTACCGTCAAAAGCACCATGACAAAGCGGATCTGCCGTTGAGATCAGGATCCCGTCCATTTCAATATCATTCACCCCGAAGAATTCATGCGCTTCACATCCCAGGTCATCGACTACCCAAACATCATAAGCACCCGCAAACAAATTTGGAAAGTCTCCCGAAGATTGAGAAGTTACACCGTTATCAATGGAATAACTGAACCCCGGATTCGGTCCGCTGGCAGTAACGATCAAATGACCGTTATTAAACCCGCAATTCGATTCGGTCATCGATACCAAATCAATTTCTATTTCTGCCGGGTTTACCAGCACCGGGTGGATTTCAATTGAACATCCGTTTGCATCGGTAATCTCTAAATTCTGAGTTCCCGCACAAACATTCGGAATCGTATTGGAAGTCTGGCTTACACCGCCATTCAAACTGAAACTGTAAGCCGGAACACCTCCGGAAGCCGTTACCGTAACAGATCCGTCACAAGATCCGAAACAAACCGGATTAACAGTAGTAAATGTTGCTGTTAATGGTGCCGGCTGTGTAATGGTGATCGTTGAATTGACCAAACATCCTTTGGAATCGCGAACCACGATATCCACGTTTCCTGCACACAGGTTCGTAATCGGGTTTGCAGGAGTAAAAGTCAATCCGTTATCGTGAGAATAATCGTATGGTGCAGTACCGCCGGTTGCATTGATCTGAACCTGCGCATTACAAACAGCATTACAAGTTGCGTTTGTGATCGTTGTAGTATAAGTAAGCTGAGCCGGCTGCACGATCACCAATGGTGTAGTTGCAACACATCCGTTGACATCTCTCACAGTCACTGTATAGGAACCTTCTGCCAGGTTGTTAAATACGTTGGAAGTCTGATTGGTTGGTCCTCCGGGAGCCAATGAGAAAGTATAAGGCGATGTACCGCCTGTAATTCCAATGATCGCAGAACCGTTAAATCCGCCGAAACAACTCACCGGTTGCTGGCTCAAAATAGAAGCCGTAGGCGAAACAGTTGATCCAATTGTTACAGAAATAGCTCTTGTACATCCGTTTGCATCTGTAGCAGTAACAGAGTAAGTTCCGGGAGCCAGCCCGGAGAAAGTTCCCGAAGCCTGCGTTACAGCTCCCAATGTATAAGTATAAGCAGGAGTTCCGCCGGAAGCGCTCACAGTCAAAGATCCGTTACTAGTTCCACAAGTGGCAGGAACGGTTGAAACCTGTGTAAGGCCTAATACCGGAGGTTCTGTAATAGTTGTGTTTTCTGTTAACGTACATCCGTTCGCATCTCTGACGGAAACGTTATAAGCTCCGTCACACAAAGCAGTAAAACTGTTTGATGCCTGGTAAGCTGCTCCGTTCAGGCTGTACTGATAACCGGAAGCACCACCGGATGCATTCACGGTAATTACTCCGTCACAAGTATTATTACAAGTTGCGTTGGTTGGCGTTAAAGTCGCAACTACTGCTGTTGGAGCTGTAATCGTGACATTGGCTGCTGTCGTACACATATTTCCGTCTGTTACCGTAACAGAATAACTCCCCGCACACAAACCTGAAATATTCTGAGTAGTAGCCCCGTTACTCCACGCATAAGTGTAAACCGGAGATGTCAATGTAGTAAAATTCAAAGCCACACTTCCATTACAAGGAGTTGCACAAGACAGGTTTGTTCCCGTCAAAGCTACAACAGGTGTCGGATTCACCACTACAGCCAATAAAAAAGTATCCTTACATCCTCCCGGAGTAGTATAAATGACCTGGTAATTTCCCGAATGTGTCAAAGCTGCACTTGCAATCGTCGGATTGGCAGCCGTAGCAGTGTACCCGTTCGGTCCTGTCCATGCGTAAGTTCCGCCCGGAATAGAAACAACTGTTGTGAAATTGATCGCATTCCCTACACAGATCGGTGAATTCACAGTTGCCGTAATTTCAGGTGCAATATAAGTAATGAATGTATTCGGTACGGATGCTGTTTGTCCGTTACCACCATCAGTGGCTCCGTTTGAAACGAATTCAGTTAGTGAACTCGACAAGGTCATCCCGCTTATTCCCCCGGTAACAACACGTGTAGGTGTTCCGGATGTGATTGCAATGTATCCGCCGCCGCCGCCGCCGCCCGGACCTTCGCTTTCTCCGGTCAGGAATCCCTGGTCTCCTCCTTTTCCTCCGACAGCGCTCAATGTCAATGAATTTGCAACTGTACCTTTGATAATGATCGTTCCACCACCACCACCACCGGCAGGAGCATCGTTTGCAGAACCATTATTCGTTGAAATTTGGTTAATCGCAGCACCGCCGTCAGAACGGATACTTCCTGATCCTGCAATATTCGGGGCGATGATATACACAATACCTCCACCCGATCCTCCGGGTGCATTCGAGCCATTATTGGAATCTCCGGCACCACCACCACCACCGAAGAAAATCCGTGTTTGCGGCGCAATCGTCAAAGGTCTTCCACCCAATCCTCCGACCGGGTCGCGGTTATCTCCACCCCAGCTGGTGTTGCTTGGAGCAACAGTCAATGCATTTTGATTGTTTGATCCGTAAGAATATCCACCGCGTCCACCACCTGATGAGGTGGTTAGCACTCCCCCGTTTGCAATTACATAAGGGTCCAAAGCCCATGCTGCAGTTCCCGTACAAGATGTACACATATTTCCCTGTCCGTTCCAGGCTGTTCCGTTAGATCCGTTGGATCCACCTCCACCACCTGCATTGTGACCGTTTCCACCGCCACCGCCGTTAGCAGGAGCTCCGCGGTTGTAAGCGCCATTGGTATATTCAGGACCAAATCCGGCAATACTTTCACCTTTTTCAGCACCGTCAAATGAACTGGTCGAAACATAAGAAGTCACAATTCCGCTTCCTGCAGGACTTGTATTTTGCTCGGTTGCCCCCGGTCTGAAACCGAAAGAATTTGCCTGGATCATTCCGTTTACAGTAACCGTACCAACGCAATGAATAGCAACCACTCCTCCTTTTCTGAATCCGCCGCCTTCTTGCCACAATAAAGGAACAATCGATGCACCTGCATTGACCGTAAGCGTGGTATAAGAAGGTACTTTGATTAACTGAACCCTTCCGGAAGCAGTGTAGTTATTTGTCACCGGATTTTGCAGGTTCACCGTTGTTCCACTTGCGGAAGTCACATAGTTAAATTCGTAAAGACCGGAATTGTTGTATCCCGTGATGTCACCATAATCCTGGGAATTTACAGTGTTGATAGTTGCTCCCTGCGCCTGGTAAATCATGACCATATCGCCACACTCCAAGTTACAGTTGTTTCCTCCTGCATTATTTATAACGACAGAAGTTGCTCCGGCCGTTACATTACTGGTTACAGGACTGTAACAGTTTACTACCGTATTGAGGGCAGTGATTGTTACTGCTCCGCTTTTTCCGGGCTGTCCGAACGATAAGGTGGCAGACAAAAAGAGAACGACGGAGAGAGCATAACGGATATATCCCATACCCGGTTGTGCTGGTAAATTTTTCGTTTTCATCGCAGTGTATTAGTTCATTTTAAAGACGGTGTATCGATTTAGTATGGCTATTCCTGGTGAATATTGGCGGGAATAAATCTTTCATTTTATTATTGTGGCTGAATATTAACATTTAAGATTTCAATTTTTTGGGTGCAAAAGTCGTGATTTATATTGAATTGATTATCTAGTTGAATGATATTAAATTTTTATAAACAATTGATTATCAGTATATTAATATAGAATATGTGACATATCAATTAAAATTAGCTATGCTTGCATGTAATTTTTAACATTCCCAGCGTTTATTTTACACTTTAATTCACAAAATACAGATTTACGGTTTCAAATATTAACAATTAGGATTCCTACAATCATTTAGCTGCAAATTTACGTTAATAATCCACAAAACTCTTCGTGCATTTGTAAGAAAAAACAAGAGAAGAAGTAGTGAAAACACCTTAAAAAACTGATAAACAAAGAATTGAAACGGAATAAAAAATCATTTCCGGAGCAATCCATTCAAAACGTCTGATTGGCCGGTCAAAAAGGAAATAAAATCGCTTAATTCAGAATTAGGATTTCAACAATCTAAAAATCAACACCTTAACACCCGAAAACCACCACATCCTGCTTCGCCAAAATAAGCTAAATTACTTCCTGCAACTCTTTGTAAATAAAAGTAATAGTTGTATCTTTGCACCCGTTTTCGACACGAAGACACCCGTAAGTTTCGTTTACGGTTTATTATTAATTTCTTCCAGGGAATACGAAACATCCTGGAATACAAGTAGAAAAAGCCAAATGGCAAAACAAATTAGCGCGCAGGGATCTGCGGATTTTGATTGGGACGCATTAGCGTTAGACGGGTACACATTAGCAAAACGTTCGGAGCTTTCTGACGTTTACGAAAACACCCTTACTTCAATTAACGAGAAAGAAGTAATTGAAGGTACTGTTATTGCAGTTTCCAAAAAAGAAGTAATCATTAATGTTGGTTACAAATCTGAAGGAGTTGTTCCTGCTTCAGAATTTCGTTACAATCCGGATTTAAAAGCTGGTGACGTAGTAGATGTATTCGTAGAATGCCAGGAAGACAAAAGTGGTCAGTTGGTTATCTCTCACCGTACAGCTCGTATGCACAAAGCATGGATCCGTGTGAACGAAGTATTGCGTTCAGGTGAAGTAATCACAGGATACGTGAAGTGTCGTACTAAAGGAGGTTTAATTGTTGACGTATTCGGAATCGAAGCATTCTTGCCAGGTTCTCAAATCGATGTTAAGCCAATCCGTGACTACGATGTATATGTTGGTAAAAACATGGAATTCAAAGTTGTTAAGATTAACCAGGAGTTCAGAAACGTAGTTGTTTCTCACAAAGCGTTGATCGAAGCAGAATTGGAAGAACAAAAGAAACAAATCATCTCTGGCCTGGAGAAAGGACAAGTATTGGAAGGAACTGTGAAAAACATTACTTCTTATGGTGTGTTCATCGATTTAGGTGGTGTAGATGGATTGATTCACATCACAGATTTGTCTTGGGGACGTGTTAACCACCCGGAAGAAATCGTTGAATTGGATCAAAAACTGAACGTAGTTATCTTAGACTTTGATGATGATAAGAAACGTATCGCTTTAGGTTTAAAACAATTACAACCACATCCATGGGATGCTTTAGATGCTAACTTAGCTGTTGGTGATAAAGTTTCAGGAAAAGTTGTTGTTTTAGCTGATTACGGTGCATTCGTTGAAATCGCTGCTGGAGTTGAAGGATTGATTCACGTATCTGAAATGAGCTGGTCTCAACATTTACGTTCTGCTCAGGATTTCATGCAAGTTGGTGATACAGTTGAGGCTGTTATCTTGACTTTGGATCGTGAAGAGCGTAAAATGTCTTTAGGAATTAAGCAATTGATGCCAGATCCATGGTCTGCAATCGAAGCGAAATATGCAGTTGGAACGAAGCATCAGGCTAAAGTTCGTAACTTCACTAACTTCGGTGTATTCGTAGAATTGGAAGAAGGTGTTGACGGATTGATTCACATTTCTGATCTTTCTTGGCAAAAGAAAATCAAGCACCCATCTGAATTCTGTAAGGTAGGTGACGAAATGGAAGTAGTTGTTTTGGAAATCGATCGTGAAAACCGTCGTATTTCTCTTGGACACAAACAATTGGAAGAAAATCCATGGGATGTGTTTGAAACAATCTTCGGAGAAGGTTCTGTTCACCAGGGTACTATTATCGAAACAAAAGATAAAGCTGGTATCGTAGCTCTTCCTTACGGTGTTGAAGGTATTTGTCCTTCTAAGCACTTACGTAAAGAAGACGGAAGTAACGCTAAAGTTGAAGAGACACTTGATTTCAAAGTGATCGAATTCAACAAAGAATCTAAGAAAATTGTTGTTTCTCATACACGTACTTTCGAAGAAGGAACGGATGAGAAAACTGCAAAACCTGCAGCTGGTAAGAAAGGTGCAGCAGGAGCAGGTTCTTCTACATCACAAGCTGTTAAGGCAATCAACCAAAGCAATGAGAAATCAACTTTAGGTGATTTGGATGCTTTAGCTGCATTGAAAGAAAAAATGGAAGGAGGAGAGTAATCTTCATTCTTTTAGAATAATGAAATCCCGTTTCGGCTTTGCTGAGACGGGATTTTTTATTTCCCCTTTGTTGGGACGCGATGCACCAGACACATATATTATTTGTGCCCAAATCATTTAAAATACAACTGCGTTATGTTTTGCCACAAATGCGCAAATGTTGGAGGCGCTTACCAGTCGCCTCTATCTCTTAAAAAACGAATAAATATTACTTATCTGGTTCAAAAGCGAGCACGGTAGCCGAGCTGAAAATTTGTGCATTTGCGGTAGAAAATTAAGTTTAGGCGTGAATTGCGATTAACTATCAATACATCGCGTTCCAATATTTTTTAACGTTTAAGTTCTGATACAGAGCTCACCACCGTTGTTTATTTCATCTTTTTCCTTATTTTTAAACCGCTTTAACCATTATTATTCACTATGTACGAAAAAAATACCATTACTACTGACCCCGGTTTACTTGAAACACCTTTTCAATCCATTGCACTTGCGTTTTCCGGCGGTGGATTCAGAGCAGGAACCTTTGCATTGGGAGTTCTCTCCTACCTCCAGCAAACGAAACTGAAAGAAAACGAATCCAAAACCTTGCTCGACAATGTCCATTATATTTCTTCTGCATCCGGAGGTACGATTACAGCTGCCATGTATTCGCTCTATTCTGCAGACGGAAAATCCTTTGAAGTTTTCTACAAAGCCCTTTTTGAACATACCGACGGAACCTTATTGGTATCAGAAGCGCTACGTATCTTAAATGACAACAAAGAATGGAAGAGTCGTCCCGATAAACGCCGGAATCTGATCAATTCATTCGCTTTGGCCTATGATAAATTCTTATTTCAGGGAGCTTCCGTTGAAGCGCTGAATAAAAACCAACAATCCAAAAATTCTCATCTGGAAGAAGTTTGTTTCAATGCAACCGAACTCTACAATGGTCTCTTGTTTCGACAAACCGTTGAGATGAAGAAAGATCATTGGCAATCAGGAGTACTTTACGGAAACTTCAACCTTGCCCTGAATCACGATATAGCAAAGCATTTACTTCTATCGGATTTGCTTGCTGCATCATCTTGTTTTCCGGGAGGTTTCGAACCCATTGTTTTTCCTCAGGATTTTGAAAACTCAACTGTTTCTTCCACCAAATTGCTCAATGCATTAAATATCAACTTACAGGAATTGGATTGGGATGAATTACTCTTATTGTATTCTAAAAAAGACATTGAAAACGTCATAAACTCCCTTCCGAAACCATTGGATTTGGTGGAATTCAAAACAAGACTTCAACAATTAAGGAAAAAGGATAGTCTTCAGATCTCACTCATGGATGGAGGAATTACCGATAATCAGGGGGTTGAAAGTATGATGCAGGCAAATACCCGTAAAATGGAAGAAAGCGGAAAAGCCTTCGACTTAATGATGGTATGTGACGTGGCGAGCCATTACATGGAATCGTATCAGCTTCCCAAGGAAGATAAAACCAGTTTCTGGAGTATCAACCGCATCCGGATTTTCTCACTGATTGTTTCAGTATTGGGAATCACTTCGCTTTGCCTGATGTGGAAATTTGCGCCTCACACAATCTGGTGGTATGTTATTCAATGTATCATCGCTATTGTTGCAGCCGTTACAGGAGTGTTATTTTTCATCAGTGAAAAGATTAAAAACACCATCACAGGGCAAGTTCGCGGAAATTCGGGGCTTGACCTGAGAAAAACCTTCCCGACCAAAATTCTGGAGATGCTCTTCAAACATTTCGGAAATCTGAGATTGAACTTCCTTAAAAACATGATCCTAACCCGTTTAACAACCTTGCTTGTTTTGAGTAATGATGTGTTTTTGAAACGAATCCGCTATTTGCTGTACAATCAGTTCTTCCAGCTTAAAGGCTTAAAATCTACCGGAAGAGCGAAAGCAAATCACATCTACGATTTGAGTTTCTCGAACGATTTACAACGCAAAAAAAGCTATTGCGCTGATTACATTCCATCTTATTCCATGCAGAAAGTGGCTGAAAATGCCTTCGGAATGAGCACCACGCTTTGGTTCAGCGAAGAAAACGACAAAGAATTCCGCAAAGCCTCTATCCTTGCCTGTGGACAATTCAACACTTGCTTCAATTTATTGGATTACATCTGGAAACTGAAACAATCTTTTGGCGGACGACCACCGGTTTACGAAAATTTCTCAGAAGAAAACAAACAAATGGTCGATCAGCTTCAGAAGCGCCTGGAAGTCGATTTCAAAAACTTTTATGACGATCCGTTTTGGATGTACAACCATTTGGGAAGAACTTATCAAATAGACAACTTCAAGGAAGTCAATGCGCGGGAAGTTCCCGATCCGAAAGAATTCAAAGGATTACGATAACCAAAATAGAAAACCGGCATTTCGACCTCGCTCAATGACCGGTTTTTTTATTTTTCATAAACCACCACACTCGCTCCGTCAAGCAATTAAATCGATCTTCTGCTATCCAACGCTTTTGCGTTAAAACCACCCACTACCTCATTGTATCTTTGTATGAAACGCAAAGAAAAAAAACAAAACGCTCGAAATTCCCGGCAGGAAAAAGAGCAGTTCAAATAATTCCATTTTCAAATTAATTACTAAATAATTGTAAATCAATTACATAACAGGTTTAATTGAAATTATTTTTCATTTTTATAGTACTTTGTATTGCATAGTACTAATTTATACATATATTTGTGTCATAAATAGTACTTGTTATGAATGTAGAAAATACTCAGGCCCAAATGCGGAAAGGAATCCTGGAATTCTGTATTCTCAGCATCCTGAACAACAAAGAAGCTTATCCTTCTGAAATTCTGGAGCAGCTGAAGCAAGCGAAACTGATTGTGGTGGAAGGAACACTTTACCCACTTTTAACCCGCTTGAAGAATATCGAACTCCTCACCTACCGCTGGGAAGAATCCACTTCCGGCCCACCGAGAAAATATTACTCCATCACAGAAAGTGGAAAAAACACACTCGAAGCTTTGCAAATTACCTGGAACGAGCTTCAGCATGCCGTAGAAACATTAACTGCTAAAAAGAAGGAATCATGAAAAAAACACTCTCAATACATTTAGGTCGGCAATTATTTGTCATCGAAGAAGATGCATACGACCGCTTACAGGCTTACCTGAAAAAATTGGAAGCTTCTCTTGCCAATGAATCCGGAAGCAGTGAAATCATTGAAGATATTGAAATGCGCTTTGCTGAGTTATTGGCACAATACCTGGGAGACACACGTCAGGTGGTAACGATCGCTGATATTGAAAATGCAATCACATCCCTGGGCGAACCGGAAGAAATTACGGAGGAAACAGAGCAATCAAAGCAACAGTCCTACCAGCAAGATAAGGAAGGTCAGAAGCGCATGTACCGCGACATGGACAATGCCATGCTTGGAGGTCTTGCCGCAGGACTTTCAGCTTATTTGGGAATCGATCCGGTAATAATCCGTGTCATTTTCGTGATCTTCGGATTTATGGGATTCGGTATTCCGCTTTACCTGCTTCTTTGGATCATTGTTCCAAGTGCAAAAACTCCGTCTGAGCGTCTTCAGATGAAAGGAAAAGCAGTAAATATTGATACGCTGAAAGAAGAATTCGAAAAAACGACCACCCGTTTGAAAGACGATACAATCAATGCTGCAAACCGTTTCAAGAAAAACAACCAGCATCTCACAGATCAGGCAGCAACTATTCTGCGTTTCGTAGGAAAGATCTTTGGAGTATTCCTGATTGCAGGAGCTTTTATCTGGCTGATTTTCTTCTCCCTGATCGTTACCGGAATTATTGATGTCGTTCCCACAACCGGAGATCAGGATTTCGCTTCACTCTATGAATTCCTGCAGCTGATTTCGCCCGTAAACAAATCCTTTTCACTGATCTGGATGGGAATTCTCCTCGTTGGTTTCGCAAGCCCTTTGCTTTCCATTGCGATCGGAGCAAGGTTATTACTTGGTAAAATGAACCGGTATTTCAGATTGAACTTCATCCTATTGCCATCCATTATCTTTATCGGACTGATCCTGGGAATGATCGGAGGAGTTAATTCTGCGAGGGATTACGAAGTTTATTCCTGGCATTCCAACAAACAACTTACTGTTGCATCAGAGGAGTTGATCCTGGAAGAACTGCCATTGGTCATCAACCACCACAAAGTGGAAAGCAGCGGTGGAATTGACTTCATTTCGATCCGTAACGGAGAAATTATGGAACACGGGATCACCATCATTTACAAGGAATCAAAAGATAGTCTGTTTCATGTTTCCCAGAAATTCAAAGCACACGGAATTGATCTTCCAAATGCTCAAAAGCGGGCCATGCACATCAAGCATCAGTTACACGTTGAAGGAAACAAATTATTGATAAACCCTTACTATTCCTTCCCTTCCAAAGACGGATTCCGGAACCAGGAAATCAAGGTTGTTATCGAAGTTCCAAAAGGAAAGAAATTCTTTATCAATAACCAGGAAATGCTGATTGACGGGAAAGAATATGCAGGTGAACTATACGCAAACGAACCTTTTGTAACATACGAAAGCTACGAATATTGGTAAGAACAATTCAAACCGATTCAAAACGTTCAGATCTTGAAACTATTGATCCTGAATCCGCTACGGCGGATGGGAACTGAACTCTTCAAACATGCAAACACCCAACCCAACATAAGTAAAGTAAAACAAAGCAAAAAGCGGTGTTCAATCTGATTTGAATACCGCTTTTTTGAGGTAGCTGAGGTAATTTTTTTAATCAATATAAATTAAATAAATAGATGAAAACCAATAAATTAAACCCAAATCTGTTCGCTAATTAGCGAACAGTCGAATTCTAAAATTTCAGAAGTTAGTTTTTCACGTCTTTTTTCAAGGCTAATTCTTTCTTCTGTGGCAGAATAAATTCTTCCACAAACGACAATTGTCCCTCAGGATTAAAATGCTGCCATTTCCCGATCTTCTCATCCTGTTCATTAACAAAGCCATAGCTTTTTACTTGCTTAACGGGAGTTAACCGAATCCGTTCTCCCCGAAAACCTCTTAAAGTAAAGTAATCATCTCCTCTGTATGATCGGAAAACCTGATCGGAAAACTGGTTTGAATGCCATTCCAACTCCATGCTAAAGCGTTTTTGCTGATAAAATCCGCTGAAAACACTTACGTCTCCGCTTACATAACTAACACGAAGGGAATCAAACTCAGGAACCTCATTGGCATTCCCTAAATTGATTGTTTGATGCAGCAGACCTGAACCAAAATGACTGAATCGGTGGGTAAATAGATTCCCATTTTGTCCAAAAGACTTTAAATACGGATAATCAGACATCGGGTCAACGAAATAAACCCAATCGCCTTGTTTGATATACTCCACCAAAGGTGGTTCATTGTATAATTTCACAGAGGAATATCCTGTTTGCTGAGCAGAAGAATACGTTTGAGAAGCCAGCGCCATGGTATTCAAAGCTGTCAGCTCAATATTCTGGAACCACTGCAAATTTCCCGGATTATGGATTAGTTCGTGACCTGCCGCAATCCGGTTTCCTCCCAGGTCATAAATTTCTGTCCAGACGATACTATCCCGGATCGGTTTACGTACAAATTTCAGCGATTGTCCTAAATCATAATTGGTTTTAAGAACAGCAGTCCCATTGTCAAACTGGATTTCCTCAATTACATTTCCGACCCGGTCAAAACGCGTACGAATCCCGTTCAGTTTATCGTCTTTCCAGTGTTCTGTTCTACACAACTGATTGGTTCCCTGGTAATATTCCAGCCATTTCCCTTCGCGTTTCCCCTGGCGGTAAAAACCAACAATCCATGGCAACTTCGGCGAATAATTCTGCTCCCATCTTCCGTGTAAAATTCCGTTCTTTCCTTCTCCGCGAATCCAAATCTTACTCTGCCCTATTTTTCTATCATGTTGAGATAAATCATGCTGCTTAAAATTCAGCGCGATTACCTCCGGTTTTTGTGGAATTTCAATCCGGTTTGGCGCTTCCAGAGCAAATGGCATATAAGAATCGTAGGCTCCCTGGATCAGCTTCAGTTCCTCCAGAGTAAACCCTGACAGTCGCTGCCATTCAATCACCTGTTCATCTTGCAGGTCTTTTACCCAAATGTAATTGTCGGCTTTTGAAATTTTGAGCGCCAGGTTTCCATAACCACTTTCCCGCATCAGGTAACCAACAGCACAATGCGTATGGTGTTCATCAATAAACACCGGAATTCGTCCGGAACGATAATAATTCAGCGGAAAAACGCCCTGTAAACGATAATCGGAAAGAACCTCGATCAAATGAGCTCTCATCACACGCCGGTCTTCATCCAAAAGTGTCAGATCTGCCGATTTCAAAACTTCGAGAACCAATTCCAGGTGTGTTTGAATGGTTTGTCTATCAGAAAGAAAAACACGTTCGTTTTCAGCTGGAACAAACTGTTTGTACTTGCTCCAGTTCGGGTTAAAAGCGCAAAGTTGTTCGAACAAAGTGCCTGCGTGAGAAGAGATGGAGAACCCAAGTGTTAAAAGAAAGGCAATCATTTTCATAACGGATCAATTTTGGTTAGTCATACAGATATAAAAAGGGTTCGTTCAATTCCTCTGATAGAAATTCCTAAAACAAACCGCAAAGAAAAAGAAGAACATACAGTACTTCAATCCTCTGCGCTGTTTGTTTCTTTTCGGTTAAAATAATGTCTGAATACTCCTAAAACGCCTGCATAATTTGCCGAAGATTTCGTATATTTGTGCAACTTTATTAGAAAGCTATGGCATCTCAAACACCCCAGGAAGAATTGATCGCAGTTGACTTTAACACATTCAAAACGGAAGTATTGAAAGACTTTCGTTTGGCTAGTATATCCAGAGAAACATCCTTGTTAGGACGAAAAGAAGTTTTGACAGGTAAAGCTAAATTCGGAATTTTCGGAGACGGAAAAGAATTGGCACAAATTGCATTGGCAAAACAATTCAGAGACGGTGATTTCCGCTCGGGATATTACCGCGATCAAACCTTAATGATGGCCATAGACCAGTTAAACGTACGGGAGTATTTCTCCGGTTTATTCGGTCATACGGACGAAATTATCGAACCACAATCTGCGGGACGTCAAATGGGTGGACATTTCTCCACACGTAACCTGGACGAGAACGGGAACTGGAAGAACTTAATGCAGCAAAAGAATTCCTCTGCTGATATCTCTCCTACTGCGGGACAAATGCCGCGTTTGTTAGGATTGGCACAGGCTTCAAAAGTTTATAGAGAACACCCGACACTGAAAGACCTGGAGGCATTCAAAAAATTCTCCAACGGAGGAAATGAAGTAGCCTTCGGAACAATCGGAGATGCATCCACTTCCGAAGGTCCGTTCTGGGAAACGATCAATGCAGCGGGAGTTTTACAGGTTCCGATGGTGATGTCAGTTTGGGATGACGGATATGGAATTTCGGTTCCACGCGAACACCAGACAACCAAAGGAAGCATTTCCGAAGCATTAAGTGGAATGCAGCGCACGGAAGATTCGAAAGGTTACGAGATCTTCGTTACCAAAGGATGGGATTATGCTCACTTATGCGAAACATACGAAAAAGCAGTTGAATTAGCCCGAACAAAACACATTCCGGTTTTGGTTCACGTGAAAGAAGTGAATCAGCCGCAGGGACACTCCACTTCCGGATCTCATGAGCGTTACAAAGATGCTGCAAGATTGCAGTGGGAATCAGACTTTGATTGCATCAACAAATTCAAGGAATGGATCCTGAACTTCGATGCAGACGGTCAGAAATTGGCTACGGAAGAAGAATTGGTACAAATCACGCAAGAAGCGAAAGCATACGTAAACGAACAGAAGAAAGAAGCATGGAACCTGTTCACGCAGGATTTGAAACAAGACCTGGAACGTGCAGTTTCAGTTTTGGAAAGCCTGGCAAACGAAAGTTCGAACGCGAATTTCATCCGAAGAGAGATTGAAGCGCTTCAAAAGACCATGAATCCGATCCGCAAAGACATTTTCAACACGGTTCGAAAAGTTTTGCGCCTGGTTCGTGACGAAAATAGTGCTGCAAGAACCGCATTGATTGCCTGGTTGAAGCAGGAAACAGAAAACAATGCAGACCGCTACAGCAGTTATTTGTACTCTGCTTCGGAAAACAGCGCATTGAGCGTAACATCCGTTCCACCGGCATACGATGGCAGTGGACACATGGAAGACGGACGTATTATTCTACGTGATAACTTCAAAGCGATCTTCGAGAAACACCCGGAAGCATTGATCTTTGGTGAAGATGCCGGAAAGATCGGTGGTGTAAACCAGTCATTGGAAGGATTGCAGGAACAATTCGGAACACTGCGCGTTTCTGATGTCGGGATTCGCGAATGTACCATTATCGGTCAGGGAATCGGGATGGCGATGCGCGGTTTACGCCCGATCGCAGAAATCCAATACTTAGATTATTTGCTTTATGGAATTCAGATCATGTCTGATGACCTGGCAACCGTACAATACAGAACAAAAGGCGGACAAAAAGCTCCGCTGATCGTTTCCACACGCGGACACCGCCTGGAAGGAATCTGGCACAGTGGTTCCCCGATGGGAATGATCATCAATTCCATTCGTGGGGTACATGTCTGCGTTCCGAGAAACATGACAAAAGCGGCAGGTTTCTACAATACACTGATGCAGGCAGATGAACCGGCTTTGGTTATCGAACCGTTGAACGGTTACCGCATTAAAGAAGCGATGCCTACCAACATCGGAAGTTTCACAACACCGCTTGGAATTCCTGAAATCGTAGCGGAAGGAACGGATTTAACGATTGTTTCCTACGGTTCCACATTCAACTTGTGTGAAGCGGCTGCAAAATCATTGGGTGAATTGGGAATCTCTGTGGAACTGATAGACGCACAGACTTTACTTCCTTTCGATATCAACGGAATGGTTGCAGAATCATTGAAGAAAACAAACCGCTTGATGATCGTTGACGAAGACGTAAGCTCCGGAGCAACAGCATTCCTGTTAGACCAGATTTTGGTAAAACAAGGCGGTTACGTTCACCTGGATTCAGCTCCGGTAACACTGAGTGCAAAAGATCACAGACCGGCTTACGGAACAGACGGCGATTATTTCTCCAAGCCAAGTATCGACGATATCGTGGAGTCTGCTTATGCAATCATGAACGAAGCAGATCCAAAAGGATTCCCATCGATTTACTAATGAAGATTTGAAAAGAACGGCGGGCATATTGAGTATCGTCTTCGTAATCGCTTTACTTTGGAAAGATATTGCGGCATTCTCATGGAACATTTGGTTTTACAACAATCAAATCGAACTCGCGGCAAAATACTGTGTCAATAAGAAAAAACCGATGCTTCACTGTAACGGTAAATGTTATCTGGCAAAACAATTAAAGCAACTGGAACAGGAGGAAAAAAACAATCAGCCTGTTCCAAAAATGCCCTTAAAACTCAAAGAAAACGTTTGGACTTCCGATTTCAAAAGACCACATTTCGTTAAAACTACCCCAACAATTCTTTCAGAAGGATCAACTCATTTCTTCTATCCGAACACCGAACTGATTTCCTTTTCAGGTTCCGTTTTCCACCCACCCGCACTCGGATAATTTCTTGTGGCTTATCTAAATGAATGAATAGTCTTCCCGAAGATCACGCTATTTGCGCTATTTTTTCCGGGATTACTAGTTGTTCACATACTTGGCTATGTCCCGAGTTAAGCCTTTTAACACGTAGTTTGTACCTGGATCAGATACACTTCGCCTTCCTCATTCGCGAAATGCGCTAAGGAGTAAGCGTTCTACGAACGACGAAGTGAGCGATTGATTCATCCTACAAAACGCATTTAGAAATTATCAATTACAACATCATGAAAAAAAACTTCCTCTTTTTCGTGTGTCTTGTCGTATCCCATGCTGCGCTTTCCTGCGATGTCTGCGGATGCGGAGCTTTTAATTCCACTCACGGGCTGGGAACATTGGCGCAAGGTAACCGGACAAGTATCGGATTGAATTACCAATACCGGCTTTACAAAAGTCAACATCCCAAAGTTTTCGGTGGAGGAATGGAAAGAGCTACGGACCATTTCCAGCGCCTTGACATTTCAGGACAACTCCGGATCGCCAACAGGTGGCAGCTACAACTAATCGTTCCTATAGGCTTCAACACACACATTGCTGACGACACCACTTCCAGCAAAAACGGTTTGGGAGATCCCATTTTGATGGTCAACTTTTTCCTCTTTAACAGACAAGACAGTTTGCAAACACGTTTGTTCCGCTGGATTGTGGGTGCAGGAGTAAAAAGTCCGATCGGGAAATTCACCCGGCCAAATGACGTGGACCTGTATCTCTACCCGGGAACAGGAACTTTTGATGCCGTATTCCAGAACTCGTTCTTCCTCCAGCGAAAGAAATGGAGCGTTCTGCAGTCTTCTCAATATGTCCTTCGCGGTGAGAATAAATACCAATATATCCCAGGATCTTTGTTCAGCGCAAGCCTTTTCGGGCAATACAAATTCCGGAATTGGGGATTGTACGCAGGAGCACAATATTCCTGGAGCGGAGTCGATTACCTGGAGCGCGAAGCCATTTCAAGTTCCCCGACGCAAGGTCGCATTTTAACAGGAATTGCCGGTGCATCCGTTCAGTTCAATTCGTGGGTAATCCAGGGAAATTACCACATTCCGCTTGCTCAAAACCTGGGCGATGGGAATTCCCATCAAAAAACAGCATTCAGTCTTTCACTTAATTATTTTTTCAATTAGTTATGAAACCAGTTTTAATAATACTCCTCGCAATCAGCAGTTTCAGCATTGCTGCCTGCAAAAAGAAGAAAAAAAGCGGCTCAGAGCATGAACACGCAAGTGCCGTGATCACTATTACTTCCCCGGCTGAGAATGATACCATCCAGGGCAACTTTGTCGTAACCGGAACCATCGCAGGAACAGCAGATCTTCACGGATACCAGGTCACTGTGACCAATACGCTGAATGATTCGATCATCTATCAGCATGAATTGCACGATCACGTAGCTGATTTCACCATTAATCAATCTGTGAATCATGGATTTACTGCATATACTCCTTTAAAATTGGTAGTATTGGCGGCTATTGACCACGATGGAAATATGGAATCCAAAACCGTTTATTTTACAGTTCATTAAAAATTGTTATCCAAACAGTGGGCACGCAATGCATCGCGTGCCCACTGTTTCAATCATTTCCTTATTTTTGCTCACCATGACAAAAAAAGAAAAAGCGCAATACGTCATTGACGAGTTGGAAAAATGCTATCCTGAAACTCCTGTTCCTTTGGACCATTGGGATGCTTACACCTTGTTGATCGCGGTGTTGCTTTCAGCTCAATGCACAGACGAACGGGTAAACAAGATTACTCCGGCTTTGTTCAAACGCGCTTCCCGTCCGCAGGATATGATCAAATTATCAGTAGAAGAAATCCGGGATATCATTAAACCTTGCGGGCTTTCTCCCAAAAAATCACAGGCTATTTACGATTTGTCGCACCTGATCATCGACAAGCACAACGGTGAAGTGCCGCAAACTTTCGAAGAATTGGAAGAACTACCCGGAGTTGGTCACAAAACAGCTTCTGTTGTCATGTCACAGGCTTTCGGAGTTCCTGCTTTCCCGGTAGACACACACATTCATCGTTTGCTGACACGCTGGGGATTGACGAGCGGTAAAAATGTAACCGAAACCGAACGCGATGCAAAGAAACTCTTCCCGAAAGCATTGTGGAACAAACTGCACCTGCAGATCATTTTTTACGGAAGAAGCCACTCTCCTGCCCGCTCTCCGAAACGCGATACCGATTACATCACAGTCAATATCGGGACGAAGAAAGCGCTGGAAGAATTGAAGTAATAGTGATTATAATCGCTTTCCAATAAAGTCGAATTTTTCCTACCTTTAGTCAGAACTAATAAAAGATCACATGTCGTTTCAGGCTTATTTAGACAACATCCAAGCAAAAACCGGGAAACTTCCGGAAGAATTGCAAAAACTGGCACAGGAAAAAGGGTTCATTAAAGACGGAGAATTATTGGCTGATGTCAAGGCCGGACAAATTGTAGCCTGGCTGAAAGAAGAATTTGACCTTGGGCACGGACATGCTATGGCGATTTATGCTTATTTCAAAGGAAAACGCTCATGAGTTCCAAAACAGTTCAAATCTTCAGGAAACAGGAAACAGAAACCATTGCAATCGGAGCTTCTGCATACAACATCCTGTTAAACAGCCAAAGTTCAGAAGGTCAATTAGCAATCATTGAAATGCTTGTTCCGCCCAACAGCGGGCCTGTTCCTCATGAGCACACGCAATTCCAGGAATGCTTTTATGTGTTGGAAGGTGAAGTGGAAATGCAGACGAAGGAAGGCAAACAAACCGCAAAACAGGGCGATTTGGTTCACATTCCACTCAACGGACCGGTTCACTGCTTTAAAAATACTTCGTCGCAAAACGCACGTTTGTTATGCATTGTCGCTCCTTCCGGATTGGATGCTTTTTTTGAAGAAGCCGGGCGGAAAATTCCTTCGGGAACGCTGCCTGATCCTGTTCCTCCCACTCCGGAACAAATTGCTTTTGCAAATCAAACCGCTGAAAAATACGGCCAGAAATTATATCCGAAAGACTACCTGGATTGATTTAAACTTTTCCCTTTTAATTTTTTGAGTTCTTTTCAATTCTCCATTTTCAATTTTCAATTAAAAATGATTTCAGTCATTGTAACATACCAGGTAAAACCCGAATTTGTAGCACAAAACCAGGCTAATATCCAGGTTTTTCTAAACGATTTTGAACAACTTGATACAACAAAGTTCAAATACACGGTTTTGATGAAAGAAGACGGCGTTTCCTTCGTACATTATTCCCAATATGCTGACGAAGAAACCCAAAATCAGCTCCTGGCCGTTCCATCTTTTAAAGCGTTTCAAAAAATGCGTGATGAAAGCGGATTGAACAATTCCCATCGTGTAGAAGTACTCGAATTGATCGGTTCCAGGGGAAAACTGGACTAAGACAACAACTACGAAGAACACAAGGCACACCGGGAATTATAAAAACTTCGTATGCTTCGTGCCCCTCGTAGTCATAAATTAGCTATTTGCTATAAACGGACTTTTCCGGATGTATTCCTCACTTTTCAGCTGATCTGCCAGGAAACAAGCCAGGTCTACCGCACTGATTCGTTCTCCCGGACAATCGGTCAGGCTCACCGTCACCGGAAAATGCGCTTCCGTTTGAATGATCATCGGAAGTCTCACCATCGTCCAGTCAACCGCACTGTTTCGAAGCAATTCGAATTCCACCTGCCGGTCTTTCGTCGTTTCCGGGTAATTGTGATACATCCAGTCAGTAGAAAAACGGACCTGCTCGCTTTTTTGATCGCCCGGAGCATCCACGTTCAACCCGGCTATGACAATGTAACGCTTCATTCCTTTTTCTTCCATAGCGCGAAGTACATTTTTGGCCGCATCGCTAAAGATGGTTCGTTCACCCAAAGGCTGGCTCAAGGCACTGATCAGGGCATCGCAGCCATCAAGCAATTCCAGAACGGACGAATAATCCCGAGCATCACCGATAACGGTTTCAACCAAGGGATTTGTGATTTCGAAATGAGACGTTTTGCGAAGTAATACTTTGATTGGAATGCGTCTTTTTAGCAATTCCTGAACCAGGTATTTCCCTGATTTTCCTGTTCCGCCTATAACGGCGATTTTATATGATGTAATCATGATTTCTTGTAAATAGGTAATAAAATACTCTTTGGTTTTCGGAGGAAAACCACTCATCCGCTTCCGGCGGACTAAATTCTATTTACAAAACAATTTGAATACGGTAAAACTACTAACTAATTATCAATTAGCAGCTTTTTAATTATCAAGATTATTCACTCTTGATAATTGATAATTAAATCTTTGATAATTCCCAAAAAGCTACTTCAAAGCTTCTTTCAAGGCATCTTCATCCAGCTGATTTTCCCATCTGGCTACTACAATCGTTGCAACTGCATTCCCAATGAAATTAGTCAGTGCACGGCATTCCGACATAAATTTATCAATTCCGAGAATCAATGTGATTCCCACAACCGGAACATCCGGTACAACTGCAAGCGTTGCGGCCAGGGTAATAAATCCTGCCCCGGAAACTCCGGCAGCTCCTTTGGAACTTAACATAGCAACCAATAACAACAGTGCCTGCTGCTGAAAAGTCAGGTCCACATCACAGGCATGCGCGATGAACAGTGCCGCCAGGGTCATGTAGATGTTTGTACCGTCCAGGTTAAAAGAATACCCGGTTGGAACCACCAAACCAACAACCTGGTTCGAACATCCGGCTTTTTCCAATTTCTTCATTAATCCCGGCAAAGCAGGTTCGGAAGAGCTAGTACCAAGCACAAGCAATAATTCGTCTTTCAGGTAACGCAATAATTTGAAAATATTGAATTTGTTGTACCACGCCACTGCACCCAAAATGACTATAACGAAGAATCCGGAGGTTGCATAGAACAAACCAACTAGCTTACCCAGGCTCCAAAGCGTGTCCAATCCATATTTACCGATCGTGAATGCCATTGCTCCAAAAGCACCTATCGGAGCCAGTTTCATGAGGATTTCTACAATTTTAAAGATCGGATGAGATAAGGCATTCAGGAAATCCAATACAGGTTTGCTTTTCGGCATCGTAAGAGAAACACCGATTCCAAACATAATCGAAACAAAAAGCACCTGTAAAATACTGTCCCCCGTTAGTGAACTCATCAGCGATTTCGGGATGATATCCAGGATAAAATGCGTCAAGGTTTGTTCTTTGGAAGCTGAAACGTAATCCTGGATTTCTTTCGGGTCTAAGGATTTCGGATCAATGTGCATTCCGGAACCCACCGGGATCAGGTTACTCACCACCATCCCGATAATTAAAGCCAGCGTAGAAAACGTGATGAAATAGATAAATGCCTTACCTGTAACGCGCCCAACCGATTTCAAATCGGACATGGATGCAATTCCGGTGGAAACAGTAATGAAGATTACCGGGGCAATGATCATTTTGACCAACGCAATAAATCCATCACCGAGCACTTTCAGGTTAACCGCTTTGTCGGGCAAAAAATAACCTAAAAGAACACCCAGGACGATGGCAACCAATACTTGAAAATACAAGGCACGGTACCACGGTTTCGGCTTTACAGTTTTTGCGTTCAGATCTATTTCCATCAGAGAGAATTTCTTTAAAAAGAATAATTTCGTTGAAGATATTAATTATTGGTTAATTCCGGTCGTTCGAAGCAATTTTACTCTTCTACGAAGTCCAAATCCCGGCCGTGTGTTTCAGGAACACTCCAGGTACTGTAAATTCCCAAAGCAAAAGAAACCGCACCTACAATGGCAGCAGAAACTAAAGCACTTTGTCCGCTGCTCATCAATCCTTCAAAGCTGATGGTCATCAGGATCACCATTCCGCGCACCATATTCGGAATAGTGGTTGCAGCCGTTGAGCGGATATTCGTCCCGAACTGCTCTGCTCCTATTGTTACGAACATTGCCCAGTAGCCGGTTCCGAAACCAAACCAGCAACACATGAAATAATACATTCCCGCCGAATGGATCGTTCCGGATAAGATCCAGACCACGCTGATCAGGGTGAACCCCATCATCCACAGGATAGATTTCCTGCGCGACTCCAGCCAATGACTCAAAATTCCGCTGAAAATGTCCCCGACAGAAATCCCGATGTATCCCCACATAATGGCATCACCCGGGTTAATTCCTTCCTTAATTCCCAGTGCTTCGCCAAATACATTTCCGAACATGGCTAGGATACCGATGCAAAACCAGGTGGGCAAACCAATGAAAATACAGCGCAGATACCTCCAGAACCGGTTCCAGTTCGTAAAGAATAGCAGGAAATTTCCGCGGCTGACTTCTGTTTTCTTTGTTTCATTAAAAATCCCGGACTCCAGTACCCCGATCCGGAGCAAAAGCAGCCCGATTCCCATCGCACCACCGATAAAGTAAGCAATATTCCAGTCAGGAGTTAACTTCACAGTCAAATTTGCAACAACAGCCCCCGAAAGTCCCACACCTGCTACCAGGGATGTTCCGAGTGCGCGCAACTCTTTGGGCAAAACTTCCGATACAAGTGTAATTCCGGCACCTAATTCACCTGCCAGACCAATTCCGGCAATGAAACGAAGCGCGACATACGTATAAGTCAGATTCTCTTTATCATTGGGGAAATAAGGCAGAAATCCACACATGACGTTGGCCAGCGAGTACATCACAATCGATCCGAAAAGAACCGATAAACGACCTCTTTTGTCACCTAAAATCCCCCATAGAATCCCGCCGAGAAGCAAACCGCCCATTTGCCAGTTCACGATCAGCGTTCCTACCTCCGTAATTTCGTTTTTGTCGAAACCCAGACTTTGCAGGCTTGGCACACGTACGATCCCAAAAAGAAGTAAATCGTAAATATCTACGAAGTAACCCAAAGCTGCCACAATAACAGGCAGAGACCATAAAGGCTTATAAGAGATTTTGTTTTTCAAAGTAGTTTAGTTTGGAAGCGAATATAACAAAATCAATTCCGAATTACGAATGCCAAATTACGAATTGATGATGAGTATGGATATTTATGACTAATTCCCTCTTTCCTGGCATTAAATGATCCTTCAATCGCCCGTGTTTTAAGAATTGTATCAGCTAATTCGGTATTCATAATTCGTATTTCGTAATTTTGGATAATGGATTTCGATGAAAAATACATGCTTCGGGCCTTGCAGCTTGCCAAATTGGGAGGTGTGCATGTTGCTCCGAATCCCCTGGTAGGCGCTGTGATCGTTCACAATGAACGCATTATCGGTGAAGGTTTTCATCAAAAATACGGAGAAGCTCATGCCGAAGTGAATGCTGTAAATTCAGTAAAGGATAAAAGCCTGCTTAGCGAAGCAACGATTTACGTCACTCTGGAACCCTGTTCACATTTCGGGAAAACTCCACCCTGTGCAGATTTGCTGATCCGTTCACAATTCAAACGGGTAGTTATTGCACAGATCGATCCTTTTGCAGAAGTTGCCGGAAGAGGGATTAAAAAACTGGAGCAAGCCGGAATCCAGGTCGACTGTGGAATTCTTGAACAGCAGGCAAAAGAACTGAATAAGCGATTTATCACATTCCATACTAAAAAGCGGCCGTTTGTATCCCTGAAATGGGCTCAAACCCGTGATGGTTTTCTTGCTCCTGACAGTCCGGAAACAGGCATTCACTGGATCTCACAACCTGAAACACAAATTCTAACACACCAGGAACGCAGTACCGAACAAGCTATCCTGGTTGGTAGACTTACCGTGCAAAATGACAATCCATCACTCACAACCCGCGCATTTAAAGGCCCTAATCCGATTCGCATTATCCTCGATCCGGAATTAAAAGCCCCCGGAAATTCAACTGTCTTCACAGACGGCCTCCCTACGATCGTTCTGAATTTATTGGAAAACAAACAGGAGAACGAAGTCCGCTACATTCAGCTGGAAAGTTTGGAACCTCAATCCATTCTAAATACTTTGTTCCAACTGAACATTAGTTCTGTATTGGTTGAAGGCGGAGCAAACACCTTAGCCCGTTTTATCGAACAGGGATTCTGGGATGAAGCGCTGGTGATTACAGGAGAAAAAGAGTTCAAATCCGGGATTTCTGCACCACTTATTCCAAAAAATGCGGAGAAAACCACCCGGTTCGGAAAAGATATCCTGAATTATTTCCGGAATTATACGCTCTAAATCGGCAAATGTATTGCCAAACCCCTCGAATTTTCTATTTTTAGTTCGCTTTTATGCATTCGATTGAATTTTGCATACAAAGCACTCAAATACAAGAAGATGAAGATTTACCCGATTGAAACAGGCACTTTTAAGCTGGATGGTGGAGCCATGTTCGGAGTTGTTCCGAAAAGCCTTTGGTCCAAAACCAACCCTGCCGATGAAAATAATTTGTGCACCTGGTCTATGCGTTGTTTATTGATCGAGGACGGAAACCGCCTGATCTTGATTGATACCGGAATTGGAGACAAGCAAACTGAAAAGTTCTTTTCGCATTATTACCTGGCCGATACCAAAACACTGGAGCAGAGCCTGAATAAACTGGGGTTCGGACTAGATCAGATCACAGATGTGTTTCTTTCTCACCTGCATTTTGACCATTGCGGCGGAGCAGTAAAATGGAATTCGGACAGAACGAAACTGGAAACGGTTTTCAAAAACGCCACTTACTGGAGTACGGAAAATCACTGGAAGTGGGCTACTGAACCAAATGCACGTGAAAAAGCTTCCTTCCTGAGTGAAAACATCCTGCCTTTGCAGGAAAGCGGTCAGTTGAAATTCGTAGAAAGAACCGGAAATTACACCCAATCGGTTTTCAATAACTTCGACGTGCTGTTTGTAGACGGACACACCGAAAGCATGATGGTTCCGCACATTCATTACCAGGATAAAACGTTGGTTTTCATGGCAGACCTGCTTCCAAGCACCGGGCATATTCCATTGCCTTATGTAATGGGATACGATACCCGCCCGCTGATTACTTTGGGAGAAAAAGGAACCTTCCTGGAGACTGCTGCAACAAAAGAAATGGTCCTTTTCCTGGAGCACGACAGCGTGAATGAATGCTGTACCGTTGAGCACACCGAAAAAGGCGTTCGTTTAAAAGATAGCATGTCTTTCGCATCGATATTTGGATAAAATTGTAAATTAGAACAAAACTTCGCATCATGAACAATTACTTACTGCAACTATTAAAAGAAGTCAAAACATTGATTATACCTGGTCTTGGGGCTTTGACAGTCACCAATGAAAGTACCGGGGAAATCCTGTTTATGCCCTATTTAAAGTTCGATGATGGAACTCTGGCGAAACACATTGCAAGCAAGGAAAACATCGATCAAAATGATGCAAGTAACCTGATTTCTAAGTTCGTGCGCGAAGTGACTGCTGAACTGGATAAAGGAAACTCTTACGATATGTACCAGTTTGGGCGTTTCGTAAAAGTGGATGGAGAAATTACCTTCGAAGCATGGGGAGACAAAGCAGCTACTTCAAAACCGGAAGCGCCTGTTGTTACGGAAGAGAAAAAGCCTGTTCAGGAGGAAATTCCGCCGGTTACCGTTCCACCTGTAGTTGAAACACCTAATAAGGAGGAGCCTGCACCGGTTGTGAAGGAAGAGAAAATAGTACCTCCTGTTGCTGAAACTCCAAAAAAAGAAGAGGAAACCAGTCTTCCGAAGACGGAGATTTCACCTAACAAAGACGAAAAAATCATTGTTGAGAACCTGAAAGTGGAGGAAGCTAAAATCGTTCCGCCACCAGCTGCGAAGCCAGTTCCAAAAACTCCTGAGAAGCCGGTTCAGCAAAAGAAAGAACCAATCAAAAAGGAGAAACCCGTAAAGGAACCGAAAGCTCCGAAGGAAAAAAAGAAAACTTCCGTACTTGCTTATGTTTTGTGGGGATTCCTGGTATTGATCCTCGGATCGGGAACTTTCATCGCTATCAAATTTGATTCCCTTAAAAAGGACTTCCCTATCCTGGCAGATTTAGCCGGAGACAACGACGATGCTGCAAAAGGTAGCAAAGAAGTGAAGGAATTGGAAGAAGATCCGGATGCAACTACCGGTTCGGAAACAGAAGCAGAACCGATTCCGGAAGACGAAGTACAAGTAGTGGAAGATCAACTCCCGGAGCCTGTTCAACCGGTAAAAAAAGAGCCTAAGAAAACAGAAACTCCGGCGCCAAAGAAAGAAACTCCGGCTCCGAAACCAAAACCGGTGGTCACAGTTAACAAAAAACCGGTTACCAAAACTCAAAACACAGGTTCTGCGGCAAGCTTCGACGGATCAAAGCATTTCCACATCATTGCAGGTTCATTCGGTTCTGAAACGAATGCGAATAAACTGGCAGGAAAACTTCGCAACCAGGGATTCTCGGAATCATCTGTAACCATGAACAACGGAATGTACCGTGTAAGTGTGAAAGGATTCAACACCCTGAACGAGGCAACAGCTGAAGCTGCAAGCATCCAAAGTTCCGTTCCGGGAGCATGGGTATTGAAAATCTAAGAAATTTAAAGCCTTTTCAAAATAAGAATGGCCGCGATGCATCGCGGCCATTTCTGTTTATATTGTTTCAAATTACCCTACTTTCAAAACCAGGTCAATCAATCGATTGGAGAAACCGGCTTCGTTATCATACCAACCAACTACCTTGATCATATTACCGATCACTGAAGTCAATTCGCTGTCAAAAATACACGAGTTCGGATCACCTATAATATCAACAGAAACGATCGGATCTTCCGTATAACGGACAATTCCTTTTAAATTCGAATCAGCTGCTTTTTGGAATGCCGTATTGATCTGGTCCACTGTTGGCGGATTGTCTTTTACAATCACCGTTAAATCAGTCAATGATCCATCCGGAACGGGAACACGCATACCACATCCACCCATCTTACCTTCCAATTCAGGGAAAATCCGTGTAATTGCTTTTGCTGCACCGGTTGATGTTGGCACGATACTCTGAGCAGCGGCTCTTGCTCTTCTTAAATCTTTGTGCGGACTGTCATGCAGACGCTGATCGGAAGTATAACTGTGAATGGTTGTGATGTAAGCTTCTTCGATGTCACAGAATTCTTTCAAAACAGCCACCAACGGAGCCGCAGAATTGGTTGTACAGGAAGCATTACTGATAATTTTGTGATCATCCGTCAGTAAATGGTCATTCACCCCGATCACCACATTAAAAATATCGTCTCCATCGGAAGGTGCACTTAAAATAACACGCTTTGCCCCTGATTTCAAATGAACTCCGGCTTTTTCAGAACTTAAAAACAAACCGGTTGATTCGATCACAATATCCACTCCCAGATCACCCCATGGAATTTCTTCCGGGTTCTTATGCTGTAAAAATTCAATTTTCTGAGTTTTATTAAAAATAAGCTGGTTACCCACTATCTCAAATTCATCGTGCATTCTGCCATGAACCGAATCGTATTTCAATAAGTGAACCAGGGTCGCTACAGGTGCCAAATCATTGATGGCTACTAATTCAATTTTCGGGTTATTCAATGCCAGTCTGCTGAAGTAACGCCCGATTCTTCCAAATCCGTTTACTCCGACTCTAATACGTTGTTCCATGTGTTCTACTTTGTAATGGTTAATATAACGCTAATTTGTAATCCCTTTGAGAATCGGTACAAAAATAAAAAAGGCCCTGTTTTCACAGAGCCTTTTAACATCATTTAATTTATATTAGTGGAAGACCTGAACAAATCCTTGTTTTTTCACTTCTTCACCTGTTGCCATTTTTGCAGTGAAGTTGTAGAAGTAAGTTCCTTCCTCCATGATATTTCCACCTTTATCTTTTCCGTCCCATGCCGCCGCAGGATCATCAAATTCCGCGATCAGGTTCCCCCATCGGTTTACGATAGTCATATGGAACTCATCCACTCCATCGTAAGTCAGGTAGAACTTATTGTTTCCTGAGGTAGATGAAAGTACGATAATGTTCGGTGCATTGATGTAACATACTTTTCCGGAAATGGTCATGGTGGAGGAATGCGTATTACATTCATTCGACACAGTGACTGTATAAACTCCCGGTCCGGCAGTAATCGTAGGTCCTACCGTACCTTCATTCCATACATACGTATCATTTTGAGGATAAGTACCGCTTGAAGTGGTAATGGTTACTCCAAAACAAACCACCGTATCAATGGTTGTTGCGAAAGCGTAGTCTATGAATTCAAGATTGGTTGTTCTGGTTCCGCACAAGCTATCTGTATAAGTAATCTGGTACATTCCGGCCTCAGTTGCAGTAATTAACGGATTCAGAATGGAAGCATTGGAAAAATGAACAGCTGTATCTGCTGCTGACCACAAACCACCGCTTGGTGAAACCGTTCCCTGAACCTGGAAAGCAAAATTACACGCAATCGTATCAGCAAAAATAACCGGGGATAAAATACTTACAATGGTAAATGTGGTATCACTCGTACATACACCGCTCGAATCAACGATACTCAACGTATAGTTACCCGCTGATAAATTTTCGGTATAATCCGTACCAACCGATGTTCCATTCAGTTTCCAGTCAGCAGATGAAAGTGCCAATGTATCCGGAATACTCAATGTAGTGTGTAAATCGGCTGAACAGTAAGAATAAGATCCCTGCAGGTTAAACTGAGGTGGATTCGGAATATAGATCGCTGAATCAATTGTTAGTTTACATCCGTGTTTTTCAAGAATTACAGTTACTACCCCATCAAATCCGGTATTGATCGTATTAATAGCCGTAGTTGCATTACCCGGGCTCCACAAATAACCATCATACGGTTCACTTACACTCAGTGCCACCGGTGGACAAGAACTGGTATAATTAATCGATGGAATAACAGTAAAAACAGAATCCGGATCATTGATTTTAACCATATAAGTTACTTCCGTTACTCCTGGAATTGCAGCATTATCTGTTCCTGTAATGATCAGATCATGCATTCCCGGTGTTTCCAAATCCCCAATAATCCGTAGCGTTAATTCTCCGGTATTTGCTACCGTTGAATTGACAACCACCACGTTCTGAAGTGTCGGTGAAGAAAATGTAACCGTAGTTAACTGGTTTAATTCCGGAGAAAGGTAAGGGAATGTAATATCCATCGTATCTCCTACACCACAAACCTGGAATGTATCACAGTATGCAGTTTGTAATGGTACCGGCGGAATATTACCACCATTTGTATTACAAAAATCAAAATAGAAGGATTTGTAATCTAAAAAACTTACTCCGTCATTTGCTCCCAGGGGGCCGTCATAATCTGTTCCTTCGTGGTCAAAACGCCCGATAGTGAAAAAATCCACACCATTTCCCCTGTTTGCTCCAGCTGTTGCAGCGGTACCTAAAAAACCATTCACACCGCCGTTCGCACTACCGGTAGTCCATTGCATATCTGCATAGTTGATCGCTACGTTCCCACCTACGATCAAAGGATCCGTCCCGTCTGTAATAACAACCTGGCATGTGTTTCTTTTATCAACTTGCTGATTAAAATACCCGCCACCGACCCAGTTAAAAACAGCTGCTGTCGGCGAAATCGTTACGTGCATTGTTCCCGGGTTCGGTCCATTAAAATCAAAATCCGCCCAAAACGGTGCAATCATCCGGTTATTGAGTGATGGAAAACCTGTCACTGAAAAACCTGGTATCGTACCTCCGAAACTAATATTCCCGTTTCCGTTAAAGTATACACTGGTATAATTATCTCCAAAAAAGCAAAATGTAAATGGAAGATTATACGGCCCCATACCAAAATCATCAGCACTTCCCGGGAGCGTAACAGGACCTTGTGGTGGCGCAAAGTAGCCCTCACATCCCGTTGCTTTTGGCGTATTAATGTATGCTACATAATGCTTCCCACCCGGGATAGTGGATGGATTAATCATATTGGAAGACAAGGGAACTTCATTACCTGTTAGTGTCCCGTTCGCCTTTCGTATTGCATAGATCGAATCAGAAATATATTCAACTCCCTGAGCGTATGAGAGTGATAAAATGATCGAAAACAAGATAGTTAATAGTGACTTCATATTATATCAAGTATTTATTTAGTTCTGTACAAAAGAAACTCCTTTTTAACAGGAAACGTTGCATCGAGGGATGAAATAAGTTAAAAAAAAATGAAGTGTAAGCAAATTTTAACCTTAGATTTGCATTGCCAAATTATTAAGAATAACAATGGAAATTCAACAATTACAAGCAATTGCAACACAGGTACGGAGAGACATCGTTCGAATGGTTTCGGGAGCAAATTCCGGACACCCGGGAGGATCTTTAGGATGTTCTGACTTCTTGACCGTTCTTTATTTTGAAATGATGAAACACAATCCGGATCACTTTTCAATGGACGGAAAAAATGAGGATCTTTTCTTCCTTTCCAATGGACACATTTCGCCGGTATGGTATTCCGTTCTTGCAAGAGCAGGTTATTTTCCGATTGAAGAATTGGGAACTTTCCGTAAGTTGAATGCACGTTTGCAGGGGCACCCGAGTACGGATAAAAAAATTCCGGGTGTACGCATGGCTTCCGGATCTTTAGGTCAAGGTCTGTCGAACGCGATTGGTGCTGCCCTGACAAAAAAAATGAACCAGGATGACTGCATTGTTTATTCATTGCATGGTGACGGAGAATTACAGGAAGGTCAAATCTGGGAAGCAGCTCTGTATGCAGCAGCAAATAAAGTAGATAATTTAATTGCTACGATCGACTATAACGGTCGCCAGATCGACGGTGACGTGGAAGATGTACTTTCCCTGGGCGACCTGAAAGGAAAATGGCAGGCTTTTGGATGGGACGTTTTGGAAATGGACGGACACAACTACACCGACCTGATCGCAAAAATGAACGAAGCTAAAAGCAGAACAGGAAACGGGAAACCGATCATTATTATTATGAAAACCGAAATGGGCCAGGGAGTGGATTACATGGTTGGTTCTCATAAATGGCATGGTGTTGCTCCGAATGTAGAACAATTGCAGCAAGCTTTGATCCAATTAGAAGAAACTTTAGGAGATTATTAATGAAACTATACGTAGTCATTTCTTGTTTTTTGCTGATGGGCTTCACGAAAGTCCACGGGCAGGAACTGACTCGTATTTTATTCATCCTGGATGCTTCCAATTCCATGAATGCCAATTGGGGAAACAGGCAAACCCGTATTGAGGCTGCAAAAGAATTGCTGATCAAAACAGTCGACAGTTTGGACGGATCGGCAAATTTACAGATCGCTTTGCGCGTTTACGGTCATCAGTCCCCTATTACGGCAACTTACCAGGATTGCAATGACACCAAACTGGAAGTTCCGTTCGGCCCGAATAATTACTCCAGAGTCCGGAATAAGATCAAAACGATCCTTGCAAAGGGAACAACGCCCATTGCACGTTCACTGGAAGCTGCAGCAGCAGATTTTCCGGATACCAACGCACGAAATATCATTATTTTGATCACGGACGGACTGGAAGCTTGTGATAACGATCCCTGCGTCATTGCAAAAAAACTGCACGATAAAGGAATCAAGGTAACTCCGTTTGTCATTGGACTGGGATTGGATATCTCCTACCTGGACCACTTCAAATGTATTGGAAGTTATGCGGAAGCGGAAACGAAAGAAGCTTTCAACAATGTGCTGAAAACGGTTATTTCAAAAGCGATCATTAATACGACGGTCCAGATAAACCTGAACAACATTCAAAAAGCACCGAAGGAAACGGATGTGACGATGTTATTGTACAGAGCCGGAACCAACCAATTGATTTATACTTTCGTACATACCTTGAACCGCCAGGGAACGCCGGATACGCTTACGATGGATCCGAATATCAAATACGACCTAGTGGTCAACACCATCCCGAAAGTGTACAAGAACAACATTTCGATCGTAAAGAATACACACAATGTCATTCCGGTAGATTGCCCGCAGGGATTCATCAAACTCCGGTTTACGAATGCAACCAGTCCTTACCAGGTACTTTCCAGGGTATATCAGAAAACAGATCAAACCACGTTGAACACACAGCTGGTTGGGTCGACAGATAAATACATTGTAGGAACATACGAAGTAGAGATCTTAAGCCTTCCGAGGATTTATCATACCGTTTCCGTTACACAAAGCGCAACAGAGACCATTGATCTTCCGGCTCCCGGACAACTAAGCTACAGCGCTACGAAAATGGTAGCCGCACAGGTATTTGTTATTCGTGAAAACGGAGTCCAGGAATGGGTTTGTAACCTCGACCAAACAAACCTCAGCGGATTGGTCTACCTGCAACCGGGAAATTACAATGTGTCTTACAGACAAAAACAGATGAAATCCACTACCTACACTATTATCAAGAACTTTAAAATACAATCCAATAAAACAACTTCGATTAATTTATAGCAATGAAGCAATTTGAAATTTTAGGAAAAAAAGACACCCGATCCGGTTTTGGTGAAGGTTTATTAGAAATCGGCCGTAAAAACCCGGATGTCGTAGCATTATGTGCAGATTTAACGGGCTCTCTGAAAATGGACGCTTTCCTGAAAGAATTCCCGGAACGTTTTTTCCAGGCGGGGATTGCAGAAGCAAACATGATCGGGATGGCTGCCGGAATGACTATCGGGGGAAAAATTCCTTATACGGGAACATTTGCTAACTTCTCTACCGGTCGCGTTTATGACCAGATCCGTCAATCCGTAGCTTATTCTCAGAAAAACGTAAAAATTTGTGCTTCACATGCCGGATTAACTTTAGGAGAAGACGGTGCAACTCACCAGATCTTAGAAGATATCGGGATGATGCGCATGCTTCCGCACATGACGGTGATCGTTCCTGCAGATTTCAATCAAACCAAGCAGGCAACCATGGCAATCGCAGAACACAATGGTCCGGTTTACCTGCGTTTCGGGAGACCTGTAGTTCCGATCTTCGTGCAGCCGGATGCTGAATTTACTATCGGTAAAGCAGATTTATTGATCGAAGGAACAGACGTTACCATCATTGCATGCGGACATTTGGTTTGGAAATCCATCGAAGCTGCACAACAATTGGCTGAGCAGGGAATCAGTGCAGAAGTAATAAATATGCACACGATTAAACCTTTGGACGAAAAGGCAATCTTAGATTCAGTTGGTAAAACCAAATGTGTTGTTACTGCAGAAGAACACATGTTGAACGGAGGTCTGGGTGACGCAGTTGCACAGGTACTTTCACGTTACATGCCTCTTCCGCAGGAATACGTTGGAGTTAACGACACATTCGGGGAATCGGGAACACCTGATGAACTGATGGTAAAATACGGTTTGGATACTCCAAACATTGTTGAAGCTGCAAAAAAAGTACTAAAACGCAAATAAAAACATGAGTCAGATTCCCGATGAAAATACGATCTTAACTTATTTTCGTCGGGATGATGATTTGGCCTACAAAGCCTTTACCTGGATCGTTGACATCCACAGTAAACGGTTATACACTACTATTCGCCGCTGGGCCAACAACCACGAATTAACCAACGACATTCTCCAGGAAGTTTTTATCAAAGTCTGGAATAACAGAACCCAATTCCAGGGAAACAGCGCATTGTTTTCGTGGATTTACCGCATTGCATACAATGAAACCGTTCATTTTCTCAAAAAAGAGAACAAGCACCGAAGCCTGGACATGGACGAACCACTTGTTTCCTTCTCCCATCAATCCGAACATTACGGAAAATTAGGTTCGGAAGAAATTACAAAACTGCTTTTTGAAGCCATTGAAACACTTCCCGAAAAACAGCGCATGGTATTCGAGTACAAGTATTTCGAAGACCTGAAATACGAAGAGATTTCGAAACTGACCGGTGGCTCCGTGGGCGGGTTGAAAGCCAATTATTTTCATGCTGTGGGGAAGATCGAAGAATTTTTAAAAAGTAAATTAAACCATTGAACAACAGAATTATCTTAGAGTTATGAACCAGGAAAACAACTATATAATTGATGATTTAAAGGTGACTCCGGCTCAGCTTCCTTCAGATTCGTATTTTGAAGGACTGAAAAAGAACATCCTGGCTGAAATCACAGTTGATGGTTTGAAAAAGAAAGAAGAAGAAGCGCCGCTTCTGAAGACTAAAGCCTCGCCTGGCAAAGGTGAGAAGCTGAGGGACACTCCAAGAATTATCCCCTTGTACAAGCGCTGGTACGTTTGGGGATCAGCTGCAGCAATTCTTGCGTTCGCACTGCTTTTTCCCTGGAACACCCATACCGGTTCCACCACTGACTCCGGATCCGTTAATCTGTCTTCGGTAAGTAACGAAGAAATTTACGAGTACCTGAGCCAGAACATCGAAGACCTGGACCCTGAAACAATTGCAGTTCATTTAAACAGCGACGGGATCATGTGGGACAATTCATCCGAGCAGGAAATCCCGGTAATCCGAGAGGCAGTCTCTACCAAATCCATTTTACTGGAAAATGTGAAAGACGAAGAAATCCTGGATTACCTCAAAAATGAATCGGGAGAGCTGGATGAATATTTACTCATCGAAAGTTAAATCTAAAAGAGAAAAAATGAAAAGAATACAAAAACTTGCATGGATCTTAATTCCCCTGCTGTTTGCTTCAACGGCATTCGGACAGGGAGATGAAAACCACAAAGAGAAAGACGAGAAGATCGAAGCCCTGAAAGTTGGTTTCATCACCAAAGAATTGAACCTCACTTCCACTGAAGCGGAGAAATTCTGGCCGGTTTACAACGAAATGGAGGCAAAGATGAAGGAAATCCGTCAGAGCTGCCGCAAGATCAACCACGAATTGAGAGACTCCGAAGAAAAGATCTCCAACGAGGATGCAAAGAAAAAGCTGAATACCCTTTTTGAGAACGACCAGAAAGAACTGGACCTGAAAAAAGAATACAGCGAGAAATATATTAAGATCATCGGTGAAAAAAGAACGCTAAAACTCTTAAGTTTGGAGCATGAATTCAGACGGGTTCTTCTGGAACGGTTAAAAGACCGCAAGGACGGACCTCCTCCACACGATAGAAAACCGCATGGAAAACCGTAAAGCAGATTTTTTAAATCATTCAGGACAAACAAATCCCTTCCCCTATTTAATTGACGTTGAATCGGCGGAAGGGATTTTCATTTACGACAAATCCGGGAAACGCTACACCGACATGATCTCCGGGGTTTCCGTAACCAATATCGGGAATCGCCATCCGCAGGTAATCAAGCGAATCCGGGAACAACTTGACAAATACCTGCATGTCATGGTTTACGGAGAATTTATCCAGGACTCTTCCCTGGAAATGGTGCGCCTGCTCCGCAAATTCCTTCCGGCATCATTGGATTGTGTTTATCCGGTTAATTCAGGTACGGAAGCCAACGAAGCCGCATTGAAACTGGCAAAACGCGTCACGGGTCGCACCCAATTGATTGCTTTCAAAGGTTCATACCACGGAAATACGCACGGATCCTTAAGTGTTTCGGCAAACGAGATCAAAAAAACGCCTTTCCGTCCGCTCTTACCTGACGTGGATTTTATCCGCCTGAACGAATTGGAAGATTTGAAGCGCATTACAGAACGAACTGCCGGAGTGATCCTGGAAACAGTGCAGGGAGATGCAGGTGTCAGAAAAGCATCCGCGGAATTTCTAACCGCGCTGAGAAAACGCTGCGATGAGGTAGGCGCATTACTGATTTTTGACGAAATCCAATGCGGAATGGGAAGAACCGGGAAGATGTTCGCATTTGAGCACAGCGGTGTTGTTCCGGACGTTTTAACCCTTGGAAAAGCTTTGGGCGGTGGTCTGCCGATCGGTGCATTCATTTCGAAATATGAATACATGAACCAACTGAGTCATTCTCCCATGCTCGGACACATCACCACATTCGGTGGGAATCCGGTCATTAATGCCGCAGCTTGGGGAACACTGGAAGTATTCGAGAAAGAGATCGATTTCAGTGAAGTAGAACGTTTGGGCGCTTTACTGGAAAGTTACCTCCGGGAAATCAGCGAGATCTTTGAGATCCGCCGCGAAGGAATGATGTTTGCCTGCGATATGGTAAGCGACGAACGCGTGGCAAAAGTCGTGGAAAAACTATTGGAATACGGAGTGATCAGCTTTTGGTTCCTCTCCCACCCTTACAGTTTCCGGCTTTCTCCACCGCTGAATATCACAGAGGAACAAATCCATGAGGTTGGAAAACTGATCCAAAAAGCAGTTGAAGAAACGAAGTAATTCCACATTCTGATAGCTATCGGGATTATGTTCACCCGTTTTTAAGTATCAGTCTTATACGAGAACCGAGTGATTTTTGCCACTGATTCGCAGATAGGAAGCTCGCCAAGTAAGTCGTGGCGAATCCACAGCAATTCCCTACTCTTCCGGATTAGTGTACCAAACAAAAACAGGACTCCTGCTCTTGTTTGGTTTTATTTAATTGGTTTATCAGAAATTATTTCGAAACCACAAACAGTTGTTTTCTGAAATTGTTCCCTGATACCAAACTCAGCTGATAGATTCCATCAGCGAAATCATCCAGGTTAATCGTATTTCCTTCCGAATGGTTTTGAATTTTTACTGTTCGACCGAAATGATCATTGATTATTAAGTACTCAAAATCGACCTCTGAAAGTGTAATTTGACTAGTTGCCGGATTAGGGAATAACGAAAATTCCAACGCCTTTTCCAGGTCATCTATACCAGCAGTACCAGCATCAACACACAGTTGATTCATCCCCGATTCGAAAAAACGAAAAGTAATCGTGTTAATACTTCCGCTGAAAGTCAGAAGTGCGTCGTTAAAACCTGGCATAGAGGTATTCACCAATGTTGAGTCCAGAGAAATTCCAATCCCTGAAAGCGATGAAGAAGTGGTGAAAAAATTGGAAACCGGAGAGAAAGCACTCCCGTTTACGGAGATCTCAAATTGATTTTCCTGTCCTGTCAGGTAATAAACCTGGCAATTTACCAGCTGGTTGCTTCCGTCAAAGTCAAAATTCACCTCACCCGTTCCATACATCCCCGAATGCGTATCAAATTGAACTCCCCCACTTAACAATGTTACCGCCTGGGAATGATTTTGAGTATATCCAATGATTCCCGGTGTGGAGAAACTTGTTTGATTTACCCATGCCGAATCACTTTCAAAATTATCACATCCGTAATGAGGTTGCGAAGTTCCATCGTCTTTACATAATTGGTTCATCCCCGATTCGAAAAAACGAAAAGTAATGGTACTAATACTTCCGTTAAAAGTCAGAAGTCCGTCGTTAAACCCGGGCATGGAAGTATTCATCAATGTTGAGTCCAAAGAAACTCCGATCCCTGATAGTGATGAACCGGTAAAAAAAGTTGAAATTGGGGTGAAAGCACTCCCGTTTACAGCGATTTCAAATTGATTTTCCTGTCCTGTCAGGTAATAAACCTGGCAATTCACCAGCTGATTGCTTCCGTCAAAGTCAAAATTCACTTCACCGGTTCCATACATTCCCGAATAAGTATCAAATTGAACTCCGCCATTTACCAATGTTACCGCTTGGGAATTATTTTGCGTATATCCAATGATTCCAGGTGTGGAGAAACTTGTTTGGTTTATCCATGCCGAGTCGCTATTAAAATCAGTACAAAATGTTTGTGCATTTAATGTGGTTCCAAAAAAAGCGAAGGTAAAAAGTAGTGTTAGTGTTTTCATAATTTAGTTTTAGCGGTATTAAAAGTAATTTGGATATACAACGATGGTACAAGCTACTTAGTTGCTTGCTCACCTGGAATTGGTAACTAGTCAACCGTTTATTTTTGTCAAATATCTTGTTAAAAACGATACCGATCATATTTCAATTCCTTTGGTAACACTGGAAAATGAATGATAACCAAACAAGGCAATAAAATAATTACTGATCTCTTAATTATTTCGATCCGGACAAACGATTTCCCCGAATTTCACGTTATTCCAAACAAATACTTTAACATGAAGGGAATCATCATCCTGTTTTTAATCCTTACCACCTCTATCAATGCACAAACCTGGACATCCGTCAGCTCCGTACCCACTACCGGGAGAGATGATGGGATTTGCTTCGCCCTCAACGGATTCGGCTACGCCGTAACCGGGAATCTCAACGGGTTTGCAGAAAGCAACAAATTATTCCAATACGATCCGAATACGGATTCATGGAGCGAAAAAGCCGTGTTTCCGGGAACTGCACGTCAATATTCCACCGCTTTCACCCTGAACGGAAAAGCGTACATCATCGGGGGATACTCCGAATCCGGCCAGGCATTGAAAGACGTTTGGCAATACGACGGATTTACCAATACCTGGACACAGCTGAATGACTTTCCGGGAGTTGCGCGCTGGCATGCAACCGCACTTTCTATCCGCGAACAAGGCTATTTAGGAATGGGAACCACTGCAGATTCCACGCTCGCTGATTTCTGGAAATACAACGCAGACCTCGATTCCTGGCTACGTCTTTCGGATTATCCAGGCGGACCGAATCGCAGTGTCTTGGGCTTTCCGTTATTGAACGAAGGAATTTTCGGCGAAGGATTTGATATCAACCCGATCACTTATTCCGCAGCATGGTATGCTTTCAATCCCGGAACAGGTACGTGGACAGGAATTGCTCCGCTTCCAGCCGGTTTAAGAGCTTACGGAACCGCTGTCAGCAATGAATACAATGCAATCATTTGCGGCGGAATGGACGAAAACAATGTCTTCAGCAATGATTGTTATTTCCTCGATCATACCAAAACATGGCGTGCTGCAAATCCGCTTCCGGTGGGCGGTTTGAGAGGTTCCAAAGGCTTTTCACTAAACGGACAGTTCTATTTGGGAACCGGACTGAACGATAATTTCAATCGGGTATCGGATTTCTATAAGTTGGCTTTACCGGTAACCAGTATCCAGGAAACGCTGCTCTTCCCAAATCCGAGCAAGGACTATTTTAACCTCATTTCCGAACCAAATACCGAAGTAAAAGTTTATTCCCTGGCCGGACAACTGCTTCAATCTTTAAGAACCAACGAAGCAGGTTTCCTGGAGATCAAACAGCTTCCGATAGGCCTTTACGTATGCCTGATCGGGGGAGAAAACTCAAAGGAAATAAAGAAAATCGCGAAACTTTAGCCCGTTTAACAGGTTCAAAGGGTTCAAAAGATCATACAATTGCTGACTTTTGAACTTTTTAACTAGGAACCTTTGAACTTTGGTTACTATATTTGTTAGGAAATTCACTTCGTATGCGGTTTCAACCGATCAAGCAGTTCAATACCATTCTTCAGCAAGAATACCTGGAACCAACTATCAGCTGGTCTATCCGAGTGGTTTTGGCACTGAATGTTCCCTTGATCGTGTTTCCCCTCTTCCTTGGATTTTCCTATCACATCATTTGGGCAGCTTTCGGAGCTTACATGCTCACACTGATTGATTACAGGGGGTCCCATTACCTGAAAATGATTATCCAGGCAGTGGAAGCGATCCTGATCCTCATTGCCGCGATCATCGGAATGAACATCGGTGATTCGGTCATACTTTCTGTTGCCGGAATGCTCGTAATCGGTGTATTTGCCGCCTTGATCCGGAACTGGAGTGACTACGGTTCCACCATCGGTGTGGGAGTTGGCTTCTTTTACCTCTTCGGGATTTCCAATCCTACCGATTTTTCAGAATCGCTGGTTTATGGAAAGTACATTATTTACGGATCGCTCTGGGCCATTGCAATCATCTTTCTTTCATTCCCTTTTTCTGCTTCCAATCCTTTAAGAAGATCGGTAGCAACGGTTTGGAAACGGAACACGGATTACCTCGATGCACTCATTCAGCACTTTTTGAACGCACAATCCAAAGATTTGCGGCAAATCACGGCTAAAGAAATTGAGATCCGGAGCGCTGTTGATAAATCCATTGAGCTATTCAACGGCAGAAAGGAAAATTCGCGCTTCAAAGCAGAACATTACGATCAAATGATCGAAATCCGGAAATCTGCCGCCTATTTCGGGGCAAGTATCAAATTGCTGCACGAAGAACTGGAAACGATCTCTACCGAAATTCCGCTGGTCCGGAACCAATCCATTTTGTACAAAACACTTTCGGCATTGTCCCAGGCTTCTGCCCGCTTATCGATCGTTATTTTCACGTTTCGGGGAGAAGACCTGACCATGGCAAAAGTGCGGATCAAACGCTTTGAGATCGCTGCCGGAATTTTGAAGGAAAATATCCAGAAACAAGAACTTTCGGAAGATCAGCGGCTGATCCTGAACCAGTTTATTGTGAGCCTGAACCAATGTCAGCAGTTCATGGAGAAAACGGTACAGCTGATGGACCAAAAACTGAATTTCAAACGCAGCAATTACTTCGAGAATTACAAGTTGTCTTTCAACCATTTCATTGCAGGTCTTCAGCCACGCGTGATGTTCCAGGTCATAAGGGAAATCTTCAACCTGGATTCCCAGCAGTTCAAATATGCACTCCGGGTAGGATTGGGATTGGCGCTTTCCGTTTTCATTTTCAAATTCTTCCGGATTGATCACGGTCATTGGATCGCGTTGACTTTGCTAATTGTTATTCAGCCTTATTACGGTGCAACCCGGAAAAAAGGATTTGAGCGCATCATCGGGACAGTAGCCGGAATTGTAGCCGGTGGAGCTATTATGTTGCTTCCCATCAAGCACGAGACGTTTGTGGTCATCCTGATCTTCATTTCCTTCTTCGTGGCCTATTACCTGCGAAACAATTACAAGGTCGGGGTTTTCTTCGTGACGATCATGATGGTGGTTATGATGCAATTATCGAAACAAGGTTCCTGGGATTTGATCTGGTGGCGCGTACTTTCCACCTTAATCGGTTCTGCACTGGCCATTCTCATCAGTTTCGCGTTCTGGCCGATTTGGGAAAAACAGCGCTTTCCGGCCTTACTGAACAGTTCCTTCAATCAAAACCTGTTCTTTTTGAACCAGGTGATCCTGAATTATCAGAAAAAACTCCCGGCTGGGGTAACGTGGCACAGAAGCCGCCGCCAAAGCGAAGCTGCGAATAACAACTTATTTGCCTGTATTCAACGGATGTACGAAGAACCACAGGCCTTCCAGCGCCAGATCGATGTCCATTTTGCAAAAGTTGGTTCCAATATCCGCATCTCACGGGAGATTACCAGCCTGGCATTTTCCCTGGAAAAAGAAACTACGGGCGCTTTAGCCCCGATCCTGAACGAATACATCGAATTGATCCAGATTATTTTCTATCAGCACATTCAGCGCGAAAAGGATATGGATTTTCAGCCGATCAAAACCCTCCTGGAAGACCCAATCTTTGATGAAAACCAGCAATTTCAGTCTATTCAAGTAGATTTGGAGAAAATTGTGTTTGAGTTGGAAGCTTTGAAGGCTTTTCGAGGGTGACTTCGGCTCCGCTCAGCCAACTCAAATGTGATTCCTCCCAATCAATCACCTGTAATGCGGTCCGCTCAGTGCAGACAGGAAATTAATAAGATAGGAGGTCTGGAAATGATACATTCACTCTATCCTCCCCCTTTATCCCCCTCCAAAGGGGGAATTGACAACCGTATCACAAATCATCTAAAAAATCCAGCAGCACCACATGCAGTTTATCCAGTTCTTCTTCTGAAATGCAGTATGGAGGGTTCAGATACAATACATTCCCCAGCGGACGGATCAAACAACCTCTTTCCAGGAAATAGTTGTATGCTTTATCGCGGATCGTGGAGAAATAGTTGTTCCCCTCACCTGTTTCCACTTCAAAGCGCAAAATGGTTCCGCACAAACCGATGTCTTTTACTTTCGGGTGGGTTTTCAATGCTTCGGTGAAATAGCGGTGGCGCTCTTCGATCCATTCCACGGAATCCCAGGTTTCGGGCTGTTCGAACAAGTCTAAACTGGCATTCGCAACGGCACAGGCCAAAGCACTTCCCGTGAAGGAATGTCCGTGAAGCAATGCTTTTGCCGTTTCGGGATGCAAAAAGGCGTTGTAAATCTCATCCGTTGCAACAGTTAGTCCCAATGGGAGAATCCCGCCTGTCAACCCTTTGGACAAGCAAATGATATCCGGTTCCTGTTCGCAGAAATTATGCGCAAACAATTTCCCGGTTCTTCCCCAGGCGGTCATCACTTCGTCAAAGATGACCAATGCCTTGTATTTTTTAGCTAATGATACAAAGGCATCCAGCCAGGCTGCATCGTACATGCGCATTCCGGCAGATCCCTGTACCAAAGGTTCTACAATTACAGCGGCCACTTCTCCGGTTCTCAGGATCTGTTCTGCCTGGATCAACGACTGACTTCTTGCTTCGTCTTTCGGGAAATCAATGAAATCGACGTCAAAGAACAAATGCTCAAACGGCTTGTTGAAAGATCCGCGCTGACCGATCGACATGGCTCCGAAGGTATCTCCATGATATGCTCCGTCCAGTGCAATGACGCGTTTTTTCGATTCGTTTTGATTGTGCCAATACTGAAATGCCATTTTCAACGCCACTTCAATAGCAGTTGACCCGTCATCCGAAAAGAATACTTTTTCCAACTTTTCGGGAAGCAATGAAGTGATCCGGTCTGCCAGTTTAATGGCTTGCGGATGCGTTGCCCCCGCAAAGATCACATGGTCCAACTGCAAAAATTGTTCGTTCAAAGCTTCTCCCAAATACGGATGTCCGTGCCCGTGCACATTCACCCACCAGGAGGAATTGGCATCAATGTACATCTTCCCGTTCGAATCAATTAATGTGGTTGCTTCTGCTTTTACAATGTGTAAGGGTTCTGCGGCCGTTTGCATCTGGGTAAACGGATGCCAAACGTGTTGTTTGTCTTTTTCTAAGCTTGCTGCTCTATCCATAAATTGGCTGCTTGTTGGATGCTTTCTTTTGAAAATTCTTTCAATTCGGGAATAGTAGTGATTTGAATATCCGGAAAATGCGCATGATAAATCCGCTCGGATGCTTCGTTCTGTTCGCCATTAATGATTAATCCGGCAATGGGAATTTCACGCGACATCAGTGCATTCAATGTCAACAAAGTGTGATTGATGCTTCCCAAATAGTGTTTCGTTACCACGTAAACCGGCAATTCCCATAACTGGAACAGGTCGATGTAACACAATCCTTCGTCGTTTAGCGGAACCATCACACCTCCTGCACCTTCAATGATCGTTCGCCTGGAAAAGTCCGGCAGCTCAAAATGCTCATCCGACAATTCGATCCCGTCCAGCCTGGCTGCTTCGTGTGGCGATAGGGCGTGGTTCAGCAATACATTTGCCGGAATAACGTTCGTTTGAGAAGTCAGTGACTTGACGAAATCACTGTCGAGTGCGTGCAAATCTCCGGCCTGGACCGGTTTCCAGTAATCGGCTTTCAAAGCTTCACACAACACGGCGCTGACTACGGTTTTCCCGATTTCAGTACCAATTCCGGTTACAACGTATGCTTCCATAGTTACTTCTCCTCTATTCTTTATCTGAAAACAGAAAATTTAAGCCTGTAAGCGTTATCTCAACTCAGCTCCCAATTGTTTTTCCAGTTCGGCACGGATCGAATTCATAATTCCATCTACCTGCGAATCTTTCAAGGTTTGTTCCTGGTCCTGGAAAGTAAATGAAACTGCGTAAGATTTCTTCCCTTCCTGCAGGTTCTTTCCTTCGTAAACATCAAACAAACCTACTTTTTGCAGGATCTTCTTATCTACTTTCTTAGCAATCTGCTCGATTTCCGCAAAACGCACTTTTGAATCCAGCAATAACGAGAAATCACGACGTACTTCGAAGGTTTTCGGCAATTCTTTGTACTGCACTTTTGCCAGTTTCAAAGAATCCAAAATGGCATCCCAATCCAGGTCAGCAACAAATACGTCCTGCTTCACACCAAAATGCTTTTTCACCGGGTTACTCACCCAGCCAACTGTCCCGACTACTGATTTCAAAATGCGCAGTTGGTATCCGTCTGCCAAAACCGTTTGATTTTGCAACATTTCTTCCTGTAACAACGATCCAAGCCCCAAACGCTCAAATACATTTGCCACAATTCCTTTCAATGTAAACAGGGTTGATTTCTCCAGTTTTTGGGTCCAGGTCTCATCCTGCTTATTTCCGGTCATCAGGACCAATAGGCGCTTATTTTCAGCGTAGATCTCGTTTTCGAACGAATATACTTTTCCGAATTCGAACAAACGCAGGTCCGGATTTTGGCGGTTTTGATTGTGCGCAACTGTTTCCATTCCCTGGAACAGCAAGGTTTGACGCATCACTGCCAAGTCCTGGCTCAGAGGATTCAGCATACTCACTGCTTTCGAAACAGGGAATTGCTCACCGCCCAATTTTTCAGCATACTGCGGACTCGTCAGGGAATTGTTCATCATTTCGTTGAAACCCATTCCGGCTAAATTCTCAGCCAAATTCACCCCCAATCGCTCTAAATCCGGTTTTGAACCGACTACCAAAGAAGTATTCAGTTTTTCCGGAAGCGGAATCAGGTTGAAACCATAAATGCGCAATATTTCTTCGATCACGTCGATTTCACGGTCCACATCTACCCGGTAATTCGGAACCAACAATTCCAATCCTTCGGCAGTAGATTTTACAATCTCAAAATCCAAATATTCCAGGATCAGTGCCATTTTTTCTTTCGCTACTTCGTGTCCCAGAATCTGTTTGCAGCGCTCGTATCTCAAAGTGACTTCTCTTCTTTTGATCGGGTTCGGATACAGGTCCACAACCTCCATTCCCACTTTTCCGCCTGCAACTTCCAGGATCAGCTGTACTGCTCTTTCCAAAGCATACGGAACTAAATCCACGTCTACTCCACGCTCAAAACGGAAACTTGCATCGGTTGACAATCCGTGTCTTTTTGCTGTTTTACGAACCGAAACAGGCTGAAAATACGCTGCTTCCAGGAACACATCCGTTGTGGAATCAGAAATCCCGGAATGATTCCCCCCGAAAACACCGGCGATGCACATTGCTTCTTTTTCATTGGCAATGACCAGGTCTTCTTCGTGTAATTCGCGCTCCACTCCGTCCAGTGTGATCATTTTCTCTCCTGGTTTTGCGGTGCGAACGATTACTTTTCCGTTCACAACTGCCGCATCGAATGCATGCAATGGAGTTCCCAATTCACGCATCACGTAATTGGTTACGTCAACCACGTTATTGATCGGTGACAAGCCAACCGCTCTTAATTTATTCTGTAACCATGCCGGAGAAGGCTTTACTTCCACTCCGCTCAGGGTAATTCCCATATATCTCGGGCTTCGTTCCGTATTTTCAACTGAAACGGAAACCGGCAAGTCTGTTTCTTTTACAGGCTTTTTTGTTTCTTTCAACTGTAATTTCGCTGTGCTTCCTTCATGGCAAGCCAAATAAGCCAACACATCGCGTGCCACACCAATGTGTCCCATCGCATCCGCGCGGTTCGGTGTCAACCCGATCTCAATCTGCACATCGCTTTCCAATTCCAGGTATTCGGCAGCCGGTGTTCCCACTTTAGCAGCCGGATCCAAAACCAAAATTCCATCGTGGCTTGTTCCCAAACCTAATTCATCTTCTGCACAAAGCATTCCATGAGATTCTACATCACGGATCTTGGAAACTTTCATTTTCAGGGGCTCATCCGGTTTAGGATAAAGCACTGCCCCCACCTGTGCCAGGATTACTTTCTGACCCACAGCTACATTCGGCGCACCACACACCACCTGGAGAATTTCTTTTCCGTTGTTCACTTTAGTCACTTTCAGCCTGTCAGCATTCGGATGTTGCTCACATTCAACCACTTCAGCAACTACAACGCCCTGCAATCCGCCTTTTACACTTTCAATCGTTTCAAAACCTTCAACTTCCAGACCGGTGTCTGTTAAAAGTCGATCTAATTCTTCCGGCGATTTGTGAACCGGTAAAAACTCGTGTAACCAAGCGGATGAAATTTTCATTGTCGTATTTTTTTGGAAGCTCAAATTTAAGAAAAAGCGAAGAAAACACGGTTTAATTTGACATAAAAGCGTTAAATTCGTTCACACTAAAATTCGCATGAAATTCCTTACACTGCAAATTTTACTTCTATTCTCTTTTTCTCTCGCCTGGGGACAGGAAAACGCTACGATCAGCGGCTATATCAATGAGGAAAGTTCCGGTGAACCGATCATCGGCGGACAAGTTTACGAACCGGCACTTCAAAAAGGCGCAGTTACCAATGAATTCGGGTTTTATTCCCTCACACTTCCCAAAGGAAAACACCAATTAATTTACCGTGGCGGCGGACTTCCGAGCGACACACTGGAAATCGACCTGACAAAAGACACGGTTATCCGGATCGAATTGAGCGAAAGTGTCCAGATTGATGAAGTGGAGATCAACGCCAAAAAGGCAGACAATGTCAATTCCACCAAAATCGGCCAGATTGAACTGGATATGAGCCTGGTAAAAAAACTTCCTGCCTTTCTCGGCGAGGTGGATGTATTGAAAACGATCCAGTTACTTCCGGGAGTTTCTTCTGTGAGTGAAGGTGGACAGGGATTTTATGTCCGTGGCGGCGGTCCGGACCAAAACCTGGTACTCCTCGACAATGCACAGGTCTACAATGCTTCACACTTATTCGGTTTTTTTTCCGTGTTTAACCCGGATGCGATCAAAAGCGTGAACCTGATCAAAGGAAGCATGCCCGCAAATTTCGGTGGACGGCTTTCTTCAGTGCTGGAAGTGAATATGAACGAAGGAAATAACAAGAAATTCAAGGTTACCGGTGGATTGGGGTTGATTTCTTCGCGCCTGACACTGGAAGGTCCTATTGTTAAGGACAGAGGTTCATTCATTGTTTCTGCACGACGGACGTACATCGATGTATTCATGAAGGCTTTCCTCAAAAAATCGAGTAATTTCTATGGCTCCAGCTATTTTTTCTACGATCTGAATGCCAAAATGAATTACCGCCTGGGGCCGAAAGACAAAATTTATCTGAGCGCTTATTACGGGAAGGATTTGTTCAATTTCGGTAACAAGGAGGATGATTTCAATGTGCGGATGCCCTGGGGTAACGGAATTGTTGCTTTGAGGTGGAACCACCAGTTTAACAGTAAGTTGTTCCTGAATACAACCGCAACCCTGACAGATTACCTCTTCAGTTTTGGTTCGGAACAGGATCAGTTCAAGTTTGAATTGAAATCCGGAATCAGGGATTATGGCGGGAAAATGGAATTTTCTTATTTCCCCAATACGCGTCATTCGATTAAAATGGGAGTGGATTATTTGTTCCATACCTTCACTCCTACCAGTGTTTCGGCTTCACAGGAAGACATTGTTTTTGATACGGGCCTGGCACAAAAATTATTCAGTCATGAATCCGGAGTGTATGTGCAGGATGAAATGGATATTGCTTCCTGGTTTCGTGTAAATGCGGGAGTCCGCGTGAGTATGTACCAATTTACCGGGCCATTTACGCGTTATTACAAAGGAATTACCGGGCATACGGATTCTACCAAAACCTATAGAAAAGGAGAAATCATTCAATCCTATTTCGGGTTTGAACCCCGGATTTCTGCCCGTTTTCTTTTAAAAGATAAAAGTTCGATCAAAGCCGGATACACTTACAACAACCAATATGTGCATTTGGCAAGTTTAAGTGCGGTTTCGCTTCCTACGGACATTTGGTACCCGACTACAGACAAAGCGCGCCCTCAGAAAGGCTGGCAGGCAAGTTTGGGATATTTCCGGAATTTCAATGACAACAAGTGGGAAACCTCGGTGGAAGTTTACTACAAAAAGATGGAAAATGTCATTGAATTCAAGGAAGGAGCGCTTCCAACGGATAACGTTAATGACAATACGGATAATTTATTGGTTTACGGTACGGGCTGGAGCTACGGAGCCGAATTTTTCGTCAAACGGACTTTCGGGAAAGTAACCGGATGGATCGGTTACACACTGGCAAAATCGGACCGCTACTTCCCGGATATCCAGGATGAAAAGTATCCTGCAAAATATGACCGCCGGCACGATTTAACGCTTGTTGGAACATACGAGCTGAACAAACGATGGACCTTCGGGTTTTCCTTTATTTATGCCTCCGGAAATACATTGACTCTGCCGAATAGCTGGTATTTCCACAACCAGGACCTGCTTTTCAATTACGGTCCGCGAAATTCCACCAGGATGGCACCTTACCACCGTTTGGATCTTTCCGCAACCTGGTACGACAAACCGACGAAGACGAAAATTGACAAAAAGACCGGCGAAAAAATAGAAGTTGCCAAACGGTTCAGGCAGAATGTTGCCTTTTCGGTTTACAATGTCTATAACCGGGCGAATCCTTATTTTTTGTATATTGATAACGACGGGAATATCACTTCCAATGATTTCAAAATCTCTGTGAAGCAGGTTTCCTTATTTCCTATTTTACCCAGTGTCACATGGAATTTCGAATTTTAACCGTTTTTATTCCGCTGATTGTGTTTCTTGGTTCCTGTACCAAGGAAGTAAAGATCGATATTCCCGGATTTGAGGAAAAAATTGTGATTGACGGCCGGATTGAAACCGGGATGCCGCCGATTGTCCTGATTTCCAAAACGCAAAATATTTATGCCCCAACTACATTGGATGCTTTGCTGAACAGTTTTCAGTCGGGTGCAGTTGTAACCGTTTCTGATGGAAGCACCACCGTTGTTTTAGACGAAATCTGCTCCGACAATCTGCCCGCAGGAACAGAATCAATGGCTGCGGCTTTATTCGGAATACCGGAAAATGAACTGGCGAATTATCACCTGTGTGCTTATTCTTCCTTCAATACCGCTATTTGGGGACAAGTAGGGAAAACCTATTCCCTGAAGGTGGAATTGAACGGTGAAACATACACTTCCAGTACAAAAATTGTCAATCCCACTCCATTGGATTCCGTTTATTGGGTTCAGGACCCGGGAGCAAATCCGGGATACGGGTTTTCCTGGGCCACACTCACTGATCCTCCAGGATTTGATGCGTACATGTGGGAAGTAAAACGCATCAACCTGGTGAATGGAGTTCCCAGGGATGCTGCATTCAAAACCACTTTCAGCCCGGTAATCGATGATGAATTTTTCAGCGGACAAACATTCAATTTTTTCTACGAAAACCCTTTTACCTGGGATGACAATACCGTTGCAAGCGCAAACAAAGGGTATTACAAAGAAGGCGATTCCGTTGTGATCAAATTCTCGAAAATAGATGCCCCGGTGTATGAATTCCTGGAAAAGAAATACATGCAACTGGGCACGGCAGGAAACCCGTTTGCTTCTCCCACCAGTATTCCATCCAATATCCAGGGCGGTGCGATCGGGGTTTGGGCGGGATTTGCACCTTCGTTTGATACGTTGTACTGTACACCTTAATATTCAAGTTCAAGGGTGAAAGGGTTCAAAAGTTCAAAGCCAACGATATTTTGAACTTTTTAAACATTTTGAACAATTGAACTATTTCAAACCGAGTTATTCACGGGCTTTTGTTATTTCATTTTTGTGATTCTGTGCTCAGAATATGAGATACATGTTATTTTTGTTTTATGAAGCAACAAGAAGATTTCATTAATGTACGCAGGTTGATCGGCAGTAAGAATCCACGTCTTCTGAAATGGATTCCCGGCTTTATTATCCGTTACCTTGAGCGGATCCTGCATCAGAAAGAAATCAATGATTTCCTGAATACACACGATTCGAAAAACCAGGATTTTTGTAAAGAAGTACTGGCTGAGATCGGCGTGACTTACTCTATTTCAGGAATGGAGAATATTCCGAAAACCGGGAAGTGTGTCATTGTTATGAACCATCCGCTGGGTGGAATGGATGCCATGGCTTTGGTAGACGGATTACGCGATCACCGCAGAGACATTAAGTTTATTGTCAATGATCTGCTTTTGAACTTAGATCCGCTGAAAGAAATTTTTGTTGGAATCAACAAACACGGAAAAACAAAAAGCAGTTCCCTGCTCCAGGTAAACAGCCTGTTTGCTTCCGATCAGTTGGTTTGTGTATTTCCGGCAGGATTGGTGAGTCGGAAGAAAAACGGAATTGTGCGCGACCTGGAATGGAAAAAGGCCTTTGTAAAGCAAGCGCGCACCAACGATCAACTCATTGTTCCCGTTCATATTGACGGAGAATTATCCAACTTCTTTTATCGTTTGGCTAATTTTCGTACATTTCTTGGAATTAAGACTAACGTCGAAATGCTTTATCTGGCCGATGAGATGTTCCGTCAAAAAGGAAAACACATCCAATTTACAGTTGGCAAGCCAATTGAAGCAAAAACACTAGATACGAATACCTCAGATGTGCAATGGGCCGAATGGTTCCGGAACCACGTTTATACATTGAAACAATAACGCATGAAACCAATTATACCTGCAATTGACAAAGCTGTTTTAAAGCAAGAATTAAACCAGGTCGGTATTGCCCGAACCACGCGTAAAGGAGACAATGAAATTTACATTGTAAATATTCATAATGCCCCGAATGTTGTCCGGGAAATCGGCCGTTTGCGCGAAGTCACCTTCCGTCATGCAGGTGGCGGTACGGGAGAAGAGCTGGATCTGGACGAATTCGATACACAGGAAATTTGCTACAGCCAGTTGATCGTCTGGTCACCGGAAGATGAAGAGATTATTGGTGGTTACCGGTTCATTTTGTGTAAAGATGCCATCGACGAAAACGGTGAGATCCATTTGTCAACAACACATTATTTCGATTTTTCGGAGCGCTTTATCCGGGATTACATGCCAACAACGTGCGAATTAGGCAGAAGTTGGGTACAACCGAATTACCAGCCGGCACAGAATCCAAGAAAAGGATTGTTTGCCCTGGACAATATCTGGGACGGACTGGGAGCTTTGGCTATTAATTACCCGGTGATCAAATATTTCTTCGGGAAAGTAACCATGTACCCGAACTACAACCGCGAAGCACGTGATTTCCTGTTGCGTTTCATGCATCATTATTTCCCGGATACGGAGAATTTAATGGTTCCTTATCACCCGCTGAAAATTGAGTCGGACACCACGTTTGTGGAAGAACAATTGAAAGGATTGGACTTCAAAGACGGGTTTAAAGTGTTGAATACGTTTGTGAGACAGCACGGTGAGAATGTTCCGCCTTTGATGAATATTTATATGCACCTTTCTCCAACCATGAAAACTTTCGGGACCGCTGTGAATCCGGATTTTGGGAACGTGGAAGAAACCGGAATTTTAGTGACTGTTGCTGACGTTTACCAGGACAAGAAAGAGCGGCATTTAACTTATTAAATGGAAAAGTGAGAAGGTAAAAAAAATTCACTTTTAAATTTTGATATTGACCTTAAACAGAGAGGCTTGAAATAGTATTGAAGTTCGTTTCGTTCATGAACCGGCAATTCGATGAGCATTAAACACAAATTATTCAAAATAAAGGTCCTGAAAAACTAAAAATACCTCATGGGAATTCTCGTCAATCTGAAACAGATCATCTCTAACAAAAATAAACTGATTGACCTACATATTTTAAAGAACCTGTTAGAATCTGCAAAATCGGAAGGTATTTTAAGATCAAGTATTCATTATAATTTCGCTACTGATTATGTATCGATTGAATATATTTCCAAAAGTATTCCCAGCTACACTTTTGAAATTCCGCGCTTATTCGGTGAACAAGTGCTAACTATTCGTTCTTATGATGATTCCGGCATTCCGGATTCATTTCTAATTCATCATTCGGAAAGCAACTATCATTATGAGTCTGCACAAGTGATGTATGAATTCGATAAAATTATCATTAACGGTGAAAGAGATTCACTCCGCTCTTTTCTCCAGGAAACTTTTAATAAATCTGACGATTCTCTTATTTTCCAAACCCCGGAAAACAATAGTTTCTATTCTTTTACAGGAAACGGAGTCATTTATCTGAACAGCTTTAATGATATTGAATTTCCCTACGGAATGACCGTATATGAGAATAGACATTTGTTCATACATAATGATCAGTTAATTGAAAGCGATAGTACACCTGTTGCTTTGGCTTGTGGAAACCGGAAGTTATCCGAACATTTTCTAAAATATCTTTTCGGACTAATAAACAGTCAATTCAAAGAATACCTGGGAATTCATTCGGTTAAAATCATGAAAGCAAACACTTGTTTATTAGAAATTCAATACGATGAAAAGGAAAACGAATGGAAACATTATCGTTCACAAAGCCTGCTCAACCTTATTTCTAACAGGGAAATCATCCTTGCATTTCAAAACATCACTGCCTAAAGATCCAAAAGTTTCTATCTGAAACACCCATAAACAAACTGTTTTTAATCTAAACCGAATAAGTTTCCCCGTCTTCAACAACGGTTACATTTTCAAAAATGACTGCTGCCTCCTCGCGGTGTTTCAAGCCGTTTTCATAACGCGCACTCAGGTGACCCAACAGTAATTTTCCGACCTCTGCCTGTTTTGCAATGATGGCTGCCTGCTCTGCAGTGGTGTGAAACGTTTGTTTTGCCCTATCCAGTTTGTCGTTCAGAAAAGTAGCTTCGTGGTAAAGCAAATTTGCTCCTTTGATATATTCCACGATTCGCTCATCGAAAATAGTATCGGAGCAATACGCATAAGATTTACTCGGTTTTGCAGGAAAGGTATATTCCTCTGCGTAGATTATTTCCCCCGATTCAAGCTCCACATCCAATCCCTGCTTTAACTTCGGGATCAGGGTAAGCGACAACCCGGCTTCTTCAAAACGCTCGGCATTCAGCTTGCGTTCTTTCGGTTTTTCCTTGATCAGGAAACCATTTGTGGGGATCCGGTGATTCAAAGGAAAAGTCCAGACCTCAATCATTTTGTCTTCAAAAAGCAACCGGTGTTCTTTTCCGTTTAATGCAACAAAATTCAGATCGTATCCCAGTTTCGTTCCACCTACTTCCAATTGCAGTCGAATGATTTGCTCCAGTTCTTCCGGGCCATAAATGGTTATTCCTTTGTCTCTTCCCAATAAATGCAAAGAGCTAAGCAAACCTACCAATCCGAAAAAATGATCTCCGTGAAGATGCGAGATTAAAATATGAGTGATCTTTTGAATATGAACATGGTACCTGCGCAGCTGAACTTGTGTTCCTTCTCCACAATCGATCAGGATGTGGCGGTCGTTACAGTAAACATATTGGGAAGTTGGATTTCTGTATGAAGTGGGCAATGCTGCTCCGGACCCCAATATGGTTACTTCAAAGTTCATGATTTCAGATCAGTACTGATTTTGCTTCTTCCAGCGTTTCTGAAATGGAAAGCACTTTGTCCAATTGAGCAATACGGATCATTTTTGCCACATTTTCCTGTAAACCGCACAAAATAAATTGTCCGTTCGTATCCTTGCACAAACGGTTTGCAGTTAAAATAGCCGATAATCCGGATGAATCACAGTACCGACTCTTTGAAAGGTCCAGGATTATCGAATTTACTCCATTCTTATTCAGAAGAAGTAATTCGCTTTTCAAATCCGAAGCATTCGAAGCATCCAATTTTTCAACGGAAGACTGAATGACCGTAAAGTTGGTATCTTGTGAAATAATAAAATTCATGTTGCCACTGAGTTTATCAAATGTAACAAATTATTTTTTCCCGGGGGCTGAAAACAAAAAGACTTTTAACGACCGATCTTTGCTGCAAGCAGGTAAATAACTGCCATTCTCACTGCTACCCCATTTTCAACTTGCTGAAGAATAATGGATTGCTTTGAATCCGCTACATCGGAAGTAATTTCAACGCCACGGTTGATCGGTCCGGGGTGCATGACGATAATTTCCTTGTCCAGACTGTCCAGGATTTCTTTATTCAATCCATATTGCATGGAATATTCTCTCAAGCTTGGGAAGTATTGAATATCCTGTCTTTCAAGCTGAATGCGCAACATATTCGCTACGTCGCACCATTCAAGCGCTCTTCTCAGGTTGTGTTCCACTTTGATTCCCAACATATCAATGTATTTCGGGATCAGTGTTGTTGGTCCGCAAACCATCACTTCAGCGCCTAATTTCTGCAACGTGTAAATGTTCGATAGAGCAACCCGTGAATGCAGGATATCCCCCACAATTACCACTTTCTTTCCTTCCACAGAACCCAATCTTTCACGGATCGAAAATGCATCCAGCAAACCTTGTGTCGGGTGCTCGTGTGTTCCGTCTCCGGCATTGATCACACAGGTATTCGTTCTTTCGGAAAGGAATTTTGCAGCTCCCGGGTTCGGATGGCGCATTACCACCATGTCCACTTTCATGGAAAGGATGTTGTTTACCGTATCGATCAGCGTTTCGCCTTTCTTAACGGAACTGGAACTTGCGGAAAAATTGACCACATCGGCAGAAAGTCTTTTTTCAGCGAGTTCAAATGAAAGCCGTGTACGGGTAGAATTCTCAAAAAACAGGTTGGCAATGGTGATATCCCGAAGTGAAGGAACTTTTTTAATTGGCCGATTAATAACTTCCTTAAAACTATCTGCTGTTTTAAAGATCAATTCGATATCCTGACGAGTCAAGTCTCGAATTCCAACTAAATGATCAACACTTAAATGCTCCATTATTCGGGTGTATACAATACAATTTTATCCATTCCTTCACTGTTCTTCCATTCCACCGTTACGCGTTCGGAATCGAGTGTATCTACAGCTTTTCCAACATAATCTGCCTGAATAGGCAAATCGCGCTGAAATCTGCGGTCTATCAATACCATTAGTTCAACTCTGAGCGGTCTACCAAATGCCATCAAGGCGTCCAGTCCCGAACGAATCGTTCTTCCGGTGTATAAAACGTCGTCAACCAGAACTACGTTTTTTCCTTCTATCGTAAAATCAATGTTTGTGACATTCGGAATCAGCGGTTTTTCTCTTCTTCTGAAATCATCGCGGTAGAAAGTGATATCCAGCTGTCCGCAAATAATTTTCTCCTGTCTGACAGACTCCAAAATTTCTTTCAATCTTTCGAGCACAAAAATTCCTCTCGGCTGCAATCCGATCAATACAGTATTGGAGAAATCATCGTGATTTTCGATTAATTGATAAGCAAGACGGTTCATGGTTAATTGAACCTGCTGTTCATCTAAAATGACTTGCTTTTCCATTGAGACAAATTTAATAAAAGGATTCAATTCATCAACCATTTTTTGGTTTTTATCTGTCAAAACTAAATCGTTTTAAACTTATTCTTTCTTTTATGAAAAGATTAAAAATCAATTTTTTACCGTTCAATCAATAAAGTAAATATTTTACTCATTTTTTATTGATTTAAGAAAAAGATAACGTACATTTGAGACAAGATCTAAAGAATTTTCACATTTTTCTATTTCATATTGTAAAATTGGAATTTAGATGTCGGAAGATATTTACTTTTTCATAGGGTTGGTTATTGGTTATAAATTTTGAAACGTAAATCCGGCATCTATATTCCATTTTATCCGCCTTTTCGCTTCGTTTTATACCCTTCTTTGGTCAAAATTTCAATAATTTTATCTCTAAAAGATCCCTGGACGATTATTTCACCGTCTTTTGCAGTTCCTCCTACTCCACATTTTGATTTCAGTAATTTTCCCAATTCTTTCAGATCTTCATCCGAACCGATAAATCCTTCTATCAGTGTCACTTCTTTTCCTGCACGTTGTTTTTTGTCCAGCGAAACATACAGCAACTGCTTCGAAGGTTCCAGCGTTTCCTGCTCTTCATTTTCTTCGGATTCATACGAGAAATCAGGATTAGTGGAATAAACAATGTTTACCCGGTCTTTGTTCTTTTTACTCATTTGTATTTTTCAATTAATGTTGCTTTAATGTCGTCTGTCAATAAATAATCGGGGAATTTATTGAATGCACTCTTGATCCCCTTCGGAGAACGAACATCGTATAATATTACTTCTTTTCCAAGAGATTTAACAGCATTCACATCCGAAATTGTGATCGCTGAGTTACGAAATGAAGCGCCATCCGAGATCAGTGCATTTGCATTATTCAAAAATTGCGCAGCATCTACCGCATCGCAATACACAGTATAGCCCAGGCTTTTCATGGTTGGCACAAATCTGCCCGAATTGGTTATGAAGCCTAATTTTCCATTGTTAAAATACGCATTTGCCTGCTGCATTGCCTGAAGCAAACGAGCGGAATCAATCAGGGTTACTCCGGTTCCATCGGATTCTTTGAGGTCAACTATTAAATAGGTTCCTCTCAGGTCAGCCGGTAAATCCTGGAGCCGAATCAGTTGCTCTTTTTCCAAAGTTCTGTAATGAAGTCCGCTCAAATATGCGTCATCTCTCTGCGCCACAGCTCCCGTTCCTATTGATTCTTCATCCAGTTTCAAATCGTGAAAAAGCCATAAAGTGCCGTCTTTCGAAAGCTGTACATCCACTTCAATCATCGGGACATTTTCAAAACTCAGTGCGTATTTGTATGCTTCCAGGGTATTATCGTGGTAATTACTGCTGGAAATTTCCAATCCGGCACAGGCATGACCACCAATTTTGGTAGCCGGAAAGCGGTCTTCCTTCTTTTGACAGGAAAAAAGAAAAAACGCAGCCAGGATCGATAGGACAAGTCTAAAATTCATAGTAATATGCAATTTCAGCAAAATAATTCCACATAAAAAAACGGCTGTTCCTGGCTTCGTATGCATCGTATTTCCATTCTATCGCCGGACCAATTCCTCCGGTAAATGCTATTTTATTTTTCTTTCCAACTGCCAATCTTCCTCCCAAAAACCCTTCTGTAGTATGAATAAACGGATTTTTACCGGGAGATTGGGTATTCAGCAGTGAGTAAGAAACACGCATCAAAGGAGCAACCGAAAACCAATCAGTCACACGAAACCGATACGAAAGATCGTACCCGGTACCTGGCATAAATTGTCCCTGGAGAATCGTTTTGGCAACTCCAAATCCAAAAAAGACTTCGTGTGTGAGTTTCTTTTTGATCAACTGACCGCGAACGTGAAGAAATAAATCCTGGGGGTGATAGCCTAAATCTGCTCCGAGTGCATATTTTGCAGAATCCTGGCTCCTTGCCAAAGAAGAACTGAAAAGTAAGACCAAAAAAGCAAGTCGTTGAAACATGCTTCAAAAATAACCGAATGCTTTAGCTTAAACTAGAGTTTCGGGCACTTTTTGCAGTGGTAACCTTTTCTTTTGTATTTCTTACAACAATCTTTCTTTTTGTCGCAAGAACAATTACTGCATGTGAACAGAGGTAAAATCGTTTGCTGGGAGGAAACTTCTTTTTTAACCATCTTTATTTAGACTAATTCTAGACAAAGGTAAGCTTAGAAAATCAATTCGCAATGATTGTTCAAAAATTATTTGTTAATTAAGTACATTGAGCAGAGTTGAAGTGAACTTTTGATCAATCTCGCTTATTCACTGAATAAGTGAGCTGCCAATCGAAAAACGTGCATGTGGGCATTGACAATATCGCGGACATCTTTGCTGTATCCCCCGCCCATACTGCACACTACGGGAAGTGAGCGTTCTTTTGCCAGACTGAGTACGAACTCATCTCTTGAACGAATTCCGTTTTGGGTAATCCGGAGTTTCCCCAGTTTATCCGACTCCAAAATATCTACTCCGCACTGGTAAAAGATAAAATCCGGATTGAACTCATTTAAAACAGCAGATAATTCAGATTTCAGTATTTCCAGGTACGAATGGTCTTCCAGGTAGGTTTCCAGGTGGATATCCCTGTCCGATTTTTCTTTGTGCAGGGGATAATTTTCTCCGCCGTGCATACTGAAAGTGAATACTTCCGGAACGTCCTGGAAAATTTCTGCTGTTCCGTTCCCCTGGTGTACATCCAGGTCTATGATCAAAATCCGGTTGAACAGGCCTTTTTTCAACAGCCATTTGGCAGCAATCGCCTGATCGTTCAGCAAACAAAATCCTTCTCCCCGATCAGTAAACGCATGATGGGTTCCTCCTGCAATATTCAAAGCTATTCCGCCGTTCTTCACAGCTTCTGCACACAAACGGGTTCCTTCCATGATCCTGAGCTCACGTTCGATCAACTCTTTGTTGTGGTCAAAACCACTCACACGTTGTTCCCTGGGAGTACAATCCAAATTGATCAGTTTACTGATGTATTCTTTAGAATGAACTTCCTCAACAATGGCAAGATCGATCAATGCCGGCTGAAGAAATTCCCGTTCTTCCACAATCCCCTCGTATTGCAGTTGCTGATAGATCAAACCGTACTTCTCCATCGGGAAGCGATGTGTACTGGGTACAGCATGTATGTACGAAGGATGATAAGCTACAAAAAAAGACATGTTACTGGATTCTGTCCACGTCTGTTGAAATGGTGAACAGCATCTGGTCGTCACTAACCGGCATGAACTGATAGTTCAACTGGGTTTTGGATTTCATTCGCATGGTAATAAACCCAAGCCCTGCTCCGCCTTTATCGGAAATCAAACCGTTATTCAGTGTTTCCAGGTAGAATGATTTCACAGCTTCTTCATCCATGGAATTCAATCGGTCAAGATAGGAAGACAGTTTTTCCTTTTCGGAAATATCCGTTAGATTTCCCAAAGCAATGCGATAGGCTTTTTCGTTATAAGCAACAATGATCAACGCCTGCTGTTCATTATCCCACTTTTTGCCATGGATCAGGATGTTTTGAAGCCCTTCGATCAGAATGGAGAAAACCCGTTTTACCAATGGTTTTTTATCACCTGCGGAAATCATAAAGTCTTCCGTGTTTTCAGTGAAACTATTCACCAGGTCCTGGTTCAAAGGTCCGAAATGAGCAACCTGAACAGAATTAAAATGATTCTCCTTCACATCCTGGATCCAGGATGTTAATATCGTTTTGGGTTCTATGTGAAGTGTACCAGGCTGCATCAACTGTTAACAGTCAGTAAATATAACAAAGCAAATACGATAATATCTTAATCAATGAGCAAATGAACATTTCCTTGCCACATTTTACCGTCCACAGTTATTAATTGGTAGAAATAAACGCCATCTTGCAGTTTTTCGCCGGTAATGTCAATTCCACCCCAATCGTTTTTGTAATTATCTGTTGCAAAAACAATGTTCCCCCAACGGTTCTGAATATACAACTTCGTGTTCGGTTTCAGGTTCGTAATGTAGAATTCATCGTTCGTATGATCTCCATTAGCCGTTACGATGTTCGGGATTTTCAGTTCTCCGAAAACCTGGAATGGCTTCGTGATAGAATCTATACAGCCATCTGCTGTTTCAACAATTAGTGTCATATTGTACTCTCCTTCCAAAACAGAATTATAGCTCACAGAAGATCCTGTTCCAAGCAAACCGGTTCCAACTAATGTCCAGCTATAGCTAACAAATGGTCCGCCTGTACTTGCATCCGTAAATACAATGATTTCTCCTGGTGAAGCAACCGGGTTAGAGATATCGAAGTTTGCATTTGGTATAGGTCCCGAACCAACTGTCAGTGCCGCACCGGTTGTCAGACATCCGTTTGCATCTGAAATAGTTAAGGTGTAAGTACCTGCTGTCAGATTTGTCAGATTTAAAGTTGTCAAAGGAGTTCCCGACCAGGAATACGTAAAAGGTCCGTTCCCTGTAACCAGGATTCCGCTGATCCCGCCGTTATTTCCAACACAGCTTTCATTGGTAATTACCACGTTGCTTTGATCGATCGTTGAAGGAGGTACAATGCCAACAAAGATGGTAGCATTTGCCTGGCAACCTGCATTGTCAGTTACTGTCAAAATGTAATTTCCCGTTGTCAGATTGGAAGCATCCAATGTATTCTGAGCAGGTGAACTGTTCCATGCATAACTGTACGGAAGTGTTCCACCGGAAACGGTGATTCCGCTTATCGACCCGGACCCTACTCCACAGTTATCGTTCGTAACTACTACGCTGTTCGTGTTCAAAGTCAAACCGGATGTACTTGTCACCGTAAATGTTTCCTGGATCGAACAGTTTTGATCATCTGTTACTGTAATCGTGTAACTTCCCGCTCCCAGGTTTGTATTGTTCAGAGTAGTGACGTTATTTGACCACGAAACGGAAGGATTGATTCCTCCAACTATCTGTAATCCGGTGATCGAACCTGTATTCCCGATACATCCTGTTTGTGTAATTACCAGCGAATTTTGATCCAAACTCAATGCTACTACAGCATTTACTACAAAAGGGCCTGCATTCGCAGTACATCCGTTTGCATCTGTTACAACCAAATTATAATTTCCGGGTGATAAATTTGTCTGGTTTAATGTCGTACTTACGGTTCCATTCCATGTATAAGTCAAAGGTCCGGTTCCGGTAGCCGTTAACCCTGAAATTGTACCGTCATTCAAAGCACAGGTTTCCGGGGTAGTTTGAACATTTACCGAGTTTACCACCGGCCCTGGAGCAGATGTACCGATTACAATTGGTCCGTGAGTAGCCGTACAGTTATTTGCATCCGTAACAACCAGTGTGTAATTTCCTGCTGACAATCCTGTTTGATCTAATGAAGTTGAAACAGTTCCGTTCCAGGTATAAGTCAACCCGGTTCCTGTTGCAGTAATCCCGGTAATACTTCCGTTAGGCTGTCCACAAGTGGTGCTGTTGACAACCATGTTTGTTACATTGATTGACGGACCTGATGAAGAACCAACATTAAATGGTCCTGCAGTTGCAATACAGCCAAAAGCATCCGTTACCACCAATCCATAAATTCCGCCCGGAATATTGTTATGATTTAAAGTCGGGCTAACTGCCAAATTCCAGGAATAAGTCAATGTACCTGAACCCGTTGCAGTGATTCCGGTAATTGAACCGTTACTACCTCCACATGTTTCATTCGTAATAACAACGTTGGTTGTATTAATGTTTGGCCCAGCAATATCATTGACTACAAATGGCCCAGCAGTTGCAGTACAACCCAAGTCGTCTGTAACTGTCAATGTGTAGCTTGCAGCCGGAACCGCAGCTAAATTTAAAGTTGCATGCCCACCCGGACTCCAGGAATAAGTATAAGGTGTTTGTCCTCCTGAAACCGTCAATCCTGAAATAGCTCCGTTCGATTGACCGCAATGAGCAGGTGTTATTACTACAGCCGCAGCATTAACAGCAGGTGCACCGGAAGCGCTGATTGCAACCGGTCCGTGTGATGCAGTACATCCATTGTTATCAGTTACTACTAAGTTGTAATTTCCTGAAGCAAGGTTAGCCTGGTTCAGTGTTGTTGTTACCCCGTTCCACTGATAACTTAAGCCCGTTCCTGTTGCAGTAATTCCTGTAATTGCTCCATTATTCAAACCACAGGTGGTTCCGGCAACAACCATATTAGTTGTGTTAATGGATGGGCCTGCAGCCTGTCCCACAGTAAGCGGACCTACTGAAGCCGTACATCCAACATTATCTGTTACGGTAAGACTGTAAGATCCTGCATTCAGGTTTGAAATATTCAAAGTGGTATGTGCACCGCCATTCCAGCTGTAAGTCAACCCCGTTCCGGTAGCTGTAATTCCAGTAATGGAACCATCACCGCCTGTACAAGATGCATTCGTTACAAGCACGTTTGTTGTATTGATAGTTGGTCCGCCCGCGGATCCGATCACATGTGGTCCGGAAGTAGCTGTACAACCGATTCCGTCAGTCACTGTAACCGTATAAGATCCCGCAGAAGCATTGGACAAGTTCATTGTAGGAGAAGTAACTCCGTTCCAGTCAATGGTGACTGTTGGAGCACCTCCGGTAGTAGTCAGCCCTGTGATTGAACCACCGGAAGAACAGGTTGCATTGTTTACCACTGCTGTTCCTGAAATAGTTGGTCCGCCCACTGTAACCGTAACAGGTACTCTGAAACTTCCATCAGGGCAAAGACCGACATAATACGTAGTTGTGGCGGTAAGAACCGGAGTTGTAAATGTCAATCCTGTACCTACCTGAGTTGTTCCGGTATAACTTGTAAACCACCCGATATTTGCATTGGTAACATATGCAGGTAGCGCTCCCTGAATTGTTACCGAAAGGTTTGCTGTGTTACCTGAACAAATAGATGCATTGTTCGGGATAAAATTATAGTAATTATAATTGGACATGCTTACTCCTGAACTACCATTCGTTGCCCCATTAGGTGGAAAACCACCTGCAACTGTCGGTGAGTTTGCAACGATATTGGTAACGCCTGATGTTATCACAACGCCTGAATTTCCGCCGTTAACGGATGGCACCGAAGCACTTGAAGAAATGTGGACAAAACCGCCACCTCCACCACCACCCGGACCATCAGCTTCTACTCCGGGATGACCTGTTGCAAATGAAATGGCATTATTTCCCCCGTTTCCACCGGTTGCACTGAGCGCTATTGAAGCTGGAATAGTAGTACCATTCGAAATGATAACAGATCCTCCCCCCCCGGCACCACCGGCACCATCTACTCCTTTTTTATTTGTCTGCGGTGAAAAGGGGTTATAAGAAGGCGTCTCATTATTCGGATTTGACTTTTGTCCGTTTTCACCGTTCGCTTCAATAATACCAGTTCCGGTAATAGTTCCAAACGATTTAATAAAAACGATACCTCCACCGTTTCCACCGCTTCCTCCCTGGTTCGCATCCATCTCTCCGGCTCCACCGCCACCGCCCATGAATACACGGGTACCGTCATAAGTTAAGGGATGACCTCCGAGCCCTCCTTCTGTTCTTCTATAATCTACTCCCCATCCGGTAGCATTTGGGCCTACAACGGCCTCATCCCGGTCTGTTTGAGCTCCGGAATATCCACCACGGCCTCCACCGGAACTCGGTGTAGTTGCCATACCTGCTTGTTCCAGGTTCCAAAAAACGGCATATCCAGGAACAGGAACTCCTTTTCCGTTATACATTCCTGAACCGACATTGGAACCTCCGCCACCACCGGCATTTTTCCAGTTTCCGCCACCGCCGCCATTGGCCGGTGCGCCCAGTCCATATCTTGAATAAAGTGTTGCATACTCGCCGGCAGGTGATCCTCCGATACTTTCACCTTTTTCACCACCATCTTCCCGGTTAGAAAATGCAGGCTTTCCCACCGATGTTGCATTTCCGGCAGGTCCTCCGGAAAAATTGTCCTTAATTCCACCTCTAAAACCAAACCCGGAAGCACTAATACGGGAATTAGCACCCAAATTTAAAATACCACTTACCTCCAGTGCAACCACACCTCCGATTGTTCCATTCCATGCTGTCGGAACGATAGACATATTGGGATTTAAAGTCAGGTTAGCAAGCCTTGGCACGCGCACAACCTGGATGTGACCTGAACTCAGATAAGGGTTTTTTAATGCACAACGAACATTGATGATTGTTGATCCTGAAACAGAGATCACCTCGGCGTATTCATATTTTCCGGAACTATTATAATTTGTCACAGTTCCCCAATCTGGTCTGTAGTTATTTTCATTACCCGGGTCAAACATCGCAGCATTTGCCAATGTATAGTTAAAACCCCAACCAACCACGGGATAAGTGCTGATATCCATAGTAGCTCCCTGCATCTGAACGATCATAATGAGATCACCCGGTGCAAGGGTTGTGGTGAAATAGGCGTTTGTCAACGAGTTATTGTCTACGGTAATGGATGTTGCATTCATAGCAATATCAGCAGTTGCATAGGTATATGCATTTAGTACCGTATTTGCCCCTGTAACAGTGTAATTACCGTTTTTAGCCTGCTGACTGAAAGAAAAATTTGCAAGGGAAAGTAGTAGTATGGAGAGAAGAATAGGTCTCATGGTATGTATCAATTTGGATATAACTCGTTATCATAGGAGACGCCAAATTATACAAAAGGTTGTAAATTTTGTTATATTTTCTTAGATATTTCTCTCATGATATAGCTCACCGCCGGGCATACTTCCATGTTCTTTCTCGTAAGCGGTAAAATCTGGTACATATTCTTCCGGTCTGTATGAGGATATTCCCTGCATGCAAGTGGCCTGTCTTCGTAAACAGAACAGTAATTATCAGCACCCAAAAACGGACAGGGAGCGGTTTGAAGCACATAATCGCGGTCTTCGTCTATTTTCAGGTAAGTATCAATGAATTTGCTTTCGGTCATGCGCACTCTTTTCGACAAGCGTTTGATATCCACATCTCTGAAAATAGGGCTTGTGGTTTTACAGCAATTGGCACATTCCAGGCAGTCTATTTTACGGAATGCTTCCTGGTCTAACTGATGAAAGTGCTCATCCAACGTTCGGTTATTGACCTTTTTGGCCTTTTTGATCCATTTCGTATAGAATTCTTTCTCGGCCTTTCCATAATCGGTTAATTCTTTCAAATTCATGGTACAAAATTAATAGAAACGGATGCTGAATTTTAAAGTATTGTTTAATTTAGTACGGAAGACTTATGGAAAAATTTGATTTGGTTATTATTGGCGGAGGTCCGGCGGGTTATGCTGCTGCGATGCGCGGAATAGATTTCGGGAAACGTGTCTGCTTAATTGAAAAGGATCGTGTGGGTGGTGCAGGCGTTTATAACGGAGCGCTTTCCTCCAAAACCTTATGGGAGATTTCCCAAAAAGTAGCGTCAGTAAATGATACGATCGGTGGAAAAGGAAGAGAGAAATTTTATCTTTCCTGGCAGGATGTTGATGCCACTGTTGACGAAGCAGTTTTCGAACGTAAATTCCAGTATTCCTGCCATTTGAAGCTACTTCAGGCAGAAACTATGAACAAACTGCTGACCTACGAACGCGGAACTGCAAGCTTTATTTCCCCGCACGAAGTGGAGATTGTTCAACACGATGGTGACCGCACCGTTGTTTTCGGCGAGAATATCATCATTGCCAGCGGAAGCAGACCCCGAAAAATGCCGAATGTCAATGTGGATGAACAAACTATCCTGACCAGTGACGGAATCGAGAACCTGGCCAATTACCCTAAAAGCCTGGTGATCGTAGGTGCCGGAGTAATTGGTTGTGAATACGCCACAATCTTTTCGAATTTCGGGAAAACAAAAGTTTACCTGATCGACCGTGCGGATCGCATTCTTCCTTTTGAAGACACGGACATCTCAAACATTGTAAGTGAAAACCTGGAAGAAAAAGGAGTAACGATTCACCACAACGCGCAACTGGAAAGGCTTGAAAATTTGGGATCCGAGGTCGAATACGAATTGAGTTATCCGGATGGTACGCGGGAAGTTATCCGTGTGGAAAAAGCACTGCTTTCGATAGGCCGCGTTCCGAATATAGAATCTCTGAAAATGGAAAATGCCGGGGTTTTGATGTCAAAACGCGGTCAGCATATCGGTGACGATGATACCGTTACGAATGTTCCGCATATTTACGCTGTAGGTGATGTTTCCGGAAGAATCGCTTTGGTAAATATGGGCGAAATCGAAGCACGTCATGCGGTGGAAAGAGCTTTCGGAACGATCCGTGAAAGACTGAGTTACGACAATGTTTGCACAATCATGTTTCTACAGCCGGAAGTGGCAGCAGTTGGGATTAATGAATTACAATGTATTGAAAAGAACATTCCTGTAAAAGTCGTGAAAATCGATTATTCGGTCATAGCTAGGGCAATTGCCATGCGGAAAACAGAAGGGTTCTTCAAAATTATCGTTACAAACGACAGCGAAATGAAGGTACTTGGAATGCGCGCGGTTGGTGAGCATGCTTCAACGGCCATTCAAACCATCGGGCTGATCATGAAACTGGGATTACCGATCCATGTTATTTCCGAATTGGTACATCCGCACCCTTCCATTGCGGAAGGAATCCAGGAATGCGTGAGAATGCTTTTGAACCGATCCTTATTCAAATCATCTGTATTTAAAGACAAATTGGCTTGTTACTCACTGGTAGACGGAGTTCAGACACCGTTGGAACGACTTTAAAATTGAAAATTGATAAAGTCTTTTCAATTCTCACTTTTACATTTTCAATTTTGTCTACTTTCCTTTAAGGTCCATTGCCTTCAATGTATTCATCATCAAAGAAGCAATGGTCATTGGGCCTACTCCACCGGGAACCGGCGTAATCGCTGAAGTTTTCGGAGCTACGTCCTTGAAATCCACATCTCCGGCCAATCTCCAGCCTCTTTCTCTTGTAGCGTCTTCGATTCGTGTTGTCCCCACATCAATTACTACGGCTCCTTCTTTCACCATGTCAGCAGTAATGAATCCCGGGATCCCGACAGCTGCCACCAGGATGTCTGCCTGGGAACAAATTTCTTTGATATTTTCAGATTTCGAATGGACCAATGTCACGGTGCAATTTCCCGGATCTGTATTTTTCCCCAGAAGCAGGCTCAAAGGTGTTCCCACAATATTGCTTCTTCCAACAACTACGCAATTCTTTCCTGCAGTCTTAATTTTAAAACGGCGCATCAATTCCACGATTCCCGCAGGAGTTGCAGGAACGAATCCGGGAATGTTCAGCATCATATTCCCCACATTGATCGGGTGAAAACCGTCCACATCTTTTTTCGGATCGATCGTTAAGGTCACTTTCATTTCATCGATGTGATCCGGAAGCGGAAGCTGAACAATGAACCCGTCGATGCTTTTATCTTCATTCAAAGACTGGATTTTCTTCAAAAGCGTTTCTTCCGTAATTGAATCGTCGTAACGGATCAGGGTACTTTCAAAACCGATCTCCTCACATGCTTTCAATTTATTATTAACGTAAGTCACTGAACCTCCATCTCTTCCAACCAGGATTGCTGCCAGATGCGGAATTTTCTTTCCTGCCGCTTTGCGTTCTGCAACCTGTATTGCCAGTTCTTTTTTGATGATCTCGGAAGCATCCTTACCACTTAATATCTGCATGTTGTGATTTTTTTTGCAAATATAAGGCTTACATCGATTTAGTAAGCAATTTAATCTGATTAGAAATAAAATGTTTTGTGAAATTTTTGAAAAAATAATTGATTTGACAATTAAATTATCACGCAAAATTCTGTTTTACTCAACGAGATGCTAAGTTTAATCAAAGAGTATTTTTTGAATCCAACCTATTCTTTCATCCAGCGTCTTTTAAGTAGAAACGACAAAACCAAATGTCATGGAAAACAAAACTAAGAAACGCTTTATTCAAACCTCTGCAATCCAGCAAATTAATGAAGCCACGATTGTTTTGAGGCATTTTATTGAACTCAGTGCAAAATTGCTGCCTTTTTTCAATGAGTTATCCAAAAAAAGCATCCTGCTGCCGCAAGAAGAAAGTGATCGGAACAAGATCATTGAAGTTTATCAGAATTACGGTTTCGATACCAGCACTTCTGAAATCCTGATGCAGTCGGACATTTTGGATATCATTCAGCAAACATTCAAAGCCATCGAAAAACGCAAACCCGGAAAAGATTCCGATTCGGACAAATTGATGAACGTATTCCAGAAAAAACACGAGCAATTGGTGCATAACTGGAAACAAACAGATATTAACTAGAGAATTACGAATTACTTATTCAAAAATTAGGAATTCGGAACTCGGCATTCGGAATTAATCCTTGATCCACCCGTAAATCCAGGTATTTGAAAAGTTCACAGGATTGATCACCCGGTTTTCTTCCTCCACAGGTGCACCATGCACAATCACGAAACGCCATTTTCCTTTCTCCGCCAGGACAGAATAAACAGTAGAATCCGGATAATTGGCAATGATATTTTTCTCTGACCTTCTCGGCCATGCCGCCTGGTTGATTTCATCCGGAGACCAGCGAAGGGTTGTTTTTTCAGTCGTTTTTCGGAATTTTCCTGAGAAAGTAGATTTTTCCGGGAAAAACTTCCCTTTCATATTGGTATCACGACCTAAAAAATAACGTTTGATCATCGTGATCTTGTTCTTCACCATGCGAAGCCGGTTCAAATTATGCGATGCATTTTCACAACATGGGTATTGGTGATGATAAAGCAATACTTCTTTCGTATTCGGATGGATCTTATAAGCCATCAGGTATCCCATTTCGTTGTAAACCGGAATTACCTCCCCTTTTACAGTCGTAAAGATCAGCAACTGTTCTTTTTCCCTTTCTTCACTACCGTATCCGTTGAAGATCAACTCGGGGATCTGGTCGTTATTGAGGTCGATCAGCTGGTACAAAGATGCAAACTGCTTGTAATAATTCACGAAAAGTGCCGACGGATCGTAAGCTTTCGTCCCGATATGATCCAGCATATCATTGTTGAAAAGGAACTCCACCATTTTTGCTTTCAGGGCTTCATTCTTCACCTGGATTTTTGAAAAATCCGTTTCCGGATCTGCAATAAAAACTTTCGCGTCCACACGTGTCATTTCTACATAACTGAATGCAGATGCAGAAAACCCGAAGGCAGCCAGGAACAAACTTACTTTTAACCTCATAATCAACAGATAAAAAAGGGACATTCTCAACTGATGAATGTCCCTGTCTTTTATTTAGAATTCGCTAACTTACTTTTTTGCAGCTTTTTTGCTTTTTTCGATCGTAATCTTCAAAGCTGTGTTTGCATCGTCGATATCCAATACAATGGAATCTCCTTCGTGCAGGTTTGCTTTGATGATTTCCTCTGCCAACGGATCTTCAATGTATTTTTGGATCGCTCTTTTCAAAGGACGCGCACCGAATTTCTCATCATACCCTTTATCCACAATGAAATCTTTCGCTTTCTCTGTCATGGAAGCATGGTATCCCAACACTGCGATACGATCAAACAATTTCACCAATTCCAGGTCGATGATCTTGTGAATATTTTCTCTCGTTAATGAGTGGAAAATGATCATATCATCAATACGGTTCAGGAATTCAGGTGAGAACGCCTTTCTCAACGCATTCTGGATCACCAGTTTGGCATTGTCATCACGCTGCTCGGTCTGTGATTTTGTTCCGAAACCAACTCCGGTACCGAAATCAGCCAGTTGACGTGCACCGATATTGGAAGTCATGATCAGAATCGTATTCTTGAAATCGATCTTACGGCCCAAACCATCTGTCATGTGTCCATCATCCAAAACCTGCAACAGCAAGTTGAATACATCCGGATGCGCTTTCTCGATCTCATCCAACAAGATGATCGAATAAGGCTTACGTCTAACTTTTTCAGTCAGCTGCCCACCTTCTTCGTAACCAACGTATCCCGGAGGCGCTCCAACCAGTCGGGAAATTGAGAATTTCTCCATGTATTCAGACATATCGATACGAATCAACGCATCTTCCGTGTCGAACAGGTATTTCGCCAATACTTTTGCCAATTGTGTTTTACCAACTCCTGTTGGCCCTAAGAAGAAGAATGAACCGATCGGCTTGTTCGGATCTTTCAATCCGGCTCTGTTTCTTTGGATCGCTTTCACCACCTTCTCAACAGCTTCGTCCTGGCCGATCACTTTTCCTTGCAATTCATTCGCCATGGTAGCCAATTTACCCATTTCGGTTTGAGCTACACGTGTAACCGGAATTCCGCACATCATGGAAACCACTTCTGCTACATCTTCTTCGGTTACAACCACACGCTTCGCTTTGGAATCTTCTTCCCAGCGTTTTTTAGCCTCTTCCAAACGGTCCTGAAGCTTGCGCTCGGAATCACGTAATTCAGCTGCTTTTTCGTATTGCTGTGATTTAATGACTTCGTTCTTCTGATCTTTCAACTCTTCAATTTCCTGCTCGATATCGATAATATCCTGTGGAACATTGATGTTGGTAATGTGTACACGCGATCCTACTTCGTCCATTGCGTCAATTGCCTTATCCGGTAAATGTCGATCGGTAATGTAACGCTCAGTCAATTTCACACAAGCTGCTAATGCTTCATCCGTATAAGTCACCATGTGGTGATCTTCATAACGCTCCTTGATATTGTTCAGGATCTGGACTGTCTCATCGATGCTTGTCGGTTCGATCAATACTTTCTGGAAACGGCGCTCTAAAGCTCCATCCTTTTCAATGTATTGTCTGTACTCATCCAAAGTTGTTGCACCGATTGCCTGCATTTCTCCGCGTGCCAAAGCCGGTTTGAACATATTGGAAGCATCCAGTGAACCGCTTGCGCCACCCGCACCGATAATGGTGTGGATTTCATCGATGAACAAAATGATATCCGGGTTCTTTTCGATTTCGGACATCACTGCTTTCATGCGCTCTTCAAACTGACCGCGGTATTTTGTTCCCGCAACCATAGATGCCAGATCCAATGAAACAATGCGTTTATTGAACAACACACGGGAAACCTTGCGCTGAACGATACGCAATGCCAATCCTTCGGCAATCGCACTCTTTCCAACTCCCGGTTCTCCGATCAGGATCGGGTTATTCTTTTTTCTGCGCGACAGGATCTGAGACACACGCTCAATCTCCTTCTCACGTCCAACAATCGGGTCCAGTTTCCCGGCCTCTGCCATTTTCGTTAAGTCACGACCGAAATTATCCAAAACAGGTGTTTTCGATTTCGGGTCAGTTGATTTTCGCTGGCTTGCTCCAAATGTCTGATCTTCATCATCCGAAGAAGACGACATTTCTGCTCTTGGTAATTTATTTTCGTCGACCATATTCTCTAATTCCTCGTGAACTGTATTATAATTTACTCCATAGCGGTTTAGAACCCTGCAAACTACGGAATCTTCATCCTTTAACATCGAAAGTAACAAATGTTCCGTACCAATCATAGGGCTCTTGAACAATTTCGCTTCCAAATAAGTTATTTTTAACAAACGTTCTGCTTGTTTTACTAAAGGTATATTCGCTCCTACCGGCGAATTTGTCTTGGATGCCTCCAGTAAAGGTTTTTCCAATTCTGCTTTTAATTTCTGAAGATCCAGGTTGAATCCGCTGAGAATACGCACCGCATTCCCCTCTCCTTCCCTCAAGATTCCAAGCAAGAAATGTTCTACCCCAATAAAATCATTCCCCAAACGTAAAGCTTCTTCTCTACTGAAGCTAAGTACGTCCTTTACACGGGGTGAAAATTTTGCTTCCATAATTATCTTAATTTAAGATTCAGGTGCAATAGGTGCACCTTACAAATATACAAACGCATTAAATGTTAATAAGTGTATCGAAATAGCATTTTTTCACCGCTTTTTGTTAGTAAAATTAGTTCTCACCCTCTTTTTCGTAGCTTTAAAAAGGCTAATTTCGAAACTTGCTTTTAGCACGCAAATTTCGTGCATAATTTAAAACTATGACAAGATGGCAGATGGAGAAAAGATAATCCAGATTAACATCGAAGATGAAATGAAATCGGCGTACATCGATTATTCGATGTCAGTTATTGTATCCCGTGCACTTCCGGACGTTCGCGACGGATTTAAGCCGGTACACCGCCGTGTATTATATGGTATGCAGGATTTGGGAGTTTATTCCAACCGGCCATACAAAAAGTCAGCTCGTATTGTTGGAGAGGTATTGGGTAAGTATCACCCGCATGGTGACAGCTCTGTATACGACACCATGGTACGTATGGCACAGGACTGGTCGTTGCGCTATCCATTGGTTGACGGACAGGGAAACTTCGGATCTGTTGATGGAGACAGTCCGGCAGCAATGCGTTATACCGAAGCACGTTTGCGTAAGATCGCAGAAGAAATGCTGGGTGACCTGGATAAAGAAACGGTTGATTTCGCACCGAACTTTGATGACTCTTTGCAGGAACCTACTGTTTTGCCTTCCAAAATCCCGAACTTATTAGTAAACGGGGCCAGCGGTATTGCCGTAGGTATGGCAACAAACATGGCTCCTCACAATTTGGGAGAAGTTGTTGACGCTATTATTGGCTATGTTGACAATAAAGATATCGAGGACGAAGAATTACTGCAATTCGTAAAAGCACCTGACTTCCCAACCGGAGGTATTATTTACGGTGTAGACGGAGCGCGCGAAGCATTGCTGACAGGTCGTGGCCGCGTAGTAATCCGCGGAAAAGCAGAAATCGAAGAGTCAGGAGGCCGTGAGCAGATCATTGTTACGGAAATTCCTTACCAGGTCAACAAGGCAGAAATGATCAAGAAAACTGCCGAACTGGTAAACGACAAAAAGATCGAAGGTATTTCAGATATCCGTGACGAATCTGACAGAAATGGTATGCGAATCGTGTTTGAATTAAAACGCGAAGCAATTCCAAATGTCGTTCTGAACAAATTATATAAGTATACTGCGCTTCAAAGTTCATTCTCTATCAATAACATTTGTTTGGTAGACGGGAGACCTCGCTTGCTGAACCTGAGGGAAATGATTTCCGAGTTCGTGAAATTCAGACACGAAGTAGTTGTTCGCAGAACAAAATACGAATTACGTAAAGCAGAAGAACGCGCACACATTTTAGAAGGATTGATCATTGCTTCCGATAATATTGACGAAGTCATTGCAATTATCCGTTCATCCAAAAGCCCGGAAGAAGCACGTGAGCGTTTGATGGAGCGTTTTTCTTTATCAGACATTCAGTCACGCGCAATCGTAGAAATGCGTCTGCGTCAATTGACCGGACTGGAGCAAGACAAATTGCGTGCGGAATATGCTGATTTGATGGCTTTGATCACTGATTTGAAAGATATCCTGGAGCGTGAAGAACGCAGAATGCAAATTATCAAAGACGAATTGATCGATGTTCGCACCCGATTCGGTGATGCGCGTCGTTCACGTATCGAATACTCCGCTTCAGAAATGAAGATCGAAGATTTGATCCCGGATGAAGAAGTGGTGATTACCATTTCCCATGCCGGATATATTAAGCGTACCAATTTAGATGAGTTCAAGGTTCAGAGCCGTGGTGGAATGGGATCGAAAGGTTCTACCACACGCGACAAAGACTTCCTGGAGCATTTGTTTGTTGCTACGAATCACAATTACTTATTGATCTTCACCGAAAAAGGACGTTGTTTCTGGATGCGTGTGTTTGAAGTTCCGGAAGGAAACAAAACGGCAAAAGGAAGAGCAATCCAGAACTTGCTGAACATTGAGCAGGACGATAAGATCAAAGCCTATGTGAAAGTCAAAGATCTGACGGACAAAGAATACGTAGAGAACAACTTCATCGTGATGTGTACCAAACAAGGTATCATCAAGAAAACGTCGCTTGAAGCATATTCCCGTCCGAGAGCAAACGGTATCAACGCGATCACGATCCGCGAGAACGATGAATTACTGGAAGCAAGATTAACTGACGGAACCAATGAAATGGTTCTTGCAACTAAAGCCGGACGTGCCATCCGTTTCAACGAAGAGAAAGTTCGCCCGATGGGAAGAAATGCTTCCGGAGTACGTGCGGTAACGCTTCAAAGCGAAAAAGACGAAGTAGTTGGAATGATCTGTGTGAAAGACAACTCAGAAACGATCCTGGTTGTTTCGGAGAAAGGTTACGGAAAACGTTCGTTCCTGAACGATCCGGAAGACGGAGAGCCGGTTTACCGAATCACCAACCGTGGAGGAAAAGGTGTTAAAACCATTTCGATCACCGATAAAACCGGACCGCTTTTGGCAATCAAGACCGTAACGGATGAAGACGATTTGATGATCATTACCAAAGCCGGAGTTACGATCCGTATGCACATGGATACCATTCGTGTGATGGGACGTGCGGCTCAGGGAGTTCGTTTGATTAACCTGAAAGGTGCTGCGGCAATTGCAGCGGTAGCAAGAGTTCCTCGTTCGGATGAAGAAGATGAAGAATTCGACGGGGAAGAAGGAACGATCATTGACGGACCAACAGACGACACCGAAGAAACAATTGAAGGAAATTCAGAAGAATAAATTATGGAAAACGGTTCGGATTTGCATCTAAATGTCAAATTGGCATAAAAGTTGGAAACAAGAACACAGCAAATAAGAAAAAGCGTAGCTTTTGATAAAGATCAAGCGGCAGCGCGGATAATACGAAATTTAATATTTATGAACTATTTGAACATTACTATTAAAGGAGCAGTTTTAGCAGGAGTTTTAATGATTTCATCGCTTTCTTTCGCTCAGAAGAAATTCGAAACCGATGCGGCTTTGGCAGTACAAAGTTTTGAAAAAGCACAAGCTGCAGGAGACATCGTTGAAAGTAAAAAGCAGATCTTAAAAGCAAAAGAGGCAATCGATATTGCTGCTGCAAACCCGGATACGGAGAAAAGTCCGAAAACATTGTTCCTGAGAGGTGAAATCTACACCTACCTGCTAACTATCCAAATGCTTGGAGATGCGGAATTCAACAAGAATGTCCCTGAGAATGCTAAGGAAATTTCCATCAAATCTTATAAAGATGCTTACGATCTTTCCAATAAGTACGATGGAGATATCGAGAAAAGTGTAAACGTCATCAGACAAATGCTTTATGCAACAGGTTCAGCTGCATTTGATGCTAAAAAGTACAATGCGGCAATGACTTCCTTTGCTTCGGTGAATGATTACACGAATATTATCAATCAAATGGATACAATGGCTATCCATTATGCCGGTATTGCTGCTGAAAATGACACCAACTGGGTGAAGGCTGCTGAATTTTACAAAAAAGCTGCTGATGTAAACTACAAACCGGAGATCATTTACCGTTCAACTGCAATGGCTTATATCAAAGCAGGTCAAAACGAAAAAGCATTTGATTTCCTGAAGCAGGCAATTGCAAAATCTCCGAAAGACAAGCACTTATACTTTGCTTTGGGTACGATCGCAATGGAAATGAATGACGATAAAACGGTATTGGAAAATCTGAACAAAGCGGTTGAGATTGATCCTAAATATGCGGATGCTTACTACAATTTGGGGAGTTATTTCTCATCTAAAGGATTAGAGCTTCGTCAAAAAGCAAGCAACCTTCCTCCGAATGCGAAAAAAGAATCGGATGAATTACTTGCTCAAAGTTTGGAATTCTACGGTCTTGCAGTAGATCCATTGGAAAAATACATTGCTCTTTCTCCGAAAGATATAGATGTATTGAACAGCTTGGTGAAAATTGCACGTGCACTTAAGAACACCGAAAAAGAAGCAAAATACAAGCAAATGCTTGAGGCTGCAAAAGGATAAACAACTCAAAAACAATATAAAGAAGGCTTTCATTACGATGGAAGCCTTTTCTATTTTCAACCCTGCCATCCACTAAGGCGAAAATTTGCTAATTTGCCTGTTTGCCAAATGGCAAACCGATGGCTGAACTCCTTTTCACTGGACCCGAGTGTCAATAGAAGTTCGAGATCGTCAAAAGTGTAACCAATTCAAATTTCGGACGTTTAATACAAGCATCCCCTCTTTTTTGAATCCAAAGACAACCAGGAATTAACGGAAAATTAAATGTCCGCTTCCTGTAAAATGCCTATCTTAGCCATCCCAAATGAATTAACATGAAAAAGATAGTCATTCTCATCTGTTTATTTTTTGGTCTTAATTCCTTCGCTCAGTTAAGCGCTGTAAAAGGTAAGACTGCTTACAATTTTTGGCTGAACCTGCCGGATTCAAGTGTTTTAAACAACAATCCTCCTGTTCTTATTTTCCTGCACGGGAAAAGTTTAAGCGGAACGGATTTGAACCGGGTAAAAAAATACGGTGTCATTCACGAAATTGAAAAAGGGCGAAAAGTTCCTGCCATTGTAGTAGCTCCCCAGGTAGCATCCGGTTCATGGAATCCGGATAAAGTTTTGGAAATTCTTGAATACATTCAGAAAGAATATAAAACGGACACCAACCGCGTATATGTTTGCGGAATGAGCCTTGGTGGTTACGGAACGATGCATTTTGTAGGGAAACATGCCGATAAAATCACTGCGGGCGTTGCATTGTGTGGCGGTGGAAATCCAAAAGACGCCTGTAACTTGGCAAGTATCCCGATGTGGATCCAGCATGGAAACAGGGATGAAGCTGTTCCTGTTCGCTATTCAAGAGAAATGGTAAGCGCCATCAAAAATTGCAACAACGGAAAAAACCTCATTTATACTGAAATTGCAGGGGCAAACCATGGAGCTTTGGAACGCATTTTCCGGAGCGACGATATGTACAATTGGCTATTCTCACAGATCAGAACTGCAGCCGGAGAAGTCGTCATGATGCCTGTCACACCCAAAGCGGAAAATACAGCTCAGGAAAAACCGGTTGAACCGAAATCTGCAAGAGGGACTGCTAATTGAGAATTAAAAAGCCTTTTCAATTCTCAATTTTACATTTTCAATTATTTAAATTGGATCGCTGAATATTTAAAGCTGATGATCATTTCATCGAATTGCTTGATGAAATCCTGTCCGAGGTTTCCGTCAAAATTAGCAGCAGTTTCCCCAACCTGGTCTTTTCTTAACTGAAGATCTTTTAACGTAGCTTTTGCAGCACCAACGGCCCATGTGACTTTTGGAAGTAAATATCCTTCATATTCCATGATTCCTCCCGCCCCGCCGGAAGACAAGGTTTGCTTCTTCCCTTTCCGCTCAACTTTCCTGCGGTACCTGGAATAATATGCATTGTTTAATGAACTTTGCGCTGCACCTGTATCAAAAGAAAACTGCAAGGTATCCGATCCCTGGATTACCTGGACTACCGGGATAAAACCATCGAGGATCATATTGCTTTTGGAATAGACTTCCGGTGTTTTCAAAATTGTCAATTCGTCCTCTTTAGTGATGCGGATTTCCTCCAGATTACGAATCACGGGAAAACCGATAATTCCCCTGATGGAATAATTCGCTTCGGCAAAAGTAAGGTCCTTGTCATCAAAAACCAGGAAAACTACATTTTCACATTTTACAACTTGTCCCGCCCCTTCCGGATTACCGATAAACAATTCCTTTACCACAGCCAGGTCGCTTTTGACTTTCGCGCCTGTAATTGCAGCCACGTCAAACTGAACAGGAATAATTTCACATCCCATTTCAAGTGCCACCGAGCGTTGAATTACGGAAAAATTCGCTCCCGTATCAAATACAAAGTCCGTCGTTTTTCCTCCAACAACAACCGGAATAGTCGCCAGTTTCGCCAAATCACGAGACAATTGAATTTTTACATCAGCAGTCTGAATAATTTGCTGTTTCGGAGTGTTTTCTAATGCTTGCCAGATACTAGCCGTATTCGCAAGATCTTCCAGTTCGTCTTCCCTGCAAACATGCCCGAAGTGCTCGCTGATATACCGGTTGGTCAAATAGGCATCTTTGTACTCAAACAAATTCACCAGGTTCAGTTGCCTGATCATCAGGATTTCTTTAAAAACCGAATCATTACTCATTTCCCCTGCACCTAACATAAACTGTTCGATCGCTTCATTGGATTCCCTGAAATGAGAAAATGCATTTTCTACCATGCTCCAGTAGTAATAGTAAACTTCCTGGTCGATCTTCGTTCTATTGGCCTGCAACAGTTCTTTTATCCTGAAATAATCTTTTTTCAGGGTCAGTTGCCCCAATTCGGCATAAAACCGGTCTTTATCAAACGGATGGTACTTTTGCCCCTGGGAAAACAGGCAAATCAAACAAAACAGTGCAGCAAATAGTCCTTTCATATCAATCAATGAAAGTTGAAGATAATCAAATCCATGTATCTACTTCAGCTCAGACCAATTCTTTTGAACGATCTTTTTGAATTCATCTTTCTTGAATGCGCGTTCATTGATCCCATCGTATTCTTTTACGATGTTTCCGTTCCACAAATAGAATACTCCCGGAGTATCTTTTGTACCTCCTAAAACGGTCCAGAATGAACCCACATCTAAGATCTTGAACGGGTATTTTCTTCCCGCAAAGGCAAAAAAGTCAGGGATCAGTTCCACTTCCTCATCCATAAACACGATCTTCATTTCAGGGAAACTCGCGTCTTTGGAAGCCATTTCAGTTAATGCTTTAGCAGTCTCTTTACAATGATCGCACCCCGGAGCAAAAAAGCAAAGGATTTTTCGACCTTTATCCATGTCTGCAAATTGGGATGCGAAGCCAGACTTTTTGGCTTTCGGCTCATCTACAACCGGTTTTTCTTCTATTTCTTTTTCAGTTACAACTATCCCCGCTCCTTTCGGATCTGTAACGACATCTCCTCCTGGCTTTTCGGATTTTGGCTCATTTAGTTTAGTTACTTCCGGAGCAGTGTCGGGTGAATTCAGTTCCATTTCCTGCATCATTTCTTCTACCAATTGGTCATTGGATTTACGCTGCAACGGCCCCACAAGGAATACGGCAAGAATGGATGCGAACGTAATTGCTGCAAGGAACGAGAAATTCAGCTTGTCGCTTTCTTTTGCTGTTCTCATGTAGAGAAACGCCAACAATACCATTCCAATGATATTTTTGATCAAAGCCTGAACCGGTGTCATTGGTAATAATGATCCGAAACAACCACAGTTCCCGCTGTTCCCGGTAGAAAAAATCTCGTAAGTCAAATGAATGCTGAAAATCAGTAGCATCAGGAATGACATCGGGATCACCAGTCTTTTGAAGTAATTTTTCTGAAGCAATAAAATTCCCAACGCCAGCTCACAACCAATTAAAATGCGGGAAAAATAGGCCGCACTCGTTTCACTGAATCCCATCGGGATCAATTGTTTCACTTCAAAAGTCGGCAATGCCAAATTCGGTGAAGGATACAATTTTGCTACTGCGGAAAGCAGGAACATAAATGCCATTAATCCTTTGATTATTACCGGGAATTGTTTGTTCATAAAACTTCCCTTTTCCAAGCTGGTAGTCGTCATAACGCAATTTTATGCCTCTAAAATACTAGAAAGATGCGGCTATCTGAGCTTTTTAGGAAAAGGTTAACAAATTAAATCCACACGAAACGAACCGGATGTAGCTTTAAAAATACAGCACATACCCGAAATTTCAAACTCTAATCTTGTAGAACACTTATGGGAATCCCTTTGTGCTCTTCTTCTCTCTGCGGTATAAAAACAACCCAATGCATCGTGAATACTCGTGTAAAATTAACCGCTAAGAAAAAAAGAACGCAAAGATTACTAGTCACAACCTTATCAATCGCCTTTTCTATTTAAAAAGAATCTATCAATCAGCTACACCCGGTTAATGATGTAATCCCCGAACCAGTTTTTCTGGTCTGTAAAACATTGCTGTACCGACAATGGGGACTGATCAATGATTTTCCCCAGAATCTGATCATTGTATTTCCTGGAAATCTCCGTGTGAATGCGTTCATTTTCGTCAAAAACAAACTGTTTACCGATGGATTTAATAGCGACTACCTGCTTTTTCGTGCTTTTGAGAAAACTTTTCGCTATTCCTTCCGATTCATGGTACTCCGGGTCATGAACAAATGCATCCAGGTCGAAATCTGCACCCAGTTCCCGGTTCATTCGCTCCAGGAGGTTCAGGTTGAAATCACGTGTGATCCCTGCCGCATCATCGTATGCAGGAAGTACCACACTTTTCTCCTTGATCAGGTCTACTCCCAAAACGATCTTATCGCCTTTATTGAGGTTTTTACTCAAAGAAGCAATAAACAGCGTGGCCTCTTCATCCGACATATTTCCGATACTGGAACCGAGGAACAAAATGATCTTCCTGTTCGGTGATTTTTTCAAATCATGCAGCATCTGGAAGTAATCGCCGTGCAAACTGTCAATTGCAAGCCCGGGAATTTCCTCTTTCATCCGGTGTTCCAATCCGTCTAATGCATTGGAAGAAATATCTATCGGGATATACTTGAACGTGATCCGTGAGCGAATTAATTCGTACAAGAGGTGAATGGTCTTCGTTCCGTCTCCGGCCCCCAGTTCCACCACTTCTATTTCTTCTCCTTTCTGCACATCGAAACTGGAAATGATATCCCGTGACTGTTTTTGAAAAATCTCCATTTCCGACCTGGTGAGGTAGTACTCCGGCATATTCATTATTTCCACAAATAATTCGTCTCCCCTTTTGTCGTAAAAATACTTGGAGGGAATTTGTTTCGGAGTCTGTGAAAGACCCGACAACACATCTTGTTTAAATTGCTCTATCATCATCTTGCTAATCTAATTCCTGAATACTGCCATTGAAAATGAGGGTGGAAAAAGTTCCGGTAGGTTTTTCGGCTATGGCCGGGCGATGTAGCAACGGAAGCTCCGCGCAGCACCATTTGGTTAATCATAAATTTGCCGTTGTATTCACCAACAGCTCCTGCTGCGGTCTTGAATCCCGGGTAAGGCAAATAGGCACTGTTGGTCCATTCCCATCTTTTGCCCCAATCAAGAAATTCCGATGCAGCTTCCCATTCAAACTCGGTTGGCAAGCGAAATCCTCTCCAGGAAGCATAGGCCTGGGCTTCGTAGAAAGAAACATGCCCTAAAACAGCATCCGGATCCACTTCTTTCAGACCCGCAAGCGTATAGTAATGCCATTTTCCTTTGATTTTATGCCAATACAGCGGACTGTCAATTTTATTCTCATTGAGCCACGACCAGCCTTCATCCAGCCAGCAGTCAAAACGGGAATAACCTCCTGCCTCGATAAACTCCATATATTCGCCGTTTGTAACCAGTGCATTGGAAATCTCAAAGGCCTGAAGATAGACTTTGTGCTTGTTCAGCTCATTATCGAAACAAAACGCGCCGCCATCGTGCCCGATCTCATAAATCCCTTCTTCGATCGGAACCCAATTGAAAAACATATTCGTATCTTCCAGCAGGTTCGTGTTTTCATCGTAGACCGGGAAAATCGGGTTGTGACCGAGCGTGTATTTCAGATCGGTGATCAATAATTCCTGGTGCTGCTGCTCGTGATTCAATCCGAGTTCGATCAATTCTTTCAGTTCCGGGGATAATTCCTGGTCAAGCAGTTGCATCATGTGCATATTGACATAAGCGCGGTAGGCATACACTTCCGAAACGCCCGGCCGTGTAATGTTTCCCCTGTCGGCACGAAAAGTACGCTCACCGATGGTATTGTAATACGAATTGAACAAGAAGCCGAAATCGGGATGGTATTCCTTGTAAGGTTTCAGGTTCTTTTTCAGGATCATTTCTTCAAAAAACCAGGTTGAGTGTGCCAAATGCCACTTCGGAGGGCTGGCAAATGCAACAGGCTGCGGAACATAATCTTCTACTTGCAGCGGCTTGCATATTGCTTCTGTCCGGTTTCTAATCTCAAGGTATCTTTCTTTCAAATGCATGTTTTTCAATTTAAGTATGTCTTACTTTGCAAGTATGTCCTATTTTCTCTCGCCCTTCTGGTATAGACATATATGTGCACACTTGTCAATACGATGTGAGCCAGGGCCACTAAAACCAAAATGAAATACCCGATTCCAGGATATGAATTTACCGGTGGACCGAAGAAACTCAAATCAAGTGACAACAGCAGTCCCAGTGCAAAAACGTAGAACAAATGAAACACAGAAAGAATCAGTGAAACAATGGCCATTGCCAGGTTATTGAATACTACTACCAATGCCCACAAGAGTACGATTGCCAGCGGAGAGATACAGGTAATTCCAAAAAAGTAAAATCCGTCGCGGTACCTGCTTCCCGGATCACCTAGTGCGCGGTCAAAATGCTCGTATGGAAGGCACATCGAAATAATGGCAACAACCAGCAAAGACATCGTAAAAATGGTGTATTGTTTGAATGTCATTCTATCATTCTTTTAATCAACAACTACCTGAACGCCCTTCCAAAACGCCACTTTTCCTTCAATGCTTTTAGCCAGTTCGGAAGCTTTGGGATAATACCACGCTGCATCTTTGTTTGTCTGGCCGTTTACTTCTACGGAATAATAAGATGCTTCTCCTTTCCAGGGGCAAATGGTATGGGTATCGGAAGGTTTGAAATATTCTTTTTTGATCGTTTCTGCGGGAAAGTAGTGATTTCCCTCTATGACCGTTGTATGCTCACTTTCAGCTATAACAGCATCGTTCCAAATAGCTCTTTTCATCATTCAGTTTTTAGTAATTAAGTGAGCATTTTTTCCTGTAAAACAGCCGCTCAGCCTATTCAAGATACGAAAAGAAAGTGAGGGTAGATTTTGAAATTAGAATATTTTGTGAAAAACTGTCTTGAAAAAAGGGCTGTCTACACCAACAAAAAACAAAGCATACACTTTACAAAAGCAACGGAACAGAAACAACCAGTTTTTAGTTGAGCAAATAGGAATCCTATTTTTCGATGTGCATGATTCAGGAATTTTACAAAAGTGAAATTTTTCGGTTTTTGATGTGTAACTTTAAATTGGATTTCAATCACAATACAAACAACACAAACTTTAGTCATGTCAAATATCCAACTCATTATTGAAGAGCGCGCCGCCGATATCGGTAATTTCTTAGTTGGCCGCTTACTTCCTTTCCGGCAGAAACGTTCGGTAGGACCTTTTGTTTTTATCGATCACATGGGACCTGCAAAATTGAGCGATCATCAAAACCTGGATGTCGGGCCTCACCCGCACATTGGTTTATCCACATTAACGTATTTGTTTGAAGGCGCTATCATGCACCGCGACAGTGTGGGTTCCGTGGTAGAAATCCAGCCCGGAGCCGTAAACTGGATGACAGCAGGAAAAGGAGTCGTACATTCGGAAAGAACTCCGGAATATTTACGTCAATCGGAAAAATACCTGCACGGATTACAGATCTGGGTGGCACTTCCGGTTGAAATGGAAGAAATGGAACCTTCATTCACACACATTGAAGCAAATGCAATTCCTTCATGGACTGAAAACGGCGTTCAGTTCAAACTGGTTGCAGGAGAAGCTTTCGGTCGGAAATCACCTGTTCCGGTTTACAGTCCGCTGTATTTTATTGAAATTAAAAGCAAAGAAGCTGCTACGATCAATATCGGGAAGGAATTATTCGGTGAAAGTGCGCTGTACATCCTGGAAGGAAGTATCAAAGACGGTGGCGAAGAATTCGGTCCGAAACAGATCCTGATAGCTAAAAACACGGAGCTTTGTACCTTCGAAATGGCTGAAAACACCACGGTTTATATTTTTGGCGGAGAAGCTTTCCCGGAAGAACGTTTTATTTTCTGGAATTTTGTTTCATCGCGAAAAGAACGCATCGAACAGGCGAAAACCGACTGGATCAACCAGGATTTCCCTAAAATCGAAGGGGAAACAGAATTTGTTCCGTTACCACAACCCAAATTTTAATAAAAAGGTCATTTCGACTCCGCTCAATGAACTTATGGACAAGTGACCGGGCAGAGTCGAAGTCACAAACAAAAAGATTATGATAGAAGTACAACAATTTGACAGGGAAACAAAAGGTTTCTTTAAAGCTACGGAAGACGAGCAGGAAGCCGGAAGAATGACTTATTCATGGGCCAATAACGACCGTATCATTATCGATCACACGGAAGTAAATGACGCTTTCAGAGGACGAAAGGTAGGAAATTTGATGGTAGAAGCAGCTGTTGCCTTTGCCCGCAAAAAAGGAATCAAGATCATTCCGCTGTGTCCTTTCGCTAAAAGTGTATTTGACAAAACCCCGGAATACAAAGACGTACTCTAATTCAAAATGATGAATGCAGAATTCAAAACTTTTGAATTTTGCATTTTGAATTATTTTTTCACGAATTGTGTCAGGATGTAGATGGATTGCCCGTCTACTTTTCCTTCGATCAGTGTCGGATCGTCATGCACTAAACGGATATTTCGCACCGCAGTTCCTCTTTTAGCTGTAATGGTTGAACCTTTTACATCCAGGTCTTTAATCAGCACAACGGTATCCCCGGCATTCAGGACAGCTCCGTTGGAATCCATGTGCTTTACGGCATCTTCGTCTTCCATTCCGGCTTTTGCCCAGGCAAGTTCCTGTTCATCCAGGTAAATCATTTCGAGCAGATCGTTTGGCCATCCCTCCTGTTTCAATTGATTCAGCATGCGGTAAGAAAGCACTTTCACTGCCGAAACTTCACTCCACATGGAATCGTTAAGGCATCTCCAGTCATTCGGTACAATTTCCTTCCCGCCTTCTATTTGTTCTTTCAGGCTCTGAGTAATCAGGATAAAATCATCGGCAGAGTTCCCCTCTGACGGTTGTACCTGGTAAACCTGAAGATCAGCAGCAGTTCCGCTTAATTCACATACTTCCCCGCTTCGGGCGATCAATTGTTTTTCGAAATTCATGCTGCAAAGTTAACAGAAAACAAAAATCCCCGACCCCGTACGTACGGAATCAGGGATTTTTACTGCGCTAACGCTTGTATTTTATCGAAAACAGTGCTTTCTCTTACTGGATCACTACACGATACACTTTTTCAGCTTCTCCGGCTGAAAGTTTAAAGAAGTACACTCCTTTTTGTACCTGGTTCAGGTTCACAGCGTTTACACCGTTCGTGATGGAATGGCTTCCTGTTTCAACCATACGTCCGTTGATATCTGTAATTACGAGGTTAAATACCGGAGCGTTGGAAGCGGATTCGATATACACCAATCCTGTGGAAGGGTTCGGGTAAAGTGTCACTTCCTCCAATGCATTTTCTTCAACCGACAACCAGTTACAACTCGATACTGTAATTACCACACCGGAAGTATCGTTCGGACAAACACCGTTTCCTGTAATGTAGTCATAATTGAAACTTCCGGGGAAATTTCCGGTAATAACCTGTGAATTCGGCATGATGATATTTTGAGTATCATACCAGTCACCACCCAAATCAACTGTTCCTGACAAACCTGACAACAGGTCGATCGGTTCATTCCGACAAGCCAGGATCTCACTGCCAATACCTGCACTGGACGGAGGGAAAATAGTGAAGGTAGCAGTTACCGTATCTTCCAGGCAACCTGTTGCGATGTAGCTTAAATTAACCGTTAATCCTGCAGGAATAAACTGTGGATTCAGCATCGTATCGTTTACGATCGCATTCGGGTTCGGATCAAACATCCACTCTCCGAATGCATCTTCTGCATTGATCAATGAATTCAAATCCACTAATCCACCGCTTTGACAAATATCATCTATCGCATTCGTACCGGCACTCACACCTCTTTCATGTACATAGAAATCATCAAACGCCATGAAGTAAGGATTGCTGGAAACATTCACGTGGATTCCAAAATTGTGATTCCCGGATACAGTCGGAGTGAAACAGAATACATATTTCTGGTAGTCTTCATCATTAGGATAATCTCCCGAATTAATGAAAGGCGCTCCTACAACAGCTGCTCCGTCTGAAATCGGTGCAGTGTTCACCACAACCTCACCGGACCATCCATCGTATCCGTCTCCCAACATCATGAATGAGAACTCATAGGTTCTTCCGGCTGTAAGATCAAATCCCGGAGTCCAAAGGTGATCGTTGGAAGCCCAGTAAATTCCTGCAAACTTGGTCCCGGAATTCGCATCAAAACCACTTCCGTTTCCATTATCAGTACCCCATTCTGCGTTTTCACTGTTCCAGCAATCCGGGAATATATCGCCACCAATTGTAGCCATTGACTCAAAATCTTCCGACCATGGCAACGATTCTGAAGGAGCACACAGTGTTCTTCCTCTGAGAGAAGACCACATAGAGAAGTCACCTGCTCCGCAATCAGACTGGAAATAAATTTCATAAGTTGTTGCTGCCGCTAAACTGGTAATGTCATAAGACGGTGAAGTTGCGGTGAAAGTACCTAATTCAGCTCCTGTTCCCGGAGCAAATCCCGGTACTCCCCACTCAATCGTCCAGGAATCAACTGTTGCATTTGCATTCCAGGTAAGATCCAGTGAATTTACCGTTTCATTTAAGACATCTTTGTTTGCGGCTCCCGGACAATTATAATGCTGAACGGTCACATTGTCCACCAGCCAGTACCAGGAGTAATTCCCTACCCATCTGAAACGCACCTGAGCATTGGTTGCCCCGTCAACGTCGTCGGTAATGTCAATTTGCTCGTGCTGGGAATTCGGTGTTTCAGTAGTTCCTCCCAGAACTTCTACCCATGCAGTACCGTTGTATACTTCCACATGATATTCTCCTCCGAATCCATCATTAAAATAGTGGTCAAAGGATAAAAAGATATTTCCGGTAAATCCGGAAGCATCAAAAGCAGGTGATTCCAAAGCTGCTTCTTCCCCGTTGGTAGAAAGGTAATCACTGTCGAAAACGGCAAACGGCTCATCCATTGGCAAATTACCTGTTCTGAAACCAGGATTGTCAAAAAACCATTCTCCTCCCCCTGTAAGTATTTCATTGTTTACCCATCCGGTTGGAGGTGTGGTTCCGGTGGCAGAACTAAAGTCTTCGCTAAAGATAACCTGAGCGGAGAGATCGGTTGAGAACTGTAAAAACAGCGCACAACCGAGCATGTAAATTTTCTTCATAATACGTAGTTTGTTGTTATAGATATATAACCCTAATATTAAAAAATTAATTAGAATCTGTTATCAACTAATTTCATTGTTTTCAACAAATTATGCTGACCTTAAGTCATTGAAACACATCAATAATTGATAACACAATAAACAATAACAACTATTGATTTATCAGCAAAATCAAGCCTATTTTACTGTCAACGGAATGAACTTGTACTCTGCGATTTAAAGGGCGAATATTTTTTCAACAGTGTTCATTTTTTAACACCTTATTTTGTGAGCATCCGGGTATTTCTCTACCCGGGCAGATTTCGATGCCAAAACACTTGGGAAGTTTCTTTTAGTTATGATGTTCCGTATGTTGCCATTGGATCCAATACTCCTGAAGACCTTCTTTTGTCCGGAATAACTTACTGATATACAATTTCTTATTCTTAACGATTTTATTCGGGCTCGAAAGAAGATCGTGTCTCCTTTTTTTCAATTCCGGTGCGTGTCCCCATCCTCCGCTGTGATCAAATGCCGTCATTGCCTGGTGCTTGGGAACCCGTTTGAAAGGAATGTAAACCTTATATTCGACATAATTGGAGTCTCCATTCATTCCTTCCGTAGATATCCGGATTTTACTAAAGTCAACTTTGCTGTACAAACCATCCCGGTATAACTGCTTGAGCTTTTTACCAACGTATTCGGAAATCTTATTGGAGTACTGATGAGCTACATCGGTTCCGTTCAGGCCCAGTTGCTGAATGTATTTCGGGGAAACAAATTCCACTCCGCGATACATGCCGCTGCATGCAGAATCCGAACAAAAAGGAGTATCAATGACACAGGTAAAAGGCAAATTACGTGACGAATCCATAAATGCCTGTTCCTCATCCCCGTTTGTGTAGATCTGTTCATTCGAGTTTCCACCGCATGATGAAGCAAAACCCAAAATAAACAAGTAGAAAATTACTCCGATGAATCTATTCATATTACTAAAAATAGGAAATCCGGCGCAGTTTTTCTCATAAAAAGCTTTAAAATTAAGGATTATGCCAGATGATCAGGAACTGATTTCAGAAATTAATCTTATCCTGGAATCTTAGGTGTTACATGACAATCTTTCGATCTCCGTGTCCCTCGCAGTTGCCGCAAAGAATGGAACGCAGTAAAACCATGTTAGGTTTACACATGTGTGAAAATACAAAATCCGTATACAAAAAAGGGCTGTATCCCAAGATGATACAGCCCCTTTTATTCAATTCGGTTCTACAGACCGTTATTTTTTCAGGAAACGTACTGCTTTCGCTTGTCCGTTCAATTGAATCAAGTATACGCCTTCTTTCAACCCGGAAACAAACACCTTATTTTGTTGATCAAATGAGGCCATTTTTCTTCCGTTCAAATCAAAAATCTCCCCGGAATACTGTCCTGCCGGAAAATTCAGGTAATCTTCAACCGGGTTTGGGTAAAAAGAGACTGTTTCTTCCTTTAGCATCTCTGCCAATCCCAGCGTGCTGAGATCTTTTGCCGAAAGAATGCGTTTCCCTTTGAAATCAGCGGATTTAAGTCCTTCACAGTAAAAAGCAATGTCAAAAAGACTAACCGACGAAGCGGATTCCGTGCTTACTACACTTGTTATTGAAACAGTATCTGAGTGTTGGAAGACCAGCAGGTTAAATCCATAATAAAAGGTATTATTTGCTTCAGATTGAAACTGCACATCCAGCTGGATGGAATCAATCGGAGCGGTATAATCCAATTCGCAATTCATATAAGTCAACTGAACAGTATCAGTAGCCAAAGCCGCACTAGTGGGGTCATAATAATTTTGTGTGATATCCGTGATAACAAACTGTCTGAATGCACTGTGCTGGTTAGCAGCATCCGTTCCGATCACATAATGTACTCCCGGGCACAAACCGGTAACCACATTTGTATTCAATGAAGGATCGTTATCCCATTCATAAGTAATTGTTCCCACTGCATTGACTGGAGTAACCTGCGCCGTTCCATCGCAATTGGTAGTTACATCCGAAAGTGAAACTTCCAGTCTGAGTCCCTGCGGAGAGAAAAACTGCATATTCTGGTCAAAGAAGATTCCCCCGATTCGAAAAGGATTGGCAAAAAATGCATCTTCGATCCCAACAGCAGACGCATTCCCGTGAATGGTAAAAGCAGAGGCGATGGTCTGGATAAAACGAAAAGCAATAGAATCTGAGCTTTCCGGTCTTAAGCCATAGTTCCCTCCCGGAGGAGCCGGATAGTTGATATCAAAGTTGCCTGCAAAAAACGCTTGTTTGTGGTTGAAATGTAAAATCATTTCACCGTCATGGGAGTTCAGACTGCTGGGCGACTGGAACAAATTCATTTCAAAATCCTGATTCGGTCCCATAACACTTATTAATGTATTCTGGAAATACTCACAGATAATGCTGTCATAGGTGGCATAATCGTAAATGGTATCCCCTACCTGGTATTCCGTATTTCTATGATAGAAATGCATCCCTGGAAGCGGATTCAAGGCTTGTAAAACAACCGTATTCCCATCCTGGTAAGGAAACGGTGCGATAGCAATGTACTCCGGTTTAAAGATAAATTGTGCAGTTGCCATCTGAACAAAAAGCAACAGGGAAGCGATAAAGGTGGTGATTTTTATCATTGATCTATTTTTAAATTGTTCGCAAATGTATTTATTTTAATGCAGAATCTTTACCGGTTTTTTGTTTTCGTCGATAGCAACAAAAGTAAACTCACCGGTCACTGCTTTTTCACGTATGTCGGAGTACATCTGCTCTACGAAAATCTCCACTCGGATCTTCAGGCTGGTACTTCCCAGGTAAGTCACTTTACCGATCAGCTCCACAATCGTTCCTGCGGGAATCGGTTTCTTGAAATCGATCTTATCACTGCTAACCGTAACCATGCGCTGTCTGCTGAACCGGGTTGCGGCTATGAAAGCCACTTCGTCCATTAACTGCATGGCCGTTCCTCCGAACAAAGTATCGTAATGATTGGTTGTATTTGGGAAAACCGCTTTAAAAATGCGCGTTTCTGCCTGCTTGATGCGTTCTTCTAATGTCATTTGTTTTTTGTGTTTTGCTTTTCAGCCTCAATTCTTCTTAAACAGCGTTGAAATACTCTGAAAGCGTTTCTCAAGCTGGCTGGCATTGTATTCTTTTTTCATTTCAAGCATACAGGCTGCACACAAACACTCTTCGTAGTTATCACAGATATACTGGCTTTCATCGGCATTTAAAGATACCGTTGTGCACTGGCAAAGGGAAATGGAGCCAACTTTGCATTCGAATGGTGAATTACATCGCGGACAAACTACCTGTTCATGATCACTCATACTGCTTTTTTTAGGTTATGTTCCTGTGTTTTCGGGGATAAAGTATGCTGTTAACTCTGCCTTTTTGAAAAGACAAACAAAGCAACTTTGACATGAGCTTCAAACCGCGAAAGCATCGTCAATGCCGTTCGCCAGCTGACGAACAGATCGGAAAAAGCAGGTATCCTGGCTTCTCCGGCACCTGGAAGAGCCGGGTTTACAGTTGCGCGACAGCTCGTGATTCTAACACGATTCCCTTCAGTTTCGCATCAGCGAAAACTTTTTCCGATTATTGAACAAATTCAGAACGTATTCAAAGGTAAGACGAATTTCGAATTATCGGGAGTTGAGTTTGGAAAAACCAGACAGAAAAAATCAGGTTCCACCGAAGTAAAACCTGATCCCTGTCATTTGATGTCTTTAGAAGAAATTACTTCATCGTATTCGCGCAATTCATTTCATCCTGGATTCCCCAGTAATTAAAGAATTCACCACCGTATTGGCCGCCGCCTTCGTAGCTTTTACGGATCTGACCGTAAGCACGCCAGCATTTTCCGTCCAAAGTTAGCGCGATGTCTACCGGCAAGTACTTATACAAGGGCAAGCCGTATTCGTTTTTCTTTACCAGCCAGATATCCGAAGTGATCACAGCACGTGTTGCTTTTCCTTTTTCAACACCAGCCAATGCCATTCCTTCGTACTTTGCGTTGGTCATTTTCTTTGGGGCCAAACGAACAGCATCTACCATCGCCTGGTGGAATTTTGCCCTGTGTGCATCACACTTTCCACTGTTTACATATTCATCCAAAAAAGCCTTTTCTTTTTCCAATTTTGCCTGAACCGCATTGATCTCTGTTTTGTCCTCCAACAAATATTGCTTGTTGTAATTAATCTGAGCTAACGGCTCTTCAAAATCTTTCACGTAGAATTTTGCATTCAGTAAGTAATCTTCGTCACCGCTTGCATTTTTGGCATGTGCTGCTTTAATGATTTTATCTACTTCTGCGTTCAATTGGGGAACCACCTTGTACACTTCAACATTGAAGTAGTTATCGATGTCACTGAAACGCTTTTGAACGTAACTATCTTTTACATAATCCGGTCTTTTTGTTTCAAAATCCTTTTTGAAATTGTGGTATCCTGTGTAAGACGGTTCCAGGCTTTTGTCACTGATTTCCCAGCCACTGGTAGCAAAACGGTGGTACTGATCCAATTTGTCTCCGTATTCTTTGTTTAAAGAATAGTCTTCAAACTTTTGCTTGCGTGTATTTTCTACTTCGTCCCAGCTTGTTGCCAGGTTCTTTACATACGGTTTTTTAGACTCAATCGGGTCATTTTGCAATTTCTCCAGGTTTTCTTTTGCCCTTGCAAGGAAGCGGGTTACATCTCCATTACGCCCTTCTACGTTCCGGTCCCATTGATCTTTTCCCAGAAAGGTTTTGGCAGAACTAATCTCATCACGTGTGATACTGTATGCACGGTAAGTTGGATTTTCAGGATTGTAAGCAGGTTCACCATTTAATCCTGGTTTTTCTTTCGAAGTGGAAGAAGAACTTCCTGAACTTGACGGAACTGCATCCACTGCTTTATCGGCTTTGCTTTTTACGTCTTTTAAAGCTCCTTTTAGTTGTGCCTGACTCGTTGAAATAGTAGCTAACAATATGACAGCTAATGTCAAAGTTTTGTTCATAGTTGATTGTTTAATGTTTATCGGTGCAAATATACATCTTCAATCCACCTTTTCGTCTTCATTTGCTCATGCAAAATCTCATTTTAGTATTTGGAATTGTGAGAATCATACATTTAGAATGTATTTCATTACTTCAAAAGACAATAAGGTGAGCAGTTATTTCGTTGTAAAGTAATCAGTAAATAATTAACACCCACATACCGAAAAGGCCTGAAATTGAAAATATTCAGGCCTTTTTAGTTTTCGAAAATAATCCTTTGAGGTTAATTCTCTTCCGTATATTTTTTAAAGTTATCCAGGATTGCCTGCCAGCCGGCCTGTTGCATTTCAACCGGGTTCTGAGTTTCGGCATCGAAGGTTTCAACTACTTTCGTCCCGTTTCCATCGCTGGTGAACGTGATATCGGTCTGTCTTCCGTCATCCATTGTGTAGCGGATTGATTGGTGTTCCACCACCTCATCGTAAGTTCCTCCGAAATCAAACCCGAAACTTCCGTCTTTTGCTTCCATGCGTGAAGTAAATCTCCCGCCCGCCCGCAGGTCATTCTCCGATTTCGGCGTGTGCCAGTCTGGTGATGCTGCATTCCATTTCGTAATGTGCTCCGGTGCATTCCAGTAATCCCATACTTTTTCGATCGGCGCGTTAACGCTGCTTTGAACTGTTACTTTCTTTGTTTCCATTTCTATTTTTTTTGATTCTAAACTTTTGCTTCTAGCGGAACATCGGTGCATACTTCGCCCGGTTATCTATCAGGATCCAGATCAATACGGCAAACAGGATTAGCGGGATCGGCAAACCGGACTGCATATTGAAAATGTGTGTGAGCAGGATTCCTATCATAACCGGGAAAATCATAATTGCTCCCAATGCACGGTATCTATTCGTAATGATCAATATTCCGGCAATTATTTCGACCACTGCAACCAATGGCATCAACCAGCCTATCGTGTCAAAAGCAGCACCTACTTTCAGCATGGCTTCCGGCATCTCTTTGGGTGCGGGCATGTACTGGAAAAACTTGTTCAGCCCGGAGTTAATGAACATCAGCCCGAACAACAAACTGAATACAAACAAAATCTTCTTCTTCATATACTATTTTTTAAGTTTCGGCAACAATTCGTCCAGGTTTTCCATTCCCATACTTAATCCTTCTTTGAAGCCCATTTCAAGCGTTGCTTCCAACTGAGCCAGGTCGTCATAACTGATCAGGAACTGGACTCCGGTGAGTTCTTCTCCTTTATCTTCAAAGGAAACTTCCCATCTCGATTGCGGCATTTCTTTGTTAATGACTCCTTCATCGTCGGAAAAGGCATCCACTCCCGTAAATGATTCCTTCGGATGGATCTTGATGTAATGGACCATTGACCAATGCTCCTCTCCTTCCGGGCCAACCATGGCATACAACCACGTACCGCCATCCCTGAAATCCATGTTTTTTGTTTTGGCTTTCCACGGTTTCGGAGCCCACCACTGGTCCAGGATCTCACTTTTGGTGTATGCGTCCCAAACAAGCGGAAGCCCGGCTGCAAAATCTCTTTTTACGGTAATCTTCCGGTTGTCTTTGTCGACAGAAAAATCAACTGTTGAATTGTGCTTCATAATCTCAGTTTTATACTAGTTAAATCGTTTAAAGGGTTCAAAAAGGTTCAAAGAGTTTAATCGTTCAATTTGAACATTTGAACATTTGAACATTTGAACATTTGAACATTTGAACATTTTAATCCTGATATAAGTTAATCATTATTATTGAAATTCACCATCCAGTTAATTCCGTATTTATCTGTAAACGAACCATAATACGCCCCGAAAAACATGTCCTGCAAAGGCATATCAATTGTTCCCCCGGCAGAAAGTTCATCGAAAATACGCTTGGTTTCTTCGCGGGTTTCCGGTTCGATGGAAATGTGCATGTTATTTCCCTGCGTCAGTGTGAATCCCAGTTCTTTCGGAGCATCGGTTCCCATCAGCACGTGATTCCCGGTAATCGGCAATTCGATAAACAAAATCATTTTTTTAACGGATTCTGCTACCGGCGGATGATTTTCTCCTTCCGGGATATCTCCGAAACGCTGAATCCCGTTTCCTGAAAATTCAGTTTTGAATACTTCCTTGTAAAACAAAAAGGCTTCTTCGGTATTTCCCGCGAAATTCAGATAAGAACAGACTCTCGGATAACGACCCGGTTTCAATTCATTCCGAAGCTTGAATTTCATTTCAATGTATTGGTCCAGGTTCTCCATTGCAGCGCTAAAACCTTCCTTAAAGCCATACGAAATGATTTTTTCCAGGTCTTCCAGTGTTTCGTATTTGATGACAATATTCACAGTGGTCTGCTCGCCGTTCGCTGTGAACTCATTGTTCCACAAAGAGCGCGGGAATTCGGTATGCAGGTTTGCATGCTCGTCGCAAAAACCGTCCAGGGCGGAATACGACTTCTGATCTTCTATTTTCTCGTAATCCAGTCTACACCAGTGCACTTCATTCTCCGGTGAGATCATCCCATAATGCCACATTCCGCCTTCTCTGAAATCCATGGATTTGGTTTGTACGCGAAATGGTTTCGGAGCCCACCACAGGTCGAGCAATTCCGGTTTAGTCCACGCATCCCAAACCAGGGAAAGGTTTGCAGCAAAATCGCGGGTTACGTGAATCGTGTTATTTTCCTTGTTTACGGAAAAATCAAAAAGCAGGTTTGCATTCATTTGTTTTCTTTTTTAAGGGTTGCTAATACATCGTCTAACTGGTTGAAGCGGCTTTCCCAAATCTTCTTGAACTGGGCAAGCCAATGGTCGATTTCTTTCATTTTATCTCCGTTGAGTTCATAAAAAATTTCTCTGCCGGATTGTTTCTGTTTCAACAATTCACACTCTGTCAGGATTCGCAAATGCTTTGAAACAGCCTGGCGCGTAGTGTCAAAATGCTCTGCCAGTGCATTGGGTGTCATGGAATGAACCGCAACCAGCAGGATAATTGCTCTGCGTGTTGGGTCTGCTATTGCCTGGAAAACATCTCTTCTCATGTTGTGATCTTTAATTAAGAAACCAATCAGTTGCAAATATATACGCAACCTTTCGGTTTCGCAAATTTTTACCGGATTTTTTTTCAAATCTCAAAGGATAAAATTGAAAAAACTTATGATTTCAAGGATTTTACGGGTAATTTTCTTACCAATACGGAATAACTACCAGGATGAATGTACTGGCAGAACATTCCATTATTTCACAAACAATCTGGATTAGTTTCATCCAAAACCGGTTTTCATTTCAAGGCAAACTTTCGTCTAAAAATGAAATAGGTCAATAGAACACTTAGCAATGGGATACCAACACAAAGCAAGTCAATTAGCTTTTTATTTTCCTGGTAGGGCCATTTACCCGTTATAACCAAAGGAATTAGTAAGGAAATGACCAAAACAAGTGCTAAAAGCACTTTACCACCTGATTTCCATTTGATGCAAGCAATAAAAATGATCAATACAATAACAATCATCAGATCATAAAATAAGGATGCTAAAACCTCCTGACCGTGAGCAAAAGCGGAAACCGGCAGCAGAATCGATAGGATCAAACTAAATCCCTTCCCGTTCATCGGGCTACCGAATAATTTTGATTTATTCTTCAACCTCATTAATCTTTACTTTGGTACTTTGTCAATGGAGCTTGATAACATCCAACTTTCCTCCGTTCCGGCAAAGTTCTATGACCTGATCATCGATTAGTTCGTTTGGCATATGATTCCTGTTATCTTTTGGATAAAAGTAAGCGATCTGGTATAAAATACTTTATAAATCGATTCGTATTTTTTGCTATTCCGTGATAAAATTGATTTCCCTACTAATTACGAGATTTTCAACGCTTATTTTATTTTGAACCTGAACGAAACAACGTTTGCAGTGTATTCAACGTCAAACTAAAAACAGTTTACATGAACCGCTTCGTTTTCTTATTTGTGCTCTTGCTGGCCTTCTCCCATAAATCGATCGGTCAGCAGGATAGCTTACCGGTGCAAAGCGACCAAAAAGATTCCATCCGGAATCCTATCCTATCGTTAGGAGATTCTGTCTGGAAAATCGTAACTCCCTGGCCACCTTATCCACCGCCATGCATTATTCCTCCCAAATGGGATACATTTAATATCGCTCATTTCTACCCTACGATCTTTTTTGAATCCCGCTACAATGCCAAAGGAGCACCGGCTGATCTGAAATCAGGAACCGCTCAAATCCTGTTTTCCGGAGGACTTGGAGGCATGCCGGACTTCACTTCCGAAAAAGACAACCAATTTCAACGCAAATACGGTGTGGAGTTCTTTTCTCAGGGATGTGTTCACATGGGGCCAAATGAAGACGAAACAGCCTACAACCGGGCAATCTTTGCTTATTTAGACAAAAAATTCGGTGAAATGTGGCGTTATGAACTCCGGAACGATGCCATTGGGTTTGAAGCCCCCGAACTGACATACAATCCTGCTGAATTGGTTTCTTCTGCTTCCATTTTGGTTGCCAGCCTGGAAAAACCATCCGGAAAGACCGCTAATCCGGAGACTGAAACAGCCGTTTGGTGGTATGTGCTGCCTACCAGCGGATTTGCATTGCTGCTATCACTGTATTGGATTATCAAAAGAAAACAGGATTAGTTTGAAAAGATGGTGGTTACTTAGGAACTCCAGCCAAAATGCAATACATAAAATGCATCGGAAGTTTGAATCAGCGTATCGTCGTTTACGTGATCTTCCCCAAAACTGTAAAGTATTTCACTGTTGATCACATAAACTCCTAACGTGTTTTCCTGTTCCAAAAATGCGTGGATTTTCTCCTGGAATTCCGCTTCCAGTGAAGGATAAAGCTCCGTTACTTCTTCCCTGCAGTCCAGGCTTGTGCGGTGATTGCTCCAATAGTGAAGTTTCTCACGGAGATGACGTTTAAAATCAGCTACTTTTTCCAGTACCAGATCAGGCGCATGTTCCGGTTCCTCCAACCGAAGCAGGTAACGTTTCACACTTTCTGCCAAATCACCTGAATATGCCAGGTCTATTTTCCAGAAATAATAAGCACCGCCGCAATTGGGTGTTTCAAACTGAAGTCTTTGCAGTAATTGGTTTATTTCGTTTGCCTGGTTCATATCCTGGTCAATAAAACGGGCTTTTACTAAAATTGTTTCGGTTTGGTTCTCCGGGAAGCACGTTCTGCCAGTTCATCGATCCGTTTCTGACGTGTTTCCGGCCGTTTAGCGGACACCACCCAATAGAGCATCATTTTCTTCACCGATTTACTCAAGCCCGTGAAGTAATCCATCGCGTCTTCGTATTGATACAGCGCGGTTTCGAGGTCTTTGGGAATGATCAGCTCTTCCACTTCATCCAAAATCGTCCAGGAACCATTTTGCTTGGCTGTTTCAATGGCCTGGAGCCCTGCCTCCGACATCAGTCCGCTAGCTGTTAACCGGATAATTTTTTCCTTGTTGATCTTTGACCAGGTACTTTTTGCTTTCCGTTTGCTGAAAAACTGGTGTGATTTTTCGTTGTCGATGGGAACTTTCTTGCTGTCGATCCAACCAAAGCAAAGGGCTTCATCTACCGATTCACTCCAGGTCATGGTCGGTTTCCCGGAAGCTTTCTTATAAAATACCACCCACACAGCTTGTTTTGACTGATGGTTTTCTTCCAGCCATTGTCTCCACTCCTGTGGATTTTGAGGATATACAATTTCTATTCCGTCCATTTTATTCCTGTTTTTAAATGACTCACCCGTGTGATCCGATCTCCCGGACCAACACGGGTGATTAGGTCAAATCAGCCCATTGCTACTAAAATAGTACAAACTATGAGCATTCCTGTAACATGGAACATTCCGCTGATCAATCCGTAATGGATCGGGTGTGGCATATTCGGGTTGATTGCAATATTGACCGTATTGGAAAACAAGTAGCCAAAACCAACTATCAATGCATATTCAACTCCCTGCACTAGGGAATCGATCCCCAAAGCCCGGATGAATACTGCGGATGCAACGATAATCACCAGTGAACAGATCATCGGGCCAATGATAAAAATAGGAGCTGAGTTCTCCAATTTTTGATTTTCCTTGCCCAAAGATTTTGCATACTGTTTTTTAAAGAGTACTGTAAACCAAAGTGCTCCCAATGCTGAATAAGCAGCTAATGCCGCTGCTACGCTTAACCAATTGATGGTTGAAATTAACTGAATCATAAGATTGTTTTTTTATGTTTCAGCAAAAGTAACTGCGTGTAGTGACAGCCTTATGTCAGGGGTTATGGAGGATTTTAAAACAAATAACTTTTCTTATTAAAAAATCAAGTCTTAACATCCTGATGTATTAATAACTAATTCAAAATGAACTTATACCCTATTCCACGGATATTGACAATCCGGATGCCGGGATCCGCTTCCAGCTTTTTACGCAATTTGGAGATAAACACATCCAGTGTCCTTCCGATGTAATCTCCTTCATCTGCCCAGATCATTTTGAGAATGTATTCCCGCTCCAGTGTTTTATTCGCGTTCGAATACAGCAAAAAGAGCAAATCGGATTCCTTACCGGACAATTCCGTTCTTTCCTGGCCACGGACCAGGAGCATGTTCTTCCGGTCAAAACGGTAGTTCCCCAACGGAAAGATATCCGGATCAGGAGATGAATCCTCAGATATAACCGCTACCGGCTTTTTCTTCCGGAAATAAACAAAAGCTCCTAAAAACAGGAACAGCGAACCGATCGGCAAAGCGATTACGGAATAACTCATTTGTTTTTTACCGGGAAGTTCCCTCGCTTCGCTGGTACTAACCTGGTGGAGATTGTAAGATCCGGCCAAAGGAGAATTTGCCGGTGCTTCTTTTGCATGTATTTGTCCCGGATCATGAAATGCAGTCAAAGGAGTATAGGGTTTCAGAATCGTTACAAAAAGTACATAACACGCTTCCGGCTGAAATCTCGGTCCGCAGGGAACCAGGTCCGGGTTGACCGAATCTCCCTTTTCATAACTGTAAACAACCGCATCCGTTTCACAAGTCTTTACTTCAACAATGTAGCTGTTTGCAATTTTCGTTTCACCTACCAACCGATCAATAGTAGCGGCCAGTTCACCCGGGTTAAACCCAAAAGCAGAACCAAAGCTGATTCGGTAAGTATTGCCTTTCTTTTCAACCGGGAAAACCCGTGAAGTGCTGTCACCCGCATTCAGTAAAACCCGGTGTCCGATCATCCGCATGGATACCAGGATGTGCCGCTCCTGTTTGCTTGACTGAGCGTTTGCTGCTGTTCCAAACAAATGCAATTGGACCAGGACCATGAAGACCAAACCGAGTTTTATCCTTACCATAGTGCAAATCTATGTGAAATGAAGTTGAGACAAATCGTTTACGCGCTAATTTACATTAATTTACATTAGCAATCCTCCCATTCAAACAGCCTTTTAATGGAATTTTAATGGATTTTCTTTGACAGAGCGCTCCCAAAATTGTACTTTTTAAGTGGCCTTTTCATTGAAAAAAAGCTACATAGTTGATTACCAATACTTTCAATTATTTATGCGTTTATGGAGTATACTATTTACCCTGTTTTTTTCCGCAAGTGCTTACACACAGGGAAACACTTACACCGTAAATTATTCGACTGCAAACGGGATGCTTTCGAATGTAACTTACTCGGGGCTTTTTGACCGAAATAATCACCTCTGGATCTGTACAGACCGTGGTTTATCCCGGTTCGACGGCACTAATTTTACGCATTTCACCATTGCGGAAGGCTTACCGGATAACGATGTGATTTATGTGACTGAAAGCACCGACGGAACTATCTGGGCACAGCCATTTCAGAGGGAAACAGCTTTCCTGTCCCCCAACAGTTCGGTATTTACGAATATCAACACCATCATTCCCCCCGATACTGTCAGCAAAGACCTTTATCACCGCGTATTTAAGCTTAAGGACGGGGCTGTTGCACTACTTGCAAAAAACGGAACGATCCGGATCGTTCAGCACGGTAAATGGATCAAAAGCCATGATCTTTCCATCAACACCGAGTCCTGGTACACGTTCATTTATGAAAACGCAAAGCGCCAACTAGTTATAATCCGTCCGGGGGAAACAAAGATCATTGATCCCAATGGAACCACTTCGGTTAAAAAAAATAAGTATGCTTTTCATCGCTATGAAATCTTTGGTGATAAAGCTGTTTTTCAGCAGAAAGGAGAAAACCTATTAATCGTTTATGACTTCCTGAAAGAATCTGTGAGCCGGATAAATACAGGAATTCCAATAAACAAGTTTGGCTTCCTGGAAGAAAAGATCATGATAGGCGACCTATCCAGGAAAATTTTTTATTTCAACTCCCATACCGGAAAGGTTCAAACCGATTCATTAAGCACATTGGTTTCTTTCGGCACACAAAATAGTGCAGGTTCCGTGCAGGTTATTTTCTCTGCTGATGAGGGAATTTTTGTACGCACTTTCAACCAGCAGAATAAATATACACACCTGAACAAAATCCCGTATCATTTCAGTCTTGAAGACAATCAGTTGAGCATTACAGGCCCGCAGGGAGAAGTGATATTCCCCTCCCGGAAAAATTTAAGGGTTCCCATTAAAGAAAGTCCCGCTATTCCTTTGTTTACCGAATCTTTTGGCAATATAGATATCATTTACGGTGCTATCCTGATGTATTACAAATCCGGTAAACATTTCCAACCGGCTAAAGCTGTCGGCAGTGTGAAGGACATTCATTTCCTGAATGATTCCATTCGTTACCTGGCAACCCATTCAGGCATCTTTTCATTCAATAAAAAAAACTACACATACAAGTCTCTTTATACGGGCCGCACGACCTGTGTAAGTACCGGGCCTGACGGTTCACTGTTTATCGGTACGCATTGGGGCTTACTGGAACGAAAAAAAGACGGATCCATTCGCGATTGGACAAAATCAAAAGGATTTCCGAATGTACGGATCGTGGACATTGTTTGCCGCGACCAAGTGATTTGGGTAGCAACCGCCGGAAAGGGACTGTTTGCCATTTACAAAGAGCAGGTACGGCCATTTTTGAATCAACAAAACGGCATCTCACGCAACTTAATCACCTCCATTGAGGAAGATGCTAACCAGAACCTGTATATCGGGTATTACGACGGAGCTGAAAAAGTCCGGTACAAACTGGTGAACCGGTTTCCTGAAATTGCAGAACGGGTGATCCTGGAAACTTATCACAACGAAGGAATCAAATCCTTTTTCCGGTTCAAAGACCACCTGTACGCTTTGGGAAACAAGGGCATTTTTATCTTCGATGAGAATAAACCCGAAATGGTAAGAGAGTTCAACCTCCGGATTACCCGCATCATGATCAATAACAAACTCTGTGAAGTAAGTAAAAAATACAGCCTGAGTACCGGAGACTATGACTTTTTGATTTCGCTTTCATCTGTTAATTTCGAACATTTTCCGCTCCAATACCGTTACCGGATCAATGACGGCGTGTGGAATTACACTTCCGAAAATGAGATCCGGTATAAGAACCTGAGCTGGGGAACCTATCAAATCACCATCCAGGTTCTCAGCAATTATTACAAACCTACGGATACAAAGACCATCCTGTTCGAAGTACATCCGCCGTTTTACATGAAACCGGTTTTCCTGTTCGCAATCAGCATTTTACTGGGCATATTGATCATTTTATTTGCCCGCAACTGGTTCCTGAAAAAATACAGGAAAGAAAAAGAATGGCTGCTCCATGAAAACAAGTTACACGAATTGGAATTAGTGGCCTTAAAAGCCCAGATCAATCCGCACTTCGTATTCAATTGCCTGAATTCCATCAAAGGCCTGATCTATGGAAATGAGCTGGAAAAAGCAGACAAGTACATTGACCGGTTTGCTCAGCTTTTCAGGAATACGCTCGAAGCATCTTCCAACACCTTTCACAGCGTTTCAGTAGAAATTGCTTACCTGAGAACTTATCTTGAAATTGAACAGGTGAGCTTAAAAGACCGGTTTGAATTTTCAATTGAATCCGATCCAAAAACACTGGAAATGCAGATTCCAACCATGCTGTTGCAGCCACATGTGGAAAATGCAGTCAAACACGGCATGTCGGGGATAAACAACCAGAAAGGAAGAATCTCGGTTTCATTCTACCTGGAAAAGAATCAGCTGATAGCGCTGGTTTCAGACAACGGACCCGGTATCAAAAAAGCCGCCGGACCAAAGCACGCCCATTCCGGAAAAGGGATTCAAATTACCTCCCGGCGTGCACAACTTTATCGCATTAAAACTGAGATTTCAGACAATATACCATCCGGTACAATCGTTAAATTGATCATTCCTCCGGGAATAAATAACACACCAAATGACAATAAAAGTACTACTCATTGATGACCAGGAAGTAAACATCGATTTGCTTCGGAATTTGCTGAAAAAATTCTTTTCATCGATCGAAATAATCGGAATCTCTACCGATCCTTTGGAAGCCCTTTCACTGGCTCATACCCTACAACCCGATTTGCTGTTCCTGGACATCCAGATGCCGGGATTAAACGGGCTGGACCTAATGAAGGAAGTCAAAAAGGCTGCGGATACAGAAGTTATTTTTGTAACTGCTTTCAGTGAATATGCGCTGGATGCTTATGAAAACCAAGCAGCTGGTTATATTACCAAACCGGTAAATGCCGAAAAGTTTGTACTTACTGTCAGTAAAGTACTGGATCAAATCGAAACCCGGAAAAAATTAACCTTACCGGAACCCGATGAACTTTTTCGTAATAATGGAAAGATTGCACTTTCTACCCAAAAGGGATTGATATTCCTGGATCCCGATACCATTTATTACTGTGAAAGCGGAGGCAATTACACTACTTTTTTCCTAAAAGAAGAGAAACAAGTGGTTGTTAGCAAACAGATCGGGCAATTTGAACAACTCCTGCTTAAAAAACAGTTTGTGCGTATCCATGACCGGTACATCATCAACCTGAAACACCTCCGGGCTTATCACAGGGGGAACGGCGGAACCGTGATCCTTGAAAATGACAAGGAGCTTCCTGTTTCTGTGCGGAGGAAAGAAAACCTGCTGAAGTTTTTTGAATGATTTGCTTTTGCTCTACCGCTTACTCAAACTCCAGCTCGAAATGCACCCCGGTATCACACGGCTTCTTCTCGATAATACCGTTCAACTGATCTGCAAAACCCTCGATCAAAAAGTGTCCGAAATGGTGATCTCCGTCATCTTCCGTAGGTTCGGAGAACCCGGTACCATCGTCTTTGTAAATCAAAAGGTATTTATCGTCTTCCAATCGCAGTGAAAGGTAGATCGAACCGTGGTTCCGGCCTTTAAATCCATGGAGGATCGAATTGGTAATCCATTCATTGATGAGTAAGCCCAACGGAATCATCTTATCTACCGGGAGTTCGAGGTAATCGATGTCCAGGTTGAGCTTGAAGTTTGCGGGTTCGTTTACTAGTGAATTCAGACAGTCATTGAATAATTTCTTCCAGTAATTCGCCACATTGATCAAAGCCAGGTCTTTGTGTTTGTAGAGCGATTCATGAATACTGGCAATGGTTTCGATCCGCGATTGTGTTTTATCCAGGATTCCGTTGAAATGCGTGTCTCCCTCTTCCATTTGCAGGCGAATCAAACTGGAAACAATTTGCAGGTTATTCTTCACCCGGTGATGCATTTCCTTTAGGATCACATCTTTCTCATTGTTCAGCTTTTCCAGCTCTGCGGTTCGTTTCTGTACTTTGTTTTCCAGGTCGTTTTTCAGCTGGATTAGTTCGTCTTCCGCTTTTTTCCGGCTCGTAATGTTGGTTGAAAGCACGAAAATTCCCTCTGGTACGGGTTCTATCCGCAATTCGAACCAGCCTTTGGCTCCGTTGTTCTGAACAAACTCATTTTCGAACTGCAAGGTGACGCGTTCATCCATGCATTTTTTAAGCTGACTGAATAAAAAGGTAGTCTCAATGCCGGGATAACATTCCATCATGGTTTTGCCGATAAGGCTCTCAACGGTACTTTCCCCCTGGTTTGCCACAGTTGTGTTGACGTACAGGTATTTCCAACTGGAATCAATTACCTGGAATCCTTCGAGCAGGCTATCAAGAATACTGATGTTTAGAATAGATCGTTTCAATGAAAATAGCGTTTAATAAGTGCCTAATTAGGTCATTAATATACGAAAACCGAATTAATATCTTCTTTTAAACAAATTAAACAACTGATTGAAGTTCATTGACAAACTTGTCAGACTCATCATTTCCTAAAAAACCAAACAAATAACTCTTATTTGCCCGCAGTGCTCTCCTCGTAGGTGGGTCCATAAAGTCCGGGAACTTTGTTTCCCGTAGCACGCAGGTAAACGATCATTTCCCCGCGGTGATGGTAAATATGATTGAACAGGAAACCACGTGCCACACTTCCTCTTGGAAATGGTCCCATTAAAGTGCGCTCTCCGGCTTTCATCGTCCAGGATTGCTTCAGACTTTCTTCTGTAACCGATTTCAGGGCTTCACGCGCTTTTTCCACATTTCTTTCGAACAGGTCCAACGTAGCCTGGATATCGTCTGTTGATCCGCGCTCCAAATGATCGGCTGCCATATCGTATACATCCTGAGTCAGTGTTCCCGCATACCAGTAATAGATCGTAGCAATGTGCTGGGCCAGTTCGCCCATCGTCCATGAAGTGGGTGACGGTTTATAAGCAAGGTCTTTTTCCGGAACAGCCTGGAGCAATCGGCGGGTACTCTTTACTTCGTTCTCAAATTCTTCTGTCAATGCCTGAACTATCATAATCTCTTTGTTTGGAATACTTAAGTTAAGTACAAATTTTGAGCTTTCAAATAGTTCCCGGGATTTCTTTTTAGCGCTTTACGGTACTACCAGAAACGGGAAATCTCCCCGAAAACCCCAACTTATAAAAGGTTCAACGGAGAGATTCCTCGCTTTATAGTTAACCACCACCACTACTTACTCTTTCTTTTCCGGCAGATCACGTGTCAGCCAGCCTCTTCTGTTAGCCGTTGCAATAGCATACGGTGTAATCCAGAATAAGGTAAACGTATAGAAAATACTATATGGATATGCCCAAAGCGATTCCAGTAAATTGTGTCTTTTCGTATGAAAGAACACCTGGATGCTTGAGAAAATAAACAAGCTCAAAAATGCAGAACTGAAGAACAACACCGGGTGTGTACAAATCAGGAAGACCATCAGCAGGATTGCAGGATATGCCATGAATACTTTCAACCACTGATCCAACAATAAAATACGCGGCCCGATACGTGATTCTTCACGGAATTTCCCGAAGGCAAATTTACTCATCGCGATGTTCTCACGGATATTGCTTCGTTCCCAGCGAATAAACATTTTATACAGGTTCTTATATTTCTCCGGGATGTTCGTAAATACGTAAGCATTTCTCTGGAACAATACGTGATGCCCTTGTTTCAGGATCATATTTGTCATGGCACGGTCTTCACCGATATCGCTCAATTGCCCCATAAATGTTTGGTTCATCCAATCCGGAAGACAAGCCATTACTGCATCCTTACGGTAAGCTGCCAGTGCTCCCGGTGTACACAATACAGAACCCAGTTTACTTTGTGCCGAGCGAATAAACTCGAAACTAAAGGTAAAACTCACATTCAGCATGCGCGGGATCATTGCGTTCTTCGTGTTCAATACACGTACATTCCCGGCAACAGCACCACACTTTTCATCCACAACAAATGGACTCACCAGGTTTCGCAGGGTATCTTTTTTCACAATGGAATCACTGTCAACCGTTACAAAAACATCTCCTGTTGCCAGGTTGAATCCACGGTAAAGTGCGTGTCTTTTTCCCTGGTTGAAAGGCTGTTGATAGATCGCTACACGATCTCCCAATTCTTCTTTGGCCTTTTTCATCCATTCCCAGGTATCGTCTTTACTTCCATCGTCAATGGAGATCAATTGCAGTTTTTCATGCGGATAATCACTTTCAGCAAGGCTCATCAGTGTTTGGTACACCAATTCTCCTTCGTTGTAAGCCGGTACGATCACCGTTGAAACCGGAAGCTGTTCGTCGGATACAGACTTAATAGATCTGTAACGCAGGTATAAAAACAGGATGTATAAGAGAAAACAAACCTTGAATATCAATAAAGATGTAGCAATGACCACCAATGCAATTCCCCAGGAATTATTCATCCGTTGCAGGTGAAGCGCCTGGAAGTGCGGTTGCAGGAAGTACACTAAAAAAGTTGCCCCGATCATCAATAAAACGGCTCCCAAAAGAATGGCAACATCCTGTATCCTTCTGGCAGTTCTCGGTACGTACTTGTAAGTAGCCTGAGTGTTTGTTTGTTCCTTTGCGTGCATAATTGAAAAGTTTTGATTTCCGTACCGACATAGTCAAGCTCCGTACCATTGAGCAATTCCCTTTAAAAATCAGTGCTTTACGAAAATTCACTTTTTAAAAACTGTAGAACAAATCCACAAACTGTGGAGAAATTCCCCACTATTTGGTGCTGGATCTATGAATCAATCTCCGTGACCAAACACAATTCGGTGCTTTTTGAGTACTTTTTATCCGGTTTTAAAACACATCACCTTGAAATACGCAATTGAGATCACCAGCTATGAAACATCCGAAGGGTTTTGGAGACCGGGAATACCGGAGGAAATCTTCAGCAACTGGATCCCGCTTTTGGAGATAGAAAACACCGGTTTCATAGTTTACCACAACTTGCGCGTTCATTTTTTAGACCTGACCGGGAAATGGATTTGGGAAGAACCCATTATCTGTGCTGGAGTTCCCAACCGGGTAGTTATTTCAGGAAATCGATTGATTGTTACAACGAGGTTAGAAAAATACGATCGTGTCTTGGGGTATATGGGCCGGGTTCATTTGATCAACCTGGAAAAAGGAATACTGATCAAAAAACTGCAAGGAGAAAGAATGGAAGCGTTAACGGATGGCCGGTTCGTACTGGGATTAGGAGGATATAATTTATTCGATACCTGGATGTATGACGGAGACGGGAACCTGTTGCAAAACTGGAGGAGCTGTGGAAATTACCTGGTGGACGGTGAAGAAATTCTTGTTATTGAAAACGATTTTATGCAGCCAACCAAATCGCAACTGGTGAAACTGCTTCCAAATGGAGAAGTCATCCGGGGTGAGCATCTGAAAACTTACTGGTCGTCCGAACCTTTGCGGCTGGTAGACAAGGACTTCGTGTATGAAAACTTCGGGGAACTAAAGATTGCAAATACCAACCTGGAACAGGTCCAGTCCGAAAGATTCCTGGCTTACGAAGACCGGGATTCCTGGAAGTACCTTTCCAACCTTAGAAAAGAAGGCAAAGATTTCGTGCTGCGAATCATTGAACGGACCGGGGACGATCCTTTAACTTACACAACTCATCATTGGACACTCAAAATCAACAAAAATGGATCAGATCATCGGTGAATTTGAAATACACGACCTGTTTCAGGTAAGAGAAGGATTGGCAGCACTGACGGGAAGACTAATATCTGGCGGACCAATCTCTAATGAGAACGACATTCAAAAGAAGGAGATTTTTGTGGTATTTTTCCATGAAGGGCAAGAGATCCGACGCAAAATCATTAAGCTGGATGGCGTATTCATCAAGTTTTTCCTGGACCTGGGAATCGAAGTCGGAGACAACGCAGCCCTGGTCATTCCATCTGGTCCCGAAACTGAAAAGATGCAAACTACCCGCCCGTTTAACATACTTCCTGCAAAGATCGTATTGAAAGAAGCGTGATTCTTGACAATTACACGGTAAATACTACTTTTAGATGTCAAAAACAACTAAAAGTAGTGAAAACACAACTAATTGTGTTGGTGTTTTTTTGACGCCGGAAAGGTGCCGCAATACCTTTGCTTCATCGAAAACCAATAAAAAACAACACGATGTTAAGTACAAAATTAATCGGGGAACGAATCACCGAAGCACGTAAGAAAGCAAGTATCTCACAGGCACAGCTTGCTGAGCAGTTATTCATCAGTCCGCAGGCAGTAGGAAAATGGGAACGCGGCGAATCCATGCCGGACATCATTACCTTAAATCGCCTGGCAGAAATTTTGGGAGTAGATCTGAATTACTTTGCCAGCGGCACACGATCCGAATCACATGCAGCAGGAAACACACCGGATAACGAGTCAAACGCGACGCAAATTCCGCAAATACTTCCTGCAAAACCAAAGAAGCCCCGGTGGGATATGTCGCGCGGGAGTTGGGCAAACGCCGACTTTTCCGGCTTAAAAGAGTTACACGAAAAATTCAGTTCTTCCCATTTACAGAACTGCCGATTTATCGGTTCTGATCTTTCCGGTCTTCTTCTAAGCGATAATTACGTAAACGGGTGCGATTTCTCCGAATCAGATCTCAGTAAAAGCAACCTGAAAGGCTCTCACCTGGCAAAAAACGTGTTTACTGATTGCTCATTAAGAGAAGCTGAAATTTCAGGCAGTCACATCAGCAATTCCGATTTCACCGATGCAGATTTCACCGGAACAACCTTCGCTTCAGGTGGGTTTGAGAAAAACACCGTTTCCAATGCAACCTGGAATCAAACTGCTTTCCGTAAAATGTACCTGGCCGATATCGTTTTCGAAGGAATCCTGGAAGATTGTACCTTCGAAGCATGTGCTTTCAAGCGTGTGACCTTCCAAAATGCCACGCTGAGCAATGTTTTCTTCAAGAACAAAAGCCTGAAACAGCTGAAATTTATAGAATGCCAGGCCGACCGACTGACTTATGAATTTTTGAAGAACGGAAAAGCCGATCTAAGCGGCATCAAACTGGTGATGTTGTGAATAAGACCCTGTTTCCTATTCGGAGATGTGATCCGGTTCCCGGGATTATAACAACTGCATAATCACTTGCAGTTAAAGCATTCAGTTTTTTTGATTGAATGCTTTTCTACTATATTTGAGTATCAATCGTTTCCCATTCGGATAATTTAGTGATCGCCGTTTGAGCTTTTCCTGTCCAGGCATCCGCTTCCTTCACCTTTTCAAACATTTTCACAACTCCGAACGCATTCGTACTTTTTTTGTCGACTAATTTAGAACTTGTGAATTTCAAATCCGCGACTTTGGTACCACCAACCTCTGCATGAGCTTCCACAGAAGCCGGTACGGATTCACTAGCGTATTGTATCAGGCTGGCAAGTGTATGTTTCTTTGTTGTATCAGAAGAATCTCCTTTTCCTCTCAAGGCATTTGCTACGTCTCTTCTTTTGGAACTATCAGCAGCAAATTTGGCAGAAGTAACTAAATCTATATCCGCAACTTGTCCCGTAACTTGTCCGGTAGCCGGCTTGGCCCTATTGATACAATTCCTTTGGTACGCATTTTCAAAAGTGCTATATTTTGATTCTGTATCGGAATTCCAGGGTACCACATTTGTAATCGCATCGATTCCACCATATTGGGCTTTAAACATATGACCGCCTGTCAAAGGGGCATCTCCTGAATCCAGCATACCAAGTTCCGCCAACGCATTAAACGGGTAAGCAACAGATACATTTGCACGCTGTGCTGCAGTATTCACCAATGTGGGAGGATTATTCGCGGTACCATCATAAGTGAGTCTATTTTGATTTTGAAAGTCGGCAGGTTTTAACTGGGCAACAGAAGCATGCTGTTTGTTTGCTAAATCCTGGAAGTTCTTCTGAACAATTGCTTCCGGACGATTATCAACAAATTGAAAAGTATCATTTCCTTGATTTCGGCCTGACCGTTTTCCGGAATTTTCATTTGAGCTTTGCTTATTTTGAGTTGCTTGAGTATGCATCCGTGAATAGTTTGTTCACGCAATATAAGAATAAATCATTCTATTGATCATCAAATGTTTATATTCTCGCTTTTCATACTGCTAAACCTGGTTTATCCGAAGATGTCTATCCTATTTTAGAATCTAATTTCAGTATTTCTTACATTTGAAAAACAAAAACCAATTGAAAACAGGATGAGTACAACTCCGGAACACGACCAAAAAATTGCCAAACTGATCTTTGCTTCGGTTTATCCGCACTACGTCAAAAAAGTGGAGACCAAGGGCCGGACTTTACAGGAACTGCACGAAGTGATCGAATGGCTCACCGGTTTTGATGAAAAGAAACTACAGGAACTGATCGATCAGAAAGTCACTTTCGAATCCTTTATCGAGCAGGCAAAACTGAATCCGAAGGCCGAACTGATTACCGGAACAATTTGCGGCTACCGTATCCAGGATATTCAAACTCCGCTTACCAAACAAGCCCGTTACCTCGATAAACTGATTGATGAACTGGCGAAAGGAAAGAAAATGGACAAAATCCTGAGATCGTAATTGTTTCCCATTCCCAAAGGTTATTTTATTTTGTTGGTATCAATGAATCTCTTTACCGCATATTCACTTTTCGCTACATAACCTATGTGATTAGCAGAAAGTTTTGCTTTGAGATTTCCATACATATTTTCTTTGATCATCGCACATCCATTTTCAAAGACAAAGTAAGTGATCCCTTTATACCTGTTTTCCGAAATTTGATAGAAAGCATCCGGTTTTTTGTTTTTCATAAACAAAAGATCATAAGTGGTGCCTTCATATTCACACCAATAATGACTTTCAAATGCCCAGTACAATTGCCCGTGTACATTCCCCAGTGCATTTCTTCCATGAATTGGAGCCGAAGGTACCAGCATGAGCTGATTCACATCATGAATCGTCACTCCTTCAATCCCGGCTGCTATGGTAGCATGCAGGAACATATCAGACAGGGTGTAGCAATCACCGGTGCGTGTAAGATAACCTGTTGCCGATCGATTGTGCTCGCCGGTGTATTTAAATCGGAGATCATGAAACCGTCGAATCAATTCATCGAGTTTAGCACTTGCTTCTTCTGGAAGGTTGTACAGTAATTTGGGGGGAATTAATGTATCGACTATATCAGTCCCTAATCCTTTTTGATAGAAGTCCACTACGTCGATGTCTCCTAAACCCGTTTCCAGTTGACTCACCAATACTCCCGTATCTATTCTAAGTACACTTGCCAGATTTTGCAATGCTTCATAGTTTGGCGCTTCCGCAACTTCTTCTTCGATCTGGGGCGGAACCATCCCTGGGTTCTTCTTGCAGTAATAATAAAGCAATACTCCTGCTGCTCCTAATGCTGTACCTCCTGCAACATACTTATTTTCCATAGCCATCGCGATCAGTTTCAGCATCCAGTCGGGCATTTGCTGCACCACCTCAGCAGAACTATTTCCATCTGAAAGCGGTTTTCCTTCTGAAATTTGTGCATTCAATTCCAGGGATTTGGCTCCCATCACATCTGCTTCTTTTTCCAATCCCACATCGTCATTCACATTCACCTGCCCTTTCATCTGCCTGGTTGATTTCACCCGTCCCTGCTTTTGCTGCACAACGTGCCAGGCTTCATGCGGCAAATGTTTCTCCTGCCCGGGAGCAAGGTGAATATCCGAGCCCTGCGCGTAGGCATGTGCTTGCAGTTGAGCCGGTTTTTCCGAATTGTAGTGTACTTTGACGTCATCGAGCGCATACCCCGAAAGGTTCTCCATACCCGATTTCAGTTTATCAGGAAGACCGGTTTTGTTTTCGCTTTTTTGAAGAACCGGAGCATGGTCTTCCATCGTTTGACGCATTTTCTTCAGCAGGAAAGCCTCCGGCCTGTTATCCGGAAAATGAGATGCCCCGCCCCTCGCCTGCTTTTTTTGGCGAACAAGATTAGTAGCATGTGTTTTGGAGAGTTGTTTTCCGGCGTACATAGCGAATCATGAATAGTTATCCGAAAGATAATTATTCCACACAAAAAATCCAATTCCAATGTGTAAATAAGCCTTTCAAATAAACTCAACAGAACAGTTACGATTCTGTATAAATCCCTTCCCCGAAACGTAATATTGCGGAATGACGTCAGCTTACTCAGATCAGTCAGATGCTTACCTCCAGCATATCAAATCACCACTTTCACTCCTGCAAAATTCGCGTAATTCGCAGAAAACAAAGCTACCTGGAACAAAAATCCCGGAGAGGCAGCATTCCGGGATTTTCTTATATCGTAAATTAAATCGGCAAATTCATACATGAAACCAGTTTTGCCTCGGCCCTTCGCTGCGGACCAGTACCTTCTTAATATTTAACCACTCGCTGAGTTGAAACCGTTTTTCCGTTAACCGAAGTTGAAACCAGGATCACACCTTGCGGTAAAGAAGATGTTTCCAACAGGTAAACTCCGTTTACACCAGGGATCGTTTTCAAAACTCTTCCGGACAGGTCTGTAAGCTGGATATCTGCCGCTTCGGAAGTTTTAAACATCAATTGCTCTTTGAATGGATTGGGGAAAATCGTGGTTACTTTCACCTGTTCTTTAAGACCAACAGATCCTGCTTCCGGGCTGATTCCGATAATCAGCGGATCGTGGTCAGAAGAACGGTAAGGATTGTTTTCATACAGATCATCCACCACATTCTCCAGGTTGTAATCCAATGCCGGAGATTCATCTGCATTGATATGCCAAACCTTCGCATCGTCTACCAAAGAAACCAAAGACGGTGAAGCAAATGCGTGATCCAGCGACCCGAATTCACTCATGTAAGCGTAAGAATAAACCGTATCGTTAATCAATGATGCGTAACCTGCTCCTGCGAAAACATCCATCGGATCTTCCTGTGCATAGGAATTGAAATCCCCAACGATCAAATGCTGGTCGTTCCCGGTAAGTGTCTCAACCTGGTCAAAGAATTCGAGCATTTTAAGGGATTGCAGTCTTCGGGTAGCGTTGTAACAGCTTTGTCCGTCCAGTTGGTCCAAATCAGCACCCACGGCTCCGTCACATCCTTTATAGCGGTAATGATTCGCTATTAAATTGAATTTTCCGCCCGTAGCAGTCACTTCGAATTGTCTTGCAATTGGCGGCGGGTAAAACAACACATCCGTTGAAGTCATCATGGTATCCAATGGCGTAACGATTGCTGTTTTGTATAGGAAAATGTTCTTAATGGCATAAGTTCCGGTAAATGTGCTTTCAGAAGCCTTTGCATAAACCGGACCGCCCGCAGCAGCATTCAGAGCGTTCAAAATACTGTCGGCTGCCACATCATTATTCTCCACTTCGATCAAAGCATAAATGTCTGCATCCATGGAATCCAGTGCGGCGATCAGCTTATCGCGCTGACGAACATATTCCGCCTGTGAATCTGCCCCGCGTGCATCGTTAGACCCGTTATCAATCGTTGAGAAAAAGTTCAGAATATTGAAGCTAACTACCTTGATATCACCACCAACAGTTGGCACTTCAGGTCTCGGAGCATAACTGAAAGCAGGGGCGCTAGTCGGCATTAAACGGTATTTGGAGAAACCGTAAGAAAGTGCACCGGTTATTTGCTGAACAGTAGATCCGTTACGCAAAGTGCGGTTTACCGGATCGATGTATGGAACCGGGTTTGGCCAGGAAGTCGATCTTCCGTCATTAACCAGGATCCGGCTGCGGTTGTTCAGATCAGCATAAGCCGTGATAGCAGGTACATTGGATGTTCCGCTGGTTGTTGTACCGGAAGCCGGGTTGTCATTCGGGTCCAGGATATTGGTCGGGATAAATTGCCTGGAAGTCGCTAATGTGAATTCCCCGTATCTTCCCAGGCTGTAATTGTCCGTAACCACCAGGTTTTGCGGAAAAGTAACATACATTCCTTCCAACGCTTCCAATTGCGCCATGGAAGTCACCGGAAGTGTTACCGGAACCGGCGTGATCATCGTTGAAACCGTACCTGTGATCGTTACATTTGTCACACTTCCGATTTCCGTCAGGTCGAAGTATTCCAATACTTGTCCCGTTACCACCACGTAATCTCCTACGCTTACGTTGATTCCTCCCGGGTTGTAAATCAAAATTCCGTCCGAAGTCGATGGATCTCCGTCACCCAGCGTATCCTGGATAAAAAATCCGTTCAGGAACCCGGAACCCTGGAAATCAGCATAAACAACTCCTTCGGTTGTAACGGTTTGCGATACCAGCGGACTGGCACTTCCCGATCCCTGGATCGTATAAATGCGTGTATTCTGCGACAATGCCAACATAGGCAAAAGCGCGGCAATCAATGTCATGTGAATTTTCATATGATGCGGTTTAGTATTATCTGCTGCAAAGTTCTGCAACACGCACCACACTACCGTTAAGACAGAATTATTCTGTGATTAAACTTCTGATCGTTAGTTCGACCGAAAAATTGCGTTTGTCTGTAAATTACTTACCTGAGCGGAATTACATTTGGTTAAGAATCCAGTTGACAAATACCGGTACAGGTTCAACTATGTCTTAATCTCGTTATCCGTGTGAAAAACAAAAACCGGTACATCCATGAGCCGTTCCTGTAATCCTTTGCAGCCTTCAACTCTTTGCAGTTTAATTATAAATCTGCGTGAAAACCCGGTTAGTCCAAATAACATCTGTGATCTCGATGATTATCGGGAGCCCGTAATCTTCATGAACACTACTTTTTTACCACTTCCAGTTTCCCCAGCGCAGTCGGTATCAACTCCGAAACCGTCGGGTGCAGCACAACCGTATCTCTTAGCGCAGTATACGGAATGTCCGAGATCATCAGGTTCAAAATGCCCGAAACAATCTCATCTCCCCCAACTCCCAGTACAGTCGCTCCAATAATTTTATCCTTTTTATCAACCAAAATCCGTAAAAAACCTTTGGTTTCCCCTTTTTCAATCGCCCTGCTGATCTTCGCCATTTCCAGGTATGCTTCACGAATCTCACCGCCTTTCTCCAAAGCTTCTTTTTTTGTCATCCCTGCCCTTCCCAACGGAGGGTCTACAAACAATCCGTAAGTGAGAATGCGGTCCGAGATCTTCCGTTCTTTCTTCCCGAACAAAAACGCCGATACAATTTCAAAATCATTGTAGGAAGTATGCGTAAAAGCCCCTTTTCCATTACAGTCACCCAATGCAAAAACGCCTGGTATGTTCGTTTCACAAAAATCGTTCACCGGGATGTATCCGCGTTTATCCGTTGAGATATTTGCCGCAGCCAAATCCAACCCGTCGGTATTCGGAATTCTCCCGATAGCCAAAAGTAAGTGTGTTCCCGAAAGTGTATGCTCGCCATCAGCTGTTTGATACTTCAATTTGATTTTCCCGGTTTCGCCGCTTGCAGCAACCTGTTTCACATTCGTTATAAACCTTACACCGTCACTTTCCAGGCTTTCCTGGATAGCTTTACTCACATCTTCGTCTTCCCGGTTGATAACCTGCCCCGACCGTTCGATAATGGTGACTTTACTTCCGAAACGCTTGAACATCTGCCCGAATTCCAGCCCGATGTAACTCCCGCCGATGATCACCAGATGCTCCGGTAATGCAGTCAGTTCCAAAATGGATTCATTTGTCAGGTACGATACGTCAGCGTATTCTTCCGGAACAGCCGCACGCGCCCCGGTGTTGATGAATATTTTCGGAGCGGTGTATTCCTCTTCATTTACCGCAATGACATATTCGGAGAGGAATTTAGCTTCTCCTTTCACCAGGGTTATTTTGGAGTTGTCATTGAAACCCTTTTCAATCGAGTTCACCGAATTAGTCACGATCTGATCCTTACGCCGTTTGACTTTTTTCAGGTCCAGCTTCGGTTTACTAGTCAATGAAACGCCCAAATCTTCCGAATTTTCAGCGTCCCACATTCTCCTGGCACTGGCAACGTATGCTTTGGTAGGCGTACAACCGGTATTCACGCAGGTTCCGCCAACCGTACTTTTTTCGATCAGCGCCACTTTCAGTCCTTCATCTGCAAGTTTGAATGCCAATGGAGTACCGGCTTGCCCCGAGCCAATAATAAGTGCATCGAATTTTTTCATGCGTCTGTTTTAAAAGTTGATGATTTTGGAAAGCCTATTCCCGGATCAGGGAAATAATGTTTCCAAACGGATCTTTGAACCAGGCGATAGTTGGCCCGTTCTTATCGCGGAAAATCCCTTTCGCATCCGTTTTGATGTATTCCGTATCGTATTGAAGAAAAGAGATCCCTTTTCCTGTTAATTCATCCACCACTTCATCCATATCCGTAACCGGGATGTTCAGCACCGTAAAAGATGCCGGGGTATGATCCGGTTTCGGGTAAAGAATAGCATGCTGTTCACCGTTTGAACGAATGGTTACCACGGACATCTCACCTTTTTCGGCATCCAATCCAAGAACCTGCTTGTAAAAAAACAAAGCTTCATCCGTGTCAGTGACTGAAAAACTGGAAAATAATTGGTCTCGCTGCATCATAAATCGAAGTTTAACGTGAATACTTCTCTCTAATTTAGACCATTTAAACCGCTTAAAAAAACCGGAATTCTTAAAAATTGCAATTAACGCAATCCGGAAAGCGGTTTCTAGCACAAAAATGTAAAGTAAAAACACCTGGATCTTTTGTCAAAAACAAGTGCTGAATGGATACTGTATGGACTACCCCAGTATTAAGCGACTATTACCCGACTATGGAGTACGAAAAGGTTAAGAATTTAACGCCCGATTTCAGAGCATTTCAGGCAATAATTTGCGAATTTTCAGTCAAAATGAGTCCTGATCAGGTATGCTCAACGGATTGGAACAACTACATATATCCGTGCATTTTTTTCAATCAATACCGTTCATAGACCACTCCGTCCAAAACGAGCGTGTACCTTTTCGGGTCAGACGGATCTTGCTGCGGTGGCTGATCGATTGTGAGCTTTTTAGTTAAAATTTTCAAGGTATTTCCGTCTATCCGGGCTTTCCCGCCTACTTTAATCCGGTGATCGCCATCATAACTGACTGCACGGTACACTCCCCTGCTTTCGGATGTGATCGATAAGCGGTAATACTTATCCGAATCGTCGCCACTCCAAAACCCGATATAATCCGGATTTATATCAGCAGCCTTTTTCTTGCATGAAAGTGAAAACGAAAGAAAAACAATACTCCAGATAAAAATCGTTGTCCTCATTCTCACTCTCATTTTTATTCTGTTTCTGCAACTACTTACAGCAGGTATCGCGTTCCTGGTAACCCTTTGGGTCTGCTTTCACATCGTCTGCATCAAAACCGCGCAATGAAATTTCTTTCCGGATCTCATCCGGTGTGATCTTTTTCGTCCAGTAAACAACCGTAGTTGTCTGATCGGCTTCATTGTAAGTCACCAGTTGGATTCCTTTGACAAAAACTAAATCACCTTCCAGCTTTCCGCCGCATGTTTCACAAACTTTGCAATGGTTGCAGGTGTTGGGAGTTTTAATAGTAATTGTTTCCCTTTTCGGTGCTTTTTGAGCCGATGCAAGTTGAAAAACCATTAAGAAGAGAACAAATAAAGCTGTTTTAAACATAAAATCTTCTTTTGTAGAATGAATTAAAGGTAGCGATTTCCGGGAAATTTAAAAGTATTCACGCCATTTTCATAATCAACTTGTTTTAAGGAGTTTGTAGTTTTGCTTCAATCATTCACAATACTAAAATGACTGCTCATGAAAAAGCTAACTTATTTACTTGCAGGTATCTTACTTGCATTTACATCTAGTGCTCAGCTGCAAAATATGGATTTTGAAGACTGGGATTTCCCGGTAACAGATACGACACACGGAAACAGGCCATCCAATTGGACCTGGACCGACGGCATACTGTTCAACACGGAAAATTATTTCCAATATCCCCCATCTACCATGGCACAGCAAAACGATTATGCACTACGCCTGAGTGTTTGGTACAATCACACGAAAGATGCGGTTATTCAAAAGGCATCCATTTCAGAAAGACCCGGCTCGCTCAGCGGATGGTATCATTACAGGGAAAACGTGATCTACAGTCAGCTTGCCGGTACATTTCAGAAAGATACCGCCAGGATCAGTGTGTTCCTGACCAAATACAATCAAACGACACTCACCACGGATACCATAGGAAAAGGCGTGATGGACATCGGGGATTCTACGCAGGTTTATACCGGTTTTTTACTGGAAATTAATTATACAAGTGCAGAAATGCCAGATTCCATCATTGTAAACCTGGACCCTTCACTGGTCAAAAGATTCCCTGGTAGAGCTTACTGGACCGGTGATAGCGGGCGGTCTTCTTATTTTACTATCGATAATCTTTCTTTAAACGGCGGAGGAACTGCAGGTATTGTTCCCATTTCCAAAGACTTAAAGATCTATCCGAATCCCGTTTCAACAACTCTTCAGTTTGAGCCTATTAGCGGAGAAGGAACGATTTTTGACCTTACCGGAAAAAAAGTGGCTACTTACATTCTTAACACTAGTCATTCGATCGACATCGGTCACCTGCATCCCGGAAACTACCTATTCCAAATCAGGAATCATGAAGGCACTTTCCATTGCAAAATCACGAAACAATAAAACGAGCAGAACGCAACTGACAGCCAGGTGTCTGGAAGTATAAAATGACTTGCAGACACCTCATTTTAGCTAATCGAATTGGTACCGCTGAATCCGCACGGCATTCAGGATGGCAAGCAAAGCCACTCCCACATCGGCAAATACGGCTTCCCAAAGTGTTGCTACACCGCCTGCCCCGAGAATCAGTACAATCGCTTTCACCACCATTGCTAAGGCAATATTTTGCCAGACAACTGATTTCGTGATCCGTCCGATTTTTATCGCAGTGACCATTTTAGAAGGCTGATCGTTCTGGATCACTACATCCGCGGTCTCAATCGTTGCATCGCTTCCCAAACCGCCCATGGCTATTCCCACATCGGCAAGTGCAATAACCGGTGCATCGTTTACGCCATCACCTATGAAAGCAACAGTTCGCTTTTCCTGCTTCAAAACCGCTACTTTTTCCACTTTTTTTTCAGGCAGTAACCCACCGAAAGCGCTGTCAATGGAAAGTAATTTTGCCACTTTTGCAACAATGCTTGGTTTGTCTCCGGAAAGCATAACGGTTTTAATTCCGAGTGCATGCATCCCGGAAATGGCTTCCTGCGCATCTTCCTTGATCTCATCCGCAATGGTAATGTACCCGGCATAGTTCCGGTCAATGGCAATGACCACGATCGTTTCCACCACATTTTCTACCTCCGGATCGAATGGAATGTCGAATTTCTTCAGCAATTGGAGGTTTCCTGCCACTACCTCTTTTCCATCAATGATTCCTTTCAAACCGTGTCCGGAAATTTCTTCCACGTTTTCTGCCCCTGGAATTTCGCCCATTTTACCCGCATGCTCCGCAATGGATTTTGCAATGGGATGGGTTGATTTACTTTCAAGAGCCGCCGCCAGTCGAACCAATTCCGCTTTTTCAATTCCAACGGCAATGATTTCCTGAACAATGAAAACGCCTTTGGTCAGTGTTCCCGTTTTATCCATCATCACGGTGTCTACTTTCGTCAGAACATCCAGGTAATTAGATCCTTTCACTAAAATTCCGTTCCGGGATGCCAAACCGATTCCACCGAAATACCCCAAAGGAATGGAGATCACCAAAGCACACGGACAGGAAATCACCAGGAATACCAGGGCACGGTAAAGCCATTCGGAAAAAATGTAATCATTCACAAACAAGGCGGGCAAAAGCGCAATACCCACAGCCAGGAAAACAACAATCGGTGTATAAATCCGCGCAAACTTCGAAATGAACAGTTGCGCGGGAGCTTTCCGGCTGGTGGCATCCTGCACCAGTTCCAGTATTTTCGACAATTTACTGTCTTCATATCGCGCCGTGACCCGGATATCCGAAACCGCATCCAGGTTAATCATCCCGGCCAAAACCGTTTCGCCTTTCGCTTTGGTGTCCGGTTGACTTTCTCCTGTTAAAGCGGCCGTATTGAATGATGCCGATTGCGAGATCAATGCTCCGTCCAATGCCACTTTTTCACCCGGTTTCACCTGGATAACCTCATTGATCTGCACTTCAAACGGAGAAACGGTTTTCAAAACTCCGTTCCGCACTACATTCACCGTATCCGGACGGATATCCAGCAATGCCTTAATGCTTCTTTTTGCCCGGTTTACGGCTAAAGTCTGGAACAATTCCCCGATCGAATAGAAGACCATCACTGCAACTCCTTCGGAATATTCCCCGATAAAAAAGGCTCCCGCAGTGGCAATCGTCATGAGAAAGAATTCCGAAAAGAACCCACCTTTTACAATGGATTTCACCGCATCGCGGATTACCGGGAATCCAACAGGGAAGTATGCCGCCAAATACCAAACAAGCTTAAATGTTCCCTGGAAAAAGGCCGGTTCAAAAACCTGTTCGAATAAAATCCCGGTAAACAACAGGGAGAAACTGATCACCGCCGGAGCGTACTGTTTCCATCCTGCGTCTCCTTCATGAGAATGATCGTGACCGTCATCATCAGAATGGGAATGGGAATGTTCGTGGGAATCATGATCAGAATGACCGTGAGGATGCGTGTGAGAATGGGGTTCACCGGTTTTTGCATCGATCTTTTCTTCCAGCGAACAGCAGGTCATTCTGCCTGCTTCATCGTAAGTATGTACATGATTCGGATCTGTATTTATCATCTCACCTTATTTTAGAATGAGAACGAAGTTTCAATTCTTCCTTCTCATCCTGGTTCTGTTAATGTTCGTGTCCGCCGCCTTCGCTCTTCAGCAAGTGACTTTGAATGTAATATGCACCCTTCAGTACAATCTTTGCATCCGTAGGGATTTCATGGAGCAGGCTCACCTGGACAAATCCCAGCTGCCGGGTCCCGGTTTTCACTTCGATTCGCTGGAAATGATACCCTTTCCCGGGTTTCTCTTCGTGTTCGTGTTCATCACCGTGATCGTGCCCGTGCTGTTCGTCGTGCCCTTTTTCCGCTTCTATCTTCTCTAAAATAAAGATAAATTCCCTACCATCGGCTTTCACAACCGCTTCTTCCGGGAGCGATTTCACTTTGTTGATCCCCACATCAATCAGGGCATTCACATACATTCCTGGAATCAGCAACTGTTTTTCATTCAGGATGTCCGCATGGACCGCCACCGATTTCGTTTCGTTCTCAAAAGCTTTCCCGATACTGAAAATTTCGCCCATGATCTCGGTATTGTTTTGGTTCGTAAGCGTAAACCGCACTTGCTGGCCTGGTTTCACTTTTTGCAGGTCTTTTTCGTAAACCAGCAGATCCACGTGCATTTTCGAATTGTCTACAATACTGAATAACGGTTTCCCCAACTGGGCTGTTGTCCCTATTTTCACATTGATGTCCGTAATGTAGCCACTGATAGGTGCTTTGATTGCCATAACAGAGATTGCTCCGCCCTCGCCCTGTAAATTCAGGATATTCAGCTGTTTTTTCAGGGAAGCAAAACGCGCTTTTTCACTATCGTAATCGGACTTTGCTTTCTGTAAGGCTTTTTTGGCATTCACATTTTCAGCACTCAGGCTCTGTTGTCTTTCGTATTCTTCGGAAAGCCATTCCAGGTTACTTTTCGATTCGAGGTAAGCCTGCTGTAATTTGGTAAACTCCAGGCTTTCAATGGTTGCCAGTGTCTGACCTTCTTTCACCAGCTGTCCTTCAATCACTTTGATGGATTTCACTGTTCCTTCAACCAAAACGGTGACATCTGCCTGGTTTTGAGGTGGAAGTTTGGTATAACCGTTTGCATGAATGACTTCGCTCAGGTTCTTGTTTGAAAAAGTTCCCAGTTCGATTTCCGAAGCGGTGTATTGTGCTTCATTCAGTTCCACTTCTTTGATTCCCGCTTCTGCGGTATGTTCTTCGTGTTTTTCCGGCACAGCTTCTTCCTTCCCGGAATTGAGCGCGAAATACAGTAGCACTGCCAAAATACAGACGGCACCAATGATAAATATGATCGGTTTTTTCATGATTTTTCTTATTTGTTTAATAAATACTGAATGGAACTGACACTTTGGTTGTACTGGTTCAATACAGTCACATAGCTGATCTGGCTTTCGAGTGCAGTCTGGACTCCCTGCAGGTACTCCACGTACGAAATATTTCCCTGGTGATAAGCGGTAGAAGCATTTTTCGAAACGGTGCGGGCTGCCGGAAGTACCGAATTTTCATAAAATTCAACGGCTGCCTGCAAGGTGATTACTTGCTGAAGTTCTTTTGCATATTGATTCTTCAGCTGTTCCTTCATATAGTCTGCATTGGCCTGCTGAACCAGCACCGTTGTCTTAGCGGATTTGGATCTTGCGGCAGAAGCTCCCGCGAAAATCGGAACGGAAACGCCCAACGTAAATCCCTGGAACCGCGGTGCGCCGTTGTAATAGACCGGTTGTCCGTTCACATCCTGGTTCCCCGTCAGCGATTGAATGAAATATCCGGCACTCAGGTCCGGGAAGAATGCCGAACGCTGTAGTTTTTGATTGGCTTCAGCCAGTTTGATTTCCTGCAAAGCCAGCTTCAATTGCGGATTTTCTTCCAGTGCAGCCGAATCCAATGTTCCTAAAAACGGAATCATTTTCAGTGTTTCAGTGGTTTCAAAATCTGTTTTCAGGCCCAGGAGTGTTTTCAAACGCGTTTGTTCGGTAATCCGGTTCAACTCCACCTGCCGGATCTGTTGCTGGATTTCTTTCTGCTTCACAAGAGCAGTGGCTTTTTCCAATTCATTTATATCTCCTACTTTATGACGAACTTCGGAAGCTTTTACGAATTGCCCCAACAAACTGTCTTGCCGGAATAACTGCCTGTGAATTTCATCCAGGTACAACCAATTGAACCACGACTGACGGATCAGGTAACGCACTTCATTCTGTGTCTGTCCCAAACGGATTTCACTGGATTGAACAGAAGCATCCACGACATCCATTTTTGCCCTGAACTGGAATGGGTTCAGCGATTGCGAAACCATGTAATTCTGGTCAAACGCGCCGGTGTTGTACTGCCCGAACATACCTGTAAATTCTGCTTTCGGGAGTTCGAATGCCGTTGGCCGCAATTGGTTTTGTGCCTCCACATTCAGTGCTCCGGCCCGGATCAGCTGGTTGTTCTTCATTCCCAGTTCAATGGCTTGGTTTAAATCCAAAGCCTGTTTTTGAGCAAGTGAAGTAACCGATCCCAGTAAGATCATAAGCGGAACCAGGACCGTTGTTTTTCCCATCAGTGCTTTTAGTTTCACTTTGCCGTCACTTTCAAAAAAGAGGTACAGGATCGGTAAAACAACCAGTGTCAGGAAAGTGGCAGTGATCAATCCACCGATGACCACGGTTGCCAGCGGTTTTTGAACTTCAGCTCCTGCACTCGTACTCAGCGCCATCGGCAAAAAACCAAGCGACGCTACCGAAGCTGTTAACAAAACCGGGCGCAAACGCACTTTGGTTCCTTCTCTTATTCTGTCCATCACATTTTCCATTCCTTCCGCTTTTAGTTGATTGAAATAACTGATCAATACGATTCCATTCAGTACTGCAACTCCGAACAGTGCAATGAATCCCACTCCGGCAGAAATACTGAAAGGCATATCGCGTAGCCAAAGCGCAAACACTCCGCCGATTGCAGAGAACGGAATGGCTGTAAAGATCAGCAACGACTGCTTTACCGAACGGAACGTAAAATAAAGCAGGATGAAAATGAGCGCCAATGCGATCGGAACGGCAACAGATAAGCGCGCCGATGCTTCCACCAGGTTTTCAAACTGACCGCCGTAAGTGACATAATATCCCGCGGGCAATTCCAGGTTTAAATCCAGCTTTTGCTGAATCTCTTCCACCACACTTTCCACATCGCGGCCGCGCACGTTGAAACCAACCACGATGCGGCGTTTCCCGTTTTCACGACTGATCTGCATCGGTCCGGGCTCGTAATCAATATCTGCAACCTGCTCCAATGGGATCTGACTCCCGGAAGGAAGGGTCACATACAGGGTTTTTAAATTCGAAATGTCCTGGCGGCTGTTTTCTGCCAGGCGCAACACAATATCAAAGCGTTTTTCACCTTCGTACACGACACCTGTTTTCTCTCCGGCAAATCCCGTGCGGATCACTTTATTCAGATCTCCCACGCTCAACCCGTAAAGCGCCAGTTTATCTTTGTTGTAGCGAACGGTAATCTGCGGCAAGCCCGCCACACGCTCTGCTTTAGCATCTGCAACTCCGTTTATCGTGCGGATCTGGTTCAGAACCTCATCTCCTTTGCTCACCAGCATATCCAGGTCGTCACCGTAAATCTTTACCGCAACATCGCTTCTGACACCGGTCATTAACTCATTGAAACGCATTTGGATCGGTTGCGAAAACTCAGTGGTTACTCCCGGAATCTCACTCAATGTTTCCTCCATTTTTTCCATCAGTTCTTCTTTCGAATCAGCAGAGGTCCATTCGTGCTTGTCTTTCAGCAAAATGATCATGTCTCCTGCTTCCATCGGCATCGGGTCGGTTGGAATTTCAGCAGAACCAATCTTCGTTACGATCATTTTGATTTCCGGAAATCGTTCTTTGAGCAGTTTTTCTGCTTTGGTGGTTGTTTCCACTTCCTGTGAAAGCGAACTTCCCGAAGCAATGATTATGTGGGTTGCAATATCTCCTTCATCTAATGTGGGAATAAACTCACCGCCCAATCTCCCGAATACGATGAATGCAACCAGCAATAATAAAACAGCAATTCCCACTACGAATGCTTTCATTTTCAAAGCTCCATCCAGTAAAGGGTGGTAAATGCGTTGTGCTCCTTCGATGATCCGGTCACTGAAATTCTTTTGATGCCCGGTTTCTTTTTTTAGCACCAAAGCCGACATCATCGGAACATAAGTCAGTGAAAGCAGGAATGCTCCCAGGATAGCAAATGAAACCGTTTGTGCCATCGGGCCGAACATTTTCCCTTCGATCCCGACCAATGCAAGAATCGGCAGGTAAACGATCAAAATAATGATCTCACCGAATGCGGCGCTACTCCGGATCTTAGATGATGCCTGGTAGACTTCCGCATCCATTTGTTCGCGTGACAATACTTCTCTGCTTCGCGATTGCAGTCGGTGAATGATGGCTTCCACGATAATCACCGCTCCGTCTACGATCAACCCGAAATCAATGGCACCGAGACTCATCAGGTTTCCGCTCACGCCAAAAAGGTGCATCATCGTAACTGCAAAAAGCAATGACAAAGGAATTACCGAAGCGACCACCAAACCGGCACGCCAGTTTCCAAGGAGCAAAACGAGAATGAAGATCACGATCAAAGCTCCCTCAATCAGGTTCTTTTCAACCGTACTGATCGCTTTATCGATGAGTTTTGTGCGGTCGCTGAATGCTTCGATCGCAACACCTTCAGGTAGTGATTTTTCAATCTGGGCAATTTTCGCTTTCACCCGGCTCACCACTTCGGCACTGTTTTCTCCTTTGAGCATCATGGCAACTCCGCTCACTTCCTCGCCTTTTCCGTCTTTTGTTACCGCACCGAAACGCGTACTTGCACCAATGCGCACCGTTGCGACATCCCGCACCAGGATCGGAATTCCGTTTTGTGTTTTCACTACAATTTTCCCGATATCTTCCATATCGGTCACCATCCCGATACCGCGGATGAAATAAGCATACGGTTTCTTGTCGATGTAAGCTCCACCGGTGTTTTCGTTGTTTTTCTCCAGTGCATCGAAGATCTCGATCACCGTGGTATTCATGCTTTTCAGCTTATCCGGCTCAATGGCAATTTCATATTGTTTCACATAGCCACCCAGCGTGTTGACTTCTGCAACTCCCCGTGTTCCCAATAGTTGCGGACGAATGATCCAATCCTGGATCGAACGGAGTTCTGTTGCGTTGTACTTTTTCTCATATCCTTTCTTAGGATAAACCACATACTGGTAGATCTCACCCAACCCGGAACTGATCGGGGCCATTTCGGGAGTTCCCAAACCGGGTGGAATCGAGTTTTCAGCTTCTTTGAGACGTTCCGTGATCTGGGCCCTTGCCCAATAGATATCCACATCTTCCTCAAAAACTACGGTCACAACGCTTAAACCGAAACGGCTGGTTGAACGCAATTCCACCACATCCGGGATCGGCTTAACGGCCAATTCCACCGGGTAAGTAATAAATTGTTCCACTTCCTGGGTTGCCAAAGTTGGCGAAGTGGTGATGATCTGCACCTGGTTATTCGTAATATCGGGCAGCGCATCGATTGGCAGCTTGTAAAGGGAATAGCTTCCTATCCCGATCAAAGCTACTGTGAACAAGCCAATTATAAACTTGTTCCGGATACTAAATTGAATGACTTTATCTAACATGTTGAACTAGTCTGATCGTAAAACAATAGCCGGCAAAACAATTCAATGCACGGCAACACAGGACAAAAATGCCCTGAAACAAGATTTTTTATAACGATTAGTTCAACTTTGGCGGCTGCCAGATAGCGGAATGAAATTCCGAGAAGATAAAACGGTAAGGTGGAAGCGGTGCTTTTTCGGCAAAATACACCTGGTTTAAAGCAGTTTCTTCAAATACCGCTTTCTTTTCAAGTACAAAAGTGAGGGAAACCAATACATGATCGTGGTTCATCGGACAATCGTCCTGTTCATGATGGCTCGAATTTTCGTGGTGGTCTTCACCCGCAACATGTTCGCCTATAAAGTCAATAAAACTCAGGCGGTGATGTTCTTCGTTGTGGTGATTGTAATGCGAAACGAATTCCGGTACGAAAGAAAAAGCATGTGCCGTTTCGCCCGGGAAAGTTATCACCAGGATCAAAAACAAAACGATGCTCTTTTTAAATCGACTCACACATGTAAAAATAAACATATTTCACTTTCCGGGAAATGCAATAACAATTTATTAACCCGGAAAGTGAATCCGGTGGTCAGCCTATTCTTTCTGAGCTTGCTTTTCTTTCGCGTACCTGCTGGTAAACTTCGTTCAGGATTGCCAGGAAAACCAAGCCCGCGATCAGCCATTTTCCATCCGAAAGAATGCTTTCGGCATAATTGGAAATGATATTGGGCCGGTCTGCTATGCGTGTAATGATCCAGGCAACCGAAGCAACGATGGCAAAAGTACCTGCACTGATCCGAATAATCTTATGAATCCTGTATTTGCTCAACAGTACAAACCATGGAACAACGCATAAGATGATGAACAACTGCATCAATTCCACTCCGACACTAAATCCCAGGGTGCTGTAAACCAATCGTTCACCATCCAGGTTCAGATCGGCAATGGCACCAGAAAAGCCCAACCCATGGATCACTCCGAACAAAATGGCTACATATGCTTCTTTTCTCGGGAAAACCGGGCGGATTGCATGAATGGCTGTGATTAAAATAGTTCCGGCGATGGCTACCTCAACAAATCGCTGCGGAAGAATGAGCCAATGCATTGCTCCCATCACTAAGGAGAACGAATAACCGATCGTAAATGCCGTAGCAATCTTTAACACCCGGATCAGGATGGATGATCCGGCGAAATTGGTCCAGCGGCCGTTTTGAGCTGTCAGTGCGGTTGAAAGCATCAGCACTACCAGGAACAAGATATGGTCCGTTCCGGATTTGATCTGCTCCATCCCCACTTCTACGAATACTTTAAATCCATTCCACAAACTTGCTTCATTTTCCAGGTGAATTTCAAGCGGGTCCAAGGCGCCCGTCAAAGGATCTGCCATCAGGATTCCCAAATCGGCACTTTTACCATTTGTTTCTTTCATTCCGCCATACCAGTCGCTACTCACTTTCAGGAATAACTTATGGGCTCTTAACTGGTGAATGATCGCATTGTAATGCAGCGTAAAATCACGCAATGAGGACCCGGACGGAGGCTGAAACCACAGATCGTACGTCAATTCATTGTGAGATATGTGTTTATCATTGATCCGGATTTTCCAAAGATATCCTTCGGAATTACTGATAGACAGGTGATCGAGCAGATACGCATCCAGCCACGCATTTCTGTCTTCAGTGAATGTTTTGCGTTCTTTATTCCGGGTAAGTTCCGGGTTGATCGTCTGGAGTTCTTCCATGGGAATACGCAATGTTGCATTGATACCTACTTTTTGGATATCCAAAAGCATAACGGAGTGCGGCATTGCGTATGCTGAACTGAAAAATGAGAGCAGCGCAGCGAATAAGATAGATACCGTTTTTTTCATGATTCTATGAGAATAGTGTGTGAATAGTCGAAATTCCGGAGAACAGTTTGTCGTTCGTCCTTTTTTTATTTAATTGAATCTGTGCAGTAAGGGGTTACTGCCTCAACAGCAGTACAGCTTCGGGGAAACAGCTGATCTTTTATAAACGCTCTGCAGAAACCGTTCTGTAAACTTTCATCCGTATTCCCGAACCAAAAGTAGAACAGTATTCTTTTCCCAATCTAAAAGCATCGGTGAAAAGTAAAATTGTGTCGGAGAATGGAAAAAAATGATCCATTTATAATGTTTCACATATCAAGCAACTGCCACTTCGCACTACTTGATAATTCATGATTGACCATTCAGAAAGTTATTTCCGGTTTTTCATTTTTTGAAGGAATTCATCCTTGTAAGAAGCACTTAAAGGCAGTTCTTTTTCACCGATAAAGACTTTGGATTTTTGGTAACCCGTGATCCGGGAGTATGGGACAATATACGAACGGTGAATGCGCACAAACTGATCTTCCGGCAATTCATTCAACATGTTTTTCAGTGTTTTGCGGATTTTCAGCTCAGGCCCATTGTCTCTGAAAATGATCACATAATCGTCGATACTTTCGATGTAACAAATGTTCTCAAACAATAGTTTCGTATTGCTGTAACTGGATTTGACCGTTAAACTGGGATTCTCTTTGACCTGCACTTTCTCTTCCAGCGAACCGATCTTAATGATCTTGTCGACCGCCTTTTTAAAACGCTCGAATTCGTATGGTTTCAACAGGTAATCCGTTGCTGCCAGGTTGAACCCTTCAAGTGCAAACTCATCATGGGAAGTGGAAAAGATAAACCGGGTCGGTTCCTGGATCACTGTTGCCAGTTCCAGTCCGCTCATATCCGGCATCTCAATGTCCAGGATCACGATGTCTACCTTATTTTCGGACAAAAAGAGTTTTGCTTCCAAAGGTGATCTGAAACCTCCCAGGAATTGAATGTCAGGGTGAAATGAGCTTAGCTGCTCTACGAAGTGAATAATGAGTGGATCGTCATCGACCACGATTAGTGTAAATGCTCTCATTACCGGATCTTTTTTGAGTCTGGCTGTTTAAATATAAGTAAAATAAAAAAAATTGAAGCTTTTCGCACAATTACTTTCATGAAATTTCCGATTTATTGCGGGTAATTGTCTTGACCTGACTGTTTTATCGATTCCAAAAGCGGCTCATGCATCCCACCCAATTCGTTCCATTCTTTGATTCGTTTTTGTTCTTCTGCCTGCGAAAGCTCTTCCTCTGTTGCATATCTCACCCATTCTTTGATATCTGATTTTACTCCTTTCATAACTGAAACGGAAGTTGGGGCCGGTTGCCAGGGGAAATAATCGGGAAAATCGTAGTGATTTTCAATGGAATCCGGTTCAAATAGGAAGATCCTGTCAAAATGAAGACGCGGGAAACTCGGGTCTCCATAGTCAAGCGATTCGAAAACAAGCGGTCTTCCTGTTTTGTTGATCATAAATTTAGCAGATGAGTTTTCTTGTTGAAGGATATAATTTTTCCCGTCAACTTCGGCACTGTTTCCACCTATCACTACCAGCTCATCGTAATTCAACCGCCGGATCACCATCACATCGGTACCAACATGATGAAGTAGGAACCAAGTTACCAAAAATACGATAGCCAAGGCTGCCACGCGGAAGTTCTTTTGGTTTTTCCACCTGATCCGGGACAGGTAAAATGCTGCAAATCCTAAAATAAGTGCGACGGCAGAAATCAGGAGGTTATACGTAGTAGCATCGAAAGTCATTATACATTCGTTTGAAGGTGAAAGAGTTTATTTCCTGCTGAAAATAATGATTTTTTTGCGTGGAGGTATCCCATTGAAAAATAATGCAGAATGCTTAGCGCATCACCGGGTAAACCGGGTCTTCCATCACATTGACTTCAATAATCTTGTGCGCATTATTCAAAAGCTTCCTGCAATCTTCGCTTAAATGCTTTAAATGCACTGTTTTTCCGGATTTTTGATAACGTTCGGTCAACGCATTCAGCGCCTCAATTGCCGACATATCCGCCACCCGGCTTTCCGAAAAATCAATGATCACTTCCTTCGGGTCATTTACTACGTCAAATTTTTCATTGAATGCTGAAACAGAACCGAAGAACAAAGGCCCGTAAATCTCGTAGTGCTTCACTCCCTGCTCATCTGTAAACTTACGTACCCGGATGCGTTTTGCATTTTCCCAGGCAAAAACCAGCGCTGAGATCACTACCCCGGTCAATACTGCCAATGCCAGGTTGTGCAGGAATACGGTGATCAAAGTTACAATGAGCATAATCACGATATCTGCTTTCGGCATCCGGCCAAAAATGCGGAAACTGGCCCATTCAAATGTTCCGATCGAAACCATGATCATGACACCGGTCAGCGCTGCAATCGGCAATTCTCCTATCACCGGTGCACCAAAAAGAACAATGATCAAAATCGTGAGTGCAGACACAATCCCGGAAAGCCTGGCCCTTGCTCCTGCCGATAAATTGACCAATGTCTGGGCAATCATCGGACAACCGCCCATTCCGAAGAAAAATCCGTTCAAAATATTTGCTCCACCCTGTGCAATGCTTTCGCGGTTTCCATTTCCTTTTGTTTGGGTAATTTCATCCACTAAGTTCAGTGTCAGCAATCCTTCCGTCAAACCGACTCCCGCCATAATTGCTGCATACGGTGCAATGATCCATAAAGTATCCCATTCAAACGGAACTACCGGAATGTGAAACGGCGGCAATCCTCCCTGGACAGATGCAATATCGCTGATTGTTTTGGTATCAACTCCCATAAAATAAACCACTCCGAATACCACTGCAATGGCTACCAGTGAAGCTGGAATCGCTTTCGTTATTTTCGGGATCAGGATCACCAACCCGATAGTCAGTGCAACCAATCCGAGCATGATCCACAATGGTGTTCCACTCAGCCATTCAGCGCTTGCTCCACCGGTTTTGAACTGGGAAATCTGCGCCAGGAAAATCACAATCGCCAATCCGTTTACAAAACCGTACATGACAGATTGCGGCACCAGCCGAATGAATTTTGCCAGTTTGAAAAGTCCGACCAAAATCTGGAACACTCCGGCAAGTGCAATGGCAGCAAATACGTATTCCAGTCCATGCAACTGCATCAGGGCGATCAACACGATCACGGTTGCTCCTGCTCCACCGGAAATCAATCCGGGTCGACCTCCGAAAATGGCTGTAAACAAGCCCATGATAAATGCGCCGTACAATCCTACCAGCGGAGGAAAGCCTGCCAATAAAGCAAATGAAAGCGATTCGGGAATCATGGTCATGGCAACCGTTAACCCGGCAAGGACCTCGGTTTTATAGTTTACTTCTTGTTTGAAGTCAAACAAATTAAGATAGTTTTTCATTGAAAATAAAAATGATCAGGACAGGAACCGGGAGTCCCACCACATACTAAAACAGACTGGTTGTAATTGGGGAAAACGCCGTTTACTCAAGGCGGAGTAAGCTGAGAATGATACATCTTTCTTTTTATTTTCATATGTTGGGCAAAGATAGGATTTTCACCCGGTTTGCAAAGGGAGCGGTTTCTGAAATCAACAAGTATTTACGCCTTTTTCATAACAGGTCACTTTCAATGATCACTTAGTTTTGCTCAAACTATTTAATTACTAAACAATGAGTATGAAAAAAATAATACACCTCGCACTCGGTTTGGGTTTATCAATGAATGCATCAGCCCAACTGCAAAACCTGGACTTTGAAGTATGCGACACCAGTACGGTACAGCGGATTCCCGGATACAATTGTTTTTATCTGGAGGGATGGAAACGAACGAACGGAACCCCGGTCAATACGGTAACCAGTTATTCCATCGACAACGGCGGGGTAACTGATACTCAAAACGGAGATATGGCCCTGAAATTGTCTGTTTTCTATACTCATGACAAAGACATGGCTTATCAAAGAGCTGCTTACACTTCCTTCCCGGCATCACTGAAGGGATATTACAAATACTTCGACAACCTCATCTACAATCATCAAACGCAAAATGTGGAACGGGATACCGCTACGGTAAGTGTGCTTTTGAGTAAATGGAACAGTCATTTAAACCAACGCGACACTATCGGGTTCGGGCAACTAAAATTGAGTGAAGCATTCAATTACACTCCATTTTCATGCCCTGTTCATTACACTTCAACCGTTACTCCTGACAGTATCCTGATCCACCTCAATTGTTCCAGGATAAGGGACGAATATGGCTTATCCGGAAATCTTTTCGGGGATAATTCGTTCTTTTTTATAGACAATCTCTCCCTGGAAGACGGTACACTTGGACTGGAAGAACCAGCTGAAAGTAAAAAATGGCAGATATTTCCCAATCCGGGCAACGGCTTAATCCATATTCCGGAATTTACCGGTGAAGCAACCCTGGTTGATGTTCATGGAAAACACCTTGTTTCGCAATCATACCCGGAATCTGCAATCGATCTGAATTCATTTCCGCAGGGAGTTTACCTGCTTCGTTTGAAGGAACATTCGGGCCGGATTACTTTTATCAGCTATTTAAATCAGTAATGCGATTAAAGTGCCCGGATGATGTAGATCAACAGTAAAACACTGATCACGAAGATCAGGCCCACAAAAATGTGGAGCATCACATCGGAGTTCTGAAACGTGCCGGAATTAATTTCTCTTTTCGTGCGCCGGTAGCGGAACAATGCGAAAAACAGGCTCAAAGCACCGATTCCAACGATCATAATTCCAATTGGGCCCGAAAACCCGACGTGTTTGCCCTGGATCTCAATTTCCAATGCGGTATTGAGGTCCTTGGTCAAAAGTGAGAATTCAACTACGACAAAGCCAAAAGCCATGATCCCCACACTTGTTCGCACCCATGCAAGCAAGGTACGTTCGTTTGACAGGAGGTCTGATATTTTTTGTTTGTCTAATTCACTCTTATTCTTCTCTGCAACATTCATAGGTTCTCCGGTAAAATTCATTGTTAATATAACTAGTATGCATCAATTAAGTTTACATATTTTTTGGTTTGAAAGATTGAATTCGTAAAAATCCCTCACGAATGATTCCGTGAGGGATTTTCCAATGAACAGTTAGTTTTGGTGGTGTTACTTTTTAACGAATTGTCTGACAGCTGTCTTATTTGTCACTTCGTTCCTCATTTTCAACAGGTAAGTTCCTTTACTCAAAGCAGATACGTCCATCTGGTTGGTTCCGGTACTGACTACATCGTATGCTCTTCCTGCAAGATCCGTTACTTCGTAGCTATATTTCCCATTATTTGCATCTGTGTAGCTGAAATTCAACTGATCGGTACACGGATTCGGGTAAAGATTGACTTCTAAAGCCGTTTCTTCGTTCACAAACAGGTCTGCATCTTCATCCGCAACACTAAAAGGACTCAAACTGGTGATCCCGATGCGGCTGATCTCATAGGTACTGTTTGCTCCCGCTATCGCTGCACCAACTGTATAATCGTCCCATTCATCGTCCATGTAGTGAGAAATATATGCATTGGTGCGGTCAAAACCATTGACTTCTGAAGCAAGCATCCAACCCAATTTCAGGTTAATATCGAGCGTTCCTGCATCGGATTCAACCAACCAGGTGCGGTTCACCACGCTTCCTCCCATTGCACTGTTGAACCCGTTATTTTCAGTACCACCTGTAAATACTCCGTTGAATGCTTTTACCATAAAATTACCGGCAGCACCTCCTGTTCCCTGCTGAATACTTGCAGGTGAATAACTGCTTTGTGATCCGATAGGAAATACTTTGTAAGGAGAAGATAAGGCTATGTGCATCTGGAGCATTCCGTCTCCCGGTGTCATGATGTATTTTGTATTGCTGAATCCTGTAATGTCGGCATTTTCTTCAATGATCAAATCGTCGTTCATCAACTGGATGCTTCCGCTGGTCATTGTCAGTTCATCATGAATGTGAAGCGTCGATCCCAATACAATGTTTCCACCTGTAATAGCTACTACCAATTGCTGTAGGTTTTGATCATCTTCGAAATAAAGAGTATCGTTCGCAAGCACCGTTACGTTTAAATGCAGATCGGAGTTCTCATCCCCGATAAACGGTGCAGCCTGAGTAGCACTCAATGTTCCGTTCAGGACCAGGTCGTTTGCGTTCAGGTCTAATTTTCCGCTGATCATTTCCAGTTCGCCTCCAACTGTTACGTCGTCATTCATCACGACATCTCCTGAGGCAATGTTTATTTTCAGATCATTCAGTCCCGCTCCGGTAATTTCTGCTCCGGTGGTTGTAGTGGAGTCTCCCATGTATTCCACATCGTAGGAAGCCGTTCCGGTAAATGTTCCGCCGTTGCTTTGGAGTTTTCCGTTCATGACCTGTACCATACTTCCGGCATTCATCGTTAAGGAAGCACCGCTTTCAATGCTCACCGTTCCTTCGTGCAATTGCAGCATTCCGGTAACGGATAAAGGACTCTCCAATTCCACAACCCCGGAACCGCCGTATTCCACTATCAACTGATCGATGGAAGATCCGCTGGTAAACACCAACCCGGAGTTCAGATCATTTCCGGTTAGGATTTTCAGGTTGGAAACAGCACTTGTTGTCAATGCCGCACCGGATTGAATACTCATGTTGTCGTGAATTTCCAGGTCATTTGCTCCCACATTCAGGATCCCGGTATTCAACTGCAAATCCCCGTGAACCATTAAATCGGTTCCCATCGTTAAAACTGCCGTGTTATCATCCAGGCTGATGTTCACATTTTTCAGGTTTAATGAGTTGATTTCAAGACCTGTTGTTTTAGACCCACCGATGTAATGCACATCGTGTTCACTGCCTGAAGTAAAAACGCCACCGGAAGTAGAAAAAGTACCGTCATTCCGGAAAACCAATGCATTCGCATCCAAAGTTAAATTGGCACCCGTGTTTAAGCTCAATGAACCATCTTCGAGGTACAAGGTATCGCTGATCATCAATTGTGAAGTCAGTACCAGTGCTGAACCTGAGTTTTCGAAGGTTTTCACCGTCAGGTCTCCCGTATGCGTATAAGTTGCCAGTAAACCGCTAAACTCCATGCGATCAATGTCTACATCTCCGCTGCCGGCAAAGGTACCCAACTGAATATGTAACCGGTAAGTCCCGGTCAGTGTTCCATCAACTGTGAAGTTGTTAAGAAGCCCGGAGAAAGTCACATCCGCATCAAGCATCACATCAATCCCTGAAGGAATGATAATGTTATCGTTGCTGACATTTGTGGAAGGTGCCGTACCTCCCCAGGTTGCAGGATCTGACCAGTTACCGTCTGTAACTGCTGTGAAAGCCAGCAATCTGCCTGCTGACAATGTTGTTAATACAAGAACAAAGAGTCCTGATTTTAGTAAACATGTTTTCATATGCTGATTTTTTAATTGAAATGAATTATTACATAAATTTCAGTCCATTCAGCATAGAAAACCTTACACTTTACATGAGATTATTACATATTTTACAGAAAGCAGAAACAGAATGAGAATGAGAATGAGAATGAAGTGTTTAAACGAAAGCACTGTACCCCGTGATCGCTCTTCCGACAATCAAAGTATTGATCTCTTTGGTTCCTTCATACGAATAGATTGCTTCTGCATCGGCAACGAAACGCGCCACATCGTGTTCCAGGAGAATTCCGTTCCCGCCCATCACTTCCCGTGCTTTGCTAACGATATCCCGCGTACGCAGACTACAAAATACTTTGGCCAGTGATGCATGTTCGTCCGTGAGTTTATTTTGATCCTGCAATTCGGACAAACGCGCCACCATGGTCTGCATTGCCGTGAGGTTTGTGAGCATTTCCACCAAATGGTTCTGGATCAGCTGGAATGAAGCAATCGGTTTTCCGAACTGTTTCCGTTCACGTGTATATTTTAAAGCCGCTTCATATGCACCGCGTGCACACCCAACTGCCAGCCAGGCAACTCCGGCACGCGTCATACGCAATACGTTGGCCGTATCTTTAAAGGAATTGGCATTTTGCAGCCGGTCCACTTCCTGCACTTCGCAATCCCGCAAGGTGATAATCCCGTTCTGAACGATCCGCAGGGCCATTTTGTCTTCCATTTTCTCCACTTCTACTCCGGGAGTTCCTTTTCGTACCAGAAATCCCTTCACCTGCTTGTCTTCGTCGTCTTCTGCCAAGATAATGATCACATCTGCGAAAGTAGCATTCCCGATCCATTTCTTTTGTCCGTTCAGTGTCCAGCTATTCCCGTTCCGCTTGGCTTTCATGGTTAAACCTCCTGCCACGGCCGAACCCACTTCCGGTTCCGTTAATCCAAAAGCCCCGATTTTCCGCAGACTTTTCAGTTCGGGAAGCCATTCCTGTTTCTGCTCTTCCGACCCCAATAAATAGATGGAACCCATGACCAAACCACTTTGTACCCCAAAAAATGTTGCAAACGAAGCATCTACCCGCGCCATTTCCATTGCGAGCACTCCTTCCATCAAATAAGATCTGAGCGGTGTACTGTATCCGTCATAGGCCACACCGCAAATATCCAGTTCCGCTACTTTCGGGATCAGGTGATGCGGGAACTCGCCTCTTAACCAGAAATCATTTACAATGGGCCGGACTTCGGTTTCCATGAAATCACGGACTCTTAACTGAAGTTCACGCTCTTCCTGGTTTAAAGTATGCCCGATATCGTAAAAATCGCCGTCAATAGGTGGAAGCTCTTTTTTGGATTGCTTGTTTCCCAGCATTTTCATTAGGCCGGACAATTGTCTATCGTCCAGTTTCCCCACGTTTTGCATGACCTCAGCAAGGTCTACTTTTTTCGATAAGGCTGCTAATTGATCCAGGTCTACCTGCTTAAACAAGCGCCAGGCATTTTTAATATTCGAGAATAAAGACATACATGAATGATTTGTCTTCAATATAGGGCAAAAAGCTGCGCACGAATCTTAAAAGAACATAAAATGGAGAATTATAGAGTCAAAAGACAAGACTGACGGACACTAATCAGGACCTGTTCTTTTTTTCGTCCAACTCTTTCAGGTAACGGTATTCGCAGGCTTGGTAATTCCAGTAAGGAGTGATATCGAATTGAATTCCATCAATGACGTATCCCAGGATTGTTTCGGAATAATAGTCATCGTTTTCGTCAACCGGTATTTTGGTGTGCTTCAGGATCAATCCGTTCTGAATGATCAATTCGAAAAAATCGATCGGTGCATCTCCGTGTTCGGACCAATGGTACAAAATGAAAGTCTTCAGATTCAGACGCATGATCAGCTCAATCACTTCCCGGTATTCTCCTTTCCTTTGAGCTGCTAGTTCCTCCAGCGAATCGAATTCAACGAAATAGTCTACCAGGTAATTAGCAAACTGGAAATCGAGCGGAAGAACCAGGTAATCCTTTTGAAAAAAGTGAACGATATCTTCAGGAATAGGACCTGAAAACTCCTTTGTAAGGAGCATGGTGATCATTTGTCCCATATATTTTGTGCTTTATGAAACAAAAATACTTTTTCCTGCTCTCAAAAATTCCTTTACTACATGTACATCCATTTCACCTTCGTCATCCGGCTGGCATTCAGCAGCAATTTTCTCTGCAACAGCATCACAATCCGATTCATTCAGGTCTACATCGAACATGAAATCATACTCAGCTGCTATAATAAATGCTTCCGGGCGTTCCGCAAAGTCCATCCCGAAATACGTGGTACAGTAGATCAGCTTTGCAGATGTATCTCCTAAGACGATCAAACTTCCGCCATTGTCTCCCTGTGAACCTACAATTCCGTTTTCGGCTTTCAGATCTCCTTTCACGATCACCTCCGGACAACCTGCCAGGAATACGTTCTTCGCAGTCATATTTCCTGTTACGTATAAAAAAGAACCGTTCCCCCACTCGCTCCAGTCGATGGTGTCCAAAACGGTCAGGTTTCCGTCAATGATCAGATTAAACGGGCTCCAATCCTGCTTCGATACGGAAATTTCGTCAACGGTTACATCCCCTGAAATCACGTAGGTTTTCTGCTTATCGGAAAATTTGGGATACGGGAAATTCACCTCTTCTGAAATCCCGAATTGTTCATCAGCATCCGCTACACTGATTTCCTGTGCGTATTTGCTTACAGTATCTTCTGTCAAGGATTCATTTACGATGAATGGTTCCATTGGTATTCGTTTTATCAGTTTTTGAAAATCGGCTGGTTATCGCGAATGCGTTTGAACAGAACTCTGCTCTCCAGGTATTCGAAGAACTCGTCATCGTCTGCCAGTTCCGGAAGTAATTCAGGTTCTACAGGTTCAACCAAAAGATCCTCGTGGAAAGCATGATATCCTTGCTTGCTGGTCATAAATTCCACCGGATTGTCGTCGCTGTTCAGTCTCCAGGTATTACCGAATGCGCGGTCGAAGCGGATCTCTCCACCTATTTCAAAATGATGTTCTTCCGGGTAAAAGAACCCTGCACTGGCATTTCCCAGGATTTCCGCACTGTAATCGTTGTAATCTCCGACCAGGGCATTTTCGATCTCCAGGTCACCGCAAACGAAAAGCGTTCCGGCTGTAATGAGGTTTTTGGCTTTCAGGTTTTTCCCTACCAAAATCATGGTTGCAGGATCATCGAAGTTTTCCAGTGTACCGTTCACAGTCAGGTTTCCGGTTACGATCAGGTTGCAGATCTTGTTGTCAAACAGCTCAAAATTGCCGTCGATTTCCAGGTCACCTTCACACACTACGGTATCTTCTTCAAAGTTGGTAATGTCTTCGAGGTGCGCGCGGACAATTCCCAGGTCCAGGGATTGGTATTCAGCTATCAGGTTTTCAATTTGTTCCGGTGTGATTTCACCTTTCAGGACACTTTTGGTGTTTAGTAATTTCATGGTTATTTTTTATCTTATTAGTATTATGCTCAATCAGAAGCCTGTCGAATTTAGTGAAAAAGACGGTAAAATCAAGTGCTTTCCGACTGAAAATGCACAGAAAATCATAACAAACTCGAAATCAATCGGAACGAATTATTTCCCGCAAACGGATCGCTTTATTTGAATGGGCGCGCAAAACCTGCATGTCAAAAAATGAAAACGCTTGCTTCTTCGGAAGGTAATAGAATAATATTCATCCCTGACGTAACATTATTTTGCATAATCCATTCATTTATAATACCTTGACAACTTACTAACACTATTTACAATGAAAACAATTTTACTTTTCGTGGCGGCTGCACTGTGTCTGCAGGCCCACGCACAACTCCCTTACTTTTTGCAGAACCACAACGGAAACAATCTCCGGTATGGTCCACCGGTGGATATTGAGTATGACGGACTCAACACGGTCTATTCGCTGCATTCTTCCATTCCTGGACCTGGAGCGCTAATTGCAAAGTACAATTCCACGAGTGGAGCAGTGACCAATGTGGCTTACCTGATCCGCGGAAATGCCGCGATCAAGCCGGTACGTGTGCGTACCTGGGGTCCCAACTACTACGTCTTATTTAACTCGGCAACAGCGACTGGCGTATCGGGTTACTGTTTGGTGAGCATCAACGCTGGCTCCAATTTTGTTAACTGGGCACATGCTTTTTCTGCGCCAGCCGGGACCGCACCACGTATCGCGGTTGATTTTGTACTTGAGGGCGGACAGTTTGCCTACATTCTCAGCAATGCGAATAACCCGGGGACTAATCAAAGTGATATTGCTGTTACGAAGGTGGATATATCAGTTCCAATACCAGTGATGGTCTGGGACAACGTGTACCAAAACACCTCCCGTTCCGAAATAGCGTCCAACATTACGCTCCGGATGGGAATTCCGGAACTGATTATCAGCGCGATCAGTTCAGACCTGGCGAACCCGGTAACGGACCGCGGACCGGTATTGCTGCGTGTTGCTTCAACAAGCGGCGCATACCTATCATCCATGCTGTATAAGTATGCTCCGGGCTGCAACAATGCCGAACCAAACGGAACCTGGGTTTACCTTGCAAACAATAATTTCTTCCTGTCATCCACCTCGCTTGAAGCCGGTATGAATGGTCCGTTGTGGTTGTCTAGCATCAATCCGGTTTCACTGGGAATTAATTTCCAGAGCAATCACCGCACGGGATCGGCTTACCTGAATCCGGAAATTCAACCCGTTTTCACCGCAACAGGAACTGAAATCCTGATCTCGGGTTCTTCCCCGGTATCTTCGGCATATGGTTACCTGCACCTGCAGTTTGCCTCTACCGGGCTGCCATTTACCCGAGGAATGATTTACCAGTCTACCAATCCGCCAAACTTCGGCACTTCGATCTTTAATGTTTACAAAAACCTGGGAACCGGGTTGAATATTTTTTCGGTGGCTGAAAATACGGCTTTAAGTAACAATTACCATTTGCTGAAAACGGATGACCTGGGTCACAACGATTGTGAAGATCCGTACATTGTAACACCCGATGGCTGTATCATGTCGCAGTACGGGATCAACTTTGCAAGGGTGGGAATTCCATTAGTCAATGCTCCGGTTGTTTGCAATACTTCCAATGTGAGTAACTCTTTTGTACAGCTGTGCAACGTACCGTTACGCATGGCACCGGGTGACAACTCCAAAGCATCCGGACCGGCAGTTAATGGAGAACTTTTCGCAGCTCCGAACCCAACGAAAGGAACTTTTATCTTATCGGCTGGAAAAAGCACCTTAAGTGAAATGGAGGTCATCAATGCCGACGGGAAGAAAATACCAGCTGAGCTTACCGAAACACCGGAAGGAATAGAAATTAGCCTGGCGGGCAAAAAAGCCGGGGTTTATGTGGTCCAGGTTTTGGTGAACGGAGAAATGAAGCACCTGCGGATCGTACTGGAATAAGAGATCCGAAGCAACCTTTCCATCCCTCCGAATGGAGAGACAGGCATTAAAAATGGAATAATAAGGAAAAGTCAGGACATGCGAATCGTCCTGGCTTTTTTAATGCTTCACATAAGTAACTCCATCCAATATCATGGTGTATTGGATAAAATAACCGGCAGAATCTATCTTTGGCTCCTGATCGATCGTAAATTTTTTCGTCACTATTTTCAGGGTATTTCCCTGTATCCTTGCTTTTCCTCTCACGGTCTTGGTTACTGCGCCACTGTTGGTTTCATAGACCGCTTTACTGTTTGATTGAATGACTAAGGAACTTCCTTCGTAGGAGCCAGACACGGTCCAATACCCCACATAATCAGGGTTCACATCCGCTGCTTTTTTCTTGCATGCAACGGAAAATGAAGCAATTGCAATAGCTAATACATAAATAAGTGCTCTCATACTAAATAATGTCAAAAAATAATTTTACGGGTATTGAAGGTGGCGGTTCAAATTCCGTGTTTCTCTTGTATTTCAGCTACAAAAATAAAAAGAGCAGGGAAACTTTTTGCTGTTTGTCTTAAAAATTGAGGAATGGACCAGGTGTGGTTGAATGATCTAATATGAAATTTAGTAATTCGTGCCCCTTTTTCTTGCGCTGTACTTAACAGTATGGTGTGTTTTCCTGTCACTGGAATAAAATGTACAGTAGAAATACCAATTCTTAGAGAACTTACTTTTATGGACTTCATACTTTGTATCCAAAAACAGTGGAAATTCTCTAAATTCTTTATTTCCACTCAACAACAAAGAATCATTTTTAAGATTCCACACCCCCGTCTCAGTATCATTTATTTCTAAACGCCCGTCTTCCTTGAAAGACACTATTAAAGAATCATCATCCACAAAATTCTTTTTTGAAATTAAGGGATTTCTGTCAGACCACGAAACCAAAGCAGACGAGCGACGAGCAAACGAAGCACGACACACACGACCACCAACTGCAAACTGCTGAACGGAAAAAACACAAGCAGACGGAAAAGCAGAACGCACGAGACTGTCAACGCCAGAAGCACAGCCAACACCGACCGAAGCAGAGAAACCAGCCAAAACAGGCAAAAAAGCACCGCAAGAAACAGAAGCGGAAGAACCAACCACACGCGAGCCAGAAAAAGCCACCGAAGGAAAGGAACAAACAAAAGAAGCAAGTGAAACCATGACAAAAAGCAAAAAAATGAATGCTAATTATCAAGAGCATGGAGGCAAACACTAAACAAGGGCGGAACGCTTTGTATTACCCTTTTTTAGTGTTTGCAAATGCTCAATTTTGCATCTCATTTTTTGCTTTGTTGTGGTGTAACAACTTTCTGTTTGTCTTTCCTTGTGGCTTAGGCTCGTAGGTGGTTGGTTCTTCTTTTAAAGTTGCGGTGCTTTGCCGTTTTGGTGGGAATCGAAAAATCCTTATACCATATCTAAAATCAATCATTTAGAGATAAAACCCTAAAAAGTGGGAACTAGAAAAAAATGCCTGCGGAGGTTCTCCGCCTTGAAATCTTAACGACAAAAAAACAGAAAAAACCTTCCACATCAATCACCCGTTGAGGGTGTTGATAACTTTTTGATTTGTAGCTGATTCACCTCTATTTTGAATCGATTTTAACCAAAAAAGCTCGCAATTTGTTTTGGAAATCCGAAACCCAAAGTTAAAAATGGTGCAGATTTGGAACACTACCGCGGAGCTTTTTCTTATTTTTTTATTCGATTTATTACAACTCGTGTATTCGCATATTTTTCCAAAGCTTTCAATTCTTTAGCAATCTTTGCTTCCCATTCTTTTTGTTTGTCTTTTATTAAGCCATGCTTGGTTTCTAAATCGTAGAAATTATTTAAGCTGTTCTGATTTTTCTTTCCATATTTTTCAAAAATGTCAGAAATAAATTTGTATGTTTTTTTTGTGTCGACCATTTTATGATTTATGTATTCACGTCGAATTTTTCTAGCACAAAGTTCAGCAATATCGAAATGTAATTGTTCGTGTTTCAGCAGAGCATCAGTTTTTATATTTGTAGCCCATGATTTATTGACTATAAAGTGACAAGGCATGTCATATACTATCGAATCATTATTATAATAAATCAGTGTAGTCGTAATCTGAGAATAAGTATGAGCCTTGTATTTGCTTGTCGAGTCCGCAATACCTTGAAAATCATTCCAGGTTAGCTTTCTATTAGAACTCCATAGAATTGTATTACTTCCTTCTTCAATATTCTTGTTTTTAGTATACTTAATAATAAAAGAGGAAGCCAAAAAGAGGGCAATTGTAAAATAGATATAAAGTCCTTTGTTCATTATAATTGTAAAATAACTAAAATTGTGCCAGTTTGAGTTACACTGGCACAACTTTAACGTAAAAGTATTTTTATTGGAACCTTATCAATAACATCAGACCCAAAGTGAGGAATCATCCATTTGTAATATGGAGAAAATGCGGATGATGGGATACCAAAATTAATTAAATTAGTCTTGATGTAATCTGCTCTAGCTCTTAATAAATCTACAGTACTTCTTCCTCCCATTCCCCATTGGGAAGTATGTCTTATTTTATAGTCTGCGGGTGTATAAATGTGAATATAAATACTATGATTACAATCCATAACCCAATTACTTGCGATCTTTTTCAGATTAGACAGTGCAAAATCACTACTTACTGGTGAAGTTCCTTTTTTCCAATTTTCTTCTGGAGTTAGACCGTGGATCAACCCATTAGATGTTTTAGGTATGTCTCCCCAAGCAATGTTAAATGAAAACTTAACGTCAAAATCATTTTCGCAATCTGGTGGAGGCAGATTTCCACCTCCGCCTCCTTTTCCACCTCCGCCTGTTGGTGGGGCTCCACTACCACCACCATCACCACCGCCACTAGGAGGGATACTAGTCCAACTACTGCCTCGAGGTCCGGAATCGTTATCTTCATCTCCTGAACTATTATCTTCTGTTGTTGGAGTAGGTGGCGTGTCTTTTGCTATAAGAATAGGCTCACCTTCAGGAGATGGAGTCTTAGGATGATTTTGTAATCGATGGGAGTTAGAAGAATAGCGATCCCCCGCTTTCCTGTATTTAAGCACCTCCCATTTTCCATCAACCTTTTTATAATCTACTTTTTCATAATCTCCCCCTTCAAAAGTATAACTTAAGATATCGCCATTTTTAGCATTTCCGGGTAGATTCTTTTCGATATCATTTACATTCTCTTCATAAGTCCCTGTCTTTTTTACTGGATCACCATTCCCTGGAGCAAGTCCATAGGGATCCGTATAATAAACAGGGTTGTTATCAAAAGCACAATACGGCGAAACATTCGGGAACATCATCATCAACGGATCCAAACTCAACCATCTGCCCATTCTCGGATCATATTGTCTGAACTCAGTCGTGTACGAATTTCCATTCCCCTTCGCTTCGTTGTCCATTTCCATGCCGTTGTAGCCAAACCTATAATTCCCAGAATTGTTATTCCTCCCCGGCATTTGCATACCAAACGGATAATAATCGCTGCTCATTTTTACCGTTGCATCGTAGAGGTGATCTTCGGCCAGTTCCACGTGGTCTAAGTAGTAGATGGCCGTACTGCCAGTAACCCGTGAAATGGTAATCGTGGTGGACGTTCCCGCTCCGGCTGTAAACAAAATGGTATTCTGCTGGTCGTTGACCAAAGTCGTTGTACCTCCAATTCCGGATACCGCTACCCTCATTTCCGAACCGGGGTGTCTAATATAGACAAAACAAACTTTCGAAAACAACAAAGGGCAGCTAAAAACTGCCCTTTTGTTTATCTTAATAGGTTCCATTTTGAAACAGCACCCAACCTAGCCCTATAGTTTTTCTCTTTTATAAATACCTGAGCTTGTTTTTACTATTTTAAATCCATAAGCGTTTAACAGTGAGTTTACAGGATAAGTTTCTATTGGAAAAAAGGAATCACTCTTTACTCCGCTGTTGTAATGTTTTCCGTTTTTGTTATCAGGAAGTGTATATACGAATGATATATCCTTAGTATCATACAATACTGAATCTGCTATAATTTCCTTACATAAACGTTGTACAATTCCTTTTCTCAATTGCACCAAAGTACTATAATTGGATTGACTTACATAGAAAGTATCGCTAGCTATTTTTACAGAATAAGTAGATTCTCGATAACCATTTCTACCAATAAATGGTCGGTTTATAGTCATTGTAAAGCCAATATCTCTAACAGAGTCAATAATAGCTAATTCCTTTTCAATTAATGGCGCATATTCATCCTTCCAAGCGTAAAAATCATTTTCGTCCTTATAGGATGGATCGTAATTACATGAACTTAAAAACATTAGCACAAAAAGTATAATAAGCTTCAATTCTTTTTTTAAATTTAATTCCTTCATAAAAATATGTTTAAATTATTCCTCTCACTCATCTTCACAATAATCGTCACTTGGTGAACCTCCACTTGTTGAGGAGCCACTGGATATTATAGATTTTTTTAAACTTGTAATCAGTCTATCAAAGTGAATTTTACCAATAAAAGCTCCATCAAATCCTTGACCAACCACTTTAGCAGCCCTTTCAAGTTCTGGCAACCAAATAGTAAACGTTCTTGGATCGTTCTTAGTATCTGCATGCGCATCATAATCAGGTTGTTTGCCTTTATTTTTCATGTAATTAGCATATTTTGATTGATGCACCCAAACAGACCAATGAAAGAAACCAGAGATATCTATTCCCGGTATTATTCTATTTATCTCACTAGTCCACCAATCAGCCCAATAAAGAGTATTATCACCAGCAGTCATAAGTTGCATCCTTTTAATATAACTTGTTTTAGCAGCAATTTCAATATCTATCGCATCTGCTGGAGATAAATGTACAACAGTTGTTATTCTTGAGGCAATATCTTTTGCATTTTCTTGAAAATACTCTATCATACCTTCCGCGTATGCTGCTCCCATACTATGGGTTACGATCTCTATTTTTTCGTCTGGACCTAAGGTTGCTAGCATATGTCTATAATTCTCAACCATATATTCAGCATATAAATATCCTTCCTCTCTCCTATCACTCGCTGTTGAGTTAATACCATCTCCAGATCCATTTACAAATATCATGTTCTGATCATTAAAATGCTTTTGTGCTGCATTTATAAACGCACTATTTTGCCTTACCTCACTTCCGGGGCCTGCAAGAATTCTTGAACCCCATTCTTTTTCCTTAAACCAATATTCAAATCCAGGAGCGATATCATCACTAGGACCTTCTGTGGTACCGTAAATATACCCATTGACAAAAATAATCAAGTTTCCATCCGGATCTTTAGCTGCAATTGGAGTATTTCCCGCATAACAATAAGGCGACATACTTGGGTACATAGCTTTTAACGGATCAAGTGATAACCAACGTCCTAAGCGTGGATCATACTGTCTGTTTCCAAAATCATAACTATTTCCGTTACCTTTGGTTTCAGGATCTTGCTCTTTTCCTGTAAACCCATACCTATAATTCCCAGAATTGTTATTCCTCCCCGGCATTTGCATACCAAACGGATAATAATCGCTGCTCATTTTTACCGTTGCATCGTAGAGGTGATCTTCGGCCAGTTCCACGTGGTCTAAGTAGTAGATGGCCGTACTGCCAGTAACCCGTGAAATGGTAATCGTGGTGGACGTTCCCGCTCCGGCTGTAAACAAAATGGTATTCTGCTGGTCGTTGACTAAAGTCGTTGTACCTCCAATTCCGGATACCGCTACCCGCATTTCCGAACCGGTTCCTTTCTCTGTTTTAACCCGTAAAACATAGCGTTTTCCAGTGGTTGTGGGATAGGTAGCTGAAACGAAATTCGCTGTTGAGACCGGTGTAACCTGCAGCCTGTTTGGCCCGGTGGCTAATGACGCAGACGTGGCAGACCAGGAATTGGTACTGTTGGTAAACGTGTTTTGCTTGAATCCGGAACTGACTACTTTCCGGTCGTTGACCACCACGTTCACATTCCCCAGGTAATTGGCGATCTCGTAGCGCATTTCCCCGCTTTTGTGTGTCAGGAGACTGCTTCGGGAATAAGGCACTACCCCGTTGTTCCATAACGGAACCGGGTGTTCGATCATCCCCAGTCGGGAAGCTCCATACAGGTGCAGTTCATCGAGGTCTGCTTTCTGAATGCTTGTTCCAAGTACCAGGTTGTACACCGCCAAAACCTGCCCGTTGGCATCGTAGCTGTAATAAGTATATTTCCAGGTATTAGTCGGCTGAATTACATTGGAAACACGCGGCTTTTCAATCTTCAATACGCGCTGCCCAAAGGGGTTGTAGATAAATTCCATTTGCGGAGCATTCGGTTTGGTAGTGTTCCGTTCAATTTTTTGAACTTTCTTATCTCCCGAACGCCAGGTAATGAGTGAAATGCCTTCAGTGGTATCTGATATAAGCTGCCCCAAAGCATCGTATTTGTAATTCCCTACAGGTTGACTGTCGATGTCCTCGTAGTTTGCTGTTGCCCCCACAGCATCCGTTACATGCCCCAGCCTGTTCCATGGAATTCCTCCCGGAGCTGTATGGTAGCCATTGTAGGTGAGGTTGTCCATTGCAAGCTGAGTGGCCGCTACTCCATTCCGCATCAGCGTTCTCAGGTTTCCGTTGCGGTCATAGGAATACGTGCTTTTGTAATCCTGCGAAAGTGTTCCGGCAGTCCAATTATTGGATGCTGACAGCCCTGCGGTGTTGTAATAAGCATCCATGCTCAACAAACGGTTCAGCTGATCGTATTTGTAGGTACTTCCCATAGTAGGCATTCCAACAATGGATGTCACCAAACTCCGGATATTTCCATTGAAGAGTCCCGGAGAACCTGTTCCAAAGCTTCCGCTGGAGTAAGTTGCTTCGAAAGTGCTGCTCGTGGCTATGGGTTTGTAATCATTGGCAAAATAACCCAATGTATAAGCGGATACATCTGCCGCATGCTCGAGGTGTTGCTGGTTATTCGCACTTAAATAGCCAAAACCACCGTCTTTTCCTACATCACGTGCATTATCAAGTGTGGAGGCATTCATTCCTTTGATCCAGCCGTTGATGGTGTACACATAATCCATGGATTGTACTTTATTCTGACCTAATTCCACGCGCGCCATCGGGCCGTGATCGTAATAGTAATATTTAGCATGGCGGTCGCTGTGCACCCCATCAGTAGAAGACGAAGCTTCGCGCAGGCGGTTCAGTTTGTCGTATTTGTAGCTATGTGTAACCTGGTCCGCTCTATCTTTTTGATAAAAGACTTTTTTCACATTTCCGCTCACCAGTTCGTATTCGTACTGTGTGGATTTATTGATTTGTCCCACTGCGGCCAGCATCGGCACATCCTGGATCTGTTCTTTTACATTTCCGTGAATATCGTAGGAATAATGGACCGCACTTTCATAACCTGTAGGCCAGTTCGTAGTTCCGGAAATGGTTGCATAATAAACTACGCTGGCCACACGTAAACGCAGGTTCTCCTGTTTTCCGTTTGCAAACTTGACGGGAATAAACGAACTCAATGGTTTATCATAACGCGTAGCTGTTACTTCGGAGCGTGTTCCGGAGGTCACCCATGCGGTAAATGCTGTTCCGTAATCGTTCACTTTCAACTGGGTGGTTTCATTCGGTGGCTGCGCTTTTATTACCTGGCCTGATTGAACCGGTCTTCCCTGTGTATCAAAGAGCACATAGGAATATTTATTTTGAGCGGCCTGTGCCGGGTTTTGGGAAGCAACCAAGCGTCCGTAACGGTCATACCAAAACTTTGTTTCTCCCAGCAAAGCTGCATTGGAAGCATTTCTCTGGTCCGGGTTAGTGGTTTTTACCAGCTGGTTATAAGAGTTGTAATGGTAAGTGGTTACATAATCGTGAACAGGTTTGGTAGCTGTATTCACCGTTGGGTAAGCTGTTGAACTCACCACGCCGTTCCTTGCCGCATTGATCGCTGCATTATTGGCAGCAGGTAATTTGTGAACTCCTTCAGGAGCTATCGTACGTGCCAGGTTTCCTGCCTGATCGTAATAGAATAACGTATATTGATATTGCGTAAAACCTCCTGCAAAAGCTGCATATTCGGTATTAAAAGCTGCTGAACAGTTTGTTTTGTAGCTTTCCACAAACCCGGTGTAGGTTTCCTGAACCAGTTGATCGTAATCCGAGAATGCACTGGTTATTATCTGGTTCAGCTGCGGCTGGAAACAAGCTGTGTATGGAATTTCAAACGGGTCATAACACAAGGTTTGGTCTGAAGAAGTACAATAACAGGTTTTTGCAGCCAGGCAGGAAGAAGTTCCGGTCAATTTCGAGTACTTTTTAACCCCGCATTCGTAATAGGCTACTTTACAGATAAAATCAGTATGTTCTCCACAACCTGTTGCCGACACCTCAAAACTTTCGAAGGAAACAATGTCGTTAAACCCGAAAGTAGCACCTGAAGGCAATGTCAACTGGAAATTGCAGGAAGTGTAGCCTGTTCCGGTGTAGGTCATTGTGAGCGTGTTCCCATTCAGGCTTGAATGGAGGATATTTCCCTGCCCGTTATTCCGCAACTGCCCTTTAGCATAAACAATATTGTGAACTTTTAGGTCCAGGTTGGTAATAGAAGTGGTCAACTGGCCGCGCATTGCAAGCACGTTTGTCTGAAGAATCCATTCACTTAACAAAGGATTATCCACACAATACGGATTAGCAGGTGTTGCATGACAACGGCTGATGAAATCCAGGTAATCCTGTGCTGTTAATTTGAAGTTGTAGGTACGGTTGAAATAATTGGTCAGAACGGTTTGATAAGTGGCACGCTGTTGTAATTCCTCCAGGTCTGTTACATCACCGAATTGGGCAATCATCCCATTTATTGCCGCATCCAGCTGGCTGCAGTCAATACAGCTCACCCCTTTATCACACGAAATATTGGCTCCTGCCAAAAGTCCGGATGCATTCAATGCAGCATTCGCTCCCGGGTTCCATCCATTTCCGGTGCGTCTTTTGGAACATTCACACAGAATTTGGTCTACATCCTCCATAAAAACATCTGTAAAATGGGCAATCCATTCTTCCAGGTTATCCACACCGGCCGGTACGGTACCCATTGTAAGTGCTTGCTGGTATGCGGTTTCCTGGTCAAAATAGTAGTCACATGCGCAGGTATCCAGTTTAGCCTGGATGACCTCTCCTGCTTCCGGGGTAATTACATCGTGCGGAGGTGGTGAGGAAATCAACAAATCCGTACACAAGGATGTTTCGAACCCGCTTCCGAGATGAGCCGATAATACCTCATTAATGGTCAGGTACGGACCAGAAGGTGCTGTGCTTGCTCCCATCGGATGCTCATCCGTGCACCCGGCCATACACAAGTTGATCAGATCTGCTTTTAAGGTCACCAAATTAACTCCTTCTGCTACAAAATTACAGCCGGACAGGTCCGCGATCCATTCATCCGCAAAAGCATCACACGAAGTCTGACAGCTTTGCTGTACCATGTCAGAATATACATCTGCCGGATTTGCCGCACCTGTAATAGACGTATACATGAGGGTATTCGCGAAATTGGGAACCTTTCCTGCCAACAGGGCATTGTTTCCTGTACAGGTGGTCGGATTTACTCCGATACAGGCACTCGCCGGACAACCTGCATGGGCTGCTGCTTCCTGAGCCATCAGCACATACCTGCTTTTCAATTCGAGATACAAGTCACGGAAAGTCAGCCAGATTTGATCATCTTTACAGGCATCGCATTTATCTATGCAGGCAACCGGGCTCATATTCGGACTGCAGTTATTCACTAAGTAAAAAACATATTGCCACAGCGAAAGACTGACATCAGATCCGCCCCAGGGAGTACCTGAAATGGTGATGTAATTCTGCATGGCAGCACGCATAGCAGTTTTATAAGTTGCATTGGCAGGATTTGAAAAGAACGGATCCAAAGCCGCTGTATGATTTTCCAAATCTGTTTGAAAATCCTTACATACAGAACGGGCAAACCCATTGATATTGTTTACTTCCTCCAGTGGTTCAAAATAATTCCCGTCCATGGCCACATCATACTCAATGATATCTAGCATTGCTCCATCAAAATTGTTTGAACTACTATTGGAAACACAGAACTGCAGGTGGCAGTATTCCGGGTGGACCGGTAAAAACAGCTCGGCCCATTCCGACCTGAAATTGTTAATGAAATAATCAAAGCCCTGGGTTGTAACCGTAGCTGTTACGTTTAGCCCGTTCTCATCCAGGTACTGTCCGTTTGAGGGCGGGTTCTGCCAATTCACGGCATTCACTTGTGAATAAGCATTCGGAATCGTAAAGATAGACCACGGATCAGTGGAAGAATAAGTGACTCCGTTGAGTATGTATTTCGCATATTGTCCTCCCGGAGTCAGGTCAGCAAGCATTGCCTGACGGTAACCGTCACACGGCCCTTCCGCTTCTTCCGGTTCCGGGATAACCGGATAACAATTATTAAACGGTTCGGCGTTATAATAAGTATTAAAAATCGTGCTTAACGGGCTGACACAGGTGTTTTGCTCCAGGTACTGGCACCAGTATTCATTGATTGAAGCCTGGTCGACACTTAATTTCTTTGAAATGCGGTAGTTTTGCTTGGTCAGCATCAGGTCTACCGACAGCGTATCAAATGTATCTCCGTTACAAATTGCGTCAAATGTTTCTCCGTTTACCCGGATGGTATTCTCATAAACGATATTGGAACATTCATCCATGATTTTCAGTTCCAGATCGTATACGCAGTCAAAACAAATACTGGAAGGCAGACAGGTGCTTCGGTATTGGGCCGGTGTGAATCCGTATTGAAAAGTATAATCTCCGGGGCTTGATATGTATTGGGAAATCGTGATCTCTGCGGAAGGAACAGTGGCATCCAGGTCCTGAACCCCTCCCGGTGACAGTAACCAAATCGGTGTTCGGACGATGACATTGTCTTCAACAGTTGTTAAATTGGCCGGGCTGTCTCCTTCAATATATGAAGCAACCACTCGTCCGGCCATGTCCAGATACTGAACATACACCTGGCCATTCGGGTCAATGGTAGTTAGCTTTTCATAATGTGAATAATGCCCTGCTTCCACTCCAAAAAGCGCATTGAGTTCCTCCTGGTTGGGAGACGAATACACGTATTGTGTTTCTCTTCCACTTCCCATTTTCAGGTCCGGACCTGCCGCTGCCACCCGGTCTACACGACCGGTAAAATCATTCAGGTAGCTTACGCGGGAAAAAGGAAAAGTTTCCGCATTGGGTACCATCCCGTTCGGGCCATCCTGCGCCGTATCCACGGATGAATAATACCTGCCGGATCCAAAATTGGGAGAGAAGCCGCGTGAATTAACAGGACAACTCCCTTCTATCAGATCAAAGTACTGGTGTTGATAACCAGGAGTTCCCGGGATATCAGCACGGTTAAAATGGGGAAAATGGTGCATAAAATCACCCGAAACCGGTGTCGGAATATCTCCAACAGCTGGACGTCCCAGTTCATCGTAATAAATATTCGAGACAATGACCTGACCGTTCTCCGGATTCAATGCGGTGCTTTGGCGGCCTCTTCCCAATCCGTCACTGAATGCAACTCCTTCTGTTCGTTTACTTCCTTCCGTAAAAACAACCTGGTGAGACCAGTTCATCTGGGTCTGGTATTCGGTATTGATATCCAGGTAATTCGTGGGATAGGATGCCATTAAACTGCTAACTGTACCATTTTCGGCAACATTCCAGACACCGTTGTCCCGCTCAGTGAAATTGGTGCCTTTTTTTGCCACTGCACGAACCCGGTAAAGAAAGTATCCCTTATCAAAAATCCGGGGCAGCTGGTAATAAGTATTGGTTACATCTACCCTGGTTGAATTCAGGTAGAAGTCATATTTTAAAGTATTAGTTGGCTTGTAATTGCCATTGGTGAGCGTATATTTATTGATATGCACGTATTCCAATTCATAAAACTCTGCTCCCGGAACTACGTTCCAGCTAATTTGAAGTCCACTGGAAGAAAGAGGTGTGATTGCTGAAGAAACCACAGTCTGATTGTTGAATGCATAATAGCGCTCTATATCAATCCCGGTTTCCAGGTAAACATATTCTTTGTTAAACCCCGCAGTGCCGGACATGGAAAGTATTTTTACTGTCACAAAATGGGCATTGGAAAAGGTAATGGTCTGCAAATCGGAAATCGTAGCATTTCCGTTCGCATCCTGATCCACCGTAAGGGTTTGCACGATAGGTGTACCTACAGTAGAAAGTCCGCTCGAACCCCATGTCTGGTAATCTATCTGTACCTGGATGTTCGCGGTAAAATTTCCAACATGCACAAAATCCGGACGAATTCCCAGGCGTACATAATTGGACACTTTGTGATTGGTAAACAAGGTATGCCAGTTGGCATTCCCAACCATGTCCCAATAATGTGAATCATACGTATTGTAGGTTGCATTCACTGCCAGTGAATTTCCTTCCAGCCGGTTCACATAACTTTCCTGACCTCCAAATGCAAAGCATACGGATAAGAAAGTCATTAATAGGATTAATAAACTCGTTTTCATATTGATCTGGTTGATTAAGTGTTAGTCGTTAAATTTGATTTTACCTCCGTTCTCACGCTCCATTACAGTTTTTATCCCCTCTTCGGTCTCTACTTTTATCCGAACCAGTTCCAGGTTTTCATCGTAATTGTAAAAAGTGGTGTAGTTATATCCGTCGTGAGTTGCAATCGGAAGCAAGGTAACAGGATCATAGACAACCGTTGTCATTCCCGCAAGGAACGGATGTACGCGGATATCATCAAAGTATACCGGTGAAACCCCTGAATTCGTAAGAGAAATCGAAATGCCGGTATAACCGACTGGAATTTCGAACGGTTGAGATTCAACACGCACCCAGCCTTCAATTTCCCTTCCGGTTGTCATTACCGGTGTAATCGCTGCTCCACCGCCTGTAAGTCTCACATTGATAGATGCTGAGGAAGTACCTTTTCGGATCCACCCACCTACAATGTATTCTTTACCGGATGTTGGCCTGAACGGAGGAATACACACGCAGCTATTCGCTACAAACACGTCTTCACTCATTCCATTAGGCTGTGCATCACACGCCGCAGTAATAGCCCTATCCAAAACGGCACTGGCTCCCGGATTTACTTTCAGTGAATACAACCCACTGTGCTTTTGCTCGGTGCTTGGTGAAACATACCCATAGACAGCCTGCATGAAGCTAAAGTGATAATTTGCGTCATCAAATTTCGGAAGCGCTCCGGTTGCATAATACCCGTAGTCTTCGAACCCATCAAAACCGATGTCTTGTTTATGGGCATTTACTGCCTGTGCAATCGGTAATAGTTCGAGTTTATTGCTATATCCATAAATGACGGCTGAAGGAATATTCAATTGGTCCACACCTTCCTGGGCAACGCCGTATTCATTATGCAAACGGCTTTCTCCCATACGGCGCCAGTTACCTAAAGCAGCAAGTGGCTTCCATTTTAAAGTCGTTCCATCCAGGCTGTAGTAAGGTGTGTAATTCGAATAAGCTCCGTCAAAACGGGTTCCATGTGGATGCGAATGATTGATCCGCTCACTTTGCCAGGATAATTGCGAATCCAGCACCAAATCACCGATAACACCATATTTGAACGGATTGATTACAGTTCCCATTGGTACCTGGTTACCCGCCTCCCCTTCATTAGGCATTTTTCCGCAGCGTACGTTGTGTTTGTCTCTGTAAGTGATGGCCGCAGCATTGATTATTTCCGACACAGGGAATGCAAAAGATTCCGTAGGAGTTACAGAAATTTCTTTTTTCGTTACCACATTCTGAATATTTTCAGACAACCTGTTAGACCTGTTTGTTGCCACTAACCTGATCGAATATCCCCCGTTTATCCCGGAAAAAGTTAAACCAGTATTGTGAATTAGTTTCAACGAAGTTTTACCTGTAGACATGACCGTTGCAACATACGTAGTTGAAGGATTAGCAACATTTATCAAACGAATTTCATCACCCGGTGCAAACAGGTCTTCCAGGTCTCCGGAAGTAATTGTGAACGTATTTCCGGACACGGTTCCCGTATAACTTGCAGGAGCGGTATGATTCCGGATTTCTCTTAGCCCCGGAAGATACCAGTGTGACGGATAAGAAAACTGGTAGAGCTCATCATTGTACTCATCCTTTATACTGTTTGCCAAAACGGCACCGGAATATTTATCATAAATCAAATTCTGAGCAGTATTCTTTGAATTCAGGTAGACCGTTTCTACACTTTTTACACGGGCATAGTAATTCAAATGCTTCACGAGTGTGTACGAATAAAAAGCCCGGTCGCTGTTATTCCAGGTGTAATAAGGTGAAAAATACAGGAAAGGCGGCATAAAGGTTATCCCGACCCCCAGTCCTCCTAAATGGAAATGAGAAAAGTCTTCAACCGCACGCTGTTCCGCATGAATATCGTATTCTGTCGCAACACGGTAGTTACTAAGTTTTCCTTTTCGGTCCAGCATCGGAATTTCTTCAAACTTATCATAATACGTATAAGTGGTTGAAGCCTGGGCATAACCGTCTCCGTCATAGGTAGTGTATTTAATAGGCTTTCCATGGAAATCATTTGTAAACAACAGGAAACCTTCCTTAAACCCATAAAAGTCAAGTCCTCTTGCCCCTAAAAACTTCCCGAACGATCCTTTGTTGGAATAAACGCTTTTATTTCCGTCATCCTGAGCTCCTACAGTTGTATAGCGTTCCGTAGTACAGTATTCTTTTTCCTTATAAGTATGGAAAGTAGAAACAGACTTTCCTTTATTCACCGAACCGTTAAATGTAACTTTTACTTCACTATACCCTACGTTTGCATTCGGGTAAAGCGGACGGAAAATCGGCAATGCATGGAACTTTGTTTCGTCTATAAATTTCTCTTTGATATTGACATAAGTATCCCACAAATAGTGTACGTTTTCATCGTATATAGGCAGGGGCTCAAAAGCTGCAACTCCGGTGGTGGACTCTACTCTTTGGTCACCATAAGAATAATCCCAGGTATAGGTACTTTTGTACTCTCCGGAAATCACATCCCAGTTATCAGAGTATGTAATATTCGTTACCCTTGCATTTCCACCGATCTTCACATTATCTGGCTCGTATAACCTCACCAGGGTTTTGGAAGGAACTAATTTGCTGCTGTAATGCGCATCCTCGATCATATACTTGTAGATGAGTGTCCCGAAGAGCACCCGTTTATCGATGTTTTCATCCATATCCGAATCACAGCTGGCACAAGCTCCGTAAATTTTATCCGGCAGGTTTTGACGTGCATAATCGAGTGAAACACGTTGAATCGGGTGAATCACTGTTCCATGTTTAGCCCATTTTTTTGCGCGCTTGTCTTTGGATTCCATTTCGGAAACATCAAACAGTTTGAGTACCGCAAATCCATATTTCCGAGTTCCGTCAGCCGCTGCAGGCATTGCTCCGATCACATGATTGTCATTATCCAGCGGCAGGAACATCGGTACCAATTCCTCCACTCCCGGCTTAATTTCCACATGTGCTTTGATATAAAGCTGGTTTAATTCTGATCCGTTGTATGGATCTTTAAAATACAACTTCCGCACTTCATTGTTTGCTTCAGCTTGGGTAAAGCCGGTTCCCAACTCTTTATCCAGTTTGAAAATCAATACGTTTCTGTAGGATATAAAATTTCCGGATGCTGAACGGAATTCGTCCGAAAGCCCTGTAGAACCATTCCAGGAAGATCCGAGGGAATAAAGATCTTGTTCTGTCATCATTCCTTCTATCGTAAATTGCCGCATTGCCCGTTTATCCTGAACATAAGCGTATTTGTCACTGTCATAGTTTACTCCCATTTCCCCGCCTGTTGGCAATTTAATGGTCGTCAATTTCCAGGCCGCTCCCCGTTCAAGTGCCTCCTGATCAGATGTCGGCGTATATTTGTTGCTGGTGTATGGATAAATATGATTCGGAAGCTGGCTGTCGTTTGCCTGATAACATCCCCATCCGTCTACATTTTGGTAACTGAATGAAGGATTAGAAGCGGAATAAGCGAATTCGTAATTCCTCAACCCTGATTCGAACGATTTGCCACCCATTGCCCGAATGCTTTTCAACGTTAATTTCCCGGATTCGGAAGCAACTCCGCCATAAGTTTCATGGTTCCCCGGAAAATTCTTACACAAGGAGTATTCGTATTCAAACAACACGGTTTGAATTTCGGTTGCATTTACTCCATTCGTATAATAATCATCGCGGTTGTATAAAATGATCTTATCCAGTTTCTGGAGTTTCTTTAAGGTTGAACTGGAAGGATTGATGAACCCGTTTTCATCTACCTGGTGCCCGTCTTTCCGGTCACTCAAAACAAAAACGGCAATCAGGTTTTTACCTTCTACACTATGTGTGTACCAAAGTTCCTTTTCTCCATAGGTATATGTTCCGATATCATCCAGTGCCGTACCAAGGAATCCGGGATTGTGATAAGCCTTGGCTGAACCTGAAACCCCGCTGATCGGAATCCTCCACTTATAACTGTTCGTTGCCAGGGTGTAGTTTATTTTATGATAGGTCCCCACATCATCCAATGACACGCCATCATTTGTACGGTCCACATAATCCGGGCCCAAAACCTGTGTAAGTAGGAATGAATGCGCGAATCCGGGTACCTGTGTTTTATCGTAGTAATGAGAACGGCCCCGCGTATTTCCTACTGAATTATCCGCAAACGGGCCGCTTTGGTTATACTCCAGGATAGCACCGGAATTACTTAAACCTCCCGAAGAAAATGTGACGTTCGTATAGTGATTGTTATAAGCTGGAACTCCATAAATATTTTTCACCCCATTCTCATCTACAATCTCTACAGAAGAAATGTGATTGGTCTTATGTGTTCCGCCTACCCGCGGTAGGGTATTTACAGTTGAATTGTATACTCCCTGGTAATTGTAAATGGGTGCATTCACATCTTCTGCAATCTGCGGATCAATTGACACCGCTGTGATTGGTTTTGGATTTTGTGTATTTAATACGGCACTTGATTTCGTTACACCGCTCAACGTATTCCCTACTTCAATTTTTTTATTGACCACATCCACCTGGTAGGAAGACAAATTATTTCCTTCCATATAATTCCACGCTCCCATTTCTGTAGGGGTGTTTTCTCCCAGGTTTTTAAAGTAGACAGATTGATCAAAATCGTTTCCTGCGGCTTCAGCATGAAAGAGTAAACGTCCGTAATTGACTCCATGGTCCCAGGGCGTATTGTATTCTGTAGTTTTTTCCTGTTTTCCAAGTCCAAGGCTAATCTGAAGCCTGGGTGAACCGTTCTTGACTAGAACCCCCAGTCCCAGGTTAACAATATCCGGTGAAAGAATGGTTCCCAGTACATCTGCCAACAGGTCAGGAAGCTTGTCGTAAAAATCAGATAATTGTGAATCCTGCAAACTGTTATGCTGGGATTTCACAATCGGGTCGAAATAAGTTCCGTAATCCGTTCTGTTTGCACGGAAAGAACCGCTTTGTGTAGGAGAATTATAGTAGAACAGGTCAAATGCCTGAAAAGATCCCGGTAAATGCTTCATTTCCTGGGAATATTCACCGTCATTGGTACGCTGATAATCCATCATGACCAACTTTTCATTTCCGAATTTACTGCGTTTCCCGGAATGCAAATATCCTAAAGCCGACTGATTGTATGCAGTACCGTTGTAGACCGTTGTATTTTTATGATTGTATTTTTGATTCAAAAAACCAACCTGGACACCCAATCCATTCGTAGCAACACCAACAAAAACATCCAGGTTAAACTGGAAACTGCTGGACGTATTTCCCATAGATATGGTTGGAATAGTTGTTTGTGTACCATATGGAGCACTGCTCACATGTGAAAGGCCAAGCGCCCGCTTATTGGTTGCGGAATACGCAGAATATCCGGAATACCAATCTGTTAAACCTTCTCTTGAATGGGAATTTACTCCGAAGTTTAAACCGATTGCATTCTTATTTCCTGATTTGGCAAAACCAAAGCTTCCTCCGAAACTAGTATTCAGGCCCGATCCCGCTTTACTGTCTTTGCTATACCCTAGCCCAAAGTTCAAACCAAAAAGTCCACCTGATTCGATATAATTGTCTTTATCATTCGGAGAACCTCCGGTATAATCCTGGCTGGTACTCAGATCAAAACGCACCTGGAGTCCAAAATCACGGGTATATCCCCTGCCCAATAAGTTACTGGTATATTTTCCTGCCAAAAGGGTCATTTGAATAGACGGTGTAAAGATCACTCCGTCTCCACCCGCTCCGAATCCATAAGAAAGGGACAAATATCCTCCTAATTTGTTTCCATCCAGTTCTTCTTTTAATTGGGATTCTGTTCTCGTAACCTGATCTGTTCCGTTAAATTCATCAGGAATACCACGCATTTCACGGGTCACGGCCCCAACATTCAGATCCCAGCCCAAACCTACCCAGGAGGCTTCGGAGTTCATATTCACATTCGAATTATAAGACAACGCAATCGGAAACCCTTCCACATCCATGACAGGAAGTGAATAAGAAAAATCACCGGTAAATTTATCTACTAATCCATCTGTTGAATTCAATGAAAAGCCGGAAGATTCACTTTGCCCCGGGCCACCCAATGTTTTCCGGACACTCAGTGATTTTTCCTGTTCCGGGATCATTGGAATAACATTCCTTTTTTCTACGGAATTTATGATTGATAGCTCATCCGGTTTCGCATGTACGATTGGCTGATCTTGTAATCCGGCATAGAGTTGCCCCAAAGCTCCGTATACTACTTTCAGAAATTCCCCGCCTGCAATTTCCCTGGAATCTGCACGCGCAAAGCGTTGTTTTTGTAACTCCGCTGCATAAACAACAGGAGCCGAGATTTGAGAAATGATCCCGGCAATCAAAAGCATGCTGGTGTTTCTCAAAACGTTTTTTTTGTGAGTGGTTTTAAACATATGTCAGGTTATTAGTTGAAATATTTGAATTTGATATAGGATTTTTCTCCTTTACTGTTGGTCAGTTCCATGACATAATACCTGCCGGAGACCAAAGAATAAGTAGTCAGATCAAGTATGTGCTGGTTGTAATCAAATTCCAGTAATTTTGCAGGTAATAAGGGAACACCTAAGCTTGATCCATTATTGTTTATCCCTGCTTTTACCTGGTTATTCGTAGCATCATAAAGAATTAATTTGGTCATGCGCCCCAGTTTTTGATCGTAATCTTCATTGAACTGGATTTTCAGTTTTCCCTGAACAGTATGAACAAAAGAAGCATCTAATTCATCCCTGAACCGTGCATAAGAAGTAAAGTCGCATTCACTGCCTACCCAACTCACTTTGAAAGCAACGGTTGGTTTATTCGTACCGTGTGCAGATTCATAAGCTACTCGAGTTGCTGTTGATCCTACTACGGGTGGATTGACATAGGACTGTAAACTCAGGTCCATCCCGTGGTTTACCGGATTATTGGTTTTCCAGGAATTAAAAAAGTCCTTTAATTCCAATGCACTATTTCCGTTTCCGGCAGGCATGTTTGGTATTGCAATGGATAAAGCACCTAAAGTTGGTCGGATAGAAGCAGAAACACCCGTTTCCTTCCAGGCAGAAGTTAATAAAGTTAACCTTGACGCATTAGACCTTTGTGCAGGATTATGGCCGGAACCATATAAAGTCATTTTGGCTTCATTGATTTCCAGTGCAGGATCAACCCACAATCTGAATCGCATCAAAGCGTACATTCTATACCATATATTAAATAAACTCGATTGTTCTGCATTAATAGTAGCATAATTAGCTGAGTTGCTCTGATTACTATTAGTGGCAACACCTCCCACCGTCCCATCTGCAATAACCGCATTGTCAACATAATCTGCTCCGGGGTTAAACGCAACATCTACCGTTTCACATTTACTACCAATCAGGAATGCCTGGAATAACGTGTCTCCCGGTGTGGTTCCCCACGATTTTAAACCATACCAACCGTAAGGTTGATTGCTTAAGTTTAGTGATGTAGCAATTTGAGTCCCCGATGAATTATACCACCGATGGGTTCTCGTTGCAGATGATCCATAAAGAACGGTTGGAGAAACAGAACCATTGGAAGAACCTCCGGAAGCGTGAACAACAGTTGCTGCCGATACAACAGCCGCTCTGTAATAATTAATCAGCAGAAAAGGCCTGAAAAGCGTAGCCGAAGATTCTTTGGACAAGTACCTGGTTAAAGGAGTCTGCGCATTTTCAGGGTTTCGCCGCATTCGCCAGCCATAGTTCGGAACCCTGTTATCCACCATTGCCTGAACATGCTCTTTCATATCAAATTGGCGATACAACCCGGGATGATTAGACACCGTAATGGTTGGCAAAATAGTATTCGCCTGCACATTGGTGTTATGGCTCAGGGTGGTTTCATTCCAATTGGTATTGCATGCATCTACAAACAATTCCATCGAATTGACTTGACCGACATTCTCCCTGCCATCCTCTACCAGCATAAGCTGAGCATTGACAATTACCGAATTAACCGGAATAGAACTTAAATCGAACTTATAAAATGACCGGTAATAATGTGACGATGCATCTACATACACCGGATTTGTAGTGCTTGTATAGTAAATTCCCGCAGGATTCCCCGAATAAGTATAGGTATCCTGTGAGACTATTATCGACGCTGTGGTAACTGATTGTGAATAGCCAATTTCCTGGCCCAGGAGAATGCACAAAAGCAAAATTCTTTTCATAAATTAGTTGATTTAGTTAGTTGGAAAATTTTTCTCTACATGCGGCAGATAAGCTTGTTGCATGTTTTGAACGTTTAATATGACTTTATAGGCCTTATCAGGATCCAGATTAGGGAAGCTGAAAACCAACTGACCATTATGAGTATATATTCCATTCAGAATTTCTTCCCGGTCTATATGAGTTTCAAAAATCAAAAATGATGTGGGTAAATCATATATCAGTAATAGGAATGTTCCCAGTGAATCCAGTTCCTCCTGGTTCATGGAAACGCTTACCTGGAAAATTTCCCCTTGTGCGGAGGTTTCATCTAATCCCGCAGTAAAAGCAGGATTGGTTACAAAAGCCATCGAAAAATCAAGCTGATCTGATTGTGAAAAGGTGATGAATGCAGTCAATAACATCCATCCGGTTAGGATTTTTTTCATTAGGTTGTTTATTTTTGATTCAGATATCTAAGAAAAGAAGTACTAAATCGGAATTTCAGATACAAATTTCAGACTTCTGATCGTAACCTATTTACGGACTTCCCTATCCCGGCACATTTTACTACAAGAATTAGTAACCGGAGTCAAGATTAAGATTCTATGAACATTTATCCCGGACAACCAAAAAGCGAGAAAAAAAGCCAATCTTTAGGAATAGCAAGTACCTTAAGAAAATATGTTACCAATTCAAACCGGAAAAAATCCCGATCTATACGAAAACCTACATCGGGTTATCCAAACACTTTTACCCCTGGACGAACCGGAGAAAAAAATCCTGGAGCAGGCATTTACGGTAAAGGAAGTTCCGGCGAAAACAGTTTTGAATGCCGGTGGAACGGTTTCGGATGAGTTGTATTTCGTAAACACGGGGTTGCTTCGACTTTATTATACCACGCGCGACAACACGGAAATAACGGCTTTTCTGTTTTCAGAAAACATGTTCGCAGCTACACTTGAAAGTTTTTTATCGCAGCAACCCGGAATTCAGACCCTGGAAACCTTTGAACCCTGCACCTTGCTGGTTCTTTCCCGGGAAAACCTGGAAAAGTTGTATGCGGATTTTCCGAAATCCCATATCATCATGCGAAAAGTGATGGAACAGCGATTTATTCATGCGCAGCAGGTTGTTTCTTCTCACATTCTTTTGAATCCAAGTGAACGTTACCTGCAATTTGCAGAAAAATTCCCGGATTTGATGCAACGCGTTCCGCAACACATACTGGCTTCATTTTTAGGCATTACGCCTGTTTCGTTAAGCAGAATCCGGAAACGGATCGTAAAGCAGTAAAAACCGATCTTATCTTTTGTTAATGACTATTTCTCCCGAAGCGGCATATTTTCGGGACGTAATAGTGACTTTATGAAAAATTCTTTTTGTTGTTTCGTATTGGCAGGTATGAGTTGCTTGTTTTCAATGCACGCACACGCACAGAAATCGGCAAATCGCTTGGAGATAGAAATCGATCCGATCGCTTACATCCTCCGTGGTTACTCTTTCCACGCGGGTTACAATGTGGGAAACATCCGCTTCGACGCGGGATTTTTTGCGATCAAACAACCTTCGTTCTTCATTAGCGACGAGCGGTTTTCAATCTACACACGTGGTGCCGGACTAAAAGCGGATTATTTCTTCAAACAAAACCGCGGATTGTTCTTCGGCCTGCAATCGGACTACGTCATCGACCGGATTACGCTCAATGAAACCGGGCAAAAGCTTCCTGTCGATTATTTCACGGCAGGCCTGCGGACCGGCTACCGTTTTTCTTTCGGGAAAGAGGAAAATCAACACCGCGGTTTTTACGTTGTTCCTTGGGTGGCGTTCATCTATTCCGTAAACGCACCCAAAGCTGTTTTCGAATCTGCTGTTTTCGAGTCCACTTCCTGGAGTATCTTTCCCACAGTGCATGTGGGGTGGAGATTCTGAGATAGACGCTTTTGAATCATTTTGCCCAAAAATTCAGGCGATAGTTTCCCACAGATCTAAAACCAGCTGCCCGCAATAAAAAACGGGCAGCGATTCTTTTCTAAGATAGATTTTGAAGCAGGTTGTACTTGGTATGTGTGGTACTGGCAGCATTCGTTGATGAATTGTAAACGATAAACTCAAACGTAACTACATCGCCGTCCTTCAAAACCGTGTTGTCGATTCCTTTGGTGGCTACAACGCCATTGACTGAAAATTCCCAGAAAAAGAACGGACCTTCCTTGAAGTAAAAGGATTCATAGGTTTCATTGATCATGGAAACCAGGTAACCCAATGCAGTTCCGAAGTATTGCAGGGAATACGTAAACTTACCGGATTGGTTGTTGTAGGCAACTTCTATTGCCTGCTGCACATTCATTCCTTTGGTCCAGTTTGCCTGAAGCGTCGGACCGCTTGTGATCTCAATTGTAATCATAACTAGTGGTTTAATTTATACTTGTTCACACTTCCGGGTAGTGAACTTCACCGCTTATCTTTTACCTTAAAATTTTGACAGGCCGCTTTTCTTCATCGATGGCAACGAAAGTAAACTCACCCGAAACAGCTTTTTCCCTTTGATCGGAATACATCTGCTCCACATAGATCTCTACCCGAATCTTCAGGCTGGTATTTCCCAGGTAAGTCACTTTCCCGATCAACTCAATGATTGTTCCCGCAGGAATCGGTTTTTTGAAGTCGATGCGGTCACTGCTCAAAGTCACCATGCGCTGACGACTGAACCGGGTTGCTGTTATGAATGCAACCTCATCCATGAGCTGCATGGCCGTTCCTCCGAAAAGTGTGTCGTAGTGGTTGGTGGTGTTGGGAAAAACAGCTTTAAAAATGCGTGTCTCAGCCTGCTGTATGCGTTCATCTGTTGTCATATCTTTTGTCTCTAATGTGAAGTACCGGTTTTAAGCTGCTGACCGGAAACAATGGAGACAGACCGGTTCAAGATTCCGGTCTGCCTGGATTTATCTGATTAAACGGCCAGTTCTTTTACATGCTGGCGGATTTCCTGTGCTGCACTCACCATTTCGATCAGTGCGCTTTTGGTTTCCTCCCAATGACGGGTTTTCAGGCCGCAATCCGGGTTCACCCACAATTGGTCGGCAGGAATAACTTCTCTTGCTTTTTCCAATAGCGCAATCATTTCCATACGCGATGGTACTCGCGGTGAATGAATGTCATAAACTCCCGGACCGATCTCATTCGGGTAATTGAAATCGGCAAATGCATCCAGCAATTCCATTTGTGAACGCGAACATTCGATGGTAATCACATCCGCATCCATGTCGGCAATGTTCTGAATGATGTCATTGAATTCCGAGTAACACATGTGGGTATGGATCTGCGTTTCGTCTTTCACTCCGCTTGCCGAAAGACGGAATGCTTTTACTGCCCATTGCAGGTAGCTTTTCCAATCGGATTTACGTAAGGGTAATCCTTCACGGATAGCCGGTTCGTCAATCTGGATGATGTTTATTCCCGCCTGTTCCAGGTCTTTTACTTCGTCGCGGATCGCCAATGCAATCTGGTTACAGGTCAGGGAACGCGGTTGGTCGTCGCGGACAAATGACCACTGCAAAATCGTAACCGGGCCTGTCAACATCCCTTTTACATGCTTTTCAGTCAAAGACTGGGCAAATGCAGACCAGCGAACCGTCATCGGGTAAGGGCGGCTCACATCTCCGAAAATAACCGGTGGTTTCACACAGCGACTGCCGTAACTCTGGACCCATCCGTTTTTGGTGAATACAAAACCATCCAGCTGTTCTCCGAAATATTCCACCATGTCGTTGCGTTCAAATTCGCCATGCACCAACACGTCCATGCCAATTTCCTCCTGGAAACGAATGGTTTCTTCCGTTTCCTTTTCAATCAGTTGGTCGTATTCCTGTTGGCTTAACTCACCTTTTTTGAATTTTGCACGCCAGCTTCTTACTTCAGGTGTCTGCGGGAATGAACCGATCGTGGTAGTCGGGAATAAAGGCAATTGCAGTGCCGTTTTTTGTTTTTGCTTACGCACTGCGAACACACTTTGACGCTTGACATCCGTCACGGTTAGGGCACTTAGGCGGTGTTTTACTTTTTCATTGTGGATCAAGCGCGAAGTTTTCCGGGATGAAATGGCTTTTTGATTGCTTTCAAATGCCTGAACGATCTGTGGATCCTCACTTCCTTCCGCCAACTGTTTCAATAGTACCAATTCACCGACCTTTTGTTTGGCAAAGGCCATCCACTGTTTGATCTCTGTTGTCAGCGATGCTTCGTTTGTTTCCAGGTCCAGATCGCAGGGAGAATGAATCAGTGAGCAGGACGGTGAAATCAGGATATTCTCAGCTCCGACCTTTTCAATTGTGCGATGGATTTGCTTCAAAGAAGTTTCAAAATCATTCTTCCAGATGTTTCTTCCGTCTACTAATCCGAGTGAAAGCTTCATTTTGGATGGGAATACTTTCAAAATCCGGTCCAATTGTTCCGGGCAGCGCACCAAATCAATATGAATTGCTGAGATTGGCAGGGAAAGCGCTGTTTCCAGGTTGTCTTTCAAACCTTCAAAATAAGTGGCAACCAGGATCTGAAGTGCCGGAAATTCTTTTCTCAACGAGGTGTAAACCCATTGGAATGCTTCCTTTTCTTTTGAACTGAGGTCCAGACCTAAGAACGGCTCATCAAACTGGACCCATTCTACCTGGTGTTTCTTCAGTTCGTTTAAGATTTCAATGTATACAGGTAACAGGTTTTTCACAAGGTCAATACGATCAAAGGCCAACGAGCTTGTCGAGATGTCCTTTTCTTTTCCCAATAAGAGGTAAGAAACCGGACCTAAGATTACCGGTTTGGTGAGAATCCCCGCTTGCAATGCTTCGGCAAATTCGTTAATGATTTTCGTTGAGAACAGTTTGAATTTCTGGTCTTTTTGAAACTCCGGAACAATGTAATGGTAATTCGTATCGAACCATTTGGTCATTTCCATAGCGGTAATGTCTATTCCGTCTTTCTGGTAACCACGGGCCATAGCAAAATACAGATCAAGTTCTGAATTCGTTTTGTTGAGGATTACCTGGTGGTAGCGTCCTGGAATGGCACCAACGGTTAAGGACATATCCAACACCTGGTCATAAAATGAAAAGTCGTTGGATGGGATCAGGTCAATTCCTGCATCTTTTTGCAGTTTCCAGTTGTGTAAGCGGACCTCTCTTCCTGTCCGGATCAGCTCATCGGCTGAACAAGTGCCTGACCAATACTGCTCACAGGCTTTTTTGAGCTCTCTGTTACTACCAATGCGCGGGTAGCCAAGATTGTTTGTTTGCATTTTGTGCTTTTAAATGATGAATAAATCAGTTAAAGCTTTTGCTAAACTTCCAATACTTGCGGATAAACGATTGAGAAAGGATACATGCAGGAACGGGAATACAAACACAAACCGGTATCGGGTTGTATCGGGTTCACTGCATCATGCTGACTGGTACTTTTTATCGCGAAAGTAATGTCATTCGGAACAGGCAGGTCTCCTGACTTGTAACAATTTTATCGTCCTTCCCATCGGCCGTAGCCAACAGTGGACATGGTTGATAAAACCTTTTGTGCGTTACTTACAGTTGCGCGACAGTTCGTGATTTGCACACGATTCCCTATTAATTCATCCGCCGCAGCGGATAAAACCTTTTCCGTTTGATGAAATATAGTAAAGAACTTTTTCGGGACTAAATTACTCAAATTCCTTCCGATAGTCAAAAATTCTCTCCAACCGGTACATTCCTGTCCGATACCTGCATGATTTATGCCATAAACACACCGTTTTTTCGAGCAAAAATGCTGAATTTAGTACCTTGTTTTTAAAATAAACCGACAACATGATTTCATTAAAAGGAAAAACAGCAATTATTACGGGAGGAGGTCGCGGACTAGGAAAAGCAGTTGCGCTGAAATTAGCAAACGAAGGTGTTCACATTGGTATCATCGGAAGAAATGAAGAAAAGCTTCAGCTTACGGTAGAAGAATTGAAGAAAACAGGTGTTCAGGCAGCTTATACCGTTGCATCTGTAAACCAGGAAACAGAAGTAAAATCTGCTATCGACAGCCTGGTAAAAGAATTGGGCGGTGTAGATATTCTAATCAATAATGCAGGGATCGGTTGGTTCGGAAAGCTGGAAGAAATGAATGCTTCAGACTGGGAACAAGTGTTCCGTACCAATCTTTTGGGAGTGTATTATTCTGCGATGGCAGTGCATCCGTATTTGAAAGAAAAAGGAGCAGGCGATATCGTCAATATTGCTTCCACAGCCGGTTTGAAGGGCGGTGCGGGTATGTCTGCATATGCAGCTTCCAAAGCAGCAGTTATTTCTTTATCACAATCCATGATGGCGGAATGGCGGAAGGAAAATATCCGGGTATTTACGCTTACTCCAAGTACAATTGCCAGTGATATGAGTATTGAAGGCGGACTAACTGACGGAAACCCGGAAAAGGTCCTGCAACCGGAAGATTTTGCGGAATGGGTTACTGATATGCTGAAAATGAACCGCAGAGCGCTCATAGCAAGCGGATCTATTTTCTCTACCAATCCGTAAGTAATTAATCGTTCATATATACAGCATTTTAAACACGAAGAATGAAGGTCGCAAAGTTTTTGAAAATCTCTCTGTGGCCTTTGTTTCATAACGATTAATATAGCTAAGAAAGAAAAAACAAAGTTAACTTGATCTGCATCAGAGATGCAGATCTTTTTTTTGTAAACAACTAGTGAAACTCAATACTTACAAGCAATACGGGAAAATACCCGGGGTAAAAATAGGGGTTTCCCCCTGAAAGAATCATTAGGATACGACCTACCTTTGTCATATCAATTATTATATATACACTTATGAAAAATGTTACTTTTCTATGCATGCTGTTATTCACCCTGCTTTTTGGCACTAAGGCCTATTCCCAGGCTTGCTCGGTTGTCCTCAGTGCCACTGACTCGTTGATCTGCTCCGGCGACAGCATTACACTGCATGCCCTGGCAAACGGCCCGGGAGCACAACTCATGGCTTCCAACACCGGGGGAAATAACCACCGCGGAAACATGTTCGACATCGTTGCAACCAATGCGGTAACTATTCTCTCATTCGACGCTTCCCCAATGGGAAACACGACAATGGATATTTACTACAAGGTTGGTACCTGGAACGGGTTTGCAAATACTCCTTCTGCATGGACCCTGATCGGTTCAGGGTATGTTCCTTACACAGGCGGTTTTTCAGCCGTACCGGTAAACGTGAATATCACAATCCCTGCCGGACAAACGTATGCTTTTTATGTCACTACTAACGTTACTGCTGGTACTGCTTTGAACTATTCAAACGGAACCAATGTGGGAAACGTTTACAGCAGCGATGCCAACATTACCTTTTTAGAAGGTGGAGGTATGGAATTTCCGTTTACACAAGGAACAGGTGCAGTTTACCAACCACGTGTTTGGAACGGAATGATCCATTATACCTTGGCTGATCAGCCGGGAACAGTGATTACCTGGGGTGGTGGCCAAAATACAGTATCTATTCCGGCAGCACCAACGAATACAACAACTTATACTGTATCAGCGGAAGTAGTGGGATGTCCCACTTCTCACGATACGCTTGATGTCGTAGTTTCTCTTCCGAATGTAATAGCGCATAACGCTCAAACTGTTTGTGCCGGTGATGAAGTACTTCTTTACGGTACGGGGGCGGAAACTTACGCATGGGATAATGGCGTAACGGACAGCCTTGCCTTTGAAGCAATGACAACAACTACTTACATTGTAACCGGTACCGACTCCATCGGATGTACGGATACAGATACCGTTGTCTTAACGGTAAATCAGCTTCCGGCAGTAAATGCAGGTGCAGATTATGCTGCATGTATAGGTGATGATATCACTTTAGCCGGACAAGGTGCTGATACGTATGTCTGGACTAACGGCGTAACAGATAACGTTGCGTTCGAACCGGCAGCCACAGCTACTTACATTGTAACAGGAACCGACACAAACGGTTGTATCAAAAATGATACGATCACAGTAACCGTTAACCCACTTCCTGTGGTTTCAGCAGGACCAGACCTGGATCTTTGCCAGGGAATCCCGCATACTTTATCCGGAACAGGTGCACAAACTTATACCTGGACCAACGGGGTAACGAACGGTGTACCTTTTATTCCTGCTAACACAACTTATACTGTAACCGGAACGGATACCAACGGATGTGTGTCAACAGACGAAATGACGGTTACAATCCACAATGTCATGGCTTCGATCTTCCCTTCCGGAAGCATCATTACTGCCGGAGTATTGGTTGATATGACTGCTCAGTGGGTAAATTGTGTAAATATGTCACCGATTGCAGGTGAAACGGATGTGATCTTTGAACCTACACACGGCGGAACGTACGCAATCATCATCCAGGACAATGTTTACGGATGTTCGGATACTTCAAACTGTGTGGAGATTCAATTCGCAGGAATCGATGAATTAGCTTCTGAAGGACTGAGTGTTTACCCGGTACCGACAAACGGGAAGATCACAATTGCTTCCACAGGAACAGCTATCGAGCGTGTAGAGTTGATCGACTTGCTTGGAAAAGTATTGGAAATCACTGAACCGAATGCCGTTCAAACGGAATTAGACCTTTCCGCTTACGAGTCGAATACCTTCCTGGTGCGTGTTTACCGCACTGACGGGATGGCACTGCTAAAAGTGGTGAAGAACTAAGACTTGAAAGAATAAATATTGAGAATGGCCTCCGGTTGGGGGCCATTTTTGTTTCGCGAAGCGATTAAAAGCTTTTATTGACTTATTTTCACCTCCATTTCGAAAGAAGTGGTCCCCGAAAAAACACGGATCGTTTTATTATGCTTTCGCTTACTGATACTGTCTCCGATATGGATCCGATCTACCAGTTCTGCCCGATTTTCAAACCAGGTAAGATCCAGGTTTTGGTTCCGGCCAAAGTAGATTTTCAAATTGTTATGGTCTGACTTATCACGAGCAATCCGTGTTACCACACCGGAAAATTCGGATGCTCTAAAATCTGATGTCAGATCATTGAACCTTTTCTGCTTAGCCCATGGAGATTCAATGATAATGATGATTAGAATGATCAGCGAAACCGAAAAAAGCCCGATATAACTGTTTATTGTTTTCTCATTAAGGTGTTTCATATTTTGATTCTTCATTCATTCGTAATTGATCACACTTTCCAGTCCGAGTGCTTTTACATCGATATCAACGGATAAGGGTGATTGTAGCAATTTCAGCATACTTTCATTCATGTTGGTCCCGGAGATAAATCCCAGGCCATTCTCAACGGCAATTTCCAGGAATTTGTAAAAATCGGAAAAGTATTTCTCCGTGTCTTTATCTGCGGAATGCAGGTTTTCCCTATCAAGCCATAAAAGCTGTGCTTCTTCACTGGTAACCCAGTTGATAAATCCGCTGCAATTGGAACGGCACGAATAAAAGACACTTCCCGTCTCATTCTGCGTGAAACCCGAAATGACGTTCTCAGCAATGGATTTTGGTTTTGCGGCAACACATCCCGTAAAGATGCTTCGCCCTAAAATCAAATGCGGATTAAACGCAGCGCATTCTGAAAAAACCATGACGGTCAAAATATGGTTCAGATCTTCAATGACTTCCGCATGTTCCCTGTAAAAATCCGTTTCGTCTTTTGTCTTTTTTTGGATATAATCGGTATAATTCTCATTGATCCCCTTTTGTCTTGTTTGAATAGCAAGCAGCGATGGGTGCCTTTTAAAATCGGGATCTAAAGACTGGCTAAATTGGATAATTGCGGCAATTCGCTCTTCATTCCGGTCATTTCCATAAGCAATGTATTTTCCCGGTGCCGAATTGAAATAATTCCGCAGTAGTTGCCCTTCGTTTTGAAGATCAGTGACAATTTTTGAATAGAATTTTTTGTCGTTAAAATGATGTAATGTGTTCCAGTCGCCCATTGATTCGATTTAAGCAATTGATTTGACCAGTAAAGATCTGATCAGTTCATAAATATAGACAACAAGTTGAGAAATGCGAATGAAAACAGAAAGAAGATACGTAAAATCAAGTGATCCTTTACTCTTTCAGGGCACTCTGAAACCAACGATCAAAATATCATCCGTTTGCTCTTCATCGGATTTGATTTTCCATTCTTCAATGGTTTCATTGAACACCTTTCGCTGCTCTGCCATGGTCAAATCCTGAATGGAAAGGATTAATTCCTGGAAGTTCCGGTAATTGAATTTCTTCCGGTCCTCCCCTCCGAATTGGTCTGCATAACCATCGCTAAACAGGTAGTAAGTATCGCCCGGTTCAATGGCTATTTGGTAGCTTGTAAACTGCTTATCGGTATTTTTTGAAAAAAGGTGAATCGGGATTTTATCCGTCGCTAACTTGGTAAGTGTTCCGTTTTTGACCTGGTAAATCGGGTTATACGCCCCGGCATATTCCATGATCATTTTGGATTTGTCAATGACACATAACGCAATGTCCATTCCGTCTTTTATTTCATAACTGCTGTTGATGATTTTCGGACTCGCATTTTGAAACTCGTTGTTCAGTTGATTCAATATGTCGGCGGGATTCGTTTGCCCGTAATCCGTAATGCATTTACTCAACAGATTGTTCCCTATAATGCTGATAAATGCTCCCGGAACACCATGTCCGGTGCAATCACATGCAGCAATGAAAATCTTGTTCTGGTGTTCCTTAATCCAATAAAAATCTCCGCTGACAATGTGTTTGGGCTTAAGCAATACAAATGATTCCGCAAGAATTGCATCCAATTGCTCTTGTGTGGGGAATATCGCTTTCTGAATAAGTTTGGCATAACGGATACTCTCCAGCAAATCTTTATTCTGCTGCTCGATCAATTGCTGTTGTTCCAATATCGGTGAGATATCCAAAAATGATGATACCAGGTATCTTTGCCCGTTGATTTCCAGGTTTTCAATTGAACTGATGGCATAAATCACACTTCCGTCTTTTGTTTTACATCGGATGGTCTCGTTTTTTATTCGTCCTTTTTCCCTGATAATACTGGAAACCCGCTCATGTTCTGCCGGATCGAGAATTCCCAGTTCACGCGCATTTCGTCCAACCACTTCTGCCTCCTCAAAACCGTATATTTCTACGAATCGCTTGTTTACTCTCAGGTACCTTCTTTCCAGTGTGGTTATAGACATACAGGCCGGACTGGAATCAAACACTTCCAACAAAGTTCGCAGGTTTCCCCGGATCACTTTTTCAGCCATTTCCAAATTATCGATAGTTACCGAATCTGAAAATATGTTTTTCATGGTGTGAATAGTTTAACGTATATCCAAGATACATAATAATCCTGAAAGAATGAAAATCTCTTCTCATTCTTAAATGTCATTTTTTTAATGGAGGATTCGGAATCTTTAGTCCAAATTTCAGCCGCTCTCAGTCCTCACACGCACTCTGAAATAATTATTCCACTTAGTGGATTTAAAAACCACTAACAGGACCAACAAGCGGAACCCGGACCGGTTTAGCTATTCCGTAAACGACTAGTACTCCGGAACCTCCGCCCCATGTCGAATATGCGGGATCAGGTTTTGCCTGCATCACCGTCTGGGGCAAATTCCAGTTATTGGCACACCAGAGATTCCCGGCCTGGTCCACAATAACATCCGTCAGCATCTGGATACTCCCTGAATGAATGGTATGAATTACATCTCCCGTATTAAAAGCTTCCGTACGTTTGCTTGCTGAGGCACCGGCCATAAATGAGACTCCCCTTCCCATAAAGTTGGCAACCCATACGTCATCATTCCCATCAACAGAGATTCCCCAGGGCGCATTCAGCTCACCATCCCCGAAAGGCGTTAAATCGGATTCGTGAGTGGTTTTATCAATTGTATCCATCGGATTGGCATCAGAAGGAATCATAAAAACGGAACCCGTTTTACGATTGCGTCCAAGTGTTTGTTCCAAATGCGGATAACCAAGAGCAAACCCTTCAATAATTGAAATATAGTCTGTAGGAGTTATCGGAGGAAAATCCGGACTGGTATTACAGGCTATCCAGCAATTCCCTTTTGAATCCAATGCCACACCGCGTCCGCCACCTGCAAGGATAAAGCGTTCTACCTTCGGGCTTTCTTCAGACGGAGTATAACGTATCAGCGATTTACTATTCGTATTACTGATCCAGACACGGTTCGAATTGTCAATTGAGACGGCAAACGGCGCAGAAAGAGCAGTCTTCTGGTCCTGATCCATAATTGCAACAGCTTTACCTTTGGAAAGATCACCTCCCGGGAAATAGAGCATCTCATTGGACGAAGTCCCGGTAATCCAAATGTCGCCATTGGGAGCCACACCGATCCCCTGCAATCCACCAAATTCAGTTAAGGTTTCAGCCAGGTTTTCCGGAACCTCATCTAAAGCCGGAGAACCATCTTCCAGTTTATGCACACCGATTGCTCCGTTAAAGCTTGTCACCCAACAAGTACCAACATTGGTAACTGCTGTTCCCCAGCCAACGCCGTCCACTCCCATTCCGGTATAACCGGTAACAGGCGGTGACACTAATTTACCTGTCGAATCCAACTTAACGAGTCCTCCACCAATTCCCTGATATACGCCATTTTGCGCTCCGGCCATCCAGTTCAAACCGGTCCAAAGGTTTCCTTCTTCATCCAAAGCAAGTTTTCCGGGTGCACAGATTCCACCCTGACCAAAAACCAGGATCATTGCAAAATCCTCCGGGGCAAAACTTAAATAAGGTACAAAAGGAGCGCTTCGCCGGCTAACAGGAACTTTGCTGTTTGGCTTGGCCGGGAAACCGTCTTTCGGCTGCGGATAAGCCTTGTCAAACAGGGCAAATAATTCTGTTGGAAACGCCCAGGGAGCTTGTGCAATACCAATTAGTGCCCCGGCAGTATTCTCCGGTCTTTTACCTCCTAATGGCGTTGAAAAATCCAAAAACTCCGTCTGCCAGTCACCTCCCGCTGAAATTACCGTACCGTAAGCCGTAATCAACGCTGCCAACGTATTTAAGCGTGCCAGCGTTTCGTTCTGTGTGATATTGAACGGGTCCGTTAACACATCTCCCCAGGTTCCGGTCACAGGATTCACCAGATTGGGAGTATTTTTAGCGGCAATCTTAACTCCCTGTAGATTTCCCGACAGCTGAAGGCCACTAAAAAACTGGGCGCAGGTAAAGGCAGATGCCACGGTAGTTAATTCATTCACTACAACTCCGTTCGTTGCAATCTCTTCCTTAAAATTCGGAGACAGAACGGACAGCAGAACCACCTTAGAAGAATGCAATTCAGCAATAATATAGAGAATAGCATCGGCTGATCCGGGAGTTCCTGTTAAAATAAATTCTCCGTTCGCTTCTTCGGTCACGATACACTCCCCTATCGCAGTATGAACATTTGCAGCCCACAATTTCACGGTTGCAGCAACATCATTAGATTGGTTAAATGATAATTTTCCCTGAATAGTAATTTGATTAGACATCGTTTTGATTTTAAGTTAATAGTGATTTCATTTTGTCCGCCTAAACTTAACTATTTTTCTTTTATTGTTTGATTTTCAGGGACAACGAAATTAAACCAGAACCAGATATAGCATGTTTCGGAGCTAATAACTTGTTAGTGTTTCGTTGTTTTTCTCAATCTAATCAGTAGTCCGTCTAATATCTCGTCTTTATCATCTAATAAATGATCCTGAATGTATATATCCGGTTTTACGCCCTCTAATTTTTTACTTCCATTTACCCTAACAATATAGCCTTTGGGTACTTTAACGGTGATTCCGCTTTTAGGAAGTTCGTATGAAAATTGCGAGGCATATAAAGTCGGTACATCTCCTGTTTCTTCACCAACAATTTCTCCGAATTGATAATCCTGGATAAGTGCTGCACTTACGGCGGCCATAGAATAAGTTTGCCTGTTTACTAAGATATATACTTCTCCATGGTATCTCTTTGATTTTTCTACAGGACTATAAGATGGAAAATCATAGGTGAAGATTTGACCGTCTGCATTCCCTAAAATTTTCCTTGAATATTCGTCGGTAGTATCCGCCTGTAAAGTAGTATGCTCTTTTAGTATCTGACTTGTCTTGAGTGAAAACTCCGAATACCATTTAAAAGGTTTATTTGCAATGTGTGATATCAAGTAATCACTGTAAGCATTATGCCCACCGGGGTTATTCCTTAAATCAATAATCATTTTTTTGATCTTCTGCTTCTTAATGACGGTGAATGTTGAGTCAATGAATTTTTTAAACACCTCTTCTCCATCCGGTTCATTACTACCAAATGGACCTGCATTCAGGTAAGCAACATCGCCATATAGTTTAAATGTTTTTTGAGGATTTACAATTTCTCCATTTCGGTTAACTTCATAGTCCATCACCGTGATTGAACTAATTTCCAAATTGACTAGTTCGTTATTCCTGCTCTTAACCTGAATATACCAATTGTCTTTTCTGCCATTCAATTGGAAAAATAATCTGGGGAATGACCAGAACTCTATTTTGGCGTTTTTAAAATAGTCTCTTTCCGCTGAAACAAAGGGATACAATTGCTTCTGTATTTCAGTGATCGGTATATTGTCAACGGATACTAGTTCATCACCAATTGAGATCTGCTTGTTTGTAGAAAAGTTTGTTCGTATGAAAGCTTTTTCATTTTCAAAAGCCAATTCCAAAGGAAAGACAGTTCCCCCTGCAGATGCGTATTCGATGTAAGATAAAGCGGGATAATCTATTTCACAATGTCCTGTATTCGCAAAGCTTACCAACTTCTGATAAAAAGAAACGACTTCTAATTGTGTCAATGAATCGCTTGTCAAACTTGATTTTAGCTGACTGAATAAACTGTCATATTTTTCTTTGCTTTGGAACGCAAAAAGATTATAATGTGTTGCCTGCAAAGACTGATACAAATAGTCAAAATCGTCTTTTACAGATTCGTTAGACAATTTGGGTAGTGTGTTTTGAGCAAATGAGATTTTGCTTAATAATAAAGCTATGAATAGTAAAAATTGAAAGTTCATTTCGTCCTGTTTTACAATAATGGTTAACTTATTTATCGACGAATATAAGTAGTTTATCAAGCTGCTCAAAAACAATTTGAATTCAAGGCTAAGTTTTTACTACAACTATCATCCACTCTCAATTCTCACACTCGCTCTGAAAAAGAAAAGCCTTTGAGATAATTTTGGACAGAATGAGAATGAGAAAGAGAACGAAAATGATGAAAAAAGAAAAGCATCACTTTCGCGATGCTTTTCTTTTTGTGACCTTGAGCGGTTTTCTATTTGATTAAATCTGCCTTTATTTTCTCTACCCATTCCATTGCATCCTTACTGCCAGGGTGACAAGCCAGATTATACTCCGCAATTGCATACGCTTTTTCTTTTTGTTTCTTGTACTCAAAAAGATACCAGATCAACACGGAATTTTCGGGTGGAATCACTGCATATCCAAGATTGTCAGAAATCCTCTGATGATAGTCCTTCAATAATTTCAGAGCAGTTTCCGGAGGCGTTTCCGGATCCAGAAGCTCACTCAGACAGGTCATTTTATACCAATTGAATAAAAAGCATATTCCCTCATAAGTTGCGAGTTGCGTTAAACTTTGATGCGATTCATCTGGATGAAATTTCCAGTCAAACTGTTTAGCATTCGCAGTATTTTTCTTCCTCATTGTTTCGGAGAATTCCATTATTCTGCGCATGTGATTTGAATAGCCCGTTGTATCTTTTTTAATACTTGCTGTGTCTTGTACCATTTTATAAGGCATTGTCTGCCCCATTCCGATATACATTCTGTTTTTCCCTAAGTTAAATTTTTCTATATCCTTTCTTGCACCTTCATACCATTTATTTTTATCGTGTCCTAAACTGGGATCTATTGCTAAGTATGAATTGAATAAATTGCTGTTATAAATAGCAGTATGTATAACCCGCAATCCAGCAATGGAATGTCCGATTAATACTCTATAAGGCTCTGTTGGATAATTCTTATCTATATAAGGCAATAGTTCGTTTTTTAGAAATACAGCAAATGAGTCATTTTCAACTATTGGATAGAAATCCCTGATTCGATCAGTATTCATAAGGCCAACAATAATCATTGGAGGGCATTGCTCATTGCCGATATTGGTACTGAATCTATCCACCATCCCAACAGTAGAGAAAAAATGATCCTCTCCGTCCAATAGTATCACAACCGGAAATTTTTTATCTGCAACTGCTGGTCGGAACGAGTTGGGCACACTTACCCAAAATTCTCTTTTTTCATTTAACGTTTTTTAGAATAAACTATCCTTTTTACCAATAGTAATTGCAGTGTTTGAGTTTTGCGCCTGGCTCTCATAAGCTCTCAAAAACAGCGTAAGGGATAAGACAAAAACCGTTTTACAGAGGAAAGGAAAATTGTTCATTTTGTCAAAAATATGAATTGGCTAAAAATAGAATATTTGATGTACTTGTTTATTGTCAAAAAAAATAAGTTTTTGGTATTCATTCAGATTTCAACTGAAAGAAAATATTTCATGCAACCGTTTTCGTTGTTATTTAATTGATTCTTTCAATTGGTGTTTTAACTGCTTATTGTAAGATTTTATAAATGCTTCTTTATCATTTTTGAGCTCTTTTATTATCTCATTTCTTTCAGGAGGTATCGTTGAATATTTATCTGCCCACAAATGAATTTCAATCATAATTGGTAGCAGATCAATTCCTTTTTCAGTGAGTTGATACAGCACTTTTGCTTTGCTGTCGGGATGGTTTAATTTGGTGATTATCCCGTTTGATTCCAGCATTTGCAATCGAGTTGCCAGAATATTGGTCGCTATTTTTTCCTCTGATTTTAGAAAATCACCATAAGTGCATTGTATTGAAAACAGTAAGTCCCGAACAATTAATAAGGACCATTTATCACCCCAAATATCTAAAGAACTGCTGATTGGACAATCAGACCTTTTTTTTATCGCTGTCATAATTTATTTTTAAAACCACTTGCATTTTAAAAGTTATTTGTAATATTGCACTTGCAAAATGCAAGCAAATGTACAAATTAAAAAGAATAAGATGAAACAAAATATTTTAGTAACTGGTGCCTCTTCTGGTTTTGGTCTTTTACTCGCAAACGAACTGTACAAAAGAGGATATAATGTGATTGGCACAAGCAGAAGTCCTGAAAAAATGCATCCAAAAGCATCTTTCAAAATGCTGGCATTGGATATTACTGATGACAATTCTATTCAGTCTTTCAGCAAAAAACTTTTTGCTGAAATTGATCAATTACATGTGCTGATAAATAATGCGGGGTTTTATTTGTCAGGATTGGCTGAAGAAACAACCATAACGCAAGGAAAACAACAATTTGAAACCAACTTTTGGGGAACACTTAAGCTAACGAATGAATTGTTACCTTATTTTAGAAAACAACGCTTTGGTAAAATTATCACAGTCAGTTCTATCATGGGTTTAATCAGTCTCCCAGGAGGAGCGTATTATGCTGCTTCTAAACATGCCCTTGAAGGTTATTTCCGCGCTTTGCGTTTTGAACTGAATGAGTTTAATATTCAGGTGAGTATGGTTGAGCCGGTTGGATTTAAAACCAATATCGTTACAAACTCAAAAGTTGCCGAAAATAGAATAAATGATTATAACGTATATCGTACTACACTGGAAGATTATACAAGAGATTTATTTACAAAATCAGAAGAGCCAACTGCTGTAGTTAAAACTCTTTTGAAATTGGTTGAAAGTAAAAACCCGAAATTTAATCATCCGGTGGGTAAAGGTTCTACTTTATTCCCTGCAATACAGTACTTTTCTTTTAGAACCTTTGAAAAATCTGTCATTAAAAACATTAATAAATTCAAAACCAGATAAGTATGAAAGCATTTGTGATGAATAAATATAGCAAAAGTGAAGGCCTTCAATTGACTGATATGCCTGTACCCGAAGTGAAAGAAAATGATGTACTCATTGAAATTCATGCATCGGGATTAAATCTATTAGATTCCAAAATAAAAACAGGAGAATTCAAACTCATTTTGCCTTACAAACTCCCGTTAATTCTAGGTCATGACGTTGCAGGAATTATAACAAAAGTTGGGACAAAAGTGAGTAAATTCAAAGTTGGTGACGAAGTTTATTCAAGACCTTCCGATTTTAGAATTGGAACCTTGGCAGAATTCATTGCCGTTGATGAAAAAGATGTTGCACACAAGCCTAAAAACCTTTCCATGGAAGAAGCAGCATCTATTCCGTTGGTAGCTTTAACTGCTTGGCAAGCTTTAGTTGAAAAGGCAAATATCAAAAAAGGACAGAAGGTATTCATTCAAGCGGGTTCAGGTGGAGTTGGAACAATTGCCATTCAATTAGCGAAATACCTTGGAGCAACTGTTGCTACTACTGCAAGTGAGAAAAGTTTTGATTTATTAAAAACGCTTGGTGCAGATGTCTTGGTTGATTATAAGAAAGAGGATTTTGAAAATGTATTGAAAGACTATGATGTTGTTCTGAATAGTCAGGATAAAAAAACGCTTGAAAAATCGCTTCAAATAGTAAAACCTGATGGGAAAATTATTTCAATTTCTGGTCCGCCAACACCTGACTTTGCAAAAGCTATAAAAGCATCCTGGTTTGTGAGAATTATCCTTTCTCTGATTAGTTCAGGAATTCGAAAAACGGCAAAGAAACTACATGTTGGCTATTCTTTTCTTTTTATGAGAGCTGAAGGAAAGCAATTACAAGAGATTACAAAATTGATTGAATCCGGGGCTATAAAACCCGTTATTGACAAAGTTTTTACTTTTACTCAAACCAATGACGCCTTGGCTTATGTAGAAAGTGGCCGTTCAAAAGGAAAGGTTGTAATAAAAATGAAATAATTAGCTTGTTTCAATAAAAACATAACTGTACCATACTTAGCGGTGCAACTAATTTTTCTTTGATTGTTATGGCTTATCACAATCGAATATTTACTCTAATTCTCTTTCACTCTCAATACCCACACTCTACCATGAAAAGAAAAGAGCGACACTCATGTATCGCTCTTTTCTGCCGGTATAACAAATAGTTGGTTAAAACGATTATTGTTTCGGGTTTCATTGTCACCTAGCTTGTTTATAGGTTTTCTTAGCTGCAGTTTTCATTTCAATTTTTCATACTCATCAGTAGGGAAATCATGCTTTATCCATTTCTGCTTATAGAGTTCAGGACCAATTTCATCATAAATTTTCATTAATACGCTTCGTACTTGATTTACATAGGAAACAACAGTTGTTTCACCAGTCATAATCACTTCATAATCGTCTTCACTAATCTCATTCCAACTCGCCCAATCTTCATACCACCTCAATTCAAAATGAAGTTTGGTATCAAGTGTTCGCTCCAACACCAATTTAAGTTCTCCTGGTTCCGCCATAAATATGACGGATTGGCTGTCTTTATCTTGTATTTTCAGAGCAGAATTTGCAAGTTCTTTCAAACTATCATGGAAATATGAAACTGCAAAACGGTCCTGAGTTTCACCGTTTCCAATTATAACCAAAGCCCATCCGGCATTTTCTATTTTGTAATCAATTGTTATCATTTTCAATGACAGATAACGGTTCGGGTATTTATGAAGGTCGGAAAATCGAAGTCCAAAAGTTCAGTTTTACACTTCAGTATTCAAAGCCAATTACGCCTGATAATTTAAACATTTTCAACACATTAAAACAGATCTGGCGAAATAGAATTGCTACCGATAAGATTTAGATTTCTAACACTTGTTACTCAACTGACGAGCCTGCTACAAAGTCTTCAAATAATATTCTGACTTTGTCAAAAAAATCTTTATAATCCTGTTTATTGTCAAGTAAGTCCCATAAAGCTCTTGAATTTCTACCATCGCTCCTTACTATACAATTAATATTTACAAGTTCATATTGTTCAAACTCCTCCTCATCACCATGGTAAAAAGTATAACTGACAGGCTCTGCTAAATATGAAACAAACATGGGGAAACCCTCTTCGTCTGTTGATTGAAAAACGTCAAGATTTTCTAATTGTGTATGATTCTTTGTCAGTTGTATCTTAAAAGCATAATTCAACTCTGGAGATAGTGAATCAAAAGTGGTTGTTTCTAAAATAGTCAATCCGCTTGTATTAGAAACTTTGCTTCCGATCGAATAATCGTTAAAATCCCAGGTGCTTATATGTGCAATTTTTTCTGATTTACCAGTAAGAATGACAAAGTCATCTATAATAAGCCCGTCTTTAATGAGTTCAGAGATGAATAGTTCGATGTCACTCAGTGATTTTTTTGTATTGCTTTGGGGTGTAATAGTTAGTTGATGTAATACGCTCATAATTTTTTGTCATTTAAAACCCTTGTTAACGGTAGTGAATTTCCTCAAATACCTTATCATTAAATCTGTCTGTGTAGCAGTCGTAAATAAGCTTCTTCTGCAACACAGATATTAAGTTTGTTTCGAAGAAGTTAGCGTATTTTTTTGTTACTCGTGTTACTTCTGCTTCCAGATTGGGAGCACACAACTTAATCATAAAGTCTTCCAATATTTCAGGAAATGTTGTCTCAATGTACCTATGCATGCTCATGAAGGCAATTTTGTCCGAAATTGAACAGGAGATGAGGTTGTCCATTATAGGTAACTCCTTGTCCTTTACATTGGGGAATGCCGTTTTCGCTCCATTTATGATGTCAGTACTAAAATGAATTCGAATGACTGTCTCACCATTTGAAAATTTAAATGTGGAGAAGTAGTCTTTAAAATTATCTGTTTGACCACTTTCTACCTTGTCCAGGGAATACCCAAAGTTGGGTAGAAACGAAAATTGTTCAAGCACTTGATTTTGAAAAAACAAGAGCCTGTTTTTGATTTCGGTGGATATGTTCTTATCATCTGTCATACATTACGGCTAACTTATAAATATACGCAACAAATAACTATTTGTAATTGGTTTGTATGTGTCGTCCTACGGTTGGTTTGCAGTGGCGATGTGGTACTTTCTCTCGAGTATGTTCGTGCGCCATATTGCTTACTGCGTGTTATAGTACGTACTATTTGGATTTAACATTGCTGCCTGGATCTATCGTCAATTCTATCGTAGAACCTACAATTAATTTTCCGTTTGTTTTTTTCTTATTGTGTTCAAAAGTGATTTTATACTCACCATGCTCCAGTTTTCCTAAGTCAATGTAGCACGTTGCTGGCGCAAAAACTGTTGATCCTACCGCAGGGGCATTAATATTTCCGAACTTAATGTAAACTTCATTTTTACTCACTTTTGCGCAATAGGTAATTTCATATCCGGTAGTAGAGTAAATTCCTTCTGATTCTGCGCCTAATCCAATTTTATCATTTACTACACCAGCAGAAACAATTAAATTAATAGAATAAGGATCAATATTTTGGGCTTTAGCCTTATTAAATGAGACACTAAGAAAAAAAACAACGGCTAAATACAAAATGCTTTTCATAGGAGTACTTTTTAGTTAAACGTCTTTCAGGGAATTATGATGCCCCAGGCTATGTGCTATCACTTGTTTATGGACGAATATAAAGAGATTTATCCACTCTCAATACTCACACTCTTTCCTGAAAGAAAAAGCTACATCAAAAATGTGAGTGTGAGAGCGAGCATTGAGGGCAAAAAGAAAAAGTGAACTCCAGCGGGGAAACCTCAAACTTTTTATTAGAAGATTTGGATCAAGTACTGTAACTGGAAATGATCGAAAAAATTAAGTTTCAAACGAAATACGAGATTTACGACCAAGTAAAACAAAATTAAACTCTTTAAAGATAGTAAGTCCAATTTCAGTAACGGTTAAAGAAATACGTTTTTTCAATAGTATCTTTTACTAAACTGGTTTCGTAGGTTACTTTCACGCTGTCCTTATACCATTTCGTATCAATGATATTATAACCGTTGCATTCAACGCAATGAACAGATTCTATTGCAATGACCTTTCTTTGATACACAATTTCATAATATGAATCAGTAGGTTCGGGAGTAATTGAAAAAAAGTAGAAGGGGTGTTTTTCTCTTTTAATTCTTATAGAAGCATTTTGGTAAGGGCTTTTAGAGATGTATGTAGTTGACGGTATTTTTGAATAGATGAACATGACGATTATTATCCCTGACAATAGAAAAATAACATACTTGATTATTCTATATATAGCTACTGGCTTCATTTTTTTAAGTAAAATGGAATATTTTCAGGAATCCTCATACGCTTATCAGCATCTAATATAACGATTTTCATTAGGATTTCAGAGCTTCTCGTATTGTTCAATCCGGGCATAAAGCCTGTCATTCCGCCAAGGGCGAATCGGGTTGCTTTCGTGACTTCTGACGGGGAAACGTCAAACTTTTTAATGGAACATTTGGAGTTGGTGTTACAGCTTGAAACGATTGAAAAACATTCAATTAAAGCCCCTACTATTCTTTCGTAATTTATTAAATGAATCAAAGATCTTCAATATATATTTTTTTCAATTCTTCTTTTTGTCGTAACTCCAAAAAATGACCCTTATTCTCATATTTAAAGGTTATGCTATCGTATCGGGTAGCAATAATTTTTTTTCCGCGCGAGTCAACTACTCCAAATTTCCCATTTCGTTTAACAATAAAATAGGGAGATGAAGAATCGGAACAGTGAAACAAGGATTGTATATCCTCCCATTGAAGGTTTACCACCTTTTGTCCAAAGTCGTTGTACACTCCAACCTTGCCATTCAAATATACTTTATAGTACCAATTGTGATCCGATAATTCATTGACACTATCGTAGATCCCATCATGCAGCCAGGTATTGTTGTGTGTTAAAAACGTGTACCGATTATCCAATTGCACGAGTTGTCCCCTGGTTTGCCTGTTGCTGGAAATATGAATATTATCAAAAGAAGCGGGTGTTATTTCTTGCATGCATCGCATATCAAACAATCCAACTTTTCCTTCCAATTTATACTTGACTACATTTTTATATGTGTGCATTCGATTGAATTTCTCAACTGTGAAAGATGGTTGAATATCATTGGGATTAAATGCACATAACCAAGAATCTTCGATAGAAGGAATGGAGCAATATTCCAAACTATCGTATTTAGGCGGTGTTGTTTCCAAACTCAGCAAATTGATCGCGCCATATTTATTGTCCCGAATAAATAGTGCATAAGCCGCAAATTCAGAACCAAAATCTATGTGAAATTTGGTTATCGGGGATACAATAATAGTGTCGCAAGATTCTACAATTTTCTTATAATCAGGAGTAAGTATCTCGAATACATGATTCTTCTTCGCTAAGAAAATATTCTGCCCGATTTCTTCGATCAAATCATATTCGAAAGGAATAAGTGTTTCATTCTTTGCATTTATCACTCCCCATAAATTCTCTTTTCTTACTGCAAAAAAAGGCTTGGTCCTAAATGCTGATTCAAGGTTGTATGGACTAGTTGGATTAGCCATTTCTTGCTTAAGGAGTGTGCTATACAATTCTTCTGATTCATTCCCATCTTCCCAAAAGAAATAAAACAATTCATTTTCAGGTAAGTACTTCCTCTCCCACAACAACAATTCTCTATACTTAAAATTCACATTTATTTGATCGTAAATCATCGGAACTACAATTCCACCGGTCGAATCAATCATTCCATATTTAGAATTTTGACTTACCAAATGCAACGAATCTCGTAGTGGTTTACTCAGAAAAGTAATGATTTCATTTGATTGGAAGGACATTCCTTCCGCCTTTTCAATAGTTGATTCAATTGAAGTTTGACAATGCGCAGTTGAGAAGTAGAATACTCCTGTAAGTAATAAAAGCCTGAAGAAGAATAGGTTCATTTATCAAATAAAAATTTATAACCAGAAAAATCATGTTGGGTTACGCATAAATTGAGGGAAACATTCATCCTTTCGATCTAAGGATTTAAATAGGTGATTTCGTATAAAGTCTCGTGATTCGGACTCAAATAAATATGTTGCTCTGAAATAATATGTTTACGGTTATTTTCATAAACTACCCGAAAATTTTCAACACCATCTTCCGCACAGATTCGATCCCTGGTTTTGAAACCGTTTTTATCGTATTCATAGCTTGTCAGACCATAGTGACCATTTCCATGTTTTTTGATTTCACGAGATAAGCGCCCATTTTCGTAAATGAATTCTACAGAATCTTTATTTGTGTACGCTACCAGATATTCCAGACTGTCGGGATTATAGAAAGTAGTGGATACTTGGTCGAAGGTGAATCTCCCGTACCGAAATTGTTCCGCTTTTGAACGTGTGTACCTGTTGTGAGTACTGAGTGATTTTGTCTCGTTTTCATCGGAACTGTAAAGTAAAATGCCATCTTCCGTGATTTCTTTCAAAGCGATCAATTCTCCTTTTGTATTGAATGTTTCTTCTCGTATCAGGTTTTTGTGATAGTGAGTCATCTCCTCGGAACTTTGACGATACGGTGATTCGATGTAATCAAGTTTTAAGGTGATGATTTTAAGTTTTCCAGGTGTTTCAATTTTTACTGTATCCAATCGATCTATCACCTGAACGGACGTCGATGGCACCATGTTGTTACGACTATTCGTTTGTCGGAAGATGCCGAACTTCCCGCCTTCTAATTGGGTAATTCGAGTCCTTTCCCCTCCCTGATGATATACATTCACTTGTCTCCCTTCATCGTCGTAGGTGTAGTAGGTGTATTGATCAACGTAATTTTTATAAAGATCCGTTTTTGGCTGAGACTTTTGTGAATCAGGTTCGATTACGCTAATTCCCCTGTGAGAATGATTCTGGTCTGGCTGCTTATGATTCATGCGAATCAGTCGATCCTTCCCGTCATAATCAAAATATTTGATCCATTGCAGTGCTTCTTTCCCCTGTACGCGCATTCGCTCTTGACGAATAAGATTCCCCCGTTCAGAATAATAGTTTTGTGTGTAGTCGGTTAATTCTTTCGAATTGTAATGCTCCGTTTTTTTGAGCAGTCTCATTTCATAGATAAAACGTTTTGCACTTTGGACCTCCGACCGGTTGTTTTCGAACCTGATGGATACCAGATCTCCGTATTCGTTGTATTTATAATAGCGAACAGACTCACTAAATTGCGTCTTGATTTTTTGTCCCGATGAATTGTATTCATGAGTTTTTTCCCATTTTACCTTTCCCAGGGAATCAAACCTTCCTTCCTGGATGAGTAAGCCTTTCGCATTATAGTTATGCAGCGAGGTTATCACGTCTTTTTTATCTTCCGGAGAAAGTACTTCCCGAATTTCTTTCGTCAGCAATCCGTCTGAATTGTAAGTGAATTTTGTAACCGTATGATATGCTGAAGAACCCGATTCGTAATCGTTTATTTTGAGCAGCCCACCTTCATCATAAGTTTTTGTCTCGGTGTATTCAACAGAACCATTCGCACGGAGTTCCTGAATTTTTACAGGGCGATTCATCTGGTCCCTTGCCGTTTTTAGCCATTTTCCACGATTAGCTCTATTTCCGTTGAATTCCGCTGATTCTATTTCATAACCGTCTTCGTTATACCTATATTCTACCCAACGGAACAATTTTCCATTCTTAAAATAGTCGGTTCTGAGAAGTAACGTATCTCCGTAAATGCACTGTTGAACTGTAGTATCGGGTTTCCTATGAGGATGGTCTGCCGGAAGACTCTGCACGCTTATTGTGCCGGGCCGGAATCCTTTCGGGTAAACTATCGTTGTAATGGTTTTTGGTTCTGATCCCCGATAATAGCTTGTAATAATTTCCCTGGACTTATACCCTTCGTAACCCGAAAATTGAATCATCCTGATGATGCGTCCCTCTTTGTCGTAGTGTGTTTCGGAATTCAAAGAACCAAGACCATTGTTCATATGAGTAGGACCTTCTCCACGGCTATACTCCTTAACGATCTTGTGAGCTTCATCCTGTGCTCTGGCAGAAAATAGAATCGATAGCAAAAGAGATATCAGAACAGTTTTCATAAAATGAATTTTCGGGTTACGATGAAAGCAATAACTGTGCCCGATTTAAAATTCTCAGAAAGTTAACACAAAAATGGAGTTCCTGCAGGGGACAAAGATGGGTTTGGTGAAGATGGAAGTGTGGATATATTGAGGAGCTGTTAATTAAAAAAGGGAAAGTATCATTTCTGATGCTTTCCTCGTTAGAGTGACCTCTTGCGGAAAAACGTCAAACTTTTTGATGGAGGATTTGGAAGGGTTTTACAACTTGAAACAATGAAAGAAAATCAAAGTTCAAACGGATAGCATGAATTGCTTTCAATCAATTAAATGACGACCTAAATTCCATCGGACTTTGTTTCGTTTTGGTTTTGAATAATTTGCTGAATGACTGCAAATGCTCAAAGCCCAATTCATACGCAATTTCACTCACAGATAAATCCGTTGTAGAAAGGAGTTCCTTTGCTTTTTCAATGAGCTTGTCGTGGATATGATGCTGCGTACTTTTTCCCGTTAATGTTTTAAGCAAGCTACGCAGGTAAGTCGGTGATACATTTAAGATCTCTGAAATGGTTTGAACTGTCGGCAACCCTTTTGTCACCAGGTCATCGCTGTTAAAGTAATCCGAAAGCAGGTTTTCCAGCCGATCCAGGACCTGATGATTGGTTACTTTACGTGTAATGAATTGCCGTTGATAAAAACGTTCTGCATAGTTCAACAACGTTTCCAAATGCGAAATGATAATATCCTGGCTGAATTTATCCATGTTTGCATTATACTCATTTTGAATATTTCCCACTATGTCGTTAATAATCGTTTCCTCCTTCCCTGAAAGAAACAAGGCTTCATTTACAGAATAGTCAAAGTATTCGTATTTTTTTATTTTTTGAGCTAACGAAGTTCCCCATAAGAAATCAGGGTGTATGAACAACATCCAACCTTCCAGATTAGACGGCACACCTTTTTCTTCACCGCGTAGAATTTGTCCCGGCGACATAAACGCCATCAACCCTTCATCAAAATCATATTTCTGTTGTCCGTAATGCAATTTATCACAACCTCGTTTCAGGGAGATTACATACAGGTCAAATAGTACGGCATCTATCTCGGATTCATTTTTCAGTCCTGACAGATCAACTATTCCAATAAGCGGATGCTGAGGCTTTGGAAGCCCCATTAACCGGTGTATTTCCGTTATTGATTCAATTCTATGCGGTTTTGTATTTGCCATTCCGTAAAGTTAATTTAAACAGGTAGTTAACCAAATCAGGAGGAGAATTCAACTTTTGCCAACTGTTGGGACACCTCCCATAATTTTAAAGAAACAATTAGATCCGTTGCTTGTGCCGGTATTTTTGCGGTCGAAGGAAACCCTCTGGTTTCACCCATTTTATTTGGTCCGTAATACGATCCTCCCCTGGCTTCCGGAGAAGTGGCTGCATATAAGGTTGGCAATGCTCCTTGAGCTGAAGGTTGGAACAAAAACGGAAAAAAGGTTCTCATGACACCAGCAAAACTCCATCTTCCGGCACCGGTTATCAGGAGATTTGTTCTCGAAACACCAGGATGGGAAGCTATACTCGTTATTCCCCAACCGTGCTTATCACTTTGTCGCTGAAGTTCCAAAGCAAACATCAAATTAGCAAGTTTTGCCTGCCCGTATGCTTTCATTGGCGCATAAGAAGATTTCGATTGCAGGTCATCAAAATGAATTTGTCCTGCACGATTCGCCACACTTGAAACGGTTACAACCCGAGCACCGGTAGATTTACGCAATAATGGCAGAAGTTGTGCTGTTAATGCAAAGTGACCAATATGATTGGTCCCGAACTGCAGCTCAAAGCCATCAGCTGTTTCGAGTCGTTTCGGAGGAGTCATCACCCCCGCATTATTGATTAGAAGATCGATTGGCTGCCCTGATCTTGTCATTCTTTCAGCAAAGGCTTTGATCGACGAAAGACTTGCCAGGTCTATTTGTTCAAAACGTACTTTTGCCTCTGGGTTCATCCGACGTATCTTAGCAATTGAATCGGCTCCTTTTTGAGCGTTACGCCCCATCATGACCACATCCCATCCTGCTGATGATAGCGCCAGTGCATCTTCAAACCCAACACCTTCTGTACTACCGGTAATGACTGCCAAACCTTCGTTTTTTCGGGGAATATCGGATGCTGTCCATTTTTTCATTTCGTTTTGCATTTTGTCTGTTTTTTGTTGATACAAAATTGCAACGGAACTAAAAAATAAATTTAGCCTAAACGACTTTTGGTTTAGTCGAAAAAAATGATCCTTAAAAACGCCGGCCTATCTTTGGGTTCTAAAAGCTTCAGAGCTTTATAAAACTTAGTAAAAACAAAAAAAAGTCCAACACAAGTGCTGGACTTTCGTGACCTCAAGCGGGGAAAGTTCTAACTTTTTGATGGAAGACTTGGAGAGAGTTTTACAATTAGAAATGATTGAAAAATACGAAGTTTCAATGAAACTAGTATAACGGTTCTCGCATTTGCGAAGTTTTCGATTTAGACGCAATGTAGCCAATGAGATGTTAGGTGCTGGCGTTTTGTTGAGATTCACTTTCGTTCTTATACTCTTCCACCTGTTCCAACAATTCCATTGACTTCATCAATGGTGTCCATTCCTTTCCGTTAAAAATGAGTTGAAACCATTTTTTATTCCTGTTCTCGTATTTGATGTTGAAGAATAACCATAAGGCAACATAAGTGAATAAAATAGTAGTCATTGCTGTCATTACCCATTGCAACAAATTCCAATCTGTGAGCATTGTTTCGTTCCACCAAAAGGTTGTCCAGACAGGAAGCTGTAAAAACAAAACTCTTGCACACCAAAGGGTAGAAATTTTTAGTTGTGCCAAGTTTTTTTGTGTTTTCAAAATCGGGTCAGTTATATCAACTTGGTAAATTGTAATTAACTGATAGAGATAAATCCATAATGCAATGGCAGTTAACACTATCTGAATAGAAGCCGAAAAAAGAAAAAATTTATTCGCTTCTGAAAAAGCATAAAGGTATATATGAGTAAGAGTAATTGTCCCTAATCCAATCCAAATGATGCCAATCAACAGCGTAAATATTTTAATAGGCTTCATTGAACCTAAAAAATTATGAACCGTTATTCGGGTTATGTCTTCTGTATTTTTACTGTTTATTACAAAACTTTCTTCCAATTTTTCATTGGTTGTTTGCCAAAGTTTTTTTAATTCCAATTCGTTCATTTCTTTATGGTGTTTGTTGTGAAAATCGTGTTTTTAATTTGTCCTTGATACGTCCTATTTTTGTTCCTACGTTACTTACCGACATTCCTAATATCTCGGCAATTTCAGCGTGGCTTTTGTCTTCCAGATACAATATCATCAGGGCTTTGTCTATCTCTTCTAGTTCGCTGATAAATTGCTCTAATACCTTCAGTTGTTGTTCCGTTTCCGATTTGTCTTCGGTTGGTATTTCTGTCATTTGCTCGTTCAGTACAGTAAGTCTGTTTGCTCTTGTTTTGCTTTTCCGATAAAATGAAATAGCTACATTCAGAGAAATACGGTACAACCACGTTGATATTTTAAACTGGTCATTGTATTTGTGAACGGATTGCCATATTTGTATCATCATTTCCTGTATCAAATCCTGTCGGTCGTTTTCGTTTCGGCAATACACACGGGCAACCTTGAGCAAAATGCCTTTGTACCGTTCAATGATTTCCTGAAAAAATTGCTGTTGCTCCTGTTTATTCATTATAGCTTTGAAAACCAATCTTTGATAAAATTAAAAGATTGTGTGTTATGTCTTACTCCGTTATGTGTCGCTTTTTCAATTATATGTACTTTCCCTGAACTGTTTTCTAAGACTGCTTTTTGCAATGCTTCGGCAGAAAAGGCTTCATCATTACTTCCAATCAATACAAGCATTGGTGCTTTTACCGCTTTCAAGCCCGATATATAGTCATCAGGAGTCATACTTGTATTTGCACGATAACTGTATTTTCTCAAAGGAACTGTTTCCGGCAGATTAAAAAACAGAACGGATAAGCTGTCATATTCGTGGCTATTGATTTCATTGAGCATTTTCAATCCGATAATTCGTTCAATATGGATTTTCATAAATGCCTCTTCATCGGATTGTCCTTGCTGAAATGCAGGCGAATTATGCCCAATAAGCGGTGCAAAAAGCAAAAATCCGTCTGGCTGTTCGTATTGATTTTCCATTGCATAGAGTAATGCTACTCCACCACCCATAGAATGACCTGTAATGATGATTTTTCCATTGGGTTTTTCTTTGCGGATTTCTTTAATGATGTCTGCCAAATCATCTACATATTGATTGATATAATCCACATCTCCACTATTACCGTCCGATTGTCCGTGTCCACGTAAATCAATAGCATAAATTTCGGCTTGGGTTGCTTCCTGTAACAGTCCTGCCGTTTTGTTATACAAATAAGCACTGCTTCCCACTCCGTGAATAAATACGATTGTATTTTCAGACTGAGTGGGAAACCTGTAAGCAAAAATCAGCTTGTTATCTCTTACAGTAAAATAGCGATTTTCAGATTTATAAACCTGCTCAAAACCCATATCTGCTATTGCTTCGGGATTAAGTTCTGTTGGTTGGTTTACCTGTTTAAAAGTTGGTTCAGGTGTATGAATAAGCTGAGTTGCTTCTTTTATCAAACTGTCTTTGTTGCCTCCAAAATATTGTTCTAACATACTTTGGGCGGAAATCGGTGTACTCCCTAAAAAAAGAAAAGTTAGAAAAGCATAAATTTTAAAATTCTTCATTTTGCGATTTTTTAGTAAAACTTGTTTATCCAATTATTCGCAAGTGCTTTCAAAAAATCACAGCTGTCAGGAAGTTTTTTTCAGATTGTCAGGTAAGGTGGGTTGGCTTTTTCGTTAGTTAGTTTTTAGCACAGGTTTGTTACGCTTGCAACTAACGTTTCGGGGCTTTGAGATGGTGGGTCAATCGAAGCGAAAATCTTCAATTTTGTACAAAAGTTCAATCGAAGAAATACCGTTGAACTTTGCAGTTTCGCCCCACTATTGCAAACCCCTTGTTATAGGCAGCACTTTTTACTTCAATTGTCAAGGTCTTCATATTTGTAAGAATTTGTCGTTAATGTTTTGTCTTTCAGGTAACCCCAAAAGGTATCACGTCTATTTGAGTTTGTAATATATTCAATGCCACTTACACAGTCATCTGTATCAAATTCAAACGTCACAGCCCCGCTTGCATAGAGTTTTAAATCACAAGCTCCGTAAGGAAAATATATTGACGTATCAAGCCAATATTCATAACAATCTTTATTTATATTTTCAAGTGTCCATTCTCTTTTAAACTCTATTTGTTTCCCTGTTTTGCTTTTTAAAAAATCATTTTCGTCGTATGGTGAAATTGAAATTCGCCCAGCTATAACATCATTAAAAGTCAAAACTCCAAAACCTTGAATTGTAGTTTCATTACCTGATGATTTCTGTATTATTGACTTTAGTTTAGTTTCCTTATCTAAATCCAAGTATTGTGTCCAGTCAAATCCAGGCATTATACCTGCTCCCCAAACTTTAAATGAAACAGTCGAAGGAAGAAAAGTCGTTGGGTCGAAAAATATTGTCTTACTGTCATAAAAGGTTACACTTTTTACGTCATCAAATATTTCTTTTGTTAAATCGATGGATAATTTCATTTTAATGCGTTCGTTCTGTTAGGGTTGCCTATAACGTTTTCGGGCTTTGTGTTCGGGCAGGTTTCGGAGCACAAAGTTTCAATTTATTCTAAAGTTTAATAGGAGTACAAAGCTCCAAGTTTGCACGTCAGCCCGCCTGACGCAAAACCCGTGTTATAGGGTGTTTTTCTTTTCATCGTCTATGGAAATTTAAGTCCAAGTTCGTTTACGTCTTTGTCCACCTTAATCCATTCAACTCTCATGTCAATGTCACTCGGCACTTCGCTTGTAATCATAAATAATGGCGTCAAATAGAAAACTTCAACTGTCCGCTCGTTATAACCTAATGCTCCAATATCTTGCATTTGAAACTCTACGGTCTTAAAACTTAGATGTCCGTTTTGGTATAGAATTGTCTGCGTCCGCCAAGCACCTGTCGTGAACAAAATTTTCATTGGTCCAACAACTAAAATCAATACCAAAAAGACTGTCGGATAAATTGCCCCAATAATTCGTTTAGTTTTGGTCTTTATTACAAATAAGTTCCAAAGCAGAATTATCGGTGCCCCGATTAAGAAACCAAAGTAAACGATCGATTTTAGTAACTGGTTTTTGATGTCAAAACTTGTAAAGCCGTCTAACAGGAAAAGTAAAACTGTTAAACAGTAAACAAGGTTTAATATTTTGGTTGTCTGTTTCAATTCGTGAGTGTTGTCTTAAAATGCCCTATAACGTTTTCCAAATAGGCAAAGGCACCTAACAAATCTAATACTTTTTGCGCTTTTGCTTATTTGGTGTTAACAACATCAATAATATTCAATTTTTCTAATCTGTCTCGTAACCAATTCTTTTGTTCCATCCTTTTCATAGTAAGTTTCTTTTTCAATCCAATTACCGTGATTATCTCTTTTTAAATAAAGGAAAATTGTCATTCCTCCGGTTGAATATTTAAGGTTTATAAGTTCGCCATTTGAATCATAAATGGAGTATTCAATGTAATTTATCCTGTCATAACCGTCTCGATAAATTATTGAGTCTATTACTAAGTCTTTAGAATAAAAGATTTCAAAAGTGTGATTTTTGTTTCCATTTTTTGCGTTGTATTCAGTTCCTTTAGTTCTCAGTCCATGCTCGTTTCTCTCATAAATATAGCGCTGATAATACGAGCTGTCTTGATCACAAACAACGATCATTGTGTCAAAACCAATTTCATCGAAAAAATAATAACTGATTGTTTTATTTGCTGTATCAACCGCATGAGTTGTTATTTTGTTAATCCGTTGGTTTCGCCTTTTAATTGTCTGAAAAACGTTAGTTCGGGTTTGAATTAGATTGGTGTCCAGATACTCTAATTCTAAAAAACAATTTCCTCTTTTATTGTAATTAGTTACTATCTTTTTGTCGTAACCAAAAGTCCAGCTGGTTGAATCGTAATTGATTGTAGTAGTCGATACACTTTTAACTTTTCCGGTTAAACTTGCGAAATACAAATCATTGTATTTAGATTGACCATATACAACTGAAAAACTGAGTCCCAATACTATTGTTAATATGAATTTGGTGATGTATGTCATTGTTGTTAACGTTCTCGCGCTACAAGCAGTTTGGGACTAAATTAAGCCCATTATTCGGATTAGCCAAATATTCCAAATACAAGACCAACTTTCCATTAAACCTAATACCCAAATTGCTTGTAGCGTGTGTTGGGAGATGGCCATTTATTCAAGTTCTTTTAATTTTTCTACTAATAAATCCAATTTTTCTTTTTCAAAACCATAATCTCCTTCATCTAAATTGAGTACTTTTTTTTTATTTTTCCATATTTTCAAGGACCATTTTCCGCCACTTCGTGAAGCTACTTTTTTATATTCATATTCCAATTCTCCAAACGGTATAATACTTTCGCAGTCATTGTTAAATAAAGTAATATACTCGATTTTTAACTTATTGTTTTCGTAATCTATCTCTATTAAATGGTAAATCTTTCTTGATAATACATAAATGATTAACAATGCTGATATTGCAAAAAAGAAACCATTTGTAAAAGGAGCGGAATGACTTCGATAAGGTTTTAAAATTGGATATAATAATTCAGCAGATACAAAAAATAAAATTCCAATTAAAATCATAATTAACAAATCCTTTCTTGTATGCTTTCTTTCAGGTTCAATTAATAAGTTTTCTTTCTTCAATTTTTTAATTTTTGTTTTTTACCGAAATTTTCTAATTGGCTTTCTGCCAACATATTTATTGACGAATATAATCAAGATTTTTGTTTTTAAGCGTCGATTCAAAAAGCCTGAATTACAGAGAATAAGCCTAAAAATATTGTGTGTATTTTTAATTGCCTAATTTTTATTGCGCCATAAATGAACCCTAAAATGCAAAATGCCCCACCCAAAGGGTGAGCATTTTATCAAAGTGACCTTGAGCAGGGAAACGTCAAACTTTTTGATAGAAGATTTGGAGCGGGTTTTACAACTGGAAACAATTGAAGAATATGAAATTTCAATGAAATCGGAGGTTTAACGTTTGGGAGCTTTAAGTTAGCTATAGTTTACCATTCATCTACCGAAAATAAACACTTTGGCATTTTCTTTTCAAATAAAGCCATGAACTTTTGATCATAAATAAAATTCGTTGGCAATGAGATCACTTTTAAATTCTTCATCCGAAAAAAGTCAGAATGAATTGGAAATTCCTCTCGTTTTATCGTGGTATTATTATGAACAAAATAAAGTGCTTCAATTTGGTTTAGTAAATGAATATTCTCAGGTACACCTTTCGTCAAATTTGCGAATTCCAGCTCTTTCAAACTTCTTAGCTGGGCAATTGTTTTTATTAATGTATTTATATCCTTAAAATTACCACCATTAATTTCTAAAGAATGAAGACCTTTAAAGTTGAGTGTTTCTTCAGGTAATTCAGATATGGAAGTTTGCTCTAGTATCAGTTTTTGTAGGCTAACACATTGAAATAAAGCAGCAGGAATTTTATAAAATCCATGCCCTCTAAGTCTGATAGAGGTAAGGCTGCTTAAATTCGAAAGACCCGCTAAATGCAGCTGAATGAGTGAATCGGTATTTTTAGACGTTGAGTAATTGAACAAGAACAAACTATGGACGTTTCGGCAAGAATCGATTTTCTGTAGATATTCTCGTATTTGTTCCGAAGTTGTACTATCATTAAATAGTATGTATTGATTGAAGTCATAGGTAGTTTCATAACTCTGATTTGCAAATTTCTTAGTATCAATATAACTTCCATTTTCATACGTTTCGGTATGCAACAATTGGTCAAATTGATTTTTATACACTACCTGACCGTCCATGCTGTTGTTTTTATAGTTGCAGGTAATATGAACGGTAGAGTCATTTTTCCAAAAGTCTGCCGGCCCATGTCTAAGATCTTTTGAGTAAGTGCAAGTTCCAAAATCACCATATCGGCTTGATCTGCCACCGTTATATTGGAAAGTAAAATAAGTTCTTGCCAATCCTTCCTTCTTATTGTCTACATAATTTCCTTCAAAAATCAACGCACCTGTTAAATCGTATTCAACCGCAGCTCCATTCAGTTTCCCGTTTTTGTAATTTCGGATAGCCGCGACTCCCCCATTTTTATAATAAGTCGTCCAAGCTCCTTCTTTTTTATAGTTTTCGACCAACCCTTCCAATGCCAGTTGGTGTCTTTTGCCAACGTAGAAAATATGATAATGCCCATTTTTTACAGAGTCTTTTAATTGACATTGAAGCGGATCGTTAATAGTCTGGTAAATTTCTGAATAATCCAACGGTTTAAGACAGGAAGTATCCGTCAATGAAATATTAATTTTCTGAGCAAAAACGTTGAATGTTATGACAAGGAATATAAGTAGGAGCTTAAAAGACATATTCTATGAACGATTTTCATGGTAAAAGTTACCTTTTTTCTTGTACAGATCATCTCAGATTTATGCGTAATCCCCAGGTTTGGTATTTGATCCCCGATTTTGATCAAAATGAAAATGATGAAAAAGAAAAAAGCATCATTATTAGTGATGCTTTTTTCTTTTCGTGACCTCGTTAGGATTCAAACCTAAAACCTCCACAGCCGTAATGTGGTGCTCTATTCAGTTGAGCTACGAAGCCGATTTCGCTTTCAATCTGTAACTGATTGCGGGTGCAAAGATAGGTGCTTTTTTTGTTTTTGCAAGCAATCTTGGCGCTTTTTTTCTTCTAAATTTTATTTTTTACTGAATTTCTGCACTTATTCCCCTTTCTAACAGGGCGGTACACATCGGTTCTAATTTTTCATAATCGCCACGTTTTACCTGGCATTTGCCATTGTAATGAACAATGTACGTACATTGAACTGCCTGTTCCATTTCGTGCTTACATACTTTGATCAAAGATTCAATTACATGATCGAAAGTATTGAACTCATCATTGAATACCACTAAATCTTTCTGTTCGGTGAGTAATTCCAATACTTCTGTTTCGTTCTGTTCAAGCGTTTGCATCTGTCTGTTTTTTTTACAAAGTTAGTACTTTTTGCGGCCACATCCGCCGGGACTGTTCCGAATTATTCCGTTTTGATCCGTGCTCCCTGTGCTGTGAAAAGCGATTCGATTTCTCTGCGCTGCTCTTCTCCGCTCACGGGCATCGAAATCTCGATCGTTGACTGTCCTGCTTTTACTTCGTACGGAAGTGTCACACGCAGCAGCCAGTTGGCCCACGACCCCGGAATTTCTTGAAAGTCCCATACTCCTACAACCAACTTCCGGTTTGGTTCATTCTGTTCGGTTTGAACTGCCGGAGTCTGAACCAGTGTATCGAATAAAACTGCAGTATTTACCAAACGCGGTAAGGCTTCCGCAGGTTGGGACTTAATGCGCATATCTGTTTGGTCGAAGTAGAAATCGCCCTGAACGCGCAGCTGGTTCATCGCTTTTCGCGGGTATTCCGAAAACGACTCTTTCGAGATCAATACGTATTGGTTCAATACCCGTTTCCGGACAACCGGGTTTTCTTTGGCGTACTCTTTTACCACTTGTTCATTTACGGGTGTTTCCTGTACTTTCGGCAACTCCTGTTCTTTAAACAAAATAGCTTCTCCCTGCTCTGCCAATAAGTTCTTCGCTTCCTGGAGCGAAATCCGTTCCCCGTTGAAATAAGCCGTGATAAATGCATCCGAAACACCTTTCTCCACCGCTTCGGCTTTCTTCGGTCGTGCTTCATCCACCGAGCGGAATGTTCCGGTAGAATAACGGATCTGGCCGTTCTCCAGGCGGCGCGTTACCAACGGATGGATGTCGTGCAGCTGCTCTTTGGTTGCCGGACGGTTGTAAACCCCCACCTGAACAGTGTAAAACAATCCCCTGATCTCTTCACTGGCAATAGCTGTTACCGCTCCCGGAGCTTTGTTGTAATCGCTCACTTTCGGTTCCGGCTTGTACTTTGCCACCGTATCTGCCGGAAGCTGTGCGATCGTATTCTGGATCACTTCCATTACGATCGAATCCTGCCGCATCGGTTTGCACAAACCTTGTTCTTCCAACTGGCGGGCTTCTGCCAGGGAAATGCGTTTTCCGTCACAATAAGCTACAACGAACGCATCTTTGTAACCCAATGCGCGGATATCCTGCTGTGCGTCGAGCACTTTCTGACGGTTCCCAAAATACCCGGCCAGATAGCGAGTAATCCCGTTGTCCAGTTTTTCCCCGGTAACAGGTGTAAATTCCTTGAACAGGTCTTCCGGGATCGGTTTTGCAAATGCACCTACCTGTACGCGGTACACCAAACCGGTTGGTGTTTTCACTCCCACAGGAATCGCTTTTTTGATTACACGCGACTCGACTACCGTTTCTCTTTTGATCTCGAATCCCATTCCGACTTCCGGGGCCAATACGTCAGCAATGGTGGTGGAAACAGCGGATTTAGGCTGCACTTCGCGTGTCAATACGTTCTTCCAGGAAGATTTGTCTCCTTCCACTCCACTCAATGCCTGATCCAATGCATTTTCCTTTTGCTTGATTTCCTGGTTTTGAGCAGCAAACGTTTCAGACAAATTGCGGATTTGAGACTGGATCAACATGCGCTCTTCCGGGTCTTTCGTTGCAGTGTACTCTTTTCGTTTTTCTTCCAGCTGGATTCTTGTTTGGTTCACACTTGCTTTCAAGCGGTTTATTTCCTGTTGCTGCGCACGTAATTTCGGGTAAGCCGGGCTGGAAGCAATGGTTTGTTCTTCGGCAACGGAAACCGTTTTCGTTAACGCCGGATCATTGATCAGATCGTATGTTTTTTCATTGGAAAGCGTGAGTAATTGCTGATCGATTTGTGCAATAGCGCTTTCCAGTACTTGTTTCTGATTTTTCAGTATTTCTATCCGTTTAGTATCCTGGGAAGCTTTTTGAAGCTGGCTCTCGATATCCCCGATCTCAATGGAAAAACGTCTTTTCTGTTCCTTCAATGCGCTTTCATTCTGAACAGAAATCTTCGTTTCTTCAAAAATCTGCTGTGTATTCAGATAATCGCTCGCAGCATCCAAAAGTGTTGCCTGACCTGTTTTTTCCAATACAGGATCTGAATTATTTCCAGTGGTGGAAACGCGTTCCAGGATCACATTTTTCAACGGATCTGACGTCTGGAACGATTCCAGTTCCTGCTTTTTTACTGCGGTTGTATTCCCTAAAGCAAGGACGGTTTTTTCCTGGATCACCGTTTCGGTTTTTTGCTGCGCTTCTTTATTCGCTGCCAATTTCTTTTCGATCTCCGTTCTGTCTTTCGCTGAAGCTGTCGCCAGCTGATCTCTCAATTGGGTTTCATCCGTTTTCAGTTTGACAAGGTCTGCTTCCGGGTTGTCAGAAGGGTTTGTTTTACTCGTAATCGAAGTAGGTGTTTCCACTTCAATTACACCTATGCGCTTACGAATTGTTTCCAGTTGTTTTTCAAGCAGTGCACTATTTTTCGCGTCCGGAGTTGCGGAATTTTTCTCTTCGTCCAGCTTCAATTCAATACTTTCAGACAGTTCGTTCAGGATCTGCAATTGCTGCATAGCTTCTTCCTTTGAAGCCGGTTTCTGTGTCATGGCAAACCCATATTCGCTGCCCAGGATCGTTTCCAGGCTCACAACCTCCGGCTTGGCATTTACAATAGCTGTTGGGGTTTCAGCTTCGATAACGCCTTTCCGGATTCTGATCTCTTCCAATTGCTTTTCCAATTTCACTACTTTCTTCGCATCCGGAGCTTCGGAGCGTTTTTCTTCGGCTAGTTTCGTCTCAATTACTTTAGCTGATTCATCAAGAACCTGGATTTGTTTCGCAGCTTCTTCCTTCGAAGCCGGTTTTTGCGTCATGGCAAAAGTATATTGATTACCCAATACCGTTTCCAGACTTGCTACATCGGAATTATTGGTTGAAACCGGCGTTTTATTGGCAGAAGCTTTCAATTCCTCTTCCGTTTCCTTCGATTGCTGCAACAGCTCGTTCAACACCTGGTTTTCGGCTATTTTTTCAGCTGAAAACCCTTTTTCGATGGCTTTACTGTTCGATTGGATCTGCTTTTCGATTGCCGACTGCAATTTCTTTTCTTCTGCCAGCTTCGCCACAGCCTGTTCTTTAGTCAGATCCTGGATTTCATCCGTACTGATGGTTTGGTATGTTGGCAATACTTCCTGGCGTACCTGTTCGCCTTTCAGTTTAGCCAGGGCTTGTGCAACCGCAGTTTGTTTCTGCTCATCCAGTTTTGCTTCGTGGATCGTTTCCAGTTCGTTCAAACCGGACAGTTTATTAACCGCCACTGAATCTGCCGGATTTTTCGCGAGGATTTTCTTCGTCTTTTCCTGCTGATCTTTGATTGCAGCAAGTAATTTAACCTCTTCGCTGATGATCAGTTTTGTCTTTTCCTCCGTGGAAGCTGTTCCGGTCTCGATCTTCGCAATGTTTTCTTCGTATGATGGCTGAACTTCTTTCACCAAACTCACCGGATTGGTATTCTTCGGTTCAATGGATGCTACACCATTGAGGGTTTTAATTTCTTCCGTCCGCGAAACGATGTTCTCTTCGAATTGCTTCTTCAGATCATTCAATACTTCTTTGCGTTTCACGCTCACGGCATCGGTTTTCGAGCCCATGAAAGCCAATTCGCTGTTGATCGATGCAATGGTTTTGGTTTCCAGCTGGTTCAAGGCTTTCAATTCCTCCACCCCGTTTTTGTTACCGATCGCTTTCTTTTCAGCTTCGTATTCGGGCGCAACCTGAGTTAATTCCTTTTCAAGTGTAACTGCTGAAACCAACTCGTTTTGACTTGATTCCAGTTCGTCCAGCTTTTCCTGGCGTTTTTGCACAGCCGCTTCCTTGTCTTTCTTTAAAGTGGTTAAAGCCTCTTTTTTATCCTGTAATTTCTGGTTTAGCGGATCTTTTGTCAATGCTTCATAAACCTGGTCTAACGCTTTATCCACCTCATCCAGCAGGTTTTCATCCACCTTATTCTGATCGTTCAGACGGGCTTCTTCATTCGAATTATTACCTGCATTCTTCAGTTCGGTTTCATAATCCGGCATCAAAGCCGCCAATTCTTTTTGTGGAGTGGTCGATGCATTGACCGGAAGCTGTGATTCGGAAAGAATGGTTTCTTTGTTCTTCGTATTCTGCTCTTTGATCTCCAGAACTTCTTTCTTCTGGTCGATCAGTTTCGTATCCGCCGGATTTTTAGCCAATCCTTCTTCTATTTTCGCTAATTCCTGTGTGAGTTTTTTATCTAATTGCTCGTTATTCTTCACCTTCAGCGCCACTTTTTCTTCGTGGGTCAGATCTGTGTGCTTGTCCACCGCATCCTGCGCCATGGAATAATCCTTTTCAAATCCGTCCACACGCACTTTCGATTCCTGGGCAAGCACATCGTTGGTCCGGGCAGTAACGTGATTGGTATCAATGGATTTGATCTGCTCTTTTACGTATGCTTCCAGCGCGCGCACATTGTTGGTATTGATCGCTTCTACTTTAGCATCCGCTTCAGATTTGCTTGCCGTGCGGTTCTCATTGGTGTGCTGCAGGTTATTGATAAACGTAATCTGCTTAGTATTCACCAACTCTTTTTTATCCAGTTCGGCCAATTTCCCTCCCAAACGCTTCACTTCTTCAACTACCAATTGTTTCTCGGATTCTTTGGAATCTATTTTAGATTGGATTGCGGGTTGGTCTTTTGTTTTGGCAGCTGCCAATTCTGTTTTGAGCGCTTTGATTTCCTGGTCCAGTTTTCCCTGGCTTTCTTTGTAAGAACTCAATTGTTTCTTTAACTGCTCGGATTGCCGGCCAATTGCATCGTTTTGAGCAAGCAGGTTGTCTACAGGATGTGATTCCTTTTCGTTCTCAATGCTTTTTACCAGTTCTGCTTTGGCAATTACCGCGTCTTTCAGCTGGTCGTATTTTTCATCCACCACGGATTTACTCACGGTTTCCTTCAATTCCGTAATGGCTTTCAGTTTGTCCTGTTCTTTCGGAACCAAACGGGAAACACTGTCCACGAAGGCATCGATCCGGAGAATTTCTTCTTTCAGTTCCATGATCTTCGCCACTTTATCGTTTGCAGCCAGTAAAATATCGTTCTTTTCTTCTTTTGTTTCGGCTGCATTTGCTTTTGCCACATCTTTCTTCACTTCTGCCTGCAAGGCTTCCACCTGTACGGCTTTATCCACGATTGCCACCAGCGAACCGGTTTCCAGGCGAATCAAACCATCCGCTTTTTGTTCCTGTTTTTGCTGGATCAATTCGAATTTTGAAATAATCTCCGAGTTCGATGCTCCTTCCAATCCGATATCGGCGAGTACTTTTTTGTTCTCTTTCTGCGCATCCAGGGCTTTGATATCAAAGTTTCCTGAATTTACGTTCAATTCGGAGCGCGCCCGGATGACTTCTGCCAAAATACCCTGCGCATCTTCCACTTCTTCGTTAAACAGGTCCACGATCCGCACTGCTTCGTCTCCGTCCAGCAATTCCTCCTGGATTTTTTGCTTCAGCGGCTTGAATTCTTTCAGGAACGGAACGGTTACCGTGGCTTTATGAATTTGCGTACTTCCTTCCACGGTCATTTCGTAGGTATATTTCCCACCTTTTGGAAGCGTGATCAGGTAACTTCCCTTATCGTTTGACTTGAAAACCCCGATCTCATTCCCGGAAGCAATTTCAGTCACTTTAATGGAAACCTTTTTGTTTTCAGGATGGACGGAAGAATAGAATTCACCTTTCAGTACTGCCAATTGCAAGGGAACGCGATCAACACGCACTTTATAGACGTGGATCTTCCCATTCTGGCTTTGTCGTGAAGAAGCGAAATACGCATTTTTTTCCAGCGAATCCACCACGTAGAACAGGTCGTTATCCGGAGAGGAAATAGCAAAATCCATGTTCTCCGGACTTCCGAAAGAATTGTTTGCCGGATCAAATTTGGAGCGAAACACATCAAATCCGCCCATGGAATTGTGTCCTTTCGAACAGAAATACAAATATCCTCCGCCCGGGCTCAAATACGGAAAATCCTCATCGAATTTGGTGTTAACCCCTCCGCTGACTAAAGCCGGAAGTCCCCATTTTCCATCCGGAAGGCGTTTGCGGCAGTAAATGTCCTTGCTTCCCTTTTCCGAATCTCCGTAAGAAGAATAATAAATCGTTTGCGCGTTATCCGGAAAATGGATCAGCGGAGTGTGATTCCGCTTTTTATCGACCTTGGACTGATAATCGGCTGTGATGAGCAGCGAACCACCAATATTTGACAGGTTGTACAAACGGATAAAGGAATTGTATTCAATTTCCTTTTTCTCCAAAACCACCAGGTCTGAAATCGTGGTGAGCAGTTTTTTTCCATTCTGGCACATCTCGATCTGGCGGTCCGTATCAAAATTCGGATTGGGTTTCCCGCCGGTCTTTTGGATGTAAATATTGTAATTCTTGATCGCTTCGTTGAACTGGAAATTCAAATGGTATGCTTTTCCCAAATAGAAATAAGCTTCCGGAGCAATGGCCGGATCGGTAATACTAAAGTTCAAATACTTGAAAGCATCCTGTTTTTTACTCGAATTGAATAAGAGGCAAGTTCCGTATTTGTAATTGTATTCCGGTGATCTGGGATTGAGCGCGATCAGGTGCAAATACTGCGGAGTTGCTTCCACGAAAAGCTCTGCATGGAAGAGTTTATCGGCTTTAAGCTTTAAATCGGCTTCGGTTTCTTGAGCAAAGGAAGAGTGAGCTGTTTGAATGAACAGAAATAGTAGTAACCAACCATTTATCCCTTTAAATGAATTCAAGCTCAACTTATTGTTTTAGAGGCAATACGCTTATTTCTTAAAAAGGTTCATTTTACTTTCAGTTCCATCCAATAATCGTTTGATATTTTTACGATGGGCAAAGATCACAATGAACGCCAACAAGGTACCAAAGATAGGTAAAGCGTATGTATTTATAGGAAATAACCACAAACAACCTGAAAAAACAATGGCCGCGCTGATAGACCCCAGGGATACATATTGGGTTGAAATAAAAACAATTAAAAAAACCACCAGGCAAATTGCAGCGGCTGCAGGCTGTAATCCCACGATTACTCCCAGGGAAGTTGCCACTCCTTTTCCGCCTTTAAACCCGGCAAAGATTGGAAATACGTGTCCCAAAACCGCCATAAAGGAAGCTACCAGCTGAATGTGTGTTAAATGCGGATCGGAAAAATGAACTGGCAGTACAAAATAGGGTAACAGTACTGCCAGCATTCCTTTTAAAATATCGATAGTCAGAACGACTCTACCTGCTTTTTTCCCGAGGACACGAAATGTATTGGTTGCTCCCGCATTCTTACTTCCGTGTTCCCGTACATCTAAATCATATTTCGCACGACCTACCCAAACAGCTGTTGGTATCGATCCTAAAAAATATGCAGGTATAGCCCATAAAAAATCAGTCCAGTTCATTATTCAAAAATAGCATTTAGTTTGCCTAAATACACGCTATTTGTTGAGATTTGATACAAGAATCCTTTTGTTTTACGTTTATCTTCCTTGATTGCATTGATCGCATTTGCCAATTCAGAATCACTGGTAATGATATTCAGTGTTCCGTCTTTTTTCAACATGCTGTAATCCAACAAGTAATCCGGACCTCCCGGAACCTGCATCATCATCGTGAAATGATCGCCGTTCGAAGAGTAGATTTGTTCGAATGCACCACGGAATACAACCTGTCTCATTACCGGTTTTCCGTAAATATTCACAATTGCAGCTCCTTCAAGGCTTGACATCAACCCGCGAACATCTTTCGTCAACGGAATGTTTTTCAAACGGACTCCCGTAATCACAATGGATTTCTCCATTTCTTCCGGCAAACGCTTCACTTTCTTGTCTTCGGAAAGCGTGTAATCCGACTTGATCTTATCTGCTGTCTTGCGGTCACCCCACATCAGCAAAGCCTGTTCGATGTTCGTTGTTTCGAAAGACAATGGTTTGGATTCTTTGTAATCCACAATTCGCTGTCCGACACTTTCCCAAACGCTCTTATCCATCGGCATATTCAGCTTCAGAGTTGCGTTTACATCCGTTTGTCCGCTTTTCTGGTTGTAAGAAACCGTTCCGATCGCATCCACTGTGATGTCACCGTAATCCATTCCCATATTGATTTTCCCTTCTGCGTTCATGGAACAGCTTTCCGTATGCAATGCAAGGAAGTTACCCGGCTCGTTGCGGTTCAGCAACTTCTCTTTCGGTCCGATCTGGAACTCTTTGGAAGAGAAATCATACTGCAACACTCCGGAAGCGGTAATGAAGATCGGATCGTTCGGATCTTCCAATGCGGAAAGGAAGGTCGGGTACAAACGGATGGAATCCTTCTGACGTGAATCTCTCCAGACAATACCTGCTGCAATGGCCTGTCCGTCCAATGTTTTCATATTCGGTGTAACCGGGATCTGGATATTCTTCGGGTCAATCTCAGCTGAGAACGACATCCAGCTCTTCGCAAATTTCTCACAATTGTGATTGATTCGGGTTGCACCGGTAAAACTGATCAGCGGATTAGCCGCTTTCACATTCATTGATCCGTAATAATCAAAGTATTTGTTCAGCTTGAATCCGGATTCGCTTTTCACTGTTCCTTTCGCAAAAGTCTGATACGTGGAGTCAACGCCGATCTTATCCATGTGGATCAATGTTTTTACGGAATCCGCATCGTAATAAGGGTAATCACCTTCGGAAACATACTTTCTTCTTGCAGAAATGGTCGTATTTGCATTTAGGAATGTATGGTATTTCGTTACGTAGTTCGCTACCACTTTCGAATTCAATAACGGGTCCATTACCGCATTCTTGTGAATCGTCACTTTTGCGCTGTCCGGGTAAATCCGTGCATCTGCCACGTCAATGAAAGTAGTATTGGAACAATACAACACTTTGTTTTTCATAGAGAACTTCACTTTCGGCGCTGCAAACTGTAATGAATCCTGATCCGGGTGAAGTGAGAACATATTCGGACGTGCCAGGTTCAGATCGGTATTGATGTTGATATCTCCCGAACCGCTTCCACCACCTTTTTTAGACAATTCCATTTCATCCTGATCCATCAACCAGGTAAAGATGTCTACTTTGGCAGCGTATTTAATTACCGGGAAGATCTTCAGTTCTTCTCCGTCATTGGATTTGAAATCTCCTTTTCGGTCTTTGAATGAAATATGTGCATTCACGTTGACAGATGAGAACGCGAGCGGACTCTCCCCTTCCTCCGGGTACGGGTTCTTGAGATTGAAGACCGAGGTATCCGAATCAATATCGTAGCGCTTGAATTTGAAATTGTCAGATCCCAGGTTTGCTTTCTGCATGGACATAATTCCATATCCGGTCATTCCTGTTGGCTGAATAATCGCTGTTCCTTTCATTTTCGCTTCCCCGTTAAAGAATACCAGTTCGTTCTCTTTTGTAGACGAAGCTTTCAATACGTTTTGCCTCGGAACATAAGTAATGAATGCATCCGGAGATTTTACATCCGGGAATTGCACTCCAGCTTCCACCGGACGGTTTTCAAACTTGGCATACCCCAAAGTTGAATCGGGTAAAAATGTAAAGGCTTTCGAATCGGATGTAGACTGGATGAAATTAATGACTCCGGCTCCCTGCAATCCGTTATTCGACAAAACGATTTTGTTCTTGTAGACCGCTTTCGTTCCATAGAAAACGTGTCCTTCAGTAGGTGCTACCGTACTGAATCCAAGGGAGTAATCCGGCATGATCTTCAGATCTTCTTTGATAACCGGGAAAATTCCTGCCGAAACCAATTCTCCTTTCAGGCGGAATGATTTCTCAGAGAAATTATCCAAACTGTCCATTTCAAATGGAATACAAGTATAGTAGAAACGGGTTGAATCGTACGCTCCTTTGAACAAGTCATACTGGTTGTAGTAAACCTTCGATGGTTTTGTTGATTTGAGGATCGGGTATTTGGTGATTTCTTTCTTCATTCCCGAACGGTTCGAAGGATCATCAATGATGATTTCCCCAACGATTCCATTCACCGCAGAACCCAAAGCAATTGATTTGTTTCCATCGGCCTGGGAAAGCGGTTTTACACGGAAGTAACTCCGGTCTGTTTTCAGCAAATTGATCTTATTTGCTTCGTAAGTATAATTTGCATCCAGTGTATGTACTTCGAACTTCCCGGAAGAAGCCCATCCTGTAAATTTAAAATCCCTGTTTTTATTGATTTTCACCTGTGCATTATCCGGTAAAACGAAGGAAGCCTGTGCGTCCGAAATGGTCACACGATCAACTGCTTCCAGGGCAATTTCCATCGTTCCCAGGTTCATGCTTCCAAAGTTCGGCATGGTTCTTCTCTTAATAGCCAAAAGGGAATCCTGGGTTGCGATCTTTTGAAGGTTCGGGTTATCTTTCAATTGCTCCATTGTAAACTTCGGCTTCGGACGCATGTCGGAAACAAAGATCAGGTTATCGTAATCGCGCTTACCGGACCTCGCTTCAATAAACACTTTTGTCTTCTGGTTTACTTTTACGATCTTATTTTCCGTATCGTAACTGATAAACCCGTAAGAAGACAGTTCCAGCAACTGGGATTTAACCTGTTCGACTGTTTTTCCAAGTGCTGTTGCAGCTTTTCCTTCCGTCAGGATAAATTCATCGTATTTGTAACAGTAATTGTACAATGCGGCCAAAGGATGTGTTTGCTCCATTCCCTGAAGACGATCGTAAAGCCTTCCGTCGTAGAAATTCATCGATTCAAAACGCGCAATACGCTGTTCCTGGCTCGTCCCGAATTCGTAAGTGAAGAATAAATCATTCCCGGTTCTTTGCCAGGTAACCTTTTGAACATACCATTCCAATTGATGGTATGAATCCGTAAACGGAGATTGCAACACCCCGGATTTCCCTCTGTTCAGTTCAACAATGTTCGAATCCTTGGTATAAACAAGCCCTACTCCCGGGTGCGTAATGGAGTCTTTCTCTCCTACATACAAAGTTGTTTGAGTCACATTCGAGACAATTTTTGACGGTGCAATTGCGATATACTGTGTCTTCGCTACCAGGAATTTCTTCCCGTTGCGTTTGATGGTCAATTGTGCAAGATCGGTAGCATTACCAATTCCTACAACACTAGCTCCCTGAAGTGAAAATCCACCTACATAATCCATATCGGGAAGAACATTGGCAATGGCCAGTTTTCGTTCGTGTGAAATGAATTGCGGATAATTGCGGTCTGCTTCGCGGATTATACGGAATGCGCGTTCGTTCAAAGTACCTTTAATCTTTTTTCCCGGAAAGAACGGACTGGTTAATGAAACGGTATCTGCCTTCAGGAAATTTGATTTCATGGAAGCATCGTAGTTTCCAAGATCTGCAAAAGTTTCGTTTTCTTTCAGCCCAACTTTCAGCCAGTTTACTTTTCCTCCCTGACCAATCCACTTTTTGAGTACAGGATCGTAGGTACCATTTGTATTGTAAACCACCAAAGAATCCAGGAACCGTGCTTCGTCCCTTTTTGCTCCTTTATTCGGGAAACCGCAAACCAATCTTCCATTTGTAAACTTAATGATCGGTTTATCTGTGAATTCAAAAAGATAAGAGCCATAGAAATACCATTCTTCGTTGGAAGAGCTTGCTAACATCCCTTTGGAGAAAAATCCAGCGGACATTTCAATAAAATCCTTGAATTTGTTTACATTTTTAGCATCCAATAATTTGTCAACAGAACTGTGCCATGCCGTAAACGATGATTCGGGTTGTTTGTTCTTTACAAAGGAATAAACCGAAAAAACGTAGTTGTAAATTTCCGGGTAAACCTTCAGGCGTTTGCTTTCCATCAGGTTACAGGTAGCAACCATTTTTGAAAAGTACTTATCGGGAAAGTCCGTTGATTTCAATAATACTACTGAAAATTCATCTTTCAGGAAGTCTTTTTGCTCCTTATCCAGGTAATCACTTGTAAGCGAACTGATTGCCTTAACAAATTTTGCTCGGTCTTCCGGATAAGATTGTGAAAACAACTGTGTTGCAGTTAGCAAGGCAACTAAAACGAATCCCCATTTTTTCATATCTATGCTTTTTTTAATTTCATGGATGCCCATGTTTCTTTATTTCTTGTTTCAATTAGCTCAAAACCTTCATTCCTGGCAGCAATTTCCAATTCCGGAACATCGGAAGTGAAAAATCCGCTTAGAAAAAGCAAACCGTTATCAGAACATAATTTTGCGTAATCAGGCATGTGTCTTTTCAGAACATTTTTGTTGATGTTAGCAAGGATCACGCCGAAATCTTTTTCTTTGATCGAATCAATATCTCCCAGCAATCCACGAATCCTGGAACAACCGTTGCGTTCTGCATTTTCGAGCGTATTTTCCACCGACCAGGATTCAATATCCACCGCTAAAATGTCTGAAGCTCCTTTTTTCTCTGCTAAAATTGCCAGTACACCTGTTCCTGTTCCCATATCCAATACTCTTTCAGGAAGTAAGTGTAAGTCGAGCACGAATTGTGACATCAGGTATGTTGTTTGATGATGCCCGGTACCAAAAGACATTTGCGGTTGGATCACGATCAATTCCCTATCCGGAAAGTCGCCGGCATCATGAAAAGGAGCAATAATTGCCAGGCGTGAATCAACCAAAACAGGATCAAAGGATTCTTCCCAAACGGCATTCCAGTTCTGGTGCGGAATTTCTTTTAACGTCCATTCTGCTTTCACTTCCGGGTTATCGTAGATGCATGTTTCTTTCAAAATGGAGGAAACATCGCCGATTTGAACCGGTGCGTACGCCTGGACTCCCTGATCGGTCTCTACAAAACTTTCGAAACCCAATTCAGCCAATTCAGCCACCAGGATGTCCGACCAAGGATCTCTTGGTTCGATATTAACTGTTAATTCAAAATAGTCCATGTCTCTTCAGCTACTAAAACGGAAAAATCTGTTGCTTTCAAAGACGCCCCTCCGATCAATCCTCCATCTACATTTTCGCACGCAAATAACGCCTGAGCATTACCGGGGTTACAACTTCCGCCATATAAAATGGAAGTTTTTTCTGCAATTTCATTCCCGTATTGCTCTTTGATCCAGGAACGGATCGCAGCATGCATTTCTTCGGCCTGTTCCGTACTGGCTGTTTGCCCGGTCCCAATGGCCCAAATCGGTTCGTATGCCAATACTACTTTTTCAAATTCAGATGCAGGAAGGTGAAAGACACTTTCTTCCAGCTGTTTCTTTACGTAACTTAGAAAATTTCCGTTTTGCCGGATCTCCAATGGTTCTCCGCAACAGAAGAACGGCTTAATTCCATGAGCAAGTGCTGTATCCAGTTTTTGTTTCAGAAACGCATTGTCTTCCTCAAAATATTCTCTTCTTTCCGAATGCCCGATCAGCACCGCTGAAATTCCGGCTTCCTGCAACTGCCACATGCTCACCTCACCCGTATATGCTCCCGAATCTTTCGGGTATGCATTCTGTGCACCCACTTTCACATTTGACGAAAGCGATTTGCAGTCATTCACGTAGAGCATCGGGGGAAAAATGTAAACTTCTATTCCCGGTCCGATGTTCATCGCATTGACTTCTTTACATAATTCTTTTGCCTCGTTGAGAGACAAATTCATTTTCCAGTTTCCTGCTACAATTTTTGAGCGCATGTTATTTTGCCAATAAATTTGATTGAATCCAATTAAATTCCGGTAACGAATTACCGGTATATTTTCCTTTCACCCACCCATGTTTCAACACCAATAATGCCGGATTTGCACGTGAAATTGCTTTCAGCTCCACTCCATCATTGATAAACACGGGAACGTGTAAATTGTGTTTCTTTTTGAACGCCGAAATTTCATCGTCTCCGGAACCTACTACCAATACGAATGGAACTCCTGCCTTTTTAGCTTTGGCTGCAAGTGATTTGATTTCTGCCAAATGGTCCAAATCAAATTCCTTGAGGTTTTTAGAAAACACCACGATTACTTCCGGAGCAGTAAACAGGAATTGGCGGATGCTCACATCCGTCAGGTCCGGGTTTTCCACTTCAATCGTATCAATGATCGTATAAGTATCTCCAGGATACGACTCCACATTGTATTCGATTTCAGCAATGTCCGTTCGTTCCTTCGTCACTTTGTCTTCCAGGCGTAAACCGGTAATTGTACGGTTCTTGAGTTGTTTTTGCACCACCTCCAGCTGCAATTCATCTTGCGACAAATTCCGGATATTGCGTGATGGGTTGAACTGTGCGGTATCAATAGACGGTAATCTCATCGGGATGATCTCTTTGTTGACCATTTCAAGGTATTTCCATTCTTTGGTCTTTTCCCAGATCTTGGAATCCATGAATTCCTTGCTTGAACCATCGTATTCCTTTTTCTCACCGGTTTTCAGGTTCTTGTAAACCAACATGCTCTGGTATTTACCGGGATCGCCGTTTTTAGTCAGCGAGGGTAAATAATTCCCCACGGCATATGAACGATAATCGCGTAATGGGTCGTATTTCAACACATACCACACGAAAATTCCGCATAAGATGGTTACCATGACAGCCGATCCATAATGATTACCGATGCGTCTGTTCCTGATCCGGAAGATCCACAGTGCAGACAGGATAGCAATCAGTGAGAAAATGATCGGGAAATACCAATCAAACACCCAGGACAAGCCTGCTATCAACAGCATGGAAACCGGTACATAGATCCAGTTCTGACGCACACTATTCGCGTGAACAGTTCGCCGTGCAGCAAAGATCCAAATCACCAGGTAAAGCAACACGATGTCTTTCCAAAGCGATTCTTTCGGTGTGAGCGATCTACCTACAGAACCTTTCATTGCATCACCGAAACAACCGCAATCCGTTACACACTGCGGTGATTTCATTTCTTCCACAACTACTTTTTCGGAAGTTTTGGAAATGATCTTGATCTCTTTATTGGTCTTGGCTTCTTCGATCTTCATATCCGCCAGGGAAGCGTCTTTTGAAACCGAAAGCGAATAAGTATCTCTATCTGTAAATTTCGTTTTCGGATCACAGGTGGATGTATGCCAGGTCAGGAAAGTAAAGAACAACATCAGGATCACCAGCAGCCAGCTCACCAGTCGCATTTTCCCTCCTATAATGACCAAAACTCCCAAAACAATTTCCGCAATACAAATGATTACGGAAAGCGCCAACGCATATTGAATAAAATATTCGAGCGAAAAACCGGGCGCTCCGAACAGTTCTTTGATTCGGTATGCTAGTGCCCCGTCTTCAAAATATTCCTCCAGCTTATAGGAAAATCCCACGGGATCATTGGCTTTGATCAGTCCGGAAACGATGAACAAACTTCCTACAATGGTTCGTGAAACGGTTGCGATCATCAATCTTCCTTTAAAAAAGATCAATGCAACCGCTGAAAATAGCATGAGAACGAGGCCAAGGCTTACGAACAATAATTTCTTGGTTTCAAATGCATCGTGAAAGCCAATAGTTGTAAGAGTTAATCCTACGAGGTTTAAAATTACAAACAGTACATTGAGTGGTAATGAATGTCCTGAAATTGTGCGAGTAGTTTTCATAGAAACCAATAATTTTTAAAGGGTAAGGTGTATCAAAGCAAAAATAGAGTAATTCAAAATATCAAAATAATTCGATTCAATTCCCTCTGACACAATCGTCTTCCCACCATTATCCTCGATTTGTTTAATTCGCAACAACTTGATCAAAATCATATCCGTTAATGAACTAACCCGCATGTCTCTCCATGCCTCGCCGTAATCGTGATTTTTTCTTTCCATCAGTTCGAAAGCTTCCAATGCGACCTCATTATACAAAGTCAGGGCTTCCTGTTCCGAAAGTTCCAGTCCGAAACCTTCATTTGAGCGGCACTGGATAATTGCCATAATGCAGTAGTTGATCATCGCACCGAATTCGCCTTCGATACTTTCACCGACTTTGTTCTCACCGGTCTCCTGGATAGTACGGATCCGGTTTGCTTTGATGAAGATCTGATCTGTAAGGCTGCTTGCCCGCGCAATGCGCCAGGAAGTTCCGTAATCTATCGTTTTTTTAAGGAAAATTTCTCTACAACCCTGTACGATGTGTTGATATTGTTCCGATGTTTGTATCATCTATGTCAGTATGGAATTTTTAAGGTCTGAAAATACAAATTTTCCCCGAGAACGGGAGTTAAACATCCGCGGTAAGTTATTCACTATTTCTACGCCACAGGTGATGGGAATTGTCAATTGCACTCCCGATTCTTTTTATTCGGACAGTCAAAAATCGACCCGTGAGATGCAACAGGAGTTGATTGACCTACATGTTAAAAACGGTGCAACTTGGTTAGATATAGGCGGTTACTCCAGTAGACCCGGTGCAGAACACATTCCGGAACAGGAAGAAATCGAACGGATCAAATTTGCTATTTCTTATGCATTGGAAGCCTATCCGGAGGTCAAAATCAGTGTTGATACTTTTCAATCGGAAGTGGCTTCTTATGTGCTGGAACAAGGTGTTCATCTAATCAATGACATCAGCGGCGGACTGATCAATCCGGAAATTTTTGACCTGGTTGCAGCCCACGAAGTTCCTTACGTTTTAATGCACATGCGCGGAACTCCTCAAACTATGTCGCAGCTAAACCAGTATCATCACCTGCTCCAGGATGTTATAGTTGAATTGGGTAACCAACTGGAAAAAGCCCGGAATGCAGGAGTTAAAGACATCATCATCGATCCGGGATTCGGTTTTGCTAAAAACAGTGACCAAAACCTGGAATTATTTGCTTTCCTCGAAGCATTTCAATTATTCGATCTCCCACTTTTGGTTGGAATTTCAAGAAAATCACTGATCTACAAAACATTGGAAATCGAAGCAGCAGATTCTTTAAACGGCACAAGTGTTCTGAACACGCTTGCATTGGAAAAAGGTGCGAATATCCTCCGGGTACACGATGTGAAAGAAGCGATTGAAACGATCAAATTGTGGTCAGCAGTCAAGGCGAATTATCAATTATAACTGACTTAATTATCAAGGAAGTTTGGCTTCTTGATAATTGATAATTAAATCATTGATGATTACTCAAAAAACTTCTCGCTGATTTTCGAAACCGGGTATGCATTCATTGTTGCTGATGCAGTAGCCACCAATTCTCCTTTTTGATTCGCCACTTTGCCTTCCACGAACAAAATACGTTTCCCGGATTTAACAACGCGTGCATCTGCCGTCAGAACATCACCTCTCAGAGCCGGAGCCAGGTAAGAAATCGTCAGATTTACGGTCGAAACCACTTTCAGATCTTCACAAACTTCGGTTAGACAAGCTACTCCCAGCGCCGCATCGATCAAGGCTGCAACTGCTCCCCCATGCGCCGCGAAAGGTGTTGCCAAATGATTGTTATCAACCGTCATCCGGTACAGCACGTGTCCTTTCTTCTCCACTTCAAAATCCATACCCAGCAAATCACCGAAGCGATTCCAGACAATGTATTGCTGAATAATCGGATGTTGTTTCAGGGAACTCATTAATTTGCCGTTGTTTGCGTTTGAAGATGTACCACGTGATCCTGGGGAGATGTCAAATGAAGTCCTTCTTTCTCAAATTCTTCGTAAATCCTTTTATTCAACTCATAAAAAACGCCCCAATAATCATCTGTTTTCGTCCAGGCACGAACAGTAATCATAACAGAAGTTCCTAATTCACCCAATGCAACAAATGGTGCCGGATCTTTTTTCACCCGCTTATCTTCCGATAAATATTTCAGGATCAATTGATGTGCTTTCACATAATCATCGCCATACGAAATTGGAATACTCCAATCTACCCGGCGCACATTGGCTTTCGTAAAATTGGTTAAAGCTCCGTTAGCAATCGGTCCGTTTGGAATGACAATCACTTTATTATCAGAAGTATGTAAATACGTATAGAAAATCTGGATCTCTTTAACTGTTCCCTGCAATCCCTGGGTTAGAATCACATCTCCGACTTTAAACGGCTTGAACAACAAGACCATCACTCCACCTGCAAAATTGGAGAGTGTACCGGAGAATGCCATACCGATCGCCAAACCGGCTGCTCCTAAAATAGCAACAAAGGAAGTCATTTCGATTCCCAACTGCGTGATTGCCGTTACAACAACCAATACCTTCAGTACGATCGTAACCAGGCTGGATAAAAAGGTAACCAAACCAGCATCCACCTTTCCCCTGGTAAGTATTCGTACAATGATACGGCCTACCCATTTAGCAACCCAAAATCCAACAAAAAGGATAATTGCAGCAAAAATCAGGTTGGTACCTGATTTAACCAACCATTGTTTTCCTTGGTCTAAACTAAATCCAAAAATCCGCTGAAAATCAGCTTCAATATCCAATAATGCCATTTTTTAAATTGAAAAGTTAAAGTGGAGAATTGTATTAAGGGAATTTAGGGAATTGTTGGAAATTCGGCTCTCTTTTTTCCAAAAAGGCACGTTTTCCTTCCTGCGCCTCTTCCATCAGGTAATACATCAAAGTTGCGTCTCCTGCAAATTCCATCAAACCTCTTTGTCCGTCTAATTCCGCATTCAAACCTCTTTTGATCATACGAATAGCCAAAGGAGAACGTTTCATGATGGTTTGACACCACTGAACAGTTGTATCTTCCAAGTCTTTCAAAGCAACAACCTTGTTGACCATACCCATTTTTTCCGCCTCTTCAGCAGTATATTGTTCACACAAGAACCAAATCTCACGTGCTTTTTTCTGTCCTACATGACTTGCCAGGAAAGAAGAACCGAAACCAGCATCGAAACTTCCTACTTTAGGTCCGGTTTGCCCGAAACGTGCATTATCGGAAGCAATCGTAATGTCACAAACTACGTGCAATACGTGTCCGCCACCGATCGCATAACCATTTACCATTGCAATCACCGGTTTAGGCAAAGCACGGATTGCTTTATGAACATCCAATACATTCAGACGTGGAACTCCGTTTTCGGAAATATAACCGCCCACACCTTTTACGTTCTGATCTCCACCGGAACAAAATGCCTTGTCACCTTCACCCGTAAGCACCACTACCCCGATATCCTGTCTTTCACGGCAAATCTCCAGGGCATCCAACATTTCCATGTTTGTTTCCGGGCGGAAAGCATTGTAAACTCTCGGTCTGTTAATGGTAATTTTACCAATTCCATCGAACAATTCGAATTTGATATCGTTATAGGACTTAATACTTGTCCAGTTTCTATTTGACATGTTTTGTTTTTTAGATTTTACAAAAATAGCAATGCTTGCATAAAACAACGAATCTATTATAGGATAATTTTAGGATAAAAGGTAGTTGAACGATGTCGAAACGCCTTTTATTTTTCTCCTTGCGGTGTATACATGGTTACACCGTTTGCCTGGTATTCATCGATCATGACCTCCAGCATTCCGGAAGCATCGAAAACCAATGTTTTTGCTTTCCCGATCACAGCACGTTTCATCACGTTTTTCTCTTCAAACAGCGGCAGCAATCCATCACACTTGCGCTTTGCAGACTGTTCCGGGTTATGCACTTTAACAGAAACCGGAACACTGGTCCCATCCGCTTGTTTCACAGAAACCTGGAATGCTTCCGGGTAATAGACCGGATATTTGAAATCCGTTACCGCATCTTCCAAAACATGCAGCGATGTACCGGCATTATCCAGTGTCACCCCGATATACAGGATCTTCCCACCTGCTTCTGCCAGGCGTGCAAACGGACTGTTTTTGGTGTATGGAGTTACTTCTCCCAGATGTCCGTTGGTAAACCACTCTGCTTTCGGGCCGAAACAGCAAACCGGTTCCGTGGGACTTTCCGAACGTTTAACCCCGGGAAGTGTTCTGAAATATTCGGTAATTGCTCCCATCCTGGAAGGATCATTTTGTACATCAAATTCTTTCAGATTACGGATATAATCCAATTGGTAACCTGCATTCGGTGAGCTTGGCATGAGCAAATTCCCTTCTGCACCAATGACTTTTAATAACGCGTCAACAAAAGTTTTAGGACCGCCTTCTACAAAACCGATCTTTGAAAAACTGCTGTGAACCAAAACAGAATCTCCTGCGTTTATGCCACAGGCCTGCAATTCCCGAACCAGCTGCTCCAAACTTAAACCTTCGCCTTTTGTTTCCTGATCACGAATCAGTTTACGCTGTTTTTCCTTCTTTTTCTCCCGGTAAGCATCCAGGATTTCAGTCGGGACAAGCGAACGGATAAAGTTCTTTAAACGAGGCATCTTATTCAAAAACGGGTTTGATCAATTTGTTCTCCGGAACATAAAAATAATGCAGCTCCGTTCCTTTTGTCAGAATGTAAAAATCGTCCTGGACTTTACGCACATTAATGTATTCCATTGGAACGACTAACTTTCCTTTATTGGTGTAAATTCCGTAAAATGCACCCAATGAAACGATAAAATGAGACTCATCCAATGGTTTGATCGTGGTATGTTCGACCGGGATAACCGTTTCTCCTTTGGCATTAACAGCTCCTTTCAATGTAAGCATCTGCACCACTCCCAACCCGGATTTAAAACTTTCTGCTGTTTCATACATAGCAGGAATAACTATTTTGTTCTGAATGTCGATGTATCCCCATTTCCCGGCTTTTTCAAAAGCGATCAGGTTCGAAACCCCTCCTAATTTGGAATAGGTAAAAGGAATTACCGGCTTCCCGAAGCGATCAATGATCCCGAATTTGTTGGCTTTGGATACTTTTGCATACAACCCCACAAACTCGCCTTCTGTTTTGGCATTGGTGTAATAATCAAAAGTTGCAGGAATGGCCGTTTGCCCGTTCTTGCTCAAATACCCGATCTTATCCAGTGAAATGACCAATGCTCTTTCAGAAACAAGCGTTCCGATCTCTTCGATCGGGATTGTTTTCAGTTCGTCTCCCTGGAAATTCGCCAGTTTCGCACTCTCATCGCCTTCAATCACAATCAGGGAATCACCGAAGAGGTTAATGGATTCATAAAGCGGTTTCACTTTGAAAGATCCGTATTCATCAATATAACCTTCCAATCCTTTATACGTTACCTTGGCCATTCCGCCCGAAAAAGAGAATGCTTCGTCGTATTGTTCCGGGATACGCGGGTATCCCAAACCGTCAAAATAACCATACAGGCTGTCTTTCACGGCATAAATCAAACCTTCGGAAAACTGACCGATGTCTTTGTATTGCGGTTCAATGATGTAAGAGCCGGAACGGTCAATGATCCCGAATAATTCATCTACCTGGACGATCGCTCTTCCTTTGTCAAAATCATTGCAACTGGTAAACTTAAAAGGAATAATGGTTTCATTCGCCTTATTGACAAATCCGTATTTCCCACTTTTTTCCGCCCAGGCCAAACCTTCCTTGAAAAACCCTACCGTACTGTACTGCGCAGGAATAATGATCTTCCCGTTCAGGTCCATCCAGCCAAATTTCCCTTCTTTTTTGTAAGGAATGATTTGCTGCATGCTCAATTCCCGGTCTTTTTTGATTTCCGACATATATGGATATTCCGGGAATTCCTTCAGGAAGCTTTCCAGGCGTTCCAGGGAATACTCTGCCATATACAATTGGTACAATTTTCTCCAGGCATTCTCTACATTCCTGTTTTTAGGATACGTTTTGATAAAAACCTTGTAATCCTGTACCCGGTTTCCAGTGGTGCTTAAGTGATAAACCTGGTCCTGCGCATCCGCAATGTAGGGATTGGATGGAAATTGCTTTTCAAAGCCCAAAAATGCCGCAACGGTCTTACCTTCTGTATTCTCTTTGTATTGGAGACGGTAGAAATTATTCAGTCCTTCTTTTTGAAAATCCGATTCCGGGTATTTTTTCAGGAACTGGTCGAAAGCATCTGATGTATTAACCTGTTTTGCTTTTTGGTATGCAATTGAATCGCGTGAGTAGATTGCCTTGAAGCGTTCGGTTGACCAATCATTGTTTTTCTGGAACTGATGGTATGCCTCTTCGGAAGGATTTTTCTGTACAACAAAAAAAAGTGCGGTTGAAATTTCCTGGCGCAGTTTTTCGATCGCCAAATAATCGAAATGATACTTTTTGAGATAGATTTTTTGTTTCTCTTTCGTTAAGCTGTATGCTTTTTCAGAACGTACAATTTTCACGTGAGCAGAATCCAGCTGATGGAAAGGATTGTCTTTCCTGTAATAGATGAGTGCTAATCCGTAATTCGCTGCCGATTCATTTGATTTCAATGATTTTTCGAATTGTTTCTTTGCTTCGAAATAATTGAACTGCTCCAGGGCTTTAAACCCATCATCAATTGACCCTGCTTGCGCCTTGTTTAAAGCAAAAAACAGGAATAAAACTAAAATCTTAATATGCAGTGAACTCATGGTACAAATATAACCAACTACCTGTTAAAGGAGTCTCAAAAGTAGCTGAAAAGGTTTAAAAAAAGCCAAAAAAAACCCTGACCAAGCAAAGCCTGTCAGGGTTACTATTCCGAAATGGGAAATTACTTTTTGTATTTTGCGTAACGAGTGTTGAATTTATCGATACGACCTGCAGTATCCACGAACTGTACAATACCTGTAAAGAACGGGTGCGACTTGTGAGAGATATCTAATTTTACCAATGGATAATCATTTCCATCCTCCCAAGTAATCGTTTCTGCAGTATTAGCAGAAGAATGACACAAAAATGCATAATCATTTGTCATGTCTTTAAATACTACTAATCTATAATCTTCCGGGTGAATACCTGCTTTCATATGTTGTTAATCTTAATTATTCTTATCAAAAATGGTTTGCAAAGATAATCAAACTTTTTAATTCACAACAAAAAAAATAAAATGGATTACATTTCGTTATTTTTGTCATGATGAAATTACTGAATCTATTTTTAGGAATCGCCATTTTGACTGCTCTTTCACTGAGCAATTCTTCCTGTAAAAAGAAAAACTTGTTCGGAGACGGCAACCTGAGCTTCTCAAATGACACGCTTATTTTCGATACTGTTTTCACTACAATCGGCTCTACAACAAAGTATTTTAAGATCTACAATCCTCAGAAAAAATCATTAAAGATCAGTAATGTTCAATTGATGGGAGGTTCCAATTCGCCATTCAAGCTTAACTTAGACGGATTACAGGGAACACAGTTTTCTGACATTGAAATTGCTTCCGGAGACAGTTTATTTTGCTTTGTTGAGGTAAAATTAAGCGTAAACGGCCAAAATCTACCGGTAATTGTAGAAGATTCTGTCCGATTTATCACCAATGGAGAAGAACAATACGTGAAATTGGCTGTTTGGGGACAGGATATGTATTATCATTTTTCCAATTTTACAACCAATGACTTAGATACAAATGAGGGAACGTGGCCCAATGATAAACCACATGTAATCTACAACCGGGCATTCGTGGATTCAGCCAAAACACTGAATATCATCGGCGGAACAAAAATTTACCTTCATAAAGGTGCCATTCTTTGGAATTACAAGGGAACCCTGAATATTGACGGGGATTACAACAATAAAGTCACCATACAGGGTGATCGACTGGAAGCTTCTTACAAAGATGTTCCGGGACAGTATTATGGAGTCTATTTCCAGGAAGCAAGACCTTCCATGGTGGATAATGTGGTCATCAAAAATTCCATAGCAGGGATTCATATCGACTCCCGCGACCCCGCTTTTACGCAAACTACCGTTACGATTTCCAATACCGAGATCCTGAATTCTGCCAGTTACGGATTATTCCTTTTTAACGGACCGAAAGTGTATGGAGAAAATATCCTGGTACACAGTTCCGGTGTGCATTCCTTATTGGTGATCCAGGGCGCGGATTTCACCTTTAACCAATGTAATTTCCTGGGATATGGAGCCGGGGAAGGATCTACGGCAGCTGTCGGGCTTTCGAATCACTACACCAATGCGCAGGGGACTACATTTATTGCTCAAATGCCTAATGCAAACTTCAATAATTGCGTTATTTACGGCAGTAGCGGAGAGCAATTGGCAATTGACACCATCCAAACCGGTTCATTAAACCTGAATTTCAATTTCCGGAATTCCGTCATCCTGAAAAACAACCTCAGCAACCCCATGTTCCAATCCTGTACGGCTGCAAATCCGCTGTTCATCAATACCGGGCAGGATAATTTCAAATTCTACTCTTCTTCCAGTTTGAGCAACAATGCAAATCCGGCATATACAACTGCTATGGATATCCTCGGACAAGGCAGGGGGACTCCTCCGGACATCGGTGTTTACGACCTGCCATAACCGGATTTTATGGTGCGAAATTGAATCCCAACCGGGAACTGGTAATTGAAATAACAGAAAGAAGGTATTGTTTCTTATAAGCGAAACCGGTATCATTGCATTACCATATTACTATAGAATTCAATGAAAACTAGCGCACTCCTATTAATGCTTCTGTTCTTCGGAAGTCATTTAGCTTATTCCCAACAACCAAATACGAAAGTTACTCTAGGGATCAAACCCGATTATTTTTTCAGCGGAACCGGAGTTCATGTCAAAGATATCATTGCGGGAAAACCTGCTCAAAAGGCTGGAATCATAGGCGGAGATGTGATCACGGCATTTGACGAAACAAAGATCAGTGACATTTTTCACTACCGCAACATGCTAAACAACTATTCACCCGGGGACAAAATAAAAGTAACGGTAAAAAGAGACAAGAAGTCACTTTCCTTCGATGTGAAGTTTTAAGTAAACCTCCCGTCACAGAATAAAACACGAGTTCTATCCTGTCCGGACTTTTCGGGAATAGAGGTTCTATTTTATCTGTGAATCAGAGACAAATTTATACCTGTTCTCATTAGACTAAATCTACGGAAACAAAAAAGTCGGAGTTTTCACCCCGACTTTCCTCTTATTTATCTATACAGATCTGATTAATACTTCAAATCTCCGTTGATCTCTCTTACAGCATTCGCTGCTTCAGCAAACTTCGCTTTCTCGTCTTCAGTTAATGTTACTGTTACGATCTTTTCAACACCGTTTTTCCCGATAATTGCCGGAACACCCAAACAAATGTCACTTTGTCCGTATTCACCGTCCAACATCAAAGAACAAGGAATCATCTTCTTCTGGTCACAAGCAATTGCCTGAACCATTACGGAAACAGCTGCTCCCGGTGCATACCAAGCTGACGTTCCTAACAATTTCGTTAGGGTAGCCCCACCTACTTTTGTTTCTTCAACCACATAGTTTTGCTGATCAGCAGTTAGGAATTCCGTTACAGGAACACCGTTTCTTGTTGCTTTGCTCAATAATGGAAGCATTCCTGTATCACTATGTGCAGCGATTACCATACCATCTACGTCAGAGATCGGGCTTTCCAATGCTTCTGCCAATCTGTATTTAAAACGTGCAGAATCCAAAGCTCCGCCCATTCCGATGATCTTGTGCTTAGGAAGACCAGAAGTCTTGTGCACTAAATAAGCCATGGTATCCATCGGGTTGGAAACAACGATAATGATCACTTCCGGAGAATGTTTTACCAAGTTTGCAGTAACTTCTTTCACGATACCTGCGTTGATCCCGATCAATTCTTCTCTTGTCATTCCAGGTTTTCTTGGAATACCTGAAGTAATTACAGCTACATGAGAACCCGCAGTTTTGCTATAATCTCCTGTTGTTCCAGTAATTTTCGTGTCAAACCCATTAAGAGATGCCGTTTGCATTAAATCCATTGCTTTACCTTCGGCAAATCCTTCTTTAATGTCTACCAACACTACTTCCGAACAGAAGTTTTTCATTGCGATATATTCTGCACAGCTTGCTCCTACAGCTCCTGCACCTACTACCGTTACTTTCATTGTTTTATGGTTAAATGATAATACTAATTCTTAAGCGCAACGAATTTAAGAATAAAACTTTGCTCCCGCTGTAAATTTTGTATAGGAAATCACGTTATTTGTAAACAGGATATTAAAACATGGTTTAAACAATGTTCAAAAGGTTCAAAGGTTTCAAAAATTGGAACTTTTTGAACTTTTCAGCTTTTGAACCAACTGGAAAAGGCAACCTTGCCATCAATCCTCCGTTATTGAGTAGAGACAGTGAAGCAGAATTGGGAATTGGACGATATAATTGAAGGCTGTAAGTCATCCGACAGGAGGGCGCAAGAACAGTTATTCAAGAAATTTTACGGGAAAATGCTGGTGGTTTGCCAACGGTATATTCGCGATAAAGATTCAGCCCAGGAAGTTTTACAGGAAGGTTTCATTAAGGTCTTTGAACATATTAAAGGTTACGACAAGAAAGGGTCTTTTGAAGGCTGGATGAGAAGAATCGTTGTGAATTGCGCAATTGATTCGATCCGGAAAGCAAAAAAAGACTGGATGCTTTCTGATAACGACAATGATTTCAAGTATATCCCGGAAGAAGATGAATTCGGGGAAGATTGGGAAATCACATCGTTAAAAGCAGAAGTAGCAATGGAAGCAATTAACAAGCTTTCACCTGCCTACAAAGCAGTTTTCAACTTGTATGTGATGGAAGAATTTACGCACAAAGAAATTGCGGAAATCCTTGAAATCAGTGAAGGAACGTCGAAATCCAATTTAGCCAAAGCCAAAATGAACCTACAAAATTATTTGAAACAAAAATTTACAAAAATTGCTCAATGAAGAACATTGAACAGCTTATAAAAGAGTCCCTGGACAACCATGAATTGCCTTACAATGAGGCAGCGTGGGAATCACTTTCTAAACGCTTAGACGGGACTACTCCTTCCCCATTCTACCGTAAATGGTGGGTTGCAGCTTCTATTGGAACGGTGCTTGTTGGGTCTTCCCTGTTCTTTGCATTGAATTCTCAATCGGAATCCAGCAAAAACACTAAAGAGACTGCTGCTGTAGTTAGTCAAAACACGACCACTTCTCAATCTGAGTCTCATTCCGGAAACAGATTGAACACACAAAATAATAACACAGCCCCTCAAACAAACACACCGCAAACTGAAAAACAACCAACCAGGGTAATTCAGTCTGTTCCTGCAGAGCATCAACAAAGTACCCCAAGCCAGGAACAAGTACAAACATCCAAAGGAGAACCCTCTCAAAAGAACCCCGCAATTCCAAATTCTCACACCCCGGTAAAAAATCCATCCGAGGAGAATAACACACAGAGAGAAAACTACTTACCAGTTCTTTTAGCTCAAACAAGCATGTGTGTAGGTGAAGAAATTGAGATTGCAAATCCAAACGAAACATTGCCGGTTTCAGTAGTTCAAAATAACAGAACACAACTGATCAAAGGAGGTTCAAAAAGAACCTTTACAGCAAATTCTGAGGGTACAATTGAAGTAATATACGGTAAATCAACGCAAACAATTACGGTTAACAAACCGAACGATAAATTGTACATCAGCGCAGATCCAACCATTCTTTATGAAAACGGAATTCCATCTGTGGAGTTCACTATTTCCGGAGCTGAAAATGCGGTTCACTGGAGTGTGGAGAAATACCACAGCGAAATTCAGAACGGAAACCTGGTTGTTCATCCTTACACCGGAAAAGAAATTACGGTTAAAGCAACATCCAAAGACGCAAACGGCTGTGCAGTTTCTGAGACCAAAACCATTTCCATCAAGGAAGAATACAACCTGCAGGCTGCTAACACATTCAATATCAACTCAACGGATTCGCGCAATAACAAGTTTATGCCTTATGCTTTAACTGAGCGAAATACTGCATTTGAATTAACAATCCTGGATGCAAAATCCGGCCGCATACTTTATAAAACGAACGATGCATCTAACGGATGGGATGGAACCGATATGCAGACCGGTTCACTTGTCCAGGCAAACTCGACTTACATTTGGAGAGTGATGATCAAAAATCCACTTCCGGAAGAGCCGAAAGTATATAACGGAACCATTGTACTGTTAAATAACTAAAGATAGTTCTACCAGACTACTACTGAATTTTGGGAAAGGAAACTTTCCCTTTTTTGTGTCACCATATTCCGGTATTCTTCCGCTTTTTTAGATTCGGGATACAGCAAACGATGTTCTTCCATCCTACGAAGCTTCATTATTTCAGCAATCAATGCATTGGTTTGATCCGAAAAAAGTTCCTGTGAGAGAAAATCCCAAACGAATTCTGCTGCCTGATCCGTAGGATGAACACCATCCGTTTCAAAATAACGGTAATCACGGAGTACATCGTTGACCAGTTCATAAGATGGGAAATAATGGGTTGAATCATTTTTCAACAAGCACACCAAACGGAATAATTCTGATTTAGATAAAGAATTATCCATCAATCCGTCACGGATATAGCGCACCGGGCTAACCGTAAATACGATCTGAATTTCAGGATTCAATTGTTTTAACACACTTATAGCTAACTCCCAATCAGATTTCATTTCTTCCGCTTGGCTCAACTCCTTGTCAAACAAACTTTGCGGCTGTTGGTGGCAGTTTGCAGCTAATTTTCCGGATTTTTTTAAACGGTATCCGTGTGCAGAACCCAAGGTTACAATCAGTATTTTGGCTTTTTCCAATGAAGTTCTCAATACCTGCAACTGGTCCTTTACCGAATCTTCCAATCCGGAAGAACTCATGGCATACACCGCGCTGCTTGCATCATAGCTCACAAACACATCTTCTTTTTGAACAAATTCGCTCAATTCAGCCTTCCCGAAAGCCAGCAGGATTTGTTTCGCCAACGGAACCGGGTGAAAGATCACCCCCAATGGATTATCCAACACCTGGAAACCAGCCCGTTTGAACCAATAAGTCATATTGGTAGAAAAACAGGAACCCAATTGAACGATGGAATCTCCGTGTTGGATTTTCGGGAAATCTTTCTGGCTTAAACTCGCGATGGGAATCATACTTTTAACTGCTCTAATGTATAATCAAACACCTGCTTCCACCCTTTCCACTTCCCAGCTTCTGCCAGTGTTTCGTTGTGCCAGATGAAACAAAAAGTTCCACCGTATTTTTTCACTTCGTGAATCAATTCAATAACAGCCTGCTTACTTTCTTCGATGTTCATTTTTTTGTATTCCAGCAACGTTCCATCCATGTATGCAAATGGCACAATACGGTAATTCGGATGCGCCTGATTGGCAGACAGATCGAAAAAGGCATGTTCATATGCTGTTCCGGCACGGAAACCGTAATCGTCAGCATACCCCATGGTATAGTCCTTCTCAAATCCCCGCTCGATCATCCGGTGATACGTTTTAGGTAAATTGAGTTTCAAAAAGTGCTGCCGCGATTCTGTTACAGGTTTCGAAATGATCGTTTGAATGCGGTGCACTTCCTGGTCCAGTTTCTCATCGGAATAATTACTCGCATAGCCCGGATGCAGGCCTAAATAGCCCAAAGAACTCATCTCCGAAATCAACGATTGATGCTCCGGATGATTCCAGGCAATATTCGTATCGTATTTTGCATAACTCCCAACATGCCAGAAAACGCGTGTTTCCGGGTAATCTTTATAGACAGATCGAATAGTTTCAAATGAATCAAAAGGATCTGTCAATTCTCCGTTCTGGACCAATTTCCGGGTTTTCAGTCGCTCTTTATCTTTTTTTAAACGGTCTTTTGCGTTCGAAAGCCAGGAGCGCCATCCTTCCTTCCATTTAAAAGCAAAGGTATTGTCGATATCAAATGAAGGAATGACACGAACACTCTTCGATTCTGAAAGCTGTTTAAGGTAAGCTGGGGCATAAATCCGCAAAAATGCTTCGATCCAATGCTCAACAATTTGCACATGTAGCCACCCGAATTTACTCTGTAGACTTTCTTTTGAGGTAAATCGTCTGTGATGGTCCGGAAATTTGGGATGGTATTCCTCGTAACGCGTCAGTACATAAAAAACGGAAGCCAGGGGGTCTGCAATCGAATCAAATTGAAGGCAATCCGTTCCATTCCAGCTTGCCTTTTGTACTTTTACAGACTCACGGAATTGTTCTTCGAATAACAGACAAGAAGGCTTTAAAACCGGTGAATCTTCAAATTCCCAATTGGAATAACAGATTTTCAATCCTTCAAAGGAAGAGAAAACGTTTTTATCATTGGTAAGCTGATAATCCAGTCCGTGTTCTCTGAATACAAAATCCAAAGTGTAAATTAAGCGTACTGAAATTTCATCAACGTAAAAAAGCATTTCTCAAAGAAGTTCTTTATCTGAAAAGCTAAAGTAGCCATTATCTGTGATAATGAGGTGATCCAGGACGGGCATTTCAATCAGTTCTCCGAATTGTTTGATCCGTTTGGTGAGTATTTTATCCGATTCACTGGGTTTGAGGTTTCTGCTGGGATGGTTATGAGCCAAAATAACGGCTGATGCCCCCATATCAATTCCATATTTGAAGACGATTTTTGCGTCAACGTAAGTTCCGGAGATTCCTCCGATTGATAATTGCTTTACCTGCATTAGTTGGTTTGCGCGGTTCAGGTACATCACGAAGAACTCTTCGTGGCTCAAATCAGTGAAGTAAGGTCTCAATTCCCGGAAAGCTCGCTCAGAACTGTCTATCTTCGGGCGCTTTTGAATCCGGCTTTCCTTTCTTCTGCGGCCCAATTCCAATGCGGCAAGGATCGAAACTGCTTTTGACTTCCCGATGCCTTTGATTTCACAAAGTTGAGATAATCTCAATTTACCGAATTCGTATAAATCTCCGTTTGTTAATAACAGGATCTCTCTTCCAAGATCAACTGCTGATTTACTGCCGGTTCCGGTTCCGATAAGGATGGCGATCAGTTCTGCATCGGAAAGCGAATTCCGGCCTTTGAGCATCATTTTCTCACGTGGTCTGTCATCTTCTGACCAATGTGGTATAGTGGTTTTCTGTACTTGCATAATAATCTCTCTGTTTCCACTAAGATAATCTTTTTTCAGGGAAAATTACCCCTAAAAAAACATTTTTTCCACTTTTTTAAATATTTTTATCTGAAATTATAATCAATTCTGGTTGAACCATTTTTAGATTAAACCACTACTTTTACAAACATGGATTCTTTGACACAAATCGTGCTGGGAGCTGCGGTTGGTGAAGCCGTTGCCGGAAGAAAAATGGGTGCAAAAGCAGCTCTTTGGGGTGCAATCGGCGGAACAATCCCGGATCTGGATGTTTTTCTTCGCTTTTTTTATGATCCGTTGGACGCAGCATTGGTTCACCGTGGATTTTCTCATTCTTTACTGTTTGCACTTTTAGCCGGACCCTGTCTGGCATATATTTTTCATAAACTCACCAAAGAACGCTATCCATTCAAGACCTGGTGTTTATTGTGGTTCCTTGCAATCGTGACACATCCGATGCTGGATATTTTCACCAATTACGGAACGCAGTTTTTCTGGCCGTTTTCTTTACGCTTGACATTTAATTCCGTTTTTGTAATTGATCCGCTTTACACCATTCCATTTATGGTTTTGCTGATCGGGGCACTTTTCATGAAACGCGAATCCCGAAGAAGGCGTATCTGGAATTGGTCGGGAATCATTTATTCATGTGTTTACCTACTTTGGGGCGTAGTTGTCAAATGGATTATTTACAGCAATACGGATGCGTATTTTGAACAAGCGGATATCCACCCGAAAAGAGCAATGGTCACTCCCATGCCTCTCACTTCTTTTTATTGGGATTTGATCGTGGAGGACGATTCGAATTATTATGTCGGTTATAAATCACTCTTCGCACCGTTTGATCCGGAACAGATTGAAACGATTCCGAAAAGGCACGATCTGCTGAAGAATGTAAACTGGAACGAAGAATCCAGGATCAGCCAGATCGAATACATTACAAACGGGTTCTATTCGGCTGACCGGCATTCGGATACGTTGTTGATCTATGACCTCCGTTTCGGTACTACAACTACCATTACCAACGGATTAAGCACTTCTCCATTGATGGGTTACGGATTTACAATCAAAGAAAACAAGGTGGACCATCTTTTTACTCACAGAACAAGGGATTTTAGCAAAATCGACTTTAAGGTTTATTGGGAGAAAGTTTTTGGAGAATAAACCAAGTTGCTCTAACTTCTCGTAACAGAAACAAAATCCCCTGTTCATGAAGAAAAAAACAACGTTCAAAACCCAAAAGCAAAAAAAACCGGGAATGGAATCCAAAATGAGCCCAACTCCGGAATACATCAACCCGAAATACAAAGCAAGCGGCAAATTATCCGGTAAAGTTGCCCTGATCACGGGAGGTGACAGTGGGATCGGAAGAAGCGTTGCGGTCCATTATGCACATGAAGGAGCGGATGTTGCAATCGTATACCTATCGGAGAAAAAAGATGCCGAGGAAACCAAAAAGCTGGTAGAAGCTCAAAACCGGAAATGCCTCCTCATTAAAGGTGATCTGACGGATGAGAAATTCTGTAAGAAATGTGTGAAAGAGGTCCTGAAAAAGTTCGAGAAGCTGAATATTTTGGTAAACAATGCCGGAACACACTACAATGCCGATACTCCGGAAGAGATCACTTCAGAAAATCTGAAAACAACCTTCGAAACCAATGTCTATCCATTGTTTTACCTGGTCAAAGAGGCAATGACACACTTATCCAAGGGAGATTGCATTATTAATACCTCATCGGTAACTGCATACCGCGGAAGCGATCATTTGCTCGATTACTCCAGCACCAAAGGCGCGATCTCCACTTTTACCAAATCATTGGCTTCCATGGTGGCAAAAAAAGGTATTCGCGTAAACGGTGTTGCTCCGGGTCCAATCTGGACACCATTGATCGTTTCCAGTTTCAAAAACCTGGAAAAATTCGGAAAAGACACCCCCATGGGACGTGCCGGACAACCTTCGGAATTGGGCCCGGCGTATGTATTCCTCGCTTCTGCAGACAGCAGTTACATTACCGGGCAGGTCATCCATGTGAACGGAGGTGAAATCGTTGGAAGTTAAATCAGTAATCCAATTAAGTATGAGACGAAAAAAATCCGGAAAACAATTCTTTGAGCATTTTGCAACGAAGGCTTCCAAAGCAGTGGGCAGTCCATACGCTTTTGTATCTGCACTTTCATTGGTAATCGCTTGGGCCGTTTGCGGGCCTTTCTTCGGCTTTTCGGAAACATGGCAGTTGGTAATCAATACCGGAACAACCATTATCACTTTCTTAATGGTTTTCCTGATTCAAAAATCACAGAACAAAGATTCGCTGGCAATTCAGCTCAAGTTAAACGAATTGGTGGCATCCAATAAGGAATCAAGCAATCGTTTGGTAGACATTGAGAGCATGACAGAAGAAGAAATGATGATCGTCCAGAAATATTACCACAAACTAAGTGAATTGTCTGATAAGCACGAACCATTACAAACTTCGCATTCCATCGAAGAAGCCCATGAAGATCACCAGGAAAAATATACTTCTTCACCAAAGAAAACAACACCCCGGAAAACCGGCACTACATCGAAAACAACAAGTGCAGTAAAGAAAACACCTACAACAAAAAAAGCTCCGGTTAAAAGAACCCAAAAACCAAAATAAAGGATTTGAAATACTTTCAAATTTTAATAAAAAAACACAGAAATGTGATTTATATTCAATTGTTACAAATTGATTATCAGATACTTTTCATTAATCAAACGTTTTAGTATAGATTTAGTAATATAAACTAAATCTAAGTATATGAAAACATCCTTTACTCTCTTAACTTTTATCGTAACGTCACTATCTTTTGCTCAAAACTATTCCCCTGTTGCGGTGACCGGTTTCAATGCAGATGTGATTGCAGAAGCCACTCCTGCATTATCAACGACCAGCAGTCCGATGGACGGAAGCGATTATGTACTTTACAGTCAGAATTACGGAACAGCATTCGGAACCGGAACCGGCCTGCCAAACAACGGGCTTGTTACTTCTGGCAGCAGCACCTATCAATTGGCTCCGTATACTTCCGACAATGCTATTTTCCTTTCAACCGGACAAACCGATTCATTGGAATTAACAACTCCTGCCTCTTATTCCTCTCTAAGTTTCCTTGGATTTTCAACTGAAGGAGAAGGAACCGTGCTGTTCGTAATCAAATTTACCGACAACAGCGCCATGGTTGTAAACAGCACAGCACTACCCGATTGGTTCAATGGCAGCGGAGCAATACTCAGCGGATTTGATAGAACCGGACGAAGCGGCGATAGTCCCGATTACAGCACATTTCAACCCTACATGTACCGGATCAATGTCAATTTATCATGTGCCGATCAATCCAAATTAGTAAAAACCATATTGATCATCAACACCACTCCTTCCCCAAGCATCAAAACAGCCATATTTGCACTTTCAGGAGCATCTGTGGTAACGAACAGCACAATTCTTGACTACCAGGATCTGAACTGCTTTGGCGAAACGGACGGATTTATTCAACTAACTCCTGCCGGCTTAAGTCCATTGGCTTACTCCTGGAATACGACTCCGGTAACGACAACCCAAAACCTGAATAACAAAGGTGCAGGAACCTATACTTGTACGATCACAGATGCAACCGGTTGTTCTAAGCAATTAACTCAAATATTAACACAACCCGCCGCAATCGGAAGCAGTCAAACGGCCTTCATTTGTGCCGGAGAATCGTTTACTGTAGGGACATTTACCCATACCACTTCCGGGACATACAATGATCCTCTGCCGGCGGCATCAGGTTGTGACAGTATCGTAACGACAGTTTTGACGGTTACAAGCATCAATAGTAACATTAGTTTGTCGGGGCACCAGTTCACAGCTGCTGCCACCGGAGCACAATACCAGTGGCTGAATTGTGGCACAGGTTACACTCCTGTGGCAGGGGCAACGAATCAAACATTTTTACCAACAGAAGACGGAGCTTATGCAGTTGCAGTGACTGTTAACAATTGTACAGACACCTCTTCCTGTGTTGTTTATTCTACCGTTGGCTTGGAAGAAACATCAAAATCTATTATTTCATGCGCTCCAAATCCGGTAACGGATATACTGAAGATCTATTCGGAAGAAGCGATTCGCTCGGTTGAAGTAAGAGACCTGGCAGGAAAGCAGTACCTTATTTCACTGTTGAATTCAGAACTTTCCATGAGTCATTTTGCTCCAGGTGTTTATTTGGTCCGTTTAACAACCGAATCAGGAAAAACAAACACACTCCGGGTGGTGAAACACTAAAAAGAGTTAATTCACTTTTGAATTGTTTATAAGTGAGGCCTCAAACAGCAATCGGAAGAAACTTTCGACTTACATTTGCAGCAACTATGATAAAAGTAGAGATGAAACATTGGATTACGATTTGCGCCTGTTCGGTATTGCTGCTCCAGGCTTGCGGACAAAATAATGAAGAAGCAGTGAAAGAAAGTGAAAAAGCGGAGCGCAAAGTTCCGCAGCTTCCTGCAATCAAGCATACATTCAAGTTAACGGATTACCTTTCGGAGAATAAAGACCTAGACAAGGATGTGGAGGAATTATTCAAAACACTGGATGACACTGCAATTGTGGCTCAATTGATCATGCCTGCAGTTGGAAGACTTGGAAACACTCCGAACTCAATCAAATCGTTGATAGACAAACGCACCATCGGTGGGGTTTTGATGCTGAACGGAACCAAAACGGAATTTACTTCGTGGATCCAGGAATTCAATGAACTGAATGAAAAGAACGGAAACCCGGGATTCCTTTACAGTGCAGATGCAGAACCAAGTTTGTTCAATCGCAAGATTTCCGGTTCTTCAACCGTAAAAAAAGCAAACGAAATCACTTCCCTTGCCGAAGTAAATCAATGTGCAGATACCATTGCTGCAACTCTAAAAGCGATCGGGATCAATTACAATTTTGCCCCGGTGGTGGATTTAGCAAAAAACGGAACAGTTGGCTACAGAGGTTTTGCGAGAGTGGAAGCAAACAACATTCCATGGTCGAATGCATTCATTGCGCGCATGCAGGAACAGGGAATCATTGCTACGGCAAAACACTTCCCCGGGCACGGGCTTGTTTCAGGAGACACACACAAATCACTTCAGGCAATTGACGGTGAACTAAAAGAAGTTCCGACTTACCCGGAATTGATCGAAAAAGGAGTTTTGAGTATCATGATCGGCCACCTGGCTGTGGTAAACAATCCGAAATACAACACCAACGGACTACCTGCAACCTGTTCCAAAGTAATTATCACGGACTTGCTTCGCAAAGAACTTGGATTCAAAGGATTGGTAGTAACTGATGCCATGAACATGGGCGGAGTAACAGCCGTAAAAGGAAACAGTGTCAAAGCAATCGAAGCGGGAGTAGACATTTTATTGATGCCATTGGACTGCATGAAATCTCACGGTGAGATTCTTGCAAAATACCGTTCGGATGCTGCATTCAAAGCAACAGTAGATGCCGCAGCAAAACGTGTACTTCGCATGAAATTATGTGCAGGAGCAATTAAATAACGCATCTTCATTTTCATATCAGACCGTTCATTCCAAATGAACGGTCTTTTTTTTGCTTAAAATCCGATTTTGGCACTACTTTTATAGTGCTGCTTATAAATTTGGAACTGATGAAAACGATTGTTACCCTTTTCGCACTGGCTGTGTGCCCGTTGATTTATGGACAGGTCATGCACCAAACTGTTCGCGAAGACAAAACCTACGAATATTGGTTTTCACTGGACCAATATCAAAAACCCATGAATTATGCCATTGAAATTGAGCATTTAGGCGGAAACATCAACAAATTAACCGGAAAGATCAGCGGAAACAGGAAAAATGGGGTGGTTTCCATTTCTGACCCGCAAAATAAGCTATTGTACAAGAAGACGCTGGGACCGGAGCTGAATTTTGAATTTGCTACAGATCAGAAAGAAGTTATTATTGAGTTTACGGTAGACGGATTCGTTACGTATTCCAAAAAAGTCAATGCCGGAACACTTTCCGTACTGGTTTTGAAACTGCAGCCCGAGCCACAGGACGAGATTTACCAGATTAACAGCAAAAAAGAATTGCCGGAAACGGAATTGGAATCAATTATGCAATGCGTTAACAACTGTGTTCAGCACAATGTAAATAAAGACGTTTTTTCGTGCGGAAAAAAGGATCACTATTCGATCAGCGTTCAATTGTAAGCGAAGAATCGGATAGATTAAACTAACTTTGCAGCATTCATCCGTTTTTGTCAAAAGTTATGTACGAACCAATCCGATTAAACAAATTTATCAGTGACAGCGGTTACTGCTCACGCAGGGAAGCCGATAAATACATCGAACAGGGGAACGTATTCGTGAATGGTACACGGGCAAAAATCGGCACACAGGTTGGTCCGCGAGACAAAGTCATGGTTAACGGGCATCTGATTGAGCGGGAAAATCGTGAGGAAGATTTATACATTGCTTTGAACAAGCCAACCGGGGTAACTTCCACCACCGAAAAAGGCGTTGCGGATAACATTGTGGATTATGTAGGACACCCGAGAAGGATTTTCCCGGTGGGGAGACTGGATAAAGATTCCCAGGGACTGATCTTCCTGACGAGCAACGGCGACATTGTAAACAAAATCCTTCGGGCAGGAAACCAGCACGAGAAAGAATACATCGTTACTGTCGACAAACCCATCAACGAAGATTTCGTAAAACGCATGGCAACCGGAGTTCCGATATTGGGCGTGGTCACTAAAAAATGTGTGGTTGAACAGGTTTCAACAACCGTTTTCAGGATTGTTCTCATCCAGGGATTGAACCGCCAGATCCGCAGAATGTGCGAGTACTTCGGTTATACAGTCACCAAACTGGAACGCACCCGGATCATGAACATTGAATTAAAGGGACTTCCGCTAGGTGAATGGCGCGAACTCACGGAGGACGAAATGAAGATCATGCACGAATTGCTGAAAGATTCGAGCGGAGAAGCAGACAAGCCGAAAAACAAACCCAATCCGCCCAAGAAAAAAGCGCCTACACAGCAAAAAAACAGTAGCCAGCAGAAGAATTCCAAAGACAAACCGCGTTCTTTTGGCAGTAAACCAGGAAGTAATAGCAGAACTGGTGGTGGTAAATCCGTTAATTTCAAAGGGAAGAAATCAACATCCCGCGGAAGAAAGTAAAGATTTCACTACAAAGAAAAACGGGACAAACTAACGAATGCCCCGTATCTCCTATTCTTTCAAGATATTAATTCGTTGTTCTCAACCAATAATCCAGCTTGTTTTTAGCATTTCCGTTCGGCTCCAGTTTGAAAGACGGTCTTTCGTAAAGCGTCATCTGGAAGTTCAACTCCAGCATCACTTCATCGCGGGCGATCAACAATTCACACGTTTCACCTTCTCCAAGGCTTCCCACATAGCTTTCAACAGCGCTGTTATCAACACGCATTCCGTCTGCAGCAATGATTTCATCGCCTACACTTAATCCGGCAGTTTCTGCCGCACTTCCTGCACGAACTCCTTTTACAATGCAAGTTCCTCCTTCCTGTGAAAGAGACGCACCGAAAGATGTAGTTGGTTTTCCGGTATAGGTTACCCCCATCCCGATTTTCCCGAATACTTCTGCGTAATTCGGAATTTCAGTACCGCTCACATATTTGTCAAAGAAATAATCCATATCCTGTCCCAGGAATTTCTCCAACGCATCCTGGAATTCTATTTCAGTAAATCCGCGGTTCTTTTTGATATAGAATTCTTCGTACAAATACTGCATGAAGTGATCCAGGCATTTTGTCCCGTTGAACTTATCAATGATGACTGCATCTAGGTATGCTGCTAAAACTGCGCCTCTCGAATAATAGGTCATCGTAGTATTGGCGCTGTTTTCATTCGGGCGGTATCCTTTGATCCAGGCATCATAACTTGAATGAGCAACCGGTTGCACACGCGAACCAACAGAACCCTCCACGTAATTCAACGTTCCCTGTAATTTTCTCAAATATTCATCCCGGGTATAATATCCTGCTCTTACAAGCAATAATTCATCGTAATACGAAGTAAATCCTTCCATTACCCAAAGCAGGGAAGTATAATTCTCTTCGTCGTAATTGAATGGACCCAATTGAATCGGACGGATCCGTTTTACATTCCACAGGTGGAAATATTCGTGTGCAACCAAGGATAAGAAATCTTTGTACGCACCTCCGTATGTCCAGCGATTTACGCTCAGAACACAGGAATTGGCATGCTCCAATCCGCCCTGACCATTTACTACATTGTGTACGATAAACGTATAATTCTTATTCGGATTTTTCCCTGCAAACACTTCATTTTCTGCTTTTACAATGCGGGCCATGTCTACTTTCAGCTCATCAATATCGTAATTTCCGGTACCGTACATGGCTACTTTGTGTTTTGTTTCACCTACAGTAAACTCAAATACTTCCTGGTTCCCGATCTCAAACGGAGAATCCGCCAACACATCGTAATTGGAAAACTGGAAGGTTTCTGCTCCGTCTTCAGCTTTCTGCTGGGAAGCTTTTTCCAACGGAGTAGTAATCACTTTAAAATCTTTGTACGGATAAACCGTTACGGTTCCCGCTTTGTCTTTGTGTCCGTCCAGGTAACAGAAAATACCCGAACTGGAAGCAAAACCATGCGTTAAATCCAAAAAACTGGTACGAACCGATAATTCAAATGCATACACTTCATACTGAACACGTACTTTTTTCGATTTTCCTGTTGTAATTTTCCACGCATTCTTGGAAGTCTTACCTACTTTCAGTTCACCACCTTTTTCATCAAACGCACGAACCATGTTCACATTTTTGGAAAATTCCCTTACTAAATAAGATCCTGGAGCCCAAACCGGCATTTTTACAGTCAGATCACCAGCTTTGAATTCCGAAATTTCCATTTCCACTTCAAAGTAATGGTTTTGGGGTTTTGACATACGCAAATCATAGTGAACTTTCTGAGCGTTGCTAATTCCTACGAATCCGAGTGTTAATAAGAGTAATATAGATTTCATGCATTTTGAATTTGACTCAAATATAGCTGTTTCCATAGTTAATTCATTATTATCTAACGTGAGTTAACAGGAATTTGATCTAATGTTTACACTGATTCAAACTGGAGACCTGAATTTTGCAACATGAAAAAATCGTTGGTGGTAGTCCTCGGGGGATTTGGTTTAGTGTTGTTGATTTTTGTCTCCATGTCCTGGTACTTCAACCAGAAAATGCATGAAAAACAGACCTTGCTCGTTAAACTGGACAATTTATCAACCCAAATACAGGATCACAAGGACTGGATGGAACACCTCACCAACAAACGGTCCTGGTATGATTCCATTGCCAAAAACGAACAGGAATACCGCAGAAAGAACAGTTTCACCCACGAATTAATGCGCGAGGACCTGGCGGATGTTTTTTCATCCGACCCGAAAACCCAGCGCGAACTACTTGTCAGTTTAGATGACCTATTGCTGACGGAAGACCGCATCCTGAACGATATTGCGAAAATTGGGTTCAAAGAATACGGATACATTGGTAAAATGCGGGAAGTAATTCACGATGTGGAAGAGGAATTTCCCCAGTTCGATGAACAAATTCTGAGTTTGCGCAGGCATGAAAAGGATTACATCATGCGGAACGATGAAAACTATGCCCACTCGCTTCACCAGGAAATGGCCGACTGGCAGGCACGCGGAAACTGTCCGCCTGCACTGAAACAATACCTCCAATACTTTGATTCGGTTCGAAACCGCATTCAGCTTTTGTTCGCTATCCCGAACCGGAACCATTATTCCAGCTGGTCCGTGAATATTTCGAATATCCAGGCCAATCTTCGGCGTGTAAGAGGTAATGCTATCCTGGAATCTTACGATCTATCCAACAATTCCCTGACAATGCAATACATTGTTTCCGGGATTGCTTTCCTGGCACTCATTTTCGGCAGTATTTACATTGTGCGCAACATCACGATCCAGGTCAGCAGGTTGCAGCGCAGTATGAATGATTTCATTTCCTCTAACTACCAGGCTTATGAAAGCATTTCACATCAGTTGCCAAAAAATGAGATCGGGCAGATCAGTATCCAGTTTCTTAAAATGGCCCGCAAGATCAAGTGGGACGTTCACTTGCTGGAAGATCGTGTATTAAGAAGAACAACTGCACTTCATGAAAAAAATGTGCAGCTGGAAAAGCAACATGCAGAAATGATGGACAGTTTGCGCTATGCACAAAAACTCCAGGAATCGCTATTGGTTTCCAGGAAACACCTTTCCCAGCATTTTGAGCAGGTACACGTTCATTACACCCCGAAAAACCTCGTGGGCGGTGATTTCTACTGGATGAAAACTTTCAGGGAAAACGGCGCGGAAAAAGTACTCTTTGCTTTGGCTGATTGTACCGGACATGGTGTTCCGGGCGCTTTGTTGAGCGTTTTGGGAATGAATACACTGGACGAACTATTCGCCGATGGAATCCGTAAACCGAATGAATTACTGGACTCGCTGCGCAAAACCATTCTTCGCAGGATCAGTTCGGATGAAGAACAGCGCATGGACGGAATGGATATTGCCATTTTTTGCCTGGACAAACGCAGCCGCGAACTGCATTTTTCAGGAGCGCAGATGCCGCTTTGGATCGTTCGGGATTCGGAAGTAATTGAACTGAACGGCGAACGTGTTCCGATCGGTTTTACATACATGAACCATTTGGAATTCAAATCGCAGCACGTTACACTGGAAGAAAATGACAAACTGGTGGTTTTCACCGATGGAATGGTGGATCAGTTCGGAATGGAATCGAACAAAAAATTCGGGAAGAAACAACTGCGTTATCTGCTCGGACGTTCATCGAACCAAAACAGCACCGTACTATACAACCGATTGATGAACCAGTTCTCATTCTGGAAAGGCGAACGCGAGCAAACAGATGATTGTACCTTTATGATTTTGGAACCTAAGTTTGTAAAAGCAAGAAGTCCAAAAACAGAGCTACCTATTTCGAATAACAAAGTAGAAATTGACTAACAATATTCAATCTAAACATTTAAAAATCAAATATTTAACAAGCAAATCTGTTCGCTAATTCGCGAACAGTAGAATTCTCGAATTCGCGAATTTTCGCTCCATCAATCCGGAAGAACGAAAGCGGCATCAAAATGAAACGAGAATGCTTTGGTATCCACTGGGTTTTCGAACAGATCCGGATAGTAGTGATACATTTCACGGTGCATCAATTCAAAAGGAATATCTTCAAATTCTCCATAAAAATGGAGGTATTCCATGAATTGAGAATCATCAACGTAGGCCTGGAAAAGGGAATCATCGCTCCCATTCCACTCCAGTAAAGGAACTCCGCTCAACTTACAAATCCTCGGGTCGAAAGCAGGCGTACATTTACTCCATTTTCCATTCAGCCAAACTTCGACGTATCCGTGAAAAACGATCTCATCACGCTTCAGGTATGTTTTCAGCTTCTCCACTCCAATGTGATTCTTCACAATTCCGAATCCTAGCCTGGCAGGAAAACCAAAAGCCCGAAAACAGGCACAAGCCAGCAAAGACTTCTCCACACACCATGCTCTTTTCTTCGAAACAACAACACTTGCTTTTAAAGATTCAGGCCGCAGATCCAAATGGTACGGATCGTAAATGAAAGAATCGCGAACAGTTTCGTAAATAGCAACAGCCTGCTTAACCTGGTCAGAATGAAGCGGAATTGTTTGAATAAACTGCTTTACTTCTGCACTTGAATAATCGATCTGCGGTGATTCGGAAAGCAATTCTTCCCAATTTACTTCGCTATTCTGTTCCTTCATTCTGTGAAATTAGTTAAATTCGTTGAGTGACTGATTCTGATAAAAAACAAAAGTTCCGGGAAGAATTTGAGGCACACCTCGAAAGTCCGATCCCGATTCTCAGCAAGCTGCGGAACATACTCTTCGGTAAAGAAATCCCAGATACCTATACGCAAATCAGTTTTTACCTGGGAATGCTTATCTGGATTATCTTTTTGGTCTGGATTATCCTGGGGTACATGGTGCTTACCAGTACGGAATGGATCGAACAGGAAAAAGGAATTGATGTCCAGTCACTGATCCTGCAAAGAGGAAAAGAATTGGGTTTTGAAGGGACGGATTTCCAGGAAAACCTGGTTACCTTCTATTACATCGCCATCATTTCGTGGATCGGGATCTTCATAGGTTTTGTACTCCAGTGGCGCAAAAATGAATGGTTTATCTATTTCATCTGGGGGTCCGGGGCTGTATACCTGCTCTCCATGTGGTTCCTGATGGGATTCTCGTATTGGTACCACGACACCACCACATTTGATAAAATCACCTTCTTCCTGTTAATAGGCCATTCCAGTTTGTATTATTACTTCCTGAACAGAGAACTACGAGGTGAGAAAACCAATTTCTTCGGGATTGATGAGGAATCAGAATAACTAAAAATTAAGTTTAATTAATTCCTTTTCAAGCTTATCAACTATTTCAATAGGTGAATTTCGCTCGTTTGGCATGATCAGCTTTGCCTGTTTGTAGAAATGAACGCGCTGACTCAATAAATCTTCCACAAAGGGATGAAATTCGGAATCACTCAAAGCGCTTAACAAAGGCCGTTCTGTTCTTTCTTCCTTCAAACGCCTCAACAAGGTTAACAGACTCGTGTTTAAATAAATAACCAATCCTGTTTGATGCATCAGTTCAAGAGCTCCTTCAATTGCAGGAAGTCCTCCGCCAACAGCAATAATTGATTGCTTTTCAGATTCCAGTCCACGAATAAAATTCATCTCCATGGTACGAAAAGCGGCTTCTCCATCCTGTTCAAAGATTAAACCGACCCTTTTTCCGGCTACTTTTTCGATCTCCTTATCCGAATCCATAAAAGGAAGATTCAGTCGCTCTGCCAATAAAGCTCCAACAGTTGACTTACCGCTTCCCATGAAACCGATCAGGAAAATGTGTTTTGGTTCTTTCATAGTTTATTTTACCTCAAAAATAGAGAGAGAACGCAAAGATGAAAACTTATACTTTACTTACTCAGCTTCCTTGTGATTGAATTAAAAAATTAGTTTTCTGTTTTTCAGATCATTCAATGTACTTTCCAATTTCACCAGGTCCTCCTCCGAATTAAATCCATTGATGGAATAACGGATGTAAGCCTTTCCGTTTTGCATCATTACCGGAATTTCCAATTTGTATTCATTGTAAAGCACCTGTTTCAACTCAACCGGATTTTCGCTGCGAACGGGAACACTTCCCATTTGACCGATAAACTCGTCGGTTACCGGAGCTAAAGGTTCACTGCCAACCAAATCACACAAAATCGGAAGCCATTTTTGGACCAGTTTCCGTGAATCTCCGGCCACTTTCCACCAATTATTCACTTTCATAAAATCAATAGCTGCAGGAATGGTCAGGTAAGCAGAAAAATCGCGTGTGCCAATGAACTGGTGGTAATCCTGGAATTGGGAAGGCCCCGGAAAATCTGCTTTGTAACCCCAACTGACGATCAAAGGATTTAACTGTTCCTGGTATTCCGGCTTCACGTAAAGAAAACTGGAACCTTTCGGAGTCATCATCCATTTGTGGCAGGCTCCGGTATAATAATCGGGATCTAATTCCGTCAAATCTAAAGCAATGTGACCAGGAACATGTGCTCCGTCAATAAACACAGGTACGTTTCTTCTCTTCGCTTCTTCACAAATCTCTTTTACAGGCAAAATAAGCCCCGTAGCCGACGTTATTTGTGAAATAAACACCAATCTCGTTCTTTCGGTAAATCCTTTCCAGAAATCGCTTAAAAATGCTTCCCTGGAAACAATCGGCAATGTGATCGGTTGCTTGATGTACTTTGCTCCTTTTTCTTCGCAATAAAAATCCCAGGTTCTATCACAGGCACCATACTCGATATCGGTACTCAGCACCTCATCTCCTGTTTTCAGATCCAATGAACGGGCCACAATGTTCACCGCATAGGTCGGATTGGTTACATAAACCAAATCATTTGCATTACAAATCAGGTATTCTGCCAAACTATTTTTGCTTTCTTTCAGCAATTCAGGTCCGCGGTTAATAATAAACTGTACCGGTTCGTACTCCAAATCCCGCTGAAATTGCTGATACGCTTCAAAAATGGGTTTCGGACTAGCACCGAAAGAACCGAAATTCAGGAACGTGATATCTTCGCGAAGTAAAAATTGATCTTTTAGTGACATCATCGAGGTATGTTAATGTTTTTCCCAAATCTGGACCAATTCCACCAACGTATCCACAGCTTTTTGCATGTCCTGAACGCTCACATATTCGTGACGGCTGTGAATCGCCATTTCCCCGGTAAAGATATTCGGGCAGGGCAAGCCCATGAACGACATACGTGAACCATCCGTTCCACCCCGAATAATGGTTGGTTTCGGAGTAATTCCTGCATTTTTCATTGCTTCGATGGCATAATCGGTCACAAATGGAACATCCTGGATAATTTCTTTCATGTTCCGGTATTGCTCGGTCACTTTTGCGGTGTACGTTGCTCCCGGAAATTGTGCAACGATGTCTTTCAGGATTCCTTCCAGACGCGTTTCATATTCTGCCAGTTTAGCCGTAATGTGATCACGGATAATGAAACTCACGGTCACTTCTTCCAATCCGCCGGAAATAGACGTCGGGTGAACAAAACCTTCTCTTCCTTTGGTACTTTCCGGTGACCATTCGTCTTTTGGAAGCGCATCGATAAAAGCACTTGCAACCTTCATAGCATGCACCATTTTTCCTTTTGCGTATCCCGGATGTGCGCTCACTCCCGTGATTACAAAAGTCATGGCATCTGCAGAGAACGATTCGTCTTCAATCGCTCCCAATTCTCCCGAATCAAGCGTATATCCGAAATCAGCGCCCAACTTTTCCATATCCAGCTGCTCTACCCCTCTTCCAACTTCTTCATCGGGAGTGAATAAAATGCGGATTTTTCCGTGCGGAATCTCCTTTTTCTTCATCAGTTGCTCTGCCAAATCCATGATAATGGCCACTCCGGCTTTATCATCCGCTCCAAGCAATGTCAAACCTGAAGCTGTGATGAGGTCATCCCCGATCTTTTCTTTTAGGTACGCATGTTTCTCTGTCGTAATGACTTGTGTCAGATCATCCGGAAGGGTAATCGGAGCACCGGTATAATTACGGTGAACGATCGGTTTTACATTTGTCCCCGAACAATCCGGAGCAGTGTCCATGTGTGAACAGAAACAAATGGTCGGGATATTCTCTTTCGTTGATGTAGCCGGGATTGTTGCATAAACATATCCCCACTGATCGGTTTCAGCATCTTCAATTCCCAACGCGCGCAGTTCTTCCACCAACAAACGGGAAAGGTCTTTCTGTTTTTCACTGGAAGGAAAAGTGGGTGAATCCGGATCTGCAGTAGTATCAATCTGTACGTAACGGATAAAACGTTCTTCTACTGAATATGGGGCGTTTTTCATTTGGATATTATTTTTTATAAAGGTAGAAGTTTTCGGATTTTTTTACCGCAAATGCACAAATAAAAGCGAGCCTACTGGTCTCCCTGAAATGGACCCGAAGTTTCGGGAGTAAGCGCCCTAAAAAATCTGTGCATCAGTGGCAGATTTAACAAGTTAGACTCAACTCATTGACTCATTTTCGGAAAAGCTACTATCTGACATCCGGAAATCCTTCACAAACGGGTATAAAAAATCCCCGGAACAGTTAAAAACCGCATCCGGGGATCATCTTTTCTAAGAAATTGATTCTTAATTAGAAGATTTGTCCATCGGCTGATGGTTGATATCGTTTCTGTGTTGCATGATCTCCAGGTTTTCGTCTACGAAGTATGCGCTTCCGAACCCATTTACATAAGCTCCTTTTTTCGTAGTCAATTCGATCATAATGAAATCCTGCATTCCTGTCAGGATATCCAAAATCTTTCCGTGAGCAGCCTGTAATTTTTCAACTCCTTCTGCCCATTCAGCTGTATCTCTTGCAATTTCATTGGTTGAAACATCCAAAGTCAGGCGGTGACGTGCATAAATCTGGTTCGTTGCAGATTCATCCTCGATAAACATAGCAGAAACTTTCCCGATCTCTTTCAGGTTCTTCGTATGTTTTGCCATATACGAAACCAGGATGTAAAATTTATTCCCTGAACGGGCAAACGGTGCGTAACTTGACGTAGGATTCCCTTCTGCGTCTACTGTTGCAAGGATCAAGGATTTGCATTCCGCGATTAACTCATTTACTTTTGGCTCAACAGGCTTGGTTGCTGCTGAATGATTGTCTGATGCCATTGTGTTTTTATTTAAATGTCCTAATTATTCCAAAATTTCCTAACCATTTTTCTTTACAGAATTGTCAGAGAATTGTCAGAGACCGCAAATTTAGCAATCAAATCCCATAAATAACTATCCCTTCCTGTTAATTATGCATAAGGTCGGTCGAATAATTGGAAACCCAAGCATTGGTCTTCCGCAGATTTACGAAGATGTATGTAATATTGAATATGTTCTGAATTACCGGTGTCCGCCGGCCAATTGGATCAGTTCTTCCTTTTTCAGGATAAAGATTTTGCGGGTCTGTGTGTCGATGTAACCATCTTCTTTCATCTCTTTCAGCAAACGAATCAATGTTTCTGTGGCCGTTCCGACGAAATTTGCCAGGTCCTCGCGGGATAAATTGATCGGTTCTTCCCCGTAAATATCCGCTAAGATCATCAGCGAGTAAGCCAGGCGTTCACGAACCGTTTTCTGGGCAAGATTGGTAATAAAAATAGCACGTTCACCCAATTCTTTGGACAATTCCTGGATCAGGGAGTTGCGCAAACTCGGCAACGTATCCATCATGTTCAGGAAATCGTCTTTGGAAACGAAACAAATATTGGAATCTTCCAGTGTGGAAGCAGATAATTTGTAAGATTCACCGCTCAGCATGGCACGAAAACCGATCACCTCACCAGCTTTTGCGATGTGAACGATCTGTTCTTTGCCTTCATCTCCGAGCGCATAGATCTTCACCTTTCCATGATTCACACAAAAAACACCTCTCGGAAAACTTCCCTCCACGAAAATGGTTTGGTTTTTCTTGTAAAACTGACACGATTTATGATGATCCAGGTTACTCACATCATCGCCATGCAAATGGGCAAAAATGCTGTTAGACCGAACGGCACAAGCTTCGCAATTGACATGCTTATGTGACTTCTCTATCATTAAATTAGTTGCTCGTTACTGATTCAGGAACAAAGGTACTCTTTTTAACGATTTCAGGAAAACTGATCCACATCATTTTTTAAAGAAAATTGCCCTCCTACTTTTGCAAAAAAGGACGATGGGTATGGAAATGCAGGAACTGATTCAAAAATACAACCAACCCGGACCGCGTTACACCTCTTATCCCCCGGTGCCTTTCTGGAAGATCGGTCGCTGGAATGCCCCCGATTGGATCGAAACGCTGAAGAAGGGACAGGAACTCCCGGAAGGAAACGCAATTTCAATTTACGTCCACCTGCCCTACTGTGATTCGCTGTGTACGTTTTGCGGCTGTCACAAATACATTACAACCAACCACACGGTTGAAAGTACGTACATCAGCACGGTGTTAAAAGAATGGGATTTTGTTTCCACCAAACTTTCGCCCCGAACAAGCATTGCCGAAATTCACCTAGGTGGCGGCACACCCACTTTTTTTGCTCCGGCAGCATTAAAACGGTTGATCGAAGGACTCACAAAGCGGTTTTCACTCACGGAAGATTTCGAATTCGGGTTTGAAGCACATCCGAACTCAACTACGACCGAACACCTGGAAGTATTGCATGCCTTAGGTTTCCGGCGGATCAGCTTCGGCATCCAGGATTACGATGAAATCGTGCAGCAAGCCATTCACCGGATTCAGACAACGGAACAAGTCCGGTTTTGCCATGAAAAAGCACGAGAAACCGGCTACACGAGTATTTCACACGACCTGGTTTTCGGACTTCCAAAACAAACTCTGGCGGGTTTTGAGAAAACAGTGGAACAAACCATTGCATTCAGACCAGAACGGCTTTCGCTTTATTCTTACGCTCATGTTCCGTGGGTAAAAGGCACCGGACAGCGCGGTTTTCATGAAACGGATCTGCCTTCGCCGGAATTGAAACGCAACCTTTACGAACTGGCAAAAGAACGCTTCCTGGATGCAGGATATGAAGAAATTGCGATGGACCATTTCGCACTTCCGGAAGACAAACTGGCCCGTGCTTACCATTCCAAAAAACTGCACCGGAATTTCATGGGCTATACCACCAACAACACCCCGGTTCTGATCGGATTGGGAATGTCGGCAATTTCCGATGCATGGTTCGGTTATGCTCAAAACGAAAAAGACCTTAAGAAATACCTCAAACAAATCGAAGAATGCGGCTCTGCATGGGAAAAGGGGCATCTGTTATCCGAAACCGATTTGGTATTCCGGAAACACATCCATGAACTCATGTGCCGGTTTGAAACGAACCTTCCTTTGGACGATTCAATTATCGAAAAACTGGAACCCATGCTGGAAGACGGACTTGTTGAGATCTCGATCCAGCAGGTAACCGTTACCGAAAAAGGGAAACCATTCGTGCGGAACTGCTGCATGGCTTTTGATCCCTACCTGGAAACACCTGCTTCCAAACCAACCTTCAGTATGACTATTTAAGCTCAGGTAAATGAACAAGACACAAACCGACGAATTAATTTGTTTCCACTGCCACGAACCGGCTGTTGATGAAATCATTCATTACGATAATCACGATTTTTGCTGCAACGGATGCATGCAGGTTTACCAATTGCTTTCCGAACACGAACTGGGAGCTTACTATTCCGATCAGTCCCTGACCGGGATCCGGCCAAATAAGCGTTCAAAAAAAACATTCGATATACTGGATGATCCCGAAATTCGTCAGTCGTACATCGATTTCCAGGAAGGAACTATTGTGAAAATCACACTACACCTTCCTCAAATCCATTGTGCAAGTTGTATTTACCTGTTGGAACATTTAGCGAAACTCAACCCGGGAATCATTCATTCTTTGGTGAATTTTCCCAAACGCCAATGCAGCATTACCGTCGACGAAACGAAAATTGCCTTATCCGAACTGGCTCATTTACTGACCAAAATCGGGTACGAACCGAATTTTACCAAAGCAGATGCGCGTCAATCGGGAATTAACAAGCGTTTGCTATTTCAATTGGGGTTTGCAGGGTTTGCAGTTGGAAGCATCATGCTCTGGAGTTTCCCGGAATACCTGGGAATTGACCAAACTTACAAAGGTTTCCGGGATTTAAGCGCTTACCTGTCGTTTGTGGTTTCACTTCCCGTGCTGTTCTATTCCGCACAGGATTTTTTCAAATCTGCTTACGGCGCAATCCGCATGCGGAGCCTGAATCTGGACATTCCGATAGCGATAGGAATTGTGGCTTTGTACCTACGAAGTTGTTACGCCATTTTCTCGAACGAAGGTCCGGGCTACATGGATTCTTTCGCTTCATTTATCTTCTTCCTGCTGATCGGGAAATGGTTCCAGAATAAAACTTACCAATGGTTGTCGTTTGAACGCGATTTCACAGCTTATTTCCCTATTGCGGTGATCCGGAAAAAGCAAAACCAAACAGAACTTTGCCCGATCGATGAACTGAAAGTCGGTGATGAGATCCAGATCCGGAACGAGGAGATCATTCCCTGCGACAGTATGCTGCTTTCCGAAAAAGCAACCATTGATTACAGCTTTGTGACCGGTGAATCCGATTGGGTGGAGAAAAAACTGGGCGATCTGATCTATGCCGGTGGGAAGATCTGCGGGGAATCCGTTTCACTTTCTGTCCTGAAAACGAGTTCCCGGAGTGAATTAACCCAACTTTGGAACGAACAGCATGCCAAGCAGGAAAACGACGGATTTCAATCCCGCCAGGACCGCATTTCACGGTACTTCATCGCAGCGGTACTGTTGATCGCAGCAAGTTCAGCCATTGCCTGGACTTTCGTTGATCCGGCGCAGATCCCTGAAATTGTGACTGCCGTACTGATCGTTGCCTGTCCTTGCGCACTGGCCTTATCTGTTCCTTTCACCTACGGAAACATGATGCGAAAACTCGGACGAAAAGGATTTTACCTGAGAAATACCAGTATTATCGAACGCATGCAGCAATGCAACCACATGGTATTCGATAAAACGGGAACTTTGACCGAACAGGACACCAAAGCAGTAGAATACCAGGGCGAACCACTCACACTGGAACAACTGGACGAAGTCTACGCGATGACCAAACATGCCACACATCCGTACGCCCTGGCGATCCACAACTGGATCAAACACGCACTTCATCCGCAGGAATGTACTGTCCACTCCATCGAATATGCCGGATTGGGAATTGCTTCCGAAAACGGACTGAAACTGGGATCAGCTGTTTTCGTTGGTTTGGATGAACGGGAACACACCGAATCGAGTTCTTACCTGGCGGTCGATGAACACGTTCTGGGAAAATTCGTATTTAAGTCTACGCTGAGATCAGGACTTTCGGAATGCATCAGCCAACTCGGGAAAACACACCGCTTATCAGTGATTTCAGGAGATACCGGGCGGGATTTGGAAATTATTCGGCCATTTTTCCCGGAAACAACCGACTTTCAGTTCGAGAAAAGTCCGCTGGAAAAGAAGCAATTCATTGAAAAACTGCAGCAATCCGGTGAAAAAGTATGGATGATCGGTGATGGACTAAACGACGCGGGAGCTCTCAACAGTGCATTTGTAGGGCTGGCATTATCAGAAGATTTGGTACGTTTTACGCCTTCCTCTGATGCCATCCTGAAAGCAAACAACCTACAGTTTCTCCCGGCATATATTCAATACATCCAGCAAGGGAAGCTTTTCCTGAAAATCAGCTTTGGGTTTTCTTTGATGTATAATCTTACGGGCGTGGGGTTTGCTGTGTACGGAGCGCTAACACCTTTTGTGGCAACGGTGCTGATGCCTTTGAGTTCTGTGACGGTGGTAGGTTTGGCAACATTTCTAACTTTGAAGAAGAAATTACCGCCTTTCTCCCGCAAATAACGCTAATCTCGCAGATTTTCTATTTAACCGAAAAGAACGCGGAGAGCGCAAAGAAAATAATTCTGCGCTCCTCTGCGGGAAATCTTCGAAATTCGTGGAAATCCTAAAGCTGAATAAAATCCACGTGCAGTAAATCCTGGATGTAGCGCAGTTTTTTGCGTTCAACAGATTCCACCAGGCTCAGAGAAATTCCTCTTTTGCCCGCTCGTGCCGTTCTTCCACTTCGGTGTGTGTAATAATCCGGATCATCCGGTAATTGGTAATGAACTACAAAAGCCAGGTCCGGGAAGTCCATTCCACGAGCTGCGATGTCAGAAGCTACCAAATATTGGGTTTGTTCCTGTGAAAACATCCGCATGGCTTTCTCACGCTCTTTCGGGAACATTTCTCCGTAGATCTCCGTCACTTTCTTTTCATGAGAGCGCAGGAAACGGGCCACATGTTCTACATCTCCCTTGGTACGGCAAAAGATAATTCCTCTTCCCTTTTTCATGGTTCCCAAAAACTCCAGCAACATCATCGGTTTGTCTTCTTTCTGACATTCCACATACTGGTGCTCGATGCGTGGATTCATGACTTCTTTGGTTGCAATTGTCGCTTTGGGAGCATCCATGTGCAAGGTCTGCTTGATCCACTTTGTTAATTCACCGTGAATGGTGGCAGAAAAGAGCCATTTTTTATGAAAATCGTTGGTTTCACCCAAAATCTTATCGATTTCCTTCATAAAACCTTTGGCATAAAGTTCATCCGCTTCATCCAAAACGATCGTTTTTACCCGTCGCAGGGAAACCGCTTTCAGGCGCATCAATTCCAGTAATCTTCCCGGAGTTGCTACCAAAATTTGTGTAGGACGCTGCAAATTGCGTTTCTGTTCTTCAATATCATCACCTTTCACAATCGACTGAATAAAGAATTTATCCAGGTTCTTGGAAAGCTTAAACAAGGTTTTAGAAGTTTGAACGACCAATTCACGCGTAGGAACCAGTACGACTGCCTGCACATCTTTGTCTTTCGCATCAATGCGCTGCAAAAGCGGAACACCATAAGCAATCGTTTTTCCTGAACCTGTATGGGCTTGTCCTACATAATCCTGGTGCTTTTCTATCAAGTATTTCCAGGCGTGTTCCTGGATGGGAGTCGGATTCGTAAAACCCAATTCGGCCAACCTGCTTAAAATTTTCGGATTAATCGGTGAATTTGTCTTCATATCACAAAGGTAATCAGAACAAATGAAACAAGGTAGTTCTCCCGCAGAACACTTGCGCTTAAGCTACAGCGTTGGCGCATTGCGCTGATTACGCTGTTTTTTTTGGACGAACTTCAAAAAACCTGATATAAATCACTTTTTTCTGCCACTTATGTCATGTTTTATCTATCGTTAAGTGGTGTTCTTTGCTGTATGGGAATGATCTATATAATGCTGATTGTAAGTCTCTGTTTAGCAGTCTTTTTCTTGGGAATTTTCCTTTGGGCAACCAAGACCGGACAGTACGACGACAACTATTCTCCAAGCGTCCGGATTCTCTACGACGACGAGCCTAATGAAAACGAATCAAATCAAAATAACGATGGAAATACAAACGGTCAAGTACGACAATAAGATTGTCAAATATTTTACATTTGCCACAATCCTCTGGGCGGTCATCGGAATGTTGGTCGGGCTGATAGCAGCCCTCCAGCTGGCCTTCCCCGAATTTTTCAATGATTACCTGGGGTTCCGGTATATTTCCTTCGGAAGGATCAGACCCTTGCACACCAATGCGGTCATTTTTGCCTTTGTGGGGAACGGAATTTTCATGGGAGTCTATTATTCCCTGCAGCGTTTGCTCAAAACCCGTATGTGGAGCGATAAACTCAGTTACCTGAATTTCTGGGGATGGCAGTTTATCATTGTTTGTGCGGTTCTGACGCTTCCTTTCGGGATCACTTCCAGTAAGGAATACGCAGAACTGGAATGGTGGATCGATATCCTGATCGCGTTGATCTGGGTGGTTTTCGGCTGGAACATGTTCGCAACCATTCTCGTTAGACGAGTGAAACACCTTTACGTAGCCATTTGGTTCTACATCGCTACATTTGTGACCGTTGCTATTCTTCACATCTTCAACTCATTCGAATTACCGATCTCTTTCCTGAAAAGTTATTCCTGGTATGCAGGCGTTCAGGATGCACTGGTGCAGTGGTGGTACGGACACAATGCCGTAGCTTTCTTCCTTACAACTCCGTATTTAGGTCTGATGTACTATTTCGTGCCGAAAGCTGCGAATCGTCCTGTTTATTCCTACCGCTTATCAATCATTCACTTCTGGGCGCTCATTTTTATGTACATCTGGGCAGGACCTCACCATTTGCTTTACACTTCCCTTCCGGATTGGGCACAAAGTTTAGGAGTTGTTTTTTCCGTCATGCTGATTGCTCCTTCCTGGGGAGGAATGCTGAACGGGTTACTGACCCTGCGCGGTGCATGGGACCGTGTTCGGGATGATGTGATGCTGAAATTCATGGTAGTTGCATTGACCTGTTACGGAATGGCCACTTTTGAAGGTCCGCTTTTATCCCTGAAATCAGTCAATATGATCTCACACTTCACCGACTGGACAGTTGCGCACGTGCACGTTGGAGGTTTGGGCTGGAACGGAATGATGACCTTCGGGTTGATCTACTGGCTGATTCCAAAAATGTTCAAAACAGAGTTATATTCCCAAAAACTGGCCAATCAGCACTTCTGGATCGCTACACTGGGAATCATCCTTTATGCCGTTCCGATGTACATCGCCGGATTCATGCAAGGGTTAAGCTGGCAGCATTTCAATCCTGACGGAACCCTTGTACACAAAGATTTCCTGGAGATCGTTATTGACATGAAGCCTTATTATATCCTGAGATCTCTTGGCGGTTTGCTTTATATTATCGGAGCACTGATGCTGGTTTACAACGTGATCAAAACCGTAAAATCCGGTTCTTTCCAGAAAGACGAAGTAGTTGAAGTGGCGGTGGAAAAAGCACATGCTTCCACCAAAAAAGAACACTGGCACCGCGGAATCGAAGGAAAACCTGTTCGCTTCATGATCTTCAGTATTATCGTTGTTGCAATCGGTGGTTTGGCAGAAATTATCCCAACCATTGCAGTGAAATCGAATGTTCCGACCATCAGCAGCGTAAAACCTTACACACCGCTTGAACTGGAAGGACGGGATATTTATATCCGTGAGGGCTGTAACAACTGTCACTCCCAGATGATCCGTCCGTTGCGCTTTGAAACTGCCCGCTATGCACCTACTCCCGAAAGCGGAAGCTACACCAAAGCCGGAGAACACGTTTACGACCACCCACACTTATGGGGTTCTAAACGAACCGGTCCGGACGTGGCACGCGAAGGAGGTTTACGCGGAAATATGTGGCACTACAAGCACATGATCGATCCGAAAGCTTTGTCTCCGGGATCTGTGATGCCTGCATATCCATGGCTTCGCGATGATGACCTGAACACTTCTCTTTTACCGAAAAAGATCGAAGCGATGCAAACACTCGGGGTTCCGTATCCGAAAGGCTACGCTCAGAAAGCACAGGGCGACCTGGACAAACAAGCCAATGAAATTGCATTGGACATCGTAGAGAATATGCCGAAAGTAGCCCTGAAAGGCCAGGATAAAAATGCAAAAATCAACGAACTGAAGAAAAAAGAAATCGTTGCACTAATTGCATACCTGCAACGCTTAGGAACAGATATTAAAGTAAAACAAGCTAAATAAAAGAAACTATGTTACGGTTTATCAAACATCATTTAGCCACCGAATCAGGAGTGGAATTCTACGGAATCTTTTCCCTGATGATTTTTGTAACATTCTTCCTGGTGGTACTGATCCGCATTTGGAGAATGAAGAAAGCAACAGTCGAAGAACTCAGCAATATTCCGCTTCAATTGGAAGAACAAACCATTCAAAATAAACTGCCATGAAAATCCCGCACATACTTTTTCTTGCTGCGCTGTTATTCACAACAACTGGTTTCAGCCAGGGAGAAGCCTTATTTAAATCCAAATGCAATACCTGTCACGCCGTAGATAAAAACTCTACGGGACCAATACTTAAAGGCGTAAAAGCCAAATGGGCAGATGCAGGTGAAAGCGAATTGCTGTATGAATGGGTTAAAAATTCCAAGTCGCTAATCATGGGCGGGAAAAGTAAAATGGCTCTAGCAATCAAAGACTTTTCCGGCTCAGAAATGCCGCCACAACAGGCAAGTAATGAAGAGATTGACCAGATTTTGGATTATGTAGACAATTACGTTCCGAAAACAACTCCCGGTCCGGAAACACCAACCGCAGAACAAGAAGTGGAAGTTATTCCGAACTACAAGGAAAACCTAACACTATTCTATGCTTTGGGCGGATTGATGATCGTTTTACTACTTGCAATCATCCTGATGAGTAATTCTATTTTAACTTTCGTCAGATCGGATGTTTTCAAGAAGAAGCTGAAAGACCAGGACAACCTGACTAAGATTCTCCTGCTGGTCATCTGTATCGGAGCGATGTGTATCCCGGGATATTCTTACGGAATGAGTACACCCGATCCGACGAATCCGGAAGAAGCAGGTTTACCCTGGCTGCTAATAAAGAAATCTGATATATACGTGGTCATCGCGATTGATTTCGTGCTGCTGATCGTAGTGCTTTACCTCCGCGGATTGTTCAATGGCTTCTATTACATGGTTTATCCAAGGAAAATCAAAGCTGCTAAACCGAAGCAAAGACGCGCCGTTAAGATCCTGGTGGATTCTGTTCCGATCGAAGAAGAAAACAGCATTTTGATGGACCACGAATACGACGGAATCCGGGAACTCGACAACAATCTTCCGCCATGGTGGCTTTGGGGATTCTATATGACGATCATTTTCGCATTCATCTACTTCTCTTATTACCACATCTTCAACGGGAATGACCAGGCAACAGAATACAAAGTTTCCATGATCGCAGCTCAGAAGGAAATTGACACGTACCTGAAAGATGCGGCCATGAATGTAGACGAAACGAATGTTACGTTATTGAACGATGAACCCACACTGGGAGCCGGAAAACAACTGTTTGAAGCCAACTGTGCGGTTTGTCACAAAGACGGAAGCGGAGATATTGGTCCGAATTTAACGGATAACTTCTGGCTCTACGGAAACGAGATCAAAGAGGTGTTTGGAACGATCAAGAACGGTACTCCCAACGGAATGCCCGAACATGCATCCAAACTCAACCCGGTTCAATTGCAGCAGGTTTCTTCTTATGTTCTGAGTTTAAAATACAAAGCAGGGAAAGAACCGCAGGGAAAAGAATATCCGAAAAAATAACAGGGAAATGCCTGCCGGTCAGGTGGGCATTTTCTCATAGCATACATCATGGAAGAAGAATTCAGAGATCATATTGCAACAGTTAACGAAGACGGAAAACGCATTTGGGTCTATCCTAAAAAGCCCAAAGGGAAGTTCACAAACCGGCGGAAATGGGTGAGTTACTCATTACTGATCTTCTTATTGACTGCTCCGTTCATCAAGATCAACGGGGATCAACTGATCGAATTGAACATCCTGGAACGCAAGTTCTCTATTTTCGGAGCCACATTCTGGTCACAAGATTTGTACCTCTTTGCCATTATGCTGGTCATTTTCATCGTCTTTGTGATCCTGTTTACGATCATTTACGGGCGCTTATTTTGTGGCTGGTTCTGTCCGCAGACGATCTTTATGGAATTTGTCTTCCGCCAGATCGAATACTGGATTGATGGTGACTGGACACAGCAAAAAGCGCTCGACAAACAAGCCTGGAATGCACAGAAATGGGGAAAACGCATTCTAAAGCACAGCATTTTCTGGCTCATTTCTTTCGTAATCGCAAATATCTTCCTTGCTTATATCATCGGGAGTAACGCGTTGATCCGGATCATCACAGAACCGGTTCAGCAGCATGTTGCCGGGCTAATCTCCATGGCAATCTTCACCACGCTCTTTTACTTCGTATTTGCGCGTTTGCGCGAACAGGTTTGTACCACCATTTGCCCGTACGGAAGATTGCAGGGCGTTCTGCTCGATCAGAATTCCATGGTAGTTGCCTACGATTACGTTCGCGGTGAAAGCCGGGCAAAGTTCCGAAAGGGAGAAGACCGTCCGGCGGAAAAAAAAGGAGATTGTATTGATTGTGCACAATGTGTACGGGTTTGCCCTACGGGAATTGATATCCGCAACGGAACACAACTGGAATGCATCAACTGCACAGCTTGCATTGACGCATGCGACACCATGATGGAAGGTGTGGGACTGGAAAAAGGACTGATCCGCTTTGTTTCTGAAAATGGGATCAAGAACCGGACACGTTTCCAATGGACACGCAGGGTGATTTCTTATACCGTACTATTGGTTGTTTTAATTGGAGTTTGGATCACGATGCTTGCAATGCGGGAAGATTTTTCCGCAACGATCTTACGCCAGCGCGGTTCTACCTTCCAGATCACACAGGAAGAAGATATCAGCAATATTTTCGAGATCGACCTGACGAACAAAACCAAACGGAATTTTCATGTGAAGCTTGTTCCGGCTGATCCACGGGTAAAACTGGAAGTAGCAAATGATTCACTGGAACTGAAAGGTGAAAAAAGAATCCGTGAGCGCTTCCTGGCACGTTTCCCCTACTCTTTCACGGAAAAAGGGACTCAAAAAATGGATGTGATCATTTTGGGCAACGGAAAAGAAATTGACCGGGTGAAGATTAAACTGATCGGACCGGGATTTTAACAAATTGAAAACGTAGAATTGAAAATTGAAAAGACTTGTCCATTCTCAATTTTCACTTATAAATTATCATATATGAATTGGGGAAAAAGAATTATTGTCGGGATGGCGCTCTTTATAGGGTTTATCTTAACTATGGTGGTCATTATGATGCGCCAGAAAATTGACCTGGTAGAAGAAGATTACTACAAGCGGGAATTGAATTACGAGAGCCAGATGGATGCTCAAAAAAACTATGCTTCGGCATTGGAAAAAATCCAGCTACAAGCTAAGAACGACAGTTTACTGGTTTATTTTCCTGCTGCTTTCCGGGAAAAGGAAGTGACCATTGCATTGCAGCGTCCGAATGACAAAAACCATGACCTGGTGCTGAACGCCAAACCTTTGGAAAAAGTGGTGATCAAAACTACTGAATTCCCGAAAGGGATCTTTACCTGTACCATCAACGGCCAAATCGAAGGTCTGCCCTATGAAATGTCGCAACAAGTAACCATTCACTGATGATCTTCCTGGTTAGTTCATTTATTTTGGGACTTGCGGGTTCGTTTCACTGCATCGGGATGTGCGGGCCAATTGCGCTCGCACTACCGTTGAACAGGCGATCTACGGGCAGTATGCTTGCCGGAATCCTGGCTGCAAACCTGGGACGTGTCATTACCTACATGCTGCTTGGATTTATTTTCGGAACGATCGGTTTTTCATTGCAGCTGTTCCGGGTATTCCAGATTCTCAGTATGGTATTCGGAATTGCATTGATTGTCATTGCATGGCGGAAAAGTTTGCTGAAACGCATAGAAATGCGCACACCCTGGCTGCAAAAGATGACTTCTAAAAAAATGAGTGCGCTGCTGCGTCAGAAAGGGACTTCTAAACTATTCGGGATCGGTTTACTGAACGGACTGCTTCCCTGCGGAATGATCTTCCTGGCCCTGGCAAATGCCTTGCTTGCTGAAAATCCGGTTGGGAGTGCCACTGCAATGGCTGCATTCGGATTCGGTACGTTTCCTGCTTTACTGACGGTCGGGTTCTTTGCTCAAAATATCAATCAAATCTTCCGGGCACGACTCACAAGTGCTTTCCCCTACCTGCTTTCGCTGATCGGTCTATTGATAATCTTGCGCGGAGCAAACCTGGGAATCCCGGTTCTCAGTCCGAAAATGGAGGAACAAAGCGGGATCGGGAATCAAAAAACGGTGGTGGTAGAATGTCACACTCCAAGAAACAACTGATGAAGTCCTTACCACTGTTACCATAAAATTTCACCGCGAAGTCCGCAAAGGTGACAAAACCTCTTCTCTACCTGGCAGAATCTGAGGCGGGGCGCGAATCTATCTTTTCATCACAGTACTGCACTTCGCTTCCCGAGCGTTTCGGAATGTAAAGCACTTTCATCTTTTTTTTCTTCTTATGCTTGTCTTTGGAAGACTGAATATTACTGGTGACAACGATCTGGTCATAGATCAGCGGAATAAACAAACTTCCTTTCCGGTCGATAAAACCGATCTTCGAGTTGTCCATTACAAGCGCGTAACCACAGTATAGGTCGTTGAAGCGCCCCACACTGTCGTATAATTTGGTGAAATCTACCAGCGGTTCGGAATCGATTTCAGTAAACTCATCTTTCAATTCCGTATTTCTCATAACCGCTAAGTTTTCGGGTGTTCCCGGTCCGGGAACCGAATCCACTCGGAAAGTAATCGGAACGGTTTTTAAGCGGGAAAACAACTCTTTGTCTGCCAATTTCCCTTTTGATGACTGGAAGGAAATTCTACTACGATTTTGTTCCGTGTCTACAGTTGTTCCATCCGGAATATGCAGCGGAGTAAGATTGTCTGACAAATGACCTGTGCCAACATTCAGCGTATCTTCCTGCAAAACCGGTTCGTCGTTTTCCGGTAGATTCACTACAAGTTCCTGATTGTTTTTTTCCGCCGGTACGGAGTCTTCCTGACTTTGCGACCAATAGACAATTCCAGCAGTTGCAGCTGCTGTAACCACTATTCCCAGGGTAAATTGTTTGATTCGTACATTCCGTAAATACGCTTTGCCGGCCTGTTGTACCATCGTGCGCTGAGAAGCTCTTTTTGCTGCCGACTGAATGAGCCGGTGCATTTCCAGTTCTTCCCGCAATACCGGATTCATTAGTAATTCCTGTTCGAAAGCCAGTTTTCCTTCTTCCGATAATTCGTTTTGCAGGTAACGCTCTATGAGTTGATTCCAATTCGTTTCCATGTCTTATAATTTGATTGGTTCAACCTGAAGTTCCTGTTCCTGTATCAATTCTTTGGCCTTTTGCAGGCAGCGGTATTTCTGTGCTTTTGCCACTTTATCGTTCCGCAGCCCGATCTTTTTGGCAATATCCAGCATATTCCAGCCCAAGCCATAAAATAATTGCAGCAATTCCTGGCATTGCGCTCCCAGTTTTGCTAATGTAGACTCTACTTCCCGGATTTTCATTTCTTTCTCGAACCACTGGTCTTCGGCAGCTTCCATATTTTCCGGCAGTTCTGTTGAGATCTGTTTTTGTTCCTTTCGAGCCTGGTTATACCACAGCAATTTGCAGGTATTGCGCACGTAAAAGAACGGTTCAACCGTCAATTCGAATTCCGAAGATTCGCGTTTGCGTACATAAATGAGCAGGGCTTCCTGGAAAATATCCTCGGCGCTCACCGAATCACAGCCCAACGTTTTCAGATAACGGCGGATATCCGGCCATTTCCGGTAGAGCTGTTTCAATTCCTGTTGCATAATTACTGGTCCGATCACGTAGGTATTTTCATTCTAATGTTGGAAAGGGGAAAAGGTAAACATTAATTCGATAATTTCGAATTACGAATGTCGAATTACGAATGAAACACGTATGATTGAGATGCAAATTAATATCCCTTATCTTCGACATCAAACATGAACTAATGGAAAAGTAAGACCTTACCTTAACATGACAACCAGTGAGATCATTCTAACAGCTTCCGTTTACTTCCTGCTTCCAATCCTCGGGTTGTTATATTTCGTGCATCTGCGGGATAAAATGGTTCAAAGCGGAATCCCGAAACCTCCCGTATTCGAGCTCTTGCTGGTTTTTGCCATTTATGGAATCTTACTTATAACTCTTTTGACAGGATTGTTCTTCGAATGGTCTGCCGCTGCTTTTTTAGGCACATTTTTCAGCGTTTTTATCGCGCCCATCCTCCAGGTTTTGATTTACGTCCGCTTAAAGATGATTTCCCCCGCCTCTAGCTATCACCTCACACTTCAAAAAGCCGCACTTTATTATTTTATCGCATTTCCAATTAGCTTATTTATTTTGTTTTCCTTCGCGAAAGGTTAATTTCGTTTACAAAAAAGTAATCGGTATTCTTAATTAATCCTATAAAATCATCCTTTCACTTATGAATCTTTCAGTTGCTAAACCCTCTCTTCTTAAAATTGCAATTGTATTTACAGGTTGTATATTAGTCATAGATCTTGTAATTGATCTGTTTGCCACTCATTTTAAGACCTCATTACTGTTGCGAATGCTTAGTTGGGAATATTACACTTTTGACATTATTCCGGAATTGCTGATCTCTTTTTTATGTGCAGTCGGAACTACCCTGATTACTTCAAAGTTGAAAGATTTCACCTGGAAATCCACTATTCTAAGAATATTGGCCTTTGCTTCCTTTTATACTGTTTTATGTATGCTTATTTCCTTTATCCTCTTTATCACAGTTAACGGAATCAATTGGAAACTCTACAACCCGGTAGATTTTATATTCTTTATCACCGGAATACGTGTGGCTTTTATCTTCCAAGTTGTCTGGGTATTGGTGAAATACCGGCAAATTGAGCATAAAGAATCGTAATACAAGCCTACTATTCCACTTCATAACGTAATTCCGCAATATTACGGACGCGTGTAAAAATATACGCACTTAAGTATTTCAACAACTGTTAGTACACGAAATTTTCTGCCAATAAACATTAAAATTAGTTTCGATCTTTCCCAGAAGCTTAATTTAGGATAGCAAATCAACAGCTAAAATTATTGATTATGAGAGAACTAATCGTACTGCTATCAGCCATATTGGTCGTTCTGTTAAACGGATACATCGGGCATCATTATCCTACAAGCGGAATTATGGGAACACCTATTATTCTAGGAATTAGTTCTCTGATCATTGTACTGGGAGCAAGAAAATCAGCCAGTGTATTAAAAAGTTGTTTTATCATTTTCTGTGCACTGTTTAACGATTACCTACTCCGGAAATATTCGGGAGGGATTCATGATAGCGAGGGAGCTTCCTGGATCAGCATGTATTTTTTCTACGGATTAATTGCCAGTTACCTTATTTTGATTTTTGGGACTGTTACATCCAAAGACAAAAAGATCAACAAAATTATAGCCTGGAGTATTTTTCCGCTAGTTGTATTCCTTTACTGGCTAATTCGATAACTGTGATTGATTTAATCCCTGCTCACGAGATCCTACTTTTGTTCAGAACCAGGAACACGTAAAACAGATTCTTACTATTTTCGCCGAAAACAAACCGATGACGAACGCTTTTGACGTACTTGTTGCCAATGCCCGCAACGCCGCAAACACAGAAAACCTGGATGCATTATACGGTGCGTTCTTTGCTTTAAAGGAATGGAACTTTATCGTTTCTCAAAACAGTTCGCCGGAAGATGCGCGACCTTTTATCGGGTTGGTGGATGAAAAACCTTGGTTATATGTATTCACGGATGGCATGAAAGCACAGCAGTATGCCCAAGCAGCCGGTGGATTCCTGGAGCAGGACGGAAATACGCTTATCTTGCGCATGGAAGCAGAAAATAGCATGGACATTGCCCGGCAACTGCACGAGCGCGGTGTGTACGGAATCCGTGTGAATGAAGGAGAAAACGGCTGGTATTTTGATATTCCGGGGATGTTTCAGATCAAGGAATACCTCAAAACAAAAAAAGAATCAGAATGAGGGAAATCCTAAAAAAACCTTAATTCTCAACCAACATCCAACCGGTATGTTTGATTTTTGAGTACCTTTTTCAAAAACAAACCAAATGGAAGACGTTGACAATATCGAACTCACCTATTTAAGCATCTCAGACTACGAAGCCTTAAAGGAAGCCATGGTCGAATCCTATACCGGGTTGGCAAATCCTTACTGGTCACGAAAACAGGTAGAAACGCTCATCACTCAGTTTCCTGATGGACAGGTTGCGATCAAAGTAAACGGCCAAATGGCAGGTGTGGCGCTTTCCATCATTGTAGATTCTTCCAAGTACGAGCATCTACATACATACAAGCAGATCACCGGAAATTACACATTCAGGACCCACCGACCGGACGGGAATATCCTCTATGGAATCGATGTATTCATTAAAAAAGAATTCCGCGGATTACGTTTGGGGCGGCGTTTATACGATTACCGCAAGGAATTGTGCGAGAAACTGAACCTGAAAAGCATTGCCTTCGGCGGACGGATTCCGAATTATCACCAGTATGCCAGTCAAATGTCTCCAAGAGAATACATTGAGAAGGTGAAACGGAAAGAAATCCACGATCCGGTACTAGATTTCCAGATGTCGAATGACTTTCACCCCTCAAAAATCCTGAAAGGTTACCTGGAGGGCGATTCGCACTCGAAGGATTATGCCGTTTTGCTGGAATGGGATAATTTGTATTACGAAGTAAAAACAGAAGCTCCAAGCGCCATCAAAACAGTGGTACGTTTAGGACTGATCCAGTGGCAAATGCGGCCTTACTCCAACCTGGAAGAGCTGATGCAACAGGCAGAATACTTCATTGATGCTGTTTCCGGCTACCGGTCCGACTTTGCGCTGTTCCCGGAATTCTTCAATGCGCCGCTCATGGCTGAAAACAATCACCTCTCCGAGCCACAGGCAATTCGTGAATTAGCGAAATATACAGAGGACGTAGTGCAGCATTTTTCCAAACTGGCAATCAGCTACAACATCAATATCATTACGGGAAGTATGCCCGAAATGCAGAACGAACGACTCTACAATGTGGGGTATTTGTGTCATCGTGACGGAAGGATCGAACGGTTCGAGAAGATCCACGTGACCCCGGACGAAGTAAAAGTTTGGGGAATGGAAGGTGGAAATCACCTGCAGGTTTTCGATACTGATTGCGGAAAGGTCGGGATTTTGATCTGTTACGATGTGGAATTCCCGGAATTGAGCCGCCTACTGGCAACTGACGGAATGGACATTCTTTTTGTTCCTTTCCTGACGGATACTCAAAACGGTTATTCCCGTGTGCGACACTGCGCCCAGGCACGTGCAATCGAAAATGAATGTTTCGTTGCCATTGCCGGAAGTGTGGGGAACCTGCCGAATGTTCACAATATGGACATCCAGTATTCGCAGTCCATGGTGTTCACCCCCTGCGATTTTGCATTTCCATCCAACGGGATCAAAGCAGAAGCTACGCCCAATACGGAAATGATCCTGATCGCAGATGTAGACATTACGCTTTTGCGCGAGCTGAATCAATTCGGTTCGGTGAGAAACCTCAAAGACCGGAGAACGGATATTTATGATTTGAAAAAGAGAAAAAGAAAAGATAATTCCTAATTCCGAATGCACATTTACGAATTATCTGGATTAAAGTCATTCATCTTCACGAATGTGAGATTTCAGAACACCGCTTTTGAAGGGAGAAGATGGTTGAGTGAAGTCTAAACAAAATTCAATTCGCAATTCGCAATTCGCAATTCGCAATTCGCAATTCGCAATTCGTAATTCGTAATTATTATAATATCTTTGTACCAGAATAACACATAATTTCCCACATGTAAAATCCAATTTCTTTCTAAAAAACAGGCGGTGAACCGCGCGATGTTTGCCGTAATTCGTCAATCTCAGGAAAGAAATCATGATTATTCTTCAAAACACTTCATATCAACATCCCAATAAGGATCTTTTGTTTGATCATCTCAACTTATCGATCCAAAAACACAGCAAATCGGCTATTGTCGGAAATAACGGCGTGGGTAAATCTACCCTGCTCAAACTCATTGCCGGGCAGCTCCCACTGACAAACGGACAGATCAGTATTGAATCCGAACCTTATTTTGTTCCGCAGCAATTCGGTCAGTTTGATCACCTTTCAGTTGCACAGGCTTTGCAGGTCGAAGACAAACTTCGTGCATTTAAAGAAATCCTGGCAGGAAATGTCACGGAGGAAAACATGAACATTCTCAACGACGACTGGACGATCGAAGAGCGCTGTGAATCGGCATTGGATTACTGGCAATTGAGCGACCTGGATTTAAACCAATCGCTGGGTTCACTAAGCGGCGGACAAAAGACCAAGGTTTTCCTGGCGGGTATTCCCATCTCTCAGCCGGAATTGGTTTTGATGGATGAACCGACCAATCATTTGGATAAAAACAGCAGGGAATTACTCTATGCCTTCATCCGGAATACCGCTTCTACCCTGCTGATCGTGAGCCACGACCGCAAACTGCTTAATTTACTGGATACGATCTGTGAAATGAGCCGTTCGGGAATCCGTGTATATGGCGGGAACTACGATTTTTATACCGGGCAAAAGGAAATCGAACAGCAAGCGCTTCAAAACGAACTGAAGCACGCCGAAAAGAGCCTGAAAAAAGCGAAGGAAAAAGAACGGGAAACACTGGAACGGCAACAAAAACTGGATTCGCGCGGGAAGCAAAAACAGGACAAAGCAGGTGTAGCGCGGATCATGATGAATACCATGCGAAACAATGCGGAAAAAAGCACTGCAAAGGTAAAAGGGATTCATTCGGATAAAATCGATGGGATTTCCGGAGATTTACAGCAAGTCCGTTCCAAATTACCGGAATTCGACCGGATCCGGTTCGGATTGGAGCATTCATCGCTGCACAAAGGAAAAATCCTGTTCAAAGCCACGAATCTAAATGTGAATTACGGGGATTCTCCGCTTTGGAAAAAGCCTTTAAATCTACAGATCAACAGCGGCGAGCGGATTTCTGTCCAGGGACCAAACGGATCGGGTAAAACAAGCCTGTTAAAGATCCTGCTCGGAGAACTGGTCCCGGAAACCGGCTTAATCCAGCGTTCGGATCACCATTCCGTTTACATCGACCAGGATTATTCACTCATAGACAATAAATTGACCGTATACGAGCAGGCTCAGTCATTCAATGCAACAGCGCTCCTGGAACACGAAGTAAAGATCCGCCTGAACCGTTTTCTATTTGACAAAGAAACCTGGGACAAATCATGCGCCAGTTTGAGCGGCGGTGAACGCATGCGTTTATTACTTTGCTGCCTGACCATTTCAAACCAAGCGCCCGACATGCTGATCCTGGATGAACCGACCAATAATCTCGACATTCAGAATACCGCTATCCTGACGGCTGCAATAAGTCAGTATCATGGCACGTTAATTGTTGTTTCGCACGATGAAATATTCCTTGATCAGCTACAAATTGATCACGTGATTAATTTATAGCATTGTACTTCAACTCCGCTCAGTACACCCTCAATAATTAAAAGGTGACTGAGCGGAGCCGAAGCCACCTTTTAAACTATTTTTATATTTATGAAAGCACTACTAACATTTGGCATCTTATTTTTTGGCGCAAGCCAGGCGTTTTCGCAGCAGGTTTTCTCTGTGAATTATGAATCCCAGGCGGACGTGAAAGTATACGTGGTAGACTACGAATCACAAGCTGATCTGAAGGTTTACAAAGTAAAATATTCCTCGCAGGCTGGAGATAATGACGGAAAATGGTTCTTTGTGGATTACGAAAGTCAGGCTAAGAAGTCGATTTTCTTCGTGAAATACGAGAGCCAGGCAGATCTGAAAATCTATTTTGTGGAATATGAAAGTCAGGCAGGATGGAGAAATAACAGCAAGAAGCAGCTCATGTATTAATTGAAAATTGACAATGTAGAATGGAAAAGAAAAGAATCAGGCTTTTAAACTTTTCAATTCTCAATTTTCAATTAAATTCGCGGTATGTGGCTTAAGAATCTGGTTAAACATTATTTCAGCAAACGCATTCACCGCGATAAACTACATCCTTCCGTAGGAATTCAGCAACGTGCTTTGATGCAGCATTACCGAACCGCTCAGGCCAACAAACAGCTTCCGCCTTTCAATACTACGGGCTTCAAGGTCTTCTCACAATTTGAAGAAGACGGTCTGCTCCTTTTCCTGTTCTCTCTGATAGGCGAAGGAAGTAAAACATTTATTGAAATCGGTTCGAACGACGGGATCAACAGCAATTGCAGCAACCTGGCTATTCACTTCGGCTGGTCGGGACTGTTCTTTGAAGGAGATCAAAAACTAATCCGCAGAGGAGAAAAATTCTATGCTAAAATCCCTACTCCTTATCACCCGAAACCGAAATATATCCAGGCAATCATCAAGCGGGAAAACATCAATGAACTGGTTGAAAAAGCCGGACTTTCAGGAGAAATTGAGTTGCTATCCATTGATATTGACGGAAATGATTACTGGGTTTGGGACGCTTTGACGGTTGTTCAGCCCAAAGTAGTGGTTATCGAAACCCATACGGAATTCGGTTTGGAGAACATCGTAGTTCCTTACGACCCAAATTACATGTATCCCGGTAAACACCCGATCTATCACGGAGCAAGCGTCATTGCTATGAATCACCTTGCAGAAAAGAAAGGATACCGATTGATCGGCGCAAATGATTTGGGAATGAATCAAATATATATCAGAAAAGACTTACTTTTAGATGAAGTACCAACCGTTTCACCCGAATCAACTTTGTGGCACCCAAAAGCAAAAGCGGATTACGCAAAGTTTGGTGAAATTAAAGATTGGGAATACATTAAAGGTTAATCTATGATCCGGAAAACGCTTTTTTCGAAACAGGCTTTGAATATCAGTATTGATCGAATCAATCAATTACAGGCCGATAAACAACCGCTTTGGGGTAAGATGAATGCAACCCAAATGCTGGACCATTGCAGCGAAACCATGAAAGTGGCCCGTGGGCAAAAAGAACTGAAGCGGCCGTTCATCAGTTACATTTTGGGAAGTATGATGAAAAGTTCGTTCTACAACGATAAACCTGTTCCCAAAAACAGTCCTACCCACAAAGATTTTATCATTACATCCACTTCCGATTTTGAAGAAGCAAAACAGCGCCTGATCGATCATTTGACAGCTTTCCAGGAAGGTGGAATGGATCAGTGTACTTCTGCACCGCATGCCTTTTTCGGAAATGTTACCAAAGAACAATGGGGATTGGGAATGTACAAGCATTTAAACCATCATTTACAGCAATTTGGAGTATAATCATTATGGAATTTATAGATCAAGCTTTAGACGATTACTGTTGCGCACATACCACAGCAGAATCTGCCTTATTGGCAAAATTGAACCGCGATACACACGTCAACATATTGCAGCCACGTATGCTGAGCGGACACTTCCAGGGCCGTCTCTTGAGCCTGCTTTCTAAAATGATCCGCCCGGAACGCATCCTGGAAATCGGTACCTATACCGGATATTCTGCACTCTGCATGGCAGAAGGGTTAACAGAAACAGGAAAAATCATTACGCTTGACATCAATGCACAACTGGAAGATTTCGTTCGCGGATACATTTCCGAGAGTAATTATGCTTCCCAAATTGATTACCGCATTTGCAATGCCATGGAAGAAATTCCAACGATGGACGAGCAGTTCGACCTGGTTTTTATTGATGCGGACAAAATGAACTACATCAATTATTACAACCTGGTCTTCGATAAAGTAAAACCGGGAGGATACCTTCTTTCAGACAATGTTTTGTGGTCGGGAAAAGTGGTTCAAACCGAAGGAAAGATCGATAAAGACACGCAACTGCTGAAAGATTTCAATGAATTGATCCACAATGATCCGCGGGTTGAGAATATGTTGTTGCCGATTAGAGACGGGATTCTTATTGCACGAAAAAAGTGAGACTTCGACTCCGCTCAGTCTCCTTTTTATAAATCCAAAGTGAAAAGGTCATTGAGTCCTGAAGTTTCGGGAAAATGCCTTTTCAATTATTAAGGTCTTACAACCGGAGTTTCTTTTTCCAGCTCCACATCCGTTACTTTGTTTTTAGAAACAAACCGGCCTTCTTTGAATTCATAGGTCAGCAAATCGTATCCTTCCTGGTCGGCTTTATCTCCGTCATTTTTGAATGGAAGTGCTATTTTCAGGATCCCGGTAAATGCTTTTCCATTCAGGAAAAACTCTTGTGTTTCCAGGTTTTTCAGGAACTTGCTGTATTCCAGGAATACGTCGTCTGTTTCGGAAGTTTTCCTGTTTGCAACGTAATAATGAACGACCTTGAAAGTATTCTTCCCATCAATTTTCTTCGGAATAGCTTTGGTTGAAAGGAAAAGCTTCTTTTTTTCGGTTACGATATTGTCCTTACAGATCGTGAAAAAAGTCCTACCTACTTTCTGCTCTTTGCAATCGGACTGGGCATGTAAATTATTCGGAGAAAAAGCGCTGATCAGCACAAAGCTGATACTGTAAAGGAGAAATTTTATTTTCATCGGTTCTGTTTTGAATTACTAAAATAGGAATTTTACTACCGAATGCTTCGAAAAACGTGCCAAAAGATCTAAAATGGAGAATTGAAAAGTAAAAAAGTAAAAAAGTAAAATGAGAAGTTCAGAGTCTTTTCAATTGTCCATTTTCCAATATCAATTAATTTTAAAAATCGGTAACCTTTTTGCTCAAAATACGATATAGTAAGTTGGGCATAATTATTGCCAAAGAACTGTGTATTTTAAAGCTTATGTGGAAAAACTACTTATTAATTACAGGAATTTCTCTTGTTTCCATTCACTCTTATTACGCCCAGGAAGAAGACCCATCGTGTTTACTTCCTCCGAAAAAAGCCCAGAAGTATATCGAAATGGGGAAAAATGCAGCAGATGCCAAAAGTGCTGCTGAGAATTTTTCCAAAGCCATTGAAGAAGCTCCCGACAATGCCGGTGCTTATTTTGAATTCGGAATGTATGCTTACCGTTCCGGGGCCAAATCGTATGAAACCGTGGCAAATCCTGCACAGGGCGACCGAAGCTGGCTGAAAGCGGAACAATTGTTTGAAAAAGCGGTTGAACTTTGCCCGGATTACCATTCGGATATGTTCTACTACCTGGGAGTTATCAATTACACACAGAACGATAAAGATGTTGCTAATTCCTGGTTCCAGCGCTTTGTAGATTTTAAAAACAACGACAACTCCCGCTATGGAGCGGATTATACCAAGCAATTGGCGGATGTAAAAAAACTACTGGTTTCGCAAAAAGAAGAAACGGAAATGCTCAGCAAGCAGGTTCCCTTCAACCCGAAGAAAGTTCCGAATGTGAGCAGTGCAAACGACGAATATTTCCCGATGATCTCACCGGATAACTTATTGATGTTCTTTACGCGCAAGCAAGACATGAAAAACCTGGGAGATATGGTTTCCAATATGCAGGAAATCTACACCTACTCTATCCGCACGGATGAAGGATTGTCATTTGATGCCGGAAAAGCATTCCCGAAACCATTCAATAACGGAACTTTCCAGAGTTACGGTGCTGCAACGATGTCGGTCGATAACAAAGAAATGATTATTTGTGCCTGCAAGAAAACGGAAGTTAGCGGACAAGCTTACATGAATTGCGATTTGTATTCCACCACTTACCAGAAAACGGGACCTAATCCTTCCGATTATCAATGGACGGAACTGGTCAACTTAGGTCCGAAGATCAACAGCCCGGATGGATGGGAAGGACAACCTTCTATGTCGGCAGACGGAAACACCCTTTTTTATACTGCCAATCGCAGATCAACCAAGGATAACGATGTGTTTATTGTAAAACGAAATGCTGACGGAACCTGGGGTGCACCGCGTCCGTTCGACGAGATCAATACGGCAGGAAAAGATAAAAGCCCTTTCCTTCACCAGGATAGTGAGACTTTGTATTTTGTATCGACGGTTTCTGATGACCGCAAAGGAGTTGGAGGTTTGGATATCTTTTACATGCGTGAAGAGAACGGTGTTTGGAGCAAACCTAAAAACATCGGCTACCCGATCAACTCCAAAGAAGACGAATTGGGGATTTTCGTTTCAACTGACGGAAAACTGGCTTATTATTCTTCTCAGCAGCAGGGAAACTGGGACATTTACGGGTTCGAATTATACGAAGAAGCTCGCCCGAAGGCTGTTACGATCATCAAGGGTGATCTGAAAGATCCTTCCGGAAACCCGATTGAGAATGCAACGATCGAAGTTGCTTACGAGAACACGGAAAAAGTAGAACAGGTTCGCGTGAATGGAAATGACGGGAAGTTTGCTGTGGTCGTGAAAACAGACAAGCCGCAGGACATCATGGTTTCTGTGAAAAAAGAAGGTGCTGCATTCGATTCGAAACTGATCACCAAAGAAGAGATCGCGAAAAAAGAGAACCGTGTGAACAACAAACTGGAGGTAAAAGAACTGAAAGTTGGGGAAGCGTATACCATCAACGACATTTTGTATGACTACAACTCCGATGTGCTTTCGAAAAAATCCCAATTCATTTTGCGCGAATTCTCCCGCTTCCTGAAATCCAATCCGTCTATTCAGATCATGATCCAGGGTCACACGGATAGCGATGGTGACGATGCGAAGAACTTAGATCTTTCCGACCGACGTGCAAAAGGAGTAAAAAGATACCTGGTTTCATTGGGTATTGATGAAAACAGACTGGAAGCAAAAGGATTCGGAGAAGCAAACCCGAAAGTGGCGAACGATACTCCTGAAAACAAGGCACAAAACCGTAGAACGGAGTTTTTGATCCAGGGAATGTAACAGGAATTACGAACTGCGAATGCCGAATTACGAATTTTGAATGTAGTTCGGCATTCTTCAACTAGTTGAAGTCGGGGAAACCCGACTTTTTTGTTTTTACGTTATTCTTAAGTTTCCCGTCATTCCGGGTAAATTTTCGTTAGTAATGAGGAAAAATGTATTTTGGCAGCTCAATTGAGTGAAAATGAAAACAATTCCAGGTTTTATTCTCCTTCTGTGCCTGATTTCCTGCACAGGGAAAACCACCAATGGCAAAACGATCGTTGTGGACGTGCGACCGGAAATCATCTGGAAACAGGGACATGGAAAAGGGATCAATATTCCGTTGCCAGAATTGGAAAAGCATCAAACAGAATTACTGCAATACGATACGGTCATCTTTGTCTGCGAAACTGGGGCAAGCGCCCAAAACGCCACTTCCTGGATGAATGCACAGAAAGAGCACACAACAGTTTTCAAGAACGGGATTTCCTGGACGAAATACCAATAATTGAAATGCGCTTCGACATTTAGACTAATGACCGAAGCACTTTTCTTAAGATATGTTTTACTGATTATGGTAACTCAGCGGAGTCGAATTAATTTACTGGTTAATCACCTTAAACGTCGTTCTTCTGTTCTTTTGGTGCAGCGCTTCTCTTTCCGGTTTGGACTTGAAACTTTCAATATAGGATTCTACCAACAGAATCGGTTTTCCTTCTGCATCCAGAACAGGTTTCTTATCCGGTCCGTACAATTGGTTCGGCTGTGTTTCCCCGTATCCTTTCGGGATTAAACGCTCCGGATCAATTCCTTTTGAAACCAGGTAATTCACACAGGATTTTGCTCTTCGCTGTGATAAGTCCAGGTTATAAATATCCTTTCCACGGGCATCCGTATGTGAATTGATCTCTACGGAAATGTTGTTGTTCAGTTCAAGGAAATCAAACAATTTATCCAAAATCGCCTCGGAAGCAGGTCTTAACTTATCGGAGTTGAAATCGTACTCGATACCATCGATCTCAATTTCTTCCTGCGGAATCGGTTTCAGGTAAAAATCACGAGTAATGCTGGTTGTTTGTGTAATGGAATTCGTATTTACACTCGTTGCATCTGCAAAATAGTTGATTTTCTGACCTTTGATGAACAGCTCCACCCCATAATTCAATTCTTTCTCGTAGTATCCGCTGGAATCCGTTATGATCGTGTAAGGAGGAAAAACTCCACGTACGTCTTTGAAGGTCAGTTTCACACCCGGCAAGATTTCTTCGGTGTCTTTATTGTACGAATATCCGCTCAGGAAAATATGGATCGGTTCATTCACTACTTCGTAAATGTCGTAGCAGCTTCCGCCTATACATGGTTCACGGTCACTGGAGAAAAATCCTTTGGACAAACGTGAATCCCACATCATGTATGCATCGTCTTTACTGGAATTGATCGGCATTCCTAAATTCGCAGGAACGCTGTATGCTTCAGTTTCACGGTCATACAGGGACTTAAAAATATCCAATCCGCCCATGCTTCCGTGGCCGTTTGATGAAAAGAACAAGGTAGACGATACTTCGTGGAAGAACGGGGTCACTTCATCCTGGTCTGAATTGATCAATGAACCCAGGTTTTCAGGCTGACCGATCGTGTTTCCTGCCGAATCAATAGGAATCTTCCAGATATCCATTCCTCCCAATCCTCCCGGACGGTTCGATGAGAAATACAGGGTTCTTCCATCCATTGAAACATAAGGCTGAATGCTTTTGTATCCCGGATAGTTAACGGAAGAATCCAGTTTATAGGCTTCGAAGAACTTCATGTCGACCATCCGAGCCAGGTAAATGTTCTGTTCCGTGCGCTTTTCCTCGCTCCAGCGGGTGTAGAAAATAACGTTGTTGTTGTTGAACGATCCTGCACCATCGTTTTGAGCACTGTTCAGAGGCCGTCCGAAATTAGTCGGTGCCGACCAGGTGCTATCTGAATTCAAAGAAACCCAGTACAAATCGCATAAATATTCGGATTGCTGTTTTTCATTCAGGATCACCCCTCCCGCTCTTGCAGATGTAAACAACAATTTTTGGTCCTTATCGAAGTACATCGTAGCAAAATTCGCAGTTCCCTTATTGAAAACCGCTGTATCGGCTATTTTCACACTGATCTCACGCGTTTTATGCAATTCTTCTTTCGCCAGGTGGCAACCGGTCATGGCAACTTGTGCCGCGTGGATCAATTCATCGTCTGCCTGCGGAGAACGGATGTAATCTTCAAACTGGGAAATCGCTTCATCGTACTTGTTGTTATTCATGTAGCTCTGCGCCAGGTAATAACTGTCGTGCGGATATGCTTTTTCGTCGACCGTATTTTTCAAATGTTTCTCTGCATTCGGATAATCGTGTAAACGGTAGTAACACCATGCAATGTGATGGTGCAGATATTGTTCCATGGTTACCTTCAGCGTACTATCGACCTGGATCTTTGTTTTGGAAAGTTTTTGGTTCGAAACCTGGGTTTCATACGGATAAGTCACCGCGAATCTTGCCACAGAATCCGAAAGGGCCAGTTTGTACTGTTCAACAGCATTTGCGTAATCCAATTTATTGAAATACTCATTACCCAAATAGATGTACATTTTTTTTGATTGCGCCAGTGAGATACCGGAGATCATCAAAAACAACAAGCAGCTAATTATTAATTTCATATGTAAGAATGCGTATTATAATCGTGGACAGACTTTGTAATCAGTTGGTTTCTTCTTCTGATGCACATACGTAAAGGATAATTCAAATCCTCCGCGGCTTTTAGATGTTGTGGTCAATGACGAAACGTTGAAATCGTAAGCCAATTTAAATGTATATGCGTCTTTCTTTGCACCGATCGTTGCGATCATGGCATCTTTGGCACGGAAAATCACTCCTGCAAGCACATAAGCACCGCTTCCTTTCAGGAAATACCCTGCTTCCAAAGCATAGGTCTGTTCCTGGAATTTCTTTTGATTCATGATCAGCACTTTCGGGATCAAATAGAACAATTCGGTGATATTGACACGTGCTCCCAGGTGCGTGTATAGGCGTAAAGGTAACCTGCTTTCTCTTCCGAAAAAGGATTCGTTCGGCTGCGTCAGATTAAACACCGAAACACCGATAAAGGGGTTCAGACGCGACTGCGACTTGGAGTAATAGTACAACGCACTTGCGTTCAGCATCGGGATAAACTTAGATTGCGCCCCGAAATCTTCTCCGCTCACAATGGTTTGGTCAAATTGTCCGCCATTATTCAACGTATACTGATTATTGAATGACAATAACTGGTATTCCAGCGATTTTTGCGTCACCCCACCCTGTAAACCAAAGTTCACGATGTGTGTTTTATTCTTGTTCAACGGCACATAATACGCTGCGGAAAGCAATCCCTGCAACACATTGAAGTTACCCGCTCCTGCTCTGAAATTATTGAGCTGAACACCAAATCCCCATTTTTTGACCGGCATATCAAAACTGATCAATGCGGAAGTATACGGTTTGTAATTCACCGATTTCCATTGCGTGCGGTATTGACCGTGAACTCTGAACTCACCTTCTACCACTCCGGTCAGTGCAGGATTTAAGAATAACGGAGCTGCATCATACATCGATAAATGCGCATCTTGTCCGTAAGACAATCCGTTCAAGAAAATGGCTATTAAACAAATTCTAAATTTCATGACTTATCGAATTAAAGTTACGTCGCCGGATTCTTTGACAATATAATTACTTCCCATATCTACCACAAAAGTCCAGGTGTAAACTCCCATCGGAACCGGTTCTCCTTTGTATGTTCCATCCCAACCTACCTCGGAGTCGTTTGATTCAAAGATCAATTGTCCCCAGTTGTTATATATTTTAAAATCAACGCTTCTGAACGGTCCGCCACGAATAATGAATACATCGTTCTCCCCGTCACCGTTCGGTGTAAATCCACTTGGAAGAACCGGAAGCAATGCAACGGAGATTTGCCTGGAAACGGTATCCGTACACCCGATATCATCTACAATCGTTAATGTTACTACGTAAACACCACCTTCATCGTAACTGTGGTTCGTGATTTCAGTATTGTCTCCTTCTCCATCCCCGAAATTCCACTGCCAGGAAACAATATTCCCGTTGGTAACATCCGTAAAGACAATATCCTGGTCCACCAATGCCGGATTCGGAACTGCCGTAAATGCAGCATTCGGAATGGCGTGCACATTGATTTGCTGAATGACAGTATTGGTACATCCGAAGTTGGAAACTGCTGTTAAAGCTACGTTGTAAATCCCGCTTGTTGGGAAAGTGAATGACGGGTTGGGTTGGTTACTCGAACCGATCCCGTTAAAATCATAGGAATAACTGTTGATGGTCCCGGAAGAAATAAACGACGTATTGGTGAAATTCGTAGGATAAGACTCACAAGCAATGGACGCGTTAAACGACGGCTGAGGTAAAGGATAAACCGTTACTTGTTTCACCACCGTATCCGTACATCCGTTATTGGATGTTACCACCAATTCCACGTTGAAATTACCCGAAGTATTATAAGCATGCTGTGGGTTTTGCGCGATGGAACTGGCGTTGTTCCCGAATGACCAGGACCAGCCTATCAGCGTGCTTCCTGCATTGGCAACGGAAGCATCCGTGAAGTTCATATTCGTTGCCTGACATACATTCGCAAAGGTAAAATCAGCTGTCGGGATGCGGTTGAATGTGATCAGGATCGTGTCCTGGTCCGGCGGACAACCGAAATTGGAAGTTGAAGTTAAGATCAGGCTCACCGATCCCGCTGCAACATCTCCTGCCGACGGATCGTATAATCCGTTCAGGTAACCCGGACCGGGAATGAAGTTTCCTGTTCCCAAAGTAGACCAGGTACCGGTAGTATCAGCTCCAACAATGTGTCCGTTGAGCTGCACCATTTGGTTCTGGCAGTACGTTTGGTTCAACCCTGCATTAACCTGTGGCGGAGAAACAAACGTTACCCGCATAGAATCGTGTGCAATCGGACAAATCCCGGTAGTGGATAAAACCACATCGATGTACCCGTTTGCAATATCCACCGGGGAAATGGAATAAAATGTCGATAAATTGAATGGATTTGCAATTGTTCCGAACCCGGAAGTAGTCCACTGCGTTGTAAATCCGCTTGTTACCGTTCCTGTGAGGTTCAAAGTGGTGTTATTGGAACAGAGTGAATCCATCGAGGTAATCGTTACCACCGGGAAATCAATGATCTGGACCTCCAGGCTGTCATATACGGCAAGGCAATTCCCGTTATTGGTTGATTCCAAATACAGCATGACTGATCCGCCTGAGATATCTGCGGTAGACAATACGTAGTTCGAATTCAAATTTGTTTGTGAAGGAGAAAAACCTCCGGTTCCGTTTGTTGACCATACCCCGGTAGTTGTGATCCCGCTAATCACTCCGCTCAATGCTACATCCGTTGTGTTCGAACAAACCAACTGATCTGCTCCGGCATCAATAAACGGTGCGTCTGTGAAATACAGAACAAGCGTATCCTGGTTATTCGGACAAGAGAAGAAACTCCCTGCTGTAGTATAGAAAAGCAATACGCTATCGGCAGCTATATCAGCCGGGGAAGGCGTATAAGTGGTGGAAGCCGAACCGATATTTCCGAACGCTCCACCGTTTCCACCGCTCCAGGTTGCAGCAGCAGAATAGGAAAATGCCCCATTGATCGGAACTGTTCCTACATTGTTCTTACAATAAGAATTATCAGCACCGGCATTCGCGTCCGGAGATTGGATGAATGTTACCACCATGGTATCTCTTACCGGATCACAGTTCCCTGTGGAGGAAAGTACAAAAGTCAGTGTTCCCTGTGTATAATCTGAAGCGGAAGGAACATAAGAAGTATTCAGGTTTGCTGGGTTTACAAAAGAACCTGCTCCATTGATTACGCTCCATTCCCCGGTTGACGTACCTCCTTCTACAGATCCGCTCAACAATACCGAAGGATCTCCGTTACAAAGCGTGGTGTCGTTTCCTGCTTTGGTGTAAACTTTCCTGTTAAACGAAGACATGTAATGGTAATAACACCCGGAACCTGCTCCACCGTTAATTACACCCAATCCGAAATATTCACTGGAATTGGTAATGAGATTGGATGAACCCGCCGGAATATTGGTAGTGTTGAAGGTAATTTGAGCACCACTCCAGAAGCCCGCTGTTCCGGGAACCGGTGTAAATGCAGAGCCAGGAACTAAAGTCGTGCTGCCATTCAATACAAAGTCATTGATTGCCGATGTAGGACACAAAATGTTTAGGATGAATGTTTCCGTGTTTGTACGTGTGAAACTCACCTGGTTTGATCCGGCACAGTTGATCGGAGGAAGCAGAGCTTCACCCAATTCACAACCGAAACCACTTGCCTGAAGTACGTATACATTTTTGTCTGCATCCACATATGCCAAAGGCTCGGCAGTTGTGAGCGTATATTTCCAGGTGTCTCCCTGGTTGAGCAACTGTGTGAAAGTCCCTAAACTGGTAGTCACACTTACATTCGTAAAGTTTTGAGTTGCCACTACGAAGATTCCTTCGTTTGAAGCTGCAAACATATTTCCCCTGTTCACGATGTAGTTTGTTCCAACCACATCTACCGGAACGATCTGGTCTCCCATCAAATCCCGGCAACCACCGCCTGAATTGGTAACCGAGTCATCCGAAACAGTTACTGCAATCGGTTTATCCGCAACCACAATGGTCCCGCCCAGGTTATTTCCTGCCGTGTTTGTTGCCTGCGAAGTATTTTCGACCGTATAAACCTGTCCGCGGTTCAGTATAACAGAATAAGTAATTCCTGCCGGATGCCCTACTACTGTTGCTTTCGGAGTGATCCAAATAGTCGTATTATCTTCTGTGGCAACAATACAGATCATGGATTTCGGCTGGATTGGGGTATAACCTCCGTTTGCCCAGCTGGTCTGGAAAGGACACACAAATTCGGTCCCAACAGCGTTTTGACCTTTCAGGGAATAGGTTTCCGGGTTGTTTACATTCGTTACAACTTCATAAACTACCGTAATCAAGGTGTCTGCTTCAATTTTAATCCCGTAATTCAGTACGTTATCTGCAGGTTTTGACTCCAGGGTATTTACAATAGATGTGAGGAAATGTGAATTCAACGAGTTTGCAGGAACCACGAAGGTAGAATCGTATGTTCCGGCTGGTTGATAAACCCTTACCGTTGTTGGTACGTTGAATGTTGAAATGCGCAATGCAATTGGCGTGTTCCCGGCGTGGCTTGGTGTGACCCACGGTGCTGCGAACCAGAAAACCGAGTCAATCTGACCTTTACTTTCAAATGATCCGACAGTAAAAATCAAAGCAAGCAGCAGTATTATGCGACGTAATTTCATAAGCTCTAAATTCATCCTACTATTTATTCTTATCGATTTCCTTTTGGATATCTTCCAGAATACTATTATTCAATTTATCATCTTCCTCCTCAAGAGAAGGTCTGTTCTTCGTAATTATAAACGAGATCCCGATCTCATGCGACCCGGCACTGTATTTTCTCAGTTTCGTGTAGCTATAGTCGTAACCGTACGTGATTGCCAAACGCTCTTTCACCCTGACACCAAGAAAAATACCCATTGCGTCATTTGTCCGGAAGTTCAATCCACCAAAGAGTTTGTCTTTGTAGGATAATTGGGCCAAAATGGACACCTGTGCCGGAACCGGTTTGGTATATCGGAACAAAATAGCCGGTCTCAATTCCCAATCCTTTTTGATGATGAACTTATAGGAACTCATCAAAGTATAATGGAACTGCAGGTTTTGGTTGTATGATTTCAGGTTCATATCCTGCCCGATCAGGTGATCAATTGCTCCGCTGAACTCAAATTTATCGCTATACAATCTGAATCCTGCATTGACATCAAATGCGTTACCGGAAAAGGTGTTTCCGCTTAAGATCGGATCTCCTGCATCTGCAATTACGGCATCGTACAATCGCACGCGGTACTGAACAAAACCGGGACGAACTCCCAATCCCATTTTCCACTTGCTGTTCATTTTGATCTGGTAGCCGTAGTTTACATAAACCCCTGTTTTTCCTACCAATCCGAATTGCTCCGTCAAAAGCTGTACACCATATCCGTGCTTCGCTTTATTTTTGTAAGATCCGTGGAAGTTCAAATAGAAATTCCGTGGGGCATCCTTAAATCCAACCCATTGATTTCTATTGAAAAAGCTCACTTCGTGGTAATTCGTACTCCCAACGTATGCCGGAGAATAATGCAATGGATTAGCCAATATGTTTGTAAATAAACTTTGCTGCTGTCCGTATGAAACAAAGAACAGCATAATCAATACGCTTGTAATTAAATTCCTGTTCATCTTAGTCTCTTTTTCTTAACACCATTAATATTCCTTTATAGATATCAGGGCTTGCATTTGCATTCAACTGAATCATAAATAAATAATTCCCGTCCGGAACCGGCTCGCCGTTATATGTTCCGTCCCACGGAGTATCGTATCTATCGGATGTGAAGATCGTTTGCCCCCACTCGTTGTAAATCTCCACATGTACATTCGGATAAGCCAGCTGTAGGAATTCTAATTTCCATACATCATTGGAACCATCTCCATTCGGTGAAATAATGGTTGGGATCAACGTGTTAATTTCGGTTGTTACCGTATTGATAGCAATAAATCGTACCGCACTGTCCGTACAGCCCAATGCATTCGTTACTTCCAGGATAATGTAATAATTCCCATTCGAGTAGTAAGTATGTGTCGGATTCGCGGAAGATGAGGTTGAACCGTCACCAAAATTCCAGGAATAGTTTACTGCATAATCGGAAGTATCGATGAAGTTGAAGACCGCTCCAATGTTCATTCCACCGTTGGAATTGTAGTAGAAACCTGCATCCGGAAGCGGGTCGATGACTACCTGGCGGATAATGGTATCCGAGCAATTGTTTGTTGTTCGAACGATGTGTGTAACTGTGTAAGATCCACCGCTTGCGAACTGCTGATTGACATTTGCCATTGCTGCAGATCCCTGCCCACCGAAATCGTAGAACCAGTAATTAATGGTTGCCGAACTGGTTGAAGCATCTGTAAATGCAACTGTAACCTGGTTATTCGGACAAGAATTCACAGTTGTAAAATCTGCTTCGGGTTTATCGTATACTGAAACGGAGATCGAAACAGTATCTCTACAGTTATTGGAGTTTGATACAATTAACTGAACCGGGTATGAACCTGCGGATCCGAAGTTGTAATTCGGGTTTTGAGAAGTTGAAATCTGCCCTGTTTGAAAAGTCCAGGACCAACTTGTCAAAACTCCGGATCCCGGAAGGGAGAAATCAGTAAATGCATTTGGAAATCCTTCACAAACACTGGTTCCACTGAAGTTAGCGAACGGAGGTGCTGCAAAATTGATCTGGATGGCATCCGAAACCACATTACAGGTCCCGACATTGGTAGATGTAAGGGTCAACACAACGCTTCCGTTCCCAATTTCAGTTGCCGAAGGCGTATAAATTGCATTCAATGCTGTATTCGAAGGGCTGAATGTTCCGTTTCCACCACTCCAGATTCCCGCAAACGGACTGCTGACATGCGCGTTCAGCTGAACCAATGAAGCATTGGCACATCTCAGCTGGTTTGGTCCTGCATCCACATTCGGAGCATTGTTAATCGAAACATAAATACTATCCTGGACTGGCAAACAATTCCCGTTGGATGTTGATTCCAGGTAAAGCCAGACAAAGCCTGCTGTTGTATCTGCAATGCTCGGGATATAAGTAGAATTCAGGGAACTGTTGTTCGGTGAGAAGATCCCGGTACCGCTGGTAATCCATTTCCCGGTACTGGTTGGTCCGCTAACTGTTCCTGTCAGTGTAACACTTGAATTATTTGCACACACAATCAGCGTGTCAGGACCTGCCTGAACATTGGCTGCCGGTGTAAAATCCACCATCATGGTATCCGTAACTGTAGCACAGGAAGCCGCATTGGTAGAAGTTAATACAAATTGAAGTGTCCCGGAAGCAATGTCAGCCGCAGAAGGCACATAACTTGCATTCAGAGTTGAAGCATTTGGAAGGAAAGTCCCGGTTCCGGCTGTAGACCAAATCCCGGTTACCGCACCACCACTTACTATCCCATTCAACTGGATCACAGCATTGTTCTCACAAATCGACTGATCTGTGTTTGCGTTCATGATCGGTGCAGGAGTAATTTCCAGGTACATGGTATCTCTTGCAATCGGGCAGAAGCCTGTAGATGAAAGAATAATGCGGATCGGGCTGATCAAAGTATCCAAAGGACTAGGTACGTATACATTCGGAATGGAATTCAAGCCGTTTTGGAACGATCCGTAACCATTACTGGACCATGCCCCGGTTACTGCTCCACCACCTACATTCCCGGAAAGCGTATAATTCACATTGGCACAAACGGTATCATCTACACCCGCATTCGAAAATGCCGTAGCATAAAAATCGGTATCGTAAACATAAGAAGCTCCTGAAGCATTTCCGTTCCCGCCTTTGATCGTAGCCATGGTAAAAATATCTGCCAGGTTCACAATCATGTTGTGGCTGTTTGCAGGAACTGTTGCTGCATTGAAGAAAATACGAGCAGCCTTATATTGACCACTGGTTCCCGGCACAGTCTGGAACATCGCAGCAGTGATCAGTCCTGAGCTTCCATTCAGTAAGAAGTTCCCTTCATAGCCGGTTCTTGTAACCAATACAACTCCCAAACTATCTGTTCCGGAACGCGAAAAGGCCATGTTGTTATTTCCCTTACAATTCAAACTCGGAACAACTGCCGCGCTCAATTCACAACCAAACCCGGAAACATGATACACATAAACCGGTTTGCTGGACTTGATGTACAAGATGTCTTCGGTCATTGGAATTTCAAGTGTTTCCGATGAATTGATCAAAGTTGTTGTTGTGCTGACCCCGCTTACCTGTATGGAGGAAGCATTTTGGGTTGCCAGAACATAAATGCGGTCGTGTGACGAAGTTCCTTTGTAAATCGCATAATCCGTTCCGATAGAAGGTGTCGGGATTAGTTGATCTCCGATCATGTCGGCACAGGCACCCTGAGTCAGCTGCCCGTCGAACAAGGTTACTGCAACCGGTTTGTTTGCCGAAACAATCGATCCGGCAAGGCTGGATGCAGCGGTTACGTTCATATCCCGGGCGCTGTAGGTTTGACCTGCATTCAGCACTACAGAGAACGTAGCATTTGCCGCGTGGCCCGTAATGGCTGTTCTTGGAGTGATCAGTACAGTTGTGTTATTCTCCGACGCAACGATCTCAATTCCGGAATAGCTTGCCGGAGTAGTTGTTGCCGTATTCCAAAATTTTTGAAATGGTGTATAGAAATTCGTTCCCAGCGCTTTTCCTCCTTTCAGGCTAAAACTCTCCTTGTTAGCCAAAGCATTTACTTCGTACACAGCATTGATTCGCCCGGTAGAACTGATTTTAATCCCGTTATTCGAAACAACATTTGCCGCCGGACTTTCAATCTGGGCAATCAAAGTGCTCAAATTCAAACTGTCGCTTGAAAAAGCAGGCATTGTTAGTGTTATCGGAACAAAAGCACCGTTTGCAGGTTGCCTTACAGTGATGACTGCAGGCTGGTCATACGATTGAAAACGAAGCATGACAGGAGTTTGTCCAACTCCGGCAGAAACATCGGGAGCGGCAAACCAAAATACGGTATCTCTCTGTGCCACAGAATTCAGTGCAGTAGTCAGGGAGAACGCAAGTAGAAAAAGTTGTATAAATCTGAACATATCTGGAGTATCTCAGTTTCGAGATGCAAAGATAGGAGAACACGCACGATATTTAACTAAAATTAAGAAAGTGAAACAACCCATTCACACAGCGAAACCCTGAATTTAAAAATAAAAATCAGTTAGTTACGAATTCAGCGACATTTTTGGCGCATTCGTCTAAAAAAACTACCCCACTAGTTTAAACTAACTTTTACCTGTATGATTCGGAGGAAGTTCGGGTTGTAATTTTGCTGCACGGTCATGCAAAACAATGCTCCCGGTAACTGCAACATTGAGAGAGGAATTTCCCGGTAATTTGATGACTTTCCGGCATTTAGCTAAAACAGATTCCGGAAGTCCCTGATCTTCTGATCCAAGCAGGTAAATTGCCCGCTTCGGATGTTCAAAATCGTGCAAAAACTCAGCATCATCTGTTAATTCGATCGCGATCAGGTGGCAGTCGTAAGGGACATTCTCACACAAATCTTCCAGTGAATCGTAATGAAAATAAGGAATGCGTGCCCAGGTGCGGGTCACATCCGAAGATTGTTTTTTATAACGTTTTCCTACTGTAAAAATGTAAGATGCTCCCAGGATATAGGCTGATCTCCAAAGCGTTCCGATGTTGTGATCCGTTTTCGCATTGAAAACCCCGATTGCGCAATACCCCTGGATGTTTGCTGTTTTCATAATTGTGATGCTGTGATTTTTTCCGGGTTCAATGCGCTTCCGATATGGAAAATTGCGTCTCCCTTATTGACCAAAGGCGCTTCGTTGGTGCAAATAATGTATCCTTTTGCATTGGATTTGATTTTGCGCTCAGACGAACCATACGGATCGCTCACAAAACCGATCACCTCGCCTTTTTCAACGTACTGTCCGTTCTTGGCAACCGAATGAAACACCCCGGATTGAGGCGCACGCAGCCACCTGGACGATTTGATAATAATGGTATCGTTTTCAGGCTGTTCGAGCTTGAAGTTCTTCATGTGAAAATGGTTCAGAATACGCTGAATTCCGAGCAGTCCTTCTTCCACAATTGTTTCGTCGATTGAATTGGTCTTTCCGCCTTCGAACAAGAGGGTCTTCTTCCCCATTTTGTTTAAAGCTTCCCGAACCGATTTCGAGATATAGTTGGAATGTACAATAAATGGCGGGCTGAAAACCTGCGCCAATTCCATACTTACCGGATCGGACAACAAACAGCGGACCTGTGCAATGTTGGAACGCTGGGCAGAACCTGTATGAAAATCAATAACGATATCGACATTCGGCGCGATCTGGTTCATGAACTGGTAAGCAAACTGGCTTGCCAACGAACCGTTTTTCGACCCGGGAAAACTGCGGTTCAGATCTCTCCCATCGGGCAGTTCACGCTTCAAGTTGAGGTATCCGAAAATATTGAATACCGGCAAACAAATAATCGTTCCGGCAATCGGTTTATTCCATTTTTTGCGGATCACTCGCCGGATAATTTCCATTCCGTTGATCTCATCACCGTGCATTCCGGCCATTAAAAGAACAATCGGTCCATCTTTCAATGATCTTTCAACAAAAACCGGAACCTGAACCGGCGTGTGAGTATGCAACTTCGCAACGTCCATGCTTAGTTCGACACTCTGTCCGGGCAGAATTTCCTTTCCAAGTATGTAGAATCGGGCCATGTTTATTTTTTTACTGTCTTGTATTTCCCGCAGATAGCACGGATTTACGTAGACACCTTATACTTAACAAGTAATAAAATGCCATACTCATTAGACAAACTATTATTTTTTTACACTTTTCTCTATGAATGCAATGATCTTTCCGGCAATATCAACTCCTGTAGCTCGTTCGATCCCTTCCAGTCCCGGAGATGAATTCACTTCCAGCACCAACGGTCCGCGCGAGGACTGAAGCAGATCGACACCTGCAACACCTAACCCAACCGCTTCGGCAGCTTTGATCGCCGTTCTTTTCTCTTCTTCGGTCAGATCCAAAATCGTTGCCGTTCCTCCACGATGCAGGTTCGAGCGGAATTCACCTTCTTTCCCCTGACGTTTCATAGCACCAACCACTTCTCCGTCTACCACAAATGCACGAATATCCGCACCTCCGGCTTCCTTGATGAATTCCTGGACGATCACACGGGCTTTCAACCCATTGAATGCTTCCAAAACCGATTGAGCCGCATTCTGGTTTTCAGCCAAAACCACTCCCAAACCTTGTGTTCCTTCCAATAATTTCAACACCACAGGAGCTCCACCGGCAGATTCCACCACGTGCTCCACATTGCGGGAATAATTCGTGAAAACCGTTTTCGGAAGACCAATCCCTTCTTTCGACAGGACCTGCAAACAACGCAACTTATCACGGGAATGGACAATTCCACGGGAACTGTTCACAGAAAACACATTCATCATTTCGAACTGACGCACAACGGCCGTACCGTAGAACGTAACAGATGCGCCCACACGCGGAATCACCGCATCAAAACCTTCCAGGTATTCCGATCCGTAAAACAGGGACGGTCCTTTCTGTTCAATTTCAATATTACAGCGCAGGTGATCCACCACATGTGCTTCGTGCCCGTGCTTTTCAGCAGCTTCAACCAAACGTCTGGTAGAATACAAGTGTGGATTGCGTGATAAAATGGCAATTTTCATTCTTTTCATTGAAAGGCTCATCCCTTTCCTTCGATAGTATACTAATTAATTATTCTCGTATTTATAGGAACAGTTCGTTTTCGACGTATCGATCAGGAAACGTTTATTCAATAATTTACGCCCCAATAATACCGGATTTCTTAAACCAGTTCTTTCAGTGAGCGAAAATACAGTTTCAAATGATTCTCCATACAACTGGACCGTTCCTTTAACAAAATAACGTTCCTGGGAAATCCCGTTGGAGCTTTTTACTGTCTTTGTTTTGAATTCGCTGAAAATAACTTCTTTCCCGGTATAGCCCGGAATTTCAGGGTCCAGGAAAACTACACGAAGCTGTTCCCTGTTATCAAATTCAATGATTTCGATCAATTCGCAATGCATTGAACAGGAATAAGCCCCGGAATCAATCTTCACGGGTACATCCGCCAGTTCAAAAGCAGGAAAAGAAATCACATCCTTCCGCCCGATTATTCTCTTATTCACAGATTCCATATTTCTCGCTACCTTTGTATAGAAGTTGTTATTCGATAATCGAAATTAGAAAAAAAGCGATTGAGAAGAGAAAAATGACTTCAAATAAAAAAAAATACAGGAATACATCCGAAATTGAAAAATTATTCCTAATATTGCACCCCCAATTATGGGATAGTGAAAGAAAATTAGAGTCATGGATTTTATCAGAGAGCTTCAAAAAGAACTAGTAGAATTGAAAGAGTTCCCGGCATTCGGTGCTGGAGATACAGTAACAGTATCATATAAAATTAAAGAAGGAAACAAAGAGCGTATTCAGCAGTTCCAGGGTGTTGTTTTGCAACGTCGTGGTTCAGGTACAACTGAAACGTTTACGGTTCGTAAAATGTCAGGAAACGTAGGAGTTGAGCGTATCTTCCCTATTTCTTCTCCTTTCATTGATACCATTACAGTAAACAAACGTGGAGCTGTACGTCGTGCACGTATCTTCTACTTCCGTGGTCTTACTGGTAAAGCAGCACGTATCAAGGAAAAAAGAAGCTTCTCTCACTAAGCCGAAGATTATTCTCAATATACAAAACCCTGATAGTTTAGTCAGGGTTTTTTTTGTACCTAAAACCTTTGCACCCCTCCACTTTTTGTGGTTAGAAATAACGGCATTAATTTTGCTTTAACCTGCACATGAAATTAATCCCAATCATCTTCCCTCTATTGCTAATGCAGGCTTGCAGCGGTCAGACAAATCCATCTGAACAGTTGCCTCAAAGAGAAAACACTTCTAAAGCGCAAACAAATCCGATCGGGGAATTGTATGAACAGTACCAGCACCAAACCGGGGCAAGTGTCTCTTCGGGAACCGTTAGCAGCGGAAGCTTAAAAAACGGAAAACTCTTCCCGTTCAAAGGTCCGAACTTCATTTATTTCGACTCTACCAGTTACCTCGACAAACACGCTTTCACACATGAGAAAGTGCACCAGGCAGTTTTGGAAACCTACAAACAGTTTGAAACCATCCGCCCGGAATTTGAATTCGGACTGATGGAATGTTCCAATGAACACGGTGGAAAGATCTGGCCGCACCGAACCCATCAAAATGGTCTGAGCGTGGATTTCATGTCCCCGCTTTTGAAAAACGGAATCTCAAACACGGATTTCAACACCACCGGGCTTCCTCATTACCTGATGGATTTCGATGAAAATGGCATTTATACGGAAGATCCGGCTTATTCGATTGATTTTAATCTCGTGGCGCAGCATATTTTGACCTTGAATGAAGAAGCAAAAAAACAGGGATTGAAGATCGAAAAAGTGATCCTGAAAATTGGGTTGAAAGACAACTTGTTTGCAACGGAATACGGCAAAAAACTGCAAACCAGTGGAATCTACTTTGCTACAACACTCAGCGATTTGATAGACAGTCTGCATGACGATCATTACCATGTGGATTTTTCAATTCTCAAGTAATTTACCAATCTCACATTTCCAGGCAAAAAGTAATTTCACGTCAATAAAATCAGGTCTTATTTTGTCAATTTGTAAACGCTGGTTCTATCATTATCCAGGCTGCATTTCATGAAATAAATCCCTGTAGCCCACTTCTCTGTCGTTAAAACAGTCTCCGCATGTCGGGTCATGAGGCTCCAAACCTGTTTTCCATGTATATCTGTTACTTCAATGTGTAGATTTTCCTGCAAATGATTTTCAACAATCAATTGGTCCCGGAACGGATTGGGATAAACGTTCAATACTTCTGACAAATCGTTTTCAGGCAGTGCCAATGATTCGATCACCACTTGCCGGGAAACCGTATCCGAACATCCGAATGCATCCGTAACAATCAGTTCAACAGTATAAGTTCCGTTGGAAGTATAAGTATGGATCGTGTTTATTTCCGTTGAGCTCATTCCATCACCAAAATTCCATGAAAACGATGTTCCACCGGCTGAAGAATTCGTGAAGAACACTTCTCCGGGTGAATTGATCACACTTGAAAAAGACGCTGCAACAGGTTGTCTGTAAATTACATGAAACCACAGCGTATCACTGGCACAAAATACCTCGTTGAATTCAACCACAGCCACGTCGTATTCTCCCGCCTGGGAAAAAGAAAGTGAGAGCTGTTCCGAATTGTTATTGGATACACCTGAAGCATTTACCGCATCAAAATACCATTTGTAGTAGGAAGCGGGATTTCCACTGACCTCCAAATTCACTGTCGTTCCAAAACATACTTCCAGGCTGTCTGCTGAGATTTTAATAGGGTTTGGCTTAGTCATCCGGTACAAAAAGGCGCGGGTTCGGGGCAGCAGGGTGTCATACCAAAAAGCATTCGGCGGATTCCCTGCATTAAATGTTCCGTTATCACTGCCATCCAGCATGTGCAAACTCCCTGTGGAAGTATAAAATTCGTAATCAAGTCCCAAATCAGCGGCCCTGTTTACAATAGGCCAGCCACCGTATGTTTCCGGTAATGTTCCCAAACCAAAGGGATGACCATAATCGAACGGAACCGTGGGATCATTTTCCCCATGCATAATCATCAACGGAATATCTCCGTAAGTGATAATGGTCGTATCCTGCACTGCTCCCCAATAATCCAGGATTGCACGTACTTTCGATGAATGCGGGTGATTGTTTCCTGCACAATCCAAACAACCCAGATCATTGACAGTTCCACCTCCGTATGTACTGGCTGGTCTTTCGCTCTCCAAATCCATATAAGCAACGTGCAAAGCAATGTAGCCGCCGGCAGACATCCCGCCGAAGTAAATATAATTCGTATCCACTCCGTATAAAGCTGCATTCTGCTTAAAATAACGTACCGCAGCCTTTCCATCCTGAATTCCCCTGTACACGGCACGTTCTGCGCTTTCACCATCCAGCGGATTAAATCCTTTCCGGTATCCGATCGAGGCGGTTACATATCCTAAACGTGCCAATGAATCACAAAGTGCCACCATGTTACTGACATCTTTAGCCCCATTTAAAAATCCTCCTGCATGAGCCAGGATTACCAAGGGCCTGTTAGCAATGATATCGCCCGCAGGTTGATAAACGTCCAGCAATAAATTCTCACCCCAATACGGCCAGACCCACTGAGGAGCTGTTCCATACTGCACATTGGGCTGCGCTGTGACAGTGGTAAAGAGCTGTTCTCTGTAACGGTTTTCATTGTATTGTTGCGAAAAGCAGTAATGGAAGGTGAATATCACCCCTAATAGTAGTATCGGGCCCTTCATAGTTGAATGTATTGATTAATAGTTCCTTTAAATTACAAAAACTATTATTCTTTAAAGAAATTTTTACAAAGAATCGCCTGACATAATTACGTCCGGGTATTACAGTTAACACCAAAACTTTTCATTTTTTTTAAGTATTTTTATTTAAAATATAAAAATCACATCATATGAAAAACAAGTACCTTACCGGTTTGTTCACTGTATTATTTTTCAGCTGGAATGCAGCAGCTCAAACCGTTGTTGTTCCGCAATCTGTCACAGCCACAGTAGATCCTTACCTCTCTAACTCAGGCCCCATCAGTAACCTGACACTCGACATCACTCCCAGTGTAAACAGCAACACTACTTTCCCTTATTGCCCCGGAGGTACTTTTACAACGGGAATCGGGTTTGTAGCTTACCTGAATGCAGACACAGGAACCATTACTTATACTTATACCAATCCGGTTTCCATTTCCCAAATGCTGGTTTGGAACGCTTATTTCGATTTTGAACTGGATCATTCCATCAATTCAATTGACCTGGTTTTTAAGAACAACTCCGGAACAATTATCTCTACGGTTCCTTTAACCGTTCCGGAAGCTATTGCCAGCGACTTAAAACCGCATGTCATTAATTTACCTTCCGAAATTGTCAGTGTAAAATCAGTAGATATCCGGGTTCATTCACTTTGGGGCGGAAATGATATTTCTCTTCGAAGAATTGCTTTCGCAGGAACTGGACAAACTGCCGGTTTGGGAGAAAACCAGCAAAACAGTATCGAGCTCTACCCGAATCCTGCTACGGATAACCTGACCATTTACGAAAAGAACATTCAGCAAGTTGAGATGTTTGATCTGAATGGCAGAAACGTAGCCATTGAGTTGGTGAAGCAAAACGAATCTTCCAAAATTTCCTGGGGAACTATCAATCCCGGTATGTATCAGTTACAAATCACCACTGATAAAGGGCATTTTGTTTCAAAAGTACTGGTGAAATAAGAAAATATTCAACTAAAAATCAGCCCGCGTTTCAATGGAACCGGGCTTTTTTTATGTTTGCCTGTTTCGAATTCATTATTCAGAAATTGCTGTAATGATTTATTTTTCCGGCTGTTCGAACCAACTGAAACGGAACGCAAAATATTCCGGCAGAAAACCCTTTATCAACGGTATTTTTTTGCCTATCTTAGCTTAAATTCCTTGATTATGAAATTACTTATTTTCACTTCGCTTTTAGCCGTTACAACAACAAAAGGCTGCAACAAAAACGATTGCACGGAAAAGGTCAAAGAAGATTGTATGTGCACCATGCAATACGACCCTGTTTGCGGATGCAATCAAAAAACGTATTCCAATGCCTGTTCGGCACAATGCCACGGAATTACCAAATATGTTAAAGGAGAATGCCCAAATTAATTGAAAATTGAAAATGCAAAATTTTAAAAGCTTTTCAATTCTCACTTTTAAATTACCAATTAAAATATGACTTCTTTAGAAACAGTAACAGCTTACTACGACGCATTTAACTCACGAAATTGGAATGAAATGCTCGCTTTGGTCGATGACAACATCAAACATGAGCCAAACCAGGGAAAACCTCGTATCGGGAAAGCACTTTTTACCGATTTCATGCAGCATATGGACGAAAGTTATGCCGAAACGCTGAAAGACATCGTTTTGTTTTCTTCCACAACGGAAGGGCGCATTGCAGCCGAATTTACAGTTCATGGAACTTACAAAAAAGCAGAAGAAGGTTTGCCACCGGCTCACGGACAGGGATACATCCTTCCGGCAGCGGCATTTCTGGAAGTGAAAAACGGAAAAATAACCCGGGTTACAACGTATTACAACCTGGAATTATGGATCGAACTGGTTTCCAAGTAAAGTGATGGAAGCATTGCGTCGTGAATTAGCTATCGGGTTGGAGATCGATGAACTGATCCCTCAATTGGGCCAGCTCCGGATCGACGTTTTTCATGATTTCCCCTATTTGTATGAAGGTTCGCTGGAATACGAACAAAATTACCTCCGGATTTATACTCAAAATCCGTTGAGCATTGCCTTTGGCATTTTTGACGGTGAAAAACTGGTGGGCGCCACTACCGGAATGCCTTTAAATGCAGAATCCGAAGAAGTTCAGCAGCCTTTTATAGACCGCGGAATGAACGTCGATGCCATTTTCTATTTCGGAGAAAGTATTTTGCTTGATCCCTACCGTGGACGTGGAATCGGACACTTGTTTTTTGATGTGCGGGAAGCGCACGCATTGGACCACGGATTCCGCACCAAAGCTTTTTGCTCGGTCGTGCGGCCTGAAAATCATCCTTTGCGCCCCGTAAATTACAGACCCAACAACGATTTTTGGAAGAAACGCGGATACATCGAACAGGATTACTGCTGTGAAATGTCGTGGCTGGACAGAAACGAAACCGAAGAAACAAAAAAACAACTGACTTTTTGGACCAAAGAATGGAAGTAACACTTGCACTTGCTCAATACCCGATCTCCTTTCACCATTCAAACGAAGCATGGAAAGAACATACGGAAAAATGGGTTTTGGATGCCTGTTCACAAGGTGCACAAATTCTGACTTTCCCGGAGTATGGAAGTATGGAATTGACATCCCTTTTCGCAGAGCAGATTCGGGAAGACCTTCATTTGCAGATCGGGCATTTACAGGAATTACTGCCCTATTTTCTCGATACATTCCGGGAATTTGCGCAAAAATACCGGTGTGTAATCGTTGCACCGAGTTTTCCGGTCATGCTGGACAACAAAACGGTGAACCGCTGCTTTGTATTCTCCGAAAACACTTTTTCCTTCCAGGACAAGCATTTCATGACGCGTTTCGAAGATGAATCCTGGGGAATTTCTTCTTCCGACGGTGCACTTCGCGTGTTTGAAACGTCATTTGGCAAATTCGGAATCCAGATCTGTTTCGATTCGGAGTTCCCGATCGGTACACATTTACTGGCTGAAGCAGGTGCTCAGTTCATTCTGGTTCCTTCCTGCACCGAAACGCTGAAAGGAGCAACACGTGTACATATCGGTACACGGGCACGGGCCATGGAACAGCAAATTTATTGTGGAGTTTCACAAACGATCGGTGATGCATTGTGGTCGCCGGCTGTGGATATCAATTACGGTTATACGGCTTTCTATTCCTCTCCCGATGGCGATTTTGACGACGAAGGAATCCTGGCAAAAGCAGAAGCACAACAAGCAGGCTGGCTAATCCGGACACTGGACCTTTCGAAAAACGAAACCATCCGGGAAAACGGACAGGTGCTGAATTATAAGCATAGCCAACGCATAGCCATGCAGGAAGGAAATTGTTTTGTGGAAGTGATTTCGATGAAACAGTATTCCGAAGCAGGTCAGTCGCAGCTGATCGCTTCAGAATAAAAATGAAGACTTGCATTTTTATTCAAAACACGCTTGCTACTACAAATAAATCAACCGAAAATGAAAAAAACCATTCAAAAACACATCGATAAGCAGGATTACGTTAAAGTCTATATATCCGACCGGGAAGGTGCTACCATCACTAATTTCAACGGCTTCATTCTTGCACAGGATACGAAACATGTTGTCATTTGCACTACGAACGATTTCTTCTACGATGGAGTTTCCATTATCCGGAAAGCTGACATTGATGAAATCCGAAGAACGGAAAACGAAAAGTTCTTCCAGAAAATACTCGAAAAGGAAGGTCTTAAAAGCGAATATCTGAAACGAAGCGCACTTTTGAAATTCGAATTGGATACTTATCCAAAGATGTTTGAAACATTTCTAACTAGTAGAATTCCAGTTATCCTGGAAGCTAAATACGGGAAAGATGATCGTTTTATCATTGGCCCGGTTGCGGAATTTGACACTAAAAAGGTAAAGATCAACTTTTTCAATTCGCGCGGAGAGTATGATCTCAAACTTGTTCCATGCAAGTACAAGGAAATCACTTATTTTACGATCGATTCGCCTTATGCAACTACTTTTTATAAATACGCAAAAACCGTTGAGTAGCCATTGAAGTTGTGAAGTAAACAAGAATCCCGTATCTTAATTGCTATGAAAGCACTCATTGATCAGCAGCGGCAGTTTTTTAATTCCAATAAAACCAAGGATTCCAATTTCCGGATTGAACAGCTCAAACGGCTTAAAACGGTATTACTGGCAAACCAGGACCGTTTGAACGAAGCCATTTATGCTGACTTTGGAAAATCTCCTTTCGAAACGTTTACGAATGAGTTCGGGCTGGTTTTCCTGGATATCGACGAAGCCTGCAGCAAGTTAAAAAAATGGTCAAAACGCAAGCGCGTCGGCACCAACTGGGTGAATTTCCCGGCTAAAAGCTACATCATTCCGGAACCGTTAGGTGTTTCGCTCATTATCGGTGCGTGGAATTATCCCTACCAATTATCGTTCGCTCCGGCCATTGCTGCAATCGCTGCCGGAAATACCGTGATCCTGAAACCAAGTGAACTGCCTTCCAATACCAGCCGGGTAATGGCTGAGATCATCAATTCCATATTCGACACTGCATTTTTTCACGTGGTAGAAGGCGGAGTTGACGAAACAACGGCTTTACTCGAACAGCGTTTTGACAAGATCTTTTTCACCGGGAGCACAACTGTTGGAAAAATCGTTTACCAGGCGGCAGCAAAACACCTCACTCCCGTTACACTGGAACTGGGCGGAAAAAGTCCGGCGATCTTTACCGAAGATGCAAACCTTAAAATGGGAATCCGGCGGCTGATTTGGGCAAAATTCCTGAATTCCGGTCAAACGTGCATTGCCCCGGATTACGTATTGCTTCCGGCTTCGATCAAGGATGAATTCCTGCAATTGGCAAAGGCAGAGATCGAAACGGCTGTATATGAAATAACGAATGGAAACTATGTTCAGATCATCAATGACCGGAATGTGGAACGTTTAAAGAAACTGATCGATTACGACAAAGTATATTCCGGTGGAAAAATCGATGAAACAAAACGCATCATCGAACCGACTTTGATGCACAACGTGACGTTTGAAGACGCAGTGATGCAGGAAGAGATCTTCGGTCCTATTCTTCCAATCCTGACTTACGATTCTTTGGACGAAGCGGTCCGGGAAATCAAAAAACGCGAAAAGCCTTTATCCTGTTATATATTCACAAACAACAGCGCGATCAAAGACAAATTACTAAGCGAACTTTCTTTTGGTGGTGGTGCTGTAAATGAAGCCATTATGCACATTTCCAATAGCCGATTGCCATTTGGAGGAGTCGGAAACAGCGGTATGGGTTCTTATCACGGAGAAGCAGGCTTTAAAGCTTTCTCGCATTACAAAAGCATCTTGCAAAAAGCCAATTGGTTTGAAACCAAACTCAAATATGCTCCTTATTCCGAAGGAAAACTGAAATGGATCAAGCGCCTGATGGGGTTTTGACCTGTGAATCATGTAAGAAAGCAACGTTTTTTTACAATGCTTTTCAACTGGAAATCCGGTAACTTGAAAAGACAAATTTCCTTGTTATGAGTAAAGAAAAGCCAAATAAACCCGATTCAAAATCCGGTAAAAACGAGAAAAAATTTCCGGGCTATCCGTCATACCCGGCAGATGAAGATATTTACCGCACGGATAAGGAAGAAAAAGAAATCGATCCGGAAGATATCACCAGGCAGAAAACTGCCAATGAATCTTCGATCGATAAAAACCTGGATGTACCCGGCTCCGAATTAGATGACGAGCAGGAAGAAACAGGAAATGAAGACGAAGAGAACAATTATTACAGCCTGGGCGGTGACAAAGATTGATTCAAAAGGTGGCTTCAACTTAGTTCAGCCACCCTGACTCTGATCAGTCAATTTTTTTAATTCGTTGGATTTCCTTCAGTCTACTAAATAAGGAAGTACACTGAAGCGGAGTCGAAGTGTTACTTTCCGAATTGCCCCTTCACATATTCGATGTATTCAGCTTGTGATGGCATATTCGGAACGTTTGCTTTCTCCAGGTAAGGAAACAACTCCGCTATCATGTTCTGCATGATCTCAAAATTATTCGCTTCCTGCGCCTTCTTGTATGTCGCTGTGAAGAAATCATTGATCTTATTCACATAGAGATCATTGTTGGACTCACGGATTTCTTTGTCTTCGAGGAATTGCTTGCTTAACGGCAACTCATAGTCGTGAACCGCTGCACTGAAAACCTGGAGCTCCACCGGATCTTTCAAATTCAGGTTGGGATACTTCTGATAATATTCCGTTGCGTATTTCGGCAGGGAATCGTGTTCGTTTTCCGCCAATACTTTCACGTACGTTTTCAGGTCGTCTTGTTTCTTTTTGGACTTGACATATACTTTGTTTGCAGTATACACCGGGTTGGATGTAGGGTCGACAATCTCCTTTGCCTTGGAAAGCAATTGCTTCGCCTGCATAGCTCCAACTACTTTTCCGACCAGTTCTCCTTTTGCATTGAAATATAACAAAGTAGGGTACGCTGTAATGCCATATTCCTGCATCACTCCCGGACCATCATTCTTTTCTCCGTCCAATTTTAATGAAACAAAGTTCTCGTTGTAATATTTTGTTACTTCCGGATCGACAAAAGCGGTTGCTGCCATTTGTTTACAAGGCCCGCACCAAACTGCATGAACATCAACGAATAAAGGTTTCTTGGCAAGTTTGGCTTTTTCCAATGCTTCTTTTAATGTTCCGTGTTCAAAGGTGATTTGTCCGAATGAATAAGTGCTGATAAGTGCAACGATAGCAAGAAATGTCAATTTCATTTTTCAGTTTTTTTGTTGAAGTTACGAAAAGACAAAGATCAAGCCAAATTTCCATTTCGCAATTGGCCGGTAACCGTTGGAATGCTAAAGAAGATGTCAGACAAAAAGATATAGACTAAAATTGTCTCCTGTTTTTAGTCTGTTTATCCTAACAAATGGATTTCCAGGTCTACCAAACGCGGCAAAAGGATATCATCTTCCAAAACGGCATGTACAGACAGGTCTTTTTCGAAATGTTCCAGTTGCGTCATGAAAATCCGGAATGCCAATGGTGTTTTCAGGCCTTCGATGTTTTCCGTAATCTTGTTTCGCACTTCGTTCAAGTCTTCTTCCAGGTTCGAGTGGTTCTCAAAAAACTGTTTCAAAGTAAAGTTCCCGAAACGCTCCCGGTCTATCGGTGCACCTGTTTTCTGGAACTCCAGCAGTGAGTGGATATATGGAAACAAAAAGACTTCTTCGTATTGGATATGGGCAACCAGTTTCTTCTGATACGAGATGAAAAAACCACACAGCATCAAAAGCACATTATCGGAATTCGTCTGTTTATTGTACAAACTATAGATCGACTGCTCAATTTCGGGAAGTTTGGTATTCAGGTAAACGGCATGTGATTTCTTCAATGCATGCAAAAGGTCCGGGATCGAAACCTGGCGGATCAATTCTTCCGGAAAGTCTGTAATTCCTTCCCTTGCCATGCTGATCAGGCTGTTCAATGAATCTTCCGAAGGATCGTAAACAGGCATATTATTCAAACGTTCTTCCAATATACGGTCCATTACACTTGCCCCCAATTGCGTCTTTTGTTCTTCCTTCATTCCAGTGTGTGAATTGTGATTCAACTTAAAACAAATTTACGAATACGAAGCCGCTATATCAATACCATAAATACGGTAAACGGGACATTAATTGTTAAAATTCAGCGCTTAACTGTTTACGATCTACTTCCGGAAACCGCTTCTACCTTACTTTTTTTCATCCGAAGGATCAGGCCGGTGGTAATCGCTGCTCCTGTTAAAGCCATCAATAGTCCCACAAAATTCGGGGAAGTAAAGTCATACCCCATCACCAAAGGAATTCCTCCGAGGAATGCTCCCAATGCATTTCCGATATTGAAACTGGCCTGTAAAGCAGCAGATGCGATCATTTCCGCCCCAACTGCCGTTTGGATCATGAGCATCTGGATCGGTGCCACAACTGCAAACGAAATGCATCCCGTGAAGAAAACCAATACGAGTGAAATCCACTGATCGGATGAAGCAAATAGTACGAGTGTTAAATCCAGGGCCATAGCCAGCAAAAGGACCAGGATCGTTGTTGCCGGAGAATACCTGTCGGCCAGTTTTGCCCCCAGGAAATTTCCTACCACCATTCCAAAACCGGCTAAAATGAGAATCGTTGAAACACTTTCGGGAGAAAAGCCGGAGATCTTTGTCAGCAAAGGCGCAATGTAACTGATCCAGCAAAACAATCCGCCGAAACCGATTGCGGTGATCAAAATGATATACCAGGCATTGATCCGTGTAAAAAATGCCAGCTGACTTTTGATACTTTCCCGGTTATTTGCTGCCAAAACCGGCATCCAGAATGTCAGTGCAATGAATGTGATCATACCGATCACTGCAACGAGGGCAAACGAATATCGCCAGGAAAACTCATGCCCTATATACGTTCCGATGGGCACACCGATCAAATTCGCCAGAGTCAAGCCGGCAAACATGATGGAAATGGCCTGTGCTTCTTTTCCTTTGGTTGCCAGGCGGCTTGCAACTACCGCACCCACTCCGAAAAATGCTCCGTGTGGAAGACCGGAAAGCAGGCGGGAGAGAAATAAAATCTCAAAATTAGGTGCAAGAATGGACAAGGCATTAAAAACAGTTAACATGGCTGCCAGTAAAAGCAATGTCTTTTTTGGCGGATAATTTCTTGCCATCAAAACCAAAGTTGGCGCTCCGATCACTACTCCCAGTGCGTATCCTGAGATCAAATACCCGGCTTTCGGAATCGATACGGACAGATCTGCCGCTATATCAGGAAGTAATCCCATCATCACAAATTCCGTAATTCCAATCGTCAACCCTCCAAATGAGAGTGCTATCAATGCTTTCTTCATAATCCCTTCCCTGCTCGGCTGCAAAGTTAAGGCGCAAGTGAATCCGAATGACAAAGGAGTTGTTAACTATTTGCTAAATATCTATAGTTACCCTGATAAATACTTATCAGGAAAATGATACTTGTGAAATTTCACTAATTTAACATTCGGAATCAAACGAATGATGGATTTATTGAAACGCTTTCTTTTTATCATTTTTATCTTTTACGGATCGGTCAGTCATGCACAGAACCGGAACAAAGACATGCGGGAACTGAACCATGTGGTGGAACTCATGAATGCATTCAGCCGCTGCAGCCAGGCCTGGTATTTTGATGCTACCCAGCTCCAGGGTGCACTGCATGCAAGTTCGAAAAAGCTGAATGAGAATTATTTTTACTGCTATAAAACAAGTCACAAAGGATCGATCCAGTCTTCCAGAACTGAAGAGCTGTTCCGGTTCCCGGAAATCACGCGCAATGCGGACAACTCAATGCCGGCCTATCAACTGGAATATGTTCCCTTATTGGAAGCAAGGGAAACCATGTACCGATCCCTGGAAAGAAACAAAAAACTGTTTGGTCCCATTTCCCCCATTTTAAGTAAATACATGGCAGTATCGGATACTTTGTTCAAGATTCATGAAGCATTGAATGATTACATCACCGAAAAAACCTTCCGTTCGGATAATGAATTCCGGCAGGCGCGCGACATCCTGATAGCACATGATCGCTGGTATGAGGAATATTACATCCTGTTCAAACAGTTGGACAAGGCTTTGGTGGATTATACCAATGAGCAGTATCCCCCATTGAAAAAACACTGGGAATTACAGCAGGGATTGCAGGAACTGAACCTGACGATGAACCTGTTGAACCGGTGGGAAAATGAAGCTTACCGGGAAAATTTTTCCAATAATCTCAAATACGATTCGCTGCTGCATTCATTGAATGAAAGCGGTTTGCAAAAAGACTCACTTTATCTTTACAATACAAGAGGATACGGATATTTGTCGAGCGGATTTTGGCTTCACACCCGCTACCGGACGTTTTACACTTCCATGCACAGCACGATTTATTGGTTCGCTCCCCTCAAAGGAACTCCGGATGTATATATCAAACCATCACAAAAGCATTACAACGACTTTGTGCGCAGTTACAACACGGTAGTGGATGATTACAATGATTACATTGAAATTGCAGACGGGCTCACACATACCCAAAACTCGATTTGCTGCCTTCATCCTTCTGAAATTGACACCACACAAAACGTCTTGCTGAAGGCACCCCGATTGCCTTATAAATTTGAGTACGAAGAGAAAAAACCGGATGAAGTAATTCCGGAACCCATCCCAGAAAATTTGAGCTCCGACGAACTTCTAATCCGCAAAGCGCAGCCACACCACCTGGTTTATTTGCTGGATGCTTCTTCTTCCATGAATGAATCCGGGAAACTGACCCATTTAAAAGAACATGCAAACAAATTGGTTCAACTCCAGCGTGAAGTGGACCATATCTCGGTGGTGACTTTTTCCGGAAGATCGGAAGTGTTGCTGCAATCTGTTCCCTGCGATCAGAAAAAACACATTGAAGAAAAAATTTCACGGATTCATGCATTCGGTCAGACGAATATCAAGAGCGGATTACAAACAGTGAAAAACCTGCTTTCTTCAACAAAATTAGAGAACGGTGTGAATTCCGTATTGCTGTTAACAGACGGTGAATTCCCATTAAGTGATGAAACCCGGATGCTTCTGAATGAACTGAAAACCGACGGGATTGTGATTTACTTCGTTTACCTGGGAAAACCACTCGGCAGGAAAAGCTCAAAAGCTTTCCAAAAGACTTATTCGGATCTGGGAGTCATTTTGTACGACACCAATAAAATCGATCTGAAAGAAGCGCTTTTGAAAATTGCTACGGAGTAATTATTTCTGAGCCAGGACTTATAGAATCAAGAGTCAGGACAAAAAATCATAGTCCGTTGGATAGCGAGACGCAATTATTTCGCTTTTTTCTCTTTAAAAACACTGTCACTCAACCCGGAATTGACTACGTAATCGCTCAGAGTGATGGTAATGGTTCCTTTGGATTTGGGTTTTGACTTTTTCTTTTTTTCGTCGGAAGAACTTTTATTGATATCTGCCGCCACACTTTTGGGCATCTTGAACTTTTTGACATCGATCTCAAATTTCAGTTCACTGGGTAAGCCGTTACTCAGCTGTGATCCGTATTTGTAATCCGTTTTCACTGTGCCATTGGTTTGCGTAGTTACCTGGGAACGCATGATGACATTGTTTTTCTGATCAACCCAGATCTTTGCCAGGACGATCTCTCCCGAACTGGAATTCGGAATGATGTTGATCAAACGGGTGTCTACGTCCCGGATTTTCAGTGAATCTCCGAACATGGCTGTATACTTGGATTCCGCGGCCAAAAACGTGTTCAGTTCCGTGAAGCCCTGCTTGGGCAAAATGCTGATTCCTTTCGATTCGATCTTGAATTGATCTTTTTGCTTGAAATAGATCTTTGCTTTGGACGGCATGATCTGGATCATCGGGATATCTGCGTTGATGTGCGCATTGACGGTATAATCTTTTACACCTTCCAGTTTCTTCGTGATCTTTTCAATCACATCTTCCGGCTTTTGTCCGAATGCCCCGAAAGCAAGGAATACCAAGCCAACTATCAATGTATTTTTCATCAGGATGTAATGTCTTTCTTGTTAAACTTAAATAAGGTAATTCCTACTAAAAGGACAATGTGAGTGAGCAAAATCACCACGGAATTCATAATCTCACCAAAGGGAACCGGCTCTTCGAAAAAGCTTCTCCAGGATGCCATGTGGGTTGTGAATAAATACGGTTTGATGGAGTCAAAAACGCTTACGTCCAAACTTCCGATGATGGTGAAAACGATGATGATCGCCATGGTTGCCACGATCGGTCCGATGGAATTTTCAGCGAATGCAGATAAACAGATCGAAAGAGTTGCTACTGTGAGCAGGGACAAAAACGCCACGCAAAAAGCTAATCCGAAACGCCATAAAATGTCTGCTTCGGGCAAAATAACCAGGCCATCGCTGTTGAGGACCATCAGGTCACCGGTTCCGAATACCCAGTGAGAAACCAACAGGGACAAAATTCCCAGCCACAGTGTAATCACAAGGGTGTAAATTGCCCCGGCAATGAACTTGGAAAGAACGATGTTCGTTCGGGAAATCGGTTTACTTGCCAGCATACGGATCGTTCCCATTGCGGCTTCACCGGAAATCAGATCTCCTGTCACCAAGGCAATGAGCAATGGAATATGTACGACCAACATCTGTAAAATGATGAATGCGATGAGGTTTCCGTTCACCAATTTCCCGTTGAAGGAAAGGGTTTGTTCGAAACTAGCCGTTACAAAAGAAACCATCGATTCACCATCTGCTTTCATGGCAAAAATGATGATCCCGATCAAAATCGTCAAAGCTCCCAATCCCAGATAACTGCGGGGTTTGGATACGATCTTTATAAACTCGTTGTATGTGTTTTTGAAAAGCATCAGGACTGAATGGTTTTAATGAAATAATCTTCCAGCTTGCGTTTCGGTTCGATGGCATGGATGGTGAATCCGGCCAAAACCAATTCTTTTGTCAGATCGGGAACGCGGTTCTTTGAAATCAGGACTTCCAATTCTTTTGCAGAAGTCTGGCTGATCTCAGAAGGATTGAATTTGGTACTGATCAACTGCACAGCCGATTCCACACGGTCTATTTCGATTCGCACAACGGTTTCTTCGCTGTTGAGCAATTCTTCAACCGATCCTTCTACCAATGATTTTCCCTGGTTGATGATCACCATGCGGTTCGCGATCAGTTCGATCTCGGATAATTGATGTGATGACAAAAGGATTGTTTTGTTCTGCTCGTTTTTCAGGCGCAGGATCAGGTTCCGGATTTCGATGATTCCCTGCGGGTCCAAACCGGTTGTAGGTTCATCCAGGATAATCAGTTCCGGTTTGTGCAATAATGTTTGTGCGATTCCCAAGCGCTGTTTCATTCCGTGTGAAAATCCCTTGACTTTGTGCTTGGCGCGATCTCCCAATCCTACAAAATCCAGCATTTCCGCGATTTCTTTTTTTGAAACATTTGCCCCGGAAATCCGTGCAAAGATTTCCAGGTTCTTTTGCGCCGACAGGTATTTGTAGAAATCCGGCTTTTCGATGATGCTCCCGACATTTGAAAGGATCTCCGAACGGTGTTTATTCAGCGATTTATCAAATAATTCAATGGTCCCGTTGTCCGGGCTGATCAGGGATAACAGGCAGCGGATCGTGGTGCTTTTCCCCGCACCATTCGGTCCTAAAAACCCAAATACATCGCCTTTGTTAACTGTAAACGAAACGTTTTTGACTGCTTCGAAGGAACCAAATTTCTTGGATAAATTCCGAACCCTGATAATGGTTTGCTGTTCCATAGATCTAAAACAAAATGAATGCTTTTCCAGGAGACCTTGTCTCTCAAAAAAGCCCCTTAAAATTACGGAATCTGACGGATTGGCGGATTGTGATTTCCAAAAATTCGGTGAATGGTACCGGAAGACAGAGTGAGAATGAGAATGAGAATGAGAAACAGAATGAGTGATCTGAAGCATGAACCTGTCTTTTCCCGGGCACAAGGGTTACCCCCTGATTTGCCGGATCCGGTAGTTTGCGACGTTTAGAAAACCTAGCTTTGGTCCAAAATCTAGAAATGAAAAAAAATTACTTATTCTTCAGTTTACTCCTGAGCATGCTTTGCGCATTTGATGGATATTCCCAAACGTATTCCGCATACGGGAGCACGCCTTCGAATGACAATTACAATCCTATCAACTACTCAAGTGATACGATGTACTACACCTACAATTCACTTCCTGCAGGGGCATACGAAGATGCCATTCTGACAATCAACGGAGATGGGTATTTCAACCCGGGAAGCTCCTACAATGTCTTTGGTCCCGGGCAGGTGCTGTTAGGTAATTTTACTTCACCGTATACTTATTCATGCAGTGAGTTTACCACTTCCATTACGATTCCCTTTGCAGCGATCAATGCCGGAGGAACTACTGTCCTGAAATTTGTAAAACAAGGAAATGTATACCCTTACTGCAATAACAACCGGATACGCGCCAAACTTCAGTACAACTACTGTGCAACGGGAGTTCCTGTACAACATGCAAGCATTTCGCTGGCAGACAATTTATTTTGTCAATCAGAAGACCCGATCAACCTGACAGGATCACCGGCAGGAGGTGTTTTTTCAGGAAGCGGGGTTACAAATGGAACAATCGATCCGTCTACATTGCCTTATGGAATCTACCATGTAACGTATAAATTTACCGAAGCAAACGGATGTTATACACAAGACAGTGCTCAATTTACGGTGTTTGAGAATCCAGCCGACGAATCACGGATTACTTGTCAAAATATCGCTCCGATCCTGAATACGGGAATTATTTCAACGGTGTATGCAAGCAATGAAAACTTATCCAATGTGATTGGAATCGGAACAACAGTTACGCTGAACCCGGTTACTTCCAATCCTACTGAAGTATACAGCGCAAAAGTGTCCAACCAGTTTGCCTATACGATCAACTCACTTGACACCACCAACGCACAAACTATTGACCATTTATCACTTAGCGGGGACGATCGCGGAGGAATTGCTGTGACGGCAAACTATGTATACGTTGTTGGTGACGATGCCACTGCACGTTATGACCTGGATCTGCAAAACGGGGTCGATTTGATGAAACGCGATGGAATCTTTACCGATTTGGCACAATTAAAACTCTACACGTTTTACAATACACAAACTCCGTATACGCCAAACAGCGATAACTACGATGGATTCACTATGAATGCTTTACGCGCGCTGAACGAAGATTTAACGTTTGGCAACGAGCTGATCATGCTATCTCAGCCGGTTACGATCGGAACGATGGACCAAGCAGTTATTCTTGCGGGTTACAATGAAGTGATTGTTGGAACGGCTTGGGGGAATTATGATTTCTACCACATCTCTATTTTGAACGGATTGGTTACCCCGATGGGGCAGCATCAATTGAATATATACGGTTCTGAAAACTGGGCTGATTGGGGAATGTCCGGGTTTGACGGTACGGATCGCCACGCTTATTTCAGAGATGAAAACGATTCCATCGTTGATTTCAACTTTACAACCAATACTTCGAGCAGTATTTTGTCAATTACTGATTTTTCAGACTTGTCCAGCTTTATCGCACACCCGGTTAACAATCGTTTTTACGGACATTATGAAGGAAATACCGCTACTTTCGGAGGAGATGAAGAAACCCTGTTTTACTTCCATATTTCCGATACTGCTGCCAGATTGACTGCAACGCCGGCAAACTATGCCTGCCCGAATAAAATTACGTTTACGTTCAACACACTGGATTTAGGAGCAGATACTACGGTGTGTTCCCAAGACGGCTTGTACATCATACCTGGAGGTAACGGATACAGTTCGTATACCTGGAACGGGGTGAACAACAATTTCAATTCTTTTCCTGTTCAAAATTCCGGTGAAGTTGTATTATCGGTAGTTGACGGTGCAAACTGTACACTTACGGATAGTTTGAACGTGACGATCATTGAATGTACTGCGGGAATCAATGAATTGGAGGAAGCATCCATGATGATCTATCCTGTACCGAATAACGGAACATTCCAGGTTACTTTTGATGCATTAGCCGATGAAGCTCAGCTTATAATTGTAGATGTTCAGGGGAAACAAATTGCAAACTACGCAGTTTCGCAAGGAGAAACAACTGCCGCTATGAACCTGGAAGTTCAACCGGGAATTTACTTCGTTCGGTTGATTTCTAAAAACGGAACTTCACAACGTGCGATCAGCATTCAATAAAAAATTATTTCCAGGAAAGGCCGGTTTTGAATCTTCAAGCCGGCTTTTTTGTTTGAATGCCCTGTTCTGTGAGTGGATAAGGTGTTATCCTGACCACCGGAAAAGATCTACCTTCTTCTCAAAGTAGAAGCATCCAGGGAATGTGTGGTGATTTCTACCAGTTTTCCGGTATCCGGGTGTACATGAAAATTGAGCTTCTTACCGGGATACACTAAAATGTAACTGTCGATTGCGTAGTTGAACCCACCATATAGTTCGTCATCTACCAGTTCATAATCCGGTTCTCCGTGAAACTTCAGGATGTCTTCGCGGGTGAAATGCGCAACCGGCTCCATGTATTTTTTCGTAAATCGGAATTCTGTGATGCGCTGATTTTCAACGGTACACACCAAACCACCTGCCAGGTGTATGTGGCCTTTCAGGGTTTCCAGCTGAGTGAGACGTTCGCGGATGGTTTTGTTCGAATTTTCAAAATTGTATCCTTCGATTTCCGGATCGATTACATAAATGTCATTGATCTCGAATAAATCAATGCAATGGTAGTGTTTACCCAGTTGGATCGAGCCGATTTCCAGTTCGGAAAGTAGCACCCGGTTTTGCACCAGGGAAATCAAATTTGCGTGATTGAATGCAATCATTCCTGCGTTATCCGGAGAATTACAGCTGATCGAACAAGCGGTGCTTCAAAACAAAAAGTACCAGCCCGGTTTTGGATTTGATCTCAAATTTTTCGAAGACCGACTGACGGTAACCGTCTACCGTGCGGTGTTGCACGTTCATTTCGCTGGCAATCTGGTCGTAAGTATATTCGTCTTCGTGGCACACGAGTTTCAGGAATTCGCGTTCGCGCTGGGTTAACTGGCGCAGTATTTTCTCCTGGTTGCTCATTTCTTCCCCGGTTCCGGGATTTTGAAGGGAAAGCGCCAGGAATTCGTTGTGAAAATAACCGAATTGAAAAACAGATGATAAAGCGGTTTTTAAGGTATCGGCGCTGCAGTCTTTCTTTAAAAAGCCACGAACTCCGTTACGGAAAAGCCTGATTATGGTCGATTCATCGGAGTTTAGTGTCAGTATCATCAGCGGAACGGTATATCCTTGTTCTTTTAGCAGGGAGGCCACCTCATCTCCTCCTATTCCCGGCATATTCAGATCCATGATGATGAGGTCCGTTTGTTCCGGTGGCGGTAATTGTGCCAGGAAATCGGTTCCGCTGTCAAATTGGTTCACCACTGAGTAAGGACCGATTTTTTCGATCAGTTCTTTCAGACCATTTCTAACAATCACATGGTCATCGACCAGGACAATGCGTTTTTTTTCTTCCATAGCGCTTTTTTTCTACTACTAATTTGCCATTTTTTTCAATACCACCGTTGTTCCTTCCTTCGAAGAAGTGATTTCGCACTCCAATTCGGCCAGTCTTGCTCTTTTCATGATGTTCCGAAGCCCGGAAGCTTTGTTCTGCCTGAAAATCTCTTCCCTGTCAAACCCGTGGCCATCATCCTGTGCGCGGAACTCAAAACCGTTGTTTCGCGTATCAATGGATAAGTAGAGGTTACTAGCCCCGGAATGGCGCAACACATTCTGGCTGATTTCCTGGAAGATGCGGAATACCATCAATTCCTGGTCTTTGCTCAGATTTGAACTCCCTGTGAAGGCATCCCAATGGACGTTCACGCGTTTCAGTGTTCTTAAACGGTCAACCTCCACTCCTATTGCTGCGGTGAGCCCAATGTTTCCCAGGTAATCGTTGTTCAGTGTACGACTTAGCAAACGCAGCTGCTGTGTGACTTCGCTCAGGTAAATTTCGGTAGGCTTAAAACTTTCTACCAACTCCGGGTGATCCAGTTTTTGGTTCTCTACCTGGATATGCACGGCAGTAAGTAACTGACCGATGTTATCGTGCAGTTCCTGGGCAAATTGCCCCATAATGTGTTCACTAACCTCGGTTTCGACCTTGCGGATTTCGCGTTCAAAAGACAATTTGGTTTCAATCAGGGCTTTTTCCTGTTGAACGCGCTGTCTGTTGATAATGAAAAACGCGATGATCAATCCGGCTATGAGCAACAGAATAATTAGCGTAATGGAAATAATGCCGAAAATGAGATCATTCATGATTCGTAATTAAAGTGAATAGTTGGTTCTGGAAACGGTTAGGAATGCTCCTGCCAGAAACAGGTAACGCAGATTTGCGGCTACATCACTGATGGAAATAAATAAAAAGTTACTTGCTTCGGGATCATTTTCATGAATCACATTCAGCAAGGCCATGAGCGGAACACTGCATCCAAAATAGATCAGCATCCCGATGCAGGTTAGGATCACTGCATTGTTGCGCTTGTCTTTTTTCCGGTCAACGATTGCTTTATAAAGTATATAGCTGAAGAACATGGTCATAATCAAACAAGCTGCAACGTCCGCCATATTGAAATACTGAGCAAATCCTGTTGTTATCCACTGAATGCCAATAATGACCAGGAAAGCAACAGCAGATAATCCCACAACAACCCGGACCGGTTTTTCCCTGATCTGTATGAACGCTGCTGCCAGTAACAGCAGCGTTTCACCTATGAGATGCAGATTCATGAGCCATTGATTGTTCAATTGCAATCCGTTTTGCCGTTGATATTGTGTGACCAAATAAGACAGAGAATAACAGGTCAGCCAAAAAGTCAGCTGAAAAAACGCTAATCGAAAAAAGATATTCATTTTAGAGAAAGCGTAAACGCCTATCCCAAAAGCAATCAATAAACTACCCGATTCGTACACTGCCCGTAATATCTGGCTTATATCCAATCTTATATTGTTTTTTTAAACCTTTGCAAGTGCATACTGAATACTGTTACAACTCGGAGGGCACAAGTGTGAACGGTTTGCAAACTTTCCTTTAAAGCTGTTTCCTGTCAATATCGCTGATGACAACAACAAACAGTGCTGGATACTATAAGCTCCTCCAACTGCTTCTTTACGAATGGAGTTATGGATAAAGAAACCATTCCCCTCGTTTTCTCTTATTAAGTCATCAATGGTCTGGAACGGGAAAATTACCGCGTCGGAATCCAATCCCGGAATGTAACCGGTAGGTGTAACATCCAGGCGGTGTTTAATCCGGATATGAGTTGTGTAAGCCGTCTTCAAAGTATTCACCTGTTTAGATGAAGTCATCTTGGAAAATTTTCTCTGTACCGGATCAAATCGGTAGTAATCACCTTCTTTTACCGTATAAACCGGCTCCCCGATAATAGAAGGCGGTCTGCTCATATAAAGTGGCTGATACAACAGATTCACATCGTCATTATCTATGATAAAGTGCATTTTCAACCCTAACACATAATTCAATTCGATCGTCTTAAGCAGTAACGCAGCTTCTTTCAGCTTCGTAACCTCATCATGCGGAATCTCTGCGATAACGTGCTTAATTGGACTTCCCTTGATAAAAAGGTGTGCATTACATTCCTGAATTTCTTCGTCTGCAGTGCTTTGATCTACCGGTGATAATTCCAGACACAATTCGTCCTGAACGGTTGTTGATAATACCTGTTTACTTTCCGGAGTAACTTTCATTTGAGTATCCATAATACCATATAATTTATAAGTATGCAGCAAATATAGACGCTATATGCTCACCAAAAAATTCTGAAAGCAATTATTTTACCCATTTTTCAGTACGGGATTAATCCCCTCCCTTCACCGGAAAAGTACGCTTGCAGCAGTTGTTTACTGTTCCCATATTTGCAGTGTCAGTTGTATGAGACACGACAATCTGAGGGTAAAATGACCATGTGATTTTTAAGCCTTCCACTATTCATAAAATTCGTCCCGGCAGGATTTACAGCTTCTGCCGGGTACGAATTAAGACATTTAAACCACTCTTTGAACCTCAACTAACAAAAAAAGAGGATCCGGTCATTGTGATCAGATCCTCTTTTTGATTTTCATGAAAGCCAATCTAGCGTTTTTCATCCAATCCGTTCTTCATTGCCCATTTAAGCAAGGTGTTTTTTTCTTTAGGAAGTCCCAGTTTTTCAATGATATTGGAACGGTGTCCTTCGATTGTTTTTTCAGACAGAAAAAGCATTTCAGCGATTTGTTTGCTTGTTTTTTGCTGCGCTATCAATTCGATGATCTTCCGTTCGGAAAATGTGAGCTTATCGAGTTCTCCCGTGCCTGTTTCTCGCACGCTGACCAGGTCATTCAGCAAAGAATCACTGACATACTGGTTTCCTCTAGCCACTTCTGCCAGGCAATTCTTCAGTTCCACCTGTGCATGTTCCTTGAGAATGTACCCGTAAACTCCATATTCTTTTGCTTTGTTGTAAATGGTCATTTCGTTGTGCATGGTTAGCAGTATCACTTTGGTCCTCAATTTTAGATCATGGATTTTCTTTGCAACATCCAATCCGTCCAATGCCGGCATATTGATATCCAAAACAGCGATATCCGGAAGGCGGAGCTGGATTACATTTAGGGCCGAAACACCGTTTGCACAGGTTGCTATAACCTGGTAGCCGTAAGACTCGACGAAACTTTGTGTTCCCTGGAGTGTAAATGGATGATCATCCGCAATTACGATAGTCATTCTGTTTTCTTTATGTGAATAGTAATAGTAGTTCCGTTTTTGTCTGAGTGGATTTTTGCCTGTCCACCGATAGCTTTACTTCGTTCAATGATGTTGTGCAGACCGAATGCATCTTTCCGGGAAAGTGTTTCTGCTACATTAAACCCCTTTCCGTTGTCCTTGATCTGAATGGTCAGTCCCTGCAAATCTTCAGAAATCAGCACCTTAGCAGCAACGGCTTCCGCATATTTGATAATATTGGAGAGTGCTTCCTGGATGATCCGGTAAACCTGCAATTCATCCGAAACCGATAACGTAGAACTGTACACGATATCGGAGGTAACCATCAGCTGGTTAATCGATTGCGCCCGGTCAATGAGCTGATTGATACTGGCAGACAAACCTACCTTTTCAAACATTACCGGATGCAGGTTCCTGCTGATGCTGCGGATATCTTTGATGATCGAATCGATCTTCTCTCCTGCCACCGGTATACTTTCTCCCATGTAGTGTTTCAGGTTGAGCAATTCATGGCTCACACTGTCATGCAAATCACTGGCAATCCTCCTGCGTTCTTCTTCCGTTTTATCCAGGAGCTGCTTGGTATAATGCTGTGCACGCTGATTCTCTACTTTTGTTTTCTTTTGCTTTTGCCTGTAAAAAACGATCACTATGACCAGGAGAAATCCCAGCAACAGCGAGATTAACAGTACAATGGTCATTCTTCCGCTTGAAATGGTTTCTTTTTGAAGCGCGATCTGCTCCTCTTTGTGCTTTGTTTCATAAAGCTTATTCAGTTCCATCGTTTTGGTGATAATCTTCTGATTGCTGATGCTGTTCTCCGCTTCTTTCACCTTTTCGGAATAGATATATGCTTTTTGATAATCTTTCTTCAGCAGGGCATCTTCTTTCAGGATTTGGGCGAAAGCCAGCTGATTCTGGTAATCGTCCTGGTCTTCCAGCGCAGTGAGGGCTTTTTCAATCAGGGGAATATCTTTGATTCCCTGTCCTGCTTTCACTTCGTAATTTGCCAGTGCAATGATGTAATCTGCCTCCGAAGCAACGGAGTTCAATTGATCTACAAGTACTTTCATATCGGAGAGTACTGCTTTTGCTTCCGAGTTACGCCCTTCATGCAGTAGCATTTCGACATAAAAGGAAGAAAGTGCCACATCAAGTGATTCATCTATAACCTTGCTTTGCCGGAAGATGTGATAAGTGGAATCGATCAGCCGGTACTGGTTCGGATTATCCATCTCCTGGTACATAATGATCTTGTTGTGCAGTGAGATCATCACATTCCCTTCGTCTTTCGCCCGTTTGTAATCAGCCATCGCTTTATCAAAATACACTTCGGAAGCTGTATAGTTCTTCGTGTAGAGATAAATCAGGGCCATGTTATCGTAAACCCCGCCTCTTCCGGAGTAATTGTCGGTTTTATTGAACAGTGCCAGTGCTTTGGAATTGTAACGCAATGCCTTCGAATGCTGTCCTATTGCAAAGCAGCAGAAAGCCAGATCGCCATAGCCATGGGCCACTTCAACACAGGTATAATAATTGAACGGTTTGTGTTTGGTGAGCTGCCGGAAGTACGGAATGGCTTTTTTGTAGTTCGTCTGGTTGATGTGGTAATTCCCGATGTAGGATTCTACAAACACGGTTTCATTCCACGGAAGTTTATCTCCATAGCGCTTTTTGAACGAAAGTACGGTATCCAGGGTACTTTCCTTAAAAAAAGAATAATACATTTCCTGGTCCGTCAAACCACTGAGCACCAGTGCTGCCTGATCAAACTTCTTTTCTTTGATGTATTTTGTGTAGTGCGTATTGAAAACAGCATAGTAATTCTCTTCGTGGAAGTTATCCCGGTCAGAAAGCCAGGAAATCTGACTTTTCGTTTTTTCTTCGGACTCACGATGGTAGATCACTTTGCCGGACTGTTTACCGCACGCACTTAGAAAGAGCAATAACAGCAAGTTAGTAGCAAAAGGGTTCAACCGATAGTTATTCATCCGAACAGTATTTCAGATAAAAATACCGGTTTGGAACGGATCATCGGATATTTTCATCAAATTTCAGGGGTTACCCCTTAGTTGGAAAAACATACGAATACCTGACTTTTGTTGAAGCGATCTGGTTTTCGGATTCAGATTGCCCGGAATTTTAAGACGTACAACAACGGTATATACCGATAACCAAGACAGCTACTACTTATAGCGTAAGAGAAAAAATCCCCTGCCCGCTTTGCAGGCGGGGATTTTTAGTTCTAAGTACTTCCAAACACCATTCACACTTCAAAATTGTACTGTCAATCATTACCACGGTATTCATTTACACCAAAAAAAAGCTCGTTCACGCAGTTTTACCTCAGTTTCATCCTATTTATTTCATTCCTGAATAGGTTGTATCTACATTTGTCCCCTCAAAAACAGTGAAAGATTCATCTATTATCTCTTTTTGAACTACAACAACTTAATTGATCATACTCTTGTGTGTTTATAGCGAAAAACCGGCTTTCCGAATGGGCAAGCCGGTTTTTGGTTTTTATATGTAATGGCGTTCGGTAATCAGGATTTTTTCTTTTTCCCTTTACTCCCAACCAGTTTCTCCTTATCGGCGGGATCCCAGTGTTCCTGGAAATCCAAATTGACTTTCACTACTTTGACCTTAGCATTTTTGTTGTTTTTCGCGAGGTCTTCCCAAACCTTTACATGATCTTTGTTCAGTTTCCCGGTCCAGACTGCCCAGGAAATCAAGACATAAAAATCGGCAGGTTCCTGTTCATTCAGTTTATTTCCTTTCATATCGCGGAATTTTGCCCATTCCGTTTGAAGGGTTGCACTATCTGGTTTATTGTAGGTTTTGTCCACATTCAGGTCCGGAATGAACTGGAACAATCCGGCATTGCAGGAGGTATCGGTTTGGCGGTATTCGATGTATTTCCCTTTGCTGTCGTAAATGGCTGCATCCGGAATTCCTCTCCCATTGATCATTTTCAAGTAATCCTTGCTATTTACGGTAACAATGTTGGTGGTATCCAGATCGTATTTCAAAGCGCGCTTTCGAATACTCCGCTCATCTTCCAGATCAGGATTTTTGACACCGTATAGTTTCATCATAATGGGATTACAGCTCATTAAAAAGAAGAAGACTGCAACAAACGGAAAGCTTTTTTTCATCGTAGTGTTTTAAGTGTAATTATGTACTTGTTTTTAGTTAGACCGTTTAGATTCTAAATAGTTACAATCCAAAATAATAAAGGTTATTTTTACCGGGAAAAATCCCGGTAGCTTACCGTCCAAACTCACCATCCGCAATTCACCATTCCTACTGAATTCCCGCTATCTTTACTCCAAAAAACCAACTCATGAATAAACCAGCTATCACTGCATTGATCACCATTCAAAAAGCCACTAATTCGGAACTATCGGATGCACATTTGAAAGATTTCGGAGGAAAACCGCTGTTCAGTTTAATGGTCGACAAACTGCTTTCAGTTGCTAACATCGAACGTGTGGTCATTACTACCGACACGGACCTGGTGAAAAAACTGTATGGTGGAAACAACCGCATTTCGATCATCGATTTTCCTGCTCCGGTCAAGTTTTCAAAGGATTCCAATGAACGCATCCTGCAAGACATGCCCACTTCCGATATCTTCACTGCAAACTCACTCGAAAAAATTGGCGGGGAACATTTCATGCAAACGCAATGCATCAATCCGCTGCTTTCGGTCCAAACTATTGAAGCAGCTATTGATCGCTACCACCAATATGTCCTGAATGACGAATACCAGCAATTCGATTCGGTGATGAGCCTTTCCCGGATTGAGAAACGCTTGTACGACGCGGGCAATTATCCTCTTATTACGCTGCGAAACGATCCGCATTTTGTCATCTTTGAAGACACGGTATTCAACCTGTTTAATCGCACGGCATTCGTTCGCAACAAGAAGCAAAAATTCGGTAAAAACCCAATGTTCTTCGAAGTACCGGAAATGGAAAACCTCAGCGTAGAAACAACAGCAGGTTACAAACTAGCAAAACTGGCATACGGGCACAAAGATGAACTTTTATAACAAATGGCTTAAAAAAGTTCAATTTGTTTACGGAAGTTGAAAAAGATTTCAGGCGAAAATCCTTTTCAAATTTACTTTCTCGCTTTTTCAATTAAGGGTATCTTTGTACCAGCAAAATTCCGTAAGTTATGTTTCCAGAAAATCTATTGAAGCAAATCAGTTTTATCAAAGAAATTGATAAAGTCAAATACATTCAGCGCAAAACCAAATTATTCAACAGCGACCGGAATGAAAACGACGCGGAACACAGCTGGCATTTGGCGTTAATGGCGCTGGTATTGGCAGAACACTCCAATGAATCGGTTGATATCCTGAAGGTGGTTAAAATGGTGTTGATCCACGACATTGTGGAAATTGATGCAGGCGACACGTTCATTTACGATACGCAAAAGAATCATTCCAATACTGACGAAGAACGGATTGCTGCAAACCGCATTTTCGGGCTGCTTCCGAAAGAACAAGCCGATGAATTTATTACTGTGTGGGAAGAATTCGAGGCTGGTGAAACCAAAGAAGCGAAATTTGCAAAAGCCATGGACCGACTGGAACCTTTGCTGCAGAATACCTCCAACGAAGGCGGAACGTGGAAAGAGTTCGGGGTGAATTACGAGAAAGTCCACCACAAGAAAAGTGTGATCAAAGAAGGTTCTACCGCCATTTGGGAGTTTGCCGAGCAACTGATCGATGAAAGTGTGGAGAAAGGGATTTTGAAGAAGGATTAACTTCGACTCCGCTCAGTTACCCTTCTTAGCTACTTTGAGTTTCCCGTAAATCTGTTCGCTGTAATTGAGTCCGATTCGGCTCCGCTGCACCTATGCTGTAGCTTCAGCGTAAGCATTCAGTTACATTCTTAATTAGATGACATATTCGTAATTCGTAATTCGTAATTCGTAATTCGTAATTCGTAATTATTTAAACGACTTTGAGCTTCTCGTAAACCTGTTCGCGGTAATTGAGCCCGATGGGGATGCTTTTTGTATTCGTTAGTGTCATTAAATGCTGTTCCACGTATTTGACCTTGCTGAGGTTGACAAAAAAGGATTTGTGTACACGAATGATCGAATCCATGTGGTTCAGTTTTTCTTCAATCCCGGTTAATGTGCCGTGTACGATCACTTTTTCGGTTTCCAGGTATAAACAGATGTAATTGCGCATCCCTTCGATGTACAACAACTGGTCCGGATCGATTTTCACCAGTTTTTTATCGCTTTTCACATAGAATGAGTCGTTGCGGTTTTCTGCTGTCACCTGGACTTCCTGGTTTTGAACCTGAAGAAAGTGCTGCGCTTTTTGAACTGCTTTTGAGAAACGTTCCAATGAGATCGGTTTCAGCAAATAATCCAGTGCGCTCTGATCGAAGGCATCCAGCGCATATTGATTGTAAGCTGTTGTGTAAATAATTGCCGGCGGATGGTTGAACATGGTTACAAATTCGGTTCCGCTGATCTCCGGCATCTTGATATCGAGAAAAACCAGGTCAATGTGTTTGTCGCGGTTTAGAAAGCTGATCAGTTCAAACACATTGCTGCACACACCTACCAATTCGAGTACCTCAAACTTTGCTATGTGATGGATCAGCACTTCCTGCGCCAGTTTTTCGTCATCTACTACCAAACATCGAATCTTTCTCATCCGTTTTAAAGTAAAATTAATACCGTCACCTTAAAAATCCCGTTCCGGTTCTCAAGATCCATTTGGTAGCGCCCCGGATAAAGTAATTCCAGTCTTTTCCGGATGTTTTGGATACCGATCCCTCCTACTTTTTCCACTTTGGATGTTTTGGGCTCTTTATACGTGTTCTCACAGGTAAATACTAAGCGATTTCCGCTTTTCTGAAGCGATGCATGAATATAAGAATCATCCACAGTTGAATCCACCCCATGTTTGAATGCATTTTCAACCAGGGGCAACAAAAGCATCGGGGCCATTTTAACCGTCTCATCAATTCCCTCGTGGGTGAAAGTAACTTCAGCGGTTTCCGATATTCTCATTTTCTCGATGGCAATGTAGGTTTCTATGATCGCTACTTCTCCTAAAACAGATACTTCGCGTTCCTGTGTTTCATACAATGAGTAGCGCAGAATATCCGAGAGTTTTAAGATCACATCCGGGGTTTGATCTGATTTTTTCAACGACAGGGAATACAGGCTATTCAGCACGTTGAACAAAAAATGCGGGCTGATCTGTGATTTCAACAGGTTGAGTTCTGCAATCGCCTGCTCATTCTGAATGTGTTTTTCTTTCCTGAGTTTTCGCAGGAATTCCCGGATAACGTACCCGATAACCAGCAGGATCATCAAAATCAGGATTGCGGGAAATGCATCGAAAAAATATTGAAATTCCCTTAAAAAATGTGGTGCGGATGAGGTAATTCCCACCGGTGTGAAGTCACTCAGATCATTGGTTTCATAGTGGTTTTGCAACCAATACAGGTATACTCCGGCGATCAATGAACTGATGAGAAAGACCAAAATTACGGAACCTAAATACCGGCCCACTCTTTTGGTGCGGCGTAATCGGGGAAGTAAGCTGAAATTATTGATCCAGGCCGGAACGAAAAGCAGGAAATTGTAAAGCAAAACATGCCCGATAGCTACTTCACTGCCGGCATTGTTCATGAATGCAGCCCAAAAGATCCAGGCTGTGAAAAGAATATTCAAAAACAGCCTTCCCAGGTTATAGCTGCTGATCACTTTCATCAAAAACGAATTAGAATCGTAAAGTTAGCCATTCCTGGTTTTAACGGCACTTTTTTACACCAACAGGGTAAAATCAGGGACAAACGTGAAGCACTTTCCAGAACCAATTGTTTGTCCCCGAAAAAAACGGAATGGTCAAAAAAGCAGGAACTGATCGGTCAAACACCCCTTACTTCGCAACATTATTTGTTCCATTAAACTCATTCAATATGACACTCAGATTTACTTTTCCATTCTTATTTTTACTGGCAGTGTTTACCACTTCTGCTCAAAACCTGCACCTGGACCAGGTAGACCGTTATGTATCCCTGCTTGAAAGCAACAACCGGGTGATCGGTTCGCTTGCAATCAACAAAAACGGGAAAGAGATTTACAACCGGGATTTCGGGCAGGCAGCCATTCCGAAATTAGCCCATGATCAGCAGACCAAATACCAGGTCGGGTCTATTACCAAAACATATACTGCTGTCCTGATCTTTCAATTGGTTGAAAAAGGAAAGTTATCCTTAGACGATAAACTGGAGAAATTCTTCCCGGACCTACCGGGTGCAACAGAAATCACCATTTCCCAAATGCTGAACCACAAAAGTGGTTTGGGGGATTATGTAAGAAAAAAAGGGAAATCGGGATGGCTTGATAAAAAAGTAAGTGAACAGCAAATACTGGCAGAAATCAAACGTCAGGGACTTCTTTTCAAACCCGGTGAAAAACAGGAATATTCCAACTCTGCTTATTACCTGCTTGCGCTGATTGCTGAAAAGGTATTTGAAAAAAACTACGGAGTACTGATCCGGGAACAGATCTGTGAGCCGCTCGGATTGAAAAATACGGCATCTATCTTAGCAGCACCGGAAAATATCTATCCATCCTACGCATATCAGAAAAACGGGAAATGGACAGAAGTAACAGACTTCTATTTTCCCAATACCAAAGGGGCAGGAGATATTGTGGCGACACCGGAAGACCTGCTGCAGTTCATCGATGCTTTATTCCATTTCAACCTGTTGAAAAAGGAAAGTATGGAGTTGATGAGACCTTTGGTGGAAGAAAAAGAATACTTTGGCAAAGGCCTGATGCAAATTCCGTTGAGAAAGCACCTGTTCCTGGGTCATGGCGGAGATACTCACGGAACACATTCGGTATTGGGCTACAACGAAAAAGACAGTGTTTCACTTATTTTGGTCATCAACGGAGAACGCTATACCCGAAACGAGATGATCCTGGGTGTACTCAGTATCATGTATGAAGAACCGTTTGAACTGCCTTCTTTTCAAAAAGTGGAAGTCGCTGCGGAAGAATTGGATCGCTATACCGGCACGTATGCTTCAACAAAGCCTGCCATCAAACTCGCAATCAGCAATAAGAAAGGTACTCTTTACGGACAGGTCAGCGGGCAACGGGCCATTCCGTTCGAAGCCTACGATAAGAATAAGTTCCAGTTTGAAGAAGCCGGTGTTCAACTCGAATTCCTTCCGGATGGCAACACGATGATCTTTAAACAAAGCGGAAGGGTATTGGAAATGAAAAAAGAGTAGTTCCGGAAGGAATTATCAAGAATCAAACTAATTATTAAGGGGAGTTCATTCGGACTCCCTGTTTTTATTCGCATTTTTTAACGGACGATCTGTGAGTTATGTAAGGTTGAGCAATCAGGATATAACAGAATTTCAGCAGGATTCGGTCATCTTTATTGGAATCAATAAATGACAGCATATGAAAAAGATCTTAATGATAGCTGCAGTATGCACATTTTCTGCAGCTTTTTCCCAGGAGCAACCGGGAACAGCGACCAAAACGTTTTCAATCGGACCATCGGTGGGCTTTGGTCACACCGGGCTTCGCAACACTGCCGGAACGGATATTTTCAAACCAGCATGGAGCGCCGGGATCATTCTCAATTACAGTAAAATGGAACACGTGGGCTTTGCTGCCGATGTGCTTTGGTCCATGGAAGGTGCGCGTGTTACAAGCGATGGTTCTGAAACTGACCTGACGCTGCAATACATCCGTGTACCGATCAAGTTCGCTTACTTTTTCGGTGATTTTGAAAATGATTTCCGTCCGAAAATAACGCTCGGGCCTTCGATGGGATTCCTGCTTCATGCGAAGAATGATTCGGAAGATTTCGGTGTGAGTACTGTTACATCGTATTACAATACTTTCGATATCGGTGTGAATGCTTCGATTGGTTTCAACTGGAAACTGGCAACAAACCTGTGGCTCAATACGGATTTTAATTATTACACCGCCTTTATGCCGATCCGTTCTGATCTCTACAACTCAAATTTCGGGGTGAAGGTCGGAGTGGCATTCGGATTATAGGTACTTCTTCAGCTCAGGCTCAATGCCTGAAAACGTAAAAGGGGTTGTCTCTGCTTTGAGACAGCTCCTTTCTATTTCCGGTTGCGGATCTTGAATCATTTTTTCCTGATCCGGTTATTTCATCTTTTACACTTGTGTGAATTCACTTTGATTTCATGATTCCCGGTAAAAAATGTCTTTTTTTTGGATTGAAACGCGCTGGAACTCCCTAGAACCACCTGTTAAACTCTTAACATTTTCGCACTCTATAGTCGCTTAATAGTGGGGGAATACTGGGGTAGTCCATACAGTAGCTACTTATGACCTCCGAACCGGGTGTTTTTTTGTTGTTTTAGCTTTGGAAAAACGTGACATTTGTGAGCATCCTGAACTTAAACCCCAATGGTACTATAAAGGGACTATCCTTTTGAGACAGCCCCCTTTTTTATTCTTTAAAAGTTTCTTTAAATGACGGTGATTTTCATTCCTTTTACCAGTATTTCTTCCGTTTGAATATTCAGGAAGTAAATTCCTGGTTTCAACCCTGGGAAAGCAATGGATTCTGGCAAACCTGTTGCTTCCAGTTTCAGGCTAACTGCACCGGTTACATCGTAAATAAGAATTGTTACGTTTCCGGAAACCTGCTGTTCTGCTGAAAGTTTCAGGATTCCATTTCCGGGTAGCGGATTCGGGTAGAACGAAAACTGGTTTTTTGCATTTTCATCCAATCCCAGGTTCTTGTAATTGTAAATGGCAGATGTGCCAATACATCCCGAAGCATTCGTAACAGTTACTGTATATTGTCCATTTCCATTGGTAGGCGCCAGGTTTTGAGAATTCGCTCCCGGAATCGGTGTTCCGTTAAAACCCCATTGATAAGTAGTGAAAGTTCCTGTTACCAGGTTTCCTCCCGAATGGGTAATTGCCGGTACCGGGGCACTTATAACTGTTACTACCTGCTGGAAACTAACCGCACAACCTGCTACTGCATTTTGAACAGTTACCGAATAGGTACCTGCTGTTGATACTGTAATCGATGAGTCCATTTCTCCGTTCGACCAAACAAACCCGGTTCCTCCTGTGACGTTTAGGGTCACGGAACCTCCGGGACAAAAATTGGTTGGTCCTGTTGCTGACAATGCCGCTGGTGAGAAGCAATAGGTGGTGCTTCCCGAGCAACCGCCTGCATTGGTTACGTCTACTTTATACAATCCGTAACCTTCCATCGGAACATGTGTACCTGCCGTTGCACCCGGAATCGGTGTTCCGTTGTATGACCACTGGTAGGATGCAAAACTTCCGGCATTCAAACTACCACCTGTGAATGTGATAGCCGGAGTTGGATTGGTACTGGAAGTAACTGTTGCCTGAAGGAAACCGCGGCATCCGGAAGTATCTTCAAATATTACGGAAAAAGTTCCCGCAGCAGATACCGTAATTGTTGGGGTTACTGCGCTGTTCGACCAAAGGTAATTCACTGCTCCCGGCACTGAAAAAGTAATCGGAGTTCCGCTACAAATTGCATATGGAGCCGCGGGATACAAGGTAGATGCCGATGCACAGAAGTTCGTTTCGTATGCACCCAAATCTACTGTTGTGTTCTGAATTCGTGTATTCCCATCTAAATCAAGCGTTCCGATTGCACTTCCGTTCAAACCGATATTCACTGCCGGGGAAATTGCTTTCAGGCGATAATTGTACCCGGTTGTATCAAAAGGGGCTGAAGCAAATGTACCCGGTGACACAAAATTAGGGTTGTAAGAATAGATGTTTGTTCCGCTGGCATTGTTCGTTCCCGTTTGCATAATGCAATTGCTCATACTAAGTCCTGTACCCAATACCTGTGCGATTGAATTATTCCCGTAAATAATGGAGTTTGTAACAGCACTTTGAGCATTCAAAGCGATTGTGCTATTCCCCGTTCCGGTTGTTACTCCCTGGTTATTATGTGCTATTGTACAGTTAATAATTTTATTGTTCTTAACGCTACTGAATGTTTGTGTACTAATTAAATCGGTAGTGGTGGAATAGTTTCCAACTAACAGGCAGTTGTATAGGTTCAGTAACGCGTTAGCATTGAAGTAAATACCACTACTGTTCGAGCTATTCCCGGCAATGATGGAATTCGAAATGGTAACTGCTGCGGAAGAAGATGCCGCTATGCAGATAATTCCACCCAGTCCATTACTTTGGTTTGATTTGATATAGCAATTGGAAATCGTATTGTTCGTTCCGACATAAATGTTAATCGCTCCTCCTTGTGAATCGGCAACATTTCCTTCAAACACACAATTTTGAATCGTTATGTTCCCGGAACCTCCGTGTGATAATCCGCCACCGATATCGGCATGATTTCCTATTATTTTACAGTTTTTAATGATCGGGCTTGAATCTGCAGAACGAATTCCCGAACCACTTCCGCCGCTGGTATACCCTTCCATAATCGTAAAGCCATCCAGTTCGGTTTGACTGGTTACATTTGAAAAATAAACCACATTGTAGGTATTATCGGTTGAAGTTCCTGTTCCAATTGCTCCGCTTAAGATGGTCACATTCGCCGTGCTGTTTCGCTGGCTCAGTAAAGTCTCCGTCCCAATGAAACCACCATATACTTTGGTTCCGTTCTTAATCGTAAAAGAAATCGACCGGGTAGTGGTTGCGGTAGGTTTGTAAGTTCCTGCTGCAACCCAGATTTCGTCTCCGAAATTGGATGCTCCGATGGCAGTTTGAAGGTCTGTAAAAGCATTGGTCCAGGAAGTTCCGTTATTAGCGCCCGTTGCATTCAGGTTCACATACCAGGTAGCTGCATAAGATTTGGAAAGCAGTCCACCAGTGAATAATAAAAGAAGTAGTATTTTCTTCATAAGTCATTATTGGTTTTCAGTTGAGGGGCAAAAGTACTAATTCCCAACGAGTTTGTATACTTTATATTTGGTTAAAATCCACTTCATTCTCCTTACTTTTCACAGGTAAAAAGTAAGCCTGTTATTTTTCAATCGGTCACAGGCTCTGAAATCATTAAGGTGATGTATGCAAAGAGCATCGAACCCGCGCTCAATGCTCTTTTGTATTTGATGAAATCAGTGTTATTAATTAACGATCACAAACGGGATTCGAAGGTTTGAAGCGTTATTTTCTGGTTTTACAACTAAATAGTATGTTCCGGCAGAGAAAAGATCCATTGGAAATTCGTACAATTCGCTTCCCTGGTCGAACCGGTGTTTTTCTGAATACAGCATGCGTCCGGTGGGATCAATAACGGTTAACTCTACGCTCCATTCTTTTTTCACCCATCCTCTCAATTTCAATCCATTTGACTGACTTGCCGGATTCGGGAACAATACGAAGATATCTTCCAGGGAAACCGGTGCTTTCAAACTCAGCAGAACCAGGTTGGAATACGAAACTACGCCGTCAAAATCAATTTGCCTGAAGCGGTAATAATGTCCTTTGGGTGAGATCTCCGAATCAAAGAATTCGTATTCCCGGGTGAAAACGGAATTTCCGGCTCCTTCAACCCAACCGATCGTTTCCCATGTTTGCCCGTCGAATGATTTCTGGATTTCAAACCCGGAATTATTCCGTTCCGAGTAAGTTTGCCAATACAATCGCCCGGTATTATTTTCCAGTACTTCACCGGCCAAAGGTGAGGCATCTACTCCAAGGGCAATGATCGCACACAGATCCAGGTTATCGGCAGAATAGGTCCTTCCCGAATGACCGCTTCCTCCGTTTACCGACTCGGTGAAGAGAAAACAGGTGGAATTGGGGTTTACATAATGATCATCGTTGTGACCGGAAAACTCTCCGCCAACAAACATCGTACAGTTCCCGGTTCCGGGATTGTGCAGCGATGAATATCCCGAACTTGAGTCACCGACAAACATGCCGCAATTACCACCGCTCGGGTTATGTACTGCATCGTAACCGGAATTCGCATTCCCGTAAAAAGAACTACAGATGGAATTCGGAAAATTGAGGGTATCGTGACCGCTTCCCTGCCCGCCTTCATACTGTGCAAAAGCACGTAAAAAGGTTAACAGGAACAAGGCGTTCAAGAACACTGTTCGTGAGAAAAATGAAGTACTCATCTTATTTCAGACTTAGGTTTCTTTAACGCACTCCGCGTCCACCGTAACTATTCGCTCTTGTTGACGGTAAAGAGATAGCCTGGGTTCTGTCAGAAATCCGCAACGTTGCTTCTCCCTGAATCCAGCTTCCACCTCTCAAACAACCTCCTGCGGTACCTGATGCAGCGGAAGGCCATCCCGGAACATTTGCAAAACCGGCACCCGGTGAAAGGGAGATTTCCCCGTCTCCTAATACTCCTGTAAAGGCAGCTCCGGTTCCATCCGTACTGTTCACACCTGCTTCCACGATGTTTCCGCTCAATTCCATTACCCCGTAATAACCTGCTCCCGCTTCCAAACGGTTTGTAGCTGGTTTTGCTGCAAAACCACAACGAATAGGTCCTAAAACGGAAGTATTCCCATAATTTGCCAAACCACTTCCGGCAGTAATCGCAGTGGAACTGTTTTCGGTAGCTGTTCCATCTGCAGCCAGGGCATTCGCATCTGTTATCAGGTTGGTACCCCAGGAAAATTCACCGGCCACCGGTGCGGATGGTCCCCTGGCAATTTTTTCGAATTCCAATTCGGTCATAGGCCGTAATGCAGACCAATCCAGGTAAGCCAGGAGGTCATACCAATTTAAATGGGACATGGCACGATGCGGGGCATTTGCAACCAGTGCCGGCCAGGTACCTGCTATAGCTAACCGGTTTACGGTACCTGTAATTTGTCGTGCGGCACCCTGATCTGCCAGCAGTGTATTTACAAAATCCACATACTGTCCTTGTGAAATTTCGTATTTCATGCAATAAATTTCCTTGTATCCCTTCGGATAAGCTGCCGGCAATGAAACCGGGTAAAAAGCAGAAGAACTATAAAGAACACTATACAAATTTCCAACAGCTGTACCGGCTGTTATGGCTCCCTCTGAAGTAACCTGGAAGGGATTTGTAGTGGATGCTGCTCTGAAAGTACCTGTAGAACTACCATCTCCCAGACTGAATGAGCCTGCGGGAATCTGGACCATTTCAATACCAAATACTTTAAAATCATACTGTCCGGCTGTTACTCCCTGCATTCGAAGTGAAACCGTTGCTCCGGAAACATTTCCTGTTCCGGCACTGCTCCTGCGCACAAAAACACCTTTTGTAATGGTTGAGTTGTCTCTTCCGTCAATGTAGATTTCCAACGGAGAGGTTGTTGAATGATTAGCCGGTGAAAGGCTTAAGTTTACGTGTGACCACTGAAGTGAGGCACAATCTCTTTTTTTGATAAAAAGCCAGACTGCATCGTGGTTATAGGGTGCATTGTTTGTACGCCAGCTATTTTCCCAGCTGACCCTGAAAGTGATGGTCGAATCATTGGTGAGTGTAACCTCACTAATAATCAAATTATTCGAATAAGAACTGTTTGAAATTCCCAGGGTAAATAGTAACCCAAGGGCAATAGTAATAAGCTTTGCCTTCATACGTAGAGAGTAAGTTGGTGAATGTTTTGTAGTGTCCTCCAAATATAGCAGAATTAACTAAACATTAAATCGATGTAAACTATTTTTTCATCCTGAAACTCACTAAAACAGGGCACATAACCGATATTACCCGTTTATAACCAATTACTTAAGACCGATTTTTTGAAAATGTTAAAATGCAAAAATACCCCTGTTAAAAACAGGTACGCACCTTTGGCAGATTCCCACCGACAATAAAACCCGTGCCCAACCGTTGAAATTTACAGACGTTCTACCATTCAATTTCTATCGATTTTATCCATATGCAACACAACAATTCCAACTCAATTAAAACAATCACCTCTATTCCGGCCACCCGGAACCAAATAAAGGCCGTATTTTTTGATATTGACGGGACGCTTGTGAGTTTCAAAACACATCGTATTCCTGATTCTACCACTGCATCCATCAAAAGACTACAGGAAAAAGGCATTAAGGTATTTGTTGCCACCGGGCGCTCCATTCATGCGCTGGCACATATCCGGCATCTTGATTTTGACGGCTTTGTTACTTTTAACGGTAGCTGCTGTGTTGATAAAGACGGGAAGATGCTGTTCCGTAAAACAATTGATCCGGAAAGTATCCGAGGATTATTGCATTACACGAGCACTCACCCGCTTAATTTTGTTTTGATGTATGAAAACGGGATTGCAGTTAATGAAGTGACTCCTGAAATAGTGAGCATGCAGGGCAAACTGAATTTACCTGTTCCACCGCTCATTGACAGAAGCAACGCCGATGTTTCCAATGTCATGCAGGCCAATATCTTTTTAGGTCCGGAAGAAGAAGCGGAATTTATGAGGACTGTGATGCCGGATTGTGTAGCCACCCGCTGGACTCCCCTTTTTGCTGATGTAAACCCGCTTCATATCAGTAAAAAAGTAGGCGTTGAGCTATTCTGCCAACACTTTGGGATCGACGTTTCGGAAACCATGTCATTCGGTGACGGCGGAAATGATATTGAAATGCTGAAACACACCGCTATCGGAGTAGCAATGGGAAGCGCCGGGAATAATGTGAAAGCCATAGCGGATTATGTGACCGATGATCCGGAACACGACGGGATCTTAAAGGCTTTGGAATATTTCGGAGTGCTAGAGACAGAAACGGAATGAGAAGCAGAATGAGGATGAGGTGCAGGCGGCCTCGCTTAAATACAAAGTTCCCGGTGATTCACTCATTAGACAAGCACCAGATTTGTACCGGGAGCACTTTCACTTAATTTATATCATTGAAAATCAATACCTTGAAAATAAACCGTAAAAAATCCAATAAAAAATTGGTTTTATAACTTATTTATTCTTAAATTGTAACCATCAAAAACAATAACTGTTTACTCACCTAAACATCTAACACTATGACTGATTTTTCATCTTTCCCCACTCCTAAATCTCATCATCATCTTATTCAACCTCCTATGTAACGACATGTTATAACTCCTAAAACCATGAATTCATTTTTCCTTACACTGTTCCTATTCTTCACCCAATCTTATTTAAGATCATGTCACAGTATGCTTATATAGGTGTTGAATTATCTTTCCTGAATATCTAACCCTTTAACTGATTTTTTCCTTCACTAACGCATTCATTTTTCAAAGTACCTGACAAACTATGATTCATTTAATAAAGCACATTTTCTTAATACTTATTATAATGGTAAATACTGACGGTTATTCCCAAGGGCAGAATCAATACGATCATCAAAACTTTACGGTTTTTCAGTTCACTGAAAGTTTGTCTATCGAAGAAAGAAGAAAATTGATTGAAACTATAAGGAAAGAAAAATATGTGAGTATTGTAGGAGATTTGCTGTATTGGGATTCTAATCCAACAGCAAGCATAATTCCAGAAGAAATAATTGTACGCTGGAAGAGGGAAACAACTGATTCAGAGAGAATAAACAAATTTATAGGAGAAGAAGGATTAGAGGAAATCAGCAAACAAAAACCTTTGAATATAACCATTTTAAAAGTTCAAAATCCTTATAACTATCGAGTCATGGAAGTTTGCAACAAACTGATGGATTCCGGATTAGTAACCTTCGCCGAACCCAATTTTGATTTACAAGTGATCAAAGGACCATCATTTAAATAGTCACATTATGAATCTAAACGAAATTAATGTTGAAGTTTTTGACTATTTGGGTACACCTATCAAAGGAGCAAATATCCAAATACGTTCAAAACAAAAAAAAATGAACAAAATAATAAGAGTTGTTCTATTCATCATGCTGATATTTTCCGGGTACAATAGTTACTCTCAAAAAAGTAATATAAAAACAGTGTTTATAACTGTAAAGAATAGCAATAATGAAAACATAGAAAACGCAGTAGTTACTTTAGTTTTTCCTTCTTACAAAAAGAAAATTGCTATCCCATATAGCAATAGAGATCGCGCATACATTTATAAAGATTCAATTATTTCCGAAAATTGCATTCTAACAATTAATTGTGATGGTTATGAATCTTATAGAAGAACTATAAAATTTATTTCAGAGAAGACCTATCCTTTTGTCTTATTAAAAGATACTGGTATTAAAGAAGAATCAGGCATTAGAGTAGAGAAAGATGTTACTTGTGTATTTGGATTTACAACTCATCATGCTTTGTCACTTGATTATAAACTGTTCTATGAGCTTTATGAAGCCGATACATCTAAAATTACAGACACTATTATCAAAGACCTTTTTAAAGGGATACGCAATTCAAGTTTTTCGATTGCTTATAGTAATAGAAATTTAGTCTTGCTAAGAGCAAATACATCCTGCAATAATTCTGATATCAAAAAACTTCAAGAGACTCTTTATTCATGCTCGATTGTATCTGACTTTGGAGAGGCTAAAATCCTGAATAATTACTACCAGGGTTTTAATACAAATCGTTATTTAATTTATTGGAAAAATAATGATACACTTCAAATTCAGTCAATTTTGAAAAAGTATCATTTGAAGCTATTAAATGATAATGAAACAAATAGTTATGTAATCTCTACCAATTTCTACGAAAATGAAAACGATATAGAATTAAATCTTAATAATGAAACAATAGTAGAAAAAGTAGAAAGAGTGTTTTTACATTATAAAGCACTTGATTAAATTATTAATACAATAAAACTTTACTTATGGAAAAGTACTATAAGATCAAAATTCTAATTGATGGAACAACAAACAAAAGTATTCGTTCAAATTTACAAATTCACTTTTATCAGAAGGATAAACAATACATAGCAAAATATGATGAAAACACAGGGTTATACTTTTTGGATGTAACAGAAGAAGAAGAAGAAGGAAACTTAATCGTAATTGATAATGGGATTGAAGTATACAACAACAAAATAAAGCCAAATGAAGTAAATACTTATTTTCATTTACAATTAAGAAAAGAAAATGAGCAAATCTTTAAGTCGGAGATTGGCACAATCTATTTATGTGAACATGATAACATTGGAATAGTTTTCGATCCAAATTTAAAACCTCTCATAGAGAAAGAGTTATTGCTTCTAGGCTATCAATTACATCTGAAAGAAAACAGGATAAATAACGCTTTCCTTAAACATTTTCAGGATAAAAATAAGCAAAGCTGGAAGGAAATTTTCTTGATAAAAAAGATCAAAGGGATAACTCATGCTGGCTTCACAAGTTGTGATGAAAACGGTAATACTTTCAACTTATTCGAAGGAGAAATATACATCCAGTTAAGTAACAATACTACTATAAAATCACTAAAGCGCGATGTCGATTCATTGCATTTAGAACATGTTTCTTTTGACATTACAGATGGAATTTGGCACGTTATCACTACAGAAAAAACTCCTTATTCATTAATTGAATTAACTCATTTATTATTGCAACTTAATGAAGTAGTAAATGTTTGGCCTGTAATTTACAACGAGAAAATATTAGATGAAATAGTACCAAATGATTTTCTTTGGGAAGGACAATGGGAAAAAAAGCTTGTTCATACCCAATATGCATGGCAGCTACTTGACAATAATGGTTTTCATATGTTTGGAAACCCTGAACTAACTATGGCAATAGTTGATACAGGCATTGCTTCTGTCTTAGGAGTTCCAGAGAATGAAGATTTTCAAGGAAATGTATCTAACGGAGAGACGAAAATAGCATGGTTATTTGATTTCAGACCAGCTTCTTTTGGTCCGAACAATAACACTCCTGAAGGAAGCCATGGCGTTGGTGTAGCTGGAATGGCTGCTGCTAAAGCTAATGATGTTTCTCCTAATCCATTTATAGGACAAGGTGTTGTTGGTTCTGCACCAAATATTCGTTTAACCGGCGTGCAATTTAATGGGTATAATTCAACCCCCACTTTTTTAGATACGCTAACGAGATACAGATGGATGGCAGGGTTAGTAAACTATGTGGGGCAAACACCACATCCCAATGATCCGCTAAAATTAAATAAAGGAGTCGATATTATTGTATCCAGTATAGGTTCTAGAATGTATGGTACTCCAACTGTATCGGGTATAAATCGGTTTTCAAAAATGTTGAATGATTTAAAACATTATGGAAGACAAGGAAGAGGAATTTTAATGTTTTATTCAGCAGGGAATGATGATAAGAACTCTGATCCACCGGTAGCAGGAAATAGTGAAGTTCGATATTCCAGCTTTGACCAAGTTTTCGCATGTGCTGCTTCAACGATCAATCACTCAGGAAATGAAGATAGAGCAAGATATAGTAATTATTCTAATTCCAATTTACATCCTGAAAAAAAGTTAATTGATTTCTGTGCGCCAAGTGGAAGTATATCAGAAAGCGATGTCGTCCAAAGCAAAAGAGATAATATCCACAATCCTCCCAATACATTTCTAACGTGGACAACAGATAAAGTAGGAGAAGGTAATTTACCTGGATATAATGATACTTCTTTAACCACAGAACTTACATCAGCAATAAGTGCATATGAATACAATGATCTTTTAGGAGAAGATTTGGAACCTCAAGCAATTGTTTCTGGAAATATTATTAATCCTGTCAGTTTTGGGAGTTCTTCCTTTGAAGTTAATAATGCTTCTGTCTTTACGAATTACAAATGGATAAAAATAGAAACATCATCAACTACAGAATGGGTAATAATCTCATCCGTGGATGTTCCAAACAATATAATCAATTTAGCTTCCCCGATAACCAACAATTATTTGGCAGGGCAATCTGTTTCGGGATATCCATACGTATCGGTACCAGATTCATCAGGTTTTTTTGAAGGACAATATATCAGTATTCAGTCAACTCCATCAGAAGATAAGGATATTGTTCAAATTCAACATATTGACCCTATAAATAGTGAGTTAGTCACATCAGAAATATCTCATCCCCATAGTGTCTTAACATTTACTGGTTATGGTGTTTTTGGCCTAATCTCAGTCAATGTACTGACCACTAATAATCTTGTGGAAGGAAAATCTATTTTGATTGGTGAAGTTGGTTATGATGATGTTCAAAAAAAAGAAAAATCTGATTATGAACCTGTTCAAAAAATAATAAATTCAACACAATTTTTAGTAGATCGAATTAGAAATTCTCATTCTCCGGGAACCAAAGTATATGTTGGTAATCTTAATTATCGCAATACTTTTTCAGGGACTTCCTCGGCGGCTCCTTTATGTGGAGGGATTGGAGCTTTGGTTTTATCGGCGAATCCTGACTTAACCTGGCATGAAGTACATTATATCCTCAGAAAAACAGCGGTAAAAATAGATCCTGATAATATTGGTTTTACAGTTGCCGGTCCTCCAGGAAATCAAGACGGAGTTACTGGAGAATTAGGTTTAGGAAGGTGGATGGATGAAAATGGAGAATACGTCTTAAAAATAGATGGAACACCTAATCCACTATCAACAGGAAATAGAATTTATAGTGATTGGTATGGATATGGTCGTCTTAATGCTGAAGATGCTGTTCAACTAGCTCTTAACTATGACGAAAGCTGGCTCGACCTGATGATTCGTGATACCTTAGCCGATGAAGGAACAACGGATAATGTTGGTACTGTCCACAGTCCTGATATTTGGATTCAACATACAGAAGTGGATTATACTAATACCAGTTCCAATCCAAAACCTGATTTTTCCATAGCTCCTCCACATGAAAATCCCAAAACGGATTCTGACAGGTATATTTATGCAAGGGTTAAAAATAAAGGGGAGCTATTAAACAATTTAAAATGTACAGTTCGGTTTTACATTGCTCTGTGTGATGGAACAAATGCTACAGGAATAAACTCTCCTTTTCTATTTCCTGATGACTGGTCAGGTAATACAGAAGTTTCTACAATAACATCTAATGCAGGAACAAAACAAACATATTTTGTCGGTGAGGTAGAAATAGCCCCTGATAAAATTGCTCCGGGAGGCGGAGATGATTTTTATAATAACGATGATTCTAATAGAATTGTGTCCGTTAAATGGAATGAAGTGGATATTCCACCAAGCTCTACTAATTTAAAAACATATTTGTTAGTACAGGTATCTCCGCATGACGGAAGCAGAAATGGATTAGGGGCCGAATCCAACAGTAATTTGTCTTTCAGAGAAATTGTATTTGCTGATTTCCAGTTTAAAAAATTGGATGGAGGATCTTTACCTAATGAAATCGAAGTGGATGAACTGGGAACAGAAACGTCTGACTTTGAAGTTGAAGTTAAAACACCCATTGGGAATTTCATAACAGAGGATGTTGAAATAATAATTGAAAGACATAATGCCAGCGGAGTTGTAGATAATGCAACATTCAAATATAATTCTACAAATAGTACTTGGGAACTAAAAGATGGTGACGGGGCCACACCTTCCTGGAGCACCATGAGCGCTCCGGTAGAGATTGGAACATCAGACCCCGCTTCTGGAGTACAAACAGAAATAAAATTTTCAGGAAGCTATTCTGTTGACAAGCAATTCAGCAAAGTTAGAATAAAAGCTGTTATTAACAGTTCTTCCCCAACAAATCTGATTGATATACATGTCAGTGAAGGAATACATGATGTTGCGGTATATGAAGCTGCTCTTAATCCGGGAGGCTTGATTTCTTCTCCTGGTCAGCCGCCATTATATCCTCAATCCTATACATTTACTGATTTTTCGAGCTTAACTACCCAACCTGCAAACCTGGCTTTCGGACCATCAACAGGGAGCGAAACCACTAAATTCAGGGTTACAAGCAGCTTTACGGCATCTTCGGATGTGAATGCTTATGCTATGGTGACCGGTTTCGCAATGATACAGCCAGGAGCTGCTGCAGACAAAGTGAATTTGATCCTGCGGCCTTTTACCCAACCGATTTCAGGGTTTAGCAAGGTAAAATATATCGTTTACAGAGGACTTCGCCTGGACGAATTTATAAATGCCAGTGATCCGACAAAAGTAGCTGCTGAGAATTCATCTTCCAATTCCGAATGGTTAACAGAACTTTACGCAACGCATCATGACCTGAATCCGGGTGAAGACTTTTTAAGTAAGGCGTTGGGATATGATCCTTCGAATCAATCAGGTTCCGACTTAATTGATGATCATTTCTTCTCTACAGATGATGATTTTCAATTACCTTTCATTGCAAGGGGAACCCAGTTAGGGAAATTCTTTGCAAATGGCGGAAGCAGCGACTTCGGGATTGATATTATCCTGGAAGACCGGAAATTCACTCCGGATTTAGACTATGCAAGAACTGCATTCCACGAAATAGACATCACCGGTCTTCCTTCGGGAACAGATGCTGAAAAATTCACCAAACGCCTAAAACAGGATGAAATACTGAACTTCATGGATCTTGCTGCTTTCTATGGCATTCATCATACCGAAGAAGGAAAAGTAAGACGACGGGACGGATCCAATAATACAGAAACGATTCCTCTTGCTAGTCTGTACAGTGATGTCATCGATAAGTTTGCAACACGAAATGCTGTTTACATAGACATCCGGAATGAACTAGGAGATTCCCTGAATTTCTTTACCAATTATAATGACGGCAGTGGAAACCAGGTTCAGTTTGGGACAGAAAGCGGGGTATTAACTCCAATGGGGTATCATGAACATGGCTGGCCTATTCTTATCAGGGATAATGCATCTGCTCCTTTCAATACAACTAGCGATTTTAATGAAGCTTTCCTCCAATTAAGGGTCGATGACAACCTGTCTCCGATGCTTTTTGTGAAACATGGTGATTTATCGACAACAGCCGTTAAAAATAAATTTGTGGAGGGAGATGATTTGATCTCAGGAACCAATCCATGGACAAACGAAGTAGGTTTCACTTATCCAAATACAGGACCCAACGGTGCAAAACTGAATGTATCCTGGTTCCTCAAGCTGAATTATTCACGACAGATAGATTCCAATACGGTTTATCCAAACACAGTTGTACAGACAAATTATTATACCGACAACCTGTTTGGAGACGTTGATGCGGTTCAGCCATGGGACTCTTCGGACGCAACCCAATGGACGGTGCTGCAACCTGACCAGTATGTAGATGGATCTCAAGCAGGATTCGGACAGGTCTCCGAAAAAGGAATTGCTATTGACAAAGCTCAAAGTACAGACAGGGTGATTTTATATGCAAACCTGACTGATGATTTTGCATCTTTAGAAGAATTTACTCCTAACAGCGGACAGACATCCGGGACAAATAAACAAGAAAGTTTTTTAACGGAACCCATGTTGTTCAAAGGCTATAACCTCGAATTTGATATTATCAATTCAAGTCCGAATGTTACTACTATGCGGTTTAAGCAAAATCCTGATAATCCTGTTTTAGAACAGAATACTCAACTATTGGGATTATCTAAAAACCAGTTGGATTCGCTGAAATTATTGAGTGGTTTTGACAATAGGTATCCCCGAACAATCGTGTTTGACAAATTAGGAGATTTCACGGATGTAAATGGTAAACCTTATTCCAAATTTAAGCTGGGCCTACATGGCTTAGACAGCAGCGGACAGTACCTGAAACAGTTCCCTGCTAGTGATATCGAGATTTATTCATTGGATGAATTGTTTTTCACCTCAACCGCTTTTGCCGACCTTGAACCAATTCCGATATCATATAAACTAGACGTTGAAGAAGCCAACGGTGCAAAAATAAAGCACGCTGCAAAAACACTGACAATAGATTCCGTTGATACAGGAAATCGATACTTCCATGTAGTCGGGAAGGATTCTGGAAACTTATCCGAAAACGAAAAAATTACTGTTTCAGGATCGGCGGGAAATAACGGAACTTATACTGTTGACGAAGCGACACACACAGGAACAAAAACTACTACGATTAAAGTAAAAGAAGCTATTCCGAGTGCTACAGGTCCATTTGGCCAGGTTTCATACCCGGAGTTGACATGGCAGGATTACTTTATAGCCTTTGATCAGAGTACCACTATCGTTAGTCCTCCTGATAAAATGGCTACCATTGCAGCAAACTTTATCAGTGCTGTAAACGCTGTACCGAATAATGAAACAGCTCCGGGATTGCTTGAAACAGCTATTAACACCTATGCGCCAATGATTCTTAACCGCGCCAGGGCAATTGTGAAAGAAAATTTCTCAACGAACACTCCAAATCCTGATGACCGAATTCTTTATTGGGCACGTTTAAAGATGGCAGTAGCAATAAAAAGTCATCCTTACATTCAAAAATCTGCTATTGACAGAAATAAGCTGATTGATAAATTTGAAAACCTATCAAGGGGTTATTCAGCGGTTAATTTCTCGGGAGCCGGCAGTTCTACCAAAAAGATCTTAATTACAGGTTTTGATCCTTTTGATGTTTTCGTGAATGATCCAAGTTCTAACGCCGTTCAAAACAACCCGTCGGGTGCGGCAGCTCTCTATCTTCATGATATTGATCCGGGTATTCTTGGTGCCAATGCGAAAATACAGACTGTTATTTTCCCTGTAAGGTACCGGGATTTTGACGGAGGAGTAATAGAACGTTTCTTTGATCAGTATTTTAGAGATAATTCTGTTGACATGGTTATCACCTTAAGCCAGGGCGTTGAATTACGTTACGACTTAGAGCGATTTGCCAGTAAATACCGGGAACCGAGATTGTCAGACAATGAAAATAGAAGAGGAAAAAAACCAACCTTCTTTGTTCCAGACGGGGCTTCATTAAAAATTTGTGACGACCCTAAGTCTCTGCCTGAATTTTTAGAAACCACGCTTCCTACAGACAGTATGGTTTCAACAAATCCATCAGATTATGGATTACAGCAGGGAGACGAAATCTTTAATCAGGCATGGAGTGTTAACCCGAATAAACAATCGGCTCCAAAAAGAAGCCTTTCTAACCCCGGAGATACCAATCTTCCGAATCTACCTGCTCCTCCTGCCGATACTGTCATAAAAGAAGGTTCCGGAGGTAATTTTCTTTCAAACGAAATCTTTTACCGGGTATCGCTTTTGCGAACCGAAATGTCAAGCATAGTCAGAAGCGGGCATTTACATTTACCACTAATAACACAACCAACTGATATAAAAAGAGTTGAAAACAGAGATCTGATAAACGATGTCGTTAATATGGTTGTTAGCGGAATAAACGGAATATGATGAAGGCCAAGTATATCCTATTGTCGGTTCTACTGAGTAGTGTAACTTTTTGTTATGGTCAGCCCGGTGGACATTCAGACACTTACATCAAGGTATGTGATACCAATGGAAACCCGATCTTATTTAATAAGTCTGTTTTTTCTAAAAACAAGATCTCGGCTAAACTTAAACTCCTGGCAGGAGCAAAAAGAGAACCGTATTACAGAAGAAAAGCAACATCCGATACAGTTTCGGGAAGTCCTACATTTGGTTTTAACCATTTTACGGGAGCTCCTAAAAAAATCAGGATCAAACAGGGCAATAAGAAAATGACAATTGTTATTAAGAACTCACCCATAATCAAAATAAAGAATTACCTCATTGATTCACTTGTTTTCAAACAAGGCAAGTATGAATTGGATTGTTACAAAATACTGATGACACCTGAACAAGTTTTCAAAGAAGAAAGACGCTTCTGGAAAAAACCCTTCGGTATTTGTACTGATATCACACCACACAATGAAGAAGACTTAAGAAACCTAAAAAAATAAAAAATGGCAGGCGAAAAATTTTATCCACCGGTATCCACGCTCATAGAGCTTGACAACCTACCTGAACAGTTAAGTTTTATAAAAACCGGACTACAGACTTTATTCAACGATATTTATTACCGTGATTTACAATATTCCAAAAGTGCAAGAGGAGATGCCGCTTTTTACAGCCTTTCCATTGTAAGTAAGAAACGGTTGGACTTTGAAATTGCCGGAACCGGAATGTCACTGATTTTGAATCCGGGGTACAATCCCGGAGACACGAGTATCTTCCCGATTACATTGAGTTATGAATGGAAAATATTAAGTTATCTACGGTCTTTCAACCTGGGCAATTTCTCATTCAAGGCTGCTGATTTTTTTGATCTAGCGTTAAAAATACTAGCAATTACCGAGCACAAATTAATAGACCGGGCTTTATCCGTTTACAACCTTTCTATTGCTGATTTTGTCACTGACATCAACAATTTTTACGGTACGGCTATTCCAATTCCTTCCGGGCCAAATCCCATAAATGAAGTTATTAACTCCATTCGAATGGAACCGGCTTTAAAGGATTCATCTACCGTTATCTTTGGCGTTTATTTGCTGGATTCATTGAGTGATGGAAATACCAAAGCCAAAATAAATGCGTTTTTCGCTGATTTTTTTAAACTGCCGACAGAAGATTACATCAAAGATTTAATAACCCCTAAGGTAAATGCTACCTTAAATTTAGGAGCGGGGTTAGAATTTCCGAGATCTATTTTGGTTCCGTTGGATGACATTGGCGGAGAACCGATAGAAGATGAGGATGTTAAAACAATTCTTGGTTTTAATGCAGGAAGTTTTTCATTCAGCACGGAAGCAGGAATCGGATACGATCTCAACCTGGTGGCAACATTAAGCCACCCGTCTGCAATTGGAAATACCGGTTTCGAAATTGATTTTAACGTAGCAAAGCTTGATCTAAGCAAAACCATGAATATTCCGGAGGCAACCGCAGATGGAAGACCGGATGACTTTATAGGGGTTTTTATTGACGAAGCAACCATTAAACTTCCTCCATTCTTTAACCAGGATTCAGGTTCATCTGCTGTAATAAAAGGAAGAAATTTACTTATCGGAACAGGTGGATTATCCGGAACTATCGGGTTAGAAGCAATCAATCCCAACGACCCCACACCTGCTCTCATCGGGGCAAATTTTGGTGGAGGTTTTAGTGCTGAGCTCAATGCCGTTGATTTAACTTTTAAACAGAATTCCATTACAGGTTCAAATATCCGGGGGACTTTAAAAATCCCGGGATTCAAAGACACTACCGGTGCTGATGCGGAAATCAATATTCATGTACAAATAGGTACAGGCGGAGAATTCAGTGTTACCGCTTCCGAAGACCAGGGAATTACCGCACTCCGCATCCCGAATATTTTAGATTTCAACATCGACAGTTTGACCATCGGGAGAAAAGGCGGACGATTTTTTGTAGCCATTTCCGGAGCCGTTGATTTTATGGACCAGGGTGGTTTCATCGGGAAATTGTTACCGGATAAAATTGAAATTCAAAAACTGCTTATCTGGCAGGACGGACAGATTGAATTTGAAGGAGGAACATTGGTACTGCCTTCTGCATTGACACTTAAAATAGGTCCGGTAGAACTTTCCATTACAGCCATCGGATTCGGTTCACACGAGCAGGAACACGAAGGACAACTGCGCAAGTATAAATTCTTCGAATTCAGCGGTGGAGTCAGTATTAATCCGGGCGGAGTAGACGCACGAGGTGATGGTATTAAATTCTATTACACGGTTGACAATGACACGGGAGCAGGACGCAATCCGCACCGTTATATCCGGATCCAGGGAATCGGTATCGACATCATTATACCGGGAAGTGCAGATCCTGCAAAAGCCGCATTATTGTTGAGCGGTTATCTTTCCATGAAAGACCCTAAACCGGGTAACGAAGAAGCCGGAACAGAATATGCCGGAGGAGTTTCATTCACACTTCCAAAACTCAAAATGGGAGGAAGTGCAGCAATGCGCCTGAATCCGAAAGTACCGGCATTCATAGTTGATGTGGAGTTGCAAATTTCCACTCCTATCCTACTAGGAAGTACGGGACTGGGAATCTATGGGTTCAGAGGATTGGTCGGACAGCGCTATGTGGCAACCAAATCAGCTGCCGGAGTGCCGGAAGACGGAGAATGGTGGCAATATTACAAAGCCAAAATAGCTCCTGATAACAAAGAAGGTATCCAGGTTTCCAAATTTGACCAGACCAAAGGATTTTCTTTTGGTGCGGGTGTGTCTTTTGCCACGGCAATGGACGGTGGAAGGATCTTTTCGGCGAAACTGTTTTTCTTGCTCTCCCTACCGGAAGTATTCCTGTTACAGGGACAAGGACAAATGCTCAAGGAACGTATCGGATTGGATACCACCAGCGACCCGCCGTTCTTCGCACTGCTTGCAATCAGTAAAACGTCCATCGAAGCAGCCTTCGGAATTGACTACTTGATTCCTGATGATGAGCGTCCGGGAAGTATTGCCCGGGTGAATGCGCTCATTGAAATGGGCTTTTTCTTCGGGAATTCATCTGCATGGTACCTGAATATCGGGCGTGAACTTCCGGAATCCAGAAGAGTGAATGTGCGCTTACTGGAACTGTTCGATGCCTACTTCTATTTCATGCTTTCTTCTTCAGGGATCAGAGCCGGTGCCGGTGCGAAATTCGAATTCAATAAAAAATTCGGGCCGCTGCGTGCTGAACTTGGGGCTTACCTGGATGTAGCCGGAAAAATTGCATTTAAACCGAAACAATTCGGAGCTTCCATTCAATTGGGCGGTAAAGTAGGCTTGTATATCTTCAAGTTCGGTTTCGCCATTTCCGTAGACGCAGGTCTTGCCGGAGAAGCACCGAAACCATTCATTGTGACGGGTAAACTCAAGGTCTGCATTATGGTTCTTAAAAAAGAATTCTGTGCTAAGTTTGAATTCACCTGGGTGAAAAATGAAGACCTGGATACCGGTCAAATTGCACTGATGACACGAAATGTGGGTGCAAAAGCGCTGAATATCATCACGGAGGAAGCTTTTGATCTGTATACTTCCGCTCCTTCATTAGCTGCGTTAACTCCTGCTGCCATTACCAATTATGCTATCCCGATGGACAGTTACATTGATATGGAATTCCTGAAAGGAGTGCTTCCAGCTGCAGGTGTTCGTCAAAATTTCGGAGGAAATACCCAGGGAGCAAAATACGTGGATTATGTTTCCCCTCAAAAATCAAAATCATCGAGGGTCCGGCATGAATATTACCTGAATGAAGTGAATATTTATACCTGGAACGGTTCGACATGGATTCCTTATGACATTTATACGGCAGCTACACCTCTGGCTGATGCTCCGTTTATCACATCGGATCTGACCAGCCTGAAAAAAGGATACTGGCAGTACCAACAGGCGGGATTACATAACAAACTCCGCATTATGGCACAAAGCCCATTGAGTTTTGTTTCCCAGGGAACAGGCGATCTGATTGTGGAAGAATTAGGAATTACGACCGAAACGATCTTCTGTCCTCCTGCACCTGTTTTAAAAACATGTCTTGATCTGAAATCATACGGAAAAGGAGCGCAAGTCGGAGATATTCTTACTACCATTCCTTCGAACCAGGTTATTTCAGTTGAAAATCTTTTGATTCGAATTAACGGAAGTCCGGGAACGGTTTTATACAATCCTTCCAGTGGCTTTAACAATGCGCTTGCCATCAATCATGGCGATACAATGGAAGTATTGTTCACGGAGCCGGTTTCGTATATTTCACTGCGCCTGAAAACAGGGGCTTCTAACGTGTTGGTTCATTATTACCAGCGAACGGAACTCCCGAACCTCACTCCGGGCAATCTGCCGCAATTTGTTTATACACTTATAGAAACAAAAGACGTATCTGCTGCTTCACTGGGTGAACCGGTCATTTACAATGATCTTGCTTCATCCATCGATAAAGTGGTTATTGAATCAGGTGTCTGTAAAGAAGGTTCGGATAAACCGGTCTGCAACCGCTCTGTTTCTCAGCAGGCAAAAGATTTGATCCGGTTTTTTAACGTGGTACTAAAAGGCTATACGTTACCGCTTAATCTATTCCCTGATTACCATTCGGATTTTAACGGTATTTTCCAGGGAACTTCTCTTTATCCGCAAATCACCAATGACAAAACTATTCTAACACTATCACTGCTTTCCAGGGATAATTTTTCGATCCGGTATGTCGTGAAGGACAATTTCGGCTTCTCCTGTACAATCAGTTTGTATTCGGATGTGTCTATCAATTGGTCTAATATCCTGGAATTTGTCGATATCCGGCCTTTAAATCCCCAAGTAGGAACAAATTATTCTTTTGAAGTCAGTGTCAGGATGCGAGAAGGTGCCATTGTCACATTAAGAGGAGAAAGCTGCTACCCGATTATTCACTGTTTTGATCCGTGTTCATTGCTGGTTTACCAGATCTGTTACCTAAAGTTTGATGATGCACAGTACAATGCCACTTTACCGGACCAGACGGCCGTACAGAATGAAGTAGATTCCATTACGGAAGGATTCAATGAGTCCATTCAGCCTATCTGGAGACCGAACACTTATTATGCTGTGGAGGTAAAAACGGAGGACCGATTGTTTAAAGACGGTAGTTCTTCCGTCATTACGAGCTATCCTAATAATTACATTTTCGGGTTCAGAACGAAAGGGCCGGCAGGATTTTTCCACCAGGGAAATCCAACTTACGAGGACTTACTCACAAAAGACCGAGAGGCAGAATTCAAACTGTCAAGCCTGCAGTATTATGTGGATTATGAGAAATCGTATCCAAATGCAGACGGAGCACTTATTCATGCTAAGCCTTTGTTCTATGTTGGCCCGGAGTTACTGTTGTTCTACCTGAAAAATTATGTTTACGAGTTTTACCGAAACTGGGATGTATACCAGAACAATGAAGAGGTAGAAATAGAATTGGCTACGACGATTGCTGATCCTGCACCGGATACAACGCTTCCGCCGACAGTACCGATATCTGTGATCTGGCAGGCAGATGACTTGCCGGGATTTGTACAGGATGCTGTGATCCTGGATAACATGATCCAAAACGGAGATCCGTGTGTAAACACATCGCCTATTTCACCGATCGGTGTTCATTCGGTTGTTCCTATTGACCGCTTAGAACCATTGAAATTGTATACGGCTATTTTTAAAGCACGCTACAAAACGGCTTCTCAAACTAATTATGCGGAAGAGGAAGTACATCGCTATGTTTTCCAGACTTCCCGTTATGAAAGTTTTGAAGAGCAGGTAAAAAGCTATGTCCTGGAGCGCGATGAGGAAAATCCGCTGATCATTACTAAAATCGCCCGTTTTGAGGTTCCTGTATCAGTTGACAGCACACAGCTCACCACTGCACAATCGATTGTAAACAATACATTGAATGTAAACAGTCCTTTGAGACAGGAATATGCTTATGATTATGACAAATTAATCAGCGGTATTTTCAAACTGGGAGCGATGCACCCGGCGGTAACGACCGAATTTAACCTCGTAAAAGATGAAACTACGGGAATCATCCTGGGAGTGCTGGTACGAAATCCGGAACCGTTCAATGATCCTAAAATTCCTGATTCTGTGATCGGGCAAACTGTTCAGGCAGTATTCGGAAGCAATGTGCTGAACAAAAAAGTTTTCTCTAAAGACAGAAGGAATATTTTTATTACGAATGGAAGTATGAATGTCGCAACCGGGAATTATGATTTTGAGTTTTCGTACCTGCAATGGAGCGGTGCTCAATATGATATCAAAGATTCCGTTTCTTTCTCACTTCAATTAATCACCGAATAAACCAATCGCATTATGCCAATTGACTTAAAAAATCCGATATTTCAATCTCCGTACACTTATGTGCAAGCTGCAGGTTCTGATAGAGCCGACGGCAGCTCCGAAGGAATACACCTGCGCTGGAGCTTTTTCCGCAAACTGGGAAATGAACACCTTCCCAAAGGAGATCTCTCCGGGGCATCCGGGCCATACCCAAGCACGTCAGGATTTAACAAAGACAAAGATTTCGTGAATATCTACCGGGTTGCATACAACCGGGAATTTTCAGTAGTCCTTGACCTGGGAACTGCTCCAACAAGTTTAACGGAAACTTCAGGAGAAAAAATCTGGCATTACAATAATTTTGTGCCTGTACCGAGTGAACCCACAAACATCACCAATGTGCGTGTTCATTTCAGGAATATTCCTTTGTATAATTCCATTCGCGCAGCTGTAAACCCGATGACAAGCCCATTGGATTTCATCGTTGCCTATAATGGAATTCTGGAAGTTTCCACACCCGGAAAACTAATGTTTAAAGGTGTTTTTCAAGTGGATATAAAGGATCCTGCTAACGAGGCTACAGCAGAATTCGGGGCAGAAGCAGTATCACTTATCCATCATAATTTTGATGCTCCTACGGATGCCGAAAAATATTATGTTTCCTGCCGCAAAAGGATGCAACGGAGAGATAAGGATGAAATACGCACTTTCCTGTGTGAAAACATTGCTTATTTCCGTATGAAAGGTTCGAATTTTTACGCACGGAAGATCAAATTATCCACTTACGAGGACCACATCCTGGGAGAAAACAATGTAAAAGACGGAAAATTAACCCTGATTGGTCAATTCAGTTTATCTGAAAGGACCCCGGATGTGATGAAACGACTGGAAAATCCAAGCGCTTATGTGGTCAACAAACGCTGGCCAAAATACAATGAACCGAATCTTACAAGCGGTGCATTTACTGTGAATGTAGAGAATTACCAGGACAAGTGGAATGATTCCAATGGATTGAGACCTGCCGTGATAACTTATCTTGACTTAAGTGCTACGGACCCGCAAGCCGTTGCTTACTTACCTTCCGAGGATGAGGATGATTCCGGAGCTACCGAGGTAAGCTACCTGGACATGCTCCGGATGGTTTCGATGGATTACCATGTGGCCAGAATGCTCGGTCTGGGACACATTGATAACTTGAGGAAAGGCGCAGAACCCCAGGTATATGTTATGGAATACGTAACGAGAGTTTCCATTGAAGATGTTGTTCCCAAACAAGTAACAACGCATCTTTTTATGACGCTCCCTACTTCCATGACGGATTACCGCCTGCCTCCCGCACCGGTATTGCAACCGGTGTCGTATGGTTTGTCTCTAAGCAATGCTACCGCAAATCCGACCCAGCTGACAGATGAGAATGGCTACACTCCTTATGCTGATGAACGGTTCATTAACCTGAAAAGAGAGCGGTTCCGGTTTGAAAACTCCTTGGAAGAGTTCTTTGCTTCCGAAGAATTTTGCATCTGTCATGAAACACAACCGATCGGTTACGGAATCGAATATAAATTATCAAGCGAATCGACTTACAGAAGGCCGGAGATCAACCATGATTCAGAATACAACGATTTATCCGGATTACCGGAAACGATCTATGTTCCGGAACTCGGTAAAGAACTTGTTTTCAATCACCAGGAAACAGAAGAAGGCATTCATGCCTATGCCTTGTATAGTATCAACTGGTTTTCCAGGGTTTCTCCGCTTAGTAATGAGCGCTTAACGGATTTTACCAAATTCCCGAAACGCAATACGCTCATTCCTCCTCTTAATTTTGCGGCTCAGCTGATCCAGGAAGAATCACCATTGATTTTCACGACTTCTGCAGAACAGCAGCAGCTTTCAAATCTGACTTCACCCGATAAAACGTTGGTCAGAGCTACTTTTGACTGGAATCACATTCATAACAAAACTTACCAGTTTGCGGATTACGCAGAATTTTTCTTCCGCGAAAACCCGCCTTCTAGTATCAGGGGAAAGATTACTACTGTCATTCAGCTTTCGGGTAAAAGAGCAGAAATTCATACCCAGGCATTTGCCATTACAAGTACCAGCCCTGCTCAAACCGTTCAGCCGTACATTGCCCCTGCTGATGTATCGAAATACATCGGAAGTATATTTGTTGCTGATGAGAAAAGCTTTATCATTGAGGATATTCCTGTCAGTGGGAACAACCCGGTATTTATCATAGGCCAGCTACGCGAAACGGCTGTCACAGATGTGGACAATGAAAACCTGTTTACCGTATCGGAATCATTTATCAGTCCGGCTTCCGGGTCTGTCTTTATCCTGGTTGAAAACCTGGCTGAGCCTTCCAACTGGGACTCCAAGTTAAGGAAGCGGATTTATCTTGAACCATTCCATACGGCTTCCAAAGTGGAGATCAAAAGTTCGGGAACCGTTGCAAATAATAAAGTTTACACGCTTAATTCGGTTTCTTTGTCTTCCGGAAATACCGTTCTGCAAATTGATGGACCAATAGCCAATGCTTCTGCTTCACCTTTAGGAAACCTGGTCTATCCGAAACGGTTAAAAGTTATCGCAACTGACAGTACGAATAAAATCTTTACTGTTGCAGGTGTTGTTACCTCCGAGGTTGCAATTGGAGCTATTGTCACTATCCAGGCATCCAACCTGATTGATGGAAACTATACTGTGACAGCAGTAACACTCAGTGGAAGCAATACCAACATCAAAGTCGCGGAATCGTTTGCAGCAGTGAATTATCCATTCTACCTGGTTTTTAATAAAACCGTAGCAATAACTGCTTTGAACAACACGACGCAAACAATTACCGTTGCGGGAAATCTCACCAATGAAATTATCCCTCTCTATCGTGAAACCGAACATTACCCTGACGGTTCACATAAGGTTTTCGCGATCGGTGGTGTTCTTCAAAAGGCAACTATTACGGAATTTGAGGACAAAGACACCAATGGAAACACGATTCCAGGTTCCCGCACAGGTGTTTACGAGATTGTTTTCGATTCCTACCAGCTTCCGGATCATATCAATGAAAATGTGGAATGGTACAAAGGGGTTGTCCGCATATCGGAAGATCCTGCTTACCTGCCAACCACACTGGAGCCCGACAGAACAACTCCACAGCCAAAAGCGCTGCAAATATGGCAGATTGACCGTTCGGGAAGTACGTTAAAGGTGGTAGTTGCAGATACAACTTTACAGGTTGACAGTAATTATGACCCGGTGGACGGATATGTTCCAATTAAAACGGGAGCAGGAATTGACACCAATCTTCATCCGTCTTACCGTACTTACCTGCTTGCAGACACTTCGGCGGGAAATAATTTTGAGTCGGCGGTTATTCTTCCTCAAACCGGCGAAGGAAACCGTCAGACATTCATGGCTGTAAGAGCAGTAGATATTAATGAATCACCTGTTCTTCCTTCTTACATTACTCCTCCGGTTGTGCTTCTTGCACAGGAAATTGAGGAGCCGCTTCCTCCGGGAGTACCAACGGGACCAACCTATGCCACGCGTCCTGACTATTACGGAAAGGCAACCTACACATTTGACATGAAAGTCAATACTTCGGGAGGCCGAAAGCCGTATATGCTGGTATTTTACCGTGCCAACGAACGCAAAATACTGGATCAGTTGTACAAACCGACAACAGTTACGAGTATTTTATCCGATTTGGGACAATTGGAAAGTCCTGATAAAGATTTCTTTACCGACCGATGGAATGATCTTGTTAATCTGAACCTGGACAGCAGCGGTTTGTTTAAAGAACACGTACCTGGAGGATATCGCTTCCCTATTCCGGATAATAATGCGTATTCCATTCCACGGATGGACATCACTACTCCCGCCGTATATCCGTTTAACGGAGCAACTACTCCGGGAGCGCAAGTATCTGTTGTAAAAGATGCCATTGACGGTGCATTTTTCCCATTAACGGAACAACCTGTGTTGTATAACCAGATCGATCCGGGAAAACAAACCTCAGACAGAAAACCAAGGCTTCGCAACAACAACGGACAGATCCTGCTTCCTACCGATCCGGAGTTTGATCCGAATCCGATGGCTGTTACGTATACAGATGCGGGAGAATCTTATGTCCGCTTTACGGATTATGGTTTGGACGGTGCTTCTAAAAACTTCTATTTCTACTTCGGAATAGAGATGTCGAACCAACTCAAAGTAAGTGACCGGAGCCCGATAGCGGGACCAATTTTATTAGTCAATGCTTATCCTGCGGAAGAACCAACTATCCGGAAGACCATTACCCGCTTATCGAATGAACTCCTTGAAATCACTACAGCAGTAGCATTCGAGATCAATGATTATATTTCTTCCGAAGGAATTAAACAAATCGATATCTATCGAACGAGTAATGCGTCCGACTCCCTTTCCATCCGTACGATGAAACTGGTAAAATCAGTAGTTGTCGGCGATGAGGTTACAGATGATTTTTCGGATGTTTCGTTTCCGCTTTACGGAGATCCTTTATTCTACAGGATTGTGGCATTACGGGAAATTGTGAATGAGAATGACCAGACGGAATACATTCCTTCCAAACCTTCCAATGTGGTACTGACAAACATTGTGGATAACGTAAACCCGGAACCACCGCATTTGTCGTACACTTCCGACCCGCCAACCACTTCAGCACCAATTACGCTGAACAATGTTACGTTGTCGTGGGAACCGACTTGTTATAACGGTATTTATTACCTGTATGTGATGACAAGCTCAGGTAACTGGCAGAAGATTTATGAGGAAAGATCAAATGATCCGGTTATTTCGGTTGATTTGGCCAACACCGATTTACAGGATGGAAGTATTGTGAAGCAGGATGAAGATGGGAACACTATCTACAAAAGATTTAGAGTACAGGTAGAAAATTCTTCCGGACTTATGAATCTGACTAATGATGAATTGACGATATAAAGATCTAAATGCCAGCAGAGAATAAAGGAGGTTTGAGGTAAATACCTCACCTCCTCTATTCTGTTTATTTTCAGGAAAATGGTAATGAGGTTGAATTTTTCGCGCAAGTGAGAGTAAATCATGCTGGAGTAACGAAACAGGTCGCGAATCTTTTAACCTGAAATGAACTGTTTCAATCAGATATTTAGTAAAACACTGAAAATCAACACACTTTTACTTTGATCTGTGAATGCTTTGTCACAATCAATTTTTATGCGCTTGCTTTTTTCTCAGAAGTCCGGAAATTAAAACTACAGCGTATGCAAACATGAGCCATGAAGCAAAGGTTTTACTATAGATTTCAGGCATGTTGGGGAATATTTTTTCAAAAAACTGGATGCAAATTGTATCCAAGATCATCCCGGGCAAAACCATAATAGCTGCAGATTTTACACTTTCAAGATTATCCAGCTTAAATTTATTGAAGACCGAGGTTGAAATGAAGCCTAATGCTGGTATAAGAATGATATACAAAGCAACCATTACTAATACATTGTCGACCATAAAAAAATAGTGGCCTACAACCCTAAACAGTACAGTGGCTATTAGCCATACCAAAAAACCAACAATAAAACTAATCAGCAGGTAATTCCCTTTAGGTGTTTTCATCACTAACAATTATATTTTAAACGCAAGCAGCCTGGCAGTCATTGTTTAATGGCCCCAAAACCACTCATTGCAGGGGATAAAAGCAAAAAACAACCCTTTTGAAGTTGCGATCTCTGTACGCTTTCCGCCGATAGTGATCCGGAGATAAATAGGTGCTTATCCATTTTGACGAATCTTGGTTTTCTTCACCATAAGAATTCTAGTGTACGTGAAATTGAGTTTCATTCCTCATCGTTTTTTAGGTCACCCAGAGGTCACCGATTAGCACTTATTTTCTTGTAGCTCTAATGCTCCAAAACTCAATAAAATCAATGCTTTCGAAGATTCAGCGAGACTATTTTCACGAAGATAGAACAGGTAACCGAATAGGTAACCTGAAATATGTTATTTGTTGCTTTCTGATGGGGTTTGATGTAAAAAGAAAAACCCTGTAAACATTAATTTCACAGGGTTTTGATAAAAAAGAAAGGGAAGCTTTCGCTTCCCTTGTGATCCCGCTGGGATCTTTTGTGATTCGGCTGGGATCACCCCAGCATATCGTAAAACGCCGTATTATCAATAGATTATAAAACATGCTCATAGACAGGTCACGCGATAGGTCACGATCTTTGAACTGTTTTTTTGTAAAAGAACTCTTTAGGCAAAGATAGTGAATTATGGAGAATCAACCAAGTTACTTACAACCTACTTTTTGCCGTATTTGCGGAAGGCAGCAATAAATTGATAGATAAGATATCCTATAATTATCTTATTTAAATAATCAATCATCAAAGCCCAACCTGTGAGCGCTTTTTTATCTACTAAAAAGTCCGTTCTGTGTGTTATATCGATAAATGAAAAATAGTAACCGAACAATTTCCAATCTACAGGTTTTGAGCAATCAAAAGTTTTTCCTAAGCTTAACAAATAGAGAAAATATCCGATTAGGGTTAGTACTATGAACCAAAAAACAGGTCTCCCAATTGATAAACCGTGTTTGTTTGAAAGATTGTTCAATCCTAAAATAATTTGATCATCAGTCGATAAAGAAATACGTTGTAACGCTTCATGAGATATTGCCAACATTTTTTGTGCTTCAAAATAATTTCCTGTAGCATCAAATGCCATTTTCAACTGAAGTAAAATCTCGTACTGATCCTTATGGTAGTTTATAGTTCTTTCTTCTGGGTAATGAACATTCTCAATCGGCATAAACTTTTCATAATCTTCTGGGAAAGTGCATGATGTAAATATAGCCTTTGAAAATTTACTCCTGTACAAAGATATTTTTGAATAAGTTTCAAATTCAACATTATCAAACCATGAGTTATCCAAGTTGCACTTGTGAATACTAAACTTGCTATCGTTATTTACAGGTCTAACATTATATAAATGTAGCTCTGCATTTCCAGAGACATCTGAAAAATAGTGGTTCTCAATCAAACAGTTCTCAATCGAAACTTTCCCTTGCTTAAAGTCATTAAGTGATAATGATCTAAGCTGACTATCTAAGATCTGTATATTAGAGTTCTCTGTACTTTGACGGTAGGAAAGAGATAAGTTTATATCCAGTTGTTTTTTTTCTATCTCTGATAGATAATAAACATATCTACGTTCCTTTAATTGCAGATATGGGAGTTTTTCTACGCCAACTTTATCTGAATTCAAATAATTACTAGAATATCTTACTTGCTTGACATCATAAATGTAATATTGTTGTTCAGTTATTAGCAGTTCTGCAAGTGTAAGATTAGCCTTCTTAAATAATATCATCCATAACCCAGGAAATATATTTTCCGCTGTATAAGAGATCGTTACATTAGGCAAATCAATAAGAAACAAACTTTTTATTAGAAAACAATTATTCAGTGAGATTGACGCAATATTGGGAGTTACAACCTTTCCGTCAAGCAAGCATGAAAAAAAGTGTACCGAAATATTCTGGGTTTCAATTTTGGTTATTTCCAATTCCCTAATTAGGCAAGCTGAAAAGGAGATCTGTATATCCTCAAAGTCAATATCGTCATTATTTTCTATGATAAGTTTCCGAAAAGTGCATTTTTCAAAATAGATCTCTATTGTTCCACCTTGTTTTGGAACCCCGACGAATTCGTTATTTCTTAGTACAATTTTTAGCACTCCGTAATCACAGCTGCTGATCACGTTATAAGGAGTTGGATTTAATATTGTCATGCTCAAACTATATTAGTTCTTCAAATCTTCGGGGATTAGCGATATAGTTGTAAGAAAATGATTGGTTTGAAAGGCTGGTTGGTTTAATTGGGTCAGTGCCAATTATTGGCTTTTCGAAGTTGATCGCGTTACTCATTCAATGAATATATTGGATTAGTTTATTAACCCAAATATACCTATAACTTTTGTTGATACGCCCACAACCTTTTAACAATTGAATTATCTTACCAACCCTCAATCCCCCACTACGAAACACCGCTTCGCCCCGTTTCCTCCAAAACCCAAAGTCAAATTTTCCCAAAAGAAAAAACGGAAAAAAAGAAAGCACTTGATCCCGCGACTTTTAAGCGCAGCGTAGCACTATAAGTCCCCGAAGGGGTGGACGGTGAAACCGTCCATTATGCGTGCGGAGCCAGCGGAAGTCGCGACCTTTGCCCTCTTTTTTACCGTTTCGTTTGGAAAATTAATCTCTCAAATTCCAAACCGTTTCTTTACAATTCTCTCAGCAGTGCCGAGAGTTTCTACTGCTCAACACTTCCAAAATTTTTATCAGTGCTAACTGTTTTAATTTGTCGCACCAGTGGTGCGACAAATTAAGGAACCAGTCTAACCTTTCAGCAAACGCATTGCAATTTTCCCGATGTGATTTTTGATCTCGTCCATCTTGTTAACCATGGTCCTTTTTTCGAGGTCGTGTACCAATAACCAACGCTTAAATTCAGGCTCGCTTTCCAGTATGTGAAGCTTCTTTACCGACTGATTAAAGTTTACGCCGATGCAGTTCAGTTCCTGGCGTAGAACAGACAATTCATGTATCACATCATCTATGGAAGTATTCCAATAAGCACTTACGATCTTCCGTTCAAAAGTATGGCTCTTAGATAATCACTCAATTTTCTGAAAGTGGTATTCTTCCATTTTTTTTCGATCTTCTCAAACTCATCGGAAGTCAATCTTACTCCAACTATCCGGGTTCTTTTTGTGGCTTCTTTTTCCTTCATCACATTTCTTTTTCACATTCACAGATTCTATTATTCCATTGAAATCTACCCAAATGCAAAGCAGTACAAAACAGTTCAAAGTAATCTTCTGCAAAATCCCCCTACGAGTTCCGAGTAAAAGGGGCAAGATCGGTTTGTTTAACAAACCTACATCTTGCCGTTCACAGCACAGCAGGTGAACTTGGGAAGTCTACCTAATAAATCAAAGTTACTAAAGCGGAACGGTCTTATCCCATCATCGAAAGAATTTATAGAGTGTTTTTCGGCAGAACTGCCTGTTATTTTCCATTGGAATTTGCTTTTTATCTTACTGGAATTGTTGAGGAAGACAGGGAAACCTGGATGCTGTTCATGAACTTCTTCTAGGCTAGATACTACAAGATTATTTACATCAACAATGACCATCAACTGATCATATAATTATCTTTAGCAACTACTTATCTGAAATTTAACGTACCAATGCATAACCCTATTCCATCTGCCAAAGGAAATTCAGCAGAACATAAAGAAAAAAGTGATAGTAACACTGAACAACACCAAAACTCAGCCATTGAATATAATTCTCTCTCTCCAATTGATAATGCGGATGAGAAAGGACATTACAGCGAAATGCTTTATTGGGCATTGCGAAACCGAAAGAAAAAAGACATAAAGAACATTGCGATCACTGGTCCTTACGGGTCGGGGAAAAGTAGTATCCTTAAAACATTCGAAAAGAAAAATACGGACAAAGACATTGTCTTTCTTAATATTTCTCTAGCTAAGTTTAAAGATGAGATCGAAATTGAAGAGCAGCAAAAAAAAATAACTCGAGACAAACAAAAAGAACCGATTAATCCCGAACCTGCTGATCAAAAAACAAATTCATCTGGGGAAAAAAATATTGTAGAGAAAGAAACCTTACTGCGCCTAATCGAATACAGTATTGTTCAACAAATATTTTATCATGAAAAGGATGAAGATATTCCTGATAGCCGCTTCAAAAAAACACGCAGTTTTTCAGAGCATAGTGCTTGGACATTAACCTGGAGCATTTTTCTTTTCATCACAGCATTACTTTATGAAATATATTCAAAAGAGTTCTGGGGAATTTTTAATACTCGGCCAGTTAAATGTTTAGACATCAGTATCCATCTGCTGATGCTAGGTACACTGCTATTTCTAGGGTTCTCATTTATTAAAAAGTCCATCCGCCCATTACGTCATATTCAGCTCAAGAAGTTCAGTTTACAAGATGCTGAATTTGGAATAGATGAGAGCATCAGTAAATCAATATTAAACGAACACCTTGACGAAATTCTTTACTTTTTTGAAGTAACTGATTATACAGTGGTCGTTATTGAGGACCTAGACCGTTTTCAGCAAACGGGAATATTTACCAAACTTCGTGAATTAAACCATCTACTCAATTACTCCAAAAAAATTGAGCGTGAAATCGTATTCATTTATGCCGTTCGCGATGAAATGTTTCAGGATAATGATCGCACCAAATTCTTTGATTTTATTATTCCTGTTATTCCTGTCATCAACTCCTCCAATTCAAATGAGATCTTATTGGGTATAGTCGAAAAAAACAACTACAACATAAAGCCTGATCTTATCGATGACATTTCCTCTTTTGTAGATGATATGAGACTTCTTTATAACATCACCAACGAATATCAGCTCTATAGTAAACAGCTAAGTCCGAAACTAAATCAGAACAAGTTGCTTGCAATAATTTTATACAAAAACCTTTATCCCAATGATTTTGTCTGCTTAAGCAATAGCAAGGGAGAGCTATACCATGTAATTGCCGAAAAGGATGAGTACATATATGAAGAAAATTTAAATCTGGAAGAACAGATTTCTTTAAAAAAAAAAGAAATAAGAGATCTCAATCTTACAGCTATTAATAATGTAAAGGATTTGAGAAAATTGTACGTTCTTGAATATCTCAATACTCATCCATTATTGGAGAGTTTTAAGATAAATAACCAAAAATATAATATATATGAAGTCTTAGAAGATGAATCGTTTGAGAGTTTAACGAATGATAAGGCGGCTTATTTCTACACGAATGCTAATGGTAATCAATACCCCAAGGAATTTACATCAAAATTTGAAAGCATTGAGAAAGCAGTTGATCCAAACGCTACATATATTGAACGTTTAACTATAGTGGACGGAATTGCCAATGGTCAAATCGACGATCTTAAGCAAGAGATTGCGGCACTCGAAAAAAGAAAGACTGAATTACCCAAAAAAACACTTGAGATATTATTGAGAGAAGATATCATCAACATATCTCTAAAAAACAAGAAACAGGAGCAGCTCATCAGTATTCTTTTGCGTTATGGCTATATAGGTGAAGATTACCTGGATTATATCTCTATTTTCTACGAAGGTACACTAACCCAAAAAGACAACGAGTTTTTGCTAAACGTGAAAGCCCACATTAACACTGACTTCGATTACCAGCTTAACAAAATTGAAAATCTGATTAAGAAAATCCCAAAGGATGGATTCGATGGTGAATACATTTTCAACTATAGTCTTTTAGACTATCTATTAAGTAAGCCGCGTCATTTAAGAACTCCAAAAATTTTAAAAACATTGAGCAATGAAACCGACAACACTATCAGTTTCATTGATGGTTATCTTAAACGAAAGAAACATAATGGAAAGTTTATCAAATTACTAGCAAAACATTGGACAGGTATTTGGAATTACCTAAGAACCAAATCAAGCTTTACCGATGAGCATATAGAATTGTACTTTGATCTTTTGATAGAGCATGCTGAAGTTGCCGACATAAAAAAAATAGCAGAGCAATCCGATCTATCAAGTTTCATTGAGAACAACCCCTATTTCCTATCTTCCTTTAAAAAGGATGAGAAACTGAAACAAATAATTGAGGAATTAAATATTTTCTTCAAAAATTTAAATACGAAAGATGTTTCCGAAGATTTGCTTGAGTTTGTATATCGTGGAAGATTCTACGAAATTAACCCAGAAATGATTAAAGTATGGTTAGTTTCCAGAGGAAATTATGATGAAAAAGAATTTGTAGAAAAGAACTATAGTTTATTAAACGATCAGTTAGACACTTTAGAGAAATTAGTGGAGTACATTGACGAAAACATGTCTACTTATCTCAACAATGTATGGTTTAAGTTAGATAGTATTAAACAAGAAGATCCGGGGTATTTCTACTATATCATCAATTCAACAAGTAATATTGATTTGGTTGTAAAGGCCCTCCAGCAAAATGAAACAAAACTTGAAGACATTGAGCAGTTTGATGAAATTTCAGTTAAACAAGCTATCCTAGATGCTAATAAATTGCAGCCAACCTGGCGGAACATGATCTACTATTTTTTCAGAGTAGCAGAAACATTTGATACTCACCTTGTGAATTTTATAAATAATAATGGAAAAGAATTAGCTAATGACAAATTTGAATTTAGGGATAAAGAGTTTGTCGATCAATTAGCAAACCGATTTATGATAGCCTTACTACTTAATAAGAACATTGATGATAAAATCTACGATGCTTTGACAGATGTTATACCATCAAGATTCAACGACAGTTTGGAGTTTGGAGATTTAAGTGAATATAAAGTCAGAATTTTGCTCAAACTATTAAATGTCACACCGCATAATTTTGATATTATCCGCTCAAAGTTCCCTAGCTTAATTATTCCATTTATAGAAAAGGATCCGGACGCAATTTCAAACGATTTGGATAGCTATCCTTTGAGCGCAGTAGATATAGCGTTACTATTAACATCAGAAAAAGTTTCAATACGGAACAAAAACGCCTTTCTTCACACCATGTCGGATGCCCTGATTATTTCTAATAGCCAGCTTTATAAAGATATTAGTTTGATCGCAATTGAGAGCGATGGACTAGTTATATCTAAAGATGTGATTGTCGCTATTTTAAAGTCCAATGTAGACGTGGAGCATAGAATATCCCTATTATCAAAGTTCCTATATGAATTCGGAGAAGCTGAGTTCTATGATATTATGCGGTACTTTCCCAAACCGTTCGATGAAATCAAGCGGAATGGTAAGCAAACACTAATTCCTGATACCCCTAACATGTGGACTTTTGCCGAATTATGTTATGGTCATGGCTTCATACGGTTGTTTAAGGAAGATAAGAAAGGAATTCGTATTTTTAACTTAAAGAGTTAGTCCGAAATCATTATTTGGTAAGCTTCACGACAATCAAATCCATCCAAGCCAAAATAATCCTAAATTTATCCACTCAAAAACTATTTGCTTAAATTTAGGACATGAACGTTCGATTAACCAAAGACCAGAAGATTAAGATTGCCAATTCGGGTGATGTGTACAACATCATGCAACAGGTCTTATTGCGCGAAAACAGGATCAGCAGACACCAGGAACATTTTTGGATTATCGGACTGGATAATAAAAGCCGACTTCTATTTATTGAATTACTGGCGTTGGGTCAGCAGAACCGCGTGAATATGAATCCTTCGGATACCTTCCGCATGGCGATCTATAAATTGGCTACCAAGGCTATTCTGGTACACAATCATCCAAGTGGAGGCACTGATCTTTCGAAAGAGGACAGGGAATTAACGGATTATTTATACAAAGCCGGCATGTTCCTGCGCATTGAAGTAATAGATCATTTAGTTATTACCGAAAATGACTATTACAGCTTTGAGGACAATGGTTTGATGGATAAAATCAAAAACAGTGGCGTGTGGGAATTGATTGATAACACCAAGTCTGATTTAAATGAAATGAAAAGTGAAATTGCTGCAGAAAGAGCAGCAAAGAAGGCCTCTGTTGAGATTGCAAAGAGAATGCTTGCCCTCAAAAATCAATCATCAGAAGAAATAAGGAAACTAACCGGATTAACCATACGGGAAATGAATAAGATTTTAAAAGAAATAGGTGAGTAAAAACTCACCTATTTTATTTTCACCAAACGCTATAAATTCTAAATATCCTTTTATTGGGAATACACTATGCCACATAGGATAAATTAAGTTTTCCATCTGAATTGAACAACAAGTTACGAGCGTTTTTCATATTGGTAGAAATTCGTTCCTTACGAACTCTGCAATACCTTGTTGTTGTTCTAAGTGATTTATGACCCAACATCTTACTAACGTCCTCCATCGGAATGTTACACACGTTTAACATGATATCTGCAAACGTGTGTCGGGCCAGATGTGTTTTAAGAACACGTTTTATACCGCAGATAGCTGCAATCTCCTTCAAATATGCATTGTAGTTTGAATTACTGTTTATAGGCATGAGTTTTCCTGTGTTCTGGCAATACGGATGGTTTTTGTACTTTTCGATTATTTCCAGAACAACAGGCAAAAGCGGAACCATTTCTGTGACGCTTGTCTTCCCTCGTTCCTTAATGAGCCAAGGTTCCTGCTCAAGCCCAACATAACTAAGGTGTTCTTCGGTGAGATTGAAAAGATCAATGTAGGCAAATCCGGTAAAACATTGGAAAATGTACACGTCACGAACCTCTTCCAATCTATCAATTGGCATTTCTTTCGAATAGATTTTCATCACTTCATCAAGTTCTAAAGGCAGAACTTCTTTTTCTCCACCCGAAGTTTTGAATTTCTCACATGGATTCTTGGTGATAATGGACTTGTCAACCGCAATATTTATAAGCTGCTTAATGTTTTTAAGTTGCTTTCTGGCAGCAGCTTCCCCAAGGTTCGTAGTACGTCTTTTATCCTTTTCTTGCTTTAAGAACTTACCTCTTTTCAGTGTTAGATAAGTGTAAAGCTTGGTGCAGAACGACGAATCAATTTCGTTAAATGCGATATCCTGCTTACCAAACTGAAATCTTGCAAACTCTACGATTTTTTTTCTTGTCGCCCTCCATTGTTTCAGCGTTTCAGCTGAACGGTTGTTTACTTCCACCTGTTCGGAAAATTCGTCGATAAATCCATCCGCTATCTGTAATAGCGTAATATGCATTTTATCGCCCATAGCTTCTCCGTCATCAAATCCTTTCTGTTCTCCAAGGTAAGCCTGTTTCAGGTCCTCTGCATTCAGTCGCAGACTTCTTTTAGAAAGCACGATAAAGTGGGCTTTAATTTCATCCAGTACTTCATCAATCTTTTCATTTACGGATTGATACTCCGGATAGCTATCCAGGCACTTTTTGTTCTCTCCATCCCAATGTTCTTTCGGCACGATGTGTCCCAGATAACATTCGGTATTGTCACCATCAATTGTAATGCGAACATAGGTCTTCGCCATACCTGCGTTGTTGGTTGATCGGACAATAACCAACAATGCTAAATTCTGCTTTTTCATTACAGCACACTTTAAGGGTCAAACAATCCAACTGGCATACCCCAGCTGGGTGAATTATTTGAGTTCCTTACCCAAAACACGGTTTTCAGAATTCGTGACCTCTAAGATAAGATCATTAAATGGGTCACGAAATAGGTCACGAATTGTATGAACTGGAATGAATTGTTTTAAATCGGAAATTTGATAGGAGACTGAATATCAATAAAAAAGGCGCATCGTTAAATGCGCCTTTACCTTAATCTGTGATCCCGCTGGGGCTCAATACCACATTACAAATTATTGTATATCAATTAATTACATAAATTCAATTAGTTTGTTAACCGAATTGTTGTAATAAAAATTACTACTGTTTAATGCAAATCAATGAACGAATATCGCCTATTAAAGATAGCAAATTTAGTCGTAATATTCAACAAATAACAACAGAATTAATGTAGTGTTTTTGAGACTTCTTCGGGATCTAATCCCAGGTAATTGGAGAATTCAGTTATTGTAATTAATTGATGATCCTCCTTGTTAAAATGCGCTTTCATGCGCTTAATTAAGTACCTACAATAGCGCTCACTCTTGCCTGTAATCAGCATGATGTCTTTGGGATATATGACTAAGCGCTTTTCTTTCATTTTCTTGTGGTCCAAAACGTGGAGTATCCGTATACTATCCGTAGGTAATCCATAGGTATTCTCTATGTAGCATTATACGCAAAATTAAGACCTAATAGAAGCTTTTTAAGGTGCAAAAACGGCACAAAACAGCATAAAGTTTATGATACGGTATAGGTCTATTGTAATGTTTTGTAATTCGTTGAATGTTTGTCTTGTCGACAGGTGAAATGACCTACCTGAGAAGTGGTCAAATAGCAATATGAATAACAATGGCAAGACAAACTGGTCTCATCAAGTTGAAAGGAACATTGGATAATGTGAATTTCTACAAATCAAAAGATGGGAATCTAGCGCGAATGAAAACGTCAGTTGACGGTAAGCGCATCGCAAATGATCCTGCTTTCGTTCGAACACGCGAGAACAACAACGAATTTGGCACTTCTGCAAAATCCGGGAAACTCGTAAGAAGTTCCTTACGCCCACTCATGCAAACTGCAAGCGACGGTGCTGTAACAGCGCGAATGACGAAAGTAATGACCTTGATTAAGGATTTTGATACACAAAGTTCTCGAGGTGGACGAACAGTGGCTGGTGGTATCACTGACGCAGCTGCAAAAGAGTTGTTGAAAGGGTTTAATTTCAACAATCGCTCTGCATTGGGTAGTGTGTTCTTCAAACCTTTTGAAGTCGACACAGCAACCGGAGCAGTTACGATTACGGATTTGATTCCAATCAATGACCTTAATTTTCCGCAAGGTGCAACGCATGTTTCTTTGAAAAGTGCTTGGGCAAAAGTTGACTTCGTTGACGGAGCAACTGAGACTCAAATTTCCCCCGAAACAAACCTAGCACTTGACGCAACATTATCAAATGTTACGTTGACTCCTCCACAAGCTCCTGCTGGACAAGGCACAAACATCTTTGTCCTATGCTTGGAATTCTTCCAGGAAGTGAACGCAGTTCAGTACTCGTTAAAAAACGGTGCTTTTAATGTGTTATCGATTATTGAAGTAAGCTAAACTATTGAGTCATGAGAAATTCAAATTTGAAAGACCCGAAGTTTAAAGACAATTTAAAGTCTTACTTCACACGCTTCACAAGCGACACACCTCCATTCTTCAAAAAACTCCGTCTGGTCGGATTGGTAGCAGTTGCTGCAGGCACTGCTCTACTAGCCGCTCCAATAGCGTTACCAACGGCATTTTTGACTGTTGGAGGTTATTTGATTGTAGGTGGAACTGTGGCATCAGCAATTAGCCAAGCAGTTATTGCTGATGACGGGAAGAAAATCGATGAGTGATCAATAGGTCAATTATCAAAAAGAAAATCGAGTTATTAATATAAAGCACCTAGCAGCTGCATTGCAGTACTAAGTGCTTTAAATCTCAAAATCATGAAAACAGAAAATTGTTCAAACAGTAATTTGACTGTAAGTATCAAAACCAAACGCAGACCACCTCGATTCAAAGCAGGGGCTGAATTATCTGGAGCGGTGAACTTAGTTGCAGTTGATGTGGTGGAAGAAATGATTGACGATACTGAAGTATTCGAAATCAGCATTAAATTGGATAGCACTCGTTGCGCCAAGGAAGATTCCTGCCCCAACTAATTTTTAAGCGAATAGCAATGACACCTCATCAGGACACTACCACAGTTGCAGGAACGGTTACGGGTACAGTGTTTACCATTGCTGCGAATATCGATTCGCAAGATTATGCAAAGACAGTGATTCTCGCGTGTGTTGGTGCAATAGCCAGTTTCATTGTTAGTTTGATTCTCAAGCGGATTTGGAAATATTTATCGGAATGAAACAAGAACGGCACTCGAAAGGGTGCCGTATTTATTTTAACCAATTATTTAGGCCATTGTATGCTTTACCCATATTTTCATTTTATCAGGCAAATAGTCCACATATTCATATAGAAACTTTCTTATTTCTTCTGGATCGACAAATACTACTTTATCACTTTCTGTTCCAAAGTAATTGCCTTTTGTGGTGAATAGATAAACCTTACTATCAATGTTTCTATACATCTTAGCATCTAAGTTTACATGTCCATTTTTAACTTGCACAACGGCTTTAGTCTTTGTAACACGATGTATTAGCTCGTATTCATAAGCCATCGTTTGATACTTACAGCTGCTTGGAACAATCACATAGTTTTCTTTCAATTGAAGGTATAATGCAAGTGCATCTTCACAATCTCCTGATGAAAGCAATGAATAAATGTTCTCCCCAATCAAAGATTTAGGTGAATATAAATTTGATTCAGCCAATTCATTATATTTCAATTGAGAGTATAAACTTACTGCTGAATCATTAACTTGTTGAATTGTTCTTGGCGGAATGAAGCTGTTAACTAATTTGCCTGGGACGCTTTCTATTGTGCCAATTTTCTTCCAATCACATTTTCTTACGTTAACAATGTCAGCTCGCGAAGCTTCTTTTGATGTATCATAAAACCAATCACTTATAATTCTACCTAGATAATAGATACCTACAGTATCTCTCGTCCAAATCAAATCTCCAATTTTAGATTTATGATATAGAGCATTCCACGCAGGCCACCAGCTTCCATCTCCTTCATTATAATATTCTATAGTTGCTTTGTCTTCATATATTTTTCCAGACACACATTCAAAACCTTTTTCAACTTGCCATCCAATTCCAACTAAACCATTGTTCAAACAATGTTGTCTAGAATCAATTCCGGATTGGGCTGCTGGCTTTAAATTTATTCTCCAAATATTCATCTTACAGTTTTTAAGGTTGAATCGATGTATTATTCACCAAGATACCTAAAAACCAAATTCTGCTGAATATAACCCAAAAGAAAAAAGAGAAAAAAAGAAAGCTATTTCTTTTGGGGCTTTATGGGTGAATGCAAGGTTTTTGCTAAAAAAATACTACCCAAAGGGTGGAGATTATTTTTGCAAAACCCGAAGGGCTTGACCTTGCAAGCACACAATAAGCACCTAACTTTGCTGTTATTTTTTTTTATTTTACTGATTGGTTTCCGAAATTTCGATGAGCTTATTCAAAGTAATATCGCCGAACTTACCATCAGATTGAACACCAATGAATGATTGCAACAATTGTATCGCATAAATTGTTGAGTCAGTAATTATTCCATCTACTGAACCAGGATTATATCCCAAATTAAATAGTAGTTTTTCAATAGTTAATTTATCCTCAAATGAATATTTGTTGTGATATTGAATTTCTTCAGTTTTCATGGAATTTGAAGAATTGTAATTGTACGAATTATAGGAAGAACCCGAATAAGTAGAAGAACTTGGTGTATACGTTGGTGTATTTGACGGAGTATATGTTGGTGTTGAATAAGAGGGGTATGTATAATTATCAGGTTCAATTGTCCCTGGTTCTCCTGTCCAGGGGTTAACATTCGGTTTTGTTGAGTAATTATCGGTATTAGTCGTGTTTGGATCCGTTCTATAGTATCCCTTTACTTGCGTACCATCTTGACGCGTATAACCATTAACATAATGGTAGTTAGAATTCACTTGACCGAAAATGGCAATGGAATTCACTAAAAAAAGTGTAAAAAGAATTAGAGTTTTCATAAGCTTAATCTTTAAGGTACTTAATCAGAATACAGACTTTTGAAAAAGTAACAAGCAGTACAAAATTTAGAAGAAGAAGTTCAATTTTGAATCCCAAAATGGTAAAACAGCCTTGAGCGCTGCCGGTGGAGCAAGGCAGCAGGCTAACAGCTGGAGGTTTCCGGAAGCTGTGAAGCTTGTGGAAGAAGGAACGACTGGAACACGCGAGCCGCCAGCGAGTTGAGCGAAGGTGGAAGACAGAAATGGGCAGGGACTGAACAGCTGGCGACCTATGCAGTATGCACAAGGGGCTAGCAGGTATTTTGATGTGGGATGGGAAAACAGCGGTGTTTTGTAACGTAGAGAAGAAACACGGCTGTGCGCAAGTGATGAGGCTGCCTAAATGGAGAGCCACCAGAACCCAGAGTTATCGGGTTGGTGGACTTGGAATAGGTAGCTTCATAGAGCGAGGGTAAAAGACCTGGTAGCCCCGAAGCCTGAGCGATTCAGCAGGCGAGCATAACACAAGCGGTGGTGACACCCAATGAAAAAGAAAGGAAGGGAGTGAAGGGACTAGCTTCCCTGACTACTTTATTGGGGAGTTCTGCTTTGCAGAACGATGGGTGGCAGAGTAACCGCTACTGACGACGCAGGACGAACAGGCAACGAAAACAAATGAACAGCCAAAATGTGAATTCTGAACAATTTGCTAAGTGAATGCTAAATGCAAGCCCGAATGCGATCTAAATAATGAGCATGGCGGACCAAAGGAGCCACCGCGAATATTTAAGAGCAGAGCTTTGTATCAGGCTTGCATTTATGTTTTTCGGAAGCTGTGAGAACCAGGAGGAAGACCGCTTTACCTACCCTGTTATTTGAGGAATTGTTCTCTTAGGAAGATTCTTACTTCTTCTGCAATTCCTCTCAATAATTCATCTGACACATCTGCACTCAAATCACCATATTTCTAGGGTTTTGACATAATTAAACCCACACTTTGACAGGTACTTTTTCTCATTCTTATTAAGCATATTTGAAATTCATATTATGGAAGTACCAGAACACATAAGATTGGATCAATTAGCTGACCGACTTAAGCACTATAGAAAATTGAAAGGCTATTCAAACTACGAGCATTTTGCTTACGATTTGGGGATTTCCCGTTCACAATATGGAAAATATGAAAAGGGAGGTAACATAAAATTTAGTACGCTTTGCAAAATTCTTGATTTCTTAGATGTTCCCCTAAAAGATTTTTTTGATAACGGATTCGATTAAAAATGACTTTTAGAAACCTCACTTTCCCTCCCGCTTTCAAATACAGCTCAGACTCTGACCATATTCCATTAGAATTCTACGAGGAGACATTTCCTGTTGCAAAAGAAATTGATTTATTATTAGGCTATTTCAGCTCAAACGCGATAAAAGTCATATCGCAAAGTTTTGCTGAATTTATTTTTCACGGTGGCCGAATGAGAATAATTACGAACCACATCTTATCATTAAAGGATAAGGAAAACCTTATTGATGTTTTAAAATTGGATAAAGAGGACCAAGTGATTGATATTTTCTCGGACCTTGAACAATTGGCGAGAGAATTAAGCGACTATGGAATTCATTTTTTTGATTGTTTGAAATATTTAAGAAAACAAGGAAGACTCGAAATCATACCTGTCAAATTTAATGGCGTTGATTTAGCTCATTGCAAGAAAATGATTCTTTTCGATGGACATGATTATATTTCGACCGATGGAAGCATTAATTTCACCTTATCTGCCCTAACTAGGAACTCTGAGAGTTTTGAGGTTAATGCGCCATGGAAAGGCGAGATATTTCAATACAGAACTGAGGAAGAAAGAAAGAATTTTAATAAGATTTTTTCCAAACAACATTCAGATTATCAATATCTCAGTCCAGATCAAATTGAAATTGTCATCGACAAAATTGGCAGTGATAAAAATATTCAAGACTTATTAGACGATTCAATCAAGTTAGACAAATCATCATTCGGTGAAAAGGTAAATAAAATTCTAAACACAAAAAAAGAGCGTTTTAAATTGACTGTGGAAGAACTAAAAACTCAACCGCATTTCCCGGAAAACAATAAGCCCAGAGAATATCAAACTCAAGCATATAAAAATTGGGTTGGGAATAATTTTACCGGGATCTTTGGAATGGCAACTGGAACTGGAAAAACAAAGACTTCATTAAATTGTGTACTGAATGAATATCAAAAAACGAAAAACTATTTCGTTATTATTTTGGTACCATCGATTGCTCTTTTGAATCAATGGAGTGACGAAGTAAATGACTTTAATTTTCAAAATCAATTGCTGGTTGGAGGTGGTAATAATTGGGAAGGCACACTATCAAATTACACCAGTAACTTCAAGGCTGGATTAAAGAAAAATCTTGTCATAATTTCTACTTACGCTAGTTTCTCAACAACAAAGTTTCAAAAGTATTTTTCGCAAATTGAAGAAGATTTTATACTGATAGCTGACGAAGCTCATAACATGGGTGCAAACAGCATTAAGAGAAGCCTGGTTAATTCAAAAATCAAAAGGCGAATTGGTCTTTCTGCTACTCCAAAAAGAGTCTATGATGTTGAAGGTACTGCCTTCATTGATGATTTTTTTAATGACAAAGAACCTTACACCTTTAGCTTTTCTATGAAGGAAGCTATGGAAAAGGAGTATTTGACCAATTATAAATATTATCCAGTTCTCGTTGAATTAAATGATTTAGAACTTGAGAAATATATCGATATCTCAAAGAAATTATTACGCTATTTTGACTTCAAAAAGGGGGAATTCAAAAAGGACCCTATGGTTGAAAAATTGCTATTGATACGTAAAAACATTATACATAAGGCACAAAATAAGATTCAATGCTTTAAAGCAATTTTAAATGAGTTAAAATCTATTCAAAAACTTAAATACATCTTTACTTATATTCCTGAAGGATATGTCATCAACAATGAAACCCAGGAGTCCGAAAGAATGTTGAATCAATTCCTGATTGCAGGAAAAGAGACGCTGCCAAATTTAAGGATGAACTCTTATTTAGCGGATGGTGAAAATTTAGAGGATTTACTCCGAGGGTTTACTGAAGGACGTATCGACATGTTATTCGCGATGAAAATGTTGGATGAAGGAGTAGATGTCCCAAGAGCGGAAATAGGAATATTTGCGAGTAGCACGGGTAACCCTAGACAATTTATTCAAAGACGAGGACGGCTTTTAAGGTTGCACAAGGAAAAACCTATCGCAACCATTTATGATATGGTGGTCGTTCCCCGAATTAATGATAATAACGAAGAACTTTTTACAATGGAACGAAATTTAGTTCATAATGAGCTACGTCGTGTGGGTTACTTCGCTAGTCTATCATTGAACTTCTACGATTCGAGGGATGCCTTAGAGGTAGTTTGCGGAAAGTACAACCTGGATTTAGATACAATAATAAACGAATTATAAAATGGATAGAAATTTAATACTTAGAGAGATCTTAAACGATAAAGAATTATGTGAAAAACACAACATTCGAAACGTTGATGAGCTAACTACAAATCCTCCATACCACAACAAACTGGTAGAGGTGCTTTCTGCTATAATTATTGAGAATGACAACAATTTAAGCGAATCTCAGATTTATAAAAAGATTAAGAATATTCATAATATCGGTTAGTATGGCTTCAATTATAAAGAGTATTTCATTCAAGAACTTTTTTAATTACTACGGTGATTATGATGTTCACTATGATTTTGAAGATGGTGTGAATATAATTGTTGCTGATAATGGTGCTGGAAAATCTAAATTTTTCAATGCCTTCTTATGGCTATTTTATGATGAAATTCTAGATTCGGATGATAAAATCAAAAAGTCAATTAAGAATGCGGCTGTTAAAATCATTTCAGATAAGGCCAAAAACGAAACAGCAATTGGTGAGTCTGTCGATTGTGGAATTCAAATTGAATATTCTACAGGAAGACATCTCTACAAGATCAAGAAATCTTTTACTGCAAGCCGAATTAGTAAAAATATTACTTCATCAGAAAGTTGGCAAATAACCATAAACGATGATGAAATTGACAAAACTGAATTAATTCTCCATAAATACAAACCTGTTTATGATGCTGAAGACAAGAAAACCATAATTGACAAGTTAATTCAACAAAACCTAAGACAATACTCTTTTTTCCAAGGAGAAGAAGTAGATAGTATCATTGATTTTGGAAAGAAGACTAGTATTGAAGATGCTGTCAGGACCTTGACAGATATTAGTAAATATGAAGAATTAGTCAGGTTATCTAAATCTTTTAAAGAGTCTGCAGAAAAAGACTTAAATCGACAAACAAAAGCTAATTCCGAACACAACGAACGCTTTGAAAAGGCAATTGAAGTAAAGCAGAATTTGGTGAACTCTCTTGAAAATGATGAAATAAAATTACGAGAGTTTGAAAAAGCATACGATGATTCTGAGGCCGAAAAAAACCAATTAGAACAAAACTTCGGGAATGCCCAAAAACGAAACGAATTAGATATTCAAATAAAGGAAAAAAACAGAAAGCTGAATGAAGTTGCTGAAGAATATTCTTCTTTATTAGAAGGAATAAATTCAAAGTTCTTTGACGGAAGCTTTTCATGGATATCATTGGGTTTTGAAGATGTTGAATCTATATTCGCAAATAAGATTGATAGTTTTCGCAAAAACCACTATGCTAAACAAACTTCTAATGAAGATGAAAATAATTTTCACTTCTTGCCTTTGGATTCTCCGGACAGCATGTCGTTAAAAAGTATGATTGACAAACAGCATTGTTTCGTTTGTAACAGGTCTGCTCTAATTGGAAGTCCAGAACATAATCATTTATTAAAATTAAGAAATCGGCCGTCTGATAGTAAAAAAGATGATTTTGTAAAAAACAATCTCGAAAATTTCTTTGGTAGTTTGCAGATTAACGCTCAACCATTCTATAATAAAATAACAGATATAGATGAGAGTATTCTAAAGACAAGAGAAAAGGAATCTATTCTAAATGATCGGTTAACGAAACTTAAAAAAGAGCTAAAACTTTTGAAGGATAAGAGAAATGACACTCTGATTGCTGGTAATTCTAATGAAGACGATTTAACAATTATGAATCGTTACAAAGGCGCAATCAGAAGGATCGCTGACTCATCAAATCAAATTGAGCGACTTAAAGAAAGTATTCGGAAAACAAAGAATCTAATTGGAACCACAGAAAAGGAAATTCAAGCCCTTAGACCTAAGGACTTACCTGAGGGATTCTTATTAAATTATCAAATCTGTTCTGATATTGCTTTATCAGTTGAGAATGCCAAAAACAGGGTCTTTGAGAACATGGTTAATCTATTAGAAAAATATGCTAATGAGCATTTTCAAAGTCTGATTAAACATAATGATCTTGCAGGAGGTATATTGAAATTTGAAAAATCACCATCGGGTTCGATACTGTTTAATTATATTGATAGCCAAGGAAACGTTGTGCATGGAGCATCCGAAGGATTTCAAAGAATGAAGAAATTTTCCGTTGTCATGGCAGTTATTTCAGCTAATACCAAACAATATAATTATCCATTATTAGCTGATGCTCCAATCTCTGCATTTGGGGATGGTTTCACCGAAGGTTTTTTTGAAGCTACGGGGAACGTTTTTCCGCAAAGTATAGTATTAGTCAAGGATTTATACAATGGAGCCGATGAAACTAAGCTTAATGAACTAGGAAAAAAACTGATGAAAGATCCAAAGGTTAAAACAATGTATGTAAATCAGGTTCCGGAAGGAGTTGAGCAAGTTGAGTTAGTTACCACTAGAATAAAATTGAAATAATGACCAGTCAAGAATTCAAAGCAAATTTGCTTATAAAAAGACCTCGCTACGCTAATAGTCGTATACCGATTATAGATATTCTCGCAAATAAGGGAAGTAGAAAATCAGAATACAGTCAATTTGGACCTATTTACGAATTATATATTTACGCATTTACATTAGGTCTGAAAAAGAATTTAAGGCTTCCTCTACCTCCAAGAGATTTAACCACAGATTTCATGGAAATTGGTAAATGGAAACGAGATTCCTCTTTAGTTGATTTTCTTTTAATGATCATATTGACTAAGAGCGAAGAAATTGGATTTGATTGGAACGAACTTGAAGAAATGGAAGAATCTGATTTGAATGGCGTAATTACAAAAATTATATCATTCATTGAAGAGTATGCTAATGGAGGGCTAGAATACCTGCACACTTTACTGGAAAAAGGTGAGTTAGAGAACTCTCATTACATGTTCATTGATATGTATAAGGCTCTTTAAATTCCACAAGACTATAATTCTCATTTATGATTGATTTATCAAATTATCTGAAAGCAATTAAGAGCGAAAACACCCGCTGGGCTGAAAGAATAAGAGCATATAACCAAGTAGGGAGCAGTACCGTAGATGCTTACAGTTACATAATTGGGGGGCTCAAAATTTTACATCCTGGTATTACATATCGAGATTTATGCAGAAGTATAACTGATGCGGATTTAGATGAACAAATGGACGCCATTGTAATTTCTAACGATACTATATACATTTATGATTTTAAAGTTTCCGTAGGTTTCGGAGCAAATGATATTCGGTTATTCAGAGATAGTGTTAATAGTTACCTTTTTCTAGGCACGGGTGATTTAGCAGCTTGTAATCCATTAGTTAAGGTAAAAATTCAAGAGGCACGTGAGCTTTTAGCAACCGGTAACTATAATGTGGCATTAAGAGTTATTAGAGGTGGTGGTAACAGTATTTACCCTCAAGGACAGGTTGTCTTAGATGAGTTGCGATATGATTCACTAATCGAAAAGAGATTGTTGAGCCTCACAGATTTAATAAACATTGAATTGAATCTCGATAGAATGCCGATAAATTATAATTTAAAAATTAGTGCTGCGAAGAATAACCCTAGTGATGTTTCATCTCAGATTATTATTAGTGATGACACAAATATTACGTCATTAATTTGTAGGGTCCCATTGAAAGAGCTAGTCGATTTTTATTATGATTTTTCGCCAAATCCAGAAAGGATTTTTCAATCAAATGTTCGAGGTCTTCAAAATGGCAAAAAAGTAACGAAGGAAATTATTAATTCTCTCAGTTCGGTTGCTAGTGCCAAAGAATTCTACAAATTACATAACGGCATTGCAATTGTCTGTGATAAAATCACATCTATTAGTAACGGCAAATATAGGATTCATAATCCACAGATAGTTAATGGTTGCCAAACAGTAACAACCATCTCTAAGCATTTTGAAACATCACGTGGATCAACGATTTTGAAGTACGGTACCGTTATCGCCAAAATATTTGCTGCAAATGTTAATCAAGTTGAGAAAATTTGTTTTGCAAGTAATAGTCAGGTGGCAATTAATCCGTGGGATTTAAGAACAAATGATAAAATCCAAATTGTAATTGAGTCTTATCTAAATAAAAAAGGTATTCTTTACAATCGGAAGGGAACCAAAATTAACACAAACAACTCTCTTCTTTTAACTGAACTTGGACAAATACTTTGTGCATCATTTTTAGAAAAACCGGCATTCGCCAAAAACTCTCGAGCCAAAATATTTTCAAATGATCCAGATTCATTGTACGAGGTGATTTTCAAAGAAGATATGAATTTAGAGGAGGTTCATAAAGCAATAGATTATGCCTTGTTTGTAAAACAAAAGATAAAACAGTCTAGTGCTGTGGATAAAAAGATTCTTGGCCCTGCCAATCTACATATTATTGCAGGTTTTTATTTGCTTAGAGGAAAAGGACTCACAAACGAAGAAGTTTACACTAAAAGCGTTACACATGTTAAATCAGTAGTTCGAACAATAAAAACTCGCTTAGGAAGCACTTTGACTCCACCGATCATATTTACAAAGCATGATTTAGCTTGGGAGTTATTGAAACAGAAATTATTGACTACTTACAGATGATTCATTTTTAAACCATCATTGATTTTTTCAGTCAAAAAATCAAATCCATCAATATTTGTTCTCTCTTCAACTTCGGTAATAAGCATTTTTAGACCGTCATCAACATGCATTTTAATGTATTTTGCAATGTCTTTATCTGTCTTATACAAATTATAGTGACTGCATATCATAGCGATATAAATATCTGCATACTCACCAAATAAAACTGATTTTGCATATTCTTTCCCCATTGAATTTTCAATGTTATTGAGGTTTAATTTTTCACCTTTCGAAAGCGAATAGGAATAAGCAATTCGAGCAATAACATTTTCAGTACCTAGTCCAAGTTTTCTAGTCAATAGAGTAACTACTTCTTTATTCTCCTTGCTCGTTTTAATTTGAGTAAACATTCTCTTCTTTATTAAGTTGTTCAAACAATTTTTCAATATCAGCCTTAACAAAAATGGATTTGTTCGAACTGTTCTCAATCAAATAAACCTGATTAATATTCTGCTTCAATAATTCAAATTCCTTTTCTGTTAACTCCTTTTCTAGAAGTGGGAACAATACCACTTGTTCTGAGATCGATGGATAGAATTCCTGGATAATGTTCTTTGAATGATACTTATCGAATTTCTGTAATGGGCTATCAATAAATACTGGGAATTTTATACCAGACTCATCAACCAAAGCTTTTAATAGGGCCGTTGCATAAAGCTGTTGCTCTCCTTTAGATAAAGAATCTTTTTCAATAATTTGGTTATGTTTATCTATCAAATCGATATCCATTACATCTTCATAAACATTGATTCTAATATCATGAACAAAATCTTGTTTATGCATGATTTTATTTAAACCAAGTAATAAGGATTTTTGCAGCGAATATTTTTTATCCTCTTTGATTTTTTGAATAATTGAATTGATCTTTTCAAGCGTAGTTAAGGCAACTTCATATTTCTTTGAATCCGTTTCAGCAATCGTCAAATTCTTTTCATACTCAGATTTCACCTTTCTTGTAGATGTCCAACGCTGATGTAACGATTCGTTGTCATTTAAAATCTTACCTTTTTCAGTTTGTAATCCTTCTATTCTTGAGTCAACATTTATTTTTTCATCTCTCAATTTCTGAGCTAATGGGTTGTCTTGACGAGCTTCAGCTTGTTTGATTTTTTGTGTAATTCTAGTTAGTAAAATTCGATTAGTTTTTTCCTCTTGAACTACAACAGAAAATTGATTTGAAAATGCCCCTTTGATATTATCAAGAACAGCCTTAAAGTTTCTAAACTGCTCAATAGTAAAGTCAACAAGAATTTTCGGAGACTTAATACCAACAGAAATATCCGATTCTTTCTTAATAAGTGTTTTTTGAATTTCAGAATCAATTTTCTTTTTGATTTCATCCGATAAATTAAGAGAAGAGATTGATGACTTTAGATTTTTAGTGTATTGTCTTAACTCATCTAAAAAAGCTTCTTGATTCTGGTGTGAATCATTGATGTTTTGCTCAGACTCAAGTTGAAGTTTCAATTTCTGAAGTGCATAACCAGCGATGACTAGTGGAGCAATATCAAGTAATTTCTTTAATCTATGTTTGACTTCAATTGACTCACTCTTCAACTGATCTCTTTCCTTCTTAAATTCCTGAAGTTCAGACAACGTAATCGCATTCCCTTCTCGAATTAATTTTTCTTGTAATCCTTCTGACCGGACTTTTAATGTTTGAAGTTCACTATCGATTTCAATCAACTTCCCATCGTTAAATTCAATCATTTCGATCACTTCTTTTTCATCGTCTAAAAGTGAAATCAATTTGGTTTGTTGCGTTGGTGAAGCACCCGTTCTTTTAAGTTTGGATATAAGACCTTCCAGATTTTTCTTTAAATCTTCATATTTCTTTATTCCTAAAACCTCAGAATATGCACGACTTAAATTTTTAAGTTCTTCTTTCGTTTTAGCTTCTGCCAAACTGACAATTTTCTCTGCATCGAAGAAAAAGAATTTTGCTATTTCACGAGGCAGGATGAAATCATTGATGAATACCTCGTAACCAACGTCTTTGGTTAATTCATTTTCTAATCCATCAATAAAAATCTTTAGATCCTCTTTATTGCTTTTGAAATCAAATGAACGCTTTATCAATACACTTTTACAAGGGATAGATGGAATGGAAATGTCTCTTAATTCTATTTCAACCGATAGGTTTGCTCTGTCAATTAATTTGTTTTCAAAATCACTTTTAACCTCTCTATTAAGCAAGGTCTTTAGAAACTTATCGTATCCTCCAACGCTTTTAATATCATTTCGATACTTATCTTCAACTTCAGACATCATCTTGCCATAAAAGACCCAAATAAGTGCGGTTAAAAAAGTAGTCTTACCAAATCCATTACGACCGGCAATTAAGCTAATATTCCGGTCTGAATCGGGATTGAATGAAATAACATTTTCTCCTTTGTAAATTCGAAAATCCGTTAAACTTATTTTGTGAATCTTCATAATCCCTGGTCCTTTACAAATGATTCTATTCTGTTCTCTACATCATTGTGCAAACCATACTTTGAAATCAATAGTGTTTTGGTTTCTTGCAAGGTAATAAGGTTATCAATTAAGTCATAATACTCCAAATTGTCATCACACACTTCACGCAAGATCCTTCTCTCAGTATCATCGAGTGTTTTTATGTTATTTGTATTGATTTCCTTTTTAAAGATTTCCTTGTATAAATCACCTACGTTAAAATCAAAAATCCCATCTCTTGTCCAGATTACTTGGATAGCTATTAACTCCTGGTTATTTATCAAAGTTACATAGGGCTTTGTCTTCTGAACTATCTTTTGGATCGTCAAAAGGTCCTTCAAAATTTGGTATCTGTAAAGCGGTGTGTAATTCCCATTAAAGGTTCCATCCTCACGAATTGCCTCTTGACCATTACGACGTTTATTTAAACGGTTTTCTGAAACATTTCTACCTTCAACCAATCTATTTCTGAAATCCATTAATGGCTGCATCCACTCTTGACCATTAGTAACTAATGCTGACATGGATTTATCGTTCTTAACAACAGTACAAGTCCAACAACCAAATCGACTTTGACCACATGAGCTGTGTTCTTTATTTGTTACAACAGTTGGACACTCATAATCATCTGCGCTGGCATCTGAATAAATCTTGAATAAGATTGAATTATCAAATCCCCAAGGCGATTTTACAGTATTAATTATATACCAAACCTCCTCAAGCATTAAGTCTTTTATAGGTGCATAAACGTATGTGTTTCCGGTTGTTTGGTGCTTTGACAACCTACTCCCGGTAACTTCATGCTTACGCATGGTTTTTTCTCGGTTTTGACTTTCATCGTATCTGGTTCCAAGTAAAACTATAGCTTCTCCTTTAATGTCGATTTGCTCCAACAAGAAATTAGAAGTAGGTCTAATTTTAAGCTTATCAGTACACCATCTAAAGGCGTTATTAGGAACTGGATAACCTTTTCCAACTACATTTATCCAAAATGTTTCGTCTAATTTTGGAGTGGTCTTTTGAACTATTATGGGAAGATTCTGATCTCTAGCAGCTTCAGTGATTCTTGCCAAAACGTCATCTACATAATTTTCAATGATAGGATTTTCTACCATTGTATCGTTGCAAACAACGTATACTGGTCTCTTCAATTGAAAAGAGGGACTAAATTCGTTACGGATTCTTTCTAATGCCAACCAAACAAGTGTCAATAAAACAGTAGAATCTTTCCCACCACTAAAGCCAATAATCCAAGGTCTATCAGACCTATCCGCGTATGCATATTGATCAATTATCTCGTCAATTATTGCATTAACTTTTTTGCTTTTTATTGGATTTGACATGTTGTGCTCTATTAAAAAATAAAGGTAATATTTTGAACGGCTGGCACAACCAGTCAATGAATTTAATTTCCCATACTGTATAGTTGAAAACATAGCTTCAAATTTTGATGATTAACAATTGATTTAACTGCGTTTATCTTTTGATTTAGAGTCGAATACCAATAAATTAAAGAGAGAGCGAAGCCTTGATCTAACACGATTTCCATATAACTTCTCCAATTCAACTGCGTTTAAATTTGTTGTGGCGTGAGTAACAATACCTTGGTTAACATGTAGGTCGTAACGATTAAGTAGAATCTCGGCCATACAGTTAGTTTGATTTCCAAATTGTTTGATATTGTTTTCAATCCCTAAATCATCAAAACAATAGACTTTTGAAGCTTTGCCGTATTTATGGATCACTTGATAACCATCTGCGTAAAATTCTGCTGAAATGTGCCGAGTGGAAATAACCGGATAATCAAATTCGGGATAAACGAAGAGTTTTAAAAGGTTCATTAATGATGTTTTACCACAACCAACTGGTCCAGTTAACAGTATCCCTTTGTTGAGATCAATCCCATATTCTGCACAATTGCTTTCAGCCCTGATCGCATAAATGAGAAGTTTGTAAATGATTTCTTTGTCTTCGATATATAATTTGAAATTCGGTCCGTATTTCTGTCTTCCGACCTGATTAATGTATGCTATGCAGTTTTTGAAATCGAACTGCCGCATATCGTTTTCTATTGTGAAGCATTTTTCAAGCATAATCTGTGATTTTGTATTAAAGTGGAATGGAATAATCTTTCTCCTGGTTGGTGTGAAGATTCCCGGACAGTGGTGTTTCAGAAGTTTGCCATTTGCGCGAATTGATAATCCAATTTCGAGCTGCAGCTTTCCAGTTCTTCATTTTTGTTTTTCCACCAACAAGCCAACCATTTGATTCGAAATAGTTGAAGAATTTTTGAGCTTCCGCTTTAGTAGATTCTTGTTCCAAAAAGAAACTTTCAATCTCTTCTATTTTGGGAGGGGAAAAGCGAAGATTTTCGTTTTTCCCTTTTTTAGTTTCAGATTGTTTCAACTGTTTATCTTGTTTAGTATTGTTTATATAAGGTCGCACGCCTGGTTCACTTGAATTATCACCTTTTGTATTCTCATGGTTCTTTGCTAGTTCACTTGTTGTATCGAATATGAACAAGCAAACCAAACTTCCTTTCTGCGGATTTCTTGACGGTTCGTATTTCAGATAACCAAAAGCTTCCAATTCCTTCAAACACTTCAAGTAAGTATTCACTGAACCGATCTTGGAAGCTTTCATCATTTCATACCGACTTATCGAAACATACTCCGGGAACTTGGCATGATTCCATAGATGGAACAAAGCATAATACAGGCTAATGTGCCAGGGAGAAAGCCGATTGTCTTCTACAAACAGATCATTGATTTTTTCGATATGGGTGATGTAGTTCATTTTAGAATTGAGCGAGTGAAATCAACATTTCAACGAGTTCCTTTTGTGGGTGGCAATCACTCACATCTTTTCGAAAATTGACACCTGTGAAGATTCCTGGTTTTCCGTCTAATGCTGCAAGAGAAATATCCCAACTTTCTGTAGCGATTTGTTTTGGAATTGCATGTGTATTACAAAGTTTCAGAAGCAGTCCTTTTAGGCTTTGAACCTGTTCATCTGAATAGCGCTGAAAATATCTGTACCCTCGATATTCCTTGCCATAATCTATTACTTCCGAAACATCAATTAACGAATTTGACAGAGAGTAAAACAAACCGTCGATTTCTTTCAAAGGACCAATACAACACAAGTCAATTGCGATTGAATGCTGATCTAAGGACAGGAAGTTTTCTCCACGTAAGCCAATGTGATGGATCCAGTAATGCGATTCGAATGTTTGGTAAATGGTTCCATCCTGATCAATGAGAAACGCTGCACCTATTTTGGCAGGATTGGAGTGCCAGTAGGAAACAATCTCTTTAGGGGAAGAATCGCTGTTTGTGCCATGTAGGACTATTTGTTTTTTGGTGTATGCCGTGCGGTAATATTGAGATACCGGTAACGGAAGCTGCATGATTTTCATAGTAGTGGATTTAAGAGCGGTTACGCATGTTGTTTTCGAAAAGCTGGTTGATATCGGCCTCATCATAGAATAGCACTCCGCCGATTTTTGTAAAGGGGAGTGTACCGTTTAAGCGGAGTGTTTGAAGTGTTCCCGGAGAAATGCTAAGTAGTCTTTGCACTTGGTGAGATTTCAGCCAAGTCTTTTTGGGTTCTTCGACTTTTTGAGTTGCAGTACTGAACTGCATTTCAATGATGTTTTTGAATTCAAAGATGAGGTCTGTTTTGAATTGCTCCAGATCCTCAACGGTTACAATTTGTGCTGCCATAAAATTTGATTTTTATTTGCATCAAAGTGAACCGAATAAAATGAGGTTTTGGGGTGGTAAGGGGTTGCACCACCCCATATCAACCCCTTATAAATACTGAGAAAAATTAATTTGAGAAATTTCTAAAGCTGGTTCAATTTATTGAGCATTTGAATAAGCTTTTCTTTCATGGTGTCAATTGTACTGGTGTCGGGTTCATAATACTTGTTGGACAAACTTTTAACCGAAATATCCTGGACTTTTGACGTCTGAAAATTATAGGCTACTTGCTCCATTAACTCCCTATGCGTTTTACTAGTTATCAGATCAGTTTCTGACAACATTCGGATTAGGAGAGCGAGTTCATTTACTGAACAATTCATTTTCATTTTATCATTTTGATTTACGTGGACTTTATTTGAATCGATACTGGAAGTGTTTTGTATTGGACAAGTTGACTTTAAATACCATATTTCTTCTTCCAACCATTTAATTATCCAAGACTTCACCGATTCAAGATTTCTATCATACTGAACTTCATTGGAACTGATTATCTGATTGATACTCTTTAACCAGGAATAAAGTGTCAATAGTTTAGAATCTAGAGTTGTTTCATTCCCCAATACAATTGAAAACTTGAACGTCAGATATGTGAGATAAGCTGGATTATTGTAATTCATTTCAATCAAACATCCATGGAGTATTTCAATGCTATTCGTTTTATGGTTTTCCTTTGAATAGAAATTTTGTAATCGACGCGTGAAATATTCAATGAACATTAACTGCTGGTAGGTAATTCGATTCTTAGGTGAGACATTGGAGACTAATTGCAGTGGTTGAAATAAAGCATCCAATAAATCGGAGTCGTAGTTCTGATTCAAGATGATGAGCTTCAATCTTTCAACTCGAGGTTTCAAACAATTGACCCGAGAAGAAATAACATTGAATGGAACAAACAAATCTCTATCTAGATATTTGGCATAGAATCTTTCCAGATGAACCATGATATTTTCCAAGCAATCATAACCTAATGCAAAAAGTGATTTCTTATCATAAAGCTTCAATGATCTGGACCGGGTTAAACGATCTAAATGAAAAAGCTGAATCACATCTATTGACCAAGTCAAAAGCGTTCGTTGTATTTTTCGAATAGTAGCGCACAAGTGCTTTTCCTTGCAAGCATGAATTGTTTCCTTCAGGAATTTGTAGCATTGCTTTTCCAATTCCAAGAATCGATTTGCAAAATAGACAAACCGTAATTGTTCGAATGGAAGCTTGGACCATTGGCTGGCGCTTAAAACAAGAACTGTATCCTTTGATTGTTTTACTGGCTGTTGAAAGGAAATAAAGCTGCTAGGTTCGACCTCGAGAACCTTTAGTATTTCTTGGGATATCAGAATATCAAAATTAAGAAGTACTTTTTGAGCTGAAGGTGAAAGGTAGTTCTTTGATGTGGGATGCGCTTTTACGAATGATTCAATTATCCTGATTTTCTTAGATGCCTGATTATTCCTCCACCTGATTACATTAACTTCAATACACTCACCAAATTTATCAAAAAGCCAGTTTTCATACCTGTTTCTATCGGCTTGTAGGTGATCATAACTCGCGTTGATTTCATCCAATAACGCATCGAAAGTAATCGTTGAGGTCATACGCAGGAAGGTGTTTAGTTGCAGTTGAATTAACAGTAACGCAACAAAACGCTAATATGACATAACAGGCACGAAAAAAAATGTTAAATCAATTTGTTAAAATATGAATGAGTCATTTTTGAATATAACTTCAATGAAAAACAACGTGTTGTATGAATGTATATACAAAGTCTGATCAGTATTATGAAGACGAATATGATCGAATGACGATTAATCACTTAAAAGATCTGGAAGAGCAGATTAAAAAGTTAGCTAAGGAATCTCAAGGCATAGGACTACTTCGTTTTAAATACAAAAATTTTGGAGCAGAACGAGCGAGCCAAAGAGAATTGTGTATCAGAAACTGGAAAGAAACTGATCAACGCAGAGATAAAACGATTGCTCACACTCCCATACCCAAATATGTCAATTGTAATACTTGCAAAAATGAAATGCAATTTGAGCTTCATGATTTCAATTCGGAAAACAAGCTTGTGTTTTACTTTAAATGCAATGAAGGCCACTTACCCAAAAAGGCAATTTATGCCGATGGAAGCGAGCATTACATAAAGACTAAAGCATGCTCTTATTGCAACGGTCCTATTGAAACAAAGAAGAAACAAACAAAAGCTAAACTAACGCTAACGGAGACGTGTAAATTTTGTGGCAAGGTGGAGGTTCTTGAGTTTGATTTCGCGATCAAAAAAAGACCAGAAATAACAGAGGAAGACCGGTTGAAATATTGTAAAAGCTTTATTGGTAAAAGAACCTTTGAGGAAGACATGGAAGCTTTAAAAACGCTAACTGACCTACTAAAATCAAAAGAAGAAAAATATGATTACAGTCATGTAAACCAAGTCAATATCGCCCAACTGGAAAAGAAACTTAGTGAAGATCTTGAAAAGGTGCAATTTGTAAAATTCCAATTCGAGAAACCGAAATCCGGGAGATGGTTGACAGTTGAATTTTCTGTTCAGGATTTTTCTTCAAGAGATGAAAGGAGCAGTATTAAAGCTCTGAAAAAGACATTAACAGATCTACTTTTTTCAACGAATTGGAGATTGATGTCAACCGATATCTATTATAATCTCGGTTTTCTTACCGGGCAGATTAAAGGGTTTTCTTTGGAGGAGGATTTGATTAAACTCGGTAAAGAAATAGATGTTAAACGAAAAGACCAGAAGTAAAACTCCTGGTCTTTATTTTATTCTAAAGGTTTAATGATTAGTTCGTTTTCTTTGAGTTCTATTCTGACCTCTTGACCAGCAACAAAACCCATTTCAGCTAACCATTTCCCTTTTAATAGAATTTCCGGAACAACGGTTTTGTCATATTTCCGAAGTATAAAACGTGGTTGAATTTTAATTTTTCTAAATGATTTCATGGTTAGCCGATTTTGATTAGTGATTTTTTCGTTGGTTGTGAAAGTTTAGCTCTTAGGGCATTCATGTCTTCACTGACTTTTTGCTCAACTACCTTTGCATATATTTGAGTGGTCCGAATGTTTCGATGACCAAGCATGGAACTTACAGTTTCAATAGGAACGCCGTTGGCGAGTGTTACAGTTGTTGCGAAAGTATGACGAGCAATATGCGAGGTCAATTTCTTTTTGATTCCGCAGATATCAGCGATTTCACTCAAATATGAATTGTAGCGTTGATTACTGTTTACAGGAAGTAACTTGTTCTGCTGTTTGCAATATTCGTGATCCTGGTACTTTGCAAGTATTTCTAAGGGAATTGGCAACAATGGAACGCTTTCCTTTGTTCCGGTTTTTTGGCGAGCGGTAGCGAGCCAAAGGTTGCCGTCTAAACCTTTTATTACAGCATTATGTTCAAACTGATATACATCTGCATAAGCAAAGCCAGTATAACAACAGAAAACGAAAACATCGCGAACTTCATTCAAGCGATCTGAGTGCAGTTTCTTTTTCATGATGAGGTTCAACTCATCTTGGTTGAGAATCTCTCTTTCCGGATTGGTATAAGAGCATTTGAATTGATTAAACGGGTTTGAAGGAATCCAATCTAAACCAACGGCCATGTTCATTATCTTTTTCAGATTCTTGATATACTTATAGGCTGTGTTGGATTGAATGCCTTCAACCGTCAAAAGATAATGTTCAAATTCTGAAACAAAAGCCAAGCGTAATTCCGGAAGTGATTTGTCATTTACTCTGTATTGCTTCTTCATGAAGTTTTCGACCTTGTTTTTAGTGATTTTATAGCGCACGTGTGTTTTAGGAACAATCAAACCTGCTTTTACTCTTTCAAGCATTTTCAAGTTATGATAGTCGAAAGCTTCAAGAATGGTCTTGTGTTGGGTTTCGTCTAGCGGTTTCCCTAAGTAGACATTTTTAATTATTGCTGCAGTAATCTTTTCCTCTGCAGAAATTAATTGGTTGAAGATAGATTGAACCTTACCGCGAGATAAATCGAAGTGACTATTCAAAGTTACATGATGTTGGTGTTTGGTTTTGACCCGTTGTAAATTAGGATCCCAACAGTCGGGATTTACCCAACGTTGCATTGATAGTTCAATTCGTTTACCGTCGACGGTAATTCGCATAAAAATAGGGGCTTCGCCACTGCTTTTGATTCGGGCATTGTTCATCCAAAATAGAATGGACAACGAATGGTTTCTAGTTGTCTTCATGATTGCTCACTTTTTGTTAACCGATTTGACATAAAAAATTGCTCAAATCGTTCGGTGAAAAGCAAAAAACGAAGCTCTGAAAGACTAGTATTAGCAAGCCTTACAGCGTTCCTCGGTTAACAAAACTATCGAAAAAGTTTGTTAACCGAATTGTTGTAATTTTTATTGATTTTGATTGGAATTATTTGTGTTTGTTGGAGGTGTCCAAAAACTGTAAATCCTTAATTTTAAAGGGTATTAACAAAAAAAGCCACTCTTTCGAGTGGCTTTCAGTGATCCCGCTGGGGCTCGAACCCAGGACCCATACATTAAAAGTGTATTGCTCTACCAGCTGAGCTACGGAATCTTATTTTTTTGTTCGCCTCACTCATTCGTGATTGCGGGTGCAAAGATACGTATCTTTTGTATTTATGCAAGCGTTTTCCCGAAAAAAAAGTCAAAAAAATGTGACATTCCCGCTAACACACTGAATCTAAGGACTAAAATTTATGCGATTTTCTTAACCTTTTTTTAACCGGGGCTTCGTTTTCGCTTATTTTTCACTTCCTCCTATTTTTTTCAAAATGAAAATGGCTCTTTCAAAACGAACAGCATTTTACTTTTTGGCACATTCCTTGCCTGCTCTAAACCATGAACACAGCAAGGATTTAACGTTTGTTCACGGAACACGGTACGGATTTCGAAAAGGGATTCACGTTGACATGCTAAAGAATATTCAACCGTGAGGAAATCATATTCAATATAGATCACTCAGCACGGAAGAGACGAAAAGCGAATAACGAACGAATACGATTGAATACAATTTGTGAAGACTTAGTGAAACAGAAACAGTAAAATGAACACTTACAAAAAACGAACGTCATGGAAAAGCACCCTTTTTTTGGATTACGCATCCAGGTATTAGATGATAATCCGTTCTACACTACCTTGTACAAATTGCAGTTGGAAAGAGAATTGCTGACTGCGTATGCCATGCATCAAAATCATTTTAAGATCAGTACATATACTGATTCGAATGAATTTTTATCCGATTTTCCCGGAATTCATTCGATTACCTTCCTGGACTACAACCTGGGAGCTAATCTCACCGGACTGGATATCATGGATAAGATCAAAAAGAAAACTTCACTGGCGAAAGTCTATATCGTCACAGACGAAAACAATTCCTATATTCTGCGTTCGTGCCTGGATGCCGGTGCAGATGGAATCATTTTTAAGAACAATGAACTGATGGAGTTGTCGCTGATGGTCATCCAGCAAACATTAAGCAGTACCGATTTTCCTTATCAATTGAATGTTCCGCGAATCAATTAAAGGGAATAATTGGCAGTTAAATAAACAGTTTTAACATTTCAGGTTTTTGGCCTGACGAGTGGGTACAAAAAGGTTAGATTTAGTCATAACTCTAAATCTCAGTTTATGAAAACAGCAAGACCTTTCTGCCTCGTTATCTGGCTCATCCTGGTTCATTCTTACGGTTTCTGTCAGCCGGATACCAATCTCATTAACAACAACATTCCAAATTGGGTAAAACCCGTACTGGAAAAATCTGAAATGGCTCAAAAGCACCAGATTCTGACGGATTTTAATCCTTTTTATTTCGAAGCGGATTTTACCGGTGACGGTCAGGTTGATATTGCATTTTTCGTAGAAAACAAGATCGATAAAACCAAAGGTGTCATGATCGTGAACAATGTCAAAAACCTGGCTTTCGTTGTGGGATGCGGCACAGCAACCGATATGGGGACTTCCCTATCCTGGACCAAGCGATGGTTCATATACCGCAACCGCTATGTGATGAACGACGGAAACAAGAAAAAAATCACCCTGAAATTACCTGCAATTCAGTTAATGCGTAGCGATACCGACAGCCTGGTGATATACTGGAATGGGAAGAAATACAAAACTTTCGTGCAGCAATCCTAAGGTAGGTTCGCGATGTATCGCGAACCTACCGATTGTTAAAATAAATCTTTCAAATGAGGTCCCATTTCAACCTCAATATCTTTGCGTAATTCCATCAAACGCTTCGCATATTGCTGCAACTGGAGCTCGCGTTCCGTGTTCGGAATCCATTGATTTGTTGATTTGGGATTTCCGTTCTCATCCACCGAAACAAAGACAATCACGCAATGGGTTGTCTTTTCGTATTTTCCTTCGTTCATCTTACGCGAAAAAACATCCACTCCGATATGAATACTCGACTTTCCGGTGTAGATAACCCGTGCCTGGATTTTCACCAAACTTCCGATATGAATGGGCTTAAAAAAACGGATTCCGCCAACGTAAACCGTTACACAGTACCCTTCCGACCAGGTAGATGCACAGGCATAGGCAGCCTGGTCAATCCATTTCATTACGGCACCACCATGAACCTTTCCTCCAAAGTTCACATCCGTTGGCTCACTGACAAACTGAAAAGTAATTTTATCTTGCATGAAACGAAAATAGCGAATAGTTTGTTTTAATTGAATTATCAATTAATTTTGTTCAAATACAAACAAAGTTGCAACCATTTGATTTTTTTTCCGTCCACGTAAATACTGAAACCAACGGCTTGAAGATAATTCGATTTAGCAAAAATTGTAATTCATGGACTAGCGTCACAATTTTGTTAAAAAAAGCGCTATCTTCGGCTTGCAGAAACTAATACGCTCCTGTTACCTTGACTAAACATATATGAAAAAACTACTTTATCTGCTGTCACTCTCCATGATAGCTTCCACCTCCTCTTGGTCACAAGCTCCGAGTGGCTGCTTTAGTTCCGGAAACGATGTTTCATTTGACAAAGGGCACAGTAATTCCTGGGGAATTACAAAAGGGGATTTTGACAACGATGGTAATTTAGATGTCATTACAACCAGTGCAACCAATAGCTTTAACAACAAAATCTCATTTGTGAAGGGATTGGGGAACGGTAAGTTTACCACTCCCGTTTTGAGATCAAGTGGAAAAACTTCCATTTACTTAGATAATTCCGACTTGAACGGGGACGGAAACCTTGATTTGGTATCAGCAAACTTAAGTGGCGTGACTATTTTCCTTGGTCAGGGAAATGGTGTTTTCGACAGCTTAACGACTTATACACTTGCCGGGGCTAAATTTGTTTCCCTGGGTGATTTGAATGAAGACGGCCACAAAGATATTGTCGTTTCTTCAGGAATTAATTTCCGGGTACTGATCGCGAACAGCGGTGCCCCTGAAACCTTCATTCTATCCGGAACAACTTATAATGTTGCGGGTGCTTTAACAAACCTGAAAATTGCCGACATGAACGGCGATAACCACTTGGACGTAGTTACAACCGGAAGTAATGGCGTCGGTGTCTGCCTGAACAATCCGGCTTCATTAGGAAATTTCTTTGCCGGTGTGAATTATTCCGCCGGTACTAATCCCTTTAATCTTACCATTACAGACATTGATAACGATGGAGACAATGATGTAATCAACTCAAATAAAGATTCAAATACCATTTCTGTATTGAAAAACAACGGATCGGGTGTTCTTGCAGCCGCTATCTCTTATGCTACAGAACTTGGTCCAGAAGGAATCGAGAATTACGATCTGAATGGGGATGGTTTTAAAGATATTATTGTTGTAAACGGCGGTTCCAGTTCCATGTCTGTTTTTTACGGTGGTTCCGGAGGAGTACTGACACTCAACCAGACAACTCAATGTCCGGGTGCACCGCGAAACTTAGTGATTGGAAATTTCAACTCCGACACGCATCCCGATATTGTTGTTCTGTCTTTTACCGCTTCCTACCTTAATTCTTACCTCGGAAATGCAGCTCATAATTACCTGCTTCCCGACATATACGGAACTGGAAATAGCCCACGTGGTGTACATGCAAATGACTTTAACAATGACGGGAAACCGGATATCGTTTTCACGAATTCGCTTGCCAACAACTTTGGAATTAAATTAGGTACCGGAACGAGTTTTACGTCCGGTTCTGTGTTTTCTACCGGTACAAAACCGATTTCGATCATCTCTGGTGACCTGAATAACGATGGAAACATGGATGTGGTTACTGCCGACAGTGCTTCCAACCAGGTTTCTGTATTTTATGGAAATGGTTCTGGCGGTTTCTCTGCCGGAGCAGTTTATCCAGCCGGAAACGGACCTGTAGCCGTAAAGCTTGGATTGCTTAACAACGACGCTTTCCTGGATATCGCAGTTGTAAACCAGTCTGCCAATACCGTCTCGGTACTGATGTCCAATTCGGGTTCCAGTTTCGGTGCTCCAACAGCTATTCCTCTTGCAGCAGGAGCATCACCTGTAAATTTGGTCATTTTCGATGTGGATAATGCCAACCTGAGCGATATCTTCGTTGCAAATTACGGAAACAGTACGATTGCCCGTTTCAACAACAACGGCTCCGGGGTTTTCGCTGCCGGCCCAACTTATTCTACCGGTGCAAACAAACCGGTTGCTCTTGACTTCGGAGATATTGACAATGATTCCGACCTGGACATTGTCTCCATCAATACCAGTGCAACTTTTACTTCTTCCAGCATAACACGGATTTTCAACAATGGATCAGGTACGCTGACTGCAGCTTCGGTAAGTACTTCTTATACTTATCCAAGAGATATTAAAATTATAGATGTTGACGGAAATGGAAAAAAAGAGATCGTGGGTCTTTTTGCAGCAGGAGGAGGTTTTTCAGGAACACTCAACCTGTATTTCTCCACTTCACCGACAGCATCGAATGCTGCGTACCAGTACGCAACTACACCGCAGACGGTTTTCACTACGCAAGTAGCACCGATGGCACTGGCTATTGCCGACTTCAATTCAGACACCAGACCGGATGTCGTTGTCACAAACAATACTAACAATCAGTTAAACATTGAGTACAACACCACTCCGAAAATCACTGCAGGCGGGCCACTCTCTTTCTGCAACGGAAACTCGGTAACACTTACCTCCACTCCTGCCCTTTGGTACAATTGGTCACCAGGTGGTGAAACTACTCAAGGAATCAATGCTACCACTGCGGGAACATATTACACTACGACTTCTTCTTCCTGGAGTAACTGGTGTTCCAGTAATTCCAATGCACTGGCTGTTTCCGTTACACCGGGACCTTCAGCTCCGACGATTACTCCCGGAGGATCCACTACATTTTGCAGCGGTGGCAGTGTAACACTTACTTCATCCCAGGCAACAGGAAATCAGTGGTACAAAAACGGTGTCCTGATCACAGGAGCTGTTAACCAAACTTATTCTGCAACTACTGCCGGAGTCTACACTGTTACATATACCAATGCAGGATGTACATCTCCCGAATCATCCGGAATCACCATCACTGCAAGTCAGACTCCTGTCATCACAGCGGGTGGACCAACTTCATTTTGTTCCGGTGGAAACGTTGTTCTAACTTCCGATGTTACCACCAATATTCTTTGGTCGAATGGTGCCACAACTCCTTCCATCACGGTTACAAGCGGTGGAACATATTACGTAACTAATTCCGTTGGAGTTTGTACCCCACTTCAATCAAACTCAATCGTGGTAACGATTTCAGCATCGCTGGGAACCCCAACAATTTCTCCGGCAGGTCCCGTAACTTTATGTCCAAGCGGAAGCGTGACTTTAACTTCCTCTTCAGCAACGAACAATATCTGGTCTAACGGAGCAACAACGCAATCCATTACAGTAAATACTCCGGGATCTTATTATGTTCACCTGGATAACGGATCTTGTAGTTCTGCCAATTCAACTTCAGTAACAGTAGGAATGGGAACAACTCCCGCAACTCCCACCATTACAGCCGGCAGTGCAACGAACTTTTGTTCAGGCGGGTCCGTAACATTGACTTCCAGTGCCGGTTCCTCTTATTTATGGTCGAACGGAGCAACGACTCAATCCATAAACGTTACAACCGGAGGTTCTTATACCGTCCAGGTAACGAATGCAGCAGGGTGCCAAAGTGCAGCCAGTACTCCTACCGCTGTAACCGTAAATGCGGCTCCGGCGGCACCAACCGTAACGGCAGGCGGTCCGTTGACTTTCTGCGCTGGCGGTTCAGTGACTTTAACGGCAAGTGCTGGTACAACATATCTTTGGTCGAATGGTGCGACAACAGCTTCCATCAGCCCAACCACTTCGGGAACTTATTCCGTGCAGGTAACCAATCCGGCGGGATGTTTAAGTCCGGCGAGTGCTTCAACAACGGTAACAGTTAGCGCAGCTCCGGCGGCTCCAACCATTACAGCAGGCGGTCCGTTGACTTTCTGTGCTGGCGGTTCAGTAACCTTAACAGCAAGTACAGGTACAACATATTTATGGTCGAACGGTGCGACAACTGCTTCCATCAACCCAACCACTTCGGGAACTTATTCCGTGCAGGTAACCAATCCGGCAGGATGTCTAAGCCCGGCGAGTGCGACAACAACGGTAACAGTTAGCGCAGCTCCGGCGGCTCCAACGATTACAGCAGGCGGTCCGTTGACTTTCTGTGCTGGCGGTTCAGTGACTTTAACTGCAAGTACAGGTACAACATATTTGTGGTCGAACGGTGCTACAACGGCTTCCATCAGCCCAACCACTTCGGGAACTTATTCCGTGCAGGTAACCAAT